>OAWQ01000001.1_pt1 | contig 648885 bp, 581 predicted proteins | sample 1476961 | NCBI WGS metagenome assembly OAWQ01 (sample SAMEA2580247, study PRJEB22360) | human gut metagenome | biome: human gut; feature: human-associated habitat; material: faeces | place: Denmark | collected 2008/2010
ACCATTCGAGGTCCTCGATGTCCATGGGATGCTCGTTGGTCTCGACCGCGGTGACACGGCCGTCATGCATGCGGATCACACGATCGGCGATCGGCGCGATGGCGGAATTATGCGTCACGATCACCACCGTCGCACCATTCTCACGACTCATATCCTGCAAAATCCGCAACACCTGCTTCCCCGTGTTGTAATCCAACGCGCCCGTCGGCTCATCGCACAACAGGATCTTCGGATTCTTGGCCACCGCACGCGCGATCGCCACACGCTGCTGCTCGCCACCCGACAACTGCGCAGGAAAATTATCCACACGGTCAGCGAGCCCCACGTCCGCCAACGCCTTCACCGGATCCATGGCGTCGGCCACGATTTGCGAGGCCAGTTCCACGTTCTCCCTGGCCGTCAGATTGGCGACCAGATTGTAGAACTGGAACACGAAACCGATGTCCGTACGCCGATAGGCCGTCAACTGCTTGGCCGAATAGTCAGAGATGTCCCGCCCGTCGATGACGACCCTGCCCTCGGAATTGGTGTCCATACCGCCCAGAATGTTGAGCACCGTCGACTTGCCCGCACCCGAAGCGCCCAGAATGATCGCCAGCTCACCCTTCTCGATGCCGAAACTCACATCATCGTTCGCAACGATGGCCGTGGAACCCATCTGATAACGCTTGGAACTATGCACCATCTCGATATACGCCATTGCCATCTCCATTCCTGAATCCGCCACGAGACACAGTACGGCTTTAATTGTACGTACTAAAGTAAGGGATATCGTTACCGTAAGGGAGGGATTCCATGGATACCGCCAATGAAGCCGACCGCCTGCAGACGCTCTTGTACGGCGCCTATGATTCCGATGCCGTGCGCGAGATGGAACGCCCTTTGCTCGACGATGGCGTTCCACTGATGCGCATGGCCGCATCCGCCGCGGCGCACGTGACGATGGAGCTGCTCGACGATGAGGATCTGGCCGTTGAGGACGCGCGCGTGACCCTGCTGGTCGGCGCCGGCGACAACGGCGGTGACAGCCTGTATGCCGGTGCCGAACTTGCACAGGAAGGTGCGCAGGTTACGGCGATCGCCGTCGGCCGTTCCCTTCACGAAGAGGCCTTTGCAGCGTTCGTGCATGCCGGCGGACGTGTACTCGTGCTCGATCCCGCCGCCGACATTCCCGGATGCACCACCGGTTTTTCCGCAGGCGAGGCCGGCGAGCGCCTGCAGGCGGCCGTCGAGTACGCGCAGGGCTCGCACGTGATTCTCGACGCGATGACCGGTATCGGCGTGACGGGTGCGCTACGTGGCGTCGCCGGTACGATTGCGGCTTCGTTGGGTTTGGTTGGCGAGTTGCCTGACCGTCCCGCCCTGCCGAATAATGAGCCGTCCGCGGATTTGCCACTGGTGGTGGCCATCGATACGCCTTCCGGCGTGGGTGTGAATGACGGTTCGTTGCCGGGTCCGTATATTCCGGCTGATGTTACGGTGACGTTCGGCGCGATGAAGCCATGTGCGATGGTGCCGCCCGCCTCGTATGCGTGTGGCAGGCTGACGCTGGTTGATTTTGGTTTCGACTTTGACGATTCGATTCCCGCGGCGGAGATGACGGACGGTGATTTCGTCACGGATTCGATTCGTCTGCCCCAGCTTGCGGACGGTAAGTATTCGCGTGGTGTGGTCGGGTTGGTGACCGGTTCCGCCCGTTATCCCGGTGCGGCAGTACTGTCGGCGCGGGCTGCGGCGCGTACGAATTCGGGCATGGTGCGTTACATGGGCCCGCAGCATGCGCAGGATATGGTGCTTTCGGCGTTGCCGGAGGCAGTTATCGGCAAAGGGCGCGTGCAATCCTGGGTGGTCGGTTCGGGCGTCCCCGCCGGCGATGACGAAACGGCTGATGAGGATATGCAACGTGAGACGATTGCCGCGTTGCTGAAGCATTACACGTTGGAACGGTCCGATGCCGATGGGTCGTCCATGGAGTTGAACGAACGCGTACATGCGATGCCCCCGATCGTGGTGGATGCCGGAGCGCTGGATCTGCTGCCGGAACATGTGCCGGCGCAGGTGGTCATCACTCCGCACGTCGGCGAATTGGCCCGATTGCTGAACAGGATTGAGCATACTGAAATCGATGTCGACGGCGTGTACGCCGAACCGCTTGCGTATGCCCGCAGGGCCCATGAGCTGACCGGCGCGACCGTTCTGCTCAAGGGTGCGGTGACGATTGTGGTCGGTGAGGATGGAGATGGCGAGGAACGGGTGATTCTTTCCGGCCGGGCGCCAGCGTGGCTGGCTACCGCCGGCGCCGGGGACGTACTGGCTGGCATGCTGGGCGCCATGCTCGCACAACAGGATGACATGCTCGCCGACGATCCGGCGCTCGTTCCGGAGGTTGCCGCTGCGGCGGCCTATCTGCATGGTCTTGCGGCGGCGGCCGAATCACAATCCGATCAGCGCGGCTGGCATCGTCCGCGAATCTACGGGCAATCTCACCATCATCATTTCGGCACGATCGGACATCCGATCGTCGCCAGCGACATCATCGACGGCATCCGGACGGCGTTCATGGAGCTGCTGCAGTAGTCGGGAACGACGTCAAGCGGCAAAGCACCGAAGATAACGGCAGCGGTCATCCGGCACTCGTACCTGCGCTTATGCGAGATGCGATCGCTGGATGGCCGCTGTCATTCGGCCGACGTCCTATTCTACGGACTTGAGCGCGGCAAGCATGTCGACCGTCTTCAAACGGCGGTACACTACCCAACCAAGCACGGCCAACACCACGCCGACCACTAGGAGCGGCACGACGAAAGCCTTCCATCCAAGCGCCGGGTCGAACATGACCTCGTCCGGCGGCACCTCGGTGACGATATAGCCGTGCAGCCATGCGCCGAACCCATAGCCGGCAAGAATGCCAAGACCGGACAGCAGCATGGTTTCGCGGTAGATGTACATCGTCGTCTCATTGGTGTGGAATCCCAGCACTTTGATGGTGGACAATTCGCGGATACGCTCGGACACGTTCAGATTCGTCAGATTGTACAGGATCACCACCGCCAGCATCACTGCGACGATGATCAGTACTTCCATGATTTGATTGAGCGATTCCACAATCGTGGACACCATGTTCTTCTGCGTCGTGTTCTGCACCACACTTTGCACTGCGGACAGTTTCATGAATCGCGCGCCCTGACGTTCCGCATTGGCCACGCTTGAATCCTTGAGACGCACCATGTACGAGTTCTCCGAGTAATCCGTGCCGAACATCTTCTCATAGCATTGCGCGTTCATGAATACGAAATGGCCTATATACATTTCGCAGATGCCGGATACTTTAACGGTACGTTCCACACCGCCCGCATCGGTCACGCTGAAGCTGTCTCCCACGGACACATGCAGCATTTCGGAGAGCCGCTCCGAAATGATCGCGCCATCGTTGACCATGATCCGCTTCTCATGCGACGATCTATCGCGCAAGGTCAGATACGTGCCGAAATTATATGCGTCATCCGTGGCAAGCAGCGTAATCTGCTGTTTGTCGCTGTTTTTGCCGGATGTTTTCGACAATTCCTCGTAATGTGCGGCGATCGAGGAACTCACCGAATCCTTGTTCAACGCTTTTTTGAGCTCATCGATCTGAGCGGAATTCGTGCTCGACTGTTCGACCGCGATCAGATCGTAATGAATCAGTTCGTCGAACTGCCGCTCGCCTATCTGACCGATGGACGCCTGCACGCCAAGTCCTGCGGTGAGCAGCGACACAGCGCCGCAAACGCCGAATATGGTCATGAACATACGCATCTTGTAACGGAAGATGTTGCGCGCAGTCACTTTGCGGGTGAAGTTGAGCCTATTCCAAATCGGCGTAACACGCTCCAGGAAAATCTTGGAGCCTTTCGCCGGTGGCTTCGGTAGGAGCAGGGCAGCCGGCTTCTCGCGCAACTCCCGTGAGGCGACGATCCACGTGGGCACGACCGCGCTCATCCAGGCCAGCAGGAACGAAACCAATGTGACCCACGGGTGAAATCCGAGCTTGATGGAGGGCATGGTGAAACCACTGCTGTAGGCGTGCTCCACGATGAGCGGAAGCACCGTATGCCCGGCCAGCACACCGATGACGGTTCCAATGGTCGAAGCCGTGAAACCGTAGACCGTGAATTTGAGCATCACATCGCCGTTCGTATAACCGAGGGCTTTCAGCGTGCCGGAATTCGTACGCTCCTCGTCCACCATGCGCCCCATGGTGGTGAAGGTGACGAGCGCTGCGACGAAATACAGGAAAATCGGGAAGATGTTCGCCAGCTTGCCGATGATGTTCACAATGACCATGTAGACGCGGTAGCCCTGCGAGGTGAGCCCTTCACGCCTGCCGCTGACCGAGTATGCGGGAACGGTAAGGTTGTCGGCCTGTTCCTGCGCCAGTTCGATCCGTGTTTTCGCCTCGGCTATTTTCTTTTCGGCTTTCGGTTTGTTGCTGTTGAATTCGGCGAGTTTACTCTCGTACTCTTCTTCGGCCTTCTCGATGCTTCGTTGGCCTTCGATGAGCTGTTCGGCTCCGTCTACGGCCGTACTACCTGCCTGCGAGGCCACCTGGCCAAGTTGCGCCTGCTTGTTGGCTATGAGGTTGGAGGCCTGTGCAAGATTGTCGGCGTTGTTCTGGTACTCCTGCGATCCTTGTTCAAGCTGGTTCACGCCATCCTGATACTGCTGAAGACCGTTGTTGTATTCTTCCAGCCGCTCATTGTATTCCTGCACGGACGTGTTGTATTGGCCCAGCACCGTCTCGTACCGTTGCTTGAGTTGTTCGTATACCGCTCCCGTGGTGCCGACCCGTTCCATCTTGTTCAACATGGCTGCGGCCTGGTCGAGCATGGTTTTGGTGAGTTCAAGCTGGGTGCGAGCGTCATCGAGCTGCGATTTAGCGTCGGAAAGCTTGTTCCATGATTCGGAGAGCCGGTCTTGTCCTTCGACGAGTTTCGTCTGCACCGACTGCAGTTGCACTTGGCCGGCCGCGACCGACGCGTTGGCAGAGGCGATCTGCGATTGTGCCGACGCAAGCTGTGCGATGGCCGCGGAACCTTCCTGCACCATGGTCGTTTCGCCTTCGCTCATCTGGTCCTTGGCGCTTGCGATCTGCGCTTTGGCATCGGCAAGCTGCGCTTCCGCGTCGGCGAGCTGCTGTTCGGAATCCTTGACCTGCTGTCTGGCCTGATCGATTTTCTCCTGCTGCTGCTCACGGATGCTCGACTCTCGTGCTTCCGGTTGGCCGGCAAGAAGTTTGACGAGTTGGTCCTTGTGTTTCTGTATGCGGTCGCGGTAATCATCCGTCCAATAGTTGAGATGTTCAGTATCGTTGTAGACGATGCGTGCGATCATCGTCACCTCGGAGTCGAATTCCGACGGCATGGCCACGGCGTATGAGGTCAGTGTGCCGCTGCCGGATGTGGACTGGCCCATGTTCAGTCCGGATACGATTTCGCTTGCGCGCACGAAACCAACGACTTCGAAGCGATGATGACGCAATACGGTACTGCCGGAGATGTCGGCTTTTTCAGTGACGTCAAGCGTGCTGCCCACAGCGAATGCGCTCCGCTGGTTTAGGTCAAGGACGATTTCTCCCTGCCGTTTCGGCATCCTGCCCTCCACCACGTCATAGGTGGAGATATATTCCGGTTTCGAGAAGACGCGCATGCTGGAATCGGTGCCCTTGATGACAACGTCTTTGAAATAGCCGTATTCGATGCCTCTGACGCCGTCAGCCCTGCCAATGACGTCCTTATCGTCTTCGGACAGTCCATACGTGGATACGACCGTAACGTCGGCAAGATTGTTGCGCCCGTAGAATTCGGCACCGGTGGCCTGCATGTCCGGACCGGCCACTTTGAGACCGACCAGGGCGAACGAGCCCAATGCCATCAGGCAGACGATCGAAACGAATCGTCCTATCGAGCCGGACAGTGTCTGACGAATGTCCTTCCATAGGATGCGTTTCACCATTCGAGGTCCTCGATGTCCATGGGATGCTCGTTGGTCTCGACCGCGGTGACACGGCCGTCATGCATGCGGATCACACGATCGGCGATCGGCGCGATGGCGGAATTATGCGTCACGATCACCACCGTCGCACCATTCTCACGACTCATATCCTGCAAAATCCGCAACACCTGCTTCCCCGTGTTGTAATCCAACGCGCCCGTCGGCTCATCGCACAACAGGATCTTCGGATTCTTGGCCACCGCACGCGCGATCGCCACACGCTGCTGCTCGCCACCCGACAACTGCGCAGGAAAATTATCCACACGGTCAGCGAGCCCCACGTCCGCCAACGCCTTCACCGGATCCATGGCGTCGGCCACGATTTGCGAGGCCAGTTCCACGTTCTCCCTGGCCGTCAGATTGGCGACCAGATTGTAGAACTGGAACACGAAACCGATGTCCGTACGCCGATAGGCCGTCAACTGCTTGGCCGAATAGTCAGAGATGTCCCGCCCGTCGATGACGACCCTGCCCTCGGAATTGGTGTCCATACCGCCCAGAATGTTGAGCACCGTCGACTTGCCCGCACCCGAAGCGCCCAGAATGATCGCCAGCTCACCCTTCTCGATGCCGAAACTCACATCATCGTTCGCAACGATGGCCGTGGAACCCATCTGATAACGCTTGGAACTATGCACCATCTCGATATACGCCATTGACGTATCGCCTCCATCAATAGACAACATGTTGATTTAATTTCCGCATGATTGTATCTTTCCCGACATGAACAGAACAATGATCATTTCCCCTGAAACCGTTCAGTTTAGACGCTTTACGGAAAACTGTTGACTACTACTGGAATGCACAACATGTTGATTTAAACTGGCAGGCATGGTACGACAACGACAAACCAAAACGGAAGCGAAAATCAAAGCGGCGTTCACCACGCTCGTCAAAAACAAAGGCTTCGACGCGATGACCGTCAGCGACCTGGCTCGCGAGGCGGACATCAATCGCGGCACCTTCTACATGCACTATGTCGACAAATTCGACCTGCGCGACCAGCTGCTCGACGACGTCATCGCAGATCTGGCCGCACTACTCATCCCGGAATCAGACGATGACAACGAGCCGCTCGATGTCGAAGACATCATTAAATCCCGCAACCTCGTATCCGCCATGCGCTATCTCAAACGAGACTATGCGTTCTTCGACGCCATCTCCGGCAGCGGCAACGACATGCAGCTGTACGAGCGCGTCAAGGACGTCATCAAGCAACTGCTGCTCGGGCAGGTGTCACGACTGCGAAAGGCACCGGATGACACACCGGGCATCCCCGGGGAATACGCCATGGAGATCCTCGTCTCATCCACTTCGTCCATATTGTGGTTGTGGCTACGCCACGGCTGCCAGGAATCGCCGGAAACCATCTCAGGCATCATCGAACGCAGCAAATCCATCGCCCCCGTGGACATACTGCGTTGAAACCGTCGGTTGAATACTTGACATCCCCGCAATGCACACCGCACAATCGTGAAATATCGGGAAACTATGCTGTCGTTCCATCAGTAGGGTCGTAGGGTTCAACTACGGGAAAGGTGGCATTCATGAAAAGCCGTCCGATCATCGGCATCACTCCCCTGTTCGATTACGAACGGGACAGCCTGTGGCTGTTACCCGGATACATGGACGGCATCGAGGAGGCAGGCGGACTGCCGATCATGCTGCCGCTAACCTCCGATGACCATGAAATCCGCCAGTTGGCCGATATGTGCGACGGCATCCTGTTCACCGGCGGGCAGGACGTGAATCCAACGCTCTACGGCGAGAAGGTCACACCCGAATATCAGGCGACGAAGCCGGAACTGAGCGCCGAACGTGATGCGATGGAGCCACCGCTGCTTGACACGATGATCCGGCTCGACAAACCGGTGTTAGGGATTTGCCGCGGCATTCAGCTGATCAACGCCTGCCTTGGAGGCACGCTGTGGCGTGATCTGCCGAGCGAACATCCGAGCGATGTGAAGCATCATATGATGAAGCCCCCATACGATGCATTCGGCCATGACGTGACCGTGGAACCGGGCACGCCGCTGGACGATATGCTCAATGGCATGCCGCAATCGCAGGTCGACGAGTCAACCATGAAACGCAACGACGACGGCAACTGGTCGATCGCCGTCAACAGTTACCATCATCAGGCCGTACGGACCGTTGCACCGACGCTGAAGGTCATGGCGACGGCCACGGACGGCATCACGGAAGCCGTATACCGGCCGGAATCCCGATTCCTGTGGGCGGTGCAGTGGCATCCGGAATTTTTGCACAACGTCGATGCGCGCAGCCGTGCCATCTTCTCCGAGTTCGTCAATGCGGCACGGTGATAACCCCCTGCTTCCAGCATTCCGCTTACGCCACCCCGTTACGCTACACTGACGAACAGCAGATACACGCTTTACGAGGAAGGTTCTCCCATGGTCAATGCAGTCCCCGCCATCACCGACGTCATTTTCGATTTCTGCGGAGTCGTGGTCGATTGGCAGTCTCGCGCGGGGCTGGAAGGACATTACCCGCAGGAGCTGGTGGATCGCATCTGCTCGGATGATGACGAGTTCGGCTTCTTTGACTATGAGGATCGCATGGACCATGGCGCTTCCCTGGCTGAGGTGCTACCAAGCGTCGAGCAGGACCACGGCAAGGAGATCGCCGATATTTTCGAGGATTACATCACGCGTTACGACGATTCCCTGGTTCGCCTGCTGCCCGGCTCGGAACGGCTGCTACGCGACCTGAAAGCCGCCGGTTATGGCGTATGGGGGCTTACGAACTGGTCGTACGAGACCATTCATTTCGCCTTCGAGAAGTTTCCGCAGCTTACGGAAATTCTCGACGGCACGGTCGTGTCGGGCGAGGAGAAGATGTTCAAGCCCAACGCCGATTTCTACGAGCTGGCACTGCAACGTTTTGGCATCGAAGCCGAAAGATCGGTATTCTTCGATGACACCGCGAAGAACGTGGACGGAGCCGGCAAGGTGGGCATCCACGCCTTCCGCTTCGTCGATGCCGAACAGGCTCGCAAGGACCTTGCATCTTTGGGAGTGCGGATCTGATCGTCCGGGCATAGTCATTCCGCCATGGTCGCGATATGCCGATGGCGGAATGCGTCCGTCCACAATGCAGAAACCGAACGTTATAAACTGATCTTTCGTAAATGGCTGCTGCTATAAATGGGTGTTATGACTCTCCTACAGTTGAAGTACATCGTCAAAATCGTCGAATGCGGCTCCATGAACGAAGCCTCGCACGAGCTGTACGTGTCGCAGCCGGCGTTGAGTTCCTCGGTGAAGGAACTCGAGAACGAGCTGGGCATCGAGATCTTCACCCGCTCGTCCCAAGGAATCGCGTTGACCGTGGATGGCGCGGAATTCCTCACCTACGCTCGTCAGGTGCTCGATCAGGCTTCCCTGCTGGAGGAGCGCTATAAGAACGCGAAGCCGCGCAAGCAGTTGTGCTCCGTATCCACGCAGCATTACATGTTCGCCGTCGAGGCGTTCGTGGAGATGATCAGTTCCATTAAGTCCGATGAATACGAGTTCACGATTCGCGAGACCCGCACGAAGGACATCATCAACCAGGTCGCCAACATGCTGTCGGAGATCGGCATCATCTACCTGTCCGACTTCAACAAGGACGTCATCGGCAAGATGTTGCGCGAGAAGCATCTTGAGTTCCATCCGTTGTTCCGCGCGCCGCTGCATGTATTCATCTCACGCAGCAATCCGCTGGCCGGCAAGAAGAAGGTCACGATGGAAGACCTGAAGCCGTTCCCGTTCATTCAATACGAGCAGGGCGAGGAAGGCAGCTTCTTCTTCGCCGAGGAAGCGGTCTGGCCGGAATACTCCCCCAAGCAGATCAACGTGACCGATCGTGCCACGATCCTGAACTTCATCATCGGTCTGAATGGTTACACGGTGTGCACCGGCATCGACAACGGTGACCTCAACAACGAGAAGATCGTGACCGTGCCGCTCGACACCGACGAGACGATGCTGGTCGGCTGGATCACCAACGAGCGTGCGAAGCTGTCGAAGGCGGCCGAAAACTATCTTGAAAAACTCAAGTCGGTCGTCGCCGACCACGGATACAATCTCATCGATTAACAAAGATCCTCCTTCATTGTGAAGGAGGATCTTCCATATTCGGCAAGTATCGAGCGGTCAGGCGCCATACCGTTCGAGATAGGAGTCGGCTGCGGCCTTGATCTCCGGCGTGACATACGGGGCGCCGTCTGCGGTCTCGATGTGCTGGCCGGCTTCGAAGATCTCTTTCACGTTGGCGATGGCGAACACCGGGAAGCCGAATTCCGCTTCGACGGCTTTCACTGCGGAGGTGTCGGAATCTTTGGTTTTCTCCATACGGTCCACGGACAGCACCAAGCCCACGACTTCGACGTTCGCTTCGGCCTTAAGCTTCGGAATGACCTCGCGTACGGCGGTGCCTGCGGTCATCACGTCATCGACGAGCAGCACCTTCATGCCATCGGTCAGTTGGGTGCCGACCATCATGCCGCCGTCGCCGTGATCCTTCTTCTCTTTGCGGTCGAACGTGTAGCCGACTTCCATGCCGTGCCCGGCCGTCAGGGCGATGGCTGTGGAGACGCCCAGCGGAATGCCCTTATATGCCGGACCGAATACGGTGTCGATGTCTTTCGGCAGGTTACCGGCTTCGATTTCGGCTGCGATCTTTTCAGCATAGAATGCGCCGAGTGTCGCGATTTTCCTGCCGTCGTTGAAGGCGCCGGCGTTGATGAAGTACGGGGACTTGCGGCCGGACTTCAATGTGAATTCACCGAACTTCAACGCCTGCGACTCCAGCAGGAATTCGGTAAAACGGTGGTCAAGGGATTCCATAGTCACTCCTTCATGCGATGAATGGTCGTTAGCGCCAGGTTTCGCCCTTGGCGAGCTTATCAGCCAGTTCCGGACGTGCGTCAAGCAGGGCGTCAAGTTCGCGGGCCACACGCAGAGGCGCGGTCGGCTCGAACAACGCGGCCGCACCGACTTCCACGGCGTTGGCGCCTGCATACAGATATTCGAGCGCCTTTTCGCCGGAATCAATGCCACCGATGCCGATGATCGGAACCTCAGGCAACGCAGTGCGCACGCGCCACACAGCGGCAAGACCCACCGGCAATACGGCCGGACCGGACACGCCGCCGGTCACATGCGTGATGATCGGCTCGCCAGTACGAATGTTGATACGCATGCCGAGCAATGTGTTGATCAGGCTCAGCGCGTCGGCACCGCTTTCCACGGCCGCACGTGCCGGAACGGTGATGTCGGTGACGTTCGGAGTGAGCTTGACGATCATCTTCTTATCGGTGATCTTGCGCAGGCGAGTGATCAGACGACTCAACGCCACCGGATCGGTGCCCACGCTCATGCCGCCGGCGGATACGTTCGGGCAACTCACGTTGATTTCCAGCATGTCGGCTGGTGAATCGTTGAGCTTGGCCACGACTTCGGCATAATCGTCATCGCAGTGGCCTGCCACATTGGCAATGACATTCGCGTTGATGGCCTTCAGTTTGGGCAGGTCATCCTCCAGATAGTGGTCGACGCCCGGATTCTGCAGACCGACCGCATTGATGTTGCTGGACGGGCCTTCGGCGGTGCGGATGCCCGGATTGCCCTCCCATGGCACCGGAGAGACGCCCTTGGTGGTGACCGCCCCAAGCTGGCTCACATCATAGAACCAACGCACAGCCGCGTATTGGAACGTGCCGGAAGCGGTGGCGACCGGATTCTTCCATGGAACGCCCGCCACTTGGGTGGGGTGCTTCCACTCGTATCGTTCGTACAGATTGCCGTGCTGCATGTTGTCAGTCGTCATGCCTTCACTCACCCCATCCCAAACGTTCGCGTGTGAACACCGGTCCATCGGAGCATACTTTCAGTCGTCCGTCCAACGTGTCGACCGTGCACAGCACGCACGTACCGTATCCACAACCCATGCGTTGCTCGAGACTCAGCTGGCATTCGATGCCGCGTTTGGCCGCCCACGCCGCCACGGCCTTCATCATCGGCAGTGGTCCGCAGGAAAGGATGACCGGCTTCAGTTCCCCGTTCATGAGTTCATCCGAAATTCGGTCAAGCAAGGTGATGACGTTGCCTTCGGACTCATCGATGCTGTACACCGAATCGGCATATCTGCCTACGTATTCGTCGCCGAAATGCACGTTGCGGTAGCCGAATACGGCAGTGCTTGTCGCGCCCTGCATGCCGGCGATGGCCTGTGCGGCCCGTACTAGCGGCGGTACGCCGAGACCGCCGGCAACCAACACGTAATTGGCCGGCTCCTTGGTCTTGAACGAGTTGCCCAAGGGCCCCATCACGCGCACGGCGTCTCCGGCTTGCAACTCCGCGAATTCAGCGGTGCCCTTGCCTACCACGGCAAACATCAGGCTTACTTCGTCGCCGTTGACCTCGGCCACGCCGAACGGACGCGGCATGAGCCTGGTCGGATCATTGGAATACACATCGACGAACTGCGCCGGCTTGGCATGGCTGGCGATGTATTCGTCTCGGAAAGTCAGGCGATAGACGCCGTCGGTCAGTTCCCGGTTATCAACGATCTCGACCTCGTGGCGGCTTGGAAAGAAGCCGGCCTCAGTCGCCTCGGCGACGGTCGGAGCGAACGTTGTTGCGGTGGTCATGGACTCCCTCTCTGTTGCGTTCGGTGATTTGGCTTGAAAAATTACGATATTTGGCCTGGCTCGCCTGGACTCATGGTAGGACCGCGCGCAGATTGTCGCGCATGTCCTTGGCGGCTTCGCGGGCCGATTCGGCGACCAGTTCAAGCGCGGATTCGGCGCTCATGCCGTCGGAATACTTGCCGGACTTCATCCATGCGCCGATAATGCCACGGGACGAGTTGACCAGTGCCCCGGAACCGTCCTTGTCGAACATGCCGGCCACGCCCTGTGCGGTGCCGCCCTGGGCTCCATATCCCGGTACCAGGAAGAAGGTGCGCGGCATGCGGGCGCGCAGCGCCTTGCCCTCCTCCGGATGCGTGGCGCCGACCACGGCTCCGACTCGGGAATAGCCGTTCCTGCCGATGGTTTCGGCACCCCAGCCTTCGACCAGGTCGGCGACGTGTTCGTACACGCGTTCGCCGGAGGCAAGCTCCAATTCCTGCAATTCGCTGCTGGACGGGTTGGAGGTGCGTACCAGTACGAAGATGTCCTTGTCGGTGGCGGTAGCCGCATCGACGAATGGGGTGATGCCGTCGGTGCCAAGATATGGGTTCACGGTCACGGCGTCCTCATGCCATGGATCGAAGACGGTTCCCTGCTCCGCCACGCCGCTCAGATGGTGCGCGTATGCAGCCGCAGTGGAGCCGATGTCGCCACGTTTGACGTCGCCGAGCACGTACAGGCCCTGCTGCTTGGCATACTCGCAAGTCATGGTGTAGGCGTCGATGCCCGCCGGGCCGAGTGCCTCATACATGGCGATCTGCGGTTTGACGGCCGGCACGATGTCGGCCACGGCGTCGATGACGGCACGGTTGAATTCGAAGAAGGCGACGGACAGCTGAGCAGCGGGCGCCTCTGCGGGATCTTCGACCTGTTCGGCGATTTCGTCGGCGAAGTCCGACACAATCTGTGCCGGCACGAGGGCTTCGGTCGGGTCCAGTCCGACGACGCTCGGATTCTGCTTGGATTCGATCGCTTCGATCAGACGGTCCATCAATCCTCCTTGTTGATGCGGCTGAAGGCCAGCTTCGAGCCGATAACGGTAGCCAGCGGACGGCCGGTGACACGCCATCCGCCAAATGGGGTATTGCGTGCCGAGGAATGGAACTTCTCCGGGTCGACGATCCATTCCTCGGTGGTGTCGAGCACCACCAAGTCTACATTTTCGGGGTGCGCGACCTTACCGAGGTCAAGCACTCGCTTGGTGTCGGAATCACCGGGAACCGCATCGGCGTTCTCGTCGAGCAACACGGTCATGTCGGTGTTCTCGTGGCCCATGAGCGTTGCCGGACCGGTCGCCATGAGTTCGATGAGTCGCTCATCGGAAATGTGACCGCCGTCGACGAGCACCTTATGGCACACGCCATAGGCGCACTCGAGGCCGATGATGCCGTTGGGGGCGTCGAGGAAGCCGAGTTCCTTCTCTTCCATGGTGTGCGGCGCGTGATCGGTAGCCAAAAGATCGACCGTGCCGTCGGCTACGGCCGCAATGGTGGCCTGTCGATCGGCTTCGGAGCGAAGCGGCGGATTCATCTTGGCGAGCGTGCCGTATTCCAGCAACGCTTCATCACACAGTGCAATGTAGTGCGGCGCGGTTTCGCAGGTGATCGGCAGCCCCTCAGCCTTGGCTTTGCGAATCGCATCGAATGAGATTGCGGTACTCACATGCTGGAAATGCACGTGTACGCCGGTTCTGCGTGCCATCTCGATGTCACGTTCGACGATTCTCAATTCGGTGTCTTCCGGAATGCCGGGCACACCGAGTCTGCGCGAGACCGGGCCGTCGTTGACCGCACCGGTGTCGTGATGTTCGCAATGCTCAATCAGGTACAGACCGGACTCCTTGACATTGGCGAATACCTGGTCAAGAATCTCCGGGGTGACGGCGGAACCGTCGTCGCTGATGGCGGTCACCGGATGGGCCAGCTGGTAGGGGTCCTTCCCATCATCGCCATGCCCCGGCAGGTAGCCGATCCAGTCGGCCACATCGGTAGCCTCCTTGCCGGCACGACCCTTGGACGCACATACGCACAAATCGTAGCGGACCGGCAGTTTCACATCATGGGCCGCTTCGTAATGCTGCAGATAATCGATGACGGTATCGTAACCGGCATCAAGCACCTCGGAAGCGCCCTGCTGACCGGCTCTGACCTTCACGCCATCCATGGCGGGAACGGTGTTCGGCATGATGAGTACGTTCGTGTAGCCACCTGAAGCGGCTGCGGCGCAGCCGGACACCATCGATTCCTTGTAGGTCTGCCCGGGATCGCGGAAGTGCACATGCGGGTCTTCGAAGCCCGGCGCGATGGTCATGGCTGAGGCGTCGACGGTCTCATCGGTGTCGGCAGGAACGATCAGGTCGATGACTTCGCCGGTATTCCAGACCTTGATGTCGTGAAGGGTGAGGGCCATGGGTCAGAACTTCGCTTCCTCATCGCAGTAATCGCAACGGTATTCGGCACGGTCGGAGTGTACCAGATGGAACATCTGCACGGCCGGTTCGGTGGTGGTCACGCAACGCGGATTCACACATTTGATGATGTTGACGACATGCTCCGGCAGCGTCGGCTGCTTCTTCTCGACGATCTTGCCGCCACGCACCACGCCAACGGTTGCGGTGCGGGCCACGAGGCCAAGCACATCCAGGTTGACGGCTTCGGTCTCATCTTCGATCTTGATGATGTCCTTCGTACCATACATATGGCTGTCGGTGTTCATGATCAACGCGAGTTTGGTCTTGGACGGGTCGATTTTCAAGTATTCGAGCACCTTGAGCGCAGTGCCGGCAGGCACGTGATCGATGATGATGCCATTCTGAATGCTAGTGACTTCCATCAGGCCGCAACCTCCTCCGATTCAAGCGGTTCGTATCCCGGCAGTCTGTCGCCGACCACCGAGCTTTCCAATGCCATACGCATAAGCATGCCGTTCTTGACCTGCTCGAAGTAGGCGGCGCGGGGATCGTCATCGACTTCGACTGCGATCTCATTGACTCGCGGCAGCGGATGCAGCACGGCCATGTCCTTCTTGGCGAGGCTCATCTTGGCTTCGTCGAGAATATAGGTATCACGCAGACGCAGGTAGTCATCCTCGTTGAAGAAGCGTTCCTTCTGCACACGGGTCATATACAGCACGTCAAGGTCGCCGATTACGGAAGCCAGGTCCTTGACCTCCGTGTAGGAGCAGGATTCGGTGGCATCGATACGGTCGAGCACATAACGCGGAGTCTTGAGCTCGTCAGGGCTGATAAGTACGAAGTTCACGTTACCGAAGCGGCACAGCGTTTCGATCAGGGAGTGCACGGTGCGACCAAACGTCAAATCGCCGCACAATCCGACGGTCAGGTTAGTGATGCGTCCGAAACGGGACTGCAGGGTGGCTAGGTCGGCAAGGGTCTGCGTCGGGTGCATGTGCCCGCCATCGCCGGCATTGATGACCGGCACGGATGCTGCGCGAGAAGCCACGAGCGCGGCGCCCTCCTTCGGATGGCGGATGGCGACCACATCAACGTAATTGGAAACGGTCTTCAGGGTATCGGCAATGGTCTCGCCCTTGGTCACGGAGGCGAGCTGGGCGCCGGCAAAACCGATCACCTTGCCGCCGAGTCGCAACATGGCGGTTTCGAAGCTCAGTCGGGTACGCGTGCTCGGCTCATAAAACAAAGTGGCAAGCACCCTGCCTTCACAGGTGTGCGCCACTTCCTTGCGATGGGAATCGATGTACTGCGCCTTGTGCAGCAGTTCCTGAATCTGACGAATGGAAAGATCGTCAAGAGTGATGACGCTTTTTCCGACCATCGGCGTCTCTGTCGCCGGTTCGAGTACTGAGGACAACGGCTCACCTTTCATGCAACTTGTAGTTGAAGGTGGCCACCCGAAGTGACCTAGCCAACTATAGCCTGAACCACTGACCCTCCCATTCACCGCGTGTTCATGATTCCTAGCCCTCAGGCTCCTCCAGTCGGATGCCAAGACTGGCGGCGAACCTCGTACTGGTGATGGCTGCATGGTCGAACAACACCGTTTCGAACGTCAGGTTTTCCAGAGAGCAGTCCAGAAAGGTGGTCAACGTCCAATCCGAGATTGCATCGGCGGCATGTTGCCCTTCAATGCGGATGGTGTCATAGGAGCCTTCCGGCTCGACCGCGCACATACGCATCTCAGCCAATACGGACGGCTTCTTCAGCGTAGGCACGCGAGGAGCGACGGTCTTCTTCACACGAGAATCTGGTAGCATCACAATCTTCCCTGTCTGAATATGGCGACACTCACCAGTGTATTCGCATGACCATGCGCCTATGTTTTATCTATGAACCTATACATAGAATGTCAAACTGCAGCAGGAGTATTGTCCTTATGAGCAACGTAAGCAATTCAACGAAGAAACCCATTTCCAAAAGCGCAATCACGGCAATCGTATTCGCCGTGATTTCCATTCCGCTGGCATTCGGCAAACCGGTACTGGCCAAATTCTTCTGTTCGATTTTCGTAGACGTATCCATCGTATTCGCCGTCATCTCGCTGGTAACGGTATTCGGTACACGCAAACACGGCAATGCGATACTTGCCATCTGCTCCGCGGTTTTCGTGGCATTGGTGGCCATTGTGCTGTCGATGTACGTGCACTGACCCGTCCGACACACACTACGACATACCCCCTAAATCGTTATCTGCCCGCCGTGTGAGCATTGCGACGAATAATCCGAGTGCCCGATTTTGAAAAGGGTCGCAAAACAGCCGTTTCTCGAATCAGACTAATCTGGTCACTCGTTTTTCCGCTCACACGACGGGCAGATAACGATTTAGGGGTATTGGGTGGCTGGCATGTCATGCGCGACCATAAAAGAGTCGCTCCATTACGTCGCGACTTTTGCGCATTACGGCAAGCAGATCGTTTTCGAAATGCTGACCGCGGTTCGCGTCGTAGCCCAGATAGACCGCAATGCCTCCGAGTGAGTATGTGTCATCAGGCAAAATGTCGGCCTGATTGACACGCCCGCTCCACAGATAGCTGCCGTTGCGGGCCGCAGTGCACATGCGCCACGCCTTGCGCAATATGACGGCATCTCCGGCGTTAATCAACCTGCGACGTTCCAGCTCGTCAAGCGCCTCCAACGTACCGTTGACGCACAAGTTCGCATTCTCCCCCGCATGCTGCAGCTGCAATAGCTGAATGGTCCACTCCACGTCGGACAGACCGCCTTTGCCAAGTTTCAGATGGCGCTCCCTACGCACGCCGCGCGGTAGGCGTTCAGCCTCCATGCGAGCCTTGAGCTTACGGATTTCGGCGATTTGCGTTTCGGTCAGATCTGTCTTCGGATAGCGCAGCGGATCGGCAATGTTGACAAGAAAATCCTCGGCCAGAGCGACGTCACCGGCGGCATGGCGGGCACGCAACAACGCCTGATGCTCCCACGTGCTGGCCCATGAACGGTAGTACTCCTCGCACGATGCGTAGGAGCGTACCAATGGGCCGTTCTTGCCTTCCGGACGCAGGTCCATGTCGAGCTCGATCTTCGGCTCGAAGGTGGTAGGACCTTGCAGGATGGCACGCAAATCCTCTTGCACCTTGCGCGCGAATAGGTTGGCTTGACCATCGTCAGCCTCTTCGGTCGGACGGTAGATGATGATCACGTCGGCGTCGGAGCTGAAATTCACCTCCCTGCCACCGTAACGGCCCATGCCGATGACGGTGATTGCGGCCGGCGCTTCATCAAACCGCATTTCGTCAAGCTGATGGCGGATAGCCCACCGCAACGACGCCTCGATGATAGCGTCATACACGTCGGTCATGCCGGCCAACGAAGTCGCGTCGTCGGTCACGCCGCTCATCCAAGCCAGGCCGATGCGTTCGATCTCGTGCCTGCGCATGACACGTACCGAATTCGCGAAATCGCTGATGCTGCCTGCATTACGTTCCAGTGCGGCCTTGGTCTGAATGTCAAGGCTTTCACGCGTACGGGGTTTGAGTTCCTCATCGTTGCCGAGCCAGGTAACCGATTCGACCGATTTGTTGAGCGCGTCGCCGAGAAACCGGGAATTTGAAAGCACATGGCACAGGCGTTGCGCCGCGGATGGCGAATCGCGCAGGAATCCGAGGTATTCGCTTTCCGTGCCGAAGTTCTCTTCGAGCTTGCGCCAGTTGAGCAGGCCCATGTCGGGATTCTGCCCTTCTCCAAGCCACTGCAGCACAGCCGGGAGCAGGATCCGGTTGATCTTTGCGGCACGGGATATACCGGCGGTAAGCGCTACGACGTGGCGCATGGCGGCGTCGGCGTCGGCGAATCCTATGGATTCGAAACGCTCATGTGCGGCCTTCTCCGACAGTTCGACCTGCTCGTCATCCAAGCCGGCATTGATCGGCAACATCGGGCGATAGTAGATGTCCATGTGCAGGTGGCGTACTTCGCGGCGGGTCTCGTCGTATTTGTCGACAAGTTCTTCCGGATGCAGGTGGAAGGCACGCGCGAGCCTGCGCAATTCGAGATTCCGGTTCAACGCATCCACATCGACGTCACGCTTGCGCTCGATGCCGCCGAGACCGGCGTTGCCAAGATCCGGGAACAGATGCGTGCGTTTCAGGGCCCACATTTGCTGCCGGTGTTCCATCACTCGTTCAAAGCGATAGTCCCAGGAAAGTTTTTTTGCCTGCTTGCGCGACACATACCCGCCATCGGCCAGCGCCTGCAACGATTCCAAGGTGGAGCGGGTACGCAGCGATTCGTCGGAACGACCATGCACGAGCTGGAGCATCTGCACGGTGAATTCCACATCACGCAGACCTCCGCGACCAAGCTTGATCTCACGATCTTTGAGCGGTGCCGGGATAAGGTCTTCGATTCGTTTGCGCATTTGCTGACAGTCGTAGACGAAGTTGTCACGTTTGGATGCGGTCCATACGAACGGCCGGGTCATGTCCATATAAGCCTTGCCGAGCTCGGGATCGCCCGCGACGGGTCGCGCCTTGAGCAACGCCTGGAATTCCCAGTTCTCCGCCCACTGCTCATAGTATGCCTCGTGCGATTCGAGTCTGCGAACGAGCGGACCGTCCTTGCCTTCGGGTCGCAATCCACCGTCGATCTGCCACAGAGTCGGTTCGGCTACGCCCATGATCACCGACTGACATACGCGCTGTAGGGTAGTGGCCAGTTTGGTGCCGATACGATTAAGCGTCATGCCGTTGGTATCGGGATCGGCTGGTTCGACCACGTAAATGAGATCCACATCGGAAACGTAGTTCAACTCCTGCGCGCCGAGCTTACCCATGCCGATGATGGTGAAACGTACATGCTCGCTGCCCTCAATCTCGTTACGGGCGATGGCGAGCGCGCCTTCGAGCGCCGCGTCGGCCAGGTCGGACAGTTCCTGGCTGATACGCGGCTGAATGGTGGTGGGATCGGTTTCCATGGCATCCTGTGCCATGATGGCCGCCAGTTGCTTGCGATAGGTTTGCCGCAATGCCGTCGCCGCCTCCGACAGGGGCAGACTGGCCTTGGGCATGGCGGATTCCTGCGGGTCGGCTCCTACCGCTTCGAGTACATGTGCGCGCCGTTGTGCGTGATTGTACAGGTGGCTTTCGCAAGCGTCATTGGCGGCGGCTGCGACCAGTTCGGGTCTGAAGCGCATGAGCTTGCCCATTTCGTCGGAAACGCCGAGCACGGTGACAAGCCGGGTAAGACCCTCTCCGCTCGTTACGATGTCGTCGAACCTTCTGCCTTGGCTCTGCAGTGCTTTGATGATATCGATGAGATTACGTAGCGCCACGTCGGGGTCGCAGGAATGTTCCAACGTAGCCATCAACGATTGCAGCCGATCGTCGCTTACGCCATTGTCCTGCAGTTCCTGCAGGAGCTCGCGTGCTTTGTCGAGATCCTGCAGTCCGGCACGAATCAGCTCGCGCACTCCAAACGTATGTTGCATAGAACCCATGGTATTTAATATAGCGTCGGCAATGACGTAGGGGCGGTCGTGAAATGCTCGCAACCGCCCCTCGTGTTTGTTGCATCGTCTGGCGTCAGACGAAAAATGGTTTGACGTTGGACCAGATGCGTCTGCTGACGCAAGGGTGGTTCATCGTGTACAGGTGCACACCGTCAACGCCACGCGCCACCAGATCGCTGATCTGCTCGGAGGCGTAGGCGATGCCGGCCTCCTTGAGTACGGCATTGTCGTCGCCCCACTTGTCTAGCATGACTTCCAGCTTCTCCGGTACGCGAGACTGGCAGATTCCGGCCATGCGACGCACGGATTTGGCGTTCATCACCGGCATGATGCCGGCCTCGATCGGTGTCTCGATTCCGACTGCACGCACCTTGTCGAGAAAGCGTAGAAAATCCTCATTGTCGTAGAACAGCTGCGAGATAAGGTGCGTGACGCCGGCATCGACCTTTTTCTTGAGATTGTCGATGTCATCTTCCAGCGTGGCCGACTGCGGGTGCTTCTCCGGATAGCAGGCTCCGTAGATCTTGAGATTCGGGCGCTCCTCACGAATGTAGGCAGCCAAATCGCTGGCGTGATCAAAGACGCCGGCCGGTTCGGTACCTTCCACGCGATCGCCACGCAGGGCGAGCACGCCGGAAACCTTGGCTTCGTCAAACATGTCGAGTGCCTGATCGACATCATCCTTATTGAGGTACTGTGCGGTCAGGTGGGCCACACAGGGTATGCCGTATTCGCTCACGGTATGCGCAATGCGCGCGGTGAGCGTCCGGTCGGATGATTTGCCGGTGCCGTAGGTCACGGAAATGAAATCGGGATCCAGCCCCTGCAGGCCATCCAATGTGTCGTAGATGGTGCCTACAGGGGAGGTTCGCTTCGGCGGGAATACCTCAAGCGAAAACAGTGGTGAATGCATGGGGGCTTCCTGCACCTTACCTGGCAAGCTTGGCGCGTACGGCCTTGGCCGCGGTCACAAGATGTTCGAGGCTCGGCCAGGTTTCGGCGTTGCCACGGGTCTTCAGGCCGCAGTCCGGATTGATCCACACCTTTTCGACATCCATCTTCTTGAGGATCTCATGGATTCGTTCCTCGATCTCCTGCTCGGACGGGATGCGCGGCGAGTGGATGTCGTAAACGCCTGGACCGGCTTCGGTTTCGAAGTTAGCGTCGTGAATGGCATCGAGCACCACAAGATCGCCTCGAGAGGCTTCGAAGGAGATTACGTCGGCGTCCATGGCATCGATGTCCTTGATGATGTCGTTGAACTCCGAATAGCACATGTGGGTGTGGATCTGTGTGGTCGGCTTGACGGCGGAGTGCACCAGACGGAATGCCGGAATGGCCCAGTCGAGATATTTCTTATGCCAGTCGGTCTTACGCAACGGCAACTTTTCGCGCAACGCGGCCTCATCGATCTGGATGACCTTGATACCGGCAGCCTCAAGATCGAGCACTTCGTCACGGATGGCGAGCGCGAGCTGCTGGGTCTGCTGTTCGTGGGTGATGTCCTCGCGCGGCCAGGACCAGTTGAGGATGGTCACCGGGCCGGTGAGCATACCCTTCATCACGTGGTCGGTGCGGGATTGCGCGTAGGAGCTCCACTCCACGGTGATCGGGTTGGCGCGGGACACATCGCCCCACACAATCGGAGGCTTGACGCAACGGGTGCCATAGGACTGCACCCAGGCGTTCTTAGTGAACAGGAATCCGTTGAGGTTCTGGCCGAAGTATTCGACCATGTCGTTACGCTCGAATTCGCCGTGGACGAGCACGTCGAGTCCGAGATCCTCCTGATGCCTGATGCAGGCGTCGATCTGCGACTTCATGAAGTCATCGTATTCGGCCTTGGTGATTTCGCCCTTACGCAGCTTGGCACGTTCGGCACGCACTTCTTTGGTCTGTGGGAAGGAGCCGATGGTGGTGGTCGGCAATAGCGGCAGGCCGAGGGCCTCACGCTGTTCCTTCTGACGCTCGGCGCGGGCCGGCTGACGAACGAAATCGTCGGCGTTCAGTGCGGCGAGTCGATCGGCTACGGCCTGATCGACGGCGACGCGGGTGCCATCAAAAAGCGCCTGATTGGCCTTGAGTTCGGCGGAGGCCTTTTTCTCGTCTTCACTGGCGTCGGCGAGCACGGCAACTTCGTGCAGCTCATCAAGTTTTTCGACGGCGAAGGCGAAATGCCTGCGCACCTCGTCGGCGAGACCGTCCTCGCCTTCGGTGCTGAACGGCACATGCAGCAAGGAACTGGCGGTGGAGACGGCCACGTTGTCGGTGACCCTCTTCAGGGCATCGACCAGGCCGAGGCTCACGGCATAGTTGTTGCGCCAGATGTTGCGCCCATTGACCACGCCGGCGAAGAGAGTGGTGTCTTCCGCTACGCCGTACTGTTCGACGGCAGCGAGGTTTTCGTCCTTGCCTTCGTTGAGGTCAAGACCGATGCCGTCGAAGCCGAGCAGGTTGACGGTTTCATAGACATCGGCAATGTGACCGAAGTACGTGTTGAGCAGGACCTTGATCTTGCCTTCGCGGGCGGGCAGGATCTTGGCATACAGGGATTTGAACAGTTCCACGTCGCCCGGTTCCTTGTCGAGTACGAGGTACGGTTCGTCGATTTGAACCCATTCCGCGCCAAGCTCCGCGAACTTGGAGATGATTTCGGCGTAGGCCGCGGCAACCGCGTTCACGAGGCCCTTGTCGTATTCGAGTTCTTCGGCCTGCGGGTTGCGGGCGAGCTTAAGGAAGGTGTACGGACCGATAAGTACCGGCTTGGTGATGATGCCAAGCTCCTTGGCTTCATTGAATTCGTCGAACGGCTTGGTGCCGTTGAGCTTGATATCGGTGGCCGCATCGACTTCCGGCACAAGATAGTGATAGTTGGTGGTAAACCACTTCTTCATCGGCAAGGCGGTCACGTCGCCCTTGTCGCCCTGGTAGCCACGACCCATCGCGAACAGGGTCTCTTCCGGATTATCGAAGGCGAGACGCTGGTAGCGCTGCGGAATGACGTTCAGCAGAATGGCGGTGTCAAGCATCTGATCGTAGTAGCTGAAGTCGTTGCTGGGAATCAGATCGACGCCTGCGGCCTGCTGCAACTTCCAGTGCTTGGCGCGCAGCTCCTTGGCGGTGGCACGCACCTCATCAAGGGCGGCGTTGCCCTTCCAATATGCTTCAATAATCTTCTTCAGCTCACGGTTTTGGCCGATGCGCGGAAAACCGGAGACGGAAGTGAGAGCGGACATGAATCCTCCATCTGACATGAACAATGCAACCCGCCCAAGCTATCACAGAATGCCCTGCTATAAGGCATTAGGAAAATTTGAATGTCGTTATAAATCGGCCTTATAGCTTGTTGGACGTTTATCCGTTCTCTTTGCTGGCGTCATTCTTGAGTGTCACTCTATGTGGACTCTATTTTTGCTTTGTAACACCGATACTACACCGTCTCAAGACGACAAAAGGCCCCTCCCCCGGCGTAAAACCGGAAGAGGGGCCTTGCCTGATTCTCGGGGAATGGTGCGATGTCTAGTTTCGGCGGAGTGGGTTGTAGGCCACGCCGAGGCCGGACGCGATGAAACCGGCCACAGTCGAAATGTATCCGCCGATCGCGGCGTCACCGAAGGTCATGAAACCCAAGCCAACGCAAGAAGCGATGAGACCGAGCACGTAGACCACGGTACGCACCTGCTTGCTGAACACCGGCGTGTACGACGTGTTGTCCTGTCCGTCCTCGCGTTCGTTGGTCAGATTGTTGACGGTGGTCTCCAAAGTCGTGGGAGCGGCATGTTCTGCCATGATCGATCCTCCTTAGAATCGGTTGTTGTTGAGTGCGGTCTGCAATGCGCGGGCGGTGGCGGGCCCGAAGCTCGCATCCTGCGTAAGGTTGTAATGGGCTTGGATGGCTTTGATGGTGTTGGGGCCGAGCAGGCCGTCGGTGCCGCAGCCGAGGGTCTTCTGGACGGCGCGGATCAGGTCGCTGCCGGTGCCGCCGTACTGCACGACACTGCTGTCGATGGCGGGCCTCCAGTAGGTTTTTTCGTCCGGGACGAGCTGGCCGCTGATGATGCCGTCGACGGTGGTGCCCATTACCTGCTGCCAGCGACGGACGGTCGCCGGGCCGACGTTGCCGTCCACGGCCAGAGCGCCGGAAGACGACGGAGCGGAAGACTGGCCGCCAGCGTAGCGGAGGTAGCAGTTCCACGGATAGTCGTAATAGCCCCTGATGTTGGTCTCGCGGCCGGTCTGGTCGCCGGCCTTGCCCGACACCGTGCCCTTCTCGCTGATCGACGCCTGCGCCAACTGCCCGCCGCCGAGATAGACGGCGACGTGGTGCACGTCGTTGAGGAGGATGTCGCCGGCCTGCGGATGGCCGTCGACGGGCAGACGCTTCCAGCCGCGCGCCACGAGATTGCTCGACAGGTTGCCGGTATAGGTGGCGTTTCCCGTGTCGAAGCCCGCCTCCCTGAGGCAGTGGATCACCAAGGATGAGCAGTCGCAGTTGCCGGCCTGCGGATTGAAGTTCCACCGGTCCGTCTGGCTGTAGCCGAGGTTGGCGACGGCACACCAGTAGCGCATCCGATTGACCAAAGTCGTGATGCTTGCCATATCTAGGCCTCCAATCCTTCGACGGCCTTGGCCGCATCCTCCTCGGACACGACCACAATGTTGTCGGGCGGCAGACTGTCGCCCTGCGGTGTCATTTCCGGAGTCATCACCGATTCGTCGGCCATGACGCCTCCCTTCCGCCCCGATGGGGCAATAAAAAAGGCCACCCCTTTGATGGAGTGGCCCCTGGATCCTGAAAGAAATCGGCTAGCGCATGTGCGCGCCATGATTGAAGACGAGGATGAATGCCGCCAGCGCGCAGCAGACGGCGAGAACGGTCCAACCCAAATCAGCCCTCCTTTCCGCAATGGGCGCGCCCGTCGAGGTAGTCGCGTGCCGCATCCATGACCCAGCAGCGAGCGTCGAGTTTTTCGAGCTTGCCCATCTCGTAGCGCACCGCCTCGCTATGGTCGACTGTTCGGTCGCCGTAGATCAGGCTGATGATCGTGTTCTTGATCGTGTCGCGCTGCAATTCGTCCAATCGGCCGCGCAGGCCGGCCTGCGCCTCACGCGTCTCGCGTGAGTGGGCGAAATGCCGCGACAGTTCGCTGTCGTACGGCAGGCGCGCCGGGTTGACGTGCGAGTACAGGCCGGTGCTCAGGCGTTCCAGGGCGCCGGGCCAGCAGTTGACGACAAGGGTGGTGTCGGCGACCGCGCCGCCGACACCACCCACGCTCGCAAGAAAGGTCCGAATCACATCAAAACCTCCAAAGATGATGGAGCCGTACGGTCTGGGCAACCGTTGGCTTGGACTGGTAGGGATTGTCCGACGCCGCGAACCCTCCCGACCCGATGATCGCGATGATGATCGGTGTCAGAACAGCGGGGTCAAAACAGTGCTCCTTCTCTCATGAGGTCTCCTTGGTCTCAATTTTCAATCGGAAACGGTACGTGCCGGCCACAATCGCGGCAACCGACCTAAGCGTCCACCAGCCGGAATATTTGCTGCTCGTCGTCGTGGATACTTCGAAAGGCGATGCGCCTGTGATAATTGCGTCGCCATTGTCCAACCAGAAATTAGCTCTGAAACTGAAATCGGACTCAAAGCCGGTGATGCGCAACGTGCCGGTTTCCGGCCACCCTGTGATTTCGCTCAACGATCCAATCCAGCTGATGAGAAGGAACTTCGTTCCGACCGCTATCGTCTTGGTCGTGGTCAGCACCCAATCGGCGCCGTCCTTCTCGACGGTCACGTCATCCTCGCGCGATGCGTGCTCAACGAACCAGTCCGTCCAGTCCGTCCAAGACTCCACAGGCTTACGCCAGACGACGGTACCGGCCTTGCACAATCCCGCAAGGCCAGTACCACCGACGGCCATGCCCGTGACGGTTTTCGCACCGATCATCGCCCCGCTCATGCCGACCACCAGTAGAGATTATCTGGATCGGATTTGCTTTTCGACAAGGCGTCGGTCTCGTCCGATGCTTGGAAGGCCTTCACGCCATCCGCCCCGTCAACGCCTTTCGGCCCGGGGTCACCGGTCTCGCCTTTCTCGCCCTGTTTGCCTTTCTCGCCCTGCACGCCTTTGAGGTTCGCGACGGCCTTCCAAACCACTTGAGCCTCCCTTCTAGGCGGTGTAGGCGTACACGTCGCCCGTGTCCAGATTCAGGTAAAGGCTGCCGATCGGCTGGTCGCCGGTCGGCGTGCCGTGTCCGTACGTCCAACCCAACCCGTCCGTGCCGTCCGTGCCGTCGGCACCGTCCTTGCCCGGCTCGCCCTGATCGCCCTTCGGTCCTTTGATGTCGCCGACGTTAGCCCATTTGAGGTTTTCCACATCCCACACGTAGAGGGTGCCGGAGACCAAGTAGGCATCTCCGTCCGCACCGGTCGGATGCGCAGCCTCCAGCGCTTCTACGGTGTCGTAGGATCCTTTGATGTTGACGCTGGTACCGGCCTTGCCGTCTTTGCCTGATTCGCCCTGCACACCCTGAGGGCCGCGCAGGGTCACGTCGTCAATGCGATTGCCGACGTGCACGGTGCTCGCATTCACGATGCTCGTGATTTGATAAAGGGTGCCGTCCACGTCGGAGATGACGTCACCGACCGAGAAGATGGTATTCGGGTGGAGTACGTTTTTCGCCACGTCGGAATTGGCGCTGATGCTTACCGTGGCGATATGCAGACCATTGCCTGCATCGCCCTTCGCGCCGTCCGTGCCCTTGTCGCCCTTCGGACCTTTGAGATTCCCGCCCGTTGCAGTCCAAGCCATAATCATTTACCTCCTATGTCTGGGAAAAATCGGTTGTTTAGAGTTGGAGCCGGTACACGTCGCCTGTCTCCAAGTCGAGATACGTGTCGCCAACGAGTCCCTGCGTGGCTGCGTCGGGGATACCCATGCCGCTGCGGAAGCTCAACCCCGCCTCGCCTTTCTCACCACGCAGGCTCACGCCCGTGTCCATGCCAACTGTGAGCGTCGTGTCCGACAGTCCCGTGGCCATGAACACATGGCCAGTGCAGTCCACGATTGTGTCTCCCACCGCGCAGTTCGCGGACGGCTTCACCTCGCTGATCGCGATTACGTCGCCGACGTTAAGGCGTACGCTTGTCACGCGCATGGAATGTACAGGGGTGGTCGGCGAGCCGGACGGAGCCCACGCGGCCTCCTCAAGGGTCGCGTAGTCCAGCGTGTTCGCGCTGTCTGGCACGATCACATGACGTGTATACGTGTAGGTGGGGATTTCCTCGTGCACCTCCCAACACCAGTCCGCGCCCGAAGGGGTCAGGTCCACGAGCGTGGAATCCCCCTCCAATCGGACGGCGAACGGTTTGGGCAGGACGACGGCCCCATCCGACACCACACGTGCGGTGGGTCGGAACAGGACCAGTCCCTTCACCGGATTGGAGCCGCCCGACACCGGGGCGCGGAGGCCGATACGAATCCGAGTCATCTCATCTCCTCCATTGCATCGTCTCCGATTGTCGCGTCGAGTACGTCGGCGGGAATGAGCTTCATTGTGGCTGTGAGTTGGGATTGCAGGATCGCGACCTGTTTCGACAGGTCACCCACCTGCAGGGAAAGCGCTTCGATGACGTCGTTCGCGTCGGCTGGAATATTCATCAATACCTCCAATGATGGGGCCCCGCAGTCTGCTCGCGGAACCCCTGTGAACGGGAATCGGCTAGTCTGCGGCGGTCATCGTGTCGATACGCGTCACCAGCCTCAACTCCTCCAGTGTGAGGGTCTTGCCGATGCCGGTCCTGACGTCCGTCAACGTGGCCTGCTCGCCCGCTTCGTCGAAGTCGGCGCGCACGCCACGCGTGTAGTCCTGCCAGATCTCATGATCGTCCGTGCGGTTCACGTATTCCAAGCCGAGCCGGTACAGTTCGCGTTTCAAACTTTCGACCGGAGGACGCAAATCCAGGACGGTCGTCTCCACCGCCGTGGAATCATCCGCGGCAGTGGCAGTGGTAGTGGTGGTTTCGGTTTCGTCGGCCATGACGGCCTCCCTTCCCCCGACATGATGTCGGGCATTAGCTGTTGGCGCTGGTCTTGATCTCCGCGCCGTCGATGTACAGTGCGCCGGCTTTCGGACCGGTGGCCAGCGTATGGTTGCCGGCCCATTTCAGGCTCCACCCGTTCGAACTCATCGACAGGCCGTAGCCGAGCGAATCCTGCGTGAATCGCAGGCCGCTGCCGTTGACGTAGAGTTTGCCCAGACCGCAGTTGACCGCGAAGCTGCTTTTGCTTAGGCTCATGTTGGATCCGTCGCTGCAGGTCACGCCGAACCCGCCGGAGCCGATCGCGATCTTCGAGCCGTCGCTGGTGACGATGCTCGCACCGCCCGAACCCATTGTGATGCCGTACTCCTTGCCGCCGGCCACGTAGTGCAGGTACACGCCGGACGAGGAGCAGGTGAGGATGCCGACCTGCGACCCGTTGTAGGAGAAGCGGGTCACGCCGTCGGCGAGGGTGATGGTGCGGTTGTTCGCGGTGGACGTGATGGTCGCGCCGACGATCTTGTTGCCGGTCAGGGTGCGGCCGTCGATCGCGTCCGCGCTGATCTTGCTCGCGGTGATCGCCCCGTCCACGATGAGTTGCGCGTCGGCGGCCCGACGGCAGTGGATGTTGCCGACGACCCACGCCGTCGACGGATTGGACGCGTTCTGGTTGATCTGGAAGTAGATCTGCCCCTTGTTGAATGGGGCGCCGTCGGGGATGGTCACGGTCCACGAGTAGCGGCTCCAGTCCGTGTTCAGCGAGCATGTGCCCAGGCTTTTCGCGCCGACGTATTGCCAGGTGTATGGCGTGCTCGTGCGTGGCGTGCCGTTGTCGGTGCACCAGAGTCCGGCCTGCAGGCTCAGGCTGCCGCAGTAGCGTCTCGCCTCGCAGGTGATCGTATAGGTTTCGCCCGGCAGGATGTTGAATGCGGTTTCGTAGGCGAACATCATGTCTCGGCCGTCGAGGTACCGGTTCTTGCCGCCCGATGGCGGCGAATACCCGTCCTTGTCGAACGTGCCGAAGCCTCCCGGCGCACGTTCCCCGTCGTAGATGTTCGACCCGTCGAGCGCGAGCTGGGGGTTCGGGCAATAGTCCGAGCCGCCGGTCACATAGAGTTGTTCCGCCCTGATGGACCGGCTTTTGATCTCGCTGCCGGTGATCGTGCCGTAGGCGATCTTGTCGGCCGTGATCTGCCGTGAGGCGAGCTTGACCGCCGTCACACTGTTCGCGGCCAGCTTGTCCGCGGTGATGGCGCCGGACACGATCTTGTCCGCATTCACGCTGTTCGCGGCCAGTTTGTCGGTGGTGACGGAATTCGACGCCAAATGATTCGCGGCAATCGTCCCGACCGCGACAATATCATTCGCAGCCAAATCAAATTGAGCGAATCTAGTACCATCCCACGTCAGGATCTGTGTGACATGCGTGGAATTCGCCGGCTGCTTCCACCACAAGTCACCAGGCTTCAAGCCACTATGATTCGGCTCGGTCGGACCACGATAGATGAGATTCTTCCCGTCAGCCGTGGTCTGCGCCTTCTGTGCCGCCGCATTCGCCTGATTCGCCTGAGCTTGCGCGTTGGCCGCGTCGGTAGCTGCCTTGTCGGCGGTGGATTGAGCCGCTTTGGCCGCATCATTCGCCTTGACTGCGGCATTCGCCGCGTCTGTAGCTGCCTTGTCGGTCACGGCCACCCAGGCACTGCCATTCCACCTTTTCGGCGTGTTCGCTCCACCGGTGGTGTCAATCCACAAGGTCGAAGACTTGCGCATCGACGCATCAGGAGCCGTGGACTGGATGAGCACGTCGGCCTTGCCATTCGCGATGCCAGCCGCTGCAGCGGCAGCAGTATTGGCCTTCTGCGCGGTACCAGCCGCGGCGGTAGCTGTCTGAGCAGCCTGATTGGCGGTAGCCTCCGCCTGAGTTGCCACACTCGATGCATCGGCGGCCGTCTTTTGCGCGGTTGAAGTCTTCGCAGCATTGTCGAGGATCTCCTTCCGCGCCTGCTCGAGTTTCGCGCCGTTGTCCTTCAGGGTCTCCGTGTTCGCGGCCAGATCCTTTCGGATCTGCTCGACTTCGTCGGCGGTGACGGCGGACGCGACCTCGATGCTCGCGGTCTCCGACCATTCGGACTGGTTGCCGGCATGGTCGACCGACGCCAACGCGTAATAGACGATGTCGCCGGGCTCGTGGGACGAGTCCAGCAGGTCCGTCATGCCGACGACCGACGCGTCGAACTGGGTGATGTCCTGCGGTCCGCTGCCACTGCCGACGACGAGATGGTCGAAGTCCGATTCCATCGCGCCGCCGTCGCTGGTCCTGCCGTCCCAATGCACGGTCACCACGCCCAGCTTCGAACTCAGGATCGGCTTGGACGGCACCGAGCAGGGCGTCACGTCGGATTCGACCGTGGCCACGACGATCTCCGACCATTCGCCGGGCTGGTCGCTATAGGTGGGGATCGCCCTGACGCGCACCTCGATCACGGTGCCGCAGTCCAGGTTCCCGATGCCGAGCTGCAGGCCATCGGTCACGCCACCGTACCGCCATGGCGCGCCGTCGACATGACGACGCCACTCGACACGATAGCTCGAGATTTCGATGGCCGTGCTGTCGGTGGCCTGCGTGACAGCGGCCCACTTGACGGTCGCCAGGCCACGCGCGTAGCCGGTCGCATCCAAGTAGGCGTCGGTGCCGACGATCAGGCCTTGCGGCGCCTTCGGCACGCGATGGTCATGGTCGGAGGATGCGGTCGTGCCGCTCTCGCTGCCGGCCAACGCGGCCCCGCCGGTGATGCCCTTGATCTTCTTCGCCTGACGCACGGACGCATCATATTTGATGTCGTTCAGGGCGATGCTGGCAGACAATCCCTCATTCTGGCGCATGCTCAAATCGATTTCCTGCACGCGCACCTTCTCGCCGTGCGACACGGTGGGTGCGGTGATCCAGTCGCCCGCATGATAGTCGACGAGCGGCAGCCAATCCACGTCATTGACGATGAGGTCGCGCGTGTACTGGCCGCGCACCCGGGCCGCATCGTCGAGCGTGGACTGCATGAACGCCTGCGCGGTCGCCTTGTCGCTCACGCCGCCCTGCGAACTGTAGCTCTCCCACTTGCCCCACGGAGTCGGCGCGGCCGGATTGTCCATGCGGAACAGCAGATCGTTGTCGCCCTCGACCAGGATCGTCGAAGCGAGATCCGCGATCGACTCCTCAAACGGGGCCTCGCTGATGTCGCGCGCCAATTGCAGGACAATGCCCTTGCTCAGGTCACGGCTTAAAGAGGTGCTGTCCGCGTTCCACAGCTTCAAGGTGCGGGCCGACGTGCGCCAGTCGCAGCCGCCACCATTGACCAGCGAGCTGAGGATGGTCTGCAAATCGGTACCGAGGCTGTAATACAGCGTGTACTTCTTCGCCCATGCCGTGCCGGCGGAATCCTTGGCGGTGTCGAAGCCCAGGGTCAGGCCGGTCGCGATGCCGCCGCGCTGCCGGTTTTCGTCCAGCAGGGTCTTGAGGATCGTGCCCGGATTCGAGCTGTAGAAAGGCCGTTTGCCCTTGTTGTCGCCGTCTGCGAGCAGATGCGAGGAATCGTTGTTTTCGGCCTTGGACAGCAGCCAGCCGATCGACTGGCCGGAGTAGGTGACGGTCCGGGTGCGGTCGTCGGTCTTACCACTGCGGCCGGTGATCACGAATCGTGCATTGTCCGGCTCGACGTATCCGCTGCCGTCGGATACTTCCACGGCGATTTCGAGACCGTCGGTCAGCTTCCGGTCGAACGCCTGAGCATCACCCGACAGCAGCGAGTATTCGATCGAGATCGCCCCGTCGTCATCGTGGAGCATCGATGCGCTGAAGCTCACCGGCATGGCGAGGATGCCGATCCTCGCGCCGAAGGGCCTGTAGGCCACGAGACGCGCATGCAGGGTCTTGCCCATTGGTCACTCCCAGGATGCTTTGTATCGGCAGACCACGACCGTGGCGCCGGACTGTTTGACTTGCAGCGTGTAGTCGCCGGTCTCGGCCGATGGCCAGACCTGCAACGGTTCGCCGGACCAGTCGATTCCCGCCGTCACGTCGGTGCCGCCGGTCCAACTGTCCGTCTTCGAAGCCGTCCATGCCTTGCGGTTGGGCACGTCGACGTAAAGGTATGATGCGCCCGCTCCGCTCCAGACCAGATTCGTGCCGCTGACCGGATCCGTGATCGTCACCGAAGTGACGGAAGCGAAACGCATCACGAGATTTTGCAATGGTGCGTTGGAATACCAGCCGCTGTTCTTCGTTGGTTTCGCACCCGAAATGAGCACGCCGCCGGACGCCGCGATCGAAACCGTCTGCCACTGCTCGCCCTGCCAGAAGACGTCAGGCAGCTGGAACACCGCGGTCGCGCATCGATGGTCGGACCATGGTTTCTCTTCGCCGTTCGGTTGGCAGGACATGCACACCGCCGCCGCGGTCATGCTACGGGTCAGGTTCGTCGCCGTGTCCGTCTCAATCCGCGTCAGGCTCGACGCCCGCCGGCACAACCGGTAGAAGCGGTGCATCAGCAGGTCGCAGTCGGCTCCGAAGCTGATGGCCTTGAGCGTGATCTCCGGTGGGTCGAAGCATAGGGGCCCGTCGGGTATGAGCACGCCGTTTCTGCCGTTCACGGTGACGGATTCGATGCGGGGGCTGATGCTCGAATAGTGGGTGGTGCCGGCGAGCAGCCGAAAGCCGTCTCCGGATAGCGACTGGCCGTTGATTCTGTAATCCGTGAGCATCACGCATCATCCTTTTCATATGTCACCATTGCGGCATGGCCGCGGTCTGCAGTTTCTGCTGCGTCGAGATGCTGGTCGGCGCGATGGCCGGATAGTTAAAGGTTTGCGTCACGTACGTATTGCCGGATCCCATACCCCCGTCGGACATGTGCGACGGATTGGTTCCGGTTATGTTCGCCCTGCCGGTCTTCAACGTGTTCAATTCGTCAAGGCTCATGCTGGCCACGAGCGAATCCATGGACTTCGATACGACCGAAGCGGAATCATCCAAACCAAGCGCCATGCCACGGCCGACCATCACGCCGACCTCGTTGCGGAACACGCGCGACGGAGAGTGGATGCCGAGCGCGTTCTTGGCCTTGTCCACAAGGCCGCCCAGCGCGCTCGTGATGCTCGAATAGAGGTGCCCGACCATGCCGGTGATGCCGTTGATCAGACCCTGGATGATGTTGCGGCCCGCACTCACGAGCCAGCTGCCCGCGCCGGACACGGCTCCGCGAACGATGCCGCCGAGCCCACTGACGATGCTGCGTACGCCGTTGATGCTGTTGGAGACCACGCCGGTGATGCCGCTCCACACGCTGGATACGATGCTTCTCGCACCGTTCCAGATGCTGGACCAGATCGATTGGATGGCACCGAGCACGCTCGTGATTACCGACCTGACGCCGTTGATGCTGTTCGTCACGACGCCCTTGATGCCGTTCCAGACGGTCGAGGCGACGCCCTTGACGTCGTTCCAGACCGCGGACCAGTTGCCGTGGATCACGTCGAGCACGGTCTGGACGAGACCTTGGATGACTCCCAGTACGGTCGTCGTCACGGTCTTGATGTTGTCCCAGATCGTGACGATGACGGTGGCGATGACGTTCCATACCGTGTTCCATACCGTCTGGATGACGGACAGTACGGTGCCGATGATGGTGCTGATCACGTTGATGGCCGTTGTCACGATGGTCTGGATGTTGTTCCAGATGGTCTGGGCCACGGTCGAGATGACGCTCCAGGCGGCGGACCATACGGTCTGGATGACGGTGATGTACGTTTGGATGGCGGTGGCGATGCCGGTCATCGCCGTCGTGACGAACGGTCCGATGACGTTCCATACCGCCTGTGCGACGTCGCTGATGACCTGCCAGACGGTGGTCCAGATTTCCTGCAGTGTCTGCATGGTCGTCTGGATGAATGCGGAAAGTTCGGTGATGATCGGTTGGACGAATGCGACTATGCCGTTCCAGATCGTGGTGAGGAAATCACTGATGGCGGTCCATGCTTGGCTCCATGTCTCCTGTACCGTCTGCCAGACGGGTTGCAGCCAGTCCATGAACGACTGCCATAGCTGGCGTCCCGTCTCGGTCTGGGTGAAGAACCATGTAAGGGCCGCCACCACGGCTCCGATGAGGGTGACGACGGCTCCGAACGGGTTCGCGGCCAGTACGCCGGTGAACACGGTCCACACGGTGGATGCGGCCTTGGCGATGCCGCTGAACGCGGAGATGGCGTTCTTCATGACGCCGAAGCCGCTTGTCAGGGTCTTCAATGCCGGGCCGACGCCGCCAAGCTCTCCCGCGAGAGTGATGAATTTCGCCACGCCCTGCGCCGCATTGGCGACGCCGGCGGCGCCTTCGGCGATGGATCCCAACACACCGGAAAGCGTCCTGATGCCGCCGGTGACGGCTCCGACGCCTTTGCCCGCCAGCACGACCGCACTGATGCCTTCGGCCAGCGGGACGAGCGTGCTCGCATGGGCGCCGATGAAATCGAACACTCCGGACAGTCCGTCCACAAGCCTGCTAAACAGGTCGACGATGCCTGGCAGAAGTCCCGCCAACCCGGACAGTTGGCCGGAAAACTCGCCCCACACGCTCGACGCCACACCTGCGAGGGAACCGGCGAGTTCGCCGATCTTGCCCACGAGCCTGCCGAACGAGTCCAACAGCTGTTGGACGGTCTGGTTCTGGCCAAGCTGCTTGAAGAAGTTCTGGACGGTCGGTATCGCCTGCTCCAGCCCCTTCTGCACGGTGGAGCCGATCTGTTCCAATGTCGGTTTCACCGCGGCCGTGAACGAGTCGACGACCGGTATCGCCTGGTTGAACAGGCTGCGCAGACCATTCAGGAACGGTGTGGCGGCGGTTTCGCCCAGACGACTCAACGCGGCCTTCACGTTGGATAATGCGCCGGTGAACGTGTCACCGGCGGACTGCGCGGCCCCGCCCATGCCTTCCTGCATGGCGTCGGCGAACGTCTGGAAGTCGATCTTGCCGTCCGAGACCATGTCGGAGATCTCCGCCGAAGTCTTGCCCAGATGCTTGCCGAGCATCTGCAGGACCGGGATGCCCGAGCTCATGAGCTGGAGCATGTCGTCGCCCTGCAGTTTGCCGCGGGCCGCGACCGACCCGAAGATTGTGCCGATGTCCGTCAGGCTCCGTCCGCTGATCTGCGCCGTGTCGGCGACGGTTTTGAGCACGCTGGTCAGCTGTGTGCCTTCCGCCACACCGGATGCCGATAGGCTCGCCGCCACCGTGGCCGCGTCTCCAAGACCGAATGCGGTGCCCTTCACGGATGCGAGCGCGTCGTTCATGATTTCGGTGACGCTGTTGCTGTCGTGGCCGAGGCCTTTGAGTTTTGCCTGTGCGTTTTCGATGTTGAGGGCGCGTTCGAAGCCGCCTTTGGCGGCTAGTGTGGTGATGCCGGCTGTGATGCCGGCTACTGCGGTGATGCCGGCTTTGCCGACTTTGCCTAGTGCGCCGCCGAGTTTTGAGATGAGGTTCGATGAGCCTTTTTTTGATGCTTTGTCGACGGCGTTGCCGATGTCGCCTTCTATTGTTTTGCCGAAGCCTTGTCCGGAGGGTTCGACGTGGACGTAGGCGACGCCTATTTCTTGTGCCATCAGAGGTACCTTCAAACGTGGTTGGGACCCTGATGGCGGTCAGGGTTTATAGATCGTCTTCGATGTGGAAGAAGCGTTTCAGCCGTTCCCTGTCCTCGCGTTGCTTTGCGGTGAGGTTGTGTACGTGTGCCGGCTGTCGGAGCAGGTCGTATTTCGTGTCGAACCATGGGCGTTTCTCGTGTTTGTCGGCGAACAGCCATGCGGCCTGTTCCGCGCCTGATGGTACGTATACCGCGTTGAGGAGCGCCATGTATGAGTGGCTCGTGTGGTCCTTGAGGATTTCCTTGGTGAGGTTCCATGCCAGGCCCCAGTCGGTGGTGGGGCGTTGGCCTTGGAGCCATTCGTGGAATCCTAGGGGCTTGTAGATTCGTCCGTAGGCTTTGATCCAGTCGTAGGCTAGCGCCGTTCGGTGGTGTTGCCAGAGGATGCAGAGGAAAACGCTTTTGGGTCCAGTCCGGATTCCTCGGCCCATGCCTTGACGGTGGCTGTCAGGTATGCGATCGGATGGCTGGTTTCGCGTAGCGCGTTCCAGAAGTTCGGTTTCATGTTCTGGAAGTAGGCGAGGAATGTCGCGAATACCGCGGCGGTCTCCTCATTGGAGAGGACCTGTTTGCTTTTGACGAGCAGGATGGTCTGGACGAGTTCGATGGGGAGTTCGGCGTTGTCGAGGTTCGGCAGATCGAGTTTGATGCCGGCGACCTCCAGATGCACGTCGGGTTTGAGTTCCTTCGCATCGTTCAGGTCGATGTCTACGACGTGGTAGGTGTTGTCCGTCATGGCGGTCTCCTTGAAGATTCTATGTGGGTTTGCGGCGGTCTGTTTTGAAGAATGTTCCCTGACGCGGCGAGACCGCCATCAGGCCGCGTCGGGGAAGAATGGTGTCCGTCAGGCGGTTTCGGTGACCAGGCCCCATGCGTGGAACTGTTCGCCGTTGCTGCCTTGAGCATCTTGAACGTCATGTCGAAGCTCATGATCTCGGAGGATTTCAGACTCACGTCGCCACGGTCGGAGACCTTCGCGTTCGTGCCGTACAGGAGGAACGGACGGTCCTGCTGGTCAAGCGCGACGAGCACGAGGATCCATTCCTTCTTCAACCCGGCGCCCTTGATGCTGATGCCGTTGTCGGATTCGACGTCCACGTCGAAGTACGCCGAGATGACATCCTTGCGGCCTTCCATGCCGGCCAGCTGGAGCGTCCAATAGCCCGGGTCGGTGTCGGACAGGACGATGTCGCCGTTATGCGCCTTGTAGTCGGTGCTGTCGCCAGGCTCCGGATGCAGCACGGCGCCGTCCTCGGTGGAATAGCCGATCGGCTTCTTGCCAGTCGGCGGTGTCCATGCGACCCCGGTTGGGTTCTTGAACGTGCTGTCGCCCTTGGGGAAGAGGAACAGCGCGTAGTTCTTGATGAGTCGGGTGTTGTTCGCGTCATTGCCGCTGGACACATACCCATAGTCCGTGGTCGTCTGGTTGTCTGCCATGGCAACCTCCCTTCAAAAGTGTTGAATCGTCTTAGATGACAGTGACTTCCAGCAGGAGCACACCGTATGCGTACACCTGCTGCGTGTTCTCGTCGCTCGTCCGGACCGGCCCGGATTCCAGAGACGCATTGTTGAACGGTGCCGTGGTCCCGAGCCTGATGATCTCCGCGCACACCTGCGACCAGATGTCCGCGGCCTTCTGCCATCCGCCGGAACCCCGGCACCGGACGCTCACGCGCAGGCGCACATACTGCGAGATGGGCGTGCACATGCCCTGCATGCTGTCCGCCAGGGTGACCTCGACCGGCGGATCGTCGTGGCGGCGCACCGTACCGAACGTGTAGTCGGGGAATCTCTCGCGCAAGGCAGGCAGCAGGAGCGAATCGGCGCGCACCGAGGTGACGGGGATGCTCATACGCGCATCCTTCCGAGCGTATCCTCCAACGCGCCGGACGATGCCTCCACCGCCGACGGGCAGATGATGGCCACGCCGCTACGGTTCACGCCGTCATGGTCACGCACCCATACCCTCTTGGGATCGTTGTTGGCCGCTTCGGCGGCGTCCCTCATACGCGAGCGCAGCGTCTCGTTTTTGAGGATCTGTTCGCTGAACGCCTTGCGGTTGAACACGAACGTGCATCGTTTGGCCATTAGCCCGTCCTTTCCGTGACTTGGATGACGTCGCCGACATATCGGCCGTGCAGGTCATGCCAGACCTGCGGCCGGCCGTTGACGTGCAGGAGCTGGCCTCGCACCTTGACCAGGTCGGTCGGTTGGATGCCCGTCGGCTGGCTTCCTCGGATGTAGAGCGTGTAGGCGGTGGTGTCGGGCCGGCCACCTTCGTCGGCCTGGTCGTCGTGTTCGGTTGGAGCGACCAGACCCTGCAAGGTTTTGACGAGGGCGGGGTCGCCTTGGATGGGGTTGCCGTCCACGTCGGTCGTGTCGGATCCGCGCCACACTTCGATGGTTTCCATCAGAGCGTCTCCCCAGTGGCCATGTCCACGCTGAACGCGCGTTGGCCGCCGATGCCGAGGAGGCGTTTCTCATCGTCGCGCAGGTACATGTCGCCGGTGGCCGACGCGAAACTGTATTGTTCCGTGAACGATCCCGTGACCTGCATCACCTGGGTTGCGCCGCCGGGGAATCCCGTGGAGTCGGCCTGCATGATTCTGCGTACGATGTCGCACGTGACCTTCGTCAGCAGGCGTGGCCGCTCGGTCTGGAGTTTCCGCCAGATGGGCGAGCGCGCCTTGATGTATTCGGTCACGTCCATGAGGTGCACGTTGGCTTTCGTGCACTCCTCGTCGGTCAGACTGTGCCAGCGGGATGCGAGGTCGTTCGCGGTGGCGAATGATTCGATCTCGTCCGTCATGGCGCCTCCGTTCAGGCGGTGAGCAGGACGAAACGGTTGATGTCGCGCAGACGGAAGCCGACCTCGATTTCGATACGCACGGCGAACATGTTGTGCTCCCACAGGTTCACCGACTTGCCGTCGATGGTGATGGTCGCCTGATCGGAGATGCTGGTCTGCAATCCTTCCACGCTGCCCCATGCGGCGGAGGCGAACTCGCCGCCCACGCCGAGGATCTCCTTGGTCGAGGCTTCGCCGCTGGTGGCGGGCACATGCACGCCCTTGGAAATGCGCACAGGGTTGCCGAGGATGGTGGACACGCCGGATGAGCCGATGCCGTCGAGGAACAGTGGGCGCCCGTTGTTGTCGGTCGCCTGTCGCAGCAGGCTGCGGCCCTGGGTGGACATTGCCCAGCCGTCGAGCGTGCCATCCGCCGCGCTGACCGAATCATCAGCGGCGTTAAGCTGCTTCCACACGTCCTTGCCGAGGCTGATCTGGGTCGCGTCCTTCAACGTGTCGAAGTCGGAGCCCGGAGCGTCGACCAATCCCATGATGGTCTTGTCGAACGTGCGGGCGATGGCCTGCGGGCCTTTGGCCACCACCTGGTCATACAGCGCGCCGTAGTCACGTTTGAACTGGTTGGAGAACGGCATGATCACCGCGATGGTGTACGGCAGCATGTCCTTCTTGCCGAATCCGACGCCGCTCTTCGGTTTCTCGGCACCCTCATCGACCCACGCGGCCTCCGGGTCGCCGGTGATGATCGGTACACGCACGCCGTTGCCGGGCAGTTTGATCTCCGGCACGAGCCGCATGAACGCGGATTCGTATTTCGCGGACTGCCAGATCTCCGCCTGGGTTTCCGGAGTGAGGTCTAGTCCGTTGCTCTTTCGGGTCATGGACGGATCGGTCATGACTCATCCTTTCGTTAGATGGTGTTGGCTGTTACGCGTTACAGGAGCGTGTTCCTCATGGCGTCGGCGAAGTCGTCGCGGCTCGATCTCCTCGCACGCGCCTGTCCGGTACGTGCGCTCTGCTCGGCCACGGTCCCTCGCGACCGCATGTCGGCGAACATCTTCATGAGTTTTTCGGCGTATTCGCCGATCTGCTTCTCGTCGTCTCCGACGAGCACGCTCGGATCGGTGATGCCGTGTCTGGAAGCGACACCGGCACGGATCGCGGAAAGCTCCTTCTCATGTTCGGCCTTCTCGGCTTCGCTTCTGAGCCTCTCGTTCTCCTGCAATGCCTTGTCGAGCTTCGACTGGAGTTCGTCGGCGTCGCCCGCCCTGCTCTTCAGGACCTCGTAGTCGCTTTTGCCACTACGTTCGCGGCTCAGACGCTCATTGACGATATGGTCGACTTCCTCCTGGGTGAACGTCTTCGCCCGGGAGCCATTGACGTCCTTCGGGGTCGGCGAATGCCGCGTCGCCTCCTGCCGGCCGTCTCCGGGATTTTGGGTATCGTCTGCCATGATGCTCCTTGAATGTTGGTTTTGTTTGGCCACGCCTGACGTCGGCGAGTGGACGGCCATTCTTATTACGATGCGCATGGCTACGCCCGCCCCTTACGGGGTGTGAAAGGCAAAAGAAAAGCCACCACGTGCGCATGATGGCTTGAATTAGGATTTATCCCACGGCGTTAACCACACGGAAGGAGGTGATGAGCGATGGGAAACGTACGAATCAATTTCGATCAGAAATGGCTGGACAAGACCGCGAAACAGGCGGTCGACGAATATGCGAAACAGCATTCGCATGAATGCGCATACTGCCATAAGCCAATCGAACCGCCGGCCGGCATGCCAGCGGATGCGCTGCCAGTATGCGCGGACTGCGCGAAAGCCAGAGGATTAGTCTGACGCGGTCTCGTCGCCGTTGTCGTATTTGTCGATGACTGCGACGATATCCAACAGCATCGCCCTCAATTGGCTTAAATCCGGTTTCACAGCCACATATGTCTGGCCTGCGATGGGATGAGACATAATTCACCTCCTCGCTCAACTATGGAAAAGCCACCCATGCGGGTGGCTTGAATCAGCTGATGAGAATCAGCCCCTTTGCTTGACGCGTTCCTCCTCGCGTTCACGCAGGTATTCGCGGAACCGTTCGTATTCCTCATCGCACATCGGGTCTTCGTCATGGACCTGGCCGAACAGGACAATCATGTCCCGTGGCGGTTCAAGATTGGAATCCACGATGGCGTCCACGGCCATCTCGACCGAAAGCCCAGGACCATCGCCTTCGAGCATCTGCTGGGCAAAATCGGCATCGTAATCCTTGCCATGCCCACGCAGAAACGCGACCATCATGTCAGCAAGTCGCACATGCCGCGCATATTCGGGGCTGTCGGATACAAACACGGTCATTCACCTCCAATGACAGGCATGATTGACGTTACGCGTGGTTTTGAGTTTCCAGCTTTCGAAAAACTGACACGGACCACGACGCCATCTATTGTACCTTTGACAGACCCTCTACGATGCCCATCGGCAAGCAATTTCCCGATATTTTCCATGTTCCCCGGCATGCGCAGGACTTGTATTCCGGCTTGCCGTATCTCATCAGGGCCCCATGATTCCGGGAACTCATACGATCGCTCTCTTTGCCATCCGTACCCGTGTAGATGCGCGCCGCCTTTGTCTAGGCCGTACAGGATGTGGTTCCATTCCTTGGCGCGCATGACGGGGAGATCCTCCGGCCATTCCGGTGCTTCGGCGGGGACTCTCGGTGGGATCAAATCCGTGGGAGGGTGCAAAGCCGTATGCGCCTTCATGGCCTGTGCCCGTGATGCCCTCCATCTGCCATAGCGTAGGCTATTGTCCTTGGTGAACTTGTCGGAGTCCTTGAATACGCCATCTGTGAGCTTGTCCGGGTAAAGACGGCGCATCTCGGCGCAGATTTCATTGGCCGACGTGCCCGGTGCCTTTTTTGCCGCGGCCTCGTACATGCTCATGTAGTACTGCTGGTCATAATGCCTGAGTTTCGCGGCTCCCCAGCTGGGGATGATACGACAGTCATCGTTCTTATGGAACGGCTTGAATTTCCCTGCCGTGTCCTCGTCCCAGTAAGCGAATCCACGGCTGGCACACATGACGCAGAACGCGCACGTATATGGACCGGCGGGCACGCGTGCATATTTCGGCTGTGTCGGATCGACGATTGCGGCGCGTTGCGTGGTTAGCCGCGCGACAACTCGCACGATTTCCGAAGCGTAGTGGTATGCCTTCGTTTCGTCGGTGCCGAACGACGGCCATAGGTCGCCGATGCTCACCCCGGCGGCGTTATGCAAGACGCCGTTCTCGTCGGGAACGACGTCCTTGTAATGCAGTCCCATGAAGCTGGTGTTGTTGAAGCCTCCCTCAATCTGCCAGACGGCACGGTCGGCGGTAATATCGGGCGGATCGTATTCCGGCATGTCGCAATCGACGTATTGGAGCCACGTGTCACGCACATGCTGGTAGTAGTCGGCCGCGAGCTTGTTGGCCGCGTCGGCGTACCGGTTGATCTCCTCTTTGACTAGTTCCTGGCTTTCACCGTCCCAGACGAGGCCGGAGACGCTGTTGGCGGCTTCCTTTTGCAATCGGTCAAGCGTGTCGACGTAATCGTCATACAGATCGTTGAGATCCAGTTCCAGCTGCCTGCGCTGCTGCGGCGTCAGGCTCAGATTGTCGAAGTACATCCGCGTCTCCGTTCACCGTTCTCCCGGCCCTGATCTGATCGAGAATCTTCGACGACTGCGCCTTCCTCTGGTCGGCCTTCAAGCGGACGATCTCACTGCGGCCCAATCCGGCGCGGGTCATGCCGACCTCGCTGTTGGCGAACGAGTCGATGCTGGACGCGAGTTTGCTGAACGCGTCGGCGCTCATGGAGCTCGACGGCGTGTTCGGGTTCTTCCAGTCGACCTGCAGTTTCATCAGATCCTCATCCGACGCAGAAGGGTCCTGCAGTCTGGCTACCAGACGTGCGGCCTGCAGGATCGATTCGCCGAAGTCCCGGTCGCAGTGTCGGGCTTCGATGATCAGATCCTCTCGTTGCGCTTCGGTCGCATCGGCTGATGTCGGGTTCGCATCGGACACGATGCCGAGCGAGCTGGCGGGGATGTTCATGGCACTGGCGAACATGGCCGCCCAACTTTTCAGCATCGTCAGATGCGGGTCCATGCTGGACGCGGCCAGCTGGGTCACCGTCGGCGCGTCGCCATCCGCGTCCTTGCTGATCATGTTGTAACGTCCCATATAGAGCTTCAACGCGTCGTCTGCGCTCAACGAGGCGAGTTCCTCACTGGTGCCCATGAGCAGGATTTTCGGGAACGCGTAGAATTCCGCGTTCGCCTCGGCGCGGACGATGGTACGGTTCGCACCGTCGATGATGTTTATCGCGTCCCTGCTGATGCGGGATCTGCCGAATGGTTTGACTTCGGTGGCCTTGTAGGCGAGACGGAACACGGAGCACCCATCGACGGTAGGCTGCTGACCGTTGACGGCCCACATGCCACGGTCCCGGATGACGCTGATGTTCCGGTTCGGCATATACAGGATGAGTCCCGTGGCCTGATTGTCCTTGTCCACGTCCGTTATGGCCATGCATGCCTTCACACGCCGGTTCGGATAATCCCAGACCGCTGCCGAACTTTCCGCCGTGTGCGTCCGGATGAGAGGTCGGCTCGCGGCGTCCTGGATGACGGAGAGGAACGAGCAGCCGTGAATCAGGGCCGTCTGTATGGCCTGCTGCAGCACGCTGGTGAAGCCGATGCGGCTCATGAAATCCTGCAGGCGGAACGGATCGTCCACTCCGGGCGAGACGAATCCCTCGAACACGCACAGTTCCGCGAGCATGTCGACGGCCTTGCGGGCCCAGCCCAGAGACGTGTAATGGTCTTTGATGGATTGCGGGATCGTAAGCCCGAAGTCGACCAGCGGCTCCTTGGCCTCATAGTAGGCGGTGAGCTTGTGATTACGGGTCGCATGTCTCGTCCAGACTTCGGCCAGTTCTGCGAGCAGCGCGTTCTCCGAATCGTCCAGACCGTCGATGCTGGTCGGCACTGTGAGTTTGGGGATCGTGTCGGAGCCTCCGGTTGGTGTCCACCCGTCCGGGACGTTGGTCATCTGTGCGGATTCGGTCATGTCAGAGTCCTCCGATTACCTGTCTGCGTCCCGGATGACGCCGTGTCGTAGAGGCGCCATACAACGCCAGGGTCGTTGATACGAGCGGTGTGATGTCCACGTCGCTGCCGAGCTTGTTCCAGGCGATCGCGCCGGACTGGCCCAACGGTCTCGTGGACGCGCCCTTGACCGCGGCGGCCAGCTGCGGCTGGTATTCGTCCGGCGGATGTTTCAGAGTCCCTTCTCTGAGCATGTCGAGGAATCGGCCGCAGGCGCGGCCCATCTCCTGCATGCTCGTCACGGTGACCCTCACATGCGCCTTCTTGAGTTCGGGCAGCAGGCTCATGGCCGGCGACTGGGCGTCGATGACCACGCTGGCGGTCTTCGGCCATCGCTCCTTGAGCCAGTCGACCGCCCACATGGTTCCCGCCTGGCGTGCGTCCTTGATGTTCGCCATCTGGATGACCGCCGTGCCGTCAGCGTATTTCAGGGCGGCGCCGATGGTCAGCACGCTCCGGTCGGGCGGCATGTCGATGCCGAAGCTCACCGTCCCGCCCTCGGGTACCTCGTCGATCGACGCGGTCTGCCACTGGTCGGGGTCGATGGCGTAGGCGCTGGCCACTTCGTCCCAGATTCCCAACGCCTCGCGTCGGAACGAATCGTCGGACAGGTTGTTGCGCATACGCAGGATTGCCGTTTCGCCGGTGCGCTTCGGATAGCTCGGGTTCGCCTTCGCCCATTGTTCGCGGTCGTCCGGATCGGTGTCCTTGTCGGCGGCGAGTTCCACGTACAGCAGGTTCCCGTCACCGTTCATGGCATGCCGGCGCTTCTCGGCGAACGCCTCGCTCTGGTCACCCGGTTTGGGAGGATTGCCCATGAACACGACCAGAGGGTTCGGACTGGTGTTCAGGATCGGAATCATGTTGTCCAAAGCGCGCACAGTAAGGATTTGCGCTTCATCGAACACGGCGACGTCCACGCTGTGCAGGCCTCGGCCGAATCCGTTCTCGCGTGCGCCGAACATGATGCGGCTACCGTTGGAGAACGTGATCTCCTGCTGGCCGTTCGCCCGGCGGATGCGTTCGACGTATCTGCCGAGCACGGGATTGCGTTCCATTTCGCACATGTCGGTGAACGTCTCATCGGAGGTGCGCGTATGATGCGCGGTCCAGATGACCTTCAGTCCGGGTGTGAGGATCGCCTTGAGGAACAATGCGGTGCCGACGGTGAATGTCTTGCCGATCTGCCGGCAGCTGGACAGTACCGCGCCGTCCGAGCCGCACGCGTATTTGCCTTCCGCTGTTTTGGAGAACAGGAGCCACAGGAAGCCCTGCTGCCATAGGTCGAAGTGGATGCCGGCTTTGGCGGCGGCTTTGTTGAGTTTCGGGAATTCGCTGCCGACGATGCCGGCCGGCTGTTTGAGTACCGGGGCGATTTCAGACAATCGACGCTCCGACATCCTCCGTCACCTCGTCTTCCTCGTCGTCCAACAGGTCGTTCAGACCTCCGCCCTGCAGGGATTCGATGCGTTCGCACACGGCTATGAGCTGGCGGCTGATCGCAGGCAGCGCGTTCGCCGGCGTCGAGGAATCGTCCATCGCCTTGAGCAGCCGGTCACGGTTGGCGCGCAGCATGTCCAGCATGCTGCCGTCCATCATCCGGTCGAAGTTCCGTTTGTCGAGGTCACTCGCCGGCGTGCCTGCTGGCTCCGGCGTCTTCGCCACGTTCTCGTTTCGTATTGGCCTCTTCTCTTCGGAATCCGTCGGGCGTTTTTTCCTCCGCCGGTATTTCGCCTTGTTCCTGCAGGATTCCGAGCAGTACCGCTGCCGTTTGCCATGGCCGGAAGGTTGGAATTCAGCGCCGCATATCTCGCAAATCACCTTTTCAACCTTTCACCCATTACCCCGTTTCACCCATTTGCAACCGTGGGGAGAGAACGGCACTGCACCCGAGGATACCGCGAGAGGGCACGGGCGGGGACCCCGCCCTGGTCTCGGTCAGATTCCGAACGTCTTGAACGGCAACAAGCTTGCCTTCAATGTCCGTTTGCCTTCGAGCAATGATCTTGCATGTTCGTCTGTCTTGTCACTCTTCAACCTGTTGCAGATGCGATGAGTCAGTCGGCAGTTGGCGAAGGTGTACGGGTCGCCGCCTCGGGAGACTGGTATGAGCTCGTCGACTTCGGCGCTCATCGGATGCGGCGTCTTCAACGTCTTGTCGACCGGCTTGCCGCAGATGGCGCACACGTCATAGGCCGCGAGCACCCTTGCCCTGACCTGTCTGCGCCGGTGCCCATTGTTGACGCGCACGTTCCTGCGTTCACTCATGGCACCCCGCCTCACGTCGAATCTTCCTCGGCCTGGTTCCTGCGTTCATATGATGCCGTCCCGCTCCCGTGGCCCGGCTTGAAGGAGGAGGGTCTTTTTTTCCGAAGGGTCCCGTAATCACGAGATACCCCTCCCCCATGTTTTTTGACGCCCTTCTCAGGGGTTGCAAGCGGTGTTTTCAGATGTTTGGATTTGCGTGTCTGTTCTTGCGCGCTTCCTGTCGTCGTCTGATGGCGGCAGGCATCTGGTAGACGTAATTCAAAAACGTTGCGAGGAAGCCGAGCATATCATCGGCGTCTTCCTCGCTGACCGGCTCGGTGAAGTCGCCGTGGGCCATGTCGTTGCCAAGATAGCGTATCTCGTGCGCCTCATCCTTAATCTGCCCGCTAATCACACCCTTGGCCGCCAGCTCGTCGATTTTCGACGCGAGATTACCTTTCGTCACGCCTTTGTCTTTTGCCGACGCCTCGAGTACGCTGCGGGCCATGAGGATCGCGGCTCGGTAGGAACGGATGCTGAAGCAGGCGTATGCCTCGCTGGCCGCATCCGCGATATGCTGTGGCACGTTGTCGAACCTCCTTCCCAGTGAATCGACTGGGTACCATTCAAGATTGTTCGAGTGGCTCATTGCCCATGTGACCATGAGTTCGATTTTCTTGTTTCGGTCTGGTTCATATTCACGGTCGAATGAACTCTCATAAGCAGCTTGTAATTGTGACATATCGTCAATGACGATTGACGCCATGTTGCCGTATCGGCATTCGTCGCATCTGAAGATGGCGAACCATAGCGTTCTCTTTTTATCGATCATTTCGGATGGAATTGGGGAGCTTTTGATTGTCATGTGCGCGCTTTGATGGCAGTGCCAGCAGATTCTTGAAGCCATACCATCGATTCTACGCTTTTGGTGCCTCCGGCGGGATTCGAACCCGCAGCGCCACCCGTCGAAGCAACCTGAATGCTTGATGGGTGGGCCGTCGCCTAGCGAAGGCAAGAGGCCAAACGCATTTCAGCATCAGACAAAAACTTTGTCCGGGAGGCTTGGTTTGGCGCTGATTTTCACAAAGGCCTGCGTGTCTCCCGTTCAGGTCGGGAGACACGGACAGGGGTCGGTACGCACGCGATTTCAGGTCGCGCCCACAACCCCCGGTACGCAAGGAGCGTGGCCGCCGAACCGGCGAACCACGCTCCCACGGTCAGATTCCGGATATGGAAATGACCAACAATAGACAAGCTAGCGTCCACACCTACCGCTGTCAACTTTCGTCCACGGCGTGTCGGTTCAGCGCCCGCCACACATCCCACAGCCTGAAGACCGGCTTGCCGTCCTCCAGGCCGACGGCCTCGATGATCCCACGGCGCCTCCATTCGCTGATGGTCTTGCGTCTCACCCTGATGCCGCACGCCTTGAGCAGGTCGGCCAGTCCGGCGGCCGTGCCCTGCGCCCCGCAAAGCGAGAGCCGCCACACGCGCGCCTGCACCACGTCACGCACCCGCAACGTGGTGCCGCACCGGCATACCATCCACCCGCCGTCGAGGTCGTCCCTTTCGGCCCACAGGTCGCCGCCGCACTCCGGGCACTGGCCGATCATGGTGCGTTCCGGACTGCGTTCGAGCCAGCGCATCATCCGCCCCGCCGCCTGCACCATGAGACCCACCAACCGTTCGGCGTCGTCCCTCTGCAGGAGCCGGTCGAGGCATGACGGGCGGCCGATCGCCTTGAGCATGTCCACCGCATCACGGCCACCGGCCGGCAGGCGCAGGGCGCGCATCGCCTCGAGGCACAGCCGGTCGATGTCGCATTTCAGTGACCAGGCGCCTACGTTGATCGGCACCGGCGCCACCGTGACCGAACCATGCCCGCCCGAACGCATCGCCACGGACGCCTGCTTCATGGCGATCGCCTCGAAATCCACGTAGTGCGCGCGGAGCGTGGCGACGGCATCGGCGAGCGCCGTCCTGGTCTGTCCGTTCTGCCTGTTCCGTCCGTTCTGCCTGTTTTGCCTGTTCTGCCTGTTCCGTCCGTTCTGCCTGTTTTGCCTGTTCTGCCTGGTTGGTGTGGTTGGTGGTTGTGGATGCTGGTTGTCGTGTTCGTTCATTTGCTCGATTCCCGCTTCCGGTGGTGTAGGCTGGTTGGTGATGGTGCCAGGGCCCGCCGGAGACGGTGGGCTCTTTTTCATGCCTCATGCCGGTGGATGATGGTCGCCCGGATCTGGTCGATGGTGACCTGTGGCATGCTTTGGTGGATTTCCTCCACCGAGTAGCCGCATTGATGCCATTTGATGATCATGTCCTCGAGGGTTTTCTTCACTGTTCCGGCTCCTTGTCGGCTCTGCTGACGTGGTCCCAGTCGCAGGATAGGCCTGTGCCGCCTGTGGTGTTGCCGCTGTTGAATCGCAGGCAGGTGATCTTGCGGCCGTCCTGCAAGGTGACATCGCACTGGTAGAAGTCTTCGACGTACGTGCAAGCCGTATCCTCATGCTTGTCCGACGTGCCGGAGCATGATGCGGTGAGCAGCACGATCGGCAGGAGGACTGCGAGCAGGACGATTACGCCCGCGATAAGACCCGTCAGATTCCACCTGGATTCGTTTTCCATTTCAGTGCTCCTTCACGTTGGTATGGTCGCTGGCCCTGCGGTTCCAGAGGCGGATCGCCTCCTTGAGGTCGGCATGACTGGTGTATATCCAAGTGCCGCAGCAACATTTCGCGCAGTAGGCCGCCCAGACCTGCACCACATGCAAGGTGAACGGGTTGAAGGTCAGACCGAACTTGCGGAACCTGATGCGCCTGCCGCCGCATACCGGGCAGGGCACCGGCCTGCGCCAGCGGCGCGGACGACTGGTGACTGGTGACTTGTTCATGGTTTCCTTTCGGTGATGATGACGGCACGAATGCCGTCGGATGGTTGGTTCACGTGATGACGCAGGTCACAGTCGATGACATGCAGGCCGACGCCGTGGTATTTCAGGACGGCCCTGGACGGGCCCAGCCGGACCAGGTCAAGCGGCCCGTCCAAAGTGACATCCATGCAGGTAAGGGCGATGCACCGGTGGCCGATCAGGTCGGCCGGATCCCGGTCCCGCCACGACTCATGCGATTGGACCGTCACAGCCAGCTCCCCCGCAACAGCTTGCGATACCACCGGTAGTCCACGAGATCCCTCTGAATGCACTCACGTACCCGGTGCGAGCCCGCATGCCCGTCGTACAGGTCCTCCGGACAGTCGACGAACGTGAGATAGCGGCGCAGCGTGGTCAGATCGAACTTGCAGTAGCTCAACATGCCCACATCCCCGGTCAGGCGCTCCAGGAACATCATGTCGAAATCCACGTTCGTGCCGGCCGGGACCAGCGTGAACCGTTGCACCAACGATGCGATGAATTCCTCCACCGCGTTCGCCACGGCATTCTCCCCGTCGTTCCGCTCCGAACCGTTCAGCAGTTCGAACAGCAATCCGTTGTCCGTATGCATCGAGAACGCCACCGACGACATGTCCAACAGGTCAAGCTCCCTAGGCCGAATGATGCGATGCAACGCCCCATACGAGCGTTCGCCCAGCACGTCGGTGCATTCCATGCCGATCTCCAACGGCAGGTCGGCCAGCCTGTCCGTGCCCGTGGTCTCGAAATCCAACCACAGCAAAGCCTCCGGCTTCATGTCTTCCTCACTCATTCGCTTTCCTTTCGATTGATTCCCATTCGGATGACCTCCATCTGGCCCAGGCGTCTCGCGGTCCCGTCATCCGACAGCCACCACCAGTCACCACGCCAATCCCTGACCGGCACGAGCCGTGGATCCTTGCCGCTCGGCACGATGTATCCCGCTTCCTCGGCCTCACGCACATGCGTGTGGACCCAGCCATGACAGCCCGTCGAATTGCCCACGCCGCACAGGCGCACGAGATTCGCCGGACTATGCCGGTACTCCGGATCGCAATGCCGTCGGAGCTGGCGGTGGTGCGTCGAATGGCCCGGCCACGCGTCGCCATGCGTGTTCACGCCGCACCGCAGGCAATGCCAGCCCTGGCGTGCGGCCACCATCGGCTTCGCCCGTTCGAAATCCGCTTCCGTCGCGTTCACGCCGCAGCCTCCTGTTCGAACAATTGTTCGGCCAGCATGTCGCCGGGCACGTCCGCGAGCTGATGGCGGAGCGTTTCCGGATCCACGCCATGGTTGAGCAGGTCGGCCACCTTGCACGCGAGACTCATGTACGTGTCCGTGCCCTCGCAGGAAATCGGCCCAAGCACCCGCTTGACCTCATCGCTGCCCCACGTATACCGGCGAGCGCCGGTACCGGTTTTGGGTGTGGCGAATCCGCGTTCCTTGCCTTTGACGAGCCAGTTGCGGAATTTCGCGTTCCAGTCGGCCGAGCATGCTCCCGAGTCGAGGGCCCGGTCGCGGAATTTCTCGGCCTCGATGTCGCAGTCGATATGAAGCCGGTCGGCGAGCGCCCGGTGTTCTTCGAATGGCTTCCAGTCGCTGCTGATCGGTTTGGATTTTCTCGCGCGCGCGTTACTCTCTCTAGGTTCTATATATGGTTCTTCCTTATATAGGTTCTGTGCGCAGTCATGTTGCGCCCCTGATTGCGCCTCTAGTGGCGTTTTTTTGCGCCCCTGATTGCGCCCCTTCAACTCGTTTAGGGGCGCAGTGTGTTGCGCCTCTTGTGTGGACTGTTCCAGAGGCGTATTTTTTGCGCCCCTGAAATCCTTCATCGTGAGGTCCCAGACGATGGGACGGTATTTGCCGAGATGCTCGGTGATCCGCTGGTCTCCCCTGCGGATCAGTCCGGCCGCCTCCAATTCGTGCAAGCCGTTCTGGATGGTACGCCGGCTGTACCCCGTCAACGCGACGATGCGCTTCTGGCTCGGGAACGCTCCCTTGCCTTGCGTGTCCGCATGGTCGGCGAGCAGGAGCAGGATGCGTAGCAACGCTCCCTTGACCATTTCGGACGGGACCTGGTACATCGCCCATTCCAATGCCTTCATGCTCATGACGATTCACCTTCCTAGAATTCCGGTTCGGGGGCCGATGCGTCGGATGGCTGGCCCCACGGGTCCTCCGGCCCGTCGGAGGACCGCCCGACGGAATCGTTGCCGGCCTGGCTCCACCCCGAACCGCCCGTGTACGCGCCCGACGCGACGCCACCCATGCTCGGATTGCCATACACGCCGCCCTGACGGGTCGTTCTCGCCACCTGCGCGGTCGCATACCGCAGACTCGGACCGATCTCATCGACCTGCAGTTCGACCACCGTCCGATTCGACCCGTCCTGCGCCTGATACGAACGCTGCGTAAGCCTGCCCTGCGCGACCACCCGCATGCCCTTCGACAGGCTATGCGCGCAATGCTCCGCCAGGTCACGCCAGACCGTGCAACGCAGGAACAGGGCCTGACCGTCCTCGAACTGGTTCGAACCACGGTTCCACGTACGCGGCGTGCTGGCTATCGTGAACCCCGCCACCGAAGCGCCGGACGACGTGGTCCTCAACTCCGGGTCCGCGGTCAGGTTGCCCACCACGGTGACGATCGTCTCCCCCGCCATCAGAACCGCCCCCTCACCGCGAGCGTGCGGATGATGCGAAGCGTCTCGCCGCCATCCCTGGTACTGACCATGTGGGACAGTTGGGCGCGCGCACCCGAATGCATGCGATCCCGCGGAATCACGTCAAGGATCGGGGCCGCGAGGTTGCGGACCGTGACGCCCACCAACGGCGTGAAGCGCACGCCCAACCGTTCCAGGTTCTCGAGCGCGGCCCACTCCCGGCTACGCATCGCGGTACGGCACGCCTCGGCCGTCCGCCGGTCCGCCCGGGACAACCGTTCCACGTCATCGAGTTCCGGCGCCCGGTCGCTGAAATGCCAATGCGGCAGTTCCACATTCATGTCTTGCTCCTTACTGTTTTCGAAAGTTCCGAAAAATATCCGACGGACACCCCCGTTTTTTCGGGAGGGCGCATGACGAGTGACGCTCCCCCATGCAATGTGGGTGGAAGGAGGGGGCGCCCGTCGGAAGCCCTTAAATATCGAGGTTGGAAAGCAGCCCGTCCACGAGTTCGGGATGCAGGTGGTCGATCCACGCCATCACGATGGACGGCACGGCCACGCACGACCACACGGCCGCGAACAGGTGTCCGATTGGATGCCGGCACGCCTCCGTGCCGAACAACACCATCCAGCACACGACCACGCTCACCACGAGCAGCAACGCCACAAGCCGGTGCAGCGGATAGTTCGCCCTCACGTCTATTCCTCCTGTTTTCGTATGGATCCTCTCCCGCCGTAGGCTTGGATTCGCACTTACAGTTCGCCTACAGGGCGGGAAAGGAAGAATCAATGAATATCGATATGGACCAGCTCAGCCAAGCCATGGATATGGCCAAGACCAGTGTCGATGCCCTGAACGGAGTCGGATCACTTGTGCAGAAGATCAAGGATCTCCTGACGAAGAAAACCGAGCCCCTTGACCAGACGAGTAAGAACGAGCACACGGATCATGAGGAAGCGGCTGACATGCCCCTCGAGACACCCGTAGAGGAGTCTGGACAGCATGGCGCTGAGCCGTCTGCAGAGTCTGATGAGGAACGCATCGAACGGCTTGAACGGGACATCAAGCAACTGTCCGAAGCGGTCATCACACTCGCGCAGGCACTGGGACAGCTCTCGGACGCGGTCGGGCAAAACGGCGAGGCGATCATCCATGTCGCCGGGGCCTGCGAAAGCAACTCGGAATCCATCCGGATTCTTTCCGAACGCTGACTTCCTCATCTCAGCTCTCCAATGTCCTGATGTACCGGTCCATCTCCTCACGTCGGATGTGCCGGCGTGACGGGGTTCCCCGTTTGCTTGGCGGGCGGAACGTGTCGATATCGCCCTGGTTGGCGGCCTGACGCAGCCCGTCATAGTCGATCCCGTACACGGCCGCGGCCTGCGGGAGCGTCCACGCGAGCCTGTCCTGCAACGGCACACGGCTCGCATCCCTAAGATCTGATTGGGAAACCATCACTCACCTCCCGCGTAGAATCGGCTTCATGGATTGGTTCAACGTCATCAGCCTCGCCCTGTCCGCCATCGGCTGCATCACCGGATGCACGGCACTGTTCCAGACGCATAACGCCAACAAGATCGCGGAGAAGTCTCTCGGCGTCAACGAGGAAGCCAACGTGCTTTCCTCCGAATCCAACGGCCTGTCGTCCGACGCGAACCAGATAGGTGAGGACGCGAACCTTATCGCCGGTCGAGGCGTCGAGGTCACTTCCGATCAGCTCATGTACGAGTGGGCTGCCCAGTTTGATGCCAAAACAGGCGTCATGACCGTAATCAACGACTGCGGCTTCAACGCAAGTGACGTTCGAGTCATCGTCCGTCTGGAAGACGAGACCATAGGAAACGTTCATGCCGATGATGTTCCTGGATTCGAGCAGGTCGAGCTCGAACTCCCTCTCGTATGCGAGAAGCTTCGCGAAGAGGCTTCGCAGCGCAGCGAGTTCGTCATCGGCCCTGTGTTCGTCCGTCTTGATGTCCACGTGTCCTGGATCACTGAGCTCGGAACGCATCGGAGCATCCATTCCCAGCAAGGCTTCGGCTATGCGAAGCGAAAGAAAATCCTCTCCTGACATCACGCACCCCCTTGCCGCGTGTGTTGCCGGGCGGCGTTAGGAGTACCGCCCGGTTTTCTCCTAGACTCGGTGTCATCCCGCATTTGCGACGTGCGGGCCGAACAGTTAGGAGAAGAATCGATGAACCCGGCCGAATACATGCTGCAGTTCTTCAAGGTCGAGGAACGAAGCGAAGATTTTGATGATGGAATATCCACCGCTTTCTGGCAGATGCACGACACGGAGGCATGTCTGAACAACCTGATCGGCATGAACGTCAAACGCCTGGGAACCACGAAAAACGTCATTCCGCAAATCTGGCAGAAGCTATGGGAGTCGTACACCAGTCCGACGGGAAACGGATACTTGGCCGGTTTCTCAATGTCCCCGCAACGCGACATTTCTCTGGATGCGGCTGAAGCGCAGGCGTTGGAGATCATCGCTGACAAGTCACCCGCAACGCCTATCTCCATTGCCGAGGAAAGGAAAGAATCCGTATCGGGTTTCCTCGACAAAGCACTGGACGCGATTCGTGAGGACGATACCCTGCCAACATCGCTACGCATATACGTACTCAATCTCATTTCCGAGGCCAGAAGAAATCTCGACGAATGCACCATCGGGAAGGAATTCAAGCTCGAGGCTTCCCTACATGCCTTGTTCGGCGTGCTGTACATGGCTGAGACGCAAACCAAGAAACCGACCGTGTGGGAGAAACTAAAGGAAAGCATCGCCAAGCCTTTCATCGCTGCGTTGCTTTCCGAAACCGCGCACCAGCTTGTGGAGGCTGGGGACGCTTTCCTTCAACTCCCTCAGTAGCGGAGTCGTTTTTACGGAAAACAAGGAAGTTCTCATACAGGTTCTTTTCCTGCAGCCATCTGTTTGATGCCTGCGAGGCGACCATCAGCATCGCGATACCGAAGAGGATTTCCCATCGTTCCATCCGCCGGATGCCAAGGATCAGGCAGACCAGACCCGTCGCCATGTAGATTAGTGGGAATATCGCGTTGAACGGGTTCGGTTTACGAAGAGGCATGCGCGCCGATGAGCCGTAGTCGTCCGCACGTAGGAATTCCAGCTCTTCGCGGACGGCTTTGCCTATTGCGCCCAGCATTGCCGGATGCAGACGTTCGAATTCCTCGACGGAGATTGGGTTCGTGGATTCATCCGGCGTCTCGGCAGGAATGTTGATGCTCATTTCGGATTCTCCTTTCGGTTCAGGCGTTGGCGGGAGCCGTCTGCTCTGTCTTACGCAGGGCTTCGCTTGGTTCTTTAGAATTGTCTTGTGTGTACTTCCATTGGAATTGGTGATTGGGCGACCTGGGCTTCGGCCGTCATCGCCGTCGTATCCGCGGTCGTGAGCGTGTGGTGGCCGCACCGCAACAGAAGGCAGGCAGGATGGTTCATCGTTGACCATGACGATGTCGAGCAGGCCATGCTCACGCATGGACTGGCATCGTGGAGGCCCCATAACGGCCGAGTCGTTCCGGATAGGCTTTTCGAGGTTCTCAACGACGGGGACGGTGACGGGTTCAACGTGTCGTTCACGGTGGATGGCGGAGAGGCCACGATCGTGACCGTTCAGGACGATGGAATCGACCATGCCGTCATGGAATTGCCGAACGTCCATGTCGTCGCTCCCGGCGAAAAGGTTCTGGTCGTGGTATGGATCGATTCCGACGTCGCGGCTCTTGTCATTCATTGGACGCTCCAGCCGACCCGTCTGGACAGGCGCGTGTACCATCGCATCGGCGTCCAGGGGAAGATCGACCGTCAGCCATGGAAGCCCCTGCCGGAGCCGGAGCATGACCGTGGCATGAACCTGACCCTGTACCGGCTGACGCATTTCCGTGAGACGCGACTTGCACATAGGCTGTCCCGCTGGAAGCGGAACCTGATCTCGCTCCTGCGACGGCGTCGATGATTTCCAGGGCCAATCCCAGCGCCGCCACGATGCGGTCGTGACGACGATGACCATCAGGATGATGCCTCTCAGCGTTCCGCCATGCCCGTGGGCCATCGGCCATCCAAGGAGAAGGAAGCCGACCGAGACCGTGAAGAACGGCAGAAGGAGCAGTTCGGCCACTTCTCCACCAGTGCGGAACAGCACGTCGGACAGGATGCTCAGGCCAATCAGGATGGAAATGACGGCCAACGAGCCGATGCACAGTCCAAAAGACAACTCCACAATCATGGTTTCTCCTTTCGATTCAAGCGCTAGCGAGCGCTTCAGCGTCGGAAATGATTTCGGAGAGCTTGCGACCAGTGACTTGGCTGATCCGAACAAGCTCATCGAAGTTGAATGTTCCGCCGTTGAGTTTGCGGTTGAGACTGTTGCGTGGAATGCCGGTTTTGATGCCAGCTTCCTCTTGTGTCAAGCCAGCTTTTTTGAAAGTAGCTTTCACTGCTTTACCGAGTTGTTGGGATGTCATTTGTTCTTTTAAGACCTTTTTATGTTCCATGTAGAACATGGTAAGCCCAATAAAGACCTTTACAAAACTCGGCGTGTCCTATATGGAACTTTCATGTTCCAGCTGGAACTAAAATTCTTTGTATGGCACGTGGAACAAAGATTCCGACTATCGAGTCGAAGGCTCTTTCGATAGCGATTAAGCGCGCAATGACAACAAGAGATATGCGTGGTCCAGCCTTGGCTGACGCCTCAGGCGTACCTTATGGTACTTTGCGCAAAATTCTTGAATTAAACACTGTTGCCGATTACGAACAATTGCAACGCATCGCGACAGCGCTACGAACACCCTTGGCACAAATCATCGCCGACGCTGATGCACTCAGCAAAGACCCAGATGTTATAAGCGATTTTGAGGCATCCCACGAAGATATTGACATCGATAAGTGGGCTGACCGTATCAAAACCGAAGATTCAATTAAAACCAAATAAGAAGGGAGAGCAGCAATGGAATTTGAAGAGAGCCTTAATCAGGTTGCCGCAAAGGTACGCGATCTGAAGGACGGAATCGAGACTGAAGAGGCTACGAAGAACGCGTTTATTATGCCGTTCATCGGCCAAGTGCTCGGTTATGATGTATTCAATCCAACCGAGGTTGTACCAGAATTCACCGCTGACGTTGGAGTGAAAAAAGGCGAGAAGGTTGATTACGCGCTCGTGCATGACGATCAAGTTCAGATTCTTATCGAATGCAAGAAAATCGAAGCACAGCTAAGCCTAGAGAACGCAAGCCAACTGTACCGCTACTTCGCTGTCACGAACGCACGTATCGGTGTTCTGACCAACGGACAAGTCTGGAATTTCTACATGGACATCGACGAGCCGAACCGCATGGATTCCAAGCCGTTCCTCGTTCTAGATCTCCTCGATATCGATCCGACAGTACTGCCGGCATTGCAAAAGCTGACAAAGCCAGCATTTGATCTCGATTCAATCGCCAGCAGCGCGGAAGAACTCAAATACGTCGGAGCACTCAAAAGGGCCATTGGAGAGGAATTCAAGAGCCCATCCGACGAGTTTGTAAAACTGCTCGCTAGCCATGTGTACGATGGCTCCTTCTACGCTTCCGTCATGGATAAATTCAGACCGCTGGTCGGTAAGGCTCTTAAACAATTCCTCTCTGACCAGGTTAATGACCGGCTCAAGACCGCCCTAGGCGCCGATGACATTAAGGTTGGAGCGATGGAGGCTGACGAATCCGGCGAGAATGAAATTGCCGAGGATGAATCCGAAAGCAAGGAAGATGATGGAATCATCACCACTGAAGAGGAAATCGCTGGATACCGCATTGTCAAAGCCATTGCCTGCAGCGATGTTGATCCAGAACGAGTAACCATGAGGGACGCGAAGAAATACTGCGCAATATTCCTCGATGACAACAACCGCAAACCGATCGTTCGCCTTTATTTCAATACCAAACAAAAATATCTTGGAATCTTCGACGAAAATAAGAACTGCGAGCGCATGCCCATTGATACGCTCAATGGTATCTATGCATACTCTGAACAAATTCGTGAAGAGGTACGCCGCCTTCTCTAACAGACCATTTGAAAATAGTTCGAGTCCCGATGTCCGTTTAATGAATGTCAGGACTCTGCTTATAGAGGCCGCCCGCGCCTACGAATCCCGCGAGCGCCGGTCCCGGATCACGGATGATCTGGTGGATCGGATCGCCGCGCATCCGGAGGACTACGATGTGGCCGCCAACACGGATCCGAACGCGCGTCTCGAAGCCGAAACGCCGGACGAGTGACAAGCGGAAGGAATACGAACGACCGGCAGGTGATACGCCAGCTGATGAGTACTGCATCAGCCGACATATCGCCGGGAAACGGGAATTGGGCGGCGTGGCGACATTGAACAAGGAGTCTGAGCCGGCAACAGCCAGAGGCTAATTATTATTATTCATCTTTGAATGCTTTATCTTGACTAATATTGACTCATAGTTTATGGTTTCTATCAAATAGAAATGCATTCAAGAAAGTGGTGACCTTAATGAGCATGGAATATAAGACTTTGGCAAGACTATTCCACGCCGACAGGAGCGTGGACTCCTACACCAACCACGACAGGCTCGCCAGGCGGCGCCTCGAGGACGACTCCACCTTCGCGACCGGAATCGGCACGCCCTTGGGTGAGCTGTTCATCGCCACACCGCGCTGCGTGTGCATGCTCACGCAGAAGGTGCTTCTCGCCGAGCGCCAGGTATCGGCCATGTGGAAGAGCATCCCAGGAGTCATGCGGTGGAACTACATCCACCACGCCATATCCGAGGAGCTGCTCGCCACAAACGAGATGGAAGGCGTCAGGTCGACACGGAAGGAGACGGAAGCGGCCGTGGCCGCCGCTCAGCAGGCCAAGATCGATGGCGACATGGAGAAGGCCAGGTTCGGCGAGTTCGCGAAGCTGTATCTCAACCTCACCGATCGCGACGTCGAACTGCCCAAGACCCTCGAGGACATCAGGGACATCTATGACAAGATCGCGCTCGACGAGATCGACGACAAGGACAGGCCCGACGGGGAACTGTTCCGGAAGGGCGACGTGGAGGTGCAGGGGCCACACGGCACGGTCATCCACAACGGCGTCAGCGGCGAGGCCCGGATATCGGCGCTGCTCGCGCAGATGATAGACCTCGCCCGGTCGGATACCATACCGTTCCTGCAGAGGGCGATCGCCAGCCACTTCCTGTTCGAGTACATCCACCCGTTCTACGACGGTAACGGCAGGACCGGCAGGTATCTGCTCGCGCTCTATCTCAGCCATGACCTCACGCTGCCCACCGTGCTGTCCCTCTCCAGGACGATCGCGGAGAACAAGAACGAATACTACAAGGCCTTCACAGAGGCCGAGGACAAGCTCAACTGCGGGGAACTCACGTTCTTCGTATATACCATCCTCGGATTCATCGAACGCGCGCAGAAGTCCTTGATCGAGGAGCTCGGCGTCAAGATCGACCAGCTCGGCAAGGCGACCGGCCTGCGCGACGAACTGCGGAAGGAGCATGCGATGTCCGAGAACGCGACACTGCTTCTTTACGCGATCATGCAGGAGGAGCTGTTTGACACCACCAAGTCCATGACGCTCGAAGACGCTGAAGGCCACCTCAGACTGACGAAGCAGACAGTCCGCAAATACGTGAACGAGCTGACACGCGCGGATCTCATCAAATTTGTCGGAAGACGCCCGCTCAAGTTCAGGGCCTCCGAAGCGTTGCGTGCACGTATGGGTGTGGGCGCCGTATCTGACGTGGGCGGAGAGTGAGGTGCCGCGATTATGGGGAACGCGCCGGAGGTGTCTACAGGACGGGAAGGAAAAAGAATACGATCGGTCAGGTTCAGGCGGAAATTGTATTCGATAAAAAAGGCAAGGGCCGCCGCAGCGGCCCAGGAGACTCCTTCTACCACTAGGTAGATGAGATGTTCTCCACCATACACGTGAAAGAGGATTCTTAAAATCGAAACGGTTTCAAGTTTGATCGAGCATGCGGAATCCATGGGCCTGTCGGTCGTATCGTGCGATCTTCCTCGCGATGTATGCGGCTTGTACGACGACCGGCACAGACTCATCCTGCTGGCTGACTGGCTCAACCAGCGCCAACGCCGCTGCACACTGTGCCATGAGCTCATACATGCGAAACACCATGATTCGGGATGCGGTACGCAGTATGGAGCGAAGTGCGAGCGCCGATGCCGCAGGGAGACGGCATTGGCGTTGATCAATCCGGTGGATTACGGGCTGGCGGAACAAATGTATGAAGGCAATATGTGGATGGTGGCCACGGAACTGGGCGTGACCCTGCAGGTTGTCAGGGACTACCAGCTGGTATTGCGTAATACTGTCGATGGCCGGCTGACCTCTGATATGGACGACGTGCCACGTTACGAAGATCATGGTTTCACTCCGATCGAACGCATTAGTTATAAAATGGGTGTATAATTTTCCACGGTATCTAGGTTGGACGTTTTTTCGTCGGAAGGATTCGATTTGGAAGAATACTCATATCTGAACGGAAAGGATGAGAAGGAGATCATCAACGACCGCGTGGTGGAGCTGTCCCCTCTGATCCGGATTCTGGAAGAATCCTACGCCGACGTCCTCGCCATGGAGGAAAGCCGGTTTTTGTCACAGGGGCAGTATCGTCTCAAGCGAGCCGAAAACGTGAACATGCGCACCCGCAACCAGTGGGATCTCGAACAGAAGGACAACGCCTGGAAGGTCGTGGATCCGTACTATATGCACATGCAGGACGAGGTCACGCAGCTTCGTATGGAGATGCATCCAATCGATAGACGCACCGGCGGCGTCCCCAAGCCTGCGAACACAGGCGCGGCGCGGGCGCGATACACCCAACGTGAATGCCTCCCGGCGGAATCGATCCAGTGGAACATCTCTCCGAACGGCGAGCTGGCCCCTGACCTCTCAAACGCCAACCTGGTAGCTGCGTGGACCATCGTGGATGGCCGCATCCTCGTCACCCTGCATAAGATCGTCGACGCCAAGACGTGTAAATCATGTCTCGATATCCCGCTCCTCGGGAACCGCGAGGATCAATCAAGGATACGATACGAGGCCGCGGCCGAGAACGAGATGCTTATCTCCGATCTGATGGACGAGGAAACCAATCGTTCAGAAGGGAAAGCCGAAGCGGAAAGCAAGGACGGACGAGAGGAAAACGGTCCGTCCGTATAAAAAACGAAAGGAACCAGCCATGGTCGAATACAATCCCGACCGGATTGTCCTCATGCGCAGGTTGGAAAAAAAGACGCAGGCCGAGCTGACGGAGGGGACGGGAATCTCGGCAGCCAAAATCAGCAGGATACAGAACCGCATCGTCCCGTTCACCGAAGAGGATGCCGGAAAGATCGCAGCATGCGTGGACTACCCGCTGTCATTCTTCTCCATGGGCGACGTGCCGACACCTCCAACGGAGCTGACCTACCGTCGATCCTCAAAAACCCTCGTGCGTGAGATCAACGCCGTTTCCGCCGAATATGAAATCATGGCGGGCACGGTGCGTCGTATAGCGGAACGCCTTCGGATGAGGTCACGCCTGCAGTGGATCGACGACATAGCCCCCAGAGATGACGCTCCGCTTCCTAACGCAAGGATAAACCATATCGCGCAGGAGGCGAGACGCAACCTCAACCTCACCGATACAGGCCCGATCAGCAACGTGACGAGAGCGTTGGAACGCGTAGGCATTGCCGTAATGCCCATGCACAGCTCCGGCGAGGAGTCGGAGTACAAAACGACCAGCGAAGGGGTATCGAACCCGACATTGGAAACACCAGTACCCGTAATCGGATACCTCGGACGCGACAATACCGGGGATCGGCTCCGCTTCACCAAGGCGCATGAATTGGGCCACATGATCCTGCATAAATACAGGACCCACCTCACACGGCAACAGATGGAAGGCGAAGCCCACCAATTCGCTGGGGCGCTCCTGATGCCGGAAGACGATGCAAGGGCCATCTTCTCCCGGAACACCAGCATCGGCACACTCGTGGACGCAAAGGCCGGATGGGGAATATCCATATCCGCACTGGTCATGCGCATCTCGGCCCTGAATCTCATCGAGCCCAAACGTGCCAAATCGCTTCAAGTCCAGATGAGCATGCGAGGCTGGAAAAAACACGAACCGGTCGCCGTCGGCGTCGAGTCGCCCATACTGTTCAAACAGATGATCGGGCAAGCCTACGGCACAGTCGTATCCCCGACCGAATCCCGAATCGACAGTTTCACCGTATCCAATGAACTAGGCGTGCCGTTCCGATACCTGGACCTCTGGGCGGACGGACTCCAAGAAGAAGGCCGCCAATACGGGTTCCGTGAGCCACGATTCAAAAAACCCGAATTCGCGGCGGTGGCTGAAAACCAACGCCAACACAGCCCTCGTTAGCGGACACAAGATAGGCATCCCGGCAGGGTCACCGACGGTGACGGGCCACGCAAACACGGAAACGAACGGGGACGGCCTCGGCACCCGCACATTGCGAGCGCCGGGGCCGGTCATTCGTCCCTGAGTTTCGGGAGCGTGTGGCTGATTGTCTCCGACAGCTGCCGTTCGCGCCAATGCGTGTACACGTTGGTGGTGCTGATGTCGGTATGGCCCATGATGGCGATGCGTTCGCCGTCCCCCGTCCCGGCGGCCGCGAGTTCCGTCGCGAGCCAATGGCGCGTACTGTAGATGTCGACGTAGGGCAGTCCTGCCGTGTCGAGCGCGCGACGCCAGCGCTTCTCCTCGTTGTCCCGTCTGATCGGCCTGCCGTACAGGTTCGTGAATATCAGCCCATGTGCCGGCACTCCCCACTTCGCGATGTGGTCCCAAAGCCGGTTCCACAGTCCCCATGTGATCGGCACCATGCGCACTCCCGTGTCGGTCTTCGGTCTGGTCAGCCACACCGACCCGTCCAGACGTTCCGCCATCATCCATGCGGGGATGTATGCGTCCGCCGCTATGACCCGCGCCTGCTGGCAGACGTTGATGAACGGCATGCCCGACCGCAGTTCGAGCTGGTACGGCATCAGCCCATACCGTTCGCCGGGCCGCATGCCCGTCGCGAACGCGAGTTCAAACATCAGCGCCCACTTCTCCCGTTCGTCCCGCGTATCGAACGCGGCCGCCATCGTGGCCGGTTCGGCGAGCGCCGCCTTGATGACTTTCGCGGCGTCGTCCCTGTCCAGAATGGTACGTTCGTATCGTTCCTCCCGCAGTGTTCTGACGTGTTCCATCGGGTTGCCGTCGATGAGTCCTTCGAGTCTCGCGGTTTTGAGCATGGCTCCGAGTACGGCGAGGTACAGATTGACCGTCTTGGCTTTTCGTGTGCGTCGCAGGCTGCGGCACATGTGTGTGATGTCGGCTGGTGTGAGCCGGTTGAGGTGGATGTCGCCGATGATCGCGTTCATCGCGCGCATCCAGCAGGTTTCGTTGCGCCATGTGGTCGGTGTGACGTCGGCCTTATGTTCCTCCATCCATCGTTCGAAATAGTCGCCCGTCTTGGGCCCGGTCTTCGATGGGAGCACTCCGGTGCGTTCGTATTCGTCTATCTTGGCCTGCAGTCGTGCGCGGGCCTCGCTCTTGACCATACCCGTGGCTTCGATCGGCGGGCGGCGCCTTCCGGTCCTGGGGTCGGTTCCCATGTCCTTGCGGAAATGCCATCTGCCTTTTGAGTCCTGGAACACGCTTCCGGATCCCTTGGTCCTTCTCTCTTTTGTCTTTCTTGCCGGCATGGTCTCCTCCCACATGGTGTCGGGGAGTTCACTCTATGTGTCACTCTATGGTGGTGTACACCGCCGTTCGCAGGCATAAAACTTGCTGACGCCTTGCGCTTTCCTGCCGCTCTGGCTCCTTACTGCCGTCTCGGTTTTCGCTGTATTTCAGCGGTTGGTCGACATGGTGCGCAAAGGTGCCTTCGATAAATCGGCCTTATATGTCAGCTTCGCCGCCAAACATGCTCGACTTCCGTACTGCTATGTCACGGAAGCCATGGCGTTCGGGAGACCTCGGATTCTTCCAACTCGGTTTACCAGTCTCTTGTAAGAAAAGGCAAGCCACGTGCAAAGCAGTGTCCGCCGTGAAATACTGCCCAAGCAGAGCGGTAAGGGAGCCGTTCCCGCCAGCCGTTATGGTCGTTCTCCCGCCAGGAACCCGGGCCTAGTCGAAATCCTTGGCCGTAAGCAGGGCGATGAGTTCGCCGCTGTGCAGCTGCCATTGGTTGAACGGCTCGTCCGCACCGAACACGGCGATCGAGGCTGGGGACATGCCCAGATTCAACAGATCGAGCAATGTCGGATCGGATTCGGAGCTGGCAATCCACTGGCATGCGATCGATACGGTCGGTTCATGACCGAGAATCAGCAATGTACGGCGTTTCTCCTTGGTTTGCGCAAGTTCGTCGAACACGGATTGCACGCCGCCTTCGTACAGACTCTGCCGATAATCGACCTTCGGGTCATCGCCGAACACCTTGAGCATACGGTCGCAGGTCTGGCGTGCACGGGTCGCACTGGAACATGCTATGCGATCCGGAACCAGCTTGAAGGACGCCAATCCCTTGGCCACCGACTTCGCCTGTTTGCGCCCCTTGTCGGTGAGCTCACGGCCGGCATCTCCACCGTTGCCAAATGGCTCGGTCTTGGCGTGACGCATCACCATCAACACATACTTGTAATCCTTGGCCTTTTTGGCAACCTTCTTCAGGCTTGTTCCCATGGTCGCATGCTCCCCATCTTCGGTTCAGGCTTACAACGGTACCCGTCGCATCTTCCATTGTCGCAGAACACATGGCAAGACCCGCGCATTATTCGTCGATTGCGTTCACCTGCGCGTCGAGGTCACGCAACACCTTACGCAGCTTGCGGTCGGAGATGTCACGTAGCTCGAGATCCTCGAGCTGTTCGGCGCGTTCCTCGGCACTCAGTGAGTCGATGTCGGTAGTCGTGTCCTTCGTGGCACGGTCACGTTTGCGCAACGCCTGGAATCCAGGGGCCATGGCCCGCGAGACCATCAGGAAACCGGTATGTCCGATCATCTGATGGTCGGGACGAATCGCCAGTCCCTGCGCCTTCCAGTTGCGTTCCAGCGTCTCCTGAATGTCCGGTTCGGTCCAACAGCCCGCGTCACGTAACGCCTCGGCCATGCGGCTCAGTTGCGTAGTGGTGGTCACGTATGCCACGAGCACACCCCCTGGTGCCATCACGCGGTATGCCTGTTCGAGCCGGTTCCACGGGTCGAGCATATCGAGCATGATGCGGTCGAAGGAATGCTCCGGCAGTCCGGCCGCAACCGAATCGAAATCGCCGGTTTTCAGATCCCACCATGCAGGGCGGCCGCCGAAATAGATCGTGGCATTGGCTTCGGCCACACGCGCGAATTCCGAACGCATCTCGATGGTGGTGAGCCTGCCGCCCTCCCCCACCGCATCCAACAGATTGATGCTCATGGCGCCCGAGCCCGCACCGGATTCGAGCACGTTCATGCCGGAACGGATATCGCCGAGCTGAATTACCTGCGCAATGTCCTTCGGATACATGATCTGCGCGCCGCGCGGCATGGATAGCACATAATCAGCCAGCCGCGGACGCATCACGGCGAATTCCCAGCCGCCGATGGCACGCGTACCCTTCCATGGCTTGTTGGCGTCGCGTTCGGGATGGTCCTGGTTGATCTGCGCCTCACGTTTGGCGCTGACCGTCACGATCACGGAACCTTCCGTCCGCCCGATCACCTCATCATGCAAGATGATGCCGTGCGAGGTCTGCGTCACGCCGCCCGGCACGAGCTGGTCTGTGATCTTGTTGGACCTGCGGTCCGTAAACTGCACTTTCTCTCCGGCCTCAAGCGGTCCTCGACGCATCAATCACTCCTTCATGTTCTTCATGCATAGCTGATTTCGACTACTCATGCTATCGCACGCGCAACGGCAAGGGCATCATACGGCGTAGGCGTTCCATCGTCCGTTCGCATGGGTCACATTCAAATCAAGGCCGAACACCTGGCTCAGCCGCTCGGAAGTGAAGCCATGCTCCAGATCGCCCGTATACACGATGGTGCCCGGAGCCGGATCGTTACCTGCCACATTGTCCGCATAGGCGTCTGCCTCGTTGCCGGTGATGCGACCCATAATCGCCACATGGTCGAAACCCTGCGGAATCTCTTCAAGCCGGTGCGTGACCAGCAGCACGGCACGGTCCGATTCCTCCGCGCCGACACGGCTCAACGCGCGCAACGCGATTTCACGGCCGCCCAAATCGAGACCTGTGGTCGGCTCGTCCAGAATCAATAGATCCGGATCAGCCATCAGCGCACGGCAGATGAGCACACGGGTGCGTTCACCCTCCGAAAGCTTGAACATCATCTTGCCTTCGAGGTATTCGATACCGAATTCGCGCATGAGGGAACGCGCCTTGGCATAATCTTCATCAGTGTAGGTGTCACGCCAACGGCCGGTGATGGCGGTCAACGCGGTCACGATAGCGTCGAGCGGATCCTCCTGGGGAGGGAACGCGCGCCCCAGTTCAGCCGAGCTCAGTCCGATGCGGTTGCGGTAGGAGAATACGTTGACCTTGCCCAATCGGTTGCCGAGGATGTCGACGGTGCCGCAGGACGGGAATCCGCGAGTGCTCATCATCTGTACCAGGCTGGATTTGCCGATGCCATTGGGTCCGAACAGCACCCATTTCTCACCTTTTTTGATTTCCAGATTGACTTTGGTGAGGATCACGCGCCTGTTGCGGCGAAATTCCACGTCAGTAAGTTTCAGTGCCGTGTCCTGCTCGACCATGCTTTCTCCCTCTCCTTCTGCATAGGATTGCGCCATGATAATCATCCTATGATCGCATATGCGAAACGCCTCCTGCCAGCATAATGCATGGCGGGAGGCGTCGAATGGCCTGCGTCTGCCTGTCGGTCATGGACCGATCGGCGATTTGCGGCTACTCCTGTTCGGCAATCACATCCTCGTAGACCTTGACGGTCTTGTCGGCAATCGATTCCCAGCTGAAGTGGTCCCGTGCACGCTCGTAGCCGGCCTGTCCCATCTTCTTCGCCTTCTCCGGATCGGCCATGATTCTGTTGATGGCGTCGGCCATATCATGTACGAACTTGTCCGGATTGGTCGGGGTACCGGTGCCGTCATGCAACTGGTCGACCGGCACGAGATAGCCTGTCTCGCCGTCGACGACGACTTCCGGAATGCCGCCGGTGGCGGAGGCGACGACCGGCAGCCCGCATGCCATGGCCTCCAGGTTCACGATGCCGAGCGGCTCGTAGATGGATGGGCAGATGAACGCGTCACAGCCATGCTCAAGGGCGTTCAGTTCCGGCTTCGGCAGCATCTCCTCGATCCAGATGATATTGCCGCGTTCCTCGTCAAGCTTGGCGAAGGCCGTCTTGACCTCCTCCATGATCTCCGGAGTGTCCGGCGCACCTGCGCACAGCACGATCTGAATGCCCGGATCGACGAAGTGCAACGCCTGAAGCAGGTATGGCAAACCCTTCTGCCTAGTGATACGGCCGACGAACAGCAGGGTCGGCTTGTTCTGGTCAATGTCATAGCGCTCGAACACCTTCCAACCCGGATCGTCGTCGGCGGGGGTTTCGAACTGACTCATGGTGATGCCATTGTGTACCACGACCACCTTGTCCGGGTCGAGGTTCGGATAGGCGGTGAGGATGTCCTCACGCATGCCCGCGGACACGGCAATCACACGGTCGGCATGCTCGTAGGCGTCCTTTTCGGCCCAGGAGCTCAGGTTGTAGCCGCCGCCGAGCTGTTCACGCTTCCACGGGCGGAACGGTTCGAGCGAATGCGCGGTGATGACTAGCGGCGTGCCATGCAGCATCTTGGCGAGATAGCCGGCCAGGCATGCATACCAGGTGTGGGCGTGGATGATGTCGGCATCGACGTCGTTGGCGATCTGCAAGTCAACGCCGAAGGTCTTCAGCGCGCCATTGGCGCCTTCCAATTCCTTCGGAACGTCATAGCCGACGACTGTGAGCGAGCCTTTCGGGGCATCGCCGGGAATGGTGGGAACATCGGCTTCGGCGCGCGGGCCGTCGAACGCACGGACGGTCACGTCGACACGTTCCGCCAGCACCTTGGAAAGCTCTTCCGCATGTACGCCTGCGCCGCCGTACACCTTCGGTGGGTATTCCCGGGAAAGGATGTCAACCTTCATAACTGCACTCTCCTCTTCGAGTCAGATAGTCGTTCCGTGTTCCACTTTAGGCCAAGACAATGCGAAACGCACGATTGTTGCATTCGTGTCATGACAATCGTGCGTTGTATTCAATATCATCTGCAAATGTTCAGAGACGTCTGCAACGACTCCGCATCAGACGGCGGTCCCGTTCTGATCAAGGTTCGGATTGTGCCGCGGATTGCCCGCAGTGAAGAACAGACTGATCACACCTATCGCGAAGACCGCGGAAACCGTGGCGATGAGCCACATCGGATGCTGTGGCAGCCACATGATCACGAAAAAGGCGATGGCCGACAGCGCAATCAGCACCCAGCTGGCCACACGGAACCACTGGCGGGTGGAATGCGGAGCCTTGAACATCTTCGGATTCGTATAGTCCGGGTTGGTCGTCAGCAGGTTTTCGATCACTTCGACCGTGCCACCGGTCGGCTTCCACGGCCCGTCTGTGCCCTCCTGCAACCTACGGGACTTCTCCTGCAGTTGGTATTCGTCAAGCATTCCGGAACGTGCGCGGCCATGGGTCTGGTCGTACTGTTGCGGCACTCCCCTGCGATTCTGCTTGGCTTGGGCTCGGCGTTCTGCACGGTTTGGCATTGAAGCACTCCTTTGTTACGTGTTGATGCATGCCACTCTACCGCACGCCCGCCGTTTTTCATGAACGCAGCACGTCATATGGTCGATATTGAAATGGTCGATGTTGAACGGCTCGGAGTCGGATACGGCAAGACGGCCCTTCCCGTTGATTCGGAAAAGGCCGTCTCACGTGCGATTACGTTCGTCTTCTACCGTGCTGTCGCTCAGCGCGGAAGCATCATCGGTCGCTTGGATGCGACGATCGGAGCCGGCAGCTCGGTGGATCCGGTGAGGTACTCATCCACGGCGGCCGCGCAGGAACGGCCCTCGGAAATGGCCCACACCACGAGGCTCTGGCCACGACCGGCGTCACCGCAGGCAAAGACGCCGTCCTGGGAGGTGGCGAACTTGTCGTTACGCGCCACGTTGCCGCGGCCATCGAGGTCGACCGGCAACTGGTCCACCAACGTGGTGGTATCCGGATGCAGGAAGCCCACGGAGATAAGCACCAAGTCAGCCGGAATCACGCGTTCGGTACCCGGCTGACGGGTAAATGGACCATTTTCGCCCGGTACGACGTTCACGACCTTCAAACCGATCACGTGGCCGTTCTCGTCCGCCACGAAACCTTCGGTGGCGGTGGCGTCCTCCACCTTGACCTTGGCCTGTTCCTCCTCAGTACCGACGAAATTCACCGAATCGGTGCTGTAGACGTATTCGGCACGCTGGGTCTCGAAACCTTCATCCATGGAAGTGGTCTTCTGGTACAGACGCGCGAAGGTGGGCCACGGCTGGTTGTCCGGACGTTCGGTCGGCTCCTGCGGCATAATCTGCAGCACGGTGACGTCCTTTGCGCCCTGGCGGATGGAAGTGCCCAGGCAGTCGGAACCGGTGTCGCCGCCGCCGATGATCACCACGTGCTTGCCTTCGGCGGTGATGTCGTTGACCGGTTTGACGCCGTACACGCGACGGGTGGCGTCGGGCAGGAACTCCATGGCGAAATGGATGCCCTTGAGTTCGCGGCCGGGAATTTTCATATCGCGTGGCACGGTGGAGCCGATGGCCACCACCACGGCGTCGTAACGGGAACGCAGATCATCCCAGGAGATGTCCTTGCCGATCTCCACGCCGGTGCGGAACACGGTGCCTTCGGCCTCCATCTGCTCCACACGACGGTCAATGAGTCGCTTGTCGAGCTTGAAGTTCGGAATGCCATAACGCATCAGACCACCGATGGCGTCATCACGTTCATACACGACCACGGTGTGGCCGGCGCGGGTCAACTGTTGCGCGCATGCAAGGCCGGATGGGCCGGAGCCAACCACGGCAACGGTCTGGTCGGTCAGTCGCTGCGGGGGCAGGGGCCTGACATAGTCCAGATCCCACGCTTGGTCGATGATCGTGCATTCGTCGTTCCTGATCATCGTGGCCGGTTGGTGGATACCAAGCACGCAGGCGGCTTCGCACAGAGCCGGGCAGATGCGGCCGGTGACTTCCGGGAAGTTGTTGGTTTCGGACAGACGATTGTATGCGTCCTCCCACTTCTCCTGACGCACCAGATCATTGAATTCGGGGATGATGTTGCCGAGCGGGCAGCCGCTCATGCAGAACGGGGTGCCACAGTCCATGCAGCGGGCCGCCTGTTCGGTGGTCCACGGCTGCAGGCCGGATTCGGCGTGGACGTCGAACCAGTCCTTGATGCGCTCCTCAATGGGGCGTTCGGCTAGTTCGCGACGGGTACGGACCTTCAGGAATCCACGAGGATCTCCCATGTCAGCGCGCTCCTTCCATAACCTGCTCGTACACCTGTTCCCAGACGCCGGGCGTATTGAAATCGATGTTGTTCTCCTCGGCGTTCTTCATCGCCTTCTGCATGGCAAGGAAGTGCTGCGGAACGATGTGGGTGAACCGCTTGGCGCTGTTCTCCCAGTCGGCGAGGAGGCCTTCCGCGAAGGCGGAGCCGGTCTCCTCGGCATGCTGCTTGACAAGACCGTGCACCAGTTCATTCGCTTCGGCGTCGAGCGGCTCAAACAGCAGCGCGCCATTGGTGGCGGCCGCCGGATTGACCTGCTTCATGTCGAGATTGAGCACGTACACGTTGCCACCGGAGAAACCTGCGCCGAGGTTACGGCCGGTGGAGCCAAGGATGACGACCGTGCCGCCGGTCATGTATTCGCAGCCGTGGTCGCCCACGCCCTCCACCACGAAGGTGGCGCCGCCGTTACGTACGCCGAAGCGTTCGCCGGCGCGTCCGGCCACGAACATCTGTCCGGATGTCGCACCGAAGCCGGTGACGTTGCCTGCGATCACGTTCTCATGCGGGTCGAATGAGACATTCGATTCCGAGCGAACCACCATGCGGCCGCCGGACAGACCCTTGCCGGCGTAATCATTGACTTCGCCGTACACACGAATGGTCTCGCCACGCGGGATGAACGCGCCGATGGACTGTCCGCCGGCGCCGTGGAACGTCATGTCGATGGTGTCATCCGGCAGGCCCTCCTCACCATAGCGCTTGGTGATCTCGTAGCCGACCATGGTGCCAAGCGTACGGTACACGTTGCGAATCGGCATTTCAATGCGCACTGGCTCTTTCTTGTCGAGGGCCGGTTGAGCAAGTTCGATGAGCTTATTGTCGAGTGCCTTATCGAGCTCGTGGTTCTGATCGATGGTCTTGTGCAGGATGGTTCCCGGAATCGGGCCCGGCTGCATGAGCACATTGCTCAGATCGATGCCGTCGGACTTCCATCGCCTGATGGCTTCGTTCTGATCAAGGCATTCGACGTGGCCGACCGCCTCCTCCAGCGTGCGGAAGCCAAGTTGGGCGAGCAGTTCGCGCACCTCTTCGGCAATGAACATGAAGAAGTTGACGACATGCTCCGGCTTGCCCCTGAAGCGGGCGCGCAGTTCCGGATCCTGCGTTGCGATGCCCTGCGGGCAGGTGTTCTTCTGGCAGGCGCGCATCATGACGCAGCCTTCGACGATCAGCGCAGCCGTGGCGAAACCGAATTCCTCGGCGCCGAGCAAAGCTGCGATCATGACGTCGCGGCCGGTCTTGAGCTCGCCGTCGCACTGCACGGTGATGCGGGAACGCAAGCCGTTCAGTACCAGCGTCTGCTGGGTTTCGGACAGGCCGATCTCCCACGGAGTGCCGGCATGCTTGATGGCATTGAGCGGAGCCGCGCCGGTACCGCCGTCATAGCCGGAGATCAGTACCACGTCGGCATGGCACTTGGCCACGCCTGCGGCAATGGTGCCGACACCGAACTCGGAGACAAGCTTGACGTGAATGCGGGCCTTCGGATTGGCCATCTTCGCATCGTTGATCAGCTGCTTCAGATCCTCGATGGAATAGATGTCGTGATGCGGCGGCGGGGAGATGAGTTCCACGCCTGGGGTGGCATGACGCACCTTGGCGATCCACGGCGGAACCTTGGCACCTGGCAGGTGGCCGCCTTCGCCCGGCTTGGCGCCTTGGGCGAGCTTGATCTGCAGGTCGGTGGCATGCACGAGATAGTCGCTGGTCACGCCGAAGCGAGCCGAGGCGATCTGCTTGATCTTGCTGTAGCGCAACGGGTCGTTGATACGGTCCTCGGATTCGCCGCCCTCACCGGAATTGGAACGCGCGCCGATGGTGTTCATGGCGATGGCGAGGGTTTCGTGCGCCTCCTGGGAGATGGAGCCATAGCTCATGGCACCCGTGGAGAAACGCTTGACGATCTCGCTGGCCGGTTCGACTTCGGAGATGTCAATCGGCTTGCGGTCGGACTTGAACTTCATCAGGCCTCGTAGCGTCATCAGACGGTTGGAGGTGTCGTTGATGTGGTTCGAGTACTTCCTGAACATTTCGTAATCGCCACGCTGGGTCGACTGCTGCAACAGGAAGATGGCCTCCGGATCATTGAGGTGATCCTCACCGGTGCGGCGCCACTTGTATTCGCCGCCGGTACGCAGATTACGATGCGGGCGCGCGGTCCACTGGGTCGGGTAGGCCACACGGTGACGAATGGCCACTTCTTCGGCGAGTTCGTCGAGGCCGACGCCACCCACGCGGGAGGTGGTCCCGGCGAAATACTCGTCGATGACATCCTTGTTCAGACCAATGGCTTCGAACAGCTGGGCGCCACGATAGCTCATGATGGTGGAGACGCCCATCTTGGCCATGATCTTGAGTACGCCGGTGGATAGCGCACCGGTCAGGTTCTTCACGGCGGTTTCGGCGTCCACCTTGAGGTAGCCCTTGCGAGCCAGATCCTCAACGGATTCGAAGGCCAGATACGGGTTCACTGCCGCCGCGCCATAGGCGATCAGCAACGCGACATGATGGATTTCGCGCACATCGCCGGCTTCGACCACCATGGAGATCTGCGTGCGGGTATGACGGCGCAGCAGGTGGTGCTGCACCGCTGAGGTAAGCAGCAACGACGGAATCGGACCCCATGCGTAGTTGGAATCGCGGTCGGAAAGCACTAGGAAGTTGGAGCCGTTTTCGATGGCTTTGTCGATTTCCTCGAAAATCTCGTTCAGACGTTCCTTCAGAGCCTTGCCGCCACCGGCAACCTGATAGAGACCCTTGACGATAAACGGCCTGTAATAGCCGCCGAGCAACTTGGCTCGGTCGAGACGCTTGAGCTGCGCCATCTCGTCGGAGTTAAGCACCGGGAGCGGAATGAGAATCTTCTTGGCGTGCAATTCGGAATCGGCCAGCAGGTTCGGTTCCGGACCGATGGCGGATTCAAGGCAAGTCACGATCTTTTCGCGTTCCCAATCGAGCGGTGGATTGGTGACCTGTGCGAACTTCTGGGTAAAGTAGTCGAACAGCATGCGACTGCGGTTGGACAGCGCGGCCATAGGCGCGTCGTTGCCCATGGAACCCAGAGGTTCCTTGCCGGTGTTGGCCATCGGGGCAAGCAGGAGCTTCAGGTCCTCCTCGGTGTAGCCGAAGGCGCGCTGTCGACGTTGCACGGACTGACCGGAGTGGTTGACGTGCTCGCGCTTGGGAAGTTCGCTCATTTCGACGGAGTTGCCTTCCACCCATTGACGGTACGGGTGCTGGGAAGCGAGAGCCTTCTTGATCTCCTCGTCCGGAATGATACGGCCTTCATTGGTGTCGACGAGGAACATCTTGCCCGGCTCGAGGCGGCCTTTGGACACGATATGCTCCTCAGCCACCTCCGGCAGCACGCCGGTTTCGGAGGCGAGCACGATGTAGCCGTCATCGGTGAGCTGCCAACGACCCGGTCGGAAGCCGTTACGGTCGAGCAACGCACCGACCTGGGTGCCATCGGTGAAGATGATATGCGCCGGACCGTCCCACGGCTCGATCAACGTATTGTTGTACTCGTAGAACGCCTTGACATCCGGGTCGAGCTGATCGTTCTTCTCCCATGCCGGCGGCAGCATCATGGAGATGGCATGGGGCATGGAGCGGCCGGCGAGATGCAGCAGCTCAAGGCACTCGTCGAAGGTGCCGGAATCGGAATAGCCCGGGGTGGCGATCGGCAGCAGCGGCTTGAACTCACCGAGCAGTTCGGAGCTCAGTCGGCCTTCACGGGCGGACAACCAGTTGCGATTGCCCTGGATGGTGTTGATCTCGCCATTGTGGGCCAGCTGACGAAATGGCTGGGCCAGCGGCCAACTCGGGAACGTGTTCGTGGAGAAGCGGGAGTGCACGATGGCGATTTTGGCCTTCATACGCTCATCGGACAGATCCAGGAAGAAGGGCTTGAGCTGCATGGTGGTCAGCATGCCCTTGTAGGTGATGGTGCGCGCGGACAGGGACGCGAAGTAGATGCCAACCTCGTGCTCCACGCGTTTGCGGATGCGGAAGGTCCTGCGATCCAATTCGATGCCGGCGAGCTGATTGTCCGGATCGGCCACAACGAGGGTCTTGAACGCCGGCATGCTGGCAAGAGCCTGCAGGCCGAGTCCGTCCGGGTTGGTTGGCACGATGCGCCATGCGAGTACTTCGAGACCCTCTTCACGCACGATTCGGGCGATGGCCTGCTCCTGCTGACCGGAGGTGGCGATGTCACGGTCGAGGAATGCGATGCCGGCTGCATAGTGGCCTTCCTCAGGCAGTTCCGCACCTACGGTGGCACGCATGAACTCGTCGGGCATGCTCATGAGGATGCCCGCGCCATCACCGGTATTCTCTTCGGCGCCGACCGCACCACGATGGTTCAGGTTGACAAGCACTTCGATGGCGTCGTCAACGATCTTGCGCTCCGGTCGTTTGTTGAGGGTGGTGACCATACCCACGCCGCAGGCGTCGTGCTCGGCGCCGGGATCATACATACCTTGGGAATCATGGATCGTCAGATCTAACGGGGCGTGGAAAGTCACCGAAACCACCTTCAATGTTTTTGGGCAAGAAAAGTCTTGCGGTTCTTTAATGCGTGGTTTAGAATACCGCGCCCCCATGTCGATAGCGTTTCAGGTGTCCATATAACGAATCGACGGCATTGTCAATACCCACGTAATGATTCTCGCCAAGCATGCGAAAACGACCTCGCATCGCCGTTATGCAATATCGTCAGTCCAATGATTCCAGCAGTTTGGCGATGATGGTGTCGTTGAGCAGGCGCCCGCGAAGCGTGGGGATGGCATGATGATGCTCAACGGTGATCAGGCCGTCATGCTCCAGCTCACGCCATGTGGTTTCGGCGATGGCATTGCCGAGCCGTGCGATGTCAAGGCCCCCTCGAATACGCAGGCCAAGCATGATGGTCTCTTCGAGATTCTCCTCGACGGTGATGTTCTCGCTGCCAGCCCACGGGATCCTGCCTTCGCTGATGGCGCTACCCCACAGGCGCGGATGTGCGATGTCCCAGGAACGCAGGGCCGTCGCGCTGTCCTCTCCATCGGCCTGGCCTCTCCTGGCGGTTCCTCGCTCGGAAAGGGCGGCTGCATCGTAATGGGAATGCGCCCCGGGTCCGAGTCCGGCCCAGTCGACGTTGCGCCAGTAGCCGAGGTTATGCCGTGATTCGTAACCTGGACGCGCCCAGTTGCTGATTTCATACCATTCAAGTCCCGCCGCGGACAGTAGCGCATCGGCGATTTCGTATTTGGCGGCCTCGTCATCATCGTCCGGGGTCGGCAACATGCCGGCCGCGATTCGCCGACCCATGGTGGTGTTCGGAGCCACGGTCAACGCGTATGCGGAAATATGGTTGACTTCCAGATCGAGGGCCGTATTCACGGAGGTACGCCAATCATCAAGGCTCTCCCCCGGCGCGCCATAGATCAGGTCGACGCTGGAACGCATGCCGGCCGCATTCGCGGCCGAGATGCCAGCCTCGACGTTCTCCGGCGTGTGAGTGCGGTCAAGCGTCTTCAGGACGTGCGGAACCGCGGACTGCATGCCGAAGGAAATACGATTGAAGCCGCCGTCGGCAAGCTCGCGCACGTAATCGGCGTTCACCGTATCGGGGTTCGCCTCGGTGGTGATCTCGGCGTTGTCCGCGATTCCCCATGTCTCGCGTACGGCATTCAGCATGGCCACCAGATCCGCGGCCTTGAGAATCGTCGGCGTGCCACCGCCGAAGAAAACAGTGTCGGCCGGCGGTTCGACGATGCCGTGACGTTCCTGCCAATCACGCACGATCGCCATCTCGCGAATCACCATGTTGGCATAGTTGCCCCGGGACGCGCCCGCACCCATGTCAATGGCGGTATACGTGTTGAAATCGCAATATCCGCAACGTCTCATGCAGAACGGCACATGAATGTAGACTTCGAACATCAGCCTTCGGTCTTCTGGGCGGCGCGGATCTTGTCCTTCGTGTCACGGTCGTTGCCGGCGTCGCCGGTGGACAGGGCGGCGATGAACGCCTCCTGCGGCACCTCGACATGTCCGAGCATCTTCATGCGCTTCTTGCCGGCCTTCTGCTTCTCCAACAGTTTGCGCTTGCGTGAGATGTCGCCGCCATAGCACTTCGCAAGCACGTCCTTGCGCAGGGCGCGAATGTTCTCGCGGGCGATGATGCGTGAGCCGATGGCCGCTTGGATCGGAATCTCGAACTGTTGGCGCGGAATGAGCTCACGTAGCTTCTTCGTCATCATCACACCGTAGGAATATGCCTTATCGCGGTGCACGATGGCGCTGAAGGCATCGACCTTCTCGCCTTGGATGAGAATGTCGACCTTCACCAGATCGGCGGCCTGCTCGCCGTCCTCGTGGTAGTCGAGCGAAGCATAGCCCTTGGTGCGGCTCTTCAACTGGTCGAAGAAGTCGAACACGATTTCGGCGAGCGGGATGCGGTAGTGCATCTCCACACGGTCGGAGGAAATGTATTCCATGGTGCCCATCTGTCCACGGTGATCCTGACACAGATCCATCACGGCACCGATGAAGTCCTTCGGTGTGATGATATCGGCGGCGACCATCGGCTCGACGATCCTCTTGATCTTGCCGTCGGGGAATTCACTCGGATTGGTCACGCGATGCACGCTACCGTCCTCGGCGGTGACCTCATACGGCACGTTTGGGGCGGTGGAAATCAGATCGAGATTGAATTCGCGGCTCAACCGTTCGGTCACAATCTCCATGTGGAGCAGGCCGAGGAAGCCGCACCGGAAGCCGAAGCCCAAGGCCACGGAAGTCTCCGGCTCGTAGATGAGGGCCGCGTCGTTGAGTTTGAGCTTGTCGAGCGCCTCACGTAATTCCGGGAATTGGGCGTTATCGATCGGGAACAGGCCGGCATAGACCATCGGCTGCGGGTCGCGATAGCCTTCCAGCGGCTCAGTGGCCGGATTCGCGGCGGAGGTGATGGTGTCACCGACCTTGGATTGGCTGACGTCCTTGGCTCCGGTGATCACGTAACCGACCTCACCGGCTCCAAGTGCCTTGGTCGGCATCATGTCGGGGCTGATCACGCCGATTTCGATCGGATCATGGGTCATGCCGATACCCATCATGTGCAGCTTCTCACGGGAACGCAGTTCGCCGTCGACCATACGGATATAGGTGACGATGCCTCGGTAGGAGTCATAGACCGAATCGAAGATCAACGCGCGGGCGGGAGCATCCGGCTCACCTTTCGGAGCCGGTATATCGGTGACGATGCGATCAAGCAGTTCGGCCACGCCTTCGCCGGTCTTGCCGGAGACGCGTAGCACGTCAGACGAATCGCAGCCGATCAGTCCGGCGATCTCCTCGGCGTGTTTGTCGGGTTCGGCGCTCGGCAGGTCGATTTTGTTCAGCACCGGGATGATGGCCAGATCATGGTCGATGGCCATGTACAGATTGGACAGCGTCTGCGCTTCGATGCCCTGCGTGGCGTCGACGAGCAGCACGGCACCTTCGCATGCGGCCAGTGCACGGGAGACTTCGTAGGTGAAATCGACGTGGCCCGGAGTATCGATCATGCCAAGTGTGTACTCGGTGCCATCAAAGGTCCACGGCACGCGCACGGCCTGCGATTTGATGGTGATGCCACGCTCCTGCTCGATATCCATGCGATCGAGGAAGCGGTCACGCATCTCTCGTTCCGGTACGATGCCGCTGAGCTGCAGAATGCGGTCCGCCACCGTCGATTTGCCGTGATCGATATGCGCGATGATGCAGAAATTGCGGATCAACGACTGATCGGTGAAACCGGGCTGATTATGCTGCTGGCCCACGCCATCCTCCTCCTGAAATACGTAACGCAAACGATTCTAACCGCTGGTATCGGCAGGGTGCGCCGCGACACTCCTAGGCCCGCTGGCGATTTATCCGCGCGCCATGTTATCATTTTCGTTTGTATGTCCTTATAGAAAACGTCGTTTGGAGTAATAGTGGCAAACATTAAGTCGCAGAAGAAGCGCGTTCTCACCAACGAGAAGGCCCACAAGCGTAACGTGGCAGTGAAGTCCGGCCTGAAGACCGCCGTTCGCGCCACCCGCGAAGCCATCGCCGCCGGCGATAAGGCCGCCGCCGAGGCCGCCTACAAGGTCGCGGCCCAGAAGCTCGACAAGGCTGCTGGCGCCGGCGTGATCCACAAGAACCAGGCTGCCAACCGCAAGTCCGGTCTCGCCGTGGCCATCAACGCTCTCTGAGTTTTCGTAACTCACCGTTTATATGGAAGCCCCGCAGATTCTCCTGCGGGGCTTCTGCTATTCATGCCTGTCGTCTTTGCCGTCATCATCTTTGTCGGGATGGATGACAGGGCGTTTCAGATACTTTGATTCACCCGGTAGATACGTATTGTGCCGTGCAAGAGCGCCAGGCAACTGAATATCGAAGATCACCGACGCCAATCGCATACCGACCATGAGTACGACGATGAGCACATCAAGCACGACCTCCGCCGGGAAAGCGATGATGCCGGCATTCACACCCTTGCACACCAACACGGTGAGTATGCATCCGACGGCGGATGGCACCGCATACCAATGTTTGTCACGAATCACCATGGGAACTTCATTGATGAGCATGTCCCTGATCAGGCCGCCGCCCAATGCGGTAAACATGCCCAGAAAAATCGCCGTGGTGCCGGACATGTGGTACATCATGGCCTTACTGGTACCGTTAACGGCGTACAATCCCAGCGCCAGCGCATCCAACGACAGCATGGACCATCTGAGTTTGTTGATTTCCGGATGTGCGACGGCCACAGTGACGGCCGCCAACAGCGCGGTGATCACCAGCCCCTTGTCGGAGACGCCCGCGGGAGGGAGCGCACCAAGCAGCACATCGCGAATGATGCCGCCTCCCAATGCGGTGAGCCATGTAGTCACGAGAATCGCAAAGACATCATATCCCTTGCGCACGGCGGCAAGTCCGCCGACCATACCGCAGCAGAACGTCGCCAGGTATTCGATGCCCATGAAAAACCCGTTGCTTTCCAGGGCCACCTCCATATCTCCCCCCTCCCTCACAAGGTTCCTTCATGCAACTGCAAAAATACCATAGCCCGCAGGTGCCATATCACCATAAAAGAGCCGGAGGGCGGTATATGCACCGTACAATCGCAAACTTGGCCTGAAGGCCGGACGTGTCGTACGATGCATATACCGCCCTCCGGCGGTCTACGCGCTGTCAGGAAACGGTCTTAGCGAAGATCAGCAGACCTTCCACATCCAGTTGTGCGGATCCTCGATCTCGCCGAGCTGAATGCCGAGCAGCTGGTTGCGCAGGGCGACGGTGAATTCGCCGGAGCCGCCATCCGCGACGGTCACGTCGAACTTCTCGGACTTGAAACGGCCAATCGGGGTGATGATGGCTGCGGTACCGCAGGCGAACACCTCGGTGACCTCGCCGGACTTGATGTCTTCGAGCAGCTGATCCAAGGCGATCATGGTTTCGACCACGTCGTGGCCATTGTCCTGGATGAGCTGAATCAGGGAGCGGCGGGTCACGCCCGGCAGGATGTTGCCGGTCAGGGACGGAGTCTCCACGTGGCCATCCTTGTGCACGACCATCATGTTCATGCCGCCAAGCTCCTCGAGGTAGGTCTTGGTGGCGGCGTCCACGAAGCAGACCTGTTCGCAACCGTGGTCAATGCCGGTGTATTCACCGAGCAGGGAAGCCGCATAGTTGCCACCGCACTTGGCGAAGCCGGTGCCACCAGGGCCGGTACGGAACCACTTGTCTTCAACCCAGATGCTGACCGGCTTCACACCGCCCGGGAAGTACGGACCAGACGGGGAGGCAATCACGCAATAGTCCACCTCATGCGGTGCCCGCACGCCAAGGAACGGCTCGGAGGCGAACATGAACGGACGCATGTACAGGGTGTACTCACGACGGGACGGCACCCAGTTCACATCACGCTTGACGAGAGCAGCCACGGAACCGATGAAATCGTCAATCGGCAGTTCCGGAAGGTACAGACGCTTGGCGGAATTCTGGAATCGTTCGGCATTCGCATCCGGGCGGAACAGCCAAGTGGAGCCGTCGGCGTGACGGTAGGCCTTGAGGCCTTCGAAGCATTCCTGAGCGTAATGCAACACGGATGCGCCCGGATCCATCTTCAGCGGCGCATACGGTTCGATGCGGCGATCGCCCCAGCCTTCGCCCTTGGTCCAGGTCATGTGGGCCATATTATCGGAGAACACCTGACCGAAAGCCGGCTTGTCGATGAGCTCGGCGCGCTTGGCGTCGGATGCCGGGTTGTCGTTAGGGAGCACGGTGAACTTCTCGGTGAGCTTGTCAAGCTCCGCCGGATCGTGATGATTCTGTTCAGTCATTCTTAACTTCTTCTTATGCATCAGCCGCTTTCGCGGCATGCGGATGTTGACATGCCAGCGCTTGTGGCGCCGGCTCTGGTTAGTACTTTCTCACACCATAATCTCAATCGATAACCATCGTTCGCGATATGAGATGGCATGAAACGTAGCGGAAACAAAGGAGTCCGCGCATGCAATCTACATGCGCGGACTCCGTAATCGAACGCTTGCGGAAACGAGCTATCTCACTCGGCGTCGGCGGTCTCGGCGGCGTCGGCGGCCGGGGCTGCCTCAGCGGCATCTTCCGGCACCTCGACGGTGACGACGGACTCTTCCGGATCCTCAACGTCAAGCACGACGCCTTCCGGCAGCACGACGTCCTTGGCGAAGACCTTGGCGCCATCGGTCAGGCCATCGACGTTGACCACGATCTTCTCGGGCAGGTTGGCGACGTCGGCGCGGACCTTGAGCTCCTGAATGTCGACGAACGCGACGGCAGCACCCTTCGGAGTGCCTTCGACGAACACCGGAACCTCGACGTCGATCTTCTCGCCGGCCTTGACCTCATAGAAATCAACATGCTCAACGATGCGCTTCACCGGATTGCGCTGCACGTCCTTGACGATGGCCATCTTGGTCTGGTCGCCGTACTTGATGGTGAACAGAGCGTTGGTGTGGCGCAGGGACAGGGTGGTCTCCTTCATCGGCAGCTGCACGAAGACCGGAGCCTCACCGCCGGCGTACACGGTGGCCGGAATCAGCTTGGCGACGCGCAGACGGCGGGCAGCGCCCTTGCCGAACTCGGTACGAGCGGCGCCTTCGAGGGTAATGGTGGTAGCCATAATCGATATCTCCTTGATATTCGTTCTTCTGTTTCGGCGCATCAACGAGCCGCGAAGACACTCAAGGAGTGCACTCACACGCCGAGTCGATTACGGAAGCTCATGCTTCCCTCGCCAAGACAACAGTCCTTAAGTATACACATCGGTCTGACAATGCGTGTTCAACGCCGCAAAGGTGCGGAACACACGTACAATCGAACACATCGGTCATCATGCATGAACAGGGAACGAATACACGAAATCAAAGAATCGAGGCAGCAATGAGGCGCACCCATTCTGATATCGCCCGCACCATCTGCATTGCAACGGGAGCCGCGGCCGTGGCATCTGCGGGAGCGCTGGCCATTTGCGCAAATTCGCTGTTCAGGTTCGCTTTGGACTCGCAATACAAGAAATCCATGTTCCGTCAGTCCCCGCCGGACGATCCGGAACGCGAACGTCTGATGAATACCGGCGAGGCACGCGAAGCCGGCGTATGGTTTCAAGAGACCAAGCAGCCGGTCACCATCACGAGCTTCGACGGTCTTACGTTGCATGGTTGGCTGTTCGACCCGGATTGCATAAGCCCGAAACCGCATCTTTACGCGATTTGCTGCCATGGGTATACGGGTGAGCCCGCGGAGATGGCAACATGGGCGCATCGCTTTGCACGCCTCGGTTTCACGGTGCTGGTGCCGGCGCAGCGCGCGCACGAGATGAGCGAGGGGCGCTATACCGGCATGGGATGGCTGGAACGCAATGACCTGCTCAATTGGATTCATCTGATCATCGAAAGCGATCCCGAAGCCCGTATCCTGCTGCATGGCAATTCGATGGGCGCGGCAACGGTGATGATGACCGTCGGAGACCCAAGGTTGCCCCGTAATGTGGTTTCCGCCATCGAAGACAGCGGCTACGCGTCGGTGAGACTGCAATTCATCGATACGTCCCGTGCGATGTTCCATCTGCCAAAGCTGCTCGCGGCGATGTGCGTGGACGCGGCGGGACTTGTCTGCAAGTACAAGGCCGGCTACGACTTCAACGATGCCTCGAGTATGGAGCAACTCCGCCATGCGACGATTCCAGTGCTGTTCGTCCACGGAGACGCCGACACCTTCGTATCTCCACGTTTCCTCGATATGAATTTCAACGCCTGCTCAAGTCTCGACCGTGAAAAGTTGCTGGTGCCAGGCGCCGATCATGTGATGGGCTCGGTGGTGGCGCCGGACGTGTACTGGCGCAAGATCGAACGATTCGTCAGGCGAACGTTCAGATTGTAGGATTCGTCCGTTTCACCGCTTCTCGCCGGGATTGCAGATTTGCATGGCCACGCCGTCCTCCATGATCTGGAAGCCGTGCTTCTGGTAGAACGACGCGTTCTTGCTCTCCTCCGGCATGACCTCGATATACAGGTAATCACGGTATCGGTCTTTGACCATGCCGACCAGATGCCCGGCGATGCCGTGACCCTGATATTCCGGATCTACAAGCACGTAGTGCATGTAGGCCACCATCTCGGTATCGTCAAGCACGCGCACCAAACCGGCAAGACGGTCACCATCCCAAGCCGAAAACACGGTGGACGAGCCCATCAGCGCCTTGTACAGGCGTTCCGGATACTCCCCCGACACCCAGCCGACGGAACGGAATAGCCGCTGCGTCTGCTCTTTGGTGAACTTCTTCTCATCGGTATATGTAATCTCCATAACCTGCACGGTATCACACGCCACCCCCTTGACAATCAAAGGCGAGGCCGTGATCTTCCGTCAGGCGGTGTGGCTTCGCACCACGTCGAGGATGGTTGCGCCTCCAAGCAGGGCCATGACGCCACCGGTAACGATGGAAAGGATGCTTTTGCCGCGTGAACTGGTGAGTTTGGCGGAGAAGGTGGCGGCCGCACAGGCCACGACGGTGAGAATCACACCGCCTTCGATGGCGTGGATCAGTCCAAGCGACAGACCCATTTGGAGATTGCCGACGCCGGACACGAGGAACTGCGGGATGACTGCAATGTAGAAAACGCCTATTTTCGGGTTGAAGAAATCGGTGAGGAAACCGCGCCACCATGAAGAGAACAGGCTTGGCCTGGAGGTCGGGGCGATCATGGACCGTGCGACGGATTCCGTGGATGCGGTGGAGTCATCGGCGGCTTCCCGAGGTTGCATTTCGGTTTGCTTCGTTGCGATGCCAAGCTTGCGCTTCGCCCAATCGGACATGCCGGACATGCTCCATGCCAGATAGAACAGATACATGCCTCCGATCACGCGGATGATGTCATAGGCCAGCGGGAATGCGGAAATCAGTGCGGCCAGGCCCAATGACGCGGCGACGGCCCATACCAGCACGCCGCATTGGATGCCGAATCCCGCCATGATGCCGTTGCGTCGCCCATAGTGGATTGCCTCGTTCATGGTCATCACCATGTCGAGACCCGGCACCATGGCCATGGCTCCGGCCAGCACCGCGAACCCCAGCAACGCCTGCATGTACGTCATGTCGTTCCTCCCATTGCGTAACGCATTCCACTATGCCATCATGGAAGGTCATTTCCCCTATGCAGAAAAGCCTCCAAACATGAAAAAGCGTGATGTCCCGCCGCTATCCACGGTGGGACATCACGCCCTCATATCGCATTCGCCTTTGGGATTCCCAACGGCCATCCATCGGCGAATCGATGTGACTGAGCACTCAGAGCATCGACTCGTACAGCTTCTCCAACGATTCCTCGGTGGTGACGAGCTGGGAGCCCGGCGTGTTCACAAGATTGCCCGGAGAGACCTTCTGGGCGTTCTGCGCCAACCATGGAATGTCCTTCTTCTCGATGCCGAGATCGCGTAGCGTCACGTTGAGATCAAGATCCGCGAGCAGTCTCTTCACTCGTGGCGCGCAATCCTCGGCGGTGAAGCCACCCAGAATCCTCGCGATACGACCGTACTTGAAGCGGTTGTACTGATAGGTCGCTTCGATGGCGGTCGGCTCGATGGCAGCCAGGCCCTTGCCATGGGTGACGTTCCTCAGACCACTGACCGGATGTTCCATGGCGTGCGCCAGAGTGATGCCGGCGGTGTTGATGACCATGCCGCCGATGGTGCCGGCGAGACAGACCTTGGCCCACTGTTCGTCGGTGCCCTCACCTCGATACAGGCTCACGATGTTGTTGGCGATGAGCGGAATTGCATACAGGGCGAGCGCATCGGTGAACGGCTGTGCATTATTGGCGGTGAACGCCTCGATGCAGTGACATAGCATGTCGCAACCGTTGGCGGCGATCACGCTGCTCGGCATCGTGCGCATCAGGTCGGGATCAACGATGGACGCGGTGGCCACAAGCGCCGGGCTGCGCAACGACTTCTTGTCGCCGTTGTCCGGGTTGGTCATGACCGCGAAGCCGTTGGCCTCGGATCCGGTGCCGAAGGTGGTCGGCACGAGGATGAGCGGCAGGGCCTTGTCGGAGGTACGCTCGCCATAGATGTACTCGCTGACGCCACCCTCGTTTTCGGCCATGAACGCGATGCCCTTGGCCGCATCCATGGTGCTGCCGCCGCCCAGACCGATCACGACATCGACCTGCCGGTCCTTGGCGAGTCGGGCACCCTCCTCGACCGTGGTGGTCAGCGGGTTCGGAGTGACCTTGTCGAAGAGCACCGTGGTCAGGCCCGCTTCTTCGAGCAGGCCGCGGACCTTGTCGTAGGTGCCGCTGCTCTTCACGGAATGGCCGCCGGTGACGATCATTGCGATGGTACCGTGCGCGGAGGCGATCGTACCGACCTCACGCACCTTGCCCTTGCCGAACACCAGATTGACCGGCAGGAAGTAGCCGAAACCGTTCGCCCACTCGTCGGGAGCGCTGGCTTCGGACGCTGCAAGGTTGATGACCGCGGAGGATTCGGAAACCGTCTTTTCCTGTTCGTCGCCGTTATCGAGTTCGCTGACGTACAGCTGCGCATAATAGCCGAACTTGTCCTTGTAGACCATCTTGCTGAAGATGAAGAACACGACGCCGAGCGCGGACCAGCCGGCGACCATGAGCCATTCCTGCGGAGCCAGGGTCACACCGGTGCCCGGAAGGATGTACAGCATGATCATGATGCCGGACATCAGCACGGCCATGGTGCCGATGAGCTTCCAATGCTTCACCCGATACGGGCGGACCATGTCCGGTTCCTTCACATGCAGGATGATGAAGGACAGCGATACCATGCAGTATGCGAGGATGCATCCGAAGTTGCCTGCGTCCACGACCCACACGAGCATCTTACGTCCGGCGAATGGTGCGAGCACGCTCAGGATGCCGACGACGATGATGGCGACGTACGGGGTCTTGGCCTTGGAATGCAGCTTGGTGAAGAAACGCGGGATCATATAGGACTCAGCCATGGAGTACATGGCGCGGCTGCCGCCGATCATGAACGAGTTCCAGCTGGTGAGGATGCCGCACATGCCGGCGAGAATCAGCACCTTCGCCATGATGTTGCTGTGGAAGGCCGCGGCCATGGCGTCGGCGGTGACCAAGCCGGTGCCATTGGCGGAGGCGGCGATCTGATCGCCGGTCATCACGTAGCCCACGGAGAAAATCACCAACGCATAGAAGCTGATGCCCAAAACGATGGAGAGGATGAGGATCTTGCCGATCTTCTTAAGCGGCACGTTGATCTCTTCGGCGGCCTGTGGAATCACGTCAAAGCCGATGAAGAAGAACGGGCTGACGGCGGCGACCTTGACGATGGTGGCCATCATGCCGCCCATGCCCGAACCTTCGAACATCTGATCCTGCAGGTTGGAAGCATCTCCGGTGATCACGGATGCCGCGATCAGCAGGATGCCGGCGGCGCCGATGCACAGGGTCAGAATGTTCTGCAGCTTGGCCGCGATCTGCGCACCCATGATATTGATGACGGTGATGAAGACGGCGAACAGCACGGCGGTGCCCAGCCATGTGGCGTAGATATCGAATCCTGCGACGGAGTATAGGTACCCCTGCAGGAAGTCCGGCCACACATACGTGATGATGGTCGGCAAGGCGCACGCCTCGAAGCAGACGACGCTCACGTAACCGAGTACGATGGCCCAGGTACAGACGAATGAGCCGATCGGTCCCATGGCACGCATGCTGAACACATGCTCACCGCCGCATTCGGGCATTGCCGGCGTCAGCTCGGCATAGGTCATGCCGATGAAAAAGATCATCACGCCGCCGAGGATGAAGCCGAGCATGGCGCCAATCACGCCTGCCGTACCGATCCAGTCGCCGGTGGAGACCACCCATCCCCAGCCGATCATCGCGCCGAAGGCGATCATCAGGATGTCAAGGGAACTGAATGACTTTTTGAATTCCGAAGTTTTTTTAGTTGGCGTTTCCATCGAAAGTTCCTTCCTCACGTAAGCTCTGCGATGGCGATTCACAAAAGCGGAAAGAGGCCGCGCTCCCCTCGAGTTACGGCCCCTGTGTCCGGTTATTCGTTCAGCATTTCGACGAGCATGAGCAGATACTGGCAGGTCTTCTCCCAGCCGAGCAGGCTGCTGTTGATCAGCAGGTCGCGCTGGCTCCGGTCACCACGATTGGTGCCGGTGATGTACTGATGCCTGCTACGGTTCTTCTCGTCGTTGTAGCTGACGATTTCGCGCGCCTTCTTCTCGCTCACGGATTGGTTTTCCATGATCGCGCGAATGCGGTCCTCCTCCGGCGCATAGATGAAGATGTTGATCAGATCGTCCCTGTCCTGCAGCAGATAGTTGGCGCTGCGGCCGATGATGACGCAGGATGATTGATCGGCCATCTTGTGCATGGCTTGGTATTGCAGGGAGATGACCTTGTTCGTCAGGTTCGCGTAACGCGGACCGAGTGTCGTCTCGAAGGTATAGGGGACGTTCGTTCCCTTATCGGCCTTCTCCACGAGCTCCTTGTCCACGTCCAGATCGTTGATGATCTTATCGACGAGGTCACGGTCGTAATATTCGATGCCGAGCGCCTTGGCGAGCATCTTTCCGATCTCCGGACCACCGGCGCCGTATTCGCAGCCGATGGTGATGACCATGTGCTTCATACTGCTCCTCCTTTCATAGGTATGTTCACGATTCGGGAACCGACGGGCCGATCACTCAGACAGGGCCTCGATGGTTTCCGCGATGATGGAGGTCGCTTTGTCGGCGTCCTCCTCGGTGATGATCAGCGGCGGAACCATGCGGATGACGTCCTTGCCGATGGCCGTGATGAGCAGTTTGCGGTCGAGACAGCCATGCTTGACGTCCACGGCATTGATGGTGCCGTCGAATTCGACGCCGACGAACAGACCCTGGCCACGGGCCTCCTTGACGTGCGGCAGCTTGGAAAGCTTATCGATGAAGTAGGCACCGACCTTCTTGGCGTTGCCCGGCAGGTCACGATCGATGATTTCGGTGACTGCGGCAAGCGAGGCCGCACAGCAGACCGGGTGACCGCCGAAAGTGGTGCCGTGAGAGCCCATGGTGAAGGCTTTGGCCACCTCTTGCGTGGCGCAGATCGCACCGATCGGCATGCCGCCGCCCATGGCCTTGGCCATGGAGACGATGTCCGGCTTGATGCCATAGTTCATGTACGACATGAGCGCGCCGGTGCGGCCCCAACCGGACTGCACCTCATCAAGCAGCAGCAGAATGCCCTTCTCATCGCAGAACTCGCGCAGTCCCTGCAGGAATTCCTTGGTCGCCGGATGCACGCCGCCTTCGCCTTGGACCGGCTCGACCATGATGCCGATGGTGTTCTCGTTACAGGCCGCCTTGAAGGCTTCAAGGTCGTTGAACGGAGCATAGGAGAAGCCGTCGGTCATCGGGCCGAAACCGACCTGACAGGCGTTGTCCGGCTGACCGGTCGCGGACATGGCGCCGAAGGTGCGGCCGTGGAAGGATTCACGGGCGGTGACGATATGATACTTGTTCGGGCCGTACTTCTCGACGCCGTACTTACGTGCCATCTTGATCATGGCCTCGTTGGATTCGGTGCCGGAGTTCTGGTAGAAGATCTTGTCCATGCCGATGGCCTTGCAGATCTTTTCGGCGAGCAGTACCTGCGGCACGGTGTACGGATAGTTGAAGGTCTGCATCAGGGTGGCGGCTTGGTCCTGCACCGCCTTGACGACCTTTTCATTGCAGTTGCCGACGGAGTTGACTGCGATGCCCGCGTAGAAGTCGAGATACGGGGTGTCGTTCTCGTCATACATATAGACGCCCTTGGCGTGGTCTGCAAGGAAGTCGAAACGCTCGTAGGTTTCGATCATATAGGTGTCGACCTTGTTCTTGATGTCTTCGAATGTCAATCCGGTGTCCTGCAGCCTCATGATGCGACTCTCCTTGCTTCTTGTGACGAAAGGTCTTGAAACGGCCTGCCCGGTCGTCTCTTCCGGCCGGAACTGGGACTCATTATGTTTCCTCTCGAAACCGTTTCTCCAGTCATCCAAGCCCAAATTTGGTTGTGCTTGAGCACAATCGATTTGTCGTAACATACGTACGACGCTGAAGAACGGATGAACGATCGGTAAAGAACGGTAATATGGGGCCGATATGATGGTGCTTGGCCGCAGCCATGCGAACGTGATGTCCACAACATCTCGAAACACACTGTAAAAGCTATATTTCGCGGAGATTACACATGACTTTGGAATTACGGGAGCTGATTGAAGGGTGTCCGGATGTTCCTCTTCATCCGGCCGCCGGCGAAGACGGACTCAGCCACCACGTCACTTGGGTACATGTGCTGGAGTCCACTCAGATGATCGATTACCTGGCCGGCGACGAACTGATCCTCGTCACCGGCATCGCCTTGCAGGAGGATGGGGCTCTGCTTAAACACGTCAAGTCCCTGTACGAGCATCGCGCGGCGGGCATCGCCCTCGACATCGGGCATTTCTTTATGGAGCCGCCTGAGGATGTGGTGCTCTTTTGCGAAGAGCACGGCTTCCCACTGTTCACCATTCCGAAAAGCGCGCCGTTCGAAAACATCGCCCGCCCGCTGTGCCGCCGCCTCATCGAGGAGGAGACGAAGGAGCGCATGGTGAGCGCCGCGTTCCAGAACGCCATCTCCTTCCCCGACCAGCAGGAACTGTATACGGCGACGCTTTCGGAATTCCATTTCGAAATCGAATGGCGTTATGCCGTGGCAATCGTGCAGGTCGAGAACTATGCGGGCGACCCGTATGTGCGACTGAACCTCATCGCCGCGGAAATCAGGAGATACCTGCACAGGGACGTACGATTCAGCACCGTATTCAGCGCCTGGAAACAGATTATCGTCGTCATGCACTGCGACGAACCGCAACAGCTGCGTAACTGGGGGCGCGGCATACTGACGATCGTCGAGCACGCGCTGCGCCGGCAGGAGACCGCCTCCATCGGCGTGGGAAAACTTACCAAAAGCATACGCTGCGTCAGCAAAAGCCACCGTCAGGCGGCCTCCATCCTGAAGCTGCAATCACGGAAAAAACTGGAGGACCGCATCAATTTCTTTGACGACCTCGGCGCATACCGGGTATTGCTCGGCATCGAGGATCCGGAAATCTCACGGGAATACCACACGCAGATTCTGGGGCCGCTGATCGAATACGACAAGGAATCCGACTCCGACCTGCTGGACGTACTGCGGTGCTATCTCAATCACAACGGCAGCGTGAAAGAGACCGCCGACGAGCTGTTCGTACATCGCAACACGGTGAATTACAAAATCTCCAAGGCCGCGGAAATCCTGTGCATGGACCTGTCCAAGCTTGACAGCAGGCTGCAGCTGTTGCTCGCCTTCATGCTGATGGACATGATGTAGGGTCAGCCATTCACTCTACGATATGCATCCGCCCCTCCCGCCGCATCATTCGACGATCATATAGCCGCAGGCGACGGCAATGACCGGAACGATGACGGACGCCACGAAGTATCCGACGAACGCCGCTATCCTACCGCCGCGCAGCAAGGTGACGGTTTCGTTCATCATGGTTGAGAAAGTCGAGAATCCACCGAGGAAACCGGTGGCGAGCAGCAGACGGGCAGCCTGAGGCACGACGGAACGCGCATACAGGCCGGCGACGATTCCCGCCAGAAAACCGGCTATCACATTGATGACGAATGTGGACATCGGGAATGCCCTATGCCAGCACGCCTTGATATACGAATCACAGACATAACGCGCGGAAGCGCCGAGTCCACCACACAGGCACACCAGAATCGGCAAGAATGCATTCACTTCATGCCCCCTTCCTCGTATTCGCGATATGCGAACCGGTACGGGAGCCCGCATAGGCGAACGCGAATCCGGCAAGGAACGTCACGACGCAGTAGATGGCGGCGCCAGGAGTATCTCCCCCATGCAGCAACGTAAACTGTTCCAAGGCGAGCGTCGACATGGTGGAGAGCCCGCCGCACAGGCCCATGCCGAAACCACGGTTCACGTATTCCTTGGCATTGCCCGTAAGACGCGCGGAACCGCCCAACCATGCGGATAACGTCGCATAGGCGAAGCAGGCGATCATGTTCGCCGTGAACGTGCCGAAGTGAAACGCCCCGTAATCGGCGATGAACGAGCATGCATACCGCAGGCCGGTGCCGATGCATCCGCCGACGAACACCACGCCCATCAAATCCCATCGAATGATGTGTTGTCGTAACATGCCCGCCAGTATAGTCACTTCCACGACCGGGATTCAGCCCTCGTGAACATGCAGGTCAGGCGCAGGGAAACGGGACGGTGCCTCCTGCTCGTCATCGGCATTTTCGACACTGGTCTGGTTGCGGCGCGCGGCATTGCGCAGCATGGTTTCGTCGAACGTATCCAGCCAGTGCAATTCAGCTTCGGTGGCGAAGATATGATGATCCAGCACTAGGCGCGCCGCAATGTTATCGGCGTCGGTGAGTCGTTTGGCGCGGGTGACGTCATGCAACAGCCGCTGCAGGCAGATACGTTGCCGTTCGATCAACTGATTAAGATCGACCCCCGGCGTGACTGCGGCAAAGGCGAGTTTCATGACCAGCTCATCCCTGCCACGCTGTTCCAGCGTGACCGGTGTCAACCACCATTGCTCGGCTTCCCGACGTCCATCATCCGTCAGTTTCCACACCACGGCCTCGTCGTGTCGTTTAGGCTCCTCCTCGATCAACCCATCCCGATGCAACCGTTGCAGGGTGGTCGAGATCTGCCCCATGTTCAATGGCCAGATCCTTGATGTGGTGCGTTCGAATCCCTGCTTGAGTTGATATGCGGTGGATGGGCTCTGTTCAAGCAACGCCAGCAATGCCTCTCGTATGGCCATATCGTCCTCCTGTTCCCTTTAATCGATGGTACGTCGCGTCAGATTGCGGGGAGGACTGGTTACCAGCCAGGCCGATAGTGATCCCGCCGCAATGACCGTTATGGCAAGCGCAATCTGCAGTTGCCAGCAAGGTACGGTTTCCAGCCATGCACCGTCGATGCCGATACGCCGGTACCACGCAATGTGGTAGCAGCCAAGGGCGAGGCCGGCAATCATGCCTAGCGGCACCCCCGGCAGCAGTATCGTCATCGCCTGCACAAGACCGAGCCGACGTAAAAATCCCGGTGAGGCTCCCACCGCATGCATGGTGGTCATGTCACGGATGGTCTGGGTTCGGGACAATAGCAGCGACACCACCGTGGCCGTCAGGGCAAGCAGTCCGAGCGCCACGATGGGAGCAAGCGTGATTTTCGCACCATCGGCATCCGTCGCCCACTCGTATTGGTACCGTTGACTGGTCATGCTCACCAATGGCATGTCGCTCGTCGCCTTGCGCAACCGCTCGATGGCACTCCATCCATGCACATGGTCCAATGCGGCGATGTCGCCCACATAGCGCAAATTGACGATGCCGAGCTCACGTGCCGTACGCTCGCTCATGGCCAGCGGGTAAAAGCCCTTCATCCATGTCGCCTTGCGGACGGATTGCCTTACGACATGTTCCGAACCGCTGTTCCCGTCATCATCAAGGGTGCGGTGGCTCACCTGCAGGGTGACCGTACCGTCCTCTCGCAATGCCGCCGCATTGCCGACGACCACACCGCCTTCCTCCAAGGTGCGTGCGGCCTGCTCGGCATTCGGGAAACCCGTCATGCGCATCGCATCGGCGGACATGATGATCACGCTGGGATCCATGTTGATCATGGAAAGGCCTGTGTATCCGACCGCCTCGTACGATTTGGACCAGTTCACGCAATATGGCGCACCGTTCGGGTCGAAAGCGGATGCCATATCCTGCCCATACTGCTGCCGTTCGTTCACCTCGCAATGCAGTTCGGTGGCGAGAAGCGCCTTGACGGTAGGGTATTGTGCGTAGATGTCGTCGTATGCCTTGCCCGTCAGGTTCATCGTGGATTCCGCATCCGGCTGAGCCAGGGCATAGATCGGCTGGTGGTCTTTAAACGATGCGGTATCACCCAGCTTACGTATGCCGTCGGCAACCACCATGCGATCGGTATCGTCGTTCACCGGCACCTCCGCGGACAGAATCACATGGGATTGGCCGTGCACAAGTTCCATGCTCCTATCGTTGGCCAGAGTCGAGCCGATCAGCACCATGGCATAGGAGGCCAATGCCATGGTCAGCACGACCGCGATGGTGGCAGGTACGAACCTGCGATGGTGTTCCGCCGAATCACGCAAACCCGTTCGTATGGACAAGGGCAGACTTCGACCGACCGCACCATATATGACGATAAGGCCTTTCACCAGCCGCGACAGGCCAATCATGGCCAGCACGATGGCGGCGACCAACAGCACTAGGGATGTTCCTGAGCCTTCCGGCAACACTCCCGGCGAAGAGACATCCGAAACCTTCACCCGCATACTCGCCACAGCGCATCCGCAGGCCGCCAGCATAAGCATGGGCCCCGATATCAGCGCAATCTTTCCGGCACCTTTTCCTGCATAACGCTCACGTTCCAGCCCATCGGGCCGGTCCCGCAGCGCATCGACCACATTCATACGTCCTGCACGGCGTGCCGGCATCCATGTGGCGAAGGCTCCGATCAACGTGGACGTCATGACGACCAGCGGGAGCAGCCCCCATGGAATCACCTGCGGGATCTCATGAACGTCGACATGTATGACGGAGGGAGCCATCACATATATTCCTCCGATACCGGCCAGCATGCCAATGACACCACCGGCGAATCCCGAACAGACGCCTTGCAGTCCGAACATGTTCCGTACATCGCGTGGCCCGGCACCGCAGGCTGAGGCGAGACCCATCGTGCGACGTGATTGATCGACCGATATCGAGAATGCCGGCGTAACCAGGCATAGCACGAGCGCGACGCCCATGGCCACGGCGACTATGAATCCCACGGCGTACTGCAGTAGCGCCTGGCTATCGATACGCGAGGGATATCGCTCGGAAGCATTCGGGTACCCATCGGTAAGCACATGCCGTGATACCGCCACCGTCTGAAGCAGATTCATCTTCTTGACCTGCCGCCAGGTGATCGGCTTATCGCCGACCACGAGGTAATGTCTGTCCACTCCGGCACCACCGTCGCGGGCGACCATGCCGGACATCCATCCGTCCCGGGCCCAGGCTTTGGAGATGGCGTCATCGGCAACGATGCCACTGATGCGCCAGGCACGCTGTGAATTCTGTATGACTGCGGCTATGCGGCCATTGGTGCTATACGATCCTTGAAAAGGCGGGGCTATCAGTGTAATCGTATCGCCGATGTCGGCTCCGATCCGCGAAGCCAATCCACTGGTGACGACGATTTCATCGGCATTGCTCGGAACCGTTCCTTCGCTCAGCTTCGGCAGCAGCATACCGAGCGCTTCCGCGCCGGCCTCGCATAGCCGTGCGGTGCCCGTGCCGGATTGCGCCAGGGTGCCGCCAATCGACGAATTCTTCGCCGACTCGACCTGCCCCGGCTGCAGGCCGGTTGCCGTAGCGGCTATGAGCTGTTCGGAATCCCAATACGGCAGCAGCTTGTCCGAGGACGGCACAATGCGTTTGAGCTCGTCTTCGCTCGCCGGTTGCTGAGTAATCTCATCCATCCAGATGGACGCTCCCTCAGGGGGTTGTTCGAACGGATTTCCGTCGCGCTTTACCGCGGTTGCGGTGATCACGGCTTGAGCGCCTTCCGGTATGCTTCGCAACGCCCGCTCCCGCATGGGCGGAGCACCCGTCATCAATGTGGCGCCGACGATCAACGCCATCATAGGCAAGGCGATAAGCAGCGTGGAGAACGTCGTCCGAGCACGATGACGGCACATATCACGCCAGGCAAGTCGCAGCACGGATCGAAGGGCGAAGATACGGGCCATGTCTATCGCCCCGATTCCACGGTATCATCGGACTCAAGCATGGCATCGAAATCCGTGGGTCCGGTCTCATCCACGATTCTTCCGTCTCGGATGAACACCGTGCGATCGGACCAAGCGGCATAGCGTGGCTCATGGGTGACCATGAGCACGGCGGCACCGGCGTCGGCACGTGCACGCAGCACTTCGAGAATCTTCAATCCGGTATGGGAGTCCAAAGCCCCGGTCGGCTCGTCGGCCAGCAGAAGCCGCCGTGGACCGACCAAGGCACGGGCGATGGCCACGCGCTGAGCCTGACCGCCCGACATATCCTCCGGCCTGCGGTCGGCGAGATCTTCAACGCCCGCTTCGCGCAATGCCTCCATTGCAGCATCATGAGCCTTCCTCGGCGCCCATCCATCCAGCTCAAGCGGAAACGACACGTTCTCCACTGCACTAAGCGACGGCAGAAGATTGTAATCCTGAAAGACATAGCCGATCAGTCGCCGCCGCAACATGGCCCGCTGCGCCGCATCGAGTTTCGTCAGATCGACGCCGTCGACGAACACGCGCCCTTCCGTAGGCAGGTCGAGCCCGCCGGCGAGATTGAGCAACGTCGATTTTCCCGAGCCCGATGGCCCCATGATGGCAACGAATTCTCCGGCATGCAAGGTGAGATCCGCATGCTCCAGCGACACCACCCTACTGGCACCCGCTTCATGGACTCGCGACACATCGGCAAATCGCAATACCGGTGCATCTTCGGCATTCGTTCCGAAGCCAGCCATGTCATCCCCTTCCCATGTAGTTACTGAGTAACCTTATCCATAATGTTACTCAGTAACCATCCTGAGAAACGCCGAAAACGATGCGCCGCCATATCCGTGAAGGCCGTTCGGGACGGTGATTTCGCCTTGTGCGAAACATGCCTTCCCGAACGGCCTCCACGATGTCAGGGATTACGGTCGAACATGCGGCCAAACGGTCAGTCGAGACGCTCGTATGCCACGGCGTCGACCGGTTCGAGCCACTCGTTGCTCATAGCGGAAGGGTCACCGGCAGGCACCATGAATGCGAGGTGCGAGAACGCCTCACCCGGAGCGGCGCCGTGCCAGTGCTTGGTATCGGCCGGAATGCACACGGCCTGACCCGCCTTGAGCTCCTTCGGCTCCTGCCCGTCGATCTGGTAATAGCCACGTCCGCCTACTGCGATGAGCACCTGCGCGCCACTATGATGGATATGCCAATGATTGCGGCATCCAGGCTCGAAGGTTACGTTGTGGATGGCGATTTCCGGGGCATCAAGCACCGGCGCCAGATAACTTTGTCCAACGAAATACTGTGCGAAACCGTCATTCGGATCGCCCATCGGAAATGCACTTGGATTGTTCATACCCCGTATTCAACGCCCATGCAAAAAGAATGTCCAATGAGTGTCCGACATGTTCTTCCATAGTTTTTTTGCATGGAAACCGATGATATGCAGGGTATTGGTTTCCTCCGGTCGAACATGATAGCTTCGAATCATACCGTTTCGATCATGAGCGAAGGAGCACGATATGGTAGACATGCGATATGCGCCTCTGGGATGGTCCGGCATTCAGGTCTCCAAGGTCTGCCTCGGCGGTATGAGCTTCGGCGAGGCATCCCCGGATTTCCACCAGTGGACCATCGACCAGGATGCCACCGAACGCGTCATCGGCCATGCCATCGACAGCGGCGTCAATTTCATCGACACCGCCAACTGCTATGCGTTCGGCACCTCCGAAACGTACATCGGCCGTGCGCTCAAACGTCTGGGCATCAGTCGCGACAGAGTGGTTTTGGCCAGCAAAGTGTATTTCAACGAAGGGCATCTATCGCAAGAGGCCATCAATCATGAAATCGACGGCACCCTCAAGCGGCTTGGCACCGACTATCTGGACCTGTACATCATTCATCGATTCGACTATGGCACGCCCATCGAGGAGACCATGGAGGCGCTGGACGCACTCGTCAAAGCCGGCAAGGTACGTGCGCTCGGCGCCAGCGAGATGTACGCCTACCAATTCCACAACATGCAGGTTACGGCGGAGGCGAATGGCTGGACGAAGTTCACCAGCATGCAGTGCCACTACAATCTGCTCTACCGCGAGGACGAACGCGAGATGATTCCGGTCTGCCGCCAGTACGGCGTAGCCCTGACCCCATACTCCCCCATGGCCTCCGGCCACTTGACAAGACCGAAATGGAATTCGGATTCCAAAAGAAGCATCACGGACAATACGATGCGCAGCAAATATGATCGGGGCATGGAGCAGGATCTGCCGATTATCAGGCGGGTCCACGAAGTCGCCGAGCGCATCGGCGTGCCGATGGCCCGCGTCGCCCTAGCCTGGCATTGGGTCAAAGGCGTGACCGCACCGATTGTCGGCTGCTCGAAACCGGAACGCGTGGATGACGCCATCGCCGCACTTGACCTGCAACTCACCGCCGAGGACATCGACTACATCGAGGAACCATATACCGCACACGAATTGGTGGGCCCTCTGGCCCGACCCGGCGAGCGCGCCTTGGCCGGCACCCTCGCACCGAAGCGCAGATAGACCCGTCTTCGTTTTCCGGGCCTTTATTTCGCCTCAAGTACGCTTCGGCGCCTGAGCCATGCGTAGAAGCCGAGGCAGATGAACACGGACAGGAGCGAGCCGGCCGGCGCTGCGACACCCATCGGGAACAAGGTGTGCGGGAACATCTTCGACGCCAGGTATGAACCGGGCACGCGCACCAACGTGATGGCGATGATGTTGTGGATGAAGCCGATATACGAACGTCCGCAGGCGGCGAAAAAACCGGAGAAACAGAAGTGCACGCCGGCGAAGATCGCGTCGACGATGTAGCTGCGAATGTATTGGACGCCCAGCACGATCACGGTGGCATCGGTGGTGAACAGACCAATGATGGAGCTTGCGGTCAATTCCACGACGACGGAGATGGCGATGCCATATGCAACGGTGATCGCCGTGGCGTATTTGAGCGTTCGTACCGCACGTTCCGGTTTGTCTGCGCCGATGTTCTGTGCGGATATCGCCGAAACGGTGGCAAGCATGGAGGATGGTACGAGGAACAGCATGCTGATTACCTTTTCGACCACGCCGACGGCCGCGGCATCGTTGAGACCACGATAATTGGCGATGACGGTGATGATGATGAACGCGACCTGGATGCAGCCGTCCTGCACCGCGGTCGGCACGCCGATTTTGAGAATGCCGCCAAGCACATCGCGCCGCGGACGCAGATTCGCCGCATGCAGGCGTATGCCTGTTCGCTTGTGCCGGATGGCGGCGAACGCCACGATCACGCTGATGGTCTGCGCGAGTGTGGTGCCGAGCGCCGCACCGGACGGTCCAAGCCGGAAATAGCCCATGAACAGATAGTCAAGTGCGATGTTGCAGACGCAGGCCACCGCGATGAAGTACATGGGGCTTTTCGAGTCGCCCAGACCACGGAAAATCGAACTGATGATGTTGTAGGCGACGATGAACGGAATGCCGATGAAGCAGATTGCCAGGTATTGCGTGGTGCCGCAGACCGCTTCGGCGGGAGTGCCGATAAGCGTGACTATGCCCTGCACGTTGAGCAGCAGCATGGCGGTGAGCACAAGCGCGACGCCGGCAAATAACGTGATGGTGTTGCCGATGGCCTCGGCGGCATCGTCAAGTCGGTTCGCACCTACCGTCCGACCGATGGTCACGGTGGCGCCCATGGCGAGTCCGACGATGACGACGGTGAGCATGTAAAGCACCTGACTGCCATTCGCGACGGCGGTGATGCCATCCACGCCGATGAACTGTCCCGCAATGAACAGGTCGGCCATGCCGTACAACGTCTGCAGAAAGTACGACAGCAGGTACGGCAAGGCGAACGTGACGATGGTTTTGAACACGCTGCCGCTAGTCAGATTCTTCTCCATATACCCCTCTTGACCGTCATGGTTTCCAGCAGTCAGACTAACCCCTTCAACAGTCATGCAGTCAATTCGGGCGCCCCTGCATGCCCACTATGTGACACATATTCTCAGCGGCACAGCATGCGGAAATCGCCGCGACGCGGCCGATTCCCGCATCTACTCCGCACTGCCTCGTTCGATGATGTGAAAATCGACCGTCACCGATCGCGGCTTGATAATCACTTCCGAATCGGACTCGATCCTGCCGAACAACATATCCAGACTTGCCGCCGCCATATCCTGCGGGCTGACGGACACACTGGTCAATCCGGGGTTAGTGTAGGCGCCATCCTCCAGACCATCGAAGCCGATGACGGCGACATCGTCCGGCACGCTGAGGCCGCATTCGACAAGTGCGCGCATGGCACCGATGGCGATTGGATCCGTGGCGCAGAACACCGCGTCGAAGTCATTGCGCTCACTGAGTACGCGAAGCATGGTTTCGTATCCGGCTTGCCGGTTCCATGCACATGGAATCACATTCTTCGCAAGATTACAGTCCAGCGAGAGTTCGTTCAGCGCCTCGATTGCGCCCTGCAATCGCAACGCCGCGGAGTTTGGCGCCGTCTCAAGCCGCTCGAGCCCGTTGGGCCACAAGCCGAGAAGAAGGATCCGCGAGCGCCCATGCGCATGCAGATGCCGGATGGCTGCCGCGGATCCCTCGAAGCATGGCGTGAACACACAGTCAACGCTTCCCCGAAGTCCGAATCCGTCGATGACCACCAGCGGATGGGTCTTGCCGAATTCGACAATCGGCGCATCCGTGCCACTCGGCCAACAGATGATGGTACCGTCACACACCTGCATGGCCGCACTGGATAGCATACGTTTTTCGAAGTCGCTGGAGAAGCGGGTTTGCTGCAGTACGGTCTGATAGTCATGACGCTGCGCGATGTCGGAGACGCATGCGGCCAGCTCGGCCGGAAAGATCAGATCGAAATCGGAGATGGTGACGCCGATGATGTGGCTTTTGCCGGAACTCAGTTGTCGTGCCGCCAGATTCGGTCGGTAGCCGAGTTGCGCCGCAGCCGCCCGCACGCGTGCCGCGGTTTCAGGTTTGACAATCGCCTTGCCGCGCATCGCGTTGGAGGCCGTCATGCGGGAGACCCCGGCAAGGCGGGCCACATCATCCAAAGTAGTCATGGTCAGATCATACCGCTCAGCCCATGATCGGCGCCGTTGCGCGCGAATACCGGAATCACATCGAGCGGCGCTTCGACGGTGACGGTCTGTCCACCTTCGTGGCTGTTGCCGTCGTGCAGGTTCGTCCAAGTCGTTTCCGGGCCACCCGGCAAATACACTTCGCGCGAGCGCACACCGGATTCGGTGACGGGCGCTATCAGGAGATCCGGCCCGAACAGGTATTCGTCGGCGATGTTTGCGGCCTCGTCGTCACCTGGAAAATCGAAGAACAGACCACGCACAAGCGGCTGGCCGCTCTCATGCGCCGCCGCAAACAACTGGCGCGTGTAGGGACGCATGGCCTCGCGCAGGTTGATGTACTTGACCATCAGCCTTTCGATGTCTTCGCCATAGCTCCACGGTTCGTTATCGGCACCGGTGGTGATGTGGTCGATGGGATTGCCGATACGGTCGACGGTCGGCTTGCCTTCGATTTTGGTGTAGGGCACGCGATTGCCGTGGTTTCGCATGACTGGCGAGAAACAGGAGAATTCGCACCAGCGTGCGTACAGCTCCTTGAATTCCTCGTCGTCCAGACCGCCGTAGTTGAAGCCGCCCATGTCGGTGGTGAACCATGGAATGCCGGCCGCGCCCATGTGGATCGCACAGGTGATCTGCGCCTTCAGGTCCTCGAAGGTGGAGTGAACGTCACCCGACCAGATGAGTGATCCGTAACGCTGCGAGCCCGCCCATCCGGCACGCGTGAGGTTCACGATGTCGCCCTCGCGGCCAATGGAACGCTGTCCGTCGTAGAAGGTCTTGTTGTACAGTTGCGGATACACGTTGCCGACCTTGCCCACCGGTCCGATATGATACAGATAGTGCGCGTAATCATAGTCACCGCCCCACTCCGGTTCGGCCTCGTCAAGCCAGAAGGCGTCGACGCCGAGATCGGTATAGTTCTTACGGCACAATTCCCATACGAAGTCACGTGCCGCCGGATTGGTGGCGTCGAAGAACTGGTTATCACGCGGCCACCACATGCCCACGTCTTTGCCTTGGCGGGTTTTGGCGAGGTAGTTGTGGTGTCGCATCTCGTCGTAGTTCTCGGATTGCAGGTCGATCTGCGGCCAGATGGAGACCATGAGTCTGATGCCCATTTCATGCAGCTCGTCGGCCATGGCCTTCGGATCGGGCCAGAATTCCTCGTCGAAGCGGAAGTCGCCCATAAGCGGCCAATGGAAGAAGTCGATGACGATCAGATCGATCGGAATGCGCTTCTTCCTGAAGGTACGCGCCACGTTCAGCAGTTCCTCCTGATTCCAGTAACGCAGTTTGCATTGCCAGAAACCGAGACCCCATTCGGGCATGACAGGAGCATGCCCGGTGGCGTCGGCATACTGGTTTTCAATCTGCGCATTGGTGCCGACAGTGATCCAATAGTCGATCTGGTCCGCGACTCCCGCCTTCCATTCGGTGCGGTTGTTGCCGAAGGTCACGGAACCGACCGCCGGATTGTGCCACAGGAATCCGTACCCTTTGCTGGAAATCATAAACGGGATGGACACTTGGGAGTTGCGATGCGCCAGTTCTAAAGTGGAGCCTTTGAGGTCCATGACCGGCTGCTGGTATTCGCCCATGCCGTAGATATGTTCACCCGCGTTCGCTTCGAACATGACGGTGGGCGATTCCGCACCGTCCATACGCGGATTGTGCGCGCGTGCACGCAGACGCAATGCACCGCCATCAGTGCATTCGCGTAGCAGACTCTCACCGGTTTCGGTGTTGAGGAACGTTAATCGGCAGATGCTGACATCCGCAGACTGTTCATATTGTTCGGCCCGTACCGTTATGAGTCCGTTCGTCAATTCCGCTCGATTGCTATCGATGGCGATCTTCACTTCTTGTGGGTCGGCCTTCGCTTCCAGCAACGCCCAATCGGCATCGATGACAGGCTGCATGAGCCTGGAACGCACGCGCACGCTGTTCGTTCCCCACGGTTCGATACGAAGATATTCGCCGTCGCCGGTCCAGTTCAATGCGTCATCGTCGATGGTGAAAGTAACTCCGGTGTTTTCGCGTGTCATGATGTTGCTCCTTACCAGTCGCACGCACTTCATTGTCACCATAAAATTGTAGCGCTACAATTGTAGCGTTACAATTTTGCGTGTCCCATTCTTCCGCACCTCGGACAACATCTTCGTCATCAATACCGACCGTTGGTATGTATAATTGTACCAACATCACCGATCAATCATGTGGCAGGTGGCAAATGGCACGTAACGCACACCCCGAAGTAACACGTCAGCGCATCCTTGACGCCGCGCGAACGCTGTTCGCCAGGCAGGGCTACGAGCGCACCTCCATCCAAGACATCATCAACGAGCTCGGCGACCTGAGCAAGGGCGCCATCTACCACCACTTCCCCAGTAAGGCCGCCATCCTCTACGTACTTACCGAAGTCGATACCGCACGGGTCAACGCCACCCTACCGCTTGACGACGATTCCCTGAACGGACTGCAGAAGATTCAGCACTGGCTGCTTACCAACGCCACCGACCAAGAGCACATGCTGCTCATGCGCGATGCATTTCCCCTGCTTAACGACCCGAAGATGCTGTCCGAAAACCTCAAGTACTGGCGAACCACGAATGCCGACATGTTCCGTCAATGCATCGAAGATGGCATCACGGATGGTTCCATCACCACGCAGTATCCAAGAGAGGCCGCTGAATTGCTGGCGTTGCTGTCCAACTATTGGCTCGCACCGATGTTCTATCCAGCCACTACGGCCGAATTGAAACACCGCATCCGATGCCTCCTGACCATGCTCGCCGCGATCGGACTGCCGCTGTTCGATCCCGATTCCCCCGAAATCGACGCCCTGGCGAAAGGGATCGCCATGCTCAACGCAAAACCGGAGCATATCGCCGAACCATAGTCGCCGCAATCGCCACTCAGCCTATCCCCTCGACGCAATGCGTTTCACCTTCTCATTGATACATACCGTCGGTCGGTATTAATCACATCCTCATCAGAAAGGTCCTCCATGTTCAGAGAAACCCGATCCCCTCTACTTACCTCTACGTTCATTGCATTGGTCGCAGGTCAAGGCATCTCGCTATTCGGCAACACCATGCTACGATTCGCCATGTCGATGTGGGTACTGGATGCGACCGGTTCCCCGACGGCCTTCGCGACGGTACTTGCGGTTTCCGTCATCCCGACGATCATCATCGGCCCTTTTGGCGGCGTACTGGCCGATCGCATCAACCGACGCACCATGATGGTGGGGCTGGATGTATTATCCGGTATCGTCACCGTTCTCTCGCTGATCTGGATCACCCGGGTAGGCTTCAGCATCACCGTCATTGCGGGCGTGCAGATCACCTTGGCCGTTCTGGACGCTTTGGAGACGCCGACCGTACAGGCGGCGCTCCCTCAGATGTTCAAACGTTATGGCGCAGGGACCTTGCGGCAAGGCATGGCCGTCATCAATCAGGTGCAGCAGCTCAGCAATCTGATTCCCAGCTTCATAGGCGGTATCCTGTACGCATGCTTCGGCATCCGTCTCATGATGACCATTACCGCGCTCTGCTTCGCAGTGGCGGCCCTCGTCGAATGCCGCATCCATCTCGAATCCCCACGTGCCGAGTCTGACGGGGAAAAGCCGTTTTCGCCTATCGGCGACCTGAGGATCGCCTTCCTGTTCCTGATTCGCGAGCAACCGGCACTACTGAGACTGATTGCGCTGTGTGCGTGGCTGAATTTCATTCTGGTCGGTTTCAGTTCGGTGAGTTTCCCGTTCATCGTACGGAACACGCTCGGTTTCGACGCTGCCGTCTATGGCACCTGCGACGGCATCGTCGGCATTGCGGGCCTCATCGGCACGTTCGTCGCCGGGGTATGCGCAACGCGCCTACGGCCCCGGCATGCCTCTCTTTCGCTATGCATCGAAGGTCTTCTGATCCTGCCACCGGCCATCTCGTTCATGATGCCGGTCGATGCATGGACGCGACTGCTGGTACTCACCGGCTGTTTGGCGATTGGCATGGTCGCCGTTGATTTCCTGAACCTCATCACGTTTCCGACCATCCAATTCAAGACCCCGGAATCCATGACCGGCAAAGTGATGGCCTTGGTCACCTCCGTGGCCACATGCTCCCAACCACTTGGACAGATGGCATACGGCTGGCTGCACGGATGCCTGCCAGTCTGGCTGATCCTCTTGGGTTCGTCACTGGCGATTCTGCCGTTCGCCGCAATGGCGCGTCCGATGTTCGACAAGCTCGAGTCATAGCCCCCAGATACAACAAGGTCCTCCCCCTAGGGGGAGGACCTTGCATGATCGGCATATGCATCCCCAAACGGATAACGCTTCGTTACGATGCTAGTTGATCAGTTCCTTGACAGCAGCGATGACGGCCTGCAGGCTCGCCTTGGCGTCGCCGAACAGCATCTGCGTGTTGTCTTCGAAATACAACTCGTTCTGAATGCCGGCGTAACCGGTGCCACGGCCACGCTTCATGACCACCACGTTCTGCGCCTTGTCCACGTCGAGGATCGGCATGCCGGAGACCGGGGTGCCCGGCTTGCGGGCGGCCGGATTGGTCACATCGTTGGCGCCGACGACAAGGGCGACATTGGCCTGCGGGAACTGCGGATTGATGTCATCCAGATCGACGAGCTCCTCGTACGGCACGTTGGCTTCGGCGAGCAGCACGTTCATATGACCGGGCATACGGCCAGCCACCGGGTGGATGGCATAGGAGACCTCGACGCCATGGTCCTTGAGGAGGACGCCAAGATCGGCGAGCTCGCGCTGCGCCTGAGCCTGGGCCAGACCAAAGCCCGGCACGAAGATGACCTTCTCGGCATAGACCAGCTGCACGGCAAGATCATCGGCGGAGGTCTCCTTCAGGGTACCCTCCGGACCTTCGCCTGCGGCGACGGAGCTGGATCCGCCGAAACCGCCGGCCAGCACGGACAGCAACGGACGGTTCATGGCCTTGGACATGGCGATGGACAAGGTCACGCCGGCCGCACCGACGAGGGCGCCGGCCACGATCAGGGCGATGTTGTTGATGGCAAGGCCGGACATGGCCACTGCGGTACCGGTGCATGCATTGAGCACGGAGATGACGACCGGCATATCGGCGCCACCGATCGGGATGACGAAGACGAGGCCGTAGCACAGAGCGAACACGGTGGCGAGAATCGACCACAGCAGACGCTGTTCCGGCTGCACGCACAGCATTACGAAGGAGGCGACGGTCAGGATGATGAACACGACGTTCCAGACGCTCTTGCCCGGCAGGGTGAGCTTCTTGATGAACTTGATGCCCTGCAGCTTGCCGGCTGCGATAAGAGAGCCGGAGAACGTGACGGAACCGATGACAATGCCCAGACCTGCGGTGATCAGCACCACGAGGGACGGAGCGCCATCGGAGGTCAGGATGTCGTTCAACGCCACGAGCGCCGCGGCGCCACCGCCTACGGTATTGAACACGGAGACCAGCTGCGGCATGTCGGTCATCTGCACTTTCTTTGCGGAGACCACGCCAGCGACGGCACCGATGACAATGCCTACGATCAGCACGACTACAGCCACGGAGTGCTTGAATCCGTTGGAGACCTCACCCGCGAACAGCACGATGAACGCCATGACGACAGCCATGGCCATGCCGATCGCGGAGACCATGTTGCCCTTGCGAGCGGTCTTCGGGGAATTCATCAGATGCAGGCCGATGACAAACATCACGGCGGCCAGCAGGTAGACGAACCATTCGACGACACCGAGCGGAGTGCTCAGCATTTCGGCCAGAGTACCCATTTATTTGGCCTCCTCTTCCTTCTTCTTGCCCTTATCGGACTTGAACATCTCCAGCATGCGGTCGGTGACCACGTAACCGCCTACGACGTTCATGGTGCCCAGCACGGCGGCCAGGAAGATGAATACCCAGGCGAGCGGACTGGTGGCATGCGCGGCGACGATGACGACGCCGGCAATGACAATGCCATGGATGGAGTTGGCACCCGACATGAGCGGGGTGTGCAAGGTGGCAGGTACCTTGCCGATGACCTCTACGCCGATGAGCAGCGCGAGGACGAACAGCGTGATTGCAACGACGATATCCATCGTTCTTCCTTACTCTTCTTCCTTCTTGGCTTCTTCGCCGCGGCCGGCGACGACCATGGCATTGTCAAGTTCCTCATTGAGATCGATGACGAGCCTGCCATCACGTACGAAGTGCGCGAGCACGTCGGCCACATTGCGGCTCAGCAGGTTGGACGCGGTGGTGGCCACGCCACTTGCCAGATATGGCGCACCGATGATGGTCACGCCGCCTTCGGTCACCTGGGTGCCGACGGCCGAACCCTCGACATTGCCGCCCAGATCGCTGGCGGCGCAATCGACGATCACGGCACCGCGGTGCAGACCCGCCACACCGGCGCGGGTCAGCAGGACCGGAGGCTTACGTCCCGGAACCTTGGCCGTGGTGATGACGATATCGAATCCGGCGGCCTTCTGGTCGACGGCGGCCTGCTGCTGGGCCTGCTCCTCGGCGCTCAGCGCACGGGCGTAACCGCCTTCGCCCTGCCCCTTGGAGAAATCAAGACCAAGATCCAGGAATTTAGCGCCCAGCGATTCGACTTCACCCTTGGAAGCCGGACGGACGTCATACGCGGTCACGACCGCGCCAAGACGCTTGGCGGTGCCAATGGCCTGCAGTCCGGCGATGCCGGCACCCAGGACGAGTACCTTGGCCGGTCGTATGGTGCCGGCGGCGGTGGTCATCATCGGCAGGAAGGAGCCGTACGCGTCGGCGGCGGCGATGGCGGCCTTGTAGCCCATCACGGAGTTCTGCGAGGTCATCTCATCCATGGACTGAGCCGAACTCAGCTGACGCGGCAGCTTTTCCATGGCGACGCCGATCAGGCCGGCGTTGTCAAGTGCGGCCACGTAATCGGCGTCGGTGAACGATCCGAGCATGCCGATGACCCACGTGCCCCTCTTCACGCGGCTCAGCAGCTCATTGCTTGGGCGATCGACAAAACCGAGCACATCGGCGCGTGCAATTACGTCGGCGGCGGAGACGACCTGTGCCCCGGCCTTGACATAATCCGCATCAACGTAATGCGATGCGGCTCCCGCACCGGATTCGATCAGGCATGTAACGCCTGCCTTACGCAATCTTGTTACGATATCCGGTGTCAGAGCAACACGGGACTCGTGTTCGGAGGTCTCGTTGAGCACTCCGAAGGCCACGGTGGCTTCTGGTGTTTCAGCCATAGGTGCCCTTTCTTCCTCGTTAAAGAAATCTATTGAACAGATACAGCGCAACAGTGTAACGTAGGTCACACCTATCCCGGAGCGAAATTTCATCTGTCGAATATGAGGCATCTGTCGGATATGGCCCAAAACGGCGCAATCATAACACTTCCTTACGCTACCGTAAGGTGACGTGTCGCGGTTGAGGGATTATCATTCCTACACAGATACCAAGTCATATATTGTAAGTAGGGCCAAGGAGCGTTACGTGTCTGTCATCACCTCGTTAAGCAAGCAAGCCGCCAATCTCACGCAGAAGGCGTTGCGTCTGGGAGGTGATTTCGTCCATCCGGTCAGCGACGACTCCGGCAACACCCCCGATTACAACGATCCCGACACCCTCGTCTCGACCGACGACCATATCGATCTGCCTCATACCGCGCAATGGGGGCAGAATTTCCTGTCAACGACCTTCCTTGATCCCGAAACGGGCCTGCTGACCACGAAGACGGAAGGCAACCCGCCGTTGGATGATGGCATGTCCATCTACGACATCTACGCGGATCGCGCCGAACGCATGGGTGACGAGCCTCTCTATACCTATAAGGAGAACGGCGAGTGGATCACCAAGACCGGCAACGAGGTCCTTGCCGAAATCCGCGAAACCGCAAAGGGTCTGCTGCACTACGGCCTGCGGAAAGGCGACGGTGTGGCGTTCATGTGCCGCACCTCATATCAGTGGGATATCTTCGACGCGGCGGTCATGGCCTGCGGCGGCGTGCTGGCGACCATCTACGATACCGATTCCGCCGAGCAAATTCGTAACATCGTAAACAATTCCGATGCCCGTCTGCTGGTTGTCGAGACCAAGGACATGCGCGACAAGGCCGACGGTGCAGAAGATGAGTGCCCGACGCTGGAGCATATCGTATGTTTCGAAAACGGTGGCCTGGATGAGATCAAGGCATACGGTTCCGTCGTAAGCGACGAAGAACTTGACGAACGCATTGATTCCGTTCACAAGACCGATCTGTGTTCCATCGTATATACTTCCGGTTCCACGGCGGCCCCCAAGGGCGTGGAGATGACGCACGAGCACTACTGCACCACCGCATTGAACCTGCCGGAATACATGCCCGACCTCTTGCGCAACAGCAGGCACACCGTGTTGCTGTTCCTGCCGCAGGCGCACTCCTTCGCACGTGCCATCAACTACATTTGCGTGGCCAGCCAGCTGCACATCTACATCGCGCAGGGCATCAAGACGCTGATCACCGACCTGCAGGTGGCCAAGCCGACCGTGATGATCGTGGTTCCGCGTGTATTGGAGAAGGTGTATAACGCCGCATCCCAGAAAGCCGGTCATGGTGCCAAGGGCGTGGCGTTCGCCGCGGCCGTGGTCGCCGCGCAGAACTATATGAAGGAAGTCAGCGCCAAGGGCAAGGCCGGAGCGTTGGCCAAGGCACGTCGAGCGGCGTTCGACCCGATGGTCTATGCCTCGCTGCGCGAAGTGCTCGGCGGCCGCGCCAAGTGGATCGTAGCCGGCGGCGCTCCGCTTGATCCGGAACTGATGGCGTTCTTCCGCGGCGCAAACGTGCCGGTATATGAGGGGTATGGTCTGACCGAGACCACCGCGCCATGCGCTTTCAATCCGGTGGGTGTGCCGTACCATCAAGGCTCCGTCGGCATCGCGTTCCCCGGCTTTGAGTTGCGTATCGCCGAAGACGACGAGATTCAGGTCAGAGGCACCGCCGTGTTCCCGCGCTACCACAAGAACGAGGAGGCTTCCGAGGATTCCTTCGTCGAAGACGGCTGGTACGCCACGGGCGACCTTGGCCGCATCGATGATGATGGTTTCCTGTATATCATCGGTCGTAAGAAGGACCTGATCATCACTGCAGGCGGTAAGAACGTCTCCCCCGGCCCGATCGAAGAGGTCATTCAGCGTTGTGAGTTCGTGTCGCAGGCGTTGGTGCTTGGCGACAAGCGCCCCTTCATCTCCGCACTGATCACGCTGGATGAGGAGTCGCTTCGTCCGTGGCTGGAAAGCAAGGGGCTCAACCGCGACATGCCGCTTGAGGAAGCCGCGAACAATGCGGCGGTACGTGCTGAAGTGCAGAAGTGGGTCGACCAGGCCAACGAGGGCGTATCCCGCGCCGAATCCGTGCGTAAATTCATCATCCTACCGGAGGAGTTCACTCAGGAAAACGGTCTGATGACCGCTTCCATGAAGGTGATCCGTCCGAAGGTGATCAAGCGCTATTCCACCCTGCTCAATACGCAGATGTACACCAAGAAGAAGTGATCGCTTCGCGTCATGTTGGGATCGTCATGATGGAGGCCTTCGCGACATGACGATCACCCTGCAATGTCGTTCCGCCGCGAAAAACATAAAAAGAATCGCGGCGGAACGACATTGTCGTATCGCAAAATGTCGTTTCGTGCGGACCACCACCATGTTTCCCGCGCGAAACGACATTCTTCAGTAGTAGGCGACACGTTATCCGAGCGCCACGAAGCAAATCAGAAGCCCAGCTTCTCGAGCTGCTTAGGATCCGACTGCCAGCCCTTGGCGACCTTGACATGCAGGTCAAGCCGGGCCTTCTGGCCGACGATGCGGTTGACCGGAGTGCGCAGCTTCTTCTTGACACGTACCAGATGCTCTGCACCCTTGCCGATAATGATCGGCTTCTGCGAATCACGCTCCACATAGATGGATACGATCACTTGCGCCTTGCCGTCATAGGCCATGCCACTCTCGTTGTCTTCCGGATACTCGATGGAATCCACGACCACGGCCAGCGAATGCGGCAACTCGTCGTCCAACTCCTCAAGGAACGCGCCACGCACCAGTTCGGCGATGGTGTCTTCCGGACGTTCCTCGGTAATCTGCTCGGCGGGGTACATCTGTGGGCCTTCCGGCATGTTCTCCACAAGCACGTTCCTGACTTCGGACAGATTGTCGTGTTTCAGCGCACTGACCGGCACGATATCGGTGAAATCAGCGAATTCGTTGATTTCGATGAGTTTGTTGATCAGCCCTTCACGAGAAAGCTCGTCGATTTTGGTGACGATGGCGATCAAAGGCACCTTCCACTTGAACGTGCCGTCATCGCGCTTCGCCGTGAATTCGGAACGCAGTCGGCTGAGGATACGCTTATCGCCGGGGCCGATCTCCTGATCTCCCGGCAACAGGAACGCGATGGCATCCACGTCTGCCAGGGACTCGTCGACCACGTCATTGAGACGCTGGCCGAGCAACGTACGGGGTCGATGAATGCCAGGGGTATCCACCAGCACGATCTGCGCGTTATCGGTGGTGAGAATGCCTCGAATGGCCTTACGCGTGGTTTCCGGACGGGATGACGCGATGGCGATCTGCGTGCCGATCAATGCATTGATAAGCGTGGACTTGCCCACATTCGGACGTCCGACCACGGCGACGAATCCGGAACGATATGGGACAGGCGCTGCGGAATCCGCGGAGGTGGAGGTGGAGTCGGTCATATCGTGTGGGTCAGTCATGCTTGTCCTTGGAATCCTTGTCGTTACTCGACGCCTGATCGGCAGCGTCGTTCGGTTCTTCGTTCTGGTGTTCAGTTTCGTCCACGCCCTCGACGTGCGCCGGTTCCACCACAATGGTGGACACCTTCTTACGCCGTCCGGCGGAGTCCACCGCAGTCAGTCTCAGGCCACGGGTCACCGCGGATGCGCCGACGATCGGCACGCGTCCCAACAGCTTGGTCAACAGGCCGTACACCGTGTCGACATCATCCTCATCGATGTCGATTTCGAAGATCTCCTCAAGATCGGCAATGGTGGTACGGGCCGGCATGCTCCACTTCTTCTCCCCCAGTCTTTCGGGTTCGGCATGTTGGGTGCGGTCATGTTCGTCTTCGAGCTCGCCCACGATCTGTTCGATGGTGTCTTCGATGGTGACCAAACCGGCGATGCCGCCATACTCGTCCACCACGACCGCCACATGCTGACGCGTGCGTTGCATCTGATGGAATAAATCGTCGACCGGCTTGGATTCCGGCACCAGCATCGGATCGCGTACGATCGATTCCACATCGCGGGACAGCGCAGCCGGATTGAAGGCGGTCGCCCGTACCGCATCCTTGAGATAGGCGATGCCTACCAGGTCATCGACGTCGTCGCCGATGACCGGCACCCGGGAGAAACCGGAACGGGAACAGAGTTTCAGCATGTTCTCCAATGTCTCGTCTCGTTCGACGCAGATCATATCGGTGCGAGGCACCATGATTTCGCGGGTCAGGGTTTCCGAGAGCATGAGCACATTGCGTAGCATTTCGGAAACCTCTGGATCGAAATCGTTCGCTTCGACCAAGCGGTCGATGGTTGCACGTCCCTGTTCGAGCTGGATCTTCTCCAACTCCTCATCGTCGGAAAGGTCGCCATTACGGCGCTTGGAATCCTGCTGCCCTCCGATTTTGGCGAATGGCGTCAGCATGGTCGCGACCGACACCGCATTGGCATGTTGCAGCATGATGTCCACAGGCTTGGACGCTCCCGCGCTACGCGGACGCACCAGCAACGAAATCACGGCCACGATCAGCGCGAAGACGAATCCGCATAGCAGCTCGGACCACAACGGTGCATCGAACATCACCGCGATGCATGCCACCAGCACGCCGTCGAGCACATTGCAGGTGATACGGAAGAACGCGCAGGATCCTGCCGTCGCGTATCGATCGGAAACCAGTCGCTGCACCTTATGGATGCGCTTGATCTTCTTGCCCCTGATGAATGGCGAGATTTCGGAGTCCGTCTGAATCTCAAGAATGAGATTGTTCAGGCTGGCCCTGGTTACACGCGCCACCGCGCCTTCGGTCGCCGCCATCGACAGCGACAGCCATACCAGCAGCAACGCCACGATAATTAGCACGGCGATGATGACGATGGTCATGCCTTCCATGGTTGTCGTTCCTCCCACTATGCCTGCATGGACTATTTGGCGATCTGCCGGCCGGAACCATGCTCACGGTCCCATTCGGCAAGCGCGTCCGATGCGCCGGCGGGTAATGTCGCCTGTGCGCCGACACCCTGCCGGAGTGCGAAAAACGTCAGTAGCAGTTGCCGTTGCAGACCGAACATCTGACGTTCCTGCTCCGGGGTCACATGATCGTATCCGAGCAGGTGCAGAATACCGTGGATGGTCAGCAGCATCATTTCCTCCATGGTACTGTGGCCGGCTGCGAGCGCCTGCTGCGCTGCGACCCATGGACAGATTACGATGTCGCCGAGCACGCCTTCCATGACGGTCCGACCGTCTCCGGGTCGCAGTTCGTCCATGGGGAAGCTCATCACGTCGGTGGGACCTTCGAGATTCATCCAGCGCATGTGCAGCTGGGCGATCGGATCGGGATCCACGAACATGATGGTCAGGTCGGACTGCGTGCTGACACGCATCTGGTCCATCACCCAGACGCCGAGGTCCGAAAAGACCTTGCCGTCGACCTGCCAGATGGTTTCGTTCGTGACTTCAACGCTCATCGGCGTGTTCGTTCCTTTCGGTTGTTTCGATCTCGTTGCCGTGCCTGCGTCCCTGTCTGCTGTGATCTCCGGCGATGGCCGCATGCCGGTCGTAGGCCGCGACGATTTTGCCTACCAGGGCATGCCTTACCACATCTTCCGGCTGAAGGTGGGCGAAAGCGATGTCGTCGATGCCGTCCAGGATGCGTTCGATGGTGGCGAGTCCCGACTTGGGCACGGTCAGATCGACCTGCGTCACGTCTCCGGTGATGATCATCTTGGTGTTGAAACCAAGTCGGGTGAGGAACATCTTCATCTGTTGTTCCGTGGTGTTCTGCGCCTCATCGAGAATCACGAACGCATCGTTGAGCGTGCGTCCACGCATGTAGGCGAGCGGAGCGACTTCGATGGCGCCGTCATCCATATACCGCTTCAGCTGGTCGGCCCCAAGCATGTCGGATAGCGCATCGTACAATGGGCGCAGGTATGGGTCGACCTTCTCGTTCAATGTGCCGGGCAGGAAGCCGAGGTTCTCTCCCGCCTCCACGGCCGGTCGCGTCAGAATGATGCGACGCACCTGCCGATCTTGGAAGGCTCGTACGGCCTTGGCCACAGCCAGATAGGTCTTGCCGGTGCCTGCCGGACCGATGGCGAAGGTGATGGTATGCGATTCGATGGCGTTGACATAGGCAATCTGCCCGGCTGTCTTCGCGCGTACCGGCTTGCCCAAGGCGAAGGTGATGACTCCCGGAACATGCGGCTTACGTCGATCGGCGGTTTCGTCACGGGCAATGGCCGCGCCCTGCGCATGCTTCTGCAGACGCAACTCCTCCACCACACGCCCGTGTCCGGGATGGGATTGCCGCACGGAATTCTTCAGTATGTTCTGGTCAAGCATGCGCCGCACGGTATCGGCATCCATCGGAGCCGTATACGCGGCCTGAATGATGTCGGCGAGCACATCTTCGGCCTGCGCCGCCTGCGCCTCAGACTGCTTGGAACGTGACATGATCGCGATGCGATCGCCCCGTACGATGATGGTCAGATCGGGAAATGCCCTTTCGACCTCGCGGAGCACCTCGTCGATCGGGCCGAGAACCGTCACCGGATCGAGCTGCCGGGGAATCGTGATGGTACGTGTAGTGGTAGCCACAAAACCTCTTCTTATGTTTTGACGTCGGAAAGCGGAACGGGAACTATTCGTCGAGCTTCTCACCGGTCAGCACGTGGGCGTGCACATGGAATACGGTCTGGCCGGCATCGAGACCGGTGTTGAAGATCAGACGGTAGTCACCATGGAATTCGTCGTCGGCAATCCGCTGCGCGACCTTGACCATATGCGCCAGCTGATCGGCATCATCGGCAGCCAGTTCGGCGACGTTCGCATAATGGTCACGCGGCACGATGAGTACATGTACCTTGGCTTTCGGATTGATGTCCCTGAACGCATAGGTGGTGTCGTCCTCATACACCTTTTCGCTTGGGATCTCACCGGCAATGATTTTGCAGAACAGGCAATCCGAATCGCTCATGACGCTCCTTCGTTTCGTTTGCGAACCTTTGCCTCCATGCTATTGCGCAACCGGGATAAACCCCATACAGCGGCGTCACGCGAAGCGACCCAGCGCGCGGGCAAGCAACGACAACGCGACGGGCCCCGCCGTCGAAGCCCTCAGAATGTTGTTCCCCAACACGCACACTTCGGCGCCGGCCTCGGTGAAGGAAGCGACTTCGGCATCGCTGATGCCGCCCTCCGGATCGACCACCACATAGATGGTACGCCGACGGCCGTCTTCCAGGCATTTATCCGACAGACCGGCAATGGCCTGCTCGATTTGAATCCAGGTTTTCGTGGCATCCTGATGCAGAATGATCACCAAGTCCCCGTGCACGCAGGCGCGCCTGCAGATGGCGACTACCTGCTTGCTGGTCACGCACTCCCCCAATTCGGGAGACCAGGAACGACGCGACTGTTCCGTCGCCGCGACCAGTACCTGACGCCACTTCCTGTCCGTGCGCCCCGCTTTCCACTTGGCGATGGAACGGTCGGCCTGCCATGGAATCACCTCATCCACGCCGATCTGCGTGGCGGTGTCGATGGCCTGTTCGTCATGGCCGGTCTTGGCCAATGCCTGCACCAATGCAAGCCTGATGGTCGGCTGGGATTCCCTGCCGAATCGCAGCACTTCCGCTATGCCTTGCTGCGCATCACGCAACACGGCATGAATGCGAAGCCCTTTGCCATCGGACAGTTGCAGTTCGTCGCCGTCCTCCAAACGCATGGCCTGAATCGCATGACGTCGTACCGAAGCGGGCAACGTCAACTTCCAACCGGCATTGAGCTCGTCGCTGTTCACCGGCACGTCATCATGTTCCGTATCAAGCAGGAAAAGGGCTTCAGTCATAGCTCCCGAGCCTATCATCACCCCATGCAATGCCTGCGACAATCGAGCGACACGCCGAGACTTGCACGACCGAAATCAGCTGCTATAGTTTTCATTCGTTGCCGCGAGCAACAAGCATCTGTCCGGGTGGCGGAATGGTAGACGCGCTAGCTTGAGGTGCTAGTGCCTATTTATACAGGCGTGCGGGTTCAAGTCCCGCTCCGGACACCGGATAAACCCCTTGGAAACAAGGGGTTTTCTTGTATCTAGCGAAAGCCGGCGAAATGCAGTTCATCCATCTTGATTCCATCGACGACGAGCGTGTCGCCGCCTACACCAATCTCACTGAAATCCAGTTGCGCAACAGGTTGGAGCCGAGCAAGGGACTGTTCATCGCCGAATCACCCAAGGTGATCGACCGCGCCTTGGCATCCGGACGCGAGCCGATCTCACTGCTGGTCGAGGAACCGTGGATCGATGGCATGTCTCAGACCTTCGCCTGCATCGACGAACATTGGGGCGGAAACATTCCCGTGTATGTGGCGTCTCCGGAACAGCTCAAGCGGCTGACCGGCTATCGTCTGCACCGTGGCGCGTTGGCCGCCATGAGGCGTTGGACCCTGCCGAGCGTCGAAGAGGTATGCCGTGGGGCACGGCGCATCGCGGTGATGGAGAACATCGTCGACCACACGAACGTCGGTGCGCTGATGCGTTCGGCCGCGGCCCTTGATGTCGATGCCGTGCTGGTCACCCCCTCCTGCGGCGATCCGCTGTATCGAAGGGCCGCACGTGTGTCGATGGGTACGGTGTTCCAGATTCCGTGGACCCGCATCGGCGGTGATGACAAACATTACTGGCCATTCACCGGTATGCGGGAACTGCATGATCTTGGCTTCACCACCGTGGCCATGGCATTGGAGGATGATTCCATCTCCCTGGACGAACTGGTACGCAGACTCAACAACGGGCCGGCCGAGACCGACCATATCGACAGGCTGGCGTTGATCTTCGGCACCGAAGGGGATGGCCTGTCGCATCATACGATATCCCGTGCGGACCTCACCGTGAAGATTCCCATGAGCCACGGTGTGGACAGCCTCAACGTGGCGGCTTCGAGCGCCGTGGCTTTCTATTCAACCGCAATTCGCTGAAAAGTCTTGAAAAAGTTCGAGACTCGCGGGGCGAATGCCTTGCAAGTTGCAGAAAATATGCAATTATTGTGTGCGTAGGCGGTTTGCGAAGAAGCATTCCGAACGAAGTTGTGCGGTGTCGATATGACGCTCTAAGAGAGGAGTTCTCATGGCGAAGAATCCGAAAATTCTTTCCATCGTACTTGCAGGTGGCGAAGGCACGCGTCTAATGCCCCTGACCCGGGATAGGGCCAAGCCGGCCGTTCCGTTTGGCGGCGTGTTCCGTCTGATCGATTTCCCGTTGAGCAATCTGGTCAATTCCGGTTACATGCAGACCGTCGTGCTCACCCAGTACAAGTCACATTCGCTTGACCGCCATATTTCGACGGTGTGGCGCTTCTCGCCGCTTCTGGGCAACTACGTCTCCCCTGTGCCGGCTCAGCAGCGACTTGGCAAGCACTGGTATCTGGGTTCCGCTGACGCCATCTACCAGACCATCAACATCATCGAGGACGTACAGCCGGACATCGTGGTCATCGTCGGCGCCGATCACGTGTACCGCATGGACTTCCAGCAGATGGTGCAGCAGCATATCGATTCCGGCGCGGAGTTCACCGTGGCCGGCATCCGTCAGCCAATCAGCCAATCCAACCAGTTCGGCGTGATCGAGGTCGACCCGGAGCATCCGAACATGATCAAGAGCTTCCAGGAGAAGCCGCAGACCACCACCGGTCTGCCGGATGACCCGAATTCCATCCTCGCTTCCATGGGCAACTACGTAGCCAACACTGATGCTCTGTTCGAGGCCCTGTCGCTTGACGAGAAGGCCGAGGACACCAAGCATGACATGGGCGGTGACATCGCCCCGTACTTCGCGGCCCGCCATGAGGCCGGCGTCTATGATTTCAATTCCAATGAGATTCCGGGGGCCACGCCGACCGATCACGCCTACTGGCGCGATGTGGGTACGTTGAGGCAGTTCTACGATGCACATATGGACCTGATTTCCTATGTGCCCGAATTCAACCTGTACAACACCGAATGGCCGATTTATACGCTGTCCGGCAACCTGCCGCCGGCGAAGTTCGTCCATGCCGGTCGCGATCGTCTGGGTCACGCCACCGACTCGATCGTCTCCCCGGGCGTCATCGTCTCCGGTGGCGAGGTGCATCATTCCGTACTGTCGCCGAATGTGCGCATCCACTCGTGGTCGCAGGTCGTCGACTCGATTCTGTTCGACAATGTGACCATCAACCGTCGTGCACGTGTATACAAGGCCATTCTCGACAAGAACGTCGTGCTGACCGAGAATTCGACCGTCGGCATCGATACCGAGCATGATCTGGCCCGTGGCTTCACGGTCACGCCGGACGGCATCACCGTGGTTCCGAAGGGCACCGTCGTCGACGACTGACGCTCCGCAACACGAACAGAAAGGCGTGTTCCCGAACCAATCGGGAGCACGCCTTTCTTCATCTGCACAAACCATTGCATCATGGCACAGGCCACAACGCAATCACGTTGTTCCGAAAATCACCGGCGAACAATCAGTATTTCGGCAGATTATCGAAGCTGAAACCGATGGCCGCCAGCTGCTCGCGGCCCTCCGGCGTAATCTTCTCCATGGTCCAGCGAGGCTGCCAGGTCCAATCGATGCGGAATTCCTCGACCAGACCTGCCAAGGTGCTGGCGCATTCGTCTTCAATCAGATCGGTCAATGGACATGCCGGCGTAGTCAGCGTCATGGTGATGATGGCACGACCAAGTTCATCGATTTCGATGCCATAGACCAATCCCAGATCGATCACATCGATACCGAGTTCCGGGTCGATGACCTGGTGCAGGGCCTCCTTCACATCGGCTGCGGTCGCGCGGCCGATCTCGTCGAAGGCCTTCAGCGAGATCCCGTCATCCTGCCCGTCTTCACAGCCGCAAGCTCCGGCATGGTCACCGCATCCGCAGGCATCCTGCCGCGGGGTCTCCTTACGTTCGACTTCCACCGGCTTGCCATCCTTGAATCCTTTGGCCAGATTAGGGTTAAGCATGACGCGACGCGCAGCGTCTTCGTCATTGTCCAAAGCCTTGGCCACGGAATCAAACACGGAGGCCTGCGGCTCGGGCACCAGGTTTTCGCTCATTGTCGCTCCATTACACTCACGGATAATGCTGTTGAGTAGATTATCGCTTCGGGGGCGGGTTTGTCATCGGCGTTTCGTTCATCGCCGAACACAGCCCCACCGGGGACGCCGACGTGCCGCCGTATCAGCTCTTGGCCGCCAAAGCCTTGGCCACGGAATCCTTCATGCCTTCCCAGCCGAGCAATGCGCATTTGATGCGCATCGGATACTTGGAAACACCTTGGAACACGATGCCGTCTTCCAATTCCTCCTCGGCATGCTCATCGTCAAGACCTTTGCCCCGTGACTCCATCAACCGATGAAAGGTATCGGCCAGATGCATGGCTTCGTCGACGCTTTTGCCTTCGACGAGGTCGACCATTACCGACAGGCTGGCCTGCGAAATGGAGCAGCCATGGCCGTCCCATACCAGACGCTCGATAGTGTGAGGTTCGTTGTCGGAAACCTCGACATGCACGGTCGCTTCGTCGCCGCAGGTCGGATTGAACTGGTGGGATTCGCCGGGCGTGCAGTACTCGTGACTCGCCTGTACGATGGCATCCCCTGCCTGCGAGGCGTTTTCCGACGCCAGATCAGGCGCAAAACGCTCCTTGCCGTGCGGATCACGGGCCGCCTCAAGAATGACTTCCTGATACATCTGCTCGAGATCGTCGCCGGACATTGCAAATTCATTCATACTGGTTTACTTAACTCCAAAGAACGGACGGACCTGTTTCACCGTTTCGATAAGCGCCTGCGCATCCTCAACGGCATTGTAGATGCCGCTGGACGCACGGTTGGAAGCATACACGCCGAAATGCCGGTGCACCGGCTGCGCGCAGTGGTGGCCGACGCGGATGGCGATGCCCTGCGCATCGATGAACTGGCCGACATCATGGGGATGCACGCCCTCCACCTCGAACGCGATCGTGCCGATGCGACGCTCATTGCTGCGCGGTCCAAGAATGCGGACACCTTCGATGTCGCCAAGCGCGAGCAGTTCGTCGGTGATGGTCCTTTCATGCGCTTCGAGATTCTCCATGCCGATGGCCATCAGCCAATCAGCGGCCACGCCCGCGGCCACGACTTGGGCGACCGGCTGGGTACCGGCCTCAAAACGTGCCGGAGGTTCCATGTACCGCGCTTCCTGGTCCATCCATGCGAGTTCTACCATGGATCCGCCGAAATTCGCCGGCGGCAGGACTTCGAGCATGTCCCGCTTGCCATAGAGAAAGCCGACACCGGTCGGACCGTACATCTTGTGCGCGCTCCACGCGGCGAAATCAACATCCAGAGCATGGAAATCGACTTTCAGATGCGGTACGGACTGGCATGCGTCAAGTATGAACACCGCGCCCACCTCATGCGCACGCCTGATGATGGGTGCGATATCGGTGATGGCACCGGTGGTGTTCCCCACATGCGTGACGGCGACGATTTTCGTGCGTTCGGTAATCACCTCGTCGGCGCTATCAGAACGGATACGACCCTCATCGTCCAAATCGAACCACTTCAGGCTGGCTCCGGTGCGGGCCGCCAGTTCCTGGAATGGCAGCAACACCGAATGATGCTCGGCTTTGGACACCACGATCTCGTCACCCGGCTTGAGGGCGAAGCGTTTGGCTGCCGCTCCTCCACGACCGAGCGAGGCATTGCCGAAGGCCGTGGCCAGCAGATTCAGCCCTGCGGTCGCGCCGGAGGTGACGACGACCTCCTCCTCGCCTTCCGCCGCATTGGCGCCGACCAGCCGGGCCATCTTGGCGCGGGCCTCCTCGAACGCCATGGTGCTGCGCGCGGCAAGTTCGTGGGCACCGCGGTGCACGCCGGCGTTGATCGTCCTATAGAATTCCGCCTCCGCGTCAATCACGCACTGCGGTTTCTGCGAGGTCGCGGCGGAGTCCAGATACACCAACGGATGCCCGTGAATCTGCTGGTCCAGAATCGGGAATTCCTCACGGATCGATACAAAATCCGTCATGCCAGCGCGCTTTCGGAATCGGCGCCTTCCGGCAGATATGCGTCGTAGCCCTTCTCTTCGAGTTCATCGGCAAGTTCCGGACCACCCGTCTTGACGAAATGTCCCGCGGCGAACACATGTACGATGTCAGGCTTGATGTACTTAAGGATTCGGGTGTAGTGCGTCACCATGAGAATGCCGAACTGATTGGCCTCTTTGGCGCGGTTCACCCCTTCTGAGACAATGCGCAACGCATCGACGTCAAGACCCGAGTCGGTTTCGTCAAGGATGGCGAACTTAGGCTTGAGCAGTTCGAGCTGCAGCACTTCGGCACGCTTCTTCTCGCCACCGGAGAAGCCTTCGTTCACGGAGCGGGTGGCGAATTTCGGATCCATTCTCAGACGCTTCATGGCTTCGGTCAGTTCCTTGGTCCACGTGCGGATGGCCGGTGCCTTGCCGTCGACTTCGGTCTTGGCGGTACGCAGGAAGTTGGTCATGGACACACCCGGAACCTCGACCGGATACTGCATGGCGAGGAAGATGCCGGCCTTGGCGCGCTCGTCCGGAGTCATCTTGAGGATGTCCTCTCCGTCGAGCAATACCTGGCCGGAATCGACGATGTACTTCGGATGGCCGGCCAGCGTATAGGCCAGCGTGGATTTGCCGGAACCGTTGGGGCCCATGATGGCATGGGTCTCACCGGAGTTGACGGTCAGGTTCACGCCTTTGAGGATCGGCTTGATGCCATCCTTGGTTTCGACGTGCGCATAGAGATCCTTGATTTCAAGAGTTGACATGTTATGCTCCTACGATTCCTTACTTCTCTTCCAATACCTGCGTCATCGCGTCGCTTTCGCCGCGTGTCAGACGCCTGTCGATGACGGTCATCAGATGCTCGGAGATGGCGGGAATGCCGATCTCCTCGACGAGTTCGCCGAAGAAGCCGCGAACCACGAGCTTGCGTGCCTCGACCTCCGGAATGCCGCGGGATTGCAGGTAGAACAGCTCCTCATCGTCGAACCGTCCGACGGACGATGCATGGCCCGCGCCGATGATGTTGCCGTTCTCGATTTCGAGGTTCGGTTCCGAATCGGCGATTGCGCCCGGCGTAAGCACCAGATTGCGATTGAGCTCATAGGAATCGGTGCCCGGCGCGGTCGGCGCGATCAGGGCATTGCCCACCCATGTGGAGTGCGCATCCTTGCCGTCAAGCGCACCTTTATAGACCACACGGCTTCTGCATTCGGGATGGTTGTGCACGATCATGGTGCGATGTTCGATGTGTTCGCCCGGATACACGAAGTAGATGCCGAGCATGTTGAGATCACCCTGCTCGCCGCCGAAGTCCTGATCCATGCGGATGCGGACCACGTCGCCGCCGAGCGTCACCACGGAATGACGCAACGAGGCGCCCTCCCCCATGTGAATGCGCTGATTGCCGACCTGCTTGGAGCCCTTGTTCCACTCCTGAATGAACGTGGTGGAGATGTGCGAATCCCTGCCGGTGGAGATTTCCACGCCTTCGGCGATGCGGGCGTCGCCGTCATGTTCCACGACCACATCGGCATGCGCATGGTCCGCGGCGATGATGACCAGATGGAAGGCGTCCATATCAAAGCCATTGCCGTGCACTTTGACCAGTACCGGCTGTTCGATCTCACCTTCGAGCTTCAGCACCGTCGCCTGCTTGCCGGAATTCCACTCCACGGCGGAGACGCGGTCATTCGGCTTGGAGACGATGCCGGTACCGGCATCGCCCAATGCGACCCGCTCGAAGGTCGCGCCATCGGCCAATGGCGCTCCGTCAATCATGCTGACGGAGATTTCGGTATCGCCGGAAGGCCGGAACGTGTCGAAGAATTCCTCGACACGTTCAACCGGCGTATAACGCCAATCCTCCTGGGTGCGATCGGGCTTGGCGAAGGCCTCCACGTCGAAGGAGCGCGGCGCGCGGTCGGCCGAGGACGGCATGGCCGCCGGATTCGCATACGAATCGTTCGGATCCGCGACGGGAATGTTGATTTCCTGAGTTTGTGCCATGGTGATCAGCCCACCGATCCTTCCATCTGCAGTTCCACCAGTCGATTCAGCTCGAGTGCGTATTCCATCGGCAGCTCGCGGCTGATCGGCTCCACGAAGCCACGCACGATCATGCCCATGGCCTCGTCTTCGGAAAGGCCACGGCTCATCAGATAGAACAACTGGTCTTCGGAGACCTTGGAGACGGTTGCCTCATGCGCCATGGACACGTCATCCTCACGTACGTCCACATGTGGGTAGGTGTCGGAACGGCTGAATTCGTCGACCAGCAATGCATCGCACACGGTCGAGTTCGAGGAGCCCTCCGCGCCCTTGACGATCTTGACCAGCCCACGGTAGGCGGAACGGCCGCCGCCGCGGGAAATCGACTTGGCTACGATGGTGGAGCTGGTATGCGGGGCGAGATGGATCATCTTCGCACCGGTATCCTGATATTGCCCCTTGCCGGCGAATCCCAGGGACATGGTGCTGGCCTTGGCGTACGGTTCGGCGAGGATGCAGGCCGGATATTTCATGGTGGCCTTGGAGCCGATGTTGCCGTCGACCCACTCCATAGTGCCTCCCTCACGTACGTAGGCACGCTGGGTCACCAGATTGTACACGTTGTTCGACCAATTCTGCACGGTGGTGTAGCGCACGCGGGCATGCGGCTCCACGAAGATCTCCACCACACCGGAATGCAACGAGTCGGTGGAGTAGATCGGAGCGGTGCAGCCTTCCACGTAATGCACATAGGAGCCTTCGTCGGCGATGATGAGCGTACGCTCGAACTGGCCCATATTCGGCGTGTTAATGCGGAAATAAGCCTGCAGCGGGATATCGACATGCACACCCTTGGGCACGTATACGAACGATCCGCCCGACCATGCGGCGGTGTTCAGCGCCGAGAACTTGTTGTCGTTGCTCGGAATGCATTTGCCGAAGTATTTCCTGACGATTTCCGGATACCGCTGCACGGCGGTGTCGGTGTCGACGAAGATCACGCCCTGATCCGAAAGCTCCTTCTGGATCGAGTTGTAGATGACTTCGGATTCGTACTGCGCGGCGACGCCGGAAACAAGGCGGCTCTTTTCGGCTTCCGGAATGCCCAGCTTGTCATAGGTGCTGCGGATTTCCTCAGGCAGCTCGTCCCAGGTCGTGGCCTGCTTGTCGATCGGCTTGACGTAGTACTTGAAATCGTCCGCGTCGAAATCCTTCAGATCGACGCCCCATTGCGGCATCGGACGATTGATGAAGTCACGATACCCCTCAAGTCGCTTCTCCAACATCCATTCCGGCTCGTTTTTATCGGCGGAAATGGCACGCACCACGTTCTCGTCGATGCCTTTCTTCGCCGCCTCGCCCGCGAAGTCCGTATCATGCCAGCCATAGGTGTAGTCACCGAACTGCTGGATGATTTCATCATCCTGCTTGATCTTGTCTTCGTTCACACGCGAACGATCAGCCACATACTGACTCATCTCCACGTCAGCCGCGGCGTTAGGCGCTTGGTTTTCTGCCACCGTACGCTGCCTCCATTCACTGATTAGTACCTATGACAACCTAACAGAATGCATGGCTAAATACCAGTGACCCATTCGAAATTCGGCTTCCGACCAACGTGATGTATATAACAAAACGGGGAGCCGATTTATCGACTCCCCCGAATGCCTTCACTTAGCGTGCCTGCTGGTGGTCAAGTGCGGCCTTGACCAAACCCGCGAACAGCGGATGCGGCTTGGTCGGGCGGGACTTGAACTCCGGATGGGCCTGAGTGGCCACGAAGAACGGATGCACTTCACGAGGCAGTTCCACGAACTCGGTGAGCTCACCGTCGGGGCTTTGGCCTGAAATACGCAGTCCGGCCTCGCGCAGACGGTCCTTGTAGGCCACGTTCACCTCGTAACGATGACGATGACGCTCGGTGACATGCGTGGTGCCGTACAGTTCGGCAACGATGGAACCTTCCTCCAGCTCGGCCGGATAGGAGCCCAGACGCATGGTGTGACCCATGTCGCCGTTACCGGCGACGATATCCTTCTGCTCCTCCATGGTGGCGATGACCGGATTTGCGCAGTCCGGCTCGAATTCGGAAGAATTCGCATCCTCGACGCCGAGTACGTCACGGGCGTATTCGATGACCATGGACTGCAGGCCTAGGCACAGACCAAGGGCAGGCAGCCCGTTTTCACGGGCATAACGCAGTGCACCAATCTTGCCGTCGATGCCACGGATGCCGAAACCGCCGGGAATCACGATGCCGTCGACCTGATCGAGTGCGGCTGCCGCACCTTCCTCGGTGGCACATTTGTCGGCGGCCACCCACTTGACGTTGACCTTGGCCCAGTTGGCGAAACCGCCGGCCTTGATGGCCTCGGTGACGGACAGGTAGGCGTCCGGCAGATCGATGTACTTGCCAACGATGGCCACGTTGACCTCATGCTTCGGATGGTGCACGCGTTCGAGCAGATCCTCCCACTCATCCCAGTCGACGTCGTGGAACGGCAGACCGAGCTCACGCACGACATAGGCGTCGAGTCCCTCGTCGAACAGGGTCTTCGGCACGTCGTAGATGCTCGGGGCATCCACGCAGTTGACCACGCCTTCGGAATCCACGTCGCACATCAGGGAGATCTTGTCCTTGATGGACTGGTTGAGCGGGCGGTCGGAGCGCAGCACCAGGGCATCCGGGGAGATGCCGAGCTGGCGCAGCATCATCACGGAATGCTGGGTCGGCTTGGTCTTGAGTTCGTGGGCGGCCGCGATGTACGGCACGAGGGATACGTGCACGAACATGCAGTTGTCGGCACCCAGGTCGCGACGCACTTCGCGTGCGGCCTCGAGGAACGGCTGCGATTCGATATCGCCGACGGTGCCGCCGATCTCGGTGATGATCACGTCGACGTCATCGGAGGCCTGAGCACGCATGCGGGACTTGATTTCATTGGTGATGTGCGGAATGACCTGCACGCACTGGCCGAGATACTCGCCGGCACGTTCCTTGCGCAACACCTCCTGATAGATCTGACCGGTGGTGACATTGGCCTTCTGGCTCAGGTATACGTCGAGGAAGCGCTCGTAGTGACCGATGTCGAGATCGGTTTCGGCACCATCTTCGGTGACGTAGACCTCACCATGCTGGAATGGATTCATCGTGCCCGGATCCACGTTGATGTACGGATCGAGCTTCTGCTGCAAAACCTTGATGCCACGGCTACGGAGCAGGCGGCCGAGGGAGGAGGCGGTCAGGCCTTTGCCGAGAGAGGAAACCACGCCACCGGTGACGAAAATATGCTTGGTAACGTGCTCTTGAGAATTGCCATGTTGTCTTCTAACCATGGAACTCCAGCCTATCATCGACGCATGACGCGGCGTGTTTCGCACCATATGGGAAAGGTGGGGTCGCCTTCCATTACGACGACCCCACCCTGCAGGAGTGGAATAACGTTCAAACGATCATATTGGCTATAGGCTGTTCTCCTTTCCGCTTCTCACGATCAGCACGGTTCCGGAAACGATGGCCAGCAACACCGCCACCAGCATGATGCCGGATATGTCGGTGCCGGTCGCGGCGACTCCGGCCGATGTGGCCGATGCACTCTTCGCGCCGTTGGAAGACGGCTTGTTGGCGGATGGCTTGACCGGGACGGTCTTGCCATTGTCAGTCTTGCCATTGTCAGTCTTGCCATTGTCGGCCTTGCCGCCGTCCTTCTTCGCCGTGTCAAGCTGCAACACGGTGGCCGACAACGCGCCGGCGGCATACGAGCCGTCCTTGTCCACGGTCACGGTGGCGGCATCGGCATTCACCTTGCCATCGGCGATCAGCGTTTTGTAGGAGCCGGAATCAAGGCCTTCGATCTTGGCGGCATCGGCATTGGCGTTGAAGATCACCACATACGTGCCGCTCTCGTCCTTGACCTGATAGGCCACCACGCCGTCGGCGGACTTGATCAGTTTGACATCCTTGCCGATATCATCGTAGTCGGTCAGCCGTAGCGCCTTGATCTGCTTGCGCAGTTTGATCAGACCCTTGACGTAGTCGACGGAGTCGGCATACTGCGTGGTACGGTCCCAATCGATGGCATTCATGGCGTCACCGGTGTTGTAGCTGTTGCCGTTGCCGCCTTTGGTGCGCAGAAATTCCTGACCGAGCTGGATGGCCGGGATGCCTTCCGACAGGTACACGATGGAATCGGCGAGCTTGGCACGGGCCACGGTGGTGGCATCGTCATCCGTCGGGACCGAGGCGCGCAGCTTGTCGTACAGGGTCATGTTGTCATGGATTTCGGCGTAGTTGACCACCTGACCGGCATCCGCGTAATGATCCTGTGCATTGCCGTTCCAACAGGTCGTATCCGCATCCGCGTCATACCGGCATCCGAGCGCATTGTGCGCGATGAGCCCCTCCTGTCCGGCCTTGCCGGAGACGAAGCCCGTGTCGGTGTCGGAGAATACGGAACCCTTGATCCCATCGCGAATGGAATCGTTGAAGAAGGCGATACCGTTGTTCTTGCCATCGGAGGCCACTTCATAAGCGTTCGGTTGGATGGTCATCCTGCTCTTGTCCATCGTGGTGTTCATATCCCAGCCTTCACCGAGGATGATGATGGATGGGTCGATCTTGTCAAGCGCGGCACGGACCTCCTTCATCGTCTCAAGGTCGATCAGACCCATGAGATCGAATCGGAAGCCGTCTACGTTGTAGTTCTTGGCCCAGTAGGTCACCGAATCGACGATGTACTTGCGCATCATCTTGCGTTCGGAGGCGGTATCGTTGCCGCAGCCGGAATTGTTGACGAGCGCGCCGTTGGCATCGTACCGGAAGTAGTAACCCGGAACCGTCTTGTTGAACGAGTGGCTGGCCGCGTTATAGACATGGTTGTAGACCACATCCATGATCACGCGAATGTCGTTCTTGTGCAGTTCCTTGACCATCTGCTTCATTTCGGCGACACGTGTGCTCGGATTGCTTGGATCGGAGGAATACGAACCTTCCGGCACATTGTAGTTCTCCGGATCGTAGCCCCAGTTCTGTGCGCCGGCGGCGTTGTAGCTCAGGTCACCGGTCTCGTTGACGGAACCGTAGTCGTACATCGGCATGATCTGCACGTGACTGACGCCCAGGGACTTCAGATAGTCCAGGCCGGAAGTCGCACCCTTGGCGGTCTTCGTGCCGGATTGCACGACACCGAGGTACTTGCCCTGCCTGTCGGCGGCGATGCCGGAGTCCGGACTGATCGAGAAGTCACGGATGTTCATCTCGGCGATGGTGGCATCGGTGGTCTTGCCGAAGGCCGGCATGCGATCGCCTGCGGAACCCATGTCCTTCTGGGAAAGCACGACGGAACGCTCGCCGTTGGCCACCGCGGCGGTGGCGTACGGATCGGCGGAGACGTTCACCGTGCCGTCCGCAAAGGTGAGTTGGTAGGCGTAGGCCGTGCCGGAGGCCAGCTTCTTCACGGCGGCACTCCACACGCCCTTGTCTTCGCCCGTCATGTCGATGGTCTTGTCGACATCGGCATTCGGATCGGCGGATCTGTAGGTAATGAGCTTGACGTTGGTGGCGGTCGGAGCCCACACCTTGAAGCCGGTCTGGTTCTTCTGGAACGTCGCGCCCAGGTCGTCGCCGCTGTAGGCGTACTTCTTGTCGAAGGCGTCCGTACGGACCACCGCGCCGGCGATGGCGTCCTGAGAACCGAAGTCCTTGACTTCGACCGTGTACCTGCCACGAACGTCAAGATCCTTGTCGGTGGTGACGATCACCTTGTTGCCGTCGGTTTTGACGTTCTTGATCTTGACGCTCTTGCCGTCGGCGTCCGTGACGGAGATCTTGCCGTCCAGGTCGTCCGCGGAGACCTTCTTGGAAAGTTTGGCGGACAACTGGTTAGTGTCGGAAATCTCGGCGGACTTCACGGAAGCCCCGAGGGATGGGCGTGAGGAGTACACCGTAGCGTCGCCGCTCATCAGCCACACCTCGGCGGAGGCATTGCCGTCGGCATCGAACACGAGTGCGTCGGAGGGGATCTTATGATCGGAATCATCCGGATCCTTGGCCTTCCACGCGTCCTTGCCGTAACGGCGTAGCATGCCGATATCGGAAACGCCGTCGTTGTTGTAGTAGGTGTAGTTGGTGAAGGAATATTCCGCCACCTCTCCCCAATCGTCATGAGAGGCGAAGGTGGCGGCCCCGCCGTTCCAATTGGAGGCCCAGGTCCAGATGTCCCACTGCGGAACGGTGACGCTGGTGTCTTCAGCGTTGTAGTACAGGCCGTCATCGCGGTTGTAGTGGACCTTCACCGTGACGGTGTTGGCTTTGCACGCATAATTCGATGGTGCCGAATCCAGGGTCTCGATGGTGGTTGATTCGCCCTGATCCTGGTACTTGGTGCCATCGATCCACACCTCGGCGGTGCCATCGGCGTTTACCGTGGCACTGCGGTCGGCACCATACTTGTTCCACTCGCTGGTGGTGATGATGAAGCCGAACTTGTCATACTTGCCGTCGAAGGTGAGCACGGCGACCTTGCCCCAGCAATCGGTGCCGGTGAATGCGTGGTGTTCGGCACTCATGCCGGAACCGTTCGCATCGGTGCCCCACACGTACACGCCGCGATTGTCCGAGTCTCCGGAGGGCTTGTAGTGCACGACGAGACGGGTCTGCCCGCCGATGGATTCGGGGTTGCCCACGGTCGAGGTCTGGTCGGCCACGCCCACATGAGTAATGCCCGCGTTGGCGGAGTAATTGCCTCCGCCCTTCGGGTTCTCCCACTGGTCGGTATCCGCGTCGTGGAACACGAAGTCGATCTTCTTGCCTTTGGTGCTGATGGTGGCGGTGTAGTAGCCTTGCGCATCAAGGATCATATCGGCGTCCGGTTGGTTCCATTCGTCGCCGAGACCGTAGTGGACCTTTGGGGTCTTCCAGCTGGAGTCGGCGGGCTTGTAGTAGATGGTGACGCTCCTGTCATCGGGCAGTGCGTCATCTTCCTCCTGGCTCACGTCGGGGTCGGACGGATCGGTGGTCGCGGAGGAGGCCGGGTGCGAGTCCTTGGTGGATCCGACATACAACGCAATGGCGGAATGCGCCGGTACGGTAGCCTCCACCTTGCCGTCCTTGACGGTCACGGTCTTGGAGCAATCCATGGTGGCGTACACGTTGCAGTATTCGCCGTCCGCGAGGGATGTCGTGTATGACGCGTCCTTGTCGTTCTTGCCGTTGTTGATGGCGATGAAGCCCTTGTTGCCACGGGAGAAGGCGATGTTGTCCCCACCGTCGTCCTGCCAGTCGGTCACTTCGGTGCCGTTGACGTAGTTGCGCAGGGCGATCATGCCGCGGGTGGAGGTCCAACGTTGCTCGCAGTTCCAGTCGGAATCATTGGTGGAGCAGGCCTTGTCCATGTCCACGTCCGGTACGGAGGTTGCGGTCGCTCCGGGCGCACCGTCGTCGGTGTTACTCCACTTGTAATCGGAAATCAGACGTGGGGTGCCGTAATCGTAGGCCAGCATGAAGGCGTTGGCCAGCTGGTACTTGGCACCATCCTTATAGGTCAGTGCGCCCTCGTTGCGTGCGGTGTCCCAGTTGGTGACGAACACGTTGGCGTCTTCGGAGGAAAGATCCTTGCTCAGCCGTTCATCCAGTCCTTTGAGATTGGCGATCTTGTCTTTGAAAGCCTGATTCATCTCGGACTTGAAGCCGAATTCGGTTACGGTGCCGTTCTGCACATAATTGCTTGGCTGAATGCCCGCGGCTTCTGAGGAGTTGCCGATGACTTCCTGAATCCAATAGATGTCATCCGCATTCTTGCCGATCTTCTGCGCGAACTTCTCCTTGATCGCCTTCATGCTGCTGGTATTGATGTGCTTGACGGCATCCATCCGGAACGCGCGCACGCCGGCATTCCACAGCGATACCAGGTAATCGGACTGGATGTCCTGCACCTTCTCGCTTTCGGAGTCGAAATCCCACATGGAGCTCAGGCGACATTCCTGAACTTCCCGCTGGTTGCCGTAGTCGGAAATGTTCTTGGTGCAGCTATGGAAGTCGGAGGCGGTGATGCCGTCCGGATACCGCTTGGTGGCGAAGCCCGGATAGGATCCGGTGGAGCCGTTGTAATCACTGCCGGCCACGCCCTTCTGTTCTCCGGCTGCGACGTCGGAACCGGTGGTCTGATTGATTACGACATCGGCGATGATGTCTACGCCGGCGGCGTTGCATTGCTTGATCATGTTCTTGAATTCGGCCTCGGTGCCGAGTTTGGAATCAAGTCTGTAGCTCACCGGCTGGTAACTCGTCCACCACTGTGTGCCTTGAATGGATTCCTGCGGCGGCGACACTTCCACATATGCCACGCCTTCAGGTCCATAGGTGTCGGTGCATTCCTTGGCAATCGTGTTCCAGCTTTGCTGGAAGGCGATGACCTGCACATCCTTCTTCGCGCTCGTCCGCGCTTCAGACTGGGCCTGGGCCATTGTCGGCACCACAAGCGCGGCACACGACATGGCCACGGCGACGCCAATCGCCACCACCCGGCCAATCGGTCGATTCTGGACGGCCATAACTCTCCGTTCTCATCATCGAGATCAGCGAACGAGTTCCTCAGCAGAACCCCATCGTCTGACAACGTATGCGTCATTTGCACTCGCCGGTAGCGAGCAACCCAAGACACACTCTGCGATGAATGTGCATACGTTTGCACCTTAAGTTGCGCTTTATAGTACCGGAAAAGCTGCGTAAGGCAATGAAACAGCGTGACCCCTTGTGCCGTAAGCCAAACTTCGAATCGCCCGTATGCAATCCGTCACAAGCACTTCCCCTCGTGTATGCAATCATGGCAATATATTCTTGCCGTATTGCTGCAAACACGATTATTTTTCATGAACTGACGCAATTCTCGACATTCTGCCATCCGGTTTCGTACTCATTGTCCGAGACGTATCGGAACTTCGGAAAGCCGTGACGGCATAATGAAAGTCGGATGCCGTTTCCTCCGGCATCCGACTGTGAAATCATGTGCAACCAAGCGATTCTACCTGTCTTCAAGCAGATGGGCCACGGCGTCGAGGGCGAGCTTGTAACCGTAGAATCCCATGCCGGTAATGGTACCGGTGGCGACCGGCGAAATCACGGAGCGCTTACGGAACTCGTCTCGTGCGGACGGGTTGGAGATGTGCACTTCCATCAGTGGCAGGCCTTCATCAATCACCATATGGGCGGAGTCGGCCAAGCCGTAGGAGTAGTGCGTGAAGGCGGCCGGGTTCATGACGATCGGCGTTTTCTCGTCAACCGCCTGATGCATCCAACCGATCATCTCGGCCTCGTCATCGCTCTGGCGCACCTCCACGTCAAGACCGAGCTCCTTGCCCCATTCGGCGCACAGCGTGCGCAGAGTCTCCAGATCCTGCCTGCCATACACGTCTGGCTGGCGTACACCGAGGCGACCGAGGTTCGGTCCGTTGACAACCACTACTTTGGTCATGATCACTTCCTTACGATTCTTGTCAGCCGCTTTCCGTCGGCCATGTCAGTGCTGAATGCGGCGGAATGCCTCTTCGACGGCATCCGCCGGCGGATCCTCAAGATGAATCGGATGGCCGATGTCGTCGAGAACCACGAAACGCAGCTTGTTGCCGCGGGCCTTCTTATCACGGTGCATGAGGGCGAGCACATCATCCCACGTTCCGTTGTTCCACGAGGTCGGCAGGCCCAGCGAGCCAAGCAGTGAACGATGATAGTCCACCAGATCCCGATCGATGTAACCCAGCAGATGTGACAGTTCGGCGGCATAGATGCAACCGACTGCGACGGCATTGCCGTGCCTCCAGCGGAAATGTTCGAGCTTCTCGATGGCATGGCCGAGCGTGTGTCCGTAATTCAGGAATTCACGCAATCCCGCCTCCTTGAGGTCGGCGGATACATGATAGGCCTTCACGGTCACGGTGCGTTCGATCAGCTCGGCGACGACTTCCTTCAAATTGGAATCAAGGAAGGTAGCGCCGTCAAAGGAACGCAGCTCATCGGCATGATCTTCGAGAATCCTCAGAATCTCAGGGTCCTTGATGAAACCGGACTTCGCAACCTCGCCCAGACCTTCGATGAAGATATCATTGGGCAGGGAGGCAAGCGTTTTCATATCGGCGAGCACGCCGGCCGGCGTGTAGAACGAACCGACTAGGTTCTTGCCCTGCGGCGTGTTAATACCCGTCTTGCCGCCCGTGGAGGCATCCACCATGGCCAGCAAGGATGTCGGACAGTTCACGTAGCGGATGCCACGCATCCATGTGGCGGCTACGAAACCGGCCAGATCGGTGGCCGCACCACCTCCCAGACCGACGATCGCATCGGAACGGGTGAATCCCTCGTCTCCCAGACGCTGCCAGATGCCGTTGGCCACGTCGATGGTCTTGCCGGCTTCGGCGTCAGGAATCACGATGTCATACACTTCGTATCCGCCCTGGCGCAACAAGGTGCGTGCCCGGTCGGAATGACGCTGCACCGGCTGGGTGTGGATAAGAGCCACCTTGGAGGGCTTGTCCCCCAATACCTGCGCAAGCTGGTTCATCGCGCCTTCGCCGATGCTCACGTCGTAAGGCTCGATCGTGGCACCGGTGACATGTACGGTTCGTTGAGCGATCATATCCATCAGCTTTCTCGCCGCGGCCTGCGGCGTTTGACCATGCGTGCGCACATGCACGTTCGCGACCTGCCTGAATACCGGATCACGATCACGGTACAGCTTCTTCCAACGCTTGTTGGCATCGCCGTTCAGCATCGGTCGGCCACCGCCACGATTGGCTCGCTCCATGGCTTCCTTGGGGTCGGCCATCAGATAGACGACCTTGCCTCCGTCCGCGATGTAGTCGGTAAGCCCCTTCTGGATGGATATGGTCATCGGCGCGCCCCCACCCAGCGAGAAGATACCGTCGAAATCCTCAAGGATGTCAAGTACGACATCGCTTTCAAGATCACGGAACGCCGGTTCGCCATAACGTTCGAAATATTCCGGAATCCTCATGCCGGCGTCATGTTCGATCTCGCTGTCGGCATCCAGGAACGGCAGATTCATCATCTGCGCGACTTCTCTGCCGACGCGGGTCTTTCCCGCCCCCATCATGCCGATGATCACGGCAACGGGCCTATGCATCGTCACGACGCATCACCTCATGTGTTCCGGCCAAGAGGCCAGATAGTTCTCGGCGTTACGCCTGGTTTCGGCTACGTTGTCGCCGCCGAACTTCTCCAGCATATATGCGGCGATGGTGAGCCTCACCATCGCTTCGGCCACGACCGCTGCCGCCGGCACCGCGGTGTTGTCAGAACGCTGGTTGATGGCCTGCGCGGCTTCGCCGGTGGTCACGTCAACGGTCCTCAACGCCTTCGGAATGGACGGAATCGGCTTCATCGCGGCACGCACCACGATCGGCTGACCGTTCGACATGCCGCCTTCAATACCGCCTGCCCGGTTACTCAGGCGTGCAATGCGCCCGTCTTCACCGACCACCATCTCATCATGGGCTTCGGAACCCGGCCGCATGGCCTCAAGGAAACCATCGCCGATTTCCACACCCTTGATGGCCTGGATTCCCATGACCGCGCTGGCAAGAGCCGCATCCAAGCGGCGATCGGACTCCACATAGGTGCCGACGCCTGCGGGAACGCCGTACACCACGACTTCAATCACCCCGCCCAAGGTATCGGCATTGTCCTTGGCCTCGTCGATGCGGGCGATCATTCGTTCCTCGGCCGTCTTGTCAAGCGTACGTACCGGCGAGGCGTCCAAAGCCTCGAGATCCTCCGGCTTGGGCAACACCGCCTCGGCAGGGTCGGTAATGCCCGCACCGCCGATGGATAGCACGTGGGAGACCGTACGGATACCGAACGTCTGCTCGAGGAACTGTTTGGCCACTTCTCCCAAAGCCACACGAGAAGCGGTTTCGCGTGCGCTGGAACGTTCCAGCACCGGTCTCGCGTCATCAAAGCCGTACTTGCGCATGCCGGTCAGATCGGCATGGCCCGGGCGTGGACGGGACAGCGGCGCATTGCGTCCCTCGCGAGGAATGTCGTGGTCAAGCGGATCCGCACTCATCACTTCCGTCCACTTCGGCCATTCCGTATTGGCGATTTCGATGGCCACCGGGGAGCCAATGGTCTCGCCAAAACGTACGCCGGTAAGCATGCGCACCTTGTCCTGTTCGAACTTCATGCGCGCACCACGGCCATAGCCGAGACGACGGCGCGCCAATGCGCCGACGATATCCTCCGTGGTGATGTGGATGCCCGCAGGCAGCCCTTCGATCATGGCGACAAGTGCCTCGCCGTGCGATTCGCCTGCTGTCTGCCAGCGCAACATGCCCTCTCCTTTTCTACCGAATGCAACTAGTGGACTATCTTAACGGTATGTGGTACATGATTTGCCTGCCGAGTCTGCTTTGTGGACTGGCCGTCAGCGTCGAGGACGTTCGCGCGCGTCGTGTTCCCCGCGCATGGATTGCCGTGGGCTGCATGGCGCAGATCATCGTGAACATCATCTACGCGCTATCCGTCAATGCGCTGTTCCTCGCACTGCAATCCCTCCTCTTCGCCGTGCTCGCCGCCGTCCTGCAGTGCGCACTCGCCCTGATCAGACCGGGGGCACTCGGCTTCGGTGATGTGACCGTCACGTCGGCCATGGGATTGGGCGTAGGCATGTTCGGCCTGTACGCCATGGTGCTGTGGTGGCTGTTCATCGCCGTCATCGGCCTGCTGTGGATCGCCTTCTGGACCCGTTTCGACCCGCAGAGGCATACGCAATATGCCGGCAGAACGCCGTTCGCCCCGGCAATCGTGGTGGCCGGGGCGATCAGTATCGCGATCTGCGCTCTGCTGTAGCGCCTGAACCGCGACTAATTGGCGTTTTCGTTGTTGTTCTTGTATTCGTCGCGAATCTTCCAGAACTCGTCTTCGGTTTCGACGAACTTCGTTTCACCGGTCTTCAGATTGGTGGTCACGAAATACAGCCATTTACCTTCCGGCGGGTCCATGGCCGCGGTGATGGCACCGTCTCCCGGATTGCTGATCGGGGTCGGCGGCAGGCCTTTGTTGATTCGTGTGTTGTACGGATTACTGGAATCGTTCAGCTGGTCGTCCGTCAGCTGGCTGGCGGAAATACCCAGACCATAGGCGACGGTGGTATCCATGCCCAAGGGCATGCCCGCATCGATGCGGTTGAGAATCACCCGCGCGACCTTCCCGTAGTATTGCTCGCTGCCGACCTCGGATTCGGCGATGGATGCGATGATCAGGATGCGCTCACGGTCGCTTCCCGTGGGCACGCCAAGCTTGTCGAGTTTGGCTATGCGCGCCTCCACCATGGCCTTGATGATGTCTTCGGCCGATTTGTTCTGGGCATCATAGGTTCCCGGTTCGAACCAGCCTTCGAATTTGCCGCCCGCCTCACTCGGCAGAATGCCATCGCCACCACCGTCGATGACGCTCTGGAATTCCGAAACATCCTTGCCGGAAGCCTGTGCGGCGGCGGTGATCACGTCGGACACGCGTTCGCCGGCCCTCACCTCCACGAAACCACCGGCCTGACTCTGATCGGAAAGGATCTTCGCCACATCGGAAGCCTTCATATGCGTCTTCAGCGAATACGTTCCCGGATACAGTGTGAAATCGCCTGCGTACACGGCATTGGTGAACGCGTCGACGGATTTGACGATGTCGGCCTTGACGAGATTCTGCGCGATTTCGGAAGCACCCTGCCCGGATTCCACGGTAAAGCTCACGTCCTGATCTCCAGGACCTGAATAATCCTCAACCTGAATCTGCTCATCGGCGGTGTTGATCGCCTTCCAATGCTTCAGCATGCGAATGCCGAAAATCGATCCGACCGCAATCAGGGCGACCACTACGACGACCGCGATCCATGTGATGATACGACGGTGTTTGCGTTTCGCACGGTGTCTGCGCATGTCACGACGAGATTTCGGCGGTTCCGGAGGCAACGCCGAGGTGAAGGTCTCCTGCGCAGGTTCAACCCATTGTGCGTTGTCGGAGAAAAAATCATCCAGATGCTCAGCCATCGATCGCTCCTCTGTACCTCTCTGCGCGGTCCAATGCTGTCTGCAGAATCACTACGGCAGACTGCTGATCAACCATCGGACGATGCCTGCGACCACCGATTTGCGCATCGAACAGTTGCTGGTGCGCGGTCACCGTGGTCAAACGTTCATCGACCAATTCAATCGTCGGAATGACATTGAGCGGTTCCGACTCATCCTGTGCCGCCGCCCGCATTCTTTTTTCCAGATTAGCAGCCCAGCGTCGTGCCTTCTTGGCACTTTTGCCTGCTTCGCCGTTCAACAGCAACGGCAGACCCACCACCACATGATCCACCGATTCGTCCTCAATGACGTTGATGACCTCATCCAATGCCCGGAATGAATCCCCATAAACCTGAATATTGCCCGCGGGGTGGGCAAGGGTGAGCTCGGGGTCGGACAGTGCAAGCCCGACCCTGGCATCACCCAAGTCAACTCCAAGCCATACCATGCCCGAAGGTTCAGCCCTTCATGGCCTGATCGACCAGAGCCTCGAGCGCGGCGTCGATCTTGGTGGCATCGGAGCCGCCACCCTGAGCGAAGTCGGGCTTGCCGCCACCGCCACCGCCAAGGATCTTGGAGGCGCCACGGACCAGGTCGCCGGCCTTGATGCCCTGCTTGCGTGCGGCATCGTTGGTGGCCACGGCGACCATCGGCTTACCGTCTTCGTTCACGCCGGCGAGAGCCACGACGACCGGCATATCCTCGCCAAGCTGCCCTCGAACGTCGAGCACGGTCTTGCGCAGGGCATCGAAGGAACCAAAATGTCCCACATTCTTGGAGGCCACCTTGACGGGAGCCTGAGAGGCCTTGGCATCGGCGACGAGAGCCGGCACGGAAGCGGCCAGCTGGCCTTCGTACATGGCGGCTAGGCGACGATCGGATTCCTTAAGCTTGGCCAACAGCGTATTCACACGTTCGGCCAGCTCATCCGGACGGGCGTTGAGCTGATCGGAAAGCTGGGAAACCAAGGCATGCTCACGGGCGTTGAATTCGTAGGCGCTCTGTCCGACCAGCGCATCCACACGGCGTACGCCGGAACCGATGGAGGCTTCGGACATGATGTTGACGGCGCCGATCTTACCGACGTGGTCGATGTGCGTACCACCGCACAGCTCACGGCTCCAGCCATCCTCGCCGATGGAGACCACACGCACGACGTCGCCGTACTTTTCGCCGAACAGGTGCATGGCACCCAAGGCAATGGCGTCATCGAACTTCATTTCCTGTGTGGTAACGGACAGGTTATCACGGATGCGATCGTTCACTCGGGCTTCGACGGCGTCCATCACGGATCTTGCCGGAGCCTTGGACCACTGGAAATCGAAGCGCAGACGGTTCGGAGCGTCCTCGGATCCACGCTGGGTGGCCTGCGGGCCGAGTTCCTCGCGCAGAGCCTTATGAACCATGTGGGTGGCGGTGTGGGAACGCGCGATGGCACCACGACGGTCGAGGTCGATGTTGGCGTTGACCTCGGCGCCCACCACCAGCGTGCCTTCGGTCAGGCGGCACTGGTGCACGATGAGGTCCTTGATTGGTTTCTGCACATCATCGACTTCAAGCACGGCACCGTCGTCGGAAAGGATCTCACCTTGGTCGGCGAGCTGGCCACCGGCCTCCGCATAGAACGGAGTACGGTCGAGGATGACCTCGATGTTGGCCGGACCGGTGACGGCAGGTACGGAACCCTTGCCTTCCTGCATGATGCCGATCACGCGGGCGCGCGCCGACATATCGGTGTAGCCCAGGAAGTCAATCGGCTGGACAAGCGTTTTCTCGAAATCGTCATAGACGGACAGATCCACATTGTGACGCTTCTTCAACGCATCGGCACGGGCACGGCTCTTCTGTTCGGCCATGAGCTCGCGGAATTTGGCCTCATCGACCTTCACGCCCTGTTCCTCGGCCATTTCAAGGGTCAGCTCGATCGGGAAGCCGTAGGTGTCGTGCAGCTTGAAAGCGTCATCACCGGAAACGACGGTCTTGCCGGACTCCTTGGCCTTGGCCACGGCCAGGTCGAAGATCTCGGTGCCGGACTCGAGGGTACGACGGAATGCGTCCTCCTCGCCGTAGGCGGATTCGGATACCTCATGGAATGTGCTCTCCAGCTCCGGATAGCTCGGGACCATGGCCTCCTTGGAGACGGGGAACAGGGTCGGCAGCACCGGATCGGTCACGCCGAGGGCGCGCATGGCCTTGACGGTGCGGCGCAGCAATCGGCGCAGCACATAACCACGGCCGTTGTTGGACGGACGCACACCGTCTGACATGATCATAAGGGCGGACCGCACATGGTCGGCGACCACGCGGAACTTGACGTCCATGGCCTCATCGTCGCCGTAGGTACGACCGGATAGCTTCTGGGCGGCCTCGATGACCGGGAAGACCTCATCGGTCTCGTAGATGTTCTGCTTGCCCTGCAACAGGTAGGCGAGACGCTCCAGACCGGCGCCGGTATCGATGTTCTTGTTCTCGAGCTCGCCGACGATATGCAAGTCGGTCTTGGACTTGACGTTGTCGACCTCATAGTTTTCGAACACGAGATCCCAGATCTCGATATAACGGTTTTCATCGGCAATCGGGCCGCCCTCGACGCCGTATTGAGGTCCACGGTCAACGTAGATCTCGGAGCAAGGGCCACCCGGGCCGGGGCCGCCGGTGGTCCAGAAGTTGTCTTCCATGCCCATGATCTGGATATGCTCTGGATCGACGCCCTCGTTCTTCCACATCGAGCGGGCTTCCTCGTCATCGGTGAAGGTGGTCATCCACAGCTTTTCCGGATCGAAGCCGTAGCCGCCCTGGTCCTGCGGGGTGGTCAGCAACTCATATGCGTAATGGATGGCCTCCTCCTTGAAGTAATCACCGAAGGAGAAGTTGCCGAGCATCTGGAAGAAGGTGCCATGACGGGTGGTCTTGCCGACCTCGTCGATGTCCAGGGTACGCACGCACTTCTGGTTGGAGGCCATACGGTTCTTCGGCGGAGTCTGCTCGCCCATGAGGTACGGGATGAACGGGACCATGCCTGCGATGGTGAACAAGGTGGTCGGATTCGGCGAGATCAGCGACGCGGAAGGCACGATAAGGTGATCATGCTTCTGGAAATAATCAAGGTAGCGCTTCGCGATTTCAGAAGTGCGCATGTGAGATTGAGCTCCTTTATTGCCGGAGGGTCTGATGCCCTCCGAACGTCTTGTACAAATGTTGCCTATACGGATTGAAGCGCGACGATCAGTCGATCTTGTCGGCATATCTGGCGTTAAGTTCAGCCTCGCGGGCTCGACGCGTGGCATTGAACTCGTTGACCAATCCTTCAAGCGTGCGTACGGTCACGTGGTCCTGATCAGGGCCGAGCAGGAACTGGCGCGCCACGTCAGGCGTATTGGCCTTGATATAGGCCTGCGCCTTGGTGACGGCCATGACTCCGATGCCTACACCCAGGGAAATCCAAAAGAGACGTTTGAACATCACTCCCCCTTGTTCTGGGCACGGTCGGCGGTCCGATTGTTCATGAAGGACTGTGCCGTGGACTTCAGAGCATAGACGGCCGAAGCGATCTTAATGACCGGCTTGCCAAGGAAGGATCCATAAAGGTCGGTCAGGGCGCCCACATTGTTGGCCGTGGTCGAGGCTGCCGCGGAGATCTTGTTGACATCCTCCAGTGACTTATTGACCTGCTGTACGGTGGTCACACTTTCGTCAAGCGCCGGAATCGCATGGTCTCCGGTGTCCTTGACGGTCTGTGCGATCTGATCGAACAGCTTGCCCAGACGGATCAACGGGTAGATCATGAAACCGGCGAGAATCGCGAACGCGATTGCCGCAATCAGACCGGCGATTTCTCCAACACCCATCATGTACCTCTTTTCTGTCCCACGGTGACCCGCGAACACAATACCCGCCTAACAGTAGTCAAAAGCCACGACGGAAGGCAAATTCGTTCACTGGTTATATGAAATGACGGTCACTGCCTGATCGATTGGTTGTTCCGTGTCGAAATCAAGGCTGGTGACCGACCCGTTCGCCGGTCGTTCGCTGAGGTCATAGCCTTCGGGCGCATAACGATGCATCAGACTCAGCAAGGTATTGCCATGAGAAATCTGCAGCACATGATCGCCGTCCTTCAGCAACGGATTTGCGGCGATCAGCGAAAATCCCTCCTCGACGCGTTCCCAGTATTCGGCATCGGACTCGGCGTCATGGAACGGATCGGCCTCTTTCAGAAAGTCACGGGTGGCCGCAAGGCCGAACTTCGCCACGATGTCATTGTAGTTCTTGGCCCCGTGAGGCCCGCCGGCAGCAGTCCATGCGACGCTCATGTCCTGTCCCTCGAAATATCCATAGAACTGTTCGCGCAAATGCATGTCGCTGATCAACGCCGGACGGACATGCCCTGCCAACTCATTCATGTCGAGAATGCGCTGCGCGGTTATCTGGGCGCGCGTGGTGTCGGAACAATAGGCGGCGGCGAAATCGTAATCACGCAACTTGGTCGCGGCCTTGTCGGCATCGGCGATGCCGGACTGCGTCAGCGGCGAATTCGACCACCCTTGCAGACGGTTGTATCGATTGAAGAACGTCTGTCCGTGACGGACGAGATGGAGATGAAGCAACATGCTTTCATGCTACCCGCTGAAGTGGGCGAAACGCATGCACTACGATGGGATTATGAGTCATTTCATTTCACGCTGGCTGGTTTTGACCATAGCGGCCGGGGTCATGGTTGCCCTGCTGCCCGGCATGCATGCCATCGGAGACCCTCCGATTCTTGGCATCGGGGCGTTCGCATTGTTCATGGCACTGATCAATGCCTCGATCAAACCGATCGTGCATGCCATAGCGTTGCCGTTCTCCATTCTGTCGTTCGGCCTGATCGCCCTGATCATCAACTGGCTGTTCATGCAGCTCGCCTCCTGGCTGGCCATGAGCCTGTTCGACGTGGGCGTCGTCATCGACGGCTTCTGGTGGTCCGTCATCGGTTCGCTGATCATGTCGATCGTATCCACCATCGTCGGCGGCATTATCGGCGGCATGTTCGCGGACTGATCAGCACCTGCGGAATCCCCGCAGATAACGCAAATAGCAAAGAGCCTCGCGGCCATAACGGCGGCGAGGCTCTTGCTGTATGTCCTTATACTGTATGTTCTTACAGTATGTGAATCCAGATCAGCGGGCGTAGAATTCGACCACGTACTGGATGTTGACCTGCACCGGGATTTCCTCGGCTTCAGGCTTGCGAGTCAGGGTGGCCTTCAGGGAAGGCAGGTTGACGTCCAGGTAGCCCGGGACCGCCGGCAGCACATCGCGGTGCACGCCTTCGGCAGCAATCTGGAACGGAACCATGGTCTGGCTCTTGGCCTTGACCTGAATGGTCTGGCCAGGCTTGACGCGGTAGGACGGGCGGTCGACGATGTTGCCGTCGACGAGAATGTGACGGTGGACCACGAACTGACGGGCCTGGGCGGTGGTGCGAGCGAAGCCTGCACGCAGAACCAGGGCGTCAAGACGGGTCTCGAGATCGGTCAGCATGGCGTTACCGGTCTGGCCGGCGGTGTGGGTGCCCTTCTCGTAAGCGGCGCGAAGCTGCTTCTCGGAAATGCCATACTGAGCGCGAAGACGCTGCTTCTCGCGCAGACGCACTGCGTAATCGGATTCAGTGCGGCGGCGGGTGCGGCCGTGCTCACCCGGAGCATACGGACGCTTTTCGAAGATGCGCTGAGCCTTAGGGGTCAGAGCGATGCCGAGGGCGCGGGAAAGACGCACCTGACGGCGAGAACGCTGAACGTTCGTCATTGGTTTAATCCTTTGTTTGTTCTGTCGTTGTCTGAACGGAACGCGCGTCGATCACTCGACCCGCGCTGAGCCAGCCTCTCCAGTGCTTCCTTCGCGGCAAGCGCGAACGGCAACCTTCGACAAGGTCGGCCGCCGACCCACTGATGGGCTAAGACTCCAGACGGCATACGTCTACAAGACGCACACCAATCGTCAATGATACACACAGGGGCGGGACTAGCATCGAACAGCCTGGCATTCGGCATGTCTTGCCCTATGCCTCGCTCAGCACTCCCCTATCCATGCGGAATACGTAGTCCACATATGCCAGAGCGTCCGGGTCATGCGTGACCATCAACACAGCGGTACCGCCATTCGCGACATCCCGTAGCAGCCGCATGACGATCGCGGTGCTTGCCGCATCCAGATCACCGGTGGGTTCATCGGCAATGAGCAACTTCGGCCGATTCATCAACGCGCGTGCGATGGAGACGCGACGCATCTCACCGCCGGAGAGCTCCTTCGGATAACAGTCGGCCAGATCGGCGATTTCCAGCATTTCCAGCAACTCACGGGCACGCCCGACAAGACGGTCGGAAGAACGGACGGCCGTATCCGTGACGATCGGTGCCGCCGCGATTACATCTGGCAGACCGTCGTCCACCTGCGTCTGGCCGGAAGGCATCTTCTCGGCATCATCGTTCTCCTGAGCATCATCGTTGCCATCGATCTCTTGATTGCCGGGCTCGAGTACCGCCGGAAGAATCACGTTATCGATTACGGTGAGATTCGGCAGCAACGTCTGACTCTGCGTCACGAATCCGATCACCCGGTTGCGTATCGCCGACATCTGTCTGTCACGTAAGGCGACGATATTCCGCCCATCAAGCGTGATCGTGCCGTCAGTAGGACGCAGCAATCCGGTAATGAGGTTGAGCAACGTACTCTTGCCGTTGCCGGAACGCCCCACGATGGCGATGAATTCACCTTCCCTCAGAATGAGGTTCACATGGTCGACCGCCGCGAACGGCTTGCCACGGCGCGTGAATTCGCGGGTCAGATCGTGCAGCTCCAATACGTTCATGCTCACTCCCCTTCCCTCAACGTCAGATAGGTTTCCGGTGCGGACAGTTTCACCGCGGTGGCGATGGATGCGATCACACCGGTAATCACCGCGAATACGAAACTCACGGCAATCAGCAGCATTACGTTCCACACGCCGGATTGCAGATAAGGCAGCTCCAACTGTCTGCCGATCAGCGTGCTGAAGGGGAAGATCGCCAGCGAAGCGAGCGCCACGCCGATTGCACCGCCCAATGCGCCGATCATGACGGATTCCCTGATGATGATGCCCACCAATGTGGAGCGCGTGGCTCCCATGATGCGGTACGCGGCGAATTCACGTTTGCGCTCATTCATGGCGGAGGCGAATACCGCAAGCAGTACGATCAGCCCCATGATCCAGAACACGGCCACGAAAATCGTCACATATCCCACGATGACCGTCAGATTGTTCTTGGTGGTTGCGGTGATGCCGCCCGGATAGACATAGCCAAGGCCTTTGAGTCCCGTGGCTTTGGTGATGTTGGAGGCGACCTGCTGTGCGGAATAGCCATCCTTGACCTTGATCAGGATGGCGGAGACCGCTTTGTCGGCATATTCCTGCGGAATGGCAGGATGCCCGACCTTCGCGGAATAGGAAACGACGTCGGGGACGGTGTTCATATTGACGAATACGGAATTGTCAAGTGACGTACCCGTGTTCGCCAGCTGCGCGGCGACCGGGAATTCGTGCCCATACAGCTTGACGGTGTTGTTTCCGGATACGTTGATGCTGGCTCCGGCGATGATCTGGCCGTCTTCGAGCACACCGTCGAATTGTGAGCCGATCCATGGGGTGATGACGAAATCGGTTTGCGGGTTGAAGCCGATGATCTGCACCTTGTCGTCGCAACATGCGGCGGCCAGCGACGAAATGTAGGTCTGTGCGGTGATTTCGTCGATGCCGTCGGCCTTCGATACCTCGTTTTCGATGTCGTTGGTGAAGTAGAAGGTACTCGATCCGCCATTCGTCAGCAACGCCTCGGCTTCGTTTTTCGTATTCTGCGGGGTAACTATCAGATCGGCGCCCATACGTTCCTGCATGCTGTTCAATCCCGCTTCAAGGTTCATCGACAGCAGGGAGCCCCCGTAAAAGGCGACGGTGAGCATGGTGACCACGATGACGAGGGCCGTGGTCCGAAACGGCTTGCGCCTGAGATTCGTCACAGGCAGGCCGGCAAGGGTGACATGATTCATATCAGCGATGCTTTGCCGGCTTCAGGTCAAGGTATGCGGCGATGACGGAGAATACCGTGGTGAGTACGCCCAGCACGATCAGCGTAGGCAGCGTCACCATGTGGCAATGCATCATCGCGCCCTTGCACACGCCGATCAGCACGGTCGGTACCAGAATCACCAGCACGCCCAGTACGGCGTTGGCGATGTCCAGACCGGCGCGGGTCGCTTCGGCGACAAACAGACCGATGATGGCGAGCAGTGCGATGACGATGCCGATGCCGAGCGCTGCCTGCGCGGTGTAATGGCAGGCCATCGGCATGTCAGTGACCTCGCACACATGGGCGAAGGTTCGCGGGGCGACGGCGATCAGCACGCCAAGGACGAACTGCGCAATGGCTGCGAAAAGTTTCTTGTTCATGATTTCCTCTCGACAAATAATCAGGCAACGCCCGATTATCGCAGTGTTGACCATGAAAGAAAAGTCTTGACTTTTCACGTTCGTAGTGCTAAAGCGCCTGTCGAAAGCTCTCAGAGCTTTTCGATAGCTGAACCGTCAAACGGGGAACCCAGTGGGTTCCACGTAGGTGAAGTGAGCGGCACCGCCGCGAAGGGCGCCTGTCGAAAGCTCTCAGAGCTTTTCGATAGGCGCCACGCGCAGCATCAGCCGCTTGATGCCATCCGTGCCGAAATCCACGGTGATAACGGAATTGCGGCCCTTGTCCTGCGTATCGACGATGGTGCCCAAGCCATACTGGTCGTGCGTGATCTTGTCTCCGATATGGAAATCCTCGATATTGAGGTTATTGTCCTTGCTCAGTGCGGAGGCGGGTGTGGTTCTCGGTTTGTCAAGCGCCTTCGGTTTGGTGTGACGGGTGGTCACCTTGCCGGCCTTAGCGGACTTGCCGGAACCGTAGGAAGACGATCCGTACGAGGATCGCGAACTCGAACCGTACGCGGCACGGCCCGAACCGTAGGACGAGCCACCACGGGAGGATGACGAGCCATATGACGATCCTCCATACGAAGAGCGAGAACCGTATGAGGTCGTTCCACCATAGGATCCGCCACGTGAGCCATATCCGGAGCCGCCGAACGACGAGGTGCCGAAGTCGTCATCGCCCCAACCGCCGAATTCGTCGTCATCGTCGAAGCCGCTCTGCCAACCGCCGCGCATGCGTTCCATGCCGGCTTCCTTACGCTTCCAATCGATGAGATCCTCCGGAATCTCATCGAGGAACTGGCTTGGCATCATTTCGTTGGCCTGTCCCCATTGCGCACGCACCGCCGCTCGGGTCACATACAGACGCCTTTTCGCACGGGTGATGCCCACATAGGCAAGACGACGTTCCTCGGAAAGCTCGCTCGTATCTTCTATGGCTCGTGAATGAGGGAAGGTACCCTGCTCCATGCCGGTGAGGAACACGACCGGATATTCAAGGCCCTTGGCGGTATGCAGGGTCATCATCGTGACCTTGCCGGAATCCTCGTTCTCACCGGGCAACTGATCGGAATCCGCCACCAATGCGGTGGTTTCCAGGAATCCCGCCAATGTGGCGTCCGGCGTGTTCTGTTCGAATTCCGCCGCTACGGATTGCAGCTGCGAAAGATTATCCACGCGTGAGGCGTCCTGCGGATCTTCGGAGCGTTGCAGTTCCTCCAGAAGTCCGCTTCTGGACAGCACCTCCGCCACCACTTCGGATGGTTTGGCGTCATGTGCCTTCGCAAAGTCGACCAATTCGTGCATCAGGTCGCGGAACGCTCCCAATGGCTTCGCCGTTCGTCCGGTCATGCCTTCGATCTGGTCAAGATGTTCGATGCCGTCGAAGAACGTCGTGCCATGTCGATCCGCATACATGGCGACCAGCCCTTCCGCACGGGCGCCCAGCCCTCGTTTCGGCACGTTCAGGATGCGACGCATGTTCACGTCGTCGGCGGGGTTCACGATGGCCTGCAAATATGCGATGGCGTCCTTGACTTCTCTGCGTTCGTAGAATTTGGTGCCTCCTACCAACTGGTATGGCAGGTTGGCGTTGATCATCGCCTCTTCCAGCGAACGCGATTGCGCGTTGGCCCGGTACATGATGGCCATGTCGCTGTAGGCGATGCCTTCCTCCGTATGCAGCCTTGTGATTTCGGATGCGATATAGCCGGCCTCCTGCTGCGCGTTGTCGGCTGCATAGCCGATGATCGGATCGCCTTTGCCGAGTGCGGTCCACAGTTTCTTCGGCTTGCGGTTCTCGTTCTTCGCGATCACCGCATTCGCCGCATCCAGAATGGTCTGCGTCGAACGGTAGTTCTGTTCGAGCATGATGGTCTTCGCGTTCGGGAAGTCCTCTTCGAAATCCTGGATGTTGCGGATGTCGGCGCCGCGGAAGGCGTATATGGACTGATCGGAGTCACCGACGACGGTAACCCAGGAGGGTCCGACCCGGCCCGCGCCCGTGGCATGCGGATCGGCCTGCTCGCCCGAATCGATGCCGGAGAGTTCACGCACCAATACGTATTGGGCGTGATTGGTGTCCTGATACTCGTCCACGAAAATGTAACGGAATTTGTGCCGGTAATAATCGCTCGCTTGCGGGCACGTTCTGAACAGTTCGACGGTGCGCATAATCAGATCGTCGAAGTCCACGGCGTTGGCCTGTGCCAGACGGTACTGGTATTCGGCGTACACCACGGCGAACAGTTCCTCGACGTTGTCGAACCGTCCCAGCTGGTAGCCGCGTTGCCCCGGCCGGTAATCGGCGGCATAGGTCTTGAGCTGGTCCTTCCACGAGATCAGTGAGTTCTTGTAGTCGGAGATCTTGCCGAGAATCATGCGCGGCGTATAGCGCTTCAGGTCAATGTTCAGATCGGCGCCGATCAGCTTGATCAGTCGTTCACTGTCAGCGGTGTCATAGATGGAGAATCCGGATTTCAGGCCGATCTGGTCGCCGTCGCGTCGCAGGATGCGCACGCAGGCGGAATGGAACGTCGAAATCCACATGCGTTCGGCTTCCGGTCCGACGAGTGCGGCGAGACGTTCCCTCATCTCGGCCGCGGCCTTGTTGGTGAAAGTGATGGCGAGAATCTGGCTTGCCCAGATGCCATGAGCCAGAAGCCATGCGATACGGCGTGTCAGCACACGGGTCTTGCCTGATCCCGCACCTGCGCCGATAAGCAATGCCTGACCGTAGTACTTCACCGCTTCGCTCTGCTGCGGATTGAGATCCTTGATCAACGTTTGCGGATCGCACAAGACGGGTCCCATGTTCTGCTGCACCGGTTCCACTTTCCTTCTCGACATCGTATATTCGCGGAATACATATCTACCACACGCGCAGGTCAGAGGAAGACGTTCGGATAGTCAATTGACGCGCGTATATTGACTGCCATATGCGGCTCGCCGCATGCCACCTACCATGCTGCGTTCGCAGCCGACAACACCTAAGGGGATTCATGAAGGAGCTTGAAGAGCGCATTCGCGAACAGGGTACCGTCAAGCCGGGCGACGTGTTGAAGGTCGACGCCTTCCTCAACCATCAGTGCGATGTGGAACTGTTCGATCATATGGGCGCCGCCTGGGCCGAGCATTTCCAAGACAAGACCATCACCAAGATTCTGACCATCGAGGCTTCCGGCATCGGCATCGCCTGTGTGGCGGCCCGTCATTTCGGCAATGCACCGGTGGTGTTCGCCAAGAAGGCGCAGTCCATTAACCTTGACGGCGATCAGTACACCACCACCGTCTATTCCTTCACCAAGCAGAAGGAATTCCCCGTCATCGTCTCCAAGCGTTACCTCAATGAGGGCGATCATGTGCTGCTTATCGATGATTTCCTGGCCAATGGCAAAGCATTGAGAGGCCTGATTGAGCTGTGTCATAAGGCAGGTGCCGTGGTGGAGGGCATCGGCATCGCCGTGGAGAAGGGTTTCCAAGGTGGTGGCGACAAGCTCCGCGAGGAAGGCTATGACGTCGATTCGCTGGCGATCGTGGAATCGATGGATTCCCAGACCGGTTCCATTACATTCCGCGCATAGTCGTTTCGACTCATACGATTGCACTGCACAACGCTCATTCATGAATTAAGAGAGGATTTACTGTGAGCGAAGAGAAGAACATCACGAAGACGAGTGTCTCGTTCGAGGCGTTGAGCAGCCTGGACGCACCCGTATCGTTCTGGAAGGGCATTCCGTTCGGCCTGCAGCACGTCATGGCCATGTTCGTGGCCAATCTGGCACCGATTTTTCTGGTGGCCTCGGCCGCCAAGATGGATGCCGCGCAGTCGGCCACGATCATTCAGGCCGGTCTGCTGGTGGCCGGCCTGGGCACCTGCCTGCAGCTGTATGGCCTGTGGCTGATCGGTTCCCGTCTGCCGATGGTCACCGGCATTTCATTCACCTATGTCGCCGCCGCCATGTCGATCGCCCAGAATCAGGGCTATGGCGCCGTCGCCGGTGCGGTCGTGCTCGGAGGCCTGTTGGAGGTCGTGCTCGGTTTGACGGCTAAATATTGGCGTCGTTTCGTGCCTCCGATCGTATCCGCGATTGTGGTCACGTCCATCGGCTTCTCCCTGCTGTCCGTCGGTGCCACCAGCTTTGGCGGCGGTTCCGGCGCGAAGGATTTCGGTAGCTGGCAAAATCTTACGCTCGGTCTGATCTCGCTGGTGGCATGCCTCGCGTTCCAGTTGCTGATGAAGGGCACCGCCAAGCAGCTGTCCGTGCTGTTCGGCCTGGTTGTCGGCTACGTGGTTGCGATTGTCATGGGCAAGGTCGATTTCTCCGGTTTCTCGAGCCTGCAGGTGGTGTCGGTCCCTCATTTCATGCCGTTCCAGCTTGAGTTTGATCCGGGTGCGATCATTTCCTTCGCATTGCTGTATGTGGTCTCCTCCGTGGAAGTGCTTGGTGATACCGCAGCCCTCACCAAGGTGGGTCTCGACCGTCAGCCCACCGACAGGGAAACCGCCGGCGCCATCGCCGGTGATGGTCTGATCTCCTCCGTCTCCGGACTGTTCGGCTGCCTGCCGCTGACCTCCTTCGCGCAAAACATCGGTCTGGTGGCCATGACGAAGGTCATCAACCGCAAGGTGATTCTTTCGGGTGGCCTGATCCTGGTGCTGGCCAGCTTCGTGCCGGCAGTGGCGGAAGTGTTCAATTCCCTGCCGCAGGCCGTGCTTGGCGGCTGCACCATCATGATGTTCGGCAACATCATCCTGTCGGGCTTCCAGATGATCTCCGAAGCGGGGTACACGCAGCGCAACATCACCATCGCCGCGCTGAGCCTGACCATCGGCATCGGCTTCACGCAGGTCGGCGACATCTTCACCAACTTCCCTCCGCTGTTCCAGTCGATCTTCGCATCCAACTGCATCGCGGTGGCGTTCGTGGTCGCCGTGATTCTCAACGCGGTGCTACCGAGTGAGGAGCACTTCCTGTCCGCTCCGCAGCATCAGGAGGATTAAGGCTCTGCCCATCGACAACGATCAGTAATATGAAGCCCCCGATCCGACCTCGGACCGGGGGCTTCGCTGTTTTTCACCGATCAATGGCCTTGCTTGATCCAGCGCTGAATCGCATCCTTGACGGTTTGAGCGTAGATGGTGTTGGTCACTCCCGGATGGATGCCGTCTCCGGCAAGCTCGTCGGCATGGGCTGAAATCGCCGCATCCCAGTCCACCAACACCACATCGTCGCTGTGCGCCTCAGCGAATCGCCGCAGCGTGTCATTGGTGCCAGGAACCCATGACACCGGCGCATGCGCATTGATAAGCACCAGTACATGTTCCGGTCCGATATCGTCAAGAATGTCATTCAATTGGTCATCCGTCACCACGGAATTGGTGGCCAGCCCGATCAACACCCACTGGCGCAGTCCATCGGACTGCCCTTTTGCCTGATCGATAAGACCCTGTGCCTTAAGCATTGAGCGCGAGGTTTCGGCATCCACCGTGATTCCAGGAAATACGGACTGTAGACCCTTGCTGGAAGCCAACATCACGGAATCGCCGATTGCCGTCATTTGGTGCCCGGACGGCATCGTATGCACGGGCTTTTTCGGCCTTGGAACCTTACGTCTGTCCAAGACGTCATGTCGCCGCTGACGTTGCAACATTCTGGCATTGGCTTCCAACGAAGTCTGAACGCCGGTCTGCGCAGGCGCATTGGCAACGGCATATCCGGCAAAACTCCACGTACAGGTCAATACGAGCACGGTGGCCCACAATCGTAGGCCGTTATCCGAATCAAATGTGTCTGTCGGGCGAATCAGCGCGATGAAACCGGCACGGGCCACCGGGCGCTCAAACAGCATCCATGAAAGGACCGCGAATACGGCGGTCAGCATGACGGTCACCGCCAGTGTACGATCGGCATATCGCGCACCCCACTGCGGGAACACGGCCCGCACGAGCAGCCATAACGGCCAATGCCATAAGTAGATGCCGTAGGAATAGCGGCCGATCATGGCAAGCGGTCTGAACACCAGCAAGTCCTGCATCCATGATCCGAAGGGAATGGAGCCGGCTATCAATATTACGGACAGTGTCGAAGCCGACGCAATGGCGAAGCGGAAAGACATGGCTCCTTGATCGATATGACGCATCATCCACAGCAACGCCAATAACGCTACGAATGCGGCAATCGGACCGATCCGTCCCCAACGTGCGTGAATACGGTCCATCAGCTGTGTTTCGGAGACGCGGCCGTTGCCGTGCCTGAGTAGCATCAGTGCCCAAGCGAATGCTGCACCGAGCCATAATCCCATGGCATGCGTATCGGAGCCGAAATACACGCGTGTGGGATCGTCGATGTGGTACCGCAGTCCCATGGACAGGGCGCTGCATATGGCCAATCCGGTCAATACGAATACGGGAATCCACCGATGGAGGCTTTTCAACAACACGTACACCGCAATCGGCACCAGCAGGTAAAACTGCATGAGTACGGACATGAACCACATATGCCGGAACATGTCGGGATTCATTTGCGCGAAATAACTGCTTCCGCTGCTGATGGCGTACCAGTTGTAACAGCCGAGCAACACGGTGAGTATCTGATTGCGTATACCGACGAGCATGTCGCGATTGATGAACCACGCCATGGCCACCGTGATGGGAATCAGCGCCAGCAACGCCGGGTATATTCGCCGAAATCGTTTGAGATAATACTCGCCCCAGCCGATGCCCCTGCCGGCATCGATACGTCGTAGCAGCGAAGAGACGATCAGGAAACCCGAAATGGTGAAGAACACATCGACGCCAAGGAATCCTCCGGGCAGGACGCCCTGATCGCAGTGGTAGAGCACTATCGCGATCAGGGCGATGCCCTTCAGCCCATCCAAACCGACAAATCGTCGTCCAACCACGAAAAACCGCTTCCTTCGAAAGAACACATGCACGCCATCAAGCGTGACCTTCGTATCGTACTACCATGCGTCCCTCATTCATACGATGCGATGAACGCAACGAGCGGTCTCACATCGGACCGGCAATCATCCGAAAAAAACGAAACCGTGTTTCGAATGCGATCGACAATGCGACTGCATTCGAAACACGGTTTTACGAACGGGGCCTCCCCTATATCTGTGAGGAAACGCCTCTCATCACTTGGAGAAGGTGTTGCCGTAGGTGTCCTGGCCGGCATCGGCGATAGCGGCGGACTTGCGGGCGATGGCCAGCTCCTCGTTGGTCGGGATGACGCAGATGGTGATCGCGGAATCCGGAGTGGAGATGATGCGCGGCTCCTTGGAGCGGGTCGCATTCTTCTCCTCATCCAGCTTGACACCGAACGGAGCGAGCTTGTCGCACACCATCTTGCGCACGATGTCATCGTTCTCGCCAACGCCTGCGGTGAAGGTGATCACATCCACGCCACCCATCTGGGCGGTGTAGTTGCCGATGTAGCCGACGATGCGGTGCACGTAGACGTCCAGCGCCAGCTTGGCGTCCTCATTGCCTTCGCCGACCAGACGATGCACTTCACGCAGGTCGCCGTAGCCGGTCATGCCCATCATGCCGGAACGCTTGTTGAACAGGGCATCCAGCTCGTCCACGTTCATGTGGGCGTTACGGATCAGATGGAAGACGACGGCCGGATCGATGTCACCGGTACGGCCACCCATCATGAGGCCTTCCAGCGGGGTCAAACCCATGGAGGTCTCGACCGGCTTGCCGGAGATTTCGGCGGAGGCGGAAGCACCGTTGCCGATGTGCAGCACGATCTGCTTCAGGCCCTCGGCAGGCTTGCCGATGACGGCCGGCACCACGGAGGAGATGAACTCGTGGGAGGTGCCGTGGGCACCGTAACGACGGATGTGGTACTGGTCGGCGATCTCCTTGTTCAGCGCGTAGGTGCTGGCCGCCTTCGGCAGCTGGAAGAAGAAGGAGGAATCGAACACGAAGATCTGCGGAACATCCGGCAGCAGGGAGCGCATGACTTCGGCGCCCTTGGCCTCCGGGCCGTTGTGCAGCGGAGCGAGCACGGCAAGATCCTTGACCTGATTGATGGTCTTGTCGGTGACCAGGGCCGGATCCGGGAAGAGGGAGCCACCCTGAACGACACGATGGCCGACGGCGACGATGCCGGCTTCGTCCAGCTTCGGACCGAACTCATCGAAGAAGCCGAGAACGCGCTTCAGACCCTGCTCGTGGTCGTGAATCGGCTCTTCCAGCTCATGCTTTTCACCGTTGAACTCGTGCTTGTAGTGGCCGTCAACCGGCTCGCCGATCTTCTCGACCAGGCCGGAAGCAATACCTTCACCGGTTTCAAGATCAACCAGCTGATACTTGATAGAGCTGGAACCGGAATTGATGACAAGGACGGTTTTCGCCATTGTGGGCATCCTCCATGTGTTATATCGATGTGCCGCTTACGCGACTTTCCAAAACCTTAGATTACTCGTTGCTTGCTACAAAATGCCGTATTACTGGGCTTCGATGGCCGTCAGGGCAACGGTGTTGATGATGTCCTGCACGGTGGCGCCACGGCTCAGGTCGTTGACCGGACGATTCAGCCCCTGTAGCACCGGACCGACCGCCACCGCGCCGGAAGAGCGCTGCACGGCCTTGTAGCCGATGTTGCCGGCGCACAGGTCCGGGAACACGAACACGTTAACGTGTCCGGCAACCGGATCGCCCTTAGCCTTGGTTGCGGCTACGGTCGGCGACCAGGCGGCATCGAACTGGATGGAACCGACCACGGCCAGTTCAGGAGCCTTGTCCTTGACGATTGCGGTGGCTGCCTCGACCAAATCAACATCCGGGCCCTTGCCGGAGCCGAGCGTAGAGTATGAGAGCATGCCGACTTTCGGTTCCAAACCGAATGCTTTGGCGGTTTCGGCGGATTGGATGGCGATTTCCGCCAGCTGTTCGGCGTTCGGATTCAGGTTGATGGCACAGTCGGAGAATACGGCCACATGATCCTTGAAGCACATGAGGAACGCACCGGAAACCAACGAGGTGCCCGGTTTGGTCTTGATGACCTGCAATGCCGGGCGAACCGTGTTGGCGGTGGAGTTGACGGATCCGGACACCAGACCGTCGGCCAGGCCGAGCACCACGAGCATGGTGCCGAAATAGCTGGCATCGGTCAGTTGCTTACGCGCCTGATCCTCGGTCATGCCCTTCTTGGCGCGCAGTTCGCACAGCTTGGCGACCATCGGCGTGAGCACTTCCTCATCATCCATGGCTTGGAACTTCGCCTTGCTCAGGGATTTCAGACCCAGTTCCTCGCCTCGGGCCAAAATCGCGTTCTCGTCGCCCACGATGATCAGGTCGACGACGTCACGCTCCAGTAGGTAATCGGCAGCCTTGATGATACGGTCCTCTTCGCCTTCCGGCAGTACGATGGTTTTCCTATCGGCCTTGGCCTTGCCTAGTAGGCTGTACTGGAAGGCATATGGCGTAGTCGGCACCTCGAACGGTGCGTCGATTGCCGCCAGAAGGTCGGCGGTGTCGACGTTGAAGGAGAACGCTTCGGAGGCCTTTGCGACGGCACCTTCCTCGCTGAAATCGACTGCGGGAAGCGTCCATACGGGAACCGGATAATCCGCGAATTCAGCATGCAGGGCTTCCGGCTGATCGTCCTTGCATCCGGTGATGAACACGCCGACGACCTTGGTGCCGGCCGCCTCGATGGTGGCGGTGGAAGCTTCGACGGTGAACCTCACCTGTTCCGGAGTACGGTTGATGGTACAGACGGCCAAAAGAACGGGGGCCTTAAGGTCGGCGGCGACATCGGCGTTGAATGCAAAAAGAGCGGGATCATTGACGGGGGATTTGTCGGTGCCCACGATGACGACGGCTTCGGGCTGTGTGGCCTCAATGGCCTCGGTATATGCGGCGACGATGTCGGCGCGAGAACCCGCCTTGTCTTCACGGGCGCGGCGTGGGCAGACGCCGATGGACTGTTCACGGGTCAGACCGGCGTTGCTGGCTTCAAGCAGGATGTCGGTGAACGTATCCTTACGGCATACGGCCGGGCGGAACACTGCGGTCTTCTTGATGGACGCCAGTGCTGTGACGACTCCTAGGGCCACGACATTGCGACCGTTCGCGGCTTCAGGGCTGATGATGGTGACGCTGGTAAGACTCACGGTGTCTCCTATTCCTTCATTCATATGCATGGGTGACTGCGTTGTTCACACCATCAGCAATTGTAATGCGTGAACGATTATGAGTGCACCTATGTGGATCGGGGTGTCGGGGTCCATCTTACGTGCGCAATGTAAAGACCCCCGGGGGAACAAAGTCCCTCGGGGGTCTTATTCAAGCGATCAGGCTGTAACGCCTAGGCTCACTCGTTATCGCCGGCGGTTGCGGCGGTAGCGGAGACAGCACCCTGCTTGTTGGTGTTGACGCCGGAGTACACCCAGTCGGTGTAATCCGGGTGATCGTAGCCGTTGTCGACTGCGAACTGGAAGGCTTCCTTGCGGAAGGCCTCGAGCTCGTCGATCTTGTCGGCGTACTTGTCAGCGTCGATCATGCGCAGAGCTTCGGCAACGAGCTCGTAGCGATCGATGTTGTTCACGCGCACCATGTCGTACGGGGTGGTGGTGGAGCCCTGCTCCTCGTAGCCGTGGACGTTGAAGTTGTCGTGGTTCGGGCGATCGTAGATCAGACCACGCACGTCGCGGGCATAGGAGTGGTAGGCGAACAGGACCGGCTTGTCCTCGGTGAACAGGTCAGCGAAGTCGGCGTCGGAGATGGCTTCGTCATTCTCCTTGGTGGACTGCAGCTTGACCAGATCCACAACGTTGACGACCTTGAACTTGATGCCCATGGCATCGAGCTTGTCGGCAGCGGCCATGATCTCCTGAGCCGGGACATCGCCAGCGGAGGCGAGCACGATCTGTGCTTCGTCGTTGGACTTGGCGGTGGAGGCCCACTCCCACTCGGCGGCACCCTTCTCGAGCTCGGCGCGAGCTTCGTCCAGGGTCAGCCAGGTGGCGGCCGGCTGCTTGCCTGCGATGATGGCGTTGATCATGTCGGTGGACTTGTAGCACTTCTCAGCCACGGCGAGCAGCATGTTGGAATCCACCGGGAAGTAGATGCCGATCACGTGATCGTTGTTGAAGCACTTGTTCAGCAGGACGGAGGTGACACCCGGATCCTGGTGGGAGAAGCCGTTGTGATCCTGACGCCACACGTGGGAGGAGACGAGCAGGTTCATGGAGGAGATCGGCTTGCGCCACGGGATCTCGCGGACGGTAGCCTCGAGCCACTTGGCGTGCTGGTTCAGCATGGAGTCGATCACGTGCACGAAGGACTCGTAGGAGCTCCAGATGCCGTGACGGCCGGTGAGCAGGTAGGCCTCGAGGAAGCCTTCCATCTGGTGCTCGGAGAGCTGCTCGGTGACCTGACCGGTGACGGCCATGTGCTCATCAACCTGAGCGGACAGGTAGCCGGCGTCCCACTGCTTGTTGGTGACGTCGTATGCGGCCTGCAGACGGTTGGAAGCGGTCTCGTCCGGTCCGAAGATACGGAAGGAGTCCGGGTTGTTCTTGATGATGTCGCGGGTGTAGACGCCCAGACGACGGGTGGCCTCGAGCTGGCCCCAGCCGTGGCCGTACTCGGCGACTTCCTTGACCTCGTAGTCCTCGAGGGCCGGCAGGTTCAGCTCTTCGCGGATGCGGCCACCGTTGGCGTTCGGGTTCTCACCGATGCGCAGTTCGCCGGTCGGCATGAAAGCGGTGACTTCCGGCTTCACGGCGCCGTTGGCGTCGAACAGCTCTTCCGGCTTGTAGGACTCGAGCCAGTTCTTGAGGACCTCGAAGTGAGCCTCGGTATCGCGGGCGGAAGCCAGCGGAACCTGATGGGAGCGCCAGGAACCTTCGGTCTTCTTGCCGTCGATGAACTTCGGGCAGGTCCAGCCCTTCGGGGTGCGGAAGATGATCATCGGGTAGAACGGACGAGTCATGTCGTCGGTCTGAGCGGCGGCCTTGATGTCGCAGATCTCGTCGAAGACGGTCTCGAACAGCTCGGCGAAACGACGGTGGATCGACAGGTGATCCTCGTTGTCGAAGCCGGCGACGAACTCATACGGCTCATAGCCCATGCCGTGGAAGAACTCGTGCAGCTCTTCGTCGGAGATGCGGGACAGGATGGTCGGGTTGGCGATCTTGTAGCCATTGAGGTGCAGGATCGGCAGCACGATACCATCGGTGCGCGGGTTGACGAGCTTGTTGGACTGCCAGCCGGTGGCCAGCGGGCCGGTCTCGGCTTCGCCGTCGCCGACGATGGCCGGAACGAACAGGCTCGGGTTGTTCATCACAGCGCCATAGGCGTGGGACAGGGCGTAACCCAGCTCGCCACCTTCGTGGATGGAGCCCGGGGTCTCCGGAGCGTAGTGGGACGGGATGCCGCCCGGGTAGGAGAACTGGCGGAAGAACTTCTGCAGGCCAGCTTCATCCTTGGTGATGTTCGGGAAGTACTCGGTGTAGGTGCCGTCCAGGTAGGACTGAGCGGTACCAGCCGGGCCGCCGTGGCCCGGGCCCATGATGATCACGGTGTTCTGCTGGTGATCAGCGATGAGACGGTTGATGTGGCCGATGAGGAAGTTCAGGCCCGGGGTGGTGCCCCAGTGGCCGACCAGACGGTGCTTGACGTCTTCGCGGGTGAAGGGCTCCTTCATCAGCGGGTTGCTACGCAGATAGATCTGGCCGATGGAGAGGTAGTTGGCTGCACGCCAGTACTTATCCACACCTTCGATAGCTTCCTCGGAAACCGGAGCGTTCAGCTTCTTCCAAGGGGTGCCAATAACAGGACTCGTCATGTGTACTCCTGTACTCCTGCACTGTGTTGTGCGATTGTTTATTTTCATTAGGTCCTGAACCTCACAAAACCTTGCGGTTGCGCGGCTGGTTCATTCCCAATCACTTGAGCATATTACGAGCGAGGTGCGACTTTTGGCTGTTTTTTTGCGACTGTGTGCGCAAATGTTGTTATTTTGATACAAACTGAGAGCTTTTATCGGGGCTTTTGTGAATACTCGCAGTATCGTGAAAAGGGGTTATAAACGGCTCAATATCAACGATTTTCAATCGATTGAGACATATAGCCACGTTCGTTTTACGATGTTCACTCGCGGCGTGTTGAGTCGAACATAGTAAGCAATTGTGAGATTCGTTCACCTTGTGTTTACAGCGTTTCCAATGTCGCCTTGCACCGCCACAATGGAGCCATTATCATTGTCGGTTTCTAATTACCTCGTACCAAGGGAGAGTGTTATGGCGACAGGTCCTGTGCTCGTTGTTGATTTCGGAGCCCAGTACGCCCAGCTGATCGCACGTCGCGTGCGTGAGGCCAACGTCTATTCGGAACTCGTGCCGCATTCCATGCCGGTAGACGAGATGCTGGCCAAAGATCCGCAGGCCATCATCCTTTCCGGCGGCCCGGCTTCAGTGTTCGAACCCGGCGCCCCGCGCGTGGACAAGAAGCTGTTCGAGGCTGGCGTCCCCGTGCTGGGCATCTGCTACGGCTTCCAGGCCATGGCCTATGCGCTGGGAGCGGATGTCGACAAGGCGGCTTTGGGCGAGTATGGCAAGACCGAGACCACCATCGATGAGGCTGAAGGCCTGCTCGAAGGCTCCCCTGCCGAGCAGAACACATGGATGAGCCACGGAGTGGCCGTCAAGACCGCTCCGGAAGGCTTCGAAGTGCTGGCACACACCGAAGGCGCCCCCGTCGCAGCCATGCAGGACGAATCCCGCAAGTTGTACGGCGTGCAGTGGCATCCGGAAGTCAAGCACACCCCGATGGGACAGCAGCTCATCGAAACCTTCCTGCACAAGTGCGCCGGCTTGCCGAACAACTGGGATGCCTCCGGCATCATCGAAGACCAAGTGAGGAAGATTCGCGACAAGGTCGGCGACGCCCAGGTGATCTGCGGTCTGTCCGGCGGCGTCGATTCCGCAGTCGCCGCGGCCCTCGTGCACAAGGCCATCGGTGACCAGCTCACCTGCGTGTTCGTTGATCACGGCCTGCTGCGCAAGGGCGAAGCCGAGCAGGTCAGGCACGACTTCGTCGAGGCCACGGGCATCAAACTCATCGCCGTCGACGCTTCCGAGGACTTCCTCACCGCGCTGAAAGGCGTGAGCGAGCCGGAGAAGAAGCGCAAGATCATCGGCGAGAAGTTCATCCGTACTTTCGAAAAGGCCCAGCGTCAGGTCATCGAGGAAGCCGGCGCTTCCGGCAAGGAAGTCAAGTTCCTCGTACAGGGCACCCTCTACCCGGATGTCGTGGAATCCGGCGGTGGCGACGGTGCGGCCAACATCAAGTCGCATCACAATGTGGGTGGTTTGCCGGATGACATCAAGTTCCAGCTCGTCGAGCCTCTGCGCACCCTGTTCAAGGATGAGGTGCGCGCCATCGGCACCGAACTTGGCCTGCCGGACGAGATCGTCTGGCGTCAGCCGTTCCCGGGACCGGGCCTGGGCATCCGCATCATCGGCGAAATCACCAAGGAACGTTTGGACTTGCTACGCGAAGCCGATGCCATCGCCCGTAAGGAACTATCAAAGGCCGGTCTGGATCGCGACATCTGGCAGTGCCCGGTCGTGCTCCTCGCCGACGTGCATTCCGTGGGCGTGCAGGGCGACGAGCGTACCTACGGTTCGCCGATCGTGCTGCGCCCGGTGTCTTCCGAAGACGCCATGACCGCCGACTGGTCGCGCATTCCGTACGACGTACTGGCCACCATCTCGACGCGCATCACCAACGAATGCCGCCAAATCAACCGCGTGGTACTCGACTGCACCTCCAAGCCGCCGGCAACCATCGAGTGGGAGTAACAGGAATACGTGCGATATACGTGCACGATACGATAGATGGCATTCATGACGCATGCTGTCATGGATGCCATCGTCGCGCTTAGCCGTAAGTCAAGATGCCATGCGGGCCTATTTCGCATGTGCATGGGCAGGATATTAGGTAGATGCCAAGTGCCAGCACTCACTTTCGGCGCGCTATCAACTTTTCTGTAACGGGGAGATGTTCATATGCCCAACGGCACCGTTTTGTCCATCTTCACACGCTCACGCCGCGGCCTCCTGACCACCATATGCGCGAGTGTCACCCTCCTCTACCTTGCGTTGGTGATCGCCCTCGCCTGCGTCTGGCCTCCCTCGGCTCCCGTGCCGTCCTCCGATAATGCCAGTGCCTTCTCTTTCATCGATCGCACCGCTCTCAACTGCATCTTCGGCATAGTGTTCTCGTTCTGGGGCGTCATGGCTTACCTGCGTTGCCTCGACCCGCGAATCTCACGTCGCCTTGCCGCCATAGCCGTGATACTCACCTTGTGGCTCACGGCCGTGACCATCAAATGGAACACGACCGACCTCAAGCTTGCGCGCTATCTCTGGTACGGCTACTACATCCCCATGGCCTGTCTGCCACCGCTCTGTCTTTCGTGTGCGCTGAGGTCAGCCGGCATTGAGCTTGGCAAAACGGCTGTACGGCTTAAAACCGCTTGCATAGCGCTCGGCATCGCACTTGCCGTGCTCGCGCTCACCAACGACGTCCACCGGCTCTTCTTTACCTTTGACGTACCCAACCCGGGCCTTGTGGGCATGTACTCCTACGGCCCTGCCTACTGGGCCTTCTTTGCCTACAATACCCTGTATTACCTCGCCTTTTTCTGCGTTTTGTGGCGCTCGAGCAGAAGCGCAATGCGCGGTCTCGTGGTGCCAGCAGCCACGGTCGCAACGGCAGGACTCCTCTTTTGCGCCGCTTACGCCCTCCGTGCGAAATGGGCGGTTTCGTTCAACTTCTCCCTCGTGTACGGAATCATCGTCATGGTGACACTCGAACTCTGCCTCGACCTAGGACTCATCCCCTCCACGAGGTCGTTCAAAAAGGTATTCGACGATCTTCCTTTCGATCTCAAGATCTTGTCACGCAACGGCTCTCTGTACCACCAGACCAAAGTGGCCGGCCCGCTGAATGCAAACGCCGTCAACCGCGCGAATCACGGCACACCAGGATCGTTCAGACTGCCAGACCTCCCCGACAGTCTATTCATCGTCTGGCCGCTTTCTGGCGGAACGGCGCTCCTCACCCAAGACATGAGCGGACTCAACGAACTCAACCGAACCCTAGGCAAACAAGGCACCGAACTCAAACGCGACCTTGAGGCCCTCGAACACGACCGTGAGCTTGTCGAACTACTGACGGAACTCGAGGTGAAGTCGCGCCTTGTGGACGATGTCGACGCCGCACTATCCGCGTCCATGGCCGAGGTCACAGCGTTGTTGAACAACCTGCCGACCGAGCCACACGCTCGCCAGCGACAGCTGGAACGTGCGCGCATGCTCGTTGCCTACTGCAAGCGCAAGGGCTCGCTCGTCCTTGCAGAAGCGGCCGACCCGGAGCTTGACCGCGACCGTATCCGCCTTATCGCTAACGAGTTGGCCTGTGATCTGCGCGCCGTCGGTATCGATTGCGCCGCTCTCGTCAATCTCGACCATCCCGTTGCGGCCCAGCAGGCGAGCACGCTCTACGACTGCATCTATGACATGGCCTTTATGGCATTCGAATGCTCGTCTCCAGCACTCATCTATCATCTTGGCGAACGCGATGACGGCTTGATTGAGCTACGGGCCCATCTACAATCCGACGACGAAGAAGACCTTAGCTCACTACCCCGCACGCAGGCCCTGCGGGAACGCCTAGACAAATGCGACGTCATCTACGCGCTGACCGGCAATACCGGACAGCTAGTGTTGCTCGCCCGCGTAAAGGGCGGTGAGTGCGTATGAACCCGCTCTTGCTCAACGAGCCCTGCCTGATGCTCGTGGTTGCCGGCGAGTTCGTGTGCGCAAGCCTTCAGGTGGTTCACCTGTTCCTGATTGCGTTTCAGACGGCTCCGAAATCAAGGCGGCTCATGTGCATCCTCGAGGCTGCGATTCTGGGTCACCTGGCCCTTGCATTAATCCTCACCGTCGGTGCAGGGCTCATCGGTGCGCCGGTCCTGGCCCGGGCACTGGCATCCTTTCCCGCCTTTGGCGTGCTATGGATCAACGCGCTCTTTGCAACATGGACGTTTGCCCTCGCATTACGTGCAAGACGCATCGACTTTATGTTCGACGCCCTGCTCATGGCCCTGTGCACACCAGCGGCCATCACCGCGCTCAGCACGTTATGGAACCTAATTGCCTTGCTCGACCTAACCTGGTTCCTGTTCCGCGGACTTTCTGGAATCGCTCGCGATCTCGTCAGACGCTCAGAGGACCTCTCGGAACTCAGCACGGCCGAAACGTTAATGGGAATGCCCGCGGGCGTACTGGTCATCGGCCCCACCGGCGGATCCACCTTTATGAACGTGCGGATGAGGGAATGCCTCTCTGCATTGGAGTTGCCCTGCGACCTCGGAGATCAGACCCAGCTGTGGACAAGCCTTTCCGAAATCGGCCGCGACTTGGCCGTTGAAGCAGACTTCCTAGGCGTGCCCGAGACGCTAATGGAGGATAAAGACCGCCTTTTGGTGAATCTTCCCGATAGCACAACGTGTTTATTCGTCCGAGATACAACCGGCGGCCACCGTCCCCTGAGAAGAATCGTATGCCTCGACGTCACCGAGGCAGCGCGTGCAAATGCGGCCCTCGCCAAGACCAACCACGAACTTGAGGAGGCCGCCACCGAGCTACGGATGCGCCTTGCCGACATCGAGCGCGTGGCACAAGCCTCCGCCTACCTGAGTATGCGCTCGCGTGTGCACGACGTCATTGGGCAGCGGCTCTCGATTCTCCATCGCTATCTCGAGATGGGCATGACCGACCCCGCATCGGTTGCCGAACTCGAGCGGCTCCTCTCATCCGTCATGGTCGATTTGCGCCGTGGCACGGAAGCCGACGCTTCCACCGAGCTCGAAGCCGTTGTATCGGCTTTTGCGCTGGTGGGCGTCGCGATCAAGATGAACGGTGAGCTTCCGGAGGGCAGTGCCGGCGTAGTCTTCACGCACATAATCCGAGAGGCCTGCACAAACTCATGTCGGCATGCCCATGCCAAACAGGTTTTTGTTGAGCTGGAGTGTACCGGCGGCACAGCCCACCTCGCCATCACCGACGATGGCGAGTCGTCACCACAACCGCTTATTGAACGGGGCGGCATCACGGGAATGAGAAGAGCGATAGCATCGTTGGGCGGTACGCTGAGCGTGGGCTGGGAGCCGACGTTCACGGTTCGTGCCGAAATCCCCGTTAGCGGGAGCACGAGGGAACGGGCAACAACACCGTGCCGCACGACGCAACAGCCTACGATGGAGCCGCTTGCATAGAGGGGGACTGGCAATGATTGAAGTTCTGCTCGTTGAGGACCAGGCGATGTTACGCGAGAGCCTGGCCTGCGCGATAAACGCCCAGGAAGACATGCACGTCGCAGCTAGCCTCGCAGACGCCACTGAGGCCCCTGAGCGCGCAGCCAGACTCGGATGCGGACTCGTGCTCATGGACGTCTGCACCGAGAACGGCTCCAACGGCATCGTGGCCGCCCGGCGCATCAAGGAGGCAGACCCCACGGTGCGCGTGGTCATCATGACGGGTATGCCCGAAGTTACTTTTGTCGAGCAGGCAAAAGCCGCCGGCGTCGACAGCTTTGTATACAAGAACGTCGGCATCGGCGAACTCATGGCCGTCATGCGCTCGACCGCCTCGGGTTACCAGACCTTTCCCCAAAAAACGCCTGACTCGATCTTTTCAGGCACAGCCTCGCTCACGGACGTAGAGATTCAGATCCTACGACTGACGTGCGAGGCCAAAACGCGCAAAGAGATCGCGGCCGAGCTCTACATGAGCGAGGGAACCGTTAAGCGGCGTATCGGCGAAATTCTCGCCAAGACCGGCTACGACAACATCCTGCGCCTGGCTGTGCATGCGGTGGCCGAGGGCAATATCGTTCCCGGCTTGAACGACGAGGCGTAATCGAAGTATCCCCAGCAAAAAGCGGCCGGGAGATTACCATCCCCGACCGCCTCGTCGCCTTGCTATCTCACAAGCCAGCCAATGCCATCACATCTCTTACTCGATGTTGATATCGTAGATCGCGATGTCGGCAAAGGTCTTGCTGTCGTACACACTGAGCTGGGCATGAATGTCTTTCAACTCGTCTATCGAAGTAAGGCCGTCGTAAGCGCAGATCTCGTTGGCTGTCTCCCCCGGTGAGACGTCCCCGTAGAAGTAGTTTTCATACGTGCCGCCGTTGACGGTGGAATCGTCGAGCATGTCCGTCGCGTCCACCTGCCAATCGTTCGCCAGCAGGGTGTGCAGGGTGAGCAACCGACGAGCACGAAGCATGCAGCAAGCGCACACAGGGCCACGACAATAAGGGAGTTGAGTTTCTTTTTCATGGCGTGCTCCTTTCTCACGCGATCTTGCTTTTTATTGAATGAGACAAACGGGATCACAGGGCCGCCGACGGCCACTTCGGACTGGGATACGTACCCTAACACGCCAGCCAAGCCGGCTGTCGACGGCGACTTATGCGCGCGGCATCATGCCATCGTCCTGTGACCCCGCATCTTCTTGCTACGGGCGTTTACTCCCGCAGCCAGAGCAGAAGTTCCCCGTGTTCTGGGTGCCGCAGTTGGTGCAGAACCAGGGTCCTGCAGCCTCGGGCTTAGGGCTCCCGCAGTTGCCGCAAAACTTTCCGGTGTTCTGAGCACCACACGAACAGGTCCAGGCGGCTCCCGCTGCCGCCGTGCCGGTACCCGCCGCAACTCCGCCAGCTGCACCAACAGGCTGCGCCTGAGCGGGAGCCTGCTGCGCTTGAGACGCCTGACCAAAGAGCTGCGCGGCGTTCATGCCACCCATACCGCTGGCCATGCCCATACCCATAAAGCCCATGGCGGCACCGGCAGGATTGGCCGCAGCGGTACGCATGGCATCGCTCTGCGCCGAGGCGATGTTGGCCGCAGCCATCGCAGGATTGGCCATGACGGCCGCCTTCTGCAGGTCGCGAATCATCTGTTCCTGATCCTCGGGCGCCGAGATGGTATTTACGCCAAAGGCCGCGATCTCGATGCCGCGCCGCTCCTTCCACTCGTGCGAAAGTTCCTCGTTGAGCGCATCGGCCAGCTCCCTGGTGTGGGCGGGCACGGCACTGTAGCGAATGCCCATCTCGCTGATGCGGGCGAAAGCCGGCTGCAGGGCCGTAAGCAGCTCGCTCTTGAGTTGCGAGTCGATGAGATCGCGCGTGTAGGCGCTCTCGACGTTGCCGCAGACGTTCTTGTAGAACATCAGCGGATCGACCAGCTTGTAGGAGTACTCGCCGTTACAGCGCACGGTGATGTCGACATCCAAACCGATTTTCTCGTCGACCACGCGAAACGGCACAGGGCTTGCGGTGCCGTACTTGTTGCCTACGATCTCCTTGGTGTTGAAGTAGTAGATGCGCTGATCCTTGCCAGCGTCCCCGCCGAAAGTAAAGCGGCGCCCCACCTGTTCGAACGATTTCTTGACCATGTCGCCGAGTTTGCCCGAGAACACCGAGGGCTCAGTACCCGTGTCGTAGACGAATTCGCCGGGCTCGGCGCAGACGTCAACCACCGCACCATTCTCGACGATCATCATGCACTGGCCGTCGGCCACCGCCACGATCGAGCCGTCCGAGATAACGTTGTTCTCGCCCTTGGTGTTGGATCCGCGCTTGCCGACACGCTTCTCGCCCTTGGCAACCAACGTATCGGCGTCCAGAGCCTCGCAATAAAAGTACTCACGCCATTGATCGGCCAATACGCCGCCAGCCGCCCCGACGCCTGCCTTCAGAAGTCCCATGATCTTCTCCTTTCATGAAAAACCGTTTCGTCAAAACTTATGACCCCGAGTTCGCATTCGTTATGACGAACCGAAAGTCAAACGATTAATCCTTTTCACTTTTCTCGTGATGGATGCGCTTGGTGGTGGTATGCGTAAAGGTGTCGAGCTGGCGCGTGATGTTTATCGAAGAGGCGTCAAGGTAACGGTCAGCTTCTGTTGCTTCGACCGCGCTTTTCATCTGACCCGTTAGCACCGCACATACGATAAGCGCCACCAACAGTGGAGTGAGGAGCATGAAGCCCCATTGCAAAGCCGCTGCATTCTCGGCAAGGAATCCACCGAAGTTGACCGCGGCAAAGCAGATGAGGAACAAAGCGGCAAAAATACCCACGCCTATGAACGTACGCTTTTTCTTGTCCACCGGCAGGTCACCCACCAAACGACCCGTCTGGCCGTTCATGGCAAAGAGGAACTGCTCACCTTCCCAGATGGTACCGAGCATCCAGACGGGCATGAGCGCATAGACCGGATCAGCCCAGTTTTTCTCGACTTCGCAGCTATCGCACGTAACGTCGTCATAGCCTTCAATAGAGTTCTCGAGCGCTTGGCGCACGCTCGTATCGATGCGCTTTTCCGCACGTTCGCGACAGGTCTCAGCGTCCTCGTCGTAGCGGTTTGCCACGAATCCCGGCATATAGGCCACCGAGTACGGCACAAGCGCACCGTAGTCGAACGGCTCGATGGCATCCATGTGGGCATCGGGCATCTTGCTCGAGCCATCCACTGGAATACGTTCAAAAGATACGGAGCCCTCACGCTCAACGTTGAAGTGATCGGTCTCGATAACCTCGTCATCGCCCTCATAATGCCGACGCGTACGCGTGGCTTCAAAGGTCGCGGAGCCCGCAGCGTCGGCATCCATGAGCCAGAAGGGAACGTAAACGCCTTGGACTTCTTTGATTCTGTTGCCGCCGGCAAAGCTCTTGGGAAGCAACACCTTGCCCTTGTAGTGCTCGGCCAATGCACTCTCGGCCGCCTTGCGATCAAGTTTGAAAGGAATCACAAGATCGGGACGGAAATCTCCTGAGAAGCGCCCGGCCGCAACCACGGGGTTCCCGCAGTAGGGGCACTCGGAAACGGCGGTTGTATCATCACAGACAAGCTCGGCTGCACAAGACGAGCACACGTAGGCGCCGTTCAGGCTCTCGGCTTCAGTTGCGGCCCCTGCTTGCGCCGCACCGCCAGCGTTGCCTGCAACTGCTTGGGCTCTCTTTTCCGCGCTCTCTTGCTTGGCCGCATAACGGGCCTCGATATCGGACAACGCAAATTCCGAGTCGCAGTGGTCACAGACAAGTAGCGCCTTCGCACCGTCGTAGCGTAGGGGGCCTCCGCATGCCGGACACTGGTAATTGACGCTCTCTACACCCATGGCTGTCTCCCTTCTCATCATCGAGCTAATCCGTTATCCCGATTTTAAAAAAGCACGGTTGAAGAGAGAATGCCCCTACGGCCCGTATGGGCGCATGTCGTGGGACATAGGTCCCAACTCTTTTCAAACCACGAAAACAGACATTGCATCAAAAGCGTTCGCCAGTGTGTTCATGCATTTTATCTGCGCTGTCAAAGCCTGATACGCAAGATCCCTGGTGCCATGCCGAGAACACGTAGCATTCGCGCGTGCCATAACTGGAGGCCGCCGCAGTGGGACAGATCTACCGTTTTGCTCATGATATGGAACAAGGATCGACCGTCGTCATGTATGACCCGGAGACACGCCTTTACCATAAGGCCCCGATGGCGGCCGCGACGTAGTGGCATCGCCTGACGCGCTGGGATTGGAATCTCCACGCATCGTGGCCGAAGTCAAACACCGCAAAGGTGCCATGGGCGCTCCGGCGGTACGCTCGTTCATCGGCGGACTTCGAGCCGGGGATCGCGGCCTGTATGTGTCTACCGGCGGATTTACCAAGGAAGCCCGCTACGAAGCCGACCGAGCCACCATCCCCATACGTCTGCTCGATCTTGACTCGTTCGTACGCCACTATGTTGAAGTCTATGACAAAGCCGACGAAGAAACCCGCTCAATCCTTCCGCTCACCCGCATCTGGTGGCCGGCATAACCACTATTGGAACGCCCTGAGCCATTCACGCAAGCATGCCGTTCCACATGTTCACGAAATCCGGTAGGGTCTTCGCGGTAGTGGCTACGTTATGAACCTGAATTCCCTTGATGCGCAGGCCCAGCATGGCGGCAAACGTAGCCATACGATGGTCGGCATAGGTTTCCATTTCAGACGGTTTGAGGTTTTCGCTACTCACCGGAACAATTTCCAACCCGTCAGACAGCTCACGGGCTTCTCCTCCTATGCGCTTGATTTCATTGACCAGCGCTTCCAAACGGTTGGTCTCATGGCCACGCAGGTGCCCGATACCCAACATGCGGGTCGGCTCATCAGCAAACACCAACACTGCGGCAAGCGACGGTGCGATTTCACCGGCTGCAGTCAAATCAAAATCGCCAAGGCCTTTGATATGGCCGTCTCCCCTCACTTCACAGTAGCGGATTCCGTTCTCCGAAGGGAACGACACCTTCGCCCCCATACGCTCCAAATATCCGGGAAGCAATCCACCAGGCTGCGTGGTGTTTTCAGGCCAATGCGGCACACGAACCGTTCCACCCGCAATCAGTGCAGCTCCTAGGAATGGCGCGGCGTTTGACAAGTCAGGTTCGACGGTCACCGCATTCGGCAACTGTACGGCGCCTGGTCGCACGGTCCATACACGTGCCTCTTCGTCAGCCTGAACGCTCACGCCGGAACCTCGAAGATCAGCGACCGTCATGCGGATGTGCGGCAGGCTTGGAGTCTTCTCCCCCGTGTGATGCAACTCAAGACCGCCCGGTACACGCGAGCCAACCAGTAGCAAACCGGAGATAAACTGCGACGAGCCGGACGAATCGATGGAGACCACGCTCGGCGTCGCCCGTGCGGCCGGGTCAACCGTAGGCGGGGTGATCGTGAACGGTAGACGGCCTTCCTCACCGTGGTATTCGATGGTCGCACCTAACTGTTGCAGACCATCCAACACCGGCTTCATCGGACGGGCGTACGCCTGCTCGTCGCCATCAAAGTCGACGGGACCGTCGGCGAACATCGCAAGCCCTGGCACGAAGCGCATCACCGTACCCGCAAGACCGCAGAATACTTTTGTATTGCCTCGGAACCGACCATCCGCAGGCGGAACGACCGTAACCGTGGTATCGGTAGCGGCATCGATCTTGCAACGTACGCCAAGCGCACGTAACGCGTCCATCATCAACTCGGTGTCCCGCGAGCGAAGCAAGCCGACCAGACGGACGGGTGCGGATCCAAGCGCCGCGAGAATGAGATAACGATTCGACAGTGATTTGCTGCCCGGCACCACTACGGTGGCGTTCAGGGGCTTGCCGGCGAACGGTGCCGGCCACAGGTTCTCTTGAGGTGCGTTCATGTCCCCCATCGTAGCCAAAGCCCGCGGAAAACATCGTGTTCGTCTCGCCTTGGATGACATAGTGAACGAGATCGGTGCGTTCCGCGAGCGCGGAACGGATGACTGCAATCGAGGAGATTGCGCGGTCATTGTGTCCCATTGTGTCCGGGAACGGTGAAGCCTGAAATTCCATGTGGTGAAATCGTTGGAATTCCGGGCTTTCGGTCGGGCTGACAGGATTTGAACCTGCGACATTCTGCTCCCAAAGCAGACGCGCTACCAAACTGCGCTACAGCCCGTTCGTGCACGAAACGCAATTAGCGCATGAGCACAAGGAACCATTGTAGCGTATGTTTGGACAACGACAGGCTAGAATGGCGAGTGTTTAGCATGAAGGGGCAGATATGGGACGTCATCAACAGGCCGAGACCTCCGGCATTATCTCCTTCATGATTTGCGCCGTGGTCGCAGGTTTCGCCATGGATCTGTACACGCAGTATGCCCCGGCCATCTGGCGTGTCAGCCAGCGCCTGTTCACCATCTGCTCCGGCATCGTGGCCGCCTGCGGCGTGGTTTCCTTCAGCTTGGGCTATGCGCGTAAGTCCCGTTCGCTCACGCTGAAACACGGCTGGATGGTCCCCATCCGCCGTATATTCGAAATCCTGGCCCTCTCAGTGGTCTACGCCTCCACGATCTTCGTCACCTCATTCATGATGCTTTCCATCATCAACAGCATCATGGGCACACGTACGCTTAACGGCTATCTGCCGATGCTCTGCGCCGGCATTGCAGGCATCGTAGGTTACATTACCTTCGTGCAAGCGGAACTGATGGATGCCAAAACCATCGCCGCGTTGTTGCCGTTCTTCGTGGTGTCGGGCGTAAGCATCGCCGGACTTACCTCGGACGATCCGTATTGGTATAACAACAACTTCTCCCAGCTGGGTGACCGCACCACGTTCGCGGCGCGCATGTTCAACTCCACGCTGATGCTGGCTGGCATCTGCATCGTCATTATCAGCTACTTCGCCATCTCCGAGCTGATCACCACCAATCGACTGCGTCGGGAGTATGCGCAGCAGACCGGGCTTGACGAATCTCCTAGGCATTTCAAAATACGAATCCTGCTATTGGCGTTCATGCTGACGCTGGCGGGCGTCGCCTTCATCGGTATCGGCATGTTTCGGTATACGCCGCATCCGATTCTGCATAACGTGTTCGCGCGAGGACTCCCCTGCCTGATGAGCGTACTGTTGATAGGATTGCCTTGGCTCGCCCCGCAGCTTTCCAAAGCGGTGTATGTCGTGTCGGATCTCGCGATCGCCGTCGGTGCTTTCGCTGGATTCCAGTGGATGAGCGGGCATAATACGTTGACGAACGTCGAGGCATTGGCCGGTCTGATGTTCCTCGGCTGGTTCATCATCTTCTCCCGCCAGATCGCCGCCATCGAAGCAGATCGCGTGCAAACGCAGCTGGTGCTGGCACAGACCAGCGGACCGAAGAACGTCGAGGACATCGTCGAGGCAAATGCAGTTGTTCCGGATATAACCTCACGTCTGGCCTCTGAACGCTGATCGGCCGCATCAAAAGTAGTGGGCCACCCATGTTGGATATGGGTGGCCCACAGCCTTTGCCTGCGGCAAACGTTAGAACTCATTTACCTTCTTATCCGGCTTCTTGTCGCTCATGAGCAGCAGGAAGCTTCTCGACTGCGCGGTGATCGCGAAACCGGCCTCATAGTTGAGCTCCGGTCCCTTCGGATTATGCGTGTCGATGACCAGACGCCATTTTTTGCCATATTGCTCGTCCGGCAGGGTGAACATGATCGGCTCGTAATGTGCGTTGAAGATCAGGATGAAGTCGTTGTCGACCATCTGATTGCCATACCAGTCGGTTTCCGGAATGTCCGAACCGTTCAGGTAGATCATCACCGAGAACGCGTGCGTATTCGACCAATCGTCCATATCCATGATGGAACCGGTATGATCCATCCATTCGACTTGGGGAATCATGCTGCTGGCATCGCCAGGCTCACGCCCGGTAAAGAAACGACGGCGGTGCAGCACCGGATGTTCCAGACGCAGATGAATTAGCTTCGCAACAAACTCGAACAGATCCTTCTGAGTGTCGTCCAGATCCCAATTCGTCCAGGAAATCGCATTGTCCTGGCAATAGGCGTTGTTATTGCCCTGCTGGGTGCGCGCCACCTCGTCGCCGCCGCAGATCATGGGAATTCCCTGGCTCAGAAGCAACGTGGCGAACATGTTGCGCATCTGCTGTTGGCGCAGGTCATTCACGTCCTTGATGGTGGTGGGGCCCTCCACACCGCAGTTCCACGAACGATTGTTGCTTTCGCCGTCTCTATTGCCTTCGCCGTTGGCCGTGTTGTGCTTCTCGTTGTAGCTCACCAGATCGTTCATCGTAAAGCCGTCATGGGCGGTAATGAAGTTCACGGAGGCGACCGGGCGGCGACCGTTCATCTGGTACAGGTCGGAGCTGCCCATCAGTCGACTGGCGAATTCCGGCAACGTGGACGGCTGCGAGCGCCAGAAATCACGCACGCAATCGCGATAGCGTCCGTTCCATTCCGACCAGCTGGACGGGAAGCCTCCCACCTGATAGCCGCCGGAACCGAGATCCCATGGTTCGGCGATGAGCTTGACGCGGGAGATGACCGGATCCTGTTCGACGATGTCGAAGAATGCGGATAGCTTGTCGACCTCTTGGAACTGGCGGGCCAGTGTGGCGGCCAGGTCGAAGCGGAAGCCGTCAACGTGCATTTCGGTGACCCAGTAGCGCAGGCTGTCGGTGATGAGCTGCAGCGCGTGCGGCGAGCGCATCAGCAGGGAGTTGCCTGTGCCGGTGGTATCGAAATAGTGTCGTGGATCGTTGTCGACGAGTCGATAGTAAGAACCGTTGTCAATGCCTTTGAAGCTCAAGGTGGGGCCACGGTCGTTGCCTTCGGCGGTATGGTTGTACACCACGTCGAGAATCACTTCCATGCCGGCGCGATGATACGCCTTGACCATGGATTTGAATTCGTTGACCTGTTCGCCGCGTTGCCCGGAACTGGAGTAGGCGTTATGCGGTGCGAAGAAGCCGATGGTGTTGTAGCCCCAGTAGTTGCTCAGTCCTTTTTCCTGTAGGAAACTGTCGTTGACGAACTGGTGAATCGGCATGAGCTCTATGGCCGTGACACCGAGTTTCTTAAGGTATTCGATGACCGACGGATAGGCCAGTCCGGCATAGGTGCCTCGAATATCCGCAGGTACGTCCTTGTTGAGGTTGGTCATGCCGCGTACATGGGCCTCGTAGATGACGGAATCGTGGTATGAGATGTTCGGATGCTGGTCGTTGCCCCAGTCGAAATACGGGTTGACCACGGCCGCTTTCATGGTGTGTGCGGACGAGTCCAGCGTGTTCATGTTCCCTAGGTCGTCGGGACTGCTGAACCAGTAGGAGAACAGGCTTTCGTCGCCGTCGATGTTGCCTTCGATGGCTTTCGCATACGGGTCAAGCAGTAGCTTGTTCGGATTGCACCGTAGACCGCGCGACGGGTCGTATGGTCCGTAGACACGGTATCCATATCGTTGCCCGGGCTGTATGCCCGGCAGATAGTTATGCCAGACATAAGAATTCTGTTCGGTCATTTCGATGCGGGTTTCATTGTCTTCTTCGTCGAAGAGACAGAGCTCCACTTTCTGTGCGACTTGAGAGAAAAGGGCGAAGTTCACTCCCGCCCCGTCATAGCTTGCTCCGAGTGGATACATCGAACCAGGTCTGATTTGCATACCTTCAAGTATCTCACGACTTCGGGCGGAACCGGTTTATCTGCGATTTTTCCGGCGATTGTAGTGCGACTTGAAATTTTATCGCCCGTTTTCCTTCATTCTACGAATCTGCTCGTATTGAATCGCAATCATGGAATTGGACGCCGTGATACGCGTCCTCCGCAGCTGCTCCCAAGTGATCCACGCGGATTCGACATGTTCGTCGGCATCGAAATGCCGTTCAACGGACTGCCAGGAGCCAAGACGAATGATCATGATGTGGGCCAGCTCATCGGTCATGCCCTCCGATGAATAGAACTCCCCCACATGATCGAACGCCATGTCGTCGCCACGGATAGGCCTCACACCGGTTTCCTCGACGAGCTCACGTAGCGCGGCCTGTTCGACGTCTTCGCCATCATCGATGAGACCGGCGGGAAGACCGTAAGCAAACATATCGCTGCCGACACGGTATTCCCGTTCGATCAGGTACAGGTCCCGTTTCAGGTCATGCACCAGCATGACCACGCAAGGCGCATGACGCATAACCTGTCTGCGGATTACCGTCTGCCCGCCGTGGTGCAGATGGAGTCCAAGCCGCATATCCTCGACGCTGAAAATCGCCCCTTGATATACCAGCTCGCGACTCACCACCGTGGCCGGACGTTCCATATCGACACCGTCTCCGGAACGCTCCAGCGCTTTGTTCACGCTGTCGATATTCATATTCAACGTTCCTGACCGCTTGACGGTAGCACTAGATTCCATGGATCGGTGTTCATGGAGATCCACCGCACCGCCGGAATGTCGCCGGTGGCTTCAGCTACGGCACGGGGCACGTCGCCCATAGCATACTGGAACCACATCGATTCGATGGCACTGTGAGGCGTATTGATGAACGCGGGACGCACCAGATCGTCGCCTTGGCCGATGCACACTCCCTGAGCACGCATGGAGGCTTCGTATCGGGCCTGTTCGATAGCATCCGTCACCGGATGGTGGCGTAGGTCGCTGGTCACATACACGTCCACTCCCGCGGCACGAACCTCGTCGAACAGCGAGTCTCCGGAACCTGGAAGCACGGCCACCGTACGCACCGGGGCATCGAGTTCGCCGCAAACCTGTACACCGAGCTGGGTATAAGGCAACGCATCCGCCACACGACGGGCGAAATCGCGCAGAGGCATCGGTTCCGGCAAACGCCCCACGCGTCCCAATCCGACCGCATGCTCGGCCTTCGCATCATCGATGGGCACCAGCGGGCGCTGATCTTCCAAACCGAACATATCGGCGGCCGCCTGACCGACACCTCGATATGAGGCGTCGGCGTTCGTATGCCCCACCCACAGGGCGCATCCCGCCTCATTGAGCTTGCGTACGATTTCACCACGGAATCCAAGTCCGGAAACCGCATGCACGGAACGGAAGAACAGCGGGTGATGGCAGATCAGCAGATCAACGTGGTTGACGATGGCCTCATCGATCACCGCCATGGAAGGATCGGCCGCAAATGCGATATTGGAGACTTCATGTCGAAGATCGCCCACAATCAGACCGGGTTCGTCCCATTCCTCCGCATAGCGTAGCGGATACAGCGTTTCCAATACGTCGACGACCTGTTTGAGGGTTGCCATTGAATGATTCTCCCTTCCTCGCTGTGATCAATGTGCCGCAAGCTGCCAATCCGAACCGATACCTGTGGAAGCGTCCAACGGCACGGCCATCGTAACGGCATGTTCCATCGCGTTCCTGACCAATGCAGTGGCCTGTTCGGCTTCGCCCGGAGCGATTTCCACGACGAGTTCATCATGAATCTGCAGGATGATTCGACTCTTCAAGCACGCGTCGCGCAAGGAATCCGCAGCACGAATCATGGCGATTTTCATGATATCGGCGGCCGATCCTTGAATCGGAGCGTTCAACGCGGCACGTTCGGCCGCATCACGAACCGCACGATTCGGTGACTTCAATCCGGGGAAATACCGGCGACGACCATAAATCGTTTCGGTATAGCCTTTCTCGCGTGCAGTGGAGACCAGTGATTCAAGGTATTCATGTACTTTGCCGAAAGTGGCGAAGTACTGGTTCTTCAATGACTCCGCTTCTTTCGGGGAGATTTTGAGCTGCTGAGCCAACCCATAGGTGCTCAGGCCGTAGGCCAGACCGTAACTCATCGCCTTGACGTGGCTACGCTGGTCGGAGGTGATCTCCTCCACAGGAATGCCATAGACCAGGCTGGCCACATATTTGTGGAAGTCCCTACCGGAACGAAATGCTTCAATCAGCGCCTCGTCGCCGGAAAGATCGGCCATGATACGTAGCTCCACCTGCGAGTAGTCGGAGCTGAGCAGCGACTCGTATCCCTCCCCCGGCACGAATGCCGAGCGAATCTCCCGGCCTGCCGCATTGCGATTGGGAATGTTCTGCAGATTCGGATCCACGGAACTGAGTCTGCCCGTCGCGGCGACCGTCTGCTCGAACGTCGTGTGAATACGACCGTCACGAGGGTTCGTGGCGTCAATCAGCGTCTGTACGATCTGCTTGAGCTTGTTGGTTTCGCGGTGCCTCAGCAATGCTCCCAGAAACTGGTTCGCGCGGTCATTATCGAGGGAATGCTCGTACAGTGTCTGCAGTGCGGCCGCATTCGTGGTGTAGGAGCCCGACTTGGTCTTCTTCGTGGGCTTCAGGCCCATGTCTTCGAACAGGATCTTCTGCAATTGCTTGGGGCTTTGCAGATTCACACGCTCGCCGGCGCTTTCCCAAGCGATCTCCTGGGCCTGACGCGCATCGGCGGCGAACTGGTCACGCATTTCGGTCAAACGTATCATGTCGACTTGGGCGCCTGCATGCTCCATGCCATACAGTACCTTCGATACCGGCAATTCGATGGACTTGAGCAGCCCGAACTGTGCACGCTGATCCAGCAGGTCCGCCAGCACATTCGCCAGCATGTCGACGATGGCCGCATGACGTTGCAGTTCATCGGCTTGCGTATTCGAGGATCCGTCCATATCATCCAGATCAAGCGTGCCCTGCGTGGCCTCGGACGACTGCTCCTCGAAGTGCAGGTCAAGGAAGTGGCCGGCCGCCTGTTCAAGCGATTCCGCGTGGAAATCCGGATGTACCAAATAGCCCGCCAGTTTGGTGTCGAACAGCGGCGTAGGCAAGGTGATGCCGACGGATTCGAGCAGATGCTGCTGTTCCTTGTAGCCATGCACCACCATAGAACGATGGTATCCGTCGAGCATGTGCTGAAGTTCGTTCGCAATCGAGCCATCGACATGCTCGATCTGGGCACCTTTGCCGTTCATCATCAGCATCAGTGAAGTCATGCTTGCGTTTCCTGGCTTGGCCACGCCTTCGGCCTGTAGCACCCAGGAGCGGTTGACGGCATTGGTGCATGTCATGGTGTTCTCAATGAGGGATCCGGCATCAATGGCCGGATTCGCATCCTCATCGTCCCCATGCAGATGTTCATCGGCCGGTGGCATGTTCGCATCCACCCATGTACGCAGTTCGTCTCCATGGGTAATCGTCATGACTTCCGGCAGCACGACCCGATTGGACTCCGGCTGGACCGTGACGCCCGCCGTCGTCGTGCCCGCATTGAAGGTCTTCAGCACGCGATTTCTGGTGCGAATGCCGAATTCCAGTTTGGAGAACAAGTCATTGAGTCGCGCGGTGTCAACGGTTCCGAACGTCAAATCGTCAAGAGTCACATCAAGTTCGAGATCCCGCACCAACGCATTCACGGAACGATTCAACTTGACCTGTTCGATGTTCTCACGCAGGGCTTCGCCTTTTTTGCCCGTGATTTCGTCGGCATGCTCGATGATTTGGTCAAGTCCGCCATATTGGTTGATCCATTTCGCGGCGAACCCGTCACCTACGCCCGGCACTCCCGGGATATTGTCGGCGGTTTCACCGCGTAATGCGGCCAGATCGGGGTACTGTTCCGGTGTGACATGGTATTTTTCCACCACCGCATCGGAGGTCATATGCTTCAAATCCTTGAAATGATGACCTGGATACAACACGGTGATGTTGTCATTGATCAACTGGAAGGCGTCACGGTCGCCGGAAAGCACCAACGTACGGTATCCGGCCTTGTCTCCCATGGTCGCCAAGGTGCCGATCACGTCGTCGCCCTCATAGCCGGGCTGTTCTATATAGGTGACTCCTAGGGCGGAAAGCATCCTCTGAATCAATGGCAGCTGACTGAGCAGATCCTCCGGAGCGGCATCCCGTGTGCCTTTGTACTGCGGCAGCATCGTATTTCGGAAGGTGCCGCCTTTGACATCGAACGCCACCGCCAAATGGTCGGGATGCTCAGTGTCAATCACCTGCGACAGCATGGTGGCGAAGCCCCATACCGCATTGGTGGCCTGACCGGCCGAAGTGCTGAAATTCTCTACGGGCAAGGCAAAAAAAGCGCGGAACGCCAAGGAATGGCCATCAACGACCAATAGCGTTCCGCGTGAAGTGCCTTCCACAGTTGCTGTGTTAGCGCTCATCCTCTGCTTCCGACTTCTGCTCGCCATACTTGGCGATGATGGCCATGGCCAGACGCTTCTTCGGGATGCGCTGATCCATGGAGGTCTTCTGAATCCAACGGAAGGCGCCCTGCTCGGAGAAGTCCGCCTTGTCCATCAACAGGCCCTTGGCCCGATCGACAAGTTTGCGTTCCTCAAGGGTCTCCTCAGCCTTCTTAAGCTGTTCCTCGGCCTTCTTGAGCTGCTCCTCAGTGTCACGCAACTTGGATTCGCTACGCTCCACATTGTCAAGCAGATCATTGATCTCAGCAAAGCGACCCATGGCCACTTCGAGGGCCGGTAGCAGCTTGGATTCCTCATATGGTTTGGTCACATATGCCATGGCACCCGCGCCGGTGGCCTGCTTGACCAGATCAGGCTGAGAGAATGCGGTGAGCATGACGACCGGTGCGATGTTCTCATCGCAGATCACGCCGGCCGCGGTGATACCGTCGGTACGAGGCATCTTCACATCCATGCACACCACGTCCGGACGGTACTTGCGGGTCAGTTCGATGGCCTCCTCACCATTGGCCGCTTCACCGACGACCTCGTAGCCATTATCTTCAAGCATGGCGACCAGATCCATGCGATTCACCGATTCATCCTCGGCCACCACAACGGTACGCTTACGCGGTTCGCCCTCCTTGGTTGAGGCCTCTTCAGGCTCCGCAGCGGCCTTGAGCTCTTCGTCAGTGAGCACCTCGCTCACTTCAGCCGGATCAACGGTCTTCTTCCTTGCAGCCATATCAGTCTCTTTTCACTATCGCACCCATGCCCGGCTCGATGCCAATCCCACCTAGACCCGGATTGATTCGACGTGTGTCACGCGCCCCGAACGGGACTCGAACACCACCTCCGCAAGGCTCTGGTTCAATCCGCATAAAGCCGGCAGCAGACGGCTCCAGCCAGCCTGCCTCCTTGTTCTTTCTGAAATGATAATAGCAGCCGCCTATATATGCGTGTCGCGTAAACCAAGTCTGCACTTGCGTTCCAACATGACGAAGTCGCCGGACGCCGGAGGAACGTTCCCATCCTGCTACGTGATGAGATGCGCCGATTCTTCCATACCTTTGCGAGTCATGCCCATGCTTTAGAGCATGTTGAAGGCGGATAGCATTCCCGACGCCACATTGGACAGCATATGCACCGTCCAGCTCGGGAAGATGGACCCTTGCGCATGTTTTTCGTTCATATACCCCATGCACCAGCCCGCCAATCCGGTGAACAGGGTGATGACGGCGGCCTGAATGACACTCATTCCCGTCATGAACAGCAGAGGGACACCATGCATAAGACCGAACAGGACGGCTTGAAGGGTATTGGCGACGAGCAGTCCGCACTTGCCCATCAGGCGCTTCAACAGGAGTCCCCGGAAGAAGATCTCCTCCCACCCCGACGTGTTCAGCAGCGCATGTACGAGAACGGATGGCAGAGCTGCCCATCCCAAACCTCCGAATTGCGTGGACGCGGTATAGGTAGTACTCGGCATCACCTGAATGACAAGCCAGCCACACCCGAACAAGATCAGAAGCGTAAGGAGCATGAGCGAGAAGGTCTTCATCCCGCCCACAATCCTCGTAAGACCAATCCATTGAGTGAACCGCCGCTGATGGCGCGCGCTGAACCACCACCAGATGAAAGCGATGAGCACGGCCAACGCAAACTGGACAAGCCCGGAAACGAGCGTATGAACGAACAAATCCATCAGGCCCTCCCGTATCGCAATCACACGTACTGAGACTGAAAATATGACATCAACATGATACTATTTCAAGAAGAATTACACCAAAAACGCTTAAGCGCGTGAGATAGTCCACCTCATCCTCGCACGCAGTATCCAGCACATGCATGTTCCGCGAAAACCATCACCTGTGCTGGGTTTGGATGGATATGTATCGTCCATGATCATCGAAATCACGCGGACACGATCATCTCCCAATCGGCCTACCCGCGATTCTTCGTCGTTTCAGGCGCCCCGGTGGGGCTCGAACCCATGACCATAGGCCAGACTGACGAGTCGGCCCCCATCATCCCCGACCCCACCTGTCTCCTCCTGCTTTACAGCATGACGATCGCAGCCCGCATACGCATCTCTCACAAAGCCTGAGCCTGAATCCCCATTTCAGCCCGTCGCGAAGGCGTCTCCTAGGGTGACACATTAACCCAAGGATGACATTTTCCGACGGGCTGTTTCTATAACCGGAAAAAAGGACGGCCGCATGACAGAGAAGAGGAAAAAGAGACGCCAATTCGGGACCGTGCTGCTCAGAAGGAACCCCAGCGGCAAGACCCAGACATGGATCGGACGATACACCTACAAGGGAGTCCGTTGCCAACGCTCATTCGGCAAGGACGGCAGGATCCAGGCACAAAGCTGGCTTGAGGAGGAAAAGCTCCTCGTGGACCTTGGAGGGAACGCGAACGACTCAAATCAATCCTGGAAGAAGCCACGAAACCAAGCGACGGCGCCTCTCCTCTCATCGAGACGAATCCTTTCATCCTGCCCATTCCATCGGGCCCGGAACCCGAATCATGGCGAATCCGACCAGTGGACGGCAAAACATTAAGGATGCGATACGTTGCGATGCCCGCATACACGCGGATTGCGATTTACCTGTCTGCTCTGACCTGCGGCGAGGCCGGCGATTTTCTGAAACACGATCGCCAAGGTGCGAATGCCACTCGTTTTTTTACGTGGGCCATCGGTCATGTGGATAGGACCTGCGTGATGGCGATGGGAACTAGGCCATCGGACGTGCCGCGTCCGAGAACGGAACCACTTCAAGGCTCCCATCCACGAGTTCAGCCAGGAAGACCCGCCTCACCGAGTCATATCCTTGTTCCCTGAGCCGTTCCGTCACCCATGTTTCGTCCCTGCCCGCAAGCTTCAGACCATCACGGACCAGGTGTCCGTCGCTCACCAATGGCAGCAGCGGGCTCCCATCCCGTGTGCCGGCCACGCGAATCGTGAGCCTGCCGTCGGTCTCCATGACGGCCGCCTCCACATCCGCCACGCTGGGGATGCCCTTCTCACGCAGGCTCCCACTGAGCTGTTCCGCGGTGAGGCCGACCTTCGCACATCGGGCGATGTCCACCTTCCCGTCGCAGACGAGGAGCTCGGGTTGGCAGGCGATGGCCCGTCTGAGCGTCCCACTGCTCCCGAAAAGGAGCTTCGCCGCCACGATGACAAGGGACCAGATGAGGAGGACTATCAGGAACTGGAGCACCGTGACCGATGGGTTGTAGATCACCCCGCCGATGATGCCGCCCAGCACGTAGTTCTGGACTTGGTTGAGCGGGGTGTTGAGGGAGAATTCGCGTTTCCCGAGGATATTGATCTGGAGGATCATCACGAGCATGCCCAGCGAGAACTTGATGATCGTCAATGTATAGAAACCCATGTCAGCGATTCCCATTCACGTAGACGTTGTGATCGATGATGTGCGTCCGTTCGAGCGTGTAGGAGTTGTTGTCGTCGTTGAGGTGGACGAGGTAATCCCTTTCATTGAAACGCACGATGATGCCGTCCTTCAGGCTCGTGGAATTCACCAGGACCTCGTCCTCCGGAACGCGCTGATCCTTGGCGACGCCCTTGATGAAGCTCACGAGCAGTTGGGACTGGGATATCCGGTTACTCACCTGAAGGTATTGCTCGGCCTGCACGCCTATCAGTATCAGCGAGAGGACGAGGGCGCCCACTCCCACGTCCCTCCACCGGGTCCGTATCCTGTCGCGTAGGTAGAGCACGCCGAAGACCATGCCCGTCACGAGCAGGACAAGTATCGCGGCCACGCGCAGCGCCGAATCGGAAGACTGATGCGAGACGATGTAGTCGAGGTCATAGAAGTCCATGCGTCACCTGGTCTTGATTCCAATGGAGTTCCCGCCCGGCGGCGGGACCGTTCCTCTCCCGAAAAGTCTACACCAGCCATCCACCGGACCGTTCGTACCGGATGCCATTCCTCAATCCGACGGGAGTTGCGTCCCCGTCCGGGTGACGGCGGGACTGGGTGAATTCCGGAAGGAATCCGTCGTCCGGACATCCGGCGCTCGTGGCTGTGGCGACACGCATGATCCCGCCGACGTCCACACCGCGAGGGCGGGTCTCGAACACGTTCCCCAGTGTGAAAAGATCGACAATCTCAGTGAAGCTCGCGGGGAAAAGCGCCTGGTCCGTTTCCGATCTGGTCAATGCCGCAAATTTTCTGGACGCCACGCCCGACGAGCTCATGAATGATGCGTTCATGCATGAGCTCGGAATGAAAAAGAATCAAGACCGGCAAGGCGTTCCCGTAGGCGCCGGGACACCCCGCCATCCGGTCAGGCCCGAGGCCGGGAATAACGGAACGGCCTCGGCCGGTGTTGCCCGGCCAAGGCCGTTCGTCGCGATGGTGCCCCCGGTGGGACTCGAACCAAATTCTCATGATTCTCATCCTGCTCTGGCTGCATCTGCAGTTCCAGAAGAGCGGGAATCACGTTGAGACCCTCGAGGGATAGCGTCCTAGACACTCGCGAGATTCCCTATGAGAGGGACGGATAATAAGCCCGAACTGAGAGAATAGGCGAAGAAGCCTCCCCTGATCTCGTGATGATAGGTTCCAATTCGGGTGCACTATTCCAGGGATTCCGGGTTTGGTCTCGAATTGGAATCCCTGGAAGGAGATGTGGATGGAAGCGGATAGGCGCCGCCGATTCGGCACAGTGATCGCAAGGAAAAGGGCCGATGGAAGCGTAGGTTCCTGGCTCGCTCGCTACGCGTCTCCTTTGGATCCCTCGCGGCGTGTGCAGCGTTCCTTCAGGACATCGGAGGATGCGCAGGCCTGGCTTAACGGCGAGGAGATGCTTGTCAATCTGCATCGGCGCGGCGTACAGAAATGGGTGCACCCCACCGCGCGTTCCCGGCGTGCCCGCGCTTCCCTCATGAAGTTCGACGAGCTGGCCGACTGGTACGTCGACACGCATCGCAAACCGGACGGGACCGCGTTGAGGGGCGCGGCGAAACGTAACCTGAAGACGGATGTGCAGCATTTGAAGGATGTGTTCGGCGGGATGCGTCTGACGGACATCACCCCGGAGGTGGTCTCGAAATGGTATTTCGGCCCGCATGACGAGGGTGCGTGGGTGTTTCCCCGGACCTGTCAACGGTTGAAGGCGATTCTGGATATCGCCTGTTCGGACAGGTTCGGTACGGGTATGCCGTTGTTGGAGTCGAATCCGTTCGTGTTGCCGATACCGCCGGATCCGGAACCGAAGTCATGGAGCGTGCCGCCGTTGACGGGCGTGCAGTTGGCGGCTTTGTACGAGTCGATGCCGGAATCCGACCGGTTGAGCGTGTTGCTGGCCGCGTGGGCCGGTGGCATGAGGATCGGTGAGGTGTGCGCGTTGACGGTGGATGATTTCGATTTCGAGGCGCGGACCATGAGCGTGAACCATTCCGTATGTCGTGGCGATCAGGATTCGGGACCGTTGCGGTTGGGGCCGGTGAAGTCCGATCATTCGAAACGGGTGTGCGTGCTGCCCGATCTGCTGGTCCCTTTGATCCGTGAGCATATCCGGACGCGTCGCGACCAGTCAAGCCCTTACGTGTTCCAGGGAAAGAGGAGCATGATCCTGCCGCCGCAGACGTTGGGCAACCATTTCCGTCGGGCGCGTGAGGTTGCGGGATGCCCGACCGCGACGTTCCGGACGTTGAGGGTGACCCATACGACTTTGTTGATGCAATCCGGCGGCACGATCCGTGAGGCGATGGACAGCATCGGCGACTCGACCCAGGAGGTCGTGGTGCGTCACTACACACGTACCGTGCCCGAACATCAGCGGCAGGTCGTCAATCGCATGACCGGTGGCATGGTGTCCGGCAGCGTCGGCCTGCAGCGCATCCTTGACGTGCGTGCGGCCGATGGTTCGTTCGGGGGACGGGATCCGGCCGATTCGGATCTCGGCAGGAAACTCAGTCTGATCCTGGACATCCTCTCGCCCTTGGCCGGTTCCGGCTCCTAGGTTCGAAAATCCCCGTTCGGCCGATTATCGGCCGCTTTCCGTTCTTCGGACGCGTGACCTTGGTTGTAAATCGTTGTTGTCGTATCGGCGCACGTCGGGCCGCGTCCCAGGGTCCATCCCACGGGGCCGTTCGTCGTCGTGCGGGAGGGAAGATCTCATGGCCGGATCCAAGGCTTCTTCGAACGCCGGGCGTGGCGCCGGCACCATGGTCATCGCCGGTATCGTGGCGCCGGTGGCGGTTTTCGCGATCCCGTTGGTGATCGTCGTGTCATTGATGACGATCCTGGTCGCGTTGGTCCAATCGCAATATGGCACGACCTGCGGTTCGGATTCGCTGTCATCGACTTCATGGGTGGCGTGGGCGAAACGGATCGCGGATGACGATTCCCACGGGTACAGCCAGTCGAATCGTAACGGCGATCCGGACTATGACTGTTCGAGCCTGGTGTACTACGCGTTGAAGAACGCGGGATTGGACGTCGGCTCCTACGCGTTCAACACGACCGGCGAGCCGGCCATATTGGAGAAGGCCGGGTTCGAACGTCATGACTGGACCAAGGTCGCCGACCTGCAGACCGGTGATGTGGTCTGGCAGTCCGCTCATACGGAGATCTACATCGGTGAGGGCAGGTTCGTTGGCGCCCATCAGGACGAGAACGGTGGCATCAGCGGAGGCAAGGCCGGGGACCAGACCGGCGACGAGATCAGCGTCACCTCGTATGCGGCTGGATACACCGCCTATTTCCGCTATAAGGGTACGGGCAACATCATCGGATCGTCGGGCACGTCGAACGGGCAGGCCGTTTCGGGCGGTACCGGATCGACCGAACTGGTCGGCATGAGCGAACGGGATGCCATGGCCTGGTTCGACGGCCGGCAGGGCCCGGACGATTTCTGCGCCACCTACGCGTACGGCCAGTGCACCTGGTGGACGTGCATGAGGGCGAAGAAACTCGGCTGGACGGGTGTGGGCCGGTATTGGGGCAATGGTCAGGACTGGGCCGCGAGCGGCGCGAAGGCCGGTTTCAGGATCACCAAGGACGCTCCCGTCGCCGGTGCGATCATCAGCTGGCCGGCCGGCGTGCAGGGATCGGATCCCACATACGGTCATGTGGGTGTCGTCGAGTCCGTGGACACCGCGAAAGGCACCATCACCACGAGCGAGAAGGGTGCCGGCTACAAGGTGTATTCACGGACGATGCCGATCGTTAACGGTGGCACCTACGTGCTGCCCGACGGCAAGATCACCGGCGCCGGCACGGCGGGCTCGTCCGACGTGGAGCAGTGCGTGGCGTCGTCGTCCGGTTCGGACGGTGACGTGGACGGCACGCATGCCAGCGCGGAGGACGCGAAGAAGATCGCCAGAAGCAGGATGAAGGCCTATGGGTGGGATGACGACGACGAGTATGAGTGCCTGGTGCGGATCTGGACCCGCGAGTCGGGTTGGCGGTGGAACGCGGAGAACACGTCGTCCGGAGCGTACGGCATCCCCCAATCGTTGCCGGGAAGCAAGATGGCGTCGGCCGGACAGGATTGGCGGGACAATGCCTCGACGCAGATCAAATGGGGTTTGGATTACATCCTCCAACGATACAAGACGCCTTGCGGCGCGTGGGCCGTCTGGCAGACGCGGAACTGGTACTGACATATATGGAAGGAGACATGATGATCGGCATGGTTATCGTTGCGGACGAGGAGCTCAAGGGACTGGTGCCCGACGCTTCCTGGGATGTCCAGGGCGTACGCGACATGGTCGGCGGCGTCGTCGCGGTCGCGCTCGTCCTCGCCGTGGGCGTGATCGTCATCGGATGCATCAGCATGGTGCCGGGACTGATCACGAACAACATGATGGAACGGGCGTTCTCTTGGAAGCGTCTGGCCGCCGCGCTCATGGTTCCCTTCACGATCGGTGCGGCGTGTACCGGTTGGGCGTGGAGCGCGAACCTGTTCGGCAGCGATGGGTTGAAGTCGAACACCTCGTATTCGGTCGCCGGACGGAAGGTCGATAGCGACGCGTTGAAGGACGGTCGGGAGAAAGGCAGCGACAGTCTCGGTTCCCTGGCCTCCCAGCTCGGCAAGGACATCGCCTCCTCCATCGGCGACACGGTGAAGGATGCCGTGTCGTCCACGGTCAAGAAGTCGTTGGAGGGCTGGAAGTGGCTTACGGGCGGCGACGGTGACGGCAACGTGTTCCAAAAGGGTTGGGATTACATCAAGAAGACGTGGGACGAGGCGTTCGGCAACGGTTCGGACACCTCCGGGGATTCGTCGCCGGCATCCAAGAAGACCTCTTCCAAGAAGACGAACGGTTCGGGCGGCGGATCGTCCGGCGACCGTTGAACCGTCCCTCCTATCCGATTATCGGCTTGCTATGTCCGGGCTCGGCGTGGGTCTGCTTGAAAGGAGTGTGAATCATGTTTCACCATATTACGGCCGTCGCCGCCGTCTCTTCCCTGACAACGGCGAACGGTTTCCTGACCGTCGCCGCCGGATTGACCGATTCGGATCTCTCGAGTCTGAACGTGAGCCCGAATTTCAGTTTCTTCCCGTTCATGGAGCTTGTGCAGAACATGGTCGGCGGCCTGTGGGCGATGAGCCTGTATATCGCCATCGCCGCCTGGATCTGCGCCGCGATCGCATGGATCATGGGCAGGGTGATCCATTCGGGTCCGATGCAGCAGTATTCCGGCACCGTGTTCATCTGGTGCGCTCTGGCGACGATGATCCTGGGCAGTTCCATGGCGATCGTGAAGTTCTTCGCGACGCAGGCGCTGTTCTGAAAAGGATGATGCCCTTTCAATCCGATGGGCGCCGTGGCCGTGCCACGGTCGCGGCACCTTTCTGCGATGACGCGGGGAGGCGTGCATGTCCGAGATAGTCCAGACCGTTCTCAGCAATTTCATCGACTGGCTTTTCAAACCCCTGGATAACGCGGCCAGCAGCATGATCACGGGCGCGTTCACCGGCACGGCGGGAACGGTGTCGAACAGTCAGTGGAACATCGCGATCACCGCCGCGAACCGTATCGGCTGGATCATGGGTTTCGTGAACATGGCGATATGCATCATCGGCTCGCTGCATGCCGCGGTCAAGGGCAGCGTGGCCGAATCGGTCAAGAGTTTCGCGATGTGCGTGCTCGCCTGGCCTTTGACCGCGGTCAGCGTGAGCGTGATGATCACGTTGGAGGGTATCGTCGGGACTGTCAGCGCGAAGATCCTGAACGTGCAGTTGTCCGGCGATACGGCTTCCGGCGAGTTCAGTGACAGTGTCGTGTCGAATCTGGTCGGTACCGCGACGAAATACGGTGCGCAGGCCGACATGCTGATCCGGCTGGTCGTCTATGTCCTCGTGTGGTTCGCATCCCTGGCGTTGTCGGGCATGCTCGCGGCCAGATTGCTGAGCCTGGTTCTTCTGGCCGCCGTGGCTCCGCTGCCGATCATGATGTCCGGCTGGAGGACCACCCGCCCGGCCGCTTTGAAATGGGTCAAGGCGGTGGCCGGCGTGATGCTGGTCAAACCGTTGTCGGCGTTGATCCTCATGGTCGGCAGCGCACTGCTCAACGTCGCGAACAACGATGCGAACTTCTCCTCGTCGTTCTTTCCCACCCTCATCGGTTTGGCGACGTTGTTCATGTGTTGTTTCAGTCCGCGTCTCGTCATGCCCGCGGTGAGTTTCATCGGCGCCAACGTGACCGGTGAGATGCAGGAGCGTGGCGGCAAGGTCGGTCCCGGCGCCGTCAAGACCGCGGCCCAGGTCACGGCGGGTATCGTGGCTTCGGCCACGGCGGGCCTGTCGGGCGTCGGCGGCGCCACGTCCGGTCTGGCGGACATGGTCGGCGGCATGCTCAGGGGAGACGCGTCCGGTGCGGGCGAAGCCATCGGCGACATGCTGGGCGGCAAGGACGACAAATCCGACGGCAAGGGCAAGCATTCGGATTCCGACTCCTCACCCACCGTGGACGCAGCCGGCCGGAACCAGTCGGACACGTCCGACACGTCGGGTCAGACCGGCACGGAGGACGGTCTGCCGACGACCATGCCTTCCCAGGCGCCGTCACCGGATCGTGTTCCCGGCACCGATGACGCGGGCCGGTCCGTTGTGGACGGGGTCGATGTCCGAACGTCCGGCATGCCGCAGCCCGAACCCGTTTCCGGGGTTCCCGCCGCGGACGGCGGACGGGACGGTTCCGGTTCCACGTCACCTTCCCCGGGCGTGCCCGGCGCGCCCGGAGGCCGGGGAGGCGACGCCACCGCTTCCGGAGGGACGGGAGGCCGTGGCGCGGACGGCGGGCAGGGCGGTGATTCCAGTTCGTCGTCGCAGTCCCGGTCACAGGGCGGCCGGGGAGGCGACGCCATCGCGCATGGCGGCACGGGAGGCCGTGGCGGCGATGGCGGCGTCGGTTTCCCCACGCCGTCGCATGGCGGCCCGTCAGGCCCGACCGTCGGCTGACCTGATTTCCTCCTTATTATTCGGGTCGCGTCCTCGGGATTCCACGTGGAATCCTAGGCGTGGCCCGTTTCCCTTTTGTCCGGATCATGCCATGATCGCATATTTTTTTGGAGGTGTCGGATTCCCATGGTTGCACAGGAAAAGACCAAGGTCCCGGCCGCGTCGTTCAGTCGACTGTCGGCCACGAACGTGCTGTTCGGCCTGGACAAGGCGCAGCTGATCGTCACGGTCACGGGCGTCGCCCTGCTGGTCGCGGGAGGCGCCATGGGATTGAACGGCCCGCTGATGATCGTCGGCGGGCTGGCCATCGTGTATGGCGTGGTGCGCGTGCATGGGCTGAGCCTGTTGTCGTGGACGTGGATCTGGATGCGATGGCGGGCCAGGTTGAAGGACGGTACGAACCGTTGGGCCTACAGTCCCCTCGCCGCGGGCCGCCCGTTGGGCGTGCTCGGCCTGTATGGGCATGCCGAGGATCGGGCGCAGGCCATCGAGGGCCGTGACGTGGAGGTCATAGGCACGCCGTTCATGGGCGCCTGCTATCTGTGGGATCCCGACAAGCGTCAGGCCACCGCCACGTTGACCGCGCACGTCGAGGAGTGGACGATGTCATCCGACGAGAGCAAGGCCTCCCGGGCGATGGCGTTGAACACGATGCTCAAGGACCTGTCCGAAACGGACGGGTTCGTCGAACTGAAGGAGACGAGTTTCGTCCTGCCGGGACCCACTCCCCCGGAACCCGCGTATCTGCGGGATGAGTCGACCCCGCAGTGGGCCCGTGACGATCTGGCCGACCTGTGGCGTATGCCCGACATCCTCACTCCTTTGCAGAACGTGAACTACATCAGCGCGAGCGTGTCGGCCGACCGGCTTGCGGGCGTGAACCGTCACGCGAAGACGGAACGCGCGAGCGTGGGCATCGCGTTGGGCGAGCTCGTCAAACGGACCATGGCGCCCGACCTGCTGGATTGCGGCGCCCGACGCGGCAGCATCCACTGGTGCGATGTGGACGACCTGCGCTATCTGATCCGCACGGTCGCGGATCCCGAGCATGCGGCCGATCGCGTCCACGTCAACAGGGATGATCCGACGGTGACCTGGTGCGAGGAAGCCAAGGAGCATGACTACATCACCCTGGATTCCTGCGTCGCGAGAACGTATTGGGTCTACCAATGGCCCGACACCGACGTGCAGGCCGGTTGGATCCGTGACCTGGTCGCCGGTAAACGCATGATGGCGTTCTGTCATATCTGGCGTCCGTTGACGATGGACCAGTCGGAAGCGGACCTGCGCAACAGGAAGAGCAGCATCCGCCAACGCAGCAGGCTGCAGGACCAGCGTGAGAAGAACCGCGACGAACGTCGTGAGGAGAAGGAACAGCGGCTACGTGAGCTCGAACAGGAGGCGAACTGGCCCGATACGGATCATCAGGGCTTTATCGCCCTGTTCGCGAAAAGCCTGCCGGACCTGGACGTGTTCGACCGTGACATGCAGCAGAAGGCCAAGAACTGGCATATGAGGCTCTCCTCGATGAAGGGCCAGCAGCGGGCCGCGTTGACCACGATCCTGCCATTGGGTATCTGAGCTGTTGTCGATTGAGCTCGTTCCTCTTGGACGTGCTCACGATGAGATTCCTGATTCAAGCGATGATGCCGTGAGCATTACGAAGATTTCGGCGTGACAGTTCCCGCGGAAACAAGTTCTTCATTCCATCGCCTATCCGCGTCTGCGGTGCATGTGGGTATGACGGAAGGTCTGTCCGGGATAGGCCCGGACATCATGCGGAAACGGGGCGAACGAATGGCGAACGATACGGCCGAACCCGATCTGGCGCGTCTGGCCCGCAGACGGATCATCGACCACATGGACTGCGACGACTGCACGGAGGACTACGTGTTCCTCATGCGCCAGGGCGATCGTGAGTTCGGCATCGGACTGACCACCGTGCTGGCCGCACTGGCGTTCGCCGAGCGCGAGGGCGCGGTGCCCGAGTTGCCGGCGGACTGGTGGGTTAAGGTAAGGAACCAGTATCAATGATTCATAACGGAAGGCCGCCGTCCGATGTTCGTGTTCAAGGCCCGCACTGGTCTAGGGGAGGTGTTTGAGATCAACGCCGTGAACTTCATGAGGACGACGGGAGGAAGGGAACCCTACAAGTCGGTCCGCGGGGATGGACGCAACGTCTATTACGCCGTTCGTCCTGCCTGTGGACGCCTGAGATTCCCGTGGGGCGGGGCCGATCCGGGTTTTGGCGGGTAGTATGAGGCATGTGGTCGTGTCCGTCGTGGCCCGTTGGGCGGGAAGGTGGTTTTGATGAGCGTCGAACGTCTTCTGATGTGCGCACGTCGCCCGGTGCTTTCCTTCGATTACGACCGACGTCGCGCCTGCGCTGTCGGGACCGGCACGATCCTGGACAGGGCGAGGCTTCCGTTGGAATTGACCACGCACGGCAGGAGCGCGGTCTACGCGAAACGGGTCGACATGTGGTGGCGCCGGCGGGCCATTCCCTCCTCACGGGACGGCATCCGCCGCGCGTTGGATCTCCTTGGGGTGCGTTCCACGGTGGATCTCCTGAACCGGTCGTACGGGTTGAGCCTATCCGACCAGTATTGGGTCAGGGACGCTTCCGACCCGGTACGTTGGGAGGACGTCAACTTCTTCGACAATCCATTCGACGAGGAGTTCGGGCGAATGCTGCTCACCCCGGTCTCCTCGTCCCACGGGTTCAGCCTCAACGTGCCGGACGCGTCCACCGGCGGCGACCTGCCCAAACGTTGGACCATCGGCCCGTCCGGTGTGAGGGTCCTCGTCAAGGGCGGCAGGACCGGGCAGGAACCCGTCAACGAGCTCATAGCCTCACGTCTCGCGCGCGGATTGGGCATCCGGGCCGTGGAGTACCGGCTCGGGGAATACGACAACCGTCCCGTCAGCCTGTGCGACGAGATGCTCTCCCGTGACGAGGAACTGATCTCCGCATGGCAGCTCATGGGATCCATCAAGCGTGACAACAGGCTGAGCATGCGGGATCAATGGCTGTCGGACGCGGTCTCGCTGGGTTGCGCGCGCAAAGCCGTCAGCGACGCGACCGACGATTGGCTTCTCGTGGACTGGCTGGTCCGTAACATCGACAGGCATTACAACAATTTCGGCCTGATCAGGAACGTGGACAGCCTTGAGGTGCGGCCCGCCCCGTTGTTCGATACGGGGATGAGCCTGTGGGCCGGCGAGTTGAGGGTGGACAACGCCGATTACAGGACGAAACCGTTCTATTCGACCTATAAGACCCCTACGGCGTTGCGTCAACTGCGTCTTATCGCGGATTGGTCGAGGTACGATCTTGACGTTCTGGCGGATTGGCCCGACGAGGTGGCCCACCGTCTGACGGCCAACGGCATGCTTTCCCCGGTCCGTATCGAAGCGATCAGGTCGAGCCTCGTGAAGCGTGTCGCAACGGCCGTGACGGTCCGTGACGAGACGGTCTCATCCAATCATGGAACCACATGTTTCACCATCCCCCGGCCTACGCCGGACCGGTCGACGGACGATCTTCCCATGCCCTCGTCCTCGGATGCGGAGGATCCTTTCCCCGGACCGGCCCTTTCCGTCGCCGACGATGCCGGGCTGTGGTAGCGTTCCTCTCCGTTTCCGGTGTCCTTATTATCGTCTTTCGACCCGTTCGGTGCATGTGGGTATGACGGAGGGTCTGTCCGGAATCGGCCCGGACATCATGCGGAAACGGGGCGAACGATACGGCGAACGATACGGCCGAACCCGATCTGGCGCGTCTGGCCCGCAGACGGATCATCGACCACATGGACTGCGACGACTGCACGGAGGACTACGTGCTCCTCATGCGCCAGGACGATCGTGAGTTCGACAACGTCGCCCTGGCATGGGAGCCGTCTCCCCGGGATCCATCTCGGTCGCGCATATGCGGAGGAGATGCTGGCGGATGACAGGCGAACGAGGATCGTCGCCGCGGGATGGTTATCCCACTTGTCATATTCAGGATTGGTGCATAACGCCTCCACCGTTTTTACAAGAGGGTTGACATGCCCGGTCGCGCATTCGATTTTCTGTCTGTACACACTGACTTCGTCCTTCAGTGTGTCCTTCTGTTTCCTCAGGTCTTCGTTTTCCTACCGAGGCCGGCGGTTATCCGCGCGCAGTTCCCTTTTCGATTTGAACATCTGGCATATCCTTTCCGTCGCCCGTCCGTACCATTCGTTTCGACATCTACCACGGATCTCGACGCCTAAGGCCGTTTTCCCGGAAATCCACGGCCCCGGATATGAAAAAGTCCACGACGCTCCCAAACGTCGTGGGTCTTCTCGTGCCATCGCGTCATGCGGCCTGCAGGCGATGCTCCTCGTGGTGCGCGCGGGCATCCTGGATGATGAGGGCTTTCAGGTATCTGCTTTTATTAAGTCCCTCGCGTTTCGCCGCGTACTCTATGTACGAGCTCCACGAGGCCGGGACACGGAAGCGTTCCTGTACGCTTTTCTCACGTTTTTCATCGCCCGTCGGGCGGCCCGGGCCGGCCAGCGCGGTGAGGATGGCCGTGGCATCGGCGTCCTCGGCCATGAGCGAGGCCATCAGGTCGGAAGCCCGGCCGCCCGTGAACTGCGCGGCCGGAGCCGTCGTGGGGGCCGGTTCGTTTTCGTCGGCCAACCGTTCGTAGATATCGGTCATTGCTATCGTCTCCATTTCATCCAATAGTCACGCCATTTGTCAGTCAGATGCTCGACATGGAACACGAGCATGTCGCGTCCTTGCGGTCGTGCGAGCACTTCTATCAGGTCGTCATGCCATGCGCCGGGACGGCGCAGGCATATGACGAGCGCCGCCGTGTTGCCGGGTGTTCCGGGCGGGATGGATGGATCGGCGGGGTCAATGAGCGCGATCCATTCCGGGTGCGCCATGGCCTTGCGTATCTCATCCTCGTCAAGCCGATCCTCCTCGAAATGCTTGTAGGCCGATTTGGAATCGAAGATAATCATGGAAATAATTGTACCACAATTATTGGGCCGGGTCGGGCTCTCGGTTTTCCGATCGCGGAGGTCTTTTCCGATGGGTGTGTTCGGAATGCGTGCGGGGGAAGGCGAAGCGATCGTGTCCCGATGCCTCATCCATCGCCCATCCGCGTCTGCGGTGCATGTGGGTATGACGGAAGGTCTGTCCGGGATAGGCCCGGACATCATGCGGAAACGGGGCGAACGAATGGCGAACGATACGGCCGAACCCGATCTGGCGCGTCTGGCCCGCAGACGGATCATCGACCACATGGACTGCGACGACTGCACGGAGGACTACGTGTTCCTCATGCGCCAGGACGATCGCAAGTTCGGCATCGGACTGACCACGGTCCTCGCGTGCCTGGCATTCGCCGAACACGAGCGGGCGATACCACCACTGCCACCGGAATGGTGGATAGGAATCAACAGGAGATACCGGTAGGCCCCGTCCGAACCGTCGATGGTCGAACGGCTCTACGATTGGAACCGATATCGGTTCCAATCGGAGGTGTCGTATGGATGTGTTCAAGACCCGTGTCAGGGAATGCAGGGCCATTGCCATCAGTCAGGAGAATTATTTCATGGAGACCAAGGGCATGGAGCCTTTCGTAGTTGCGGAGGGCGGGCATAGGAGGTTGTACGCGGTCTGTCCCGAATGTGACAATCCGATCCAATTGATCGGGTTGAACCGTCGCGAACTGGATGCCGGTCATCGACGCCCGTATGGAAGACACGTCGGGCATGACGTGCCTGGAGTGGCCGTATATGACGAGACGGCGTATCTGGAATGCTCGTATTCGAATCCGGGATATCATCGTGATCCCGGTTCGCGTCGTCCCCCGTCCAATCCCACGGCATTGGCCTTGTACCGGATTATGAGGGACCGGTTCGACCGGGTGGAATACGCGTGGCGGCACGCTTCGGGAATACGCCTTGGCATCAAGAGACTGCAGAGGGCGTTGATCCTATGGCGGAACGACAAGGCATGGCTGAATTACGATTCCACCTACTGCAACCTGCCGCAGATGTTGTTCATGGGATTGCCGGAACAGGACCTGTACGGTCAATGCGTGTCCAAGGATGGTCCGGTCGCTGCGGCTCTTTCCACTCTTGACGACGTCAGATTGGAACCCGTGGATTTTTCCGAGGAATGCGTTCGCGTTTCCACCACACGTTTCACCAACGTCACGTTCACGCTCGGTCCTCCATCCAAACGGAAGGACGGCGAGCATATGGTCGAATACTTCCCGCTATGCCTGTTGCATGAGGGACGTCAGATCGGTGGTTTCATCCACGTCGACACGGATCCGGAATGGTTCAGCCGGATATTGAACATGCCTGATTGGCATGAGAACCGTCGCCTGTTGGGATTGGCGGCCGACGTGCTGGGATAGGTTATCGGCGGGTTCGTTTCGATCGTGGATCGTTGGCATCCGCCCCGTCGCATCGTTTCGCGTGACGATATCGGATACGGGTCGCGTGATGGTCATGACGGGACGGGAGAGCCGGTCCGTGGACGCCTGCTCCTTTCTCCGGACGCTTCCCCCTGTCCGGGATCATTTCCCCCTTGGCCATTCATGGTCTCTCCCCCGCTCCCGTCCTCGGATAATTGAACAGGCCGTGTCCGAAGGTTCTCTCCATTCGGGCATGGATGCCGGCCCCGACGCGTCTCTTCCCCTTCTTCTCTCTCTGAGCGTCAGGGCCGGCCGTTTTCCGTGGCGGAATCCACGACGAGCCCCGAAGGAGGAGACGCGAATGGAAGGATTCAATGCCGACTGGATGCCGACGGCGTATGACACTGCGGCCGGCACCGATGACGGCGGGAAGCATGATCGTCGTGATCGTCGTCCCGGCGGCTTTCCCATGGTGAGGATCATCGCCATAGGCGCGACCGTATGCGCGGTGGCGGGTGTCGACGGCATCATCCTCGTGGATCGGATGGATATGACGCATGACGGGAACGTGACAGCATGCGAGCGGGCCGTGCTGTCACGCGACCGCCAGGCCGGCCTGTTCGACAAGGATTCGGAACGGTACGGGACAAACATCGACGCGGAGACGTTGCGTAAGGCCGACGAGGACCTGGCACGACGCTGGGTCAAGGCGAGGAACCGTCCGAGCGTGTCGGAGATCAGCTGCGACGCGGATTGCGACAATACGACGTTGAAGAGGGCCAAGGAAAAGGCCGACGGTGAAGCCACGCGGATGCGCAAGGCCCGCAGGACCCTGAAGTCCCTGTACGGGAAGGCGTCGGACGTGCTGGGCCGCAAGGCCGACAAGGACAGGCGCGAACGGTTCCATACGGCGTTGGAAAAGGCCGAACGCACGTTGGACGATACGCGGGACGCGGACCTGAACCTGCCGTATCTGCGCACGAGACTCGGCCAGGAGTACGACAAGGCGAAGGAAATGGATGCGGGGTCGGCCAATCCGGACGAATTGGATCGCATGGCCTCCATCCTTGAATCATTGTCGGAACAGACCGTGGATTCCATACGTGCCGGCCAGGGGCCGGAGGAAGATGACGGATGACGACGGGAACGCGTTCCGCCGGAACGGGGAGGCATGGATGAACTGGACCGATCTGGCAAGAGGCGTCATGTACGCGGTGGAGCTTATCCTGTGCGTGAAGGTGCTGGGCGATTGGATGATGCCGACGTGCCGTCACGGTCCCGACCCGTCCACGGGCATGGCCCGTGGACTGCGTGCTGCGGGATGGATTCTGACGGTGTTGTACGCGTGCGGCGTGGGCAAGAGCCTGATGTACCTGCGGTTCGGGTGGGATGATGATGTGCTGCCGGTCGATTACGTGAATCTGGCATTGGTCACGGCCAACACGCTCGTGTGGATCATTCTCGCCTGGCGGCATCGCGAACGCTGACTGCCGGACCGTTCCCCGTGCCCTTTATGGCGTCATGGCCTTATGGTCTTGCCTGAGGGTTCCATGGCGAAGGATTCCGTGACGTGGGGGCCGGGTGGAAACGGAACGGCTGGTCCGCCACGAGCCTGCGTGCGGGGACATCGCGCGTGAACGGGTCCTCGAACGCCCACCGGTACGTTCCCGGCTTGTCCCGGGTGAGAAGCGGGAGCCTTTTGACCTGGATGGGGATCGAATCGTATCGCGGGTTGGAGAATACGCCGCCCCTGCCGAGGTAGTCGTTGATGATGAAGTTGACTCCCTGGATGGCGCCGCAGTGTGAACAGTTGACGGCCAGGTAGCTTTCCCCCATGAGTTTCGAGTAATTCGTCCTCACCGACAGTTCCCTGCCGATCTGGATTTTGAAGGCCCGTGAGAGGAATCCCATGTCGTCCAGGACGTTCCAGGCGACGATCCGGTCATGCCGGTATCCCCACCGGTCAAGGAACGTGAACACCATCGCGCTTTCCAGATACCGGAACGAGCATCTGTAGCATCCGTTCGGCGACCATGCCCATACGAGACCGTTGTCCACGAGCATGTACGAGGGCGGGATACGGAACGGTTCCTCCTCGTCGAACCAGTCCCCGTCCTCCCTGCCCGTGATGGGTCGGAATTGAACGCTCATGGCCTCTCCCTCCATTCGCCCGGCATACGGGATTTTCGTATCATCAACGCTATCATCATAGGGGATCGCCTGCAGGAGAACGTCCCGTCGTACGGCACAGGCCACGTTGGAGGATCTGATGGAACAGGTGCGCGAAAGCGCCGGATGGTGGGAAGGAGACATTCAGTGAATTGGGTGAACCTGTTGAAAAGCCTTGTATGCGTGCTGAATCTCGTGGCGTGCGTCCGACTGATCGGACCATACATGATCCCGAACGGTTCCCGTCGATGTTCGGAAGAACAACGGCGGCGCGACTCGGTGTGCCGATTGGCCGGGTGGATCGGCGTGCTCGCCTACTCGTACGGGTTGGGTCATGGGCTCATGCGCATACGGGATGGTTGGACCGGCACTGTTTCCGGCGTGGATGTGATTCTGCTGGTGGTGCAGGCCGTGAATCTGATGGTCTGGGCGTACCTGCTCGTCCGCACACATGGCAGGAGCCTATGAATCCTTTGGATGGACTCGTCCATGGTCTGTGAATAGAATCGTATAGACCTTGAAGCCTGACCCCGTTTTGGTCGTGGGCGGGGTTTCGGGTCCGGAACAGATGGCATGCTGCCGCAGGCGTCCGATGACGATGGCCGCGTCATCCGCGATAGCGGGACGTCTCGTCCAGCGGCTGGACCAGATGGCCGGAACGGGCCGAAGCCGTTCATCCTCCCTGACAAGGGAGCGTCAAGTCACGCAGAAGACTGTAAAAAGACTTGCCGTCTGCTTCCGAAGGGGCGTTGGTTCGACGCCCCTTCTTTTTTCGCGGGAGGATCGGGTTTGAACGTCACCAGGGAGAAGGAGCGCATGCTTGGCGAAGCGCGCAAGGCCGCCCTGTCGTACCAGTGTCTCGTTGGCCGGACCACGCGAATCGTCTGTGACGACGGTTTCGAGGTGGCGATACGGTGGAGGGCTGAGAACTTCGCTCACTTGTGTGGCTTGGATTATTATGCCGACGACCATCGCAGGCGGTCATTGCCCGCACGTCGTCTGTATGTCGATCTGCTCGCGCGGAAGCGTATCTCTCCGAAGAGGGTCGCGCCGACCGGTGATGCGAACTGGTTGAAAGCCAAGGCCGATGTGATTGCCGGCGCATTCGAATTGGATAAGGCCGAACTCGTGGTGGAGTCGGGCAATAGTCGTGTCCGATTGTATTTCGGTGGCTCGGCATGGCATCTTGGTCTGGGACGGGATGACAACGGACTGTATTATCCGAAGTCGTTGAAGAAGGGACCGACGTCCGATGAAAGGAAACCGGGAACAAGCCTCCACTATGTCCGGAGTATCGACCTTCTGAGTTGACTGCTACGTGGTGCTCCCATGGCGTTCCGCGACTCCTGTTTTCCATCCGCAACCGTTTCCCGGATTCCGAACTCCATGGGCGGACGTTCCTTCCGGGCCGCCAGACCGAAAAACCCATGCTTCTCCCCTGCCGATATTGTCAGGGGGTTATGTGGGTAGTATGAGCATATCGAAAAGACATCAAGGAGGAACCGTCATGGAAGAGAAGAACACTGTCCCGGCAGCCATTCCACCGGCCGGCACGGAGGACATTCCAACGAGGAAGGACCGCAGGCCGATCATCATCGCCGTGGCGGCCGTCGCGGCGACCGTCCTGGCTGTCGGCGGCGTGTGCGGATACAGGGTCTACGAGAACCATCGGGTGTCTCTGGCGCGCCAGGCGTGCGCATCGGCCGTCGCGGATCAGTCGAAGGCCGTGAAATCGTATAAGGCGCTGCTCAACGCGGACGCCACGACGGCCGCGTTGAAGACGGATGCGACAAGCGTGAAGGACGCGAAGACCCTTGACGCGTTGAAGCAGGCCGTTGGGGTGGAGACGCCCGGCATGGTCAGGTGCGACGCGTCCGACAAGACCGGTCTGGACGAGGCCGCCGCGAAGGCGGACAAGACAACCAAGGGCGTGAAGGCGGATGCGAAGACGTTGGAGTCGGCCGTCAGGGCGGTCGAATCGTCGAAGCTCGACAAGACGGTGGCCGACGCGGACGGACTGTACTCGTCAACGGATGGCAAGGTCCAGGACGAGAAGACCCGTGAGGCGTTGAAGCAGGCCATCGCCAAGCGCGACGCGGATGCCATCGCCAAGGCCGTGAAGGCCGTGAACGATTCGAAGACGGCGAAGGACAGGGCCGACGCCGAGGCCGCCGCGAAGGCGCAGGCCGAACAGGAGGCCGCGGCCCAGGCGGCCGCCGCACAGCAGGCCCAACAGCAGGCGCAGGCGCAACGCTCGTACTCGTACGGTTCGTATTCGTCCGGCGGCTGGTCCGGTTCCGCCGGTGGACAGTCCTATTCCGGCGGATCGTATTCAGGCGGCTCCCAGGGAGGCTCTTCCTCAAACGCGGGCTCTTCCTCGTCTTCTGCCTCTGACGACATCCACTACGACTGGGAAGACAATACTGGGGATCAATACAATTGCCAGCCGGATAAATTCTGTCCACTTGGATGACTCATTTTCCCCTTGTCCTTCGCAGGCCCCGTCCATTTTTGGACGGGGCCGTTTTCGTTCATACGGCATACGCCCCGAATCGATATTGCCCCTCATCGAGGCGTGCGCGCGTGGAATGGATTGGATGGAGGGGAAACGCGTTTCCGCCATCCGGCGTTCCCGGCCCGCATAGGCGGGGAACGAATCTGCAGGCAGAAATCTCTGAAAGGAGACGGGACATTGGGTTCCACAAACAAGAAATGGGGCAAAACCGCTCTGGCGACCATGGTCGCCGCAGCGACCCTGTGCACTCCGGTGGCCGGAGCGTTCGCGGCTGACGGCGGCGGCGGATCCGGATCCGGGTCCGGGTCGGGCGACGGCACCGCAGGCGGCACCGGCACTATCAGCTGGGTGTACAAGGACTCCTTCGGCGCGCCGACCCGTGAGAACGTGAAGGCCGCGATGGCGTCCGCTGGCGTGCGGTCGATGGACGGCGCCGAATCGAACCAAGTCATCGACGATGCCGTCACCGGCGCGAAGGACGAATGCGTGGCGCGCGCGAAGGCCTCCGGCAACCAGAGCCCGGACTGCCGCCTCGTGTCCGTGGGTTTCGTGCATACGCCCGGCGCGTCCGGCGACTGGTACACGGGCGCGAACGGCACCTTCAATGCCGCCCAGTGGAAGAAGGCCTACAACGATTCCGGCATTCCGGGCAACACTTATTCCTATCAGGGAGTCAACTACACGACCCGTTCGTTCTTCTCTGATGGACAGACTTCCATCAATAGTCTCGCCATCCGTGAGATGGACAAGGCCCCACGCGCCGTCATCGCCATCGTCCTCGACCAGGACGAGCCGCCGGTCGACACTCCACCGGCGGCTCCGACCAAGCGCATCAGCGACGGCGTCAGCGCGGACTCGATGACGAACACCACGACCATTGAATCCAAGACCGGCAGGAAGGGCACCAAGCTCGACTTCAAGGACACGTTCGACCCGCATGGCCAGCAGTACACCGTGTCGAACCTGAAGGTCACCGACAAGACCGCCGGCAAGGACATGACCGGCTCCTACACGTTCAACAGCGCCAACGGAGCCACACCGTCCGGCAACGTGCTGACCGCCACATGGAACGGCGGAAGCCTGCCCGACGACCATGATTTCGAGTTCGCATTCGACGTGACCGTGCACACGCCCGAGACCAGCCTCGTCAAGGACAAGGGCCACGTGTCCTGGAAGGGCGTCACCAAGAGCCAGGACAAGGACACGCCCGAACACGAGTTCCCGACCTGGAAGCCGAACCCGGACAAAAGCTGGGTCAAGTGGGACGCCAAGTCCAAGACCTGGAAGACCGTCATCGACCCGACCGAAAGCAACACGACCGGCGCGGACGACAACGTCTTCCTCGACGGCGACAAGGCCGCCAGCGCGATCAACGCGACCGTCGCGAAGGACCTCGTCAAGGACCAGCTCGCCACCTTCCAGATCGAGGACGACTACGCGAACGCCGACTACCTGTTCGACGCGGACGCGAAGTCCGAGATCCGCGTGTACGAGGCGGACGCCGACCGTGAGGACCAGTCCAGCGTCAACGGCATCAACACCGTCGGCAAGGACGTGACCGACCAGTACACGATCACCGTCGAGGACACCAAGGTCACCGCCACCGCGAAGGCCGCCCATTTGAAGGAACTCACCGGCATGGCGAAGGCCAGGCAGGTCACGCTCCTGATCCCCGGCAAGATCAACTTCGCGAACGGCAAGGGCGCGGCCCAGGTCCGTAAGGACATGGGCGTGGCCGAGGGCGACGAGACCACGTTCTGCACCGCCGGCAAGGACGGGCACGCGTTGACCAATGCGGGCAAGGAGATCGTCAACAACCAGGCCGTCAGCACGAACGAGCCGAAGATCTGCGGCTACGTGCCGCCGGTCAGGAAGGACGTCGTGTCCGAGGCCAGCCAGGGCGGCGAGCAGGAAAGCGTGCAGGGCAAGGTCGTGTTCCCGGGCCAGAAGGTCGAATACCAGCTGGCCACCACGCCGAAGCTCCCGTCCCAGCTCGCGTACGACGTCGAGCAGGTCGTCTTCACCGACACGTACGACCAGTATCTCGTGCCGGACAAGCAGACCCTGGAGGTCCGCGACCTGGAATCCGGCAAGACCATTTCCAAGAAGCAGTATTCGACGAAGTGGGACGAGAAGTCCCACAGCTTCCGCCTCGACTTCACGGCCGCGTACGTGAAGGCGAACTGGGGCAAGGGCCAGAACCCGCGCGTGCTCGTCCGCTTCGAGGGCACCGTGAGCGAGAAGGCCCCGACCGACCACAGGGTCAGCAACCAGTGGGGACTCACGTTGAACAACAGCCTGACCCCGTCGAACAGGGTGTACAACACGCCCCCGGAACTCGTTCCGAAGAAGGAGGACGTGTCCAGCAAGGACAAGACCGTCAGCATCGACGGCAAGACCCTGCTCCTGGGCGACACCGGCAACTACGTCGTGACCCTGGACGCGAAGCACCTGTCCAAGGACTCCACCGCATACAAGGTCCAGCGTCTCGGCATCGTCGATGATTTCGACGACGAGTACCTGGACGTCGACCAGACCAAGATCGAAGTGTTGGACGAGAAGGGACAGGACGTGACCGGCAAGTTCAACGTCCAGATCAAAGACGGCGTCGCCTACGTGTTCGCGAAGACCGTCGACACCGAGATTCCCGCGACCGGCGAGACCGTGAAGGGCGACCCGCAGCCCTCCGACCTGCGGGAGTACTCGACCCGCAAGCTCGACGCGATGACGGATCCGGCGATCGACCAGAACCTCCTCGGCCAGGAATACCAGGTGATCATGCCGTACAAGGTCTCCAAGGTCAAGGACGGCTACACGGTGATGAACAAGGCCATCCAGGTCACCAACGATCTGAGCAAGGAGACCAACGAGGTGTCCAACCCGTTGAAGCCCATCAACCCGAAGAAGGACGTGACCGTCAAGGTCGGCGGCGAAAGCATCGACGGCAAGTCGGTGTATCTCAACCGCACCTTCCTCTACCAGCTCGACAGCTCCATCCTGCCGGCCGGCCGAGCCTACCCGCAGGTCGACCAGTGGAAGATCGTCGACCCGCTGAACACCGCATACGACCAGTACACGGGCCAGTGGGCCGTGTACGCGAGCCGTGACCTGTACAGGGACGGCAAGGTGATCGCCGCGAAGGGCGACAGGATCGCCGGCAACGGCTTCGACTCCTCGAAGTTCGGCGGCGACCTGTTCGACGCATCCGCCGACGACAAGGGCGTTGTGACCGTCGAGGCCACCGAGGCCTATCGCAAGCTCGTGTCCGCGGACAACGACCATGAGAACGGCTGGCGCGCGTACATCCAGTGCAAGCGCGTCAAGGTCGGCGAGAAGATCGAGAACCAGTTCACCGAGTATCTGAACGACAAGGTCCTCCCGTCCAACATCGTGTGGACCCGTACCCCGGACATGACCCCGAGCATCCACATCGAGAAGTACGACGTGGAGTCCGGCGAACAGGCCGGTGACCGCGACGATGTGAAGGACGCGTTGAAGATGGCCGGCGACAGCCAGCAGATCGCGTTCAAGATCACCAACACGTCCAAGACCGACTCCTCGACCGGCGAGGGCGCCTGGTATCTGGCCAGGGATCTGCAGATGGTCGACAAGACCATCGCCGGCGAGGGCGAGGTCGTGGACCTGAAGTATCCGGACGATTGGGACACCCTTGTGCTCAAGCCCGGCGAGTCCACCATCGTGACCGGCACGCTCAAGGGCGTCCGGCAGGGCGGCAGGCACACCGACCGCGTCAAGGTCACCGGCACGCCGCTCGTCGAATGCCCCGTCACCGACACCGACCCGTTCGGCGGCAAGAACGACGAGACCCGTCCGTCCAACGCCGTCGACGTCAAGGACGGCGACAAGACCGTCACCCTGTGCTCCGACACGAAGGTCGAGTCCAACACCGACGATTGGAGCGGCTACCGCCCGTCCCTCGCCCGGACCGGCGCCGCGATCGGCGGCATGCTGCTCGCCGTGATCGCGGTCGGCGCTCTTGGCACGGGCCTGCTCCTGGCACGCCGCAAGGCGGCCGGCACCGGCCCGCGCGGCGCGCACTCCGGCAGGTGAGCGAGAAGATCCCGTCAATGATCCCGTTTCCCAGCCCACGCCATGGGACGGGAAACGGGATTCCACGGGCCTGGCACCGTGAAGGGGTGGAGGATGATCCGGCGAACGGCCATCCTCCACCCCTCCTTCTTTCTCGATTCCATGCCCCAACGTCGGTCCCCCGTCCGGAACGGCCGGTTTCCTTTCCGGCTCCGGTCCGCTCAGGGGTCCGTTTGGCGTGTTGCAGGAATCGTGGATACATTGGGGGTATGGCTTGAACTTCATGCCCTTCCTTCCGTCCGGGAGGCCGGGCATGTGGTTCATGTCTTACCGTACGGGAACTTTCCGTCGCGCCGCTCATGCCGTTTCATCGCAGTGAGCCGGGTCGTCTGGCGGAGAGTAATGCAAACACGGGTTCCCATGCGGGGCCGGAACGTAAACCGCACCGTTCCGGCTTTGATTCTTTTTTCTGAGGGACGGCGATGCCTCCATTGCTGCCATGGAAGGGTCCGGATCCGATCATCGTGTCACGGAGGCCGATGATGGCTGGGCGGATGCCTGCGAACGGCTCGGAGTCGACCGTGACGCGGCCCGCCGTGCCACCGATGATTTCCTTTTCCTTGACTTCCCGTTGCGTAACACGGACCGGCACCGCAACGATCTCGGCCTGATAAGGGATGTGGAGGCCTTCGCGATCAGACCGGCGCCGATCTTCGACAGCGGGGCGAGCCCGCGGAACGGCATGGAACCCGATGCCATGAACAACGGCGACTGTCGGACGAAACCATTCCGGATCGACGATTAGGGAGACGGGGACAATGCGTACCGGCGGCTGCCCCTCATCGACGATCGGGGCAAATACGATCCGGACCGGCTGGCGGACGTGCCCGCCATCATCCATGGCCAGCCTTCCTCCGACCAGCGTCTCTCCCCGTCGTCACGGAACGAATCGTCTCCGCGATGAGGGAACGTTCGTCGGTCATCAGAGATCGGCGAGACGTTTTTCATCCGACACCGCATAATCCACCGATCCGATCGCCGATCCGGAAGACGGCCGGGCCGATCCCCGTCAATGCGGTCCCGTGACCGGTCGGAGGCAGCATGGCCTTCCGCCGCCGCGTCCCTTGACAATCCCTCCCTCATGCGGGAATCGCCGAATGGGCAAGGAAAGGGAATGGTGTGGCCGTCCCATCCGCGATATCGCGGGCGTGCGGGGTGGTTCCTCCGGAAGACCTCTCGCCTATGGGAAGGAACCGTGATGGGGCTCGTCATCGACATCGTATTGTTCGTCGCCGGCATGGCCGGTGGCATGTTGGTCGTCTCCCTATGCGCCGCGGCGCGTATGGGGGACATGCAGGCGCGGCGCCTGCATTCGGAACGGGACCGTACCGGCCGGGACCCGGAATAGTATCGCGCCGTCCCGTACGGATATCGGTCCGGCCTCACGTGGATTGGACGGAAGACGATCCTCGAGAGCGTCTTCCGACGTGTTTCATCGGTGAGGGAGGATCCAAATGCCAGCAATCATCATGGTCGTTCTCATGGCCGGCGCGGCGACGTTCCTGTACAGGGCGTTCGTGCTGCTGACCGTCAAGGAGAACAGCACGACGGTGGGTCGCAGGGCCAAGGACCGTGTGCTCGCCATGGGTATGAGGAAACGCAGATCCAGGGCGATCGTGATGCTCGTGTGCGCCGTGGTCTGCTTCCTGCTCATGATCACGGTCGGCATCGTGCTCGCCCATTCGGGCTATTCGGTGTGACGGCCGCGGCAATGGGGAGAACGGGCCGGCTCCCCCGGCCTGCCCGTCGGTCCCGTCCGGTGGAACGCTTCACCGGACGGGACCGCGTTCCGTAACGTTTTTCAAGGATCGGATCGATGTGGACATGATGACGGAAGAGAACGAACGATGGGAGAACGCCGACGACGCCGACACGGACGGGATCGCCGGGGACGACGCCATTCCCGCATTGGAGGATGACGGGCATCGTCTCGGCTCCCAGGCACGTCGCGGCGTCGACTGCATCGGCTTCGTGCCCGCCCCGACCCGGCCGACGCTCCTGGAACTGGCATGGCTGCAGGCATCGGCCGAGGCGCGACTGGACGGCATCGATCTGCCGCCCGTTCCCCCGCACGCGTTCACACGGGCCGACGGGAACGCGGTATCGGATGCGAGAAGCCGCCTGTCGGGCATGGTCGCCGGGCAGATCCGCAAAGCCCGGAAGGCGCGCAGGGAGCGTCTGGGCGACGCCGCCGGCCAGCTTCCGTTGGGCTCGCCCACGCCCATCGATTTCATCACCAAGGACTTCAACGCCCGTCCGCTGATCCCCTGGCATCAGACCAGCACGGGTCGTGCGGGCGTATTGACCACGTTCGTCGCCGGCAGCGGCGCTCCCGTAATCCCCGGCCCGCCCGTCGGCCTGGACGTGTTCAGCCGTGAACTGTTCACCTTCGACTGTTGGGGCACGTACGATGCCAGGCTGACCACCAGTCCGGACATCTTCACGTCGGGATTGCGCGGCCAGGGCAAGAGCTTCTGCATGAAGACCCTCGCGGTCAGGGAGATGGGCTACGGCCGGCACGTGATCGTCCAGTCGGACCGTCAGAGCGAATGGGTGCGCATCGCACGGGACATTCCCGGCGGACAGGTCGTTTCCCCGGGCGCGGGCAACTATCTCAACCCGTTCGCCATGCCCGACGCGAGCCATCTGACCGGCAGGGAGGAGCGTGAGGCGTTCCGCCAGGAGGTCCTGGCCGGCCGCAAGAGCGCCGTCATGGCGTTGGCCGAAGCCGTCCGCGAACAGGATCGGCCCTTCCCGTTGGACAAGGACATGCTGTCCTTGATCGACCAGCTGATCGCCTCGTACGACACCGGGCCAATGACGTTGGAGGCGGCCGTGGACCGTCTGAGCGACTGGCAGTGGGTGGATTCCGTGTACGCCAACATCCGCGGCTTCGAACATTACCGGGATCTGGCGCGTGAGAAGGCCAGCGAGGCCGCGCGAGTGTTCGCGCCCATGGTCCACGGGGGAACGATGAGCGGCATGTTCGACCGGGAAAGCACCATCACGTTGGATCCGAACGCGCCGATCATCGTGTTCGACACTTCCGGCCCCGTGTTCCAGGATCCCACATTGAAACGCGTGTACACGGCCGCGGTCAGCTCGTGGATCGACCGTCTGCTGCAGGCGCGCGACGGATTGCGCCGCATCATCGTGTGCGAGGAGGCGTGGGACCTGCTGGGCAACCCGCAACTGGTCGACTCGTTACAGACCAGGCAACGTTCCGCCGGCCATTGGGGTTGCGCCACATGGCTGATCGTGCACGGCGTCGCGGACATGACGCAGGTATTCAACCAGGGATCCGGCCTGCGCGGCAAGGTCGAACAGCTGATGAACCTGATGGAAACGAAGATCATCTACCGTCAGGGAGGCGAGAACATCGCACTGCTCAACCAGCTGGTTCCCGATCTGAGCGAGGACGAGCTGGACATGATCCCGCAATTGGCGCAGGGATTCGGCATCTGGCGTATCGGCCGGTCCCATCCGCGCATGATCCTTCCCGTCGCGGGCCCCCGTTGGGCCGCGACGTTCGACACCTCCGGACTGCGCAAGGCGTCCTGAGCTTCCGTTCTTCCGCATTTGGAGGTTTCCCATGGATTTCATAAACGCTTTCATGGCCTCGGACCTCGGCTGCAGGCTGACCATGGGCCTGCTGCTGCTCGCCCTCGCGTTGAACCTGCTTTCCCTTGCATTGCGTTTGCTTGACGTGCTTCTCCATGACGAGTCCGACCGGGTGGACGGATCATCGCCTCGTGAACGGAAGGACGAGATGGAAAACGACTGAAGAAGAACGATTATGCCACCACTGAAGACACCCATCGAGAACGGAGGAGCATGATGGACGAACGACCATGGTACGAGACGCTGGCACCCGACGGGGACCTTGCGGACGGCCCGCGTACGGGTCTGCGGTACGACGCCGAGGAACTCAACGCGGAGAACCGACGCGAGGCCATGGCGAAATGGAAACGGTTCGAGGATTCCGATCTGGGCGTCTGGCTCGACCGGCACACGCGCCTGTATGAGGCATTGTCGGATGAGGAAAGCGTCCTGGTCAAGCACGTGGGCGCCATCGCACTGTTGCTTGCCGTGATCGCCACCCTGTTCTCGTTCGTCATGGCCGGGGGCGATCCCCTGACGACGGTCCTCGCCTGTCTGCCTTGGTGGGTGGGCTGTTTCGTCACGATCCTTTCATTGTGGATCTTCTGGGATTCGTACCGGGATTCGGGCGAGCGTGCGGCCGACTGGCTTGGTTCGCGTCCGGGCATGGCCTCGTGGCGTCAGATCGCGGACGCCTATGGTCCGCGCAGCGTGATGCGCGACGTGGCGCCGGCGGTCCTGCCGCGCACATTGTCCGAATTCCAGGAGCGCAGGCCGGGCGCGGTCATGCCGAAGCCATGGCATGCCGCCATGCTCGTGGGGTGGAGCCATCACATGGAAGTATGGCTGGGATGCGAACGGCATCTGTACGTGTTGGGGCCGACCCGTTCGGGCAAGACCGTGTGCGTGGTCATTCCCGCCGTGGTCGAGGCCCCGGGTTTCGTCCTTGCCACCTCGACGCGCGGCGACATCATCAAGGCGACCCGTTCCCTGCGCGAGCTTGGCGTGACCGACCGTGCCACGGGCGCCGTGTACGGGGCGCGCGGCGAGGGAACCACCCATATCTTCGACCCGGAAGGCGTCGCGGAGAACGATCCGCTGACCCGTCACAACATGTTCTGGACGCCTTTGCAGGGTTGCGACGATCCGTCCGTGGCGATGCGCCGCGCGCAGACCCTGGTGGGCATCGGTGGCATGGGTTCCGGATCGAACAACCAGGAGTGGGGTGTATCCGCGGCGATGTATGTGCAGGCCATGTTGTATGCGGCGGCGATCTCGGATAGGACCATCGGCGACTGCTACCAGTGGAGTCTGAGTCCCGAGGCCGCACAGGAGGCCGCCGACCTGATCCGCCGTAACACGCCGCAGCGTGAGATGAACCAGTGGGCCACGACGTTGAACGCGCTGCCCCATGTGGATCCGCGACAGAAAGGTTCGGAATGGTTCGGCGTGAGAAACGCGTTCGCGATCCTCGCGGACCCGCGTGTGCGCGAGCGTATGGACTTCAGCCCGTCCGACCCGCGTCTGATGGATCCCAAACGCATGGTCATGCGCGGAGACACCGTGTTCGTATTGTCCAAACCGAAACGTGAAGGCGGCAGTTCCGGCAATGCGGGCGTGTTCGTGAGCCTGTTGTTGGACACGTTCCAGGAGGCGTGCCAGGATCTCGCGTTCGACCCGACCTCGGGTTCACGGGGCAAGATCGAACCTCCCGCCCGTTTTGTATTGGATGAATTGTCGAACATCGAGAAATGGGGCGGATTGCGTAACGCGATCACGCAGGGCGGCGGCAACGGCTATCAGGTCATCATCGTCGAGCAGTCCCGCCAGCAGATGGCCGACGAGAAGGACGGCTATGGGCGGGAAACCGAACGGACGGTGTGGGAGAACTGTCATCGGATCATGCTCAAGGGCGTGTCCGACGATGACACGCTCGACTGGTGGATCAGCCAGATCGGCCGGCATGGGCGCATCAGGGAGGAACGCAACTGGAATCCGGGCCAAGGGCCGATCGGCGGCTTCTCAAGCCGCCACGAACGTGAGGATTCCGTCACGAGACGGGAATTGAGCATGCTCCCGCGCGGATATGCGATGGTCGAACCGTTGGGACAGCAGCCTGCCCTGGTCGAGACGATCCAGTTCATGAGACGCAACTGGTGGCGTCCGGGCCTCGAGCGGATCCAACCGCGGGCCAGGTCGTGGCAAGGGCATGGGACCGGCAGGGACGGAGGCGTGAGGGTCGATGGACGTCGATGAGCATTACCGGCGGATGATGCAGGCCGCCGGCTCCAAGGAGGGCAGGCGGGATCCGGGAACGGAACGTCACATGGCGCAGGACACGTTCGATTTCGGCGACGAGATCGAACGGACGGAACCGGAAGCCGTTGCCGACGCGGACGCCCGCCGGCAACGGTCCGTGAAGGCCGACGACCTGGAGCCTGCCACTCCCATGGGAGCCGACTACCGTTCCGACCAGGACCAGGCGGTGCAGGATCTGGTCGATTTCGCACGGGAACGGTTCGCCCGGATCCGTGGCGCCAGCATGCCGGGGCCGATGGTGAACAACCTGATCACGCTCGCCCGCGAGATGTTCGACCCCGCTCCCGTGGAACCGGAGTACGGGCCGGGCCGGTGGGCGAACATGCGCCAGACCGACCTGAAGAAGGAGATGACCGTCGCCCGTCCGGTGGACCTGTTGGGGGCCCCGCCCCGTCGCGACATCGACCTGATGATGCTGCACACCGTGCGCATGGGCGTGTTCCTGACCACGCACTATCCGTCGTGGGACCAGACGCTGCCTTCCTGCTGGCTGTTGCATGATGACATCGTCCACGAGGTGTTCAGCCTCAAATGCTACATGGACCTCGTGGTGGGCAGCGGCAATGGCGGCCTGTACATGCCGACCCTGCAGGCGTTGATCCATCAGGCGTTGGACCGGGTCAAGGACGATCTGAAGGATTCCAACGCGAAATCCGACGATCACCGGCATCATCTCTCCGATACGGAGGCCCGGGAACGTGAGGCCGCGCGTCGTGAGGCATACGCGCAATGGTACCGGCATGAGGGCGAATGGGCTCCGGTCGTGGATCCGGGTCTTGACGAACATGAACGGGCCGAAGCGATCCGACGGCAGGACTTCGATCCGGGATACTGGGGCTACCGCATGCAGGAGATCGACGGGATGACCGGCGAGATGACGCCGGCCGCATCGTTCATGACGGATCAGGACGCGTTGGACGACATCGCACACCTGCCCACGGGCCATCATGTCGAATACGAGGCTGAGGTCAGTGACGGGATCCTACGCTCCGACCTGGCCGCATGGCGTGTCGAACTGGAGGCGACACGCCATGATTTCGAGCGGGCGTTGGCCCGTGATGACGACGATGCCCGACGGGACGTGTTGAAGCATGCGGGCCTGCTCGAGGAGAAGGCGCGACGCCGTTGGCTGGAATACCGGTCACTGGAATCGAAGGAACGCGACCGGCTCGACCGCGCCCTGTCCGCCGCGGGCCTGCGTCTTCGCGACGATGGCGGGAGCATGCGCGGGGAGGACCGCCGACGGCTCATGGACGAGACGCGACGGATCCGCGACGTACTGCGCGAGCATGGCCGCAGCCCGTCCGACGACGGGTACACGCCGTTGCCGTTGGACCTGCAGCGTGACGACGTGGAACTGTTGGAACGTTTGACGGACAACGGCACCGGCACGTTCGACCGGATCGAACGGCTTCTTGGGACGATCGGAAAGGTTTTCGACGATGAGCGGCATGAATGAGGGCATGCGGCCGAGCCTGTTCGACCAACTGGGCGGAGGCGACGGGCAGGACGATCTCGACTGGTTCGAGGAGATGAAGGCCTCCGGCACGCGGGACGGCGGGACGGAGGAACGTTCCCGTCGCCGGCGCGCAAGGAGCCGGACGGACGGGCATGGGATCGCCATGGCCGAAACGGATCCGACCGTACCGGAGACGGCTCCCCTACCGATGCCCGCGGGGAGGGCCACGACGGGCGGACCCGTCGCGGATGGGAGCATGACGGGGCCGGAACGGCCCACGATTCCGCCGGGGTCCGCCGTGCCGTCGCCGGTGAGCGCATCCGAAGACGCGGACGGCGTGACGAACCCGCCGATAGGCCCGTCCATCACGCCGACGGTAGACGTTCCCCTGCCCGCCGGCGACGCTTCGTCCATCACGCCGACCGAGACGTGCAAGGGCATGAGGGAAAGCCTGCAAGCCGTGGCGGACCATGACGATCCCGCCGACGGCGGACCCGCCCGCGCGGGAAAATGGCCGCATCGGATCCTGATCGCCGTGTGCGTGCTCGCCGTCCTTCTGACCGGCCTGGCCGTCGTCGGCGGAAAAGTCCGGGAGAACGCGCTTCTGGAGGCGTCACGGCACGTCACCTCGTCGATGGACGCGTTGAAGGGCGCGAACGGCAAGGCGCGTGGGATGCTCGGCTCGTACGGGAGCGATGACCTGTCCGATCCGGATCTGCTCGACGAACTCTCCGCCCAGGTGAAGACCAATCGCGTCATCCTCGGAACCTCCCACGACGGACTGGACGCGAAGCGGGCCGAATCATTGGCCGGCAAGGCCGACATGGCCACGAAACGCACCCTCTCACTGAACGGGAAGGTCAGGACGTCCGCCGCCGACAGGAAACGCGAGACCGCCTCCAAGAAGCTGCGGGAGAGTCTTAAAAAGGCCAGGAATCTGAAATCCTCCGTCAAATCGGAGGATTACGTCAGGAGGGCCCTGTCCGATCTGGACAAGGCCATCGGGCAGGCCGAATCATTGTCCGACGACGCGACGGCCGACCGGATCGACAGGGTTCGCGCTCGACTCGACAAGGCATACGGGAGCGTGTCCACGCTCGTCGAGGAGAAACGCAAGGCGGACGAACAGGCCAAAGCCGAGGCGGACGCGAAGGCCAAGGCCGAACAGGAGGAACAGGCACGCCGTCAGACGCAGTCCCGGCAGACCACGACGCCCCAATACCAGGCCCCATCCTCCGGCGGCGATATCGGAGGCTCGCACAGTGGTTCCGGTAGCGGCTCCTCCTCCGGACAGGCGGATTCCGGGAACTCCGGCGGATGGAGCGTACCCGCGCCCGAAACCGATGACGGCCTGCCCGAATCCGATTCGAGCCTGTGAACGACAAGGAGCATCACATGTCAGGAAGCAAACGTCCCTCATCGACACCGTCCCAGGTCCGTCAGGCGCGCGTATGGATCATCATCGCCGTCATCGGCGTAATGCTGATGGTCCTCGCGTTCAACCCGTGGCGTTCCACCGGTGGCACGGCCACGGGGTCCGCTTCCGCATCATCGTCCGCCACCTCGTCCGGACACCCGTCGAAAAAGGTGAGGAACGGGACGTTGGAACAGCAGGCGGCCACGATGTTCACCGGGGATGCGGAAAGCATCGCCGACGAGGTACGCGAACTGCTCAACGCCCCGGAGGACTCCAACGTGGACACGCTTTCGAACCTGCTGTACCGTCACGACCATCGGGATCTCGCGGAGGCGAGCGACCTGTACGACGCCATCGGCTCCGAAAGGCCGGTGGAACGGGTCCGTGCGCTGGCACGGCAATGGTATCCACAGGCCATGCGGGCGGCCATAGACGCGAGGCTCGATGATCTCGAGTCCGCACTGTCCGGCGCGGGCAGGGCGGCCGACCGGCTCGACCTGTTGGGTTCGGCTGACGCATCCTGCAAGAGCCTGCGCGGCGCGTACGAGACCGCGAAATCGTTGGTGAACGGCAAATCCCAGGATTACGACGCGCTGACTAAAGCCCAGCAGGACCTCACGTCCGCGACGTCGGGCTGCGCCGCGAGCCTTGAGGGAGACCAGCTGACGAAGGTCTTCGGCCAGGCCCAGGGATCGACCGACGGCACGGATGGGGGTGATGGGCGGTGAGCGCGACGAACCAGTCCTGGAGAATGCTGTTGCCCCATGACGGCATGATCGGCATGAGCCCGCAAGTGGGACGCGTCAGCGTGCCCATGGCGGGCATCACCCGTCTGCGTACCTCCGACGGGCGCAGGTGTCCGGCCCTACGCGGCGTCTGGAGCGAGGCCGGCCGGAGCCTGTACGTGCTGCTGGTGCCGTATGACGGGCGCGTGTCGAGGATGATGCGGGACGTCAACCGTGGGGATGTCATCGAGTTCGTCGGCATGTCCGGCGAACGGCGTGATGCGGGAGGAGACACCCATTACGCGGTCGTCGTCCATGACATGAACGTGGTCAGAACCAACGCCAGCCGTATGGAAGGCGGGAACTGAACGCGTCCACGGACATGGCCGTGCCGGTCATGCCAGATGGTTCAGGATATCTCTCGGACTCCTTCAAGGTGTAGGATCCCGGACCGTCCAGCGGATCGTTCTCGAACACCATGAAGTACCGGTAGCCGTCTCCGACGGCGTTCGCCCACATGTTGCCCAGGCTGAGCTTGTCCCGGCTGTCGTCGCCCTTCAGCATTTCACCCTTGGTCTCGATGGCGAGTATCCGGCCGGTCCTGGTCATGGACAGGAAGTCCGGGTAATGGTTGAGGAAGCCGTTGATGGAGAACTCTCCCCCGTGTGATTCCTTGATTCTATGCCACCGGAGAATGTTGCCGCAGTTGTGTCCAGCATGTCGGCCATTCTGCGTTCCAGACCGTTCATATCGTTTTCCTCGAGATGGATCTTGTCGGCGAGCTCCGCATCCAACTCCTCTGGCATCGCCGAAGCGACCGGCCCGCCCGGCCTCACCGCCGGCTCCGGTTCCTCCGCCGGTTTCACGGGTCCCGTTTTTCTTGGTTTCCCAGGCTTTTCGGGCTTCATGGTCGGTTCGGTCATGGTCTTCTCCCCGGACTGGTCGAGCATCCGCCGCTTCCAGCTTCCCAACGGCCGACGGGTCCACGTCCAGTTCGGTGGCGACCTCACACGACTCCGGCCCACCGGACGCGACCGCGACCACCGCCTTGCATCTCAGCTCCTCGGGTACTGGCCCGTGGCGCAGCCTGTGTTGGCCGGGGGCGAGCCCGTCGATCCACGCGGTGAACAGCGCCTTGCTCTTCGGATAACCCAGACACCGCATCATGCTTGCCATGTAACGTCCGTGCGGGAGACAGTCATCGACCGCCGCGCATTTCTGCCCATCCGTGTCACGAAGCCGATGCGCGCCACGCTGGATGGCTCGCCCGTCGTCCGTTCGCGCCCCGGTCCCGGCACCATGCCTTCAGCGACGGTTCCAACGGGTATCCGAGCTCATGAATCACGGCCATGGAACTGAAATCGTACCGTTCGTAGAGATCGACTGCGTGGTCGTGCTACTTCTTATTGCACACCACCATAAATAAAAGGGTTCTCTTCCCGTTCAGGGAGTCCAAGAAAACGTCACCACATCGGATTAGTCACAAAACGCCGACTTGACTAAATACAGAGGTGCAGAGGTGCCAGACTGCGCGTCTGCCGCGGCGTCGCTCAACGGTGGATCGGCAAAGCGTCGTTGCGTGCCTTTCAGACACATCAGCGAAATCGAAAGAGGGATCCGTGACCTACCCGGACTCGAAAATAGAATCATCGACTGGCTACGACCGCCCATCAGACAAAACCAACACACCGACGCGCTTGACAATGTATCAGGAACGTCAAAATGCAATTTAGCCAATTTTAAGTGTGTCCTCTGTGCCAAAGCGCTTAAATTGTTAACATGGCTAGAATCACTGTGTATGATGTCGCAAAAAAAGCTGGTGTATCGACCGCGACGGTCTCCTTTGCTTTTAGACATCCGGATAAGGTAAAAGATGATACCAGGGCCAGAATCCTGAGGATTTCTGAGGAGTTTGGTTATGTGCCCAGCGGTAATGCCCAAGGACTCGCTAAAGGTAGCACCGACACTTTGGGCATGTATGCATTCGATATGTTGCTGGAAAGACCTCAGGGAAGCAACCTTGAGGATGATTGGCCTGATGTTTCCCCCAGATCCATCGACGAGCCTCTGGACGGTGACGAACCCAACGTTCTTGTATATCCGTTATACGTTGATGAGGTGCTTCGTGGTTTCGAACTCGAATGCTGGAAGAGTGGCAAGGGAATACTTATGGGAGCCGCCTCGGAAAGGGATGATCACAGATCGGTAACGGATATCGCCGGCCGCGTTGATGGACTGGCGCTGATGCCAAGCGGATATAACGATGCGCTTCCTCTTTCCATGTTGGCGAAGACCATCCCGCTTGTAATGGTGGGGGTGGGCGATGAAAAACTGCCGGCCGCGTACCTGCAATGCGATAACGCATCGGGCATGAGGCAGATCGTCGACCATCTTGTCGATGTTCACCATATCAACGATATGGCATTCGTCGGCGGCGTCAATGATAAAGCGTTCGAGAGCGGTGCCGACACTGATGACGTCGTCTCGCGTTATGACGCGTTTAAAAAATATCTCGAGGAACGCGGGCTGGACTCCAGAGGGGCGTTGTTGGATGACTCTTTCGCCACGTCTGATGAATATTTGGTCGGCCTGTGTGAGGCGATAGAATCTAATCGGTTGCCGCAGGCCTTGGTGTGCGGCACTGATCAGACGGCCTTTGGCGTGATTAGACTGCTCGCGGATTCCGGAATCCGCGTCCCTGAAGACGTCATCGTCACCGGCTTTGACGGCATCTTGGCGGGCAGGCTGATGACTCCACACCTAACGACCGTCCGTCAGCCTATGGAGGATCTGGGACGCAAGGCTGCACGGATGCTGCTTTCCAGGAATGGGAAGCCTTGGGAAAAACCGGAGAAACGAATATTGCCCGTTCGTCTCGTCGTGCGCGGTAGCTGTGGGTGCCCCTGATGAAATAAAACTCAGAAGCACGAAGCCTTATTGGCGTGTCTCCTTGACTTAAAACAATCTAAGCGCTTAAATATAATCGTCAGTCTAACCGCTTAGATTGATGCTCACATTTAATAAGGAGTTTCAATGATGAAATCGTTTTTCAAGGCGGCTGTCGCAGTGGCCGCAAGTGCGGTCATGGTTATCAGCATGTCCTCGTGCGGGCGATCCGCAAGCAGCGCGGATTCCGATCCCGATGCGGTCAAGGCCATCGATTCAAGCAAGGCCACCGGCAGCCTGACCATCTGGGCCATGGGCAACGAGGGCGACCTGCTGGGTGATTTCGTCAAGGGATTCGAAAAGGAGAACCCCGACGTCAAGGTCAAGGTCACCGCGATCCCATGGTCCTCAGCGCACGACAAACTCCAGACCGCCATCGCCGCGGGCAACGGTCCCGACCTTGCGCAGATGGGCACCACCTGGATGGCCGATTTCTCCAACTCGTTCTCCACCGTGCCCGACAACCTCGACATGTCCGACTTCTCCAACGGCTCCAAGGCTGCGGGCCAGGTCGACGGGAAACAGCTCGGCGTGCCTTGGTACATCGACACCCGAGTGCTGTACTACCGCACCGACATCGCCGAGATGGCTGGTTGGAGCAGAGCTCCGAAGACTTGGGATGAGCTTAAGCAGATGGCTAAGGACATGCAGAAGGTCGATGGGGTCAAATACGGCATGAACCTCAACCCATCTGGCACTGACGCGTTCCTCGGAACTTTGCCGTTCTCCTACTCGGCCGGGGCGTCCTTGACTAACAAGGAACAGACGAAATGGACTTTCGAAGATACTGGCATAAAGAAGGGACTGAACTTTACCACCAGTCTCTACAGGGACGGCGTGGCGGATGTTAACGCCGACGTAAGCCCCGGCGCTGACATAGCGAACTTCGTATCCGGCGACACGCCGATGATGCTGCAGGGTCCGACCGCCGTCAGCCAAATCAACGAATTGGGTGGCGACGGTTTCGAATCCAAGTACGCCACCGTGGTCCTGCCGTCGATGGACGGCTCTTCGGGCCCTGCCACGTCCTTCGTCGGAGGTTGCGACCTCGTGACGTTCAAGGACTCCAAGAACAAGCAGTCCGCATGGAAGTTCATCCAATGGGCCAGCAAGCCTGAGACACAGGCCAAATGGTACGAAAAATCTTCCGATCTGCCCGCCTCCCAGAAGGCATGGGACGACGACGCACTCTCCGGCAATGACAAGCTCGCGGCGTTCGGCGACCAACTGAAGAACACCATGGCCCCGCCGGCGCTGTCCACCTGGTCCCAGGTGTCCTCCGCCGCCGACCGGATCCTCGAACAGATGAACAAGGGACAGGTCTCCGTCGACGAGGGCCTGAAGAACCTGCAGTCCGAAGCTGACTCCATCGGAACGGGAAACTGAGCATATGGGATTCGGAACAAAAAAGGCGAAGACGGAGGGCTCTGGCAACGTCCTCCGCCGACGTCGGACGATTCTCGCATGGGGATTCGCTCTGCCCTTTGCGGTCGTGTTCTGCGTGTTCATGCTGATCCCCCTCCTGTCCTCGATGGCGATGTCCTTCACCGACATCACCTCCAAGGACCTCCGCACCCCGTTCAACGTCAACTTCGTGGGACTGGACCAGTACATCGCCCTGTCCCAAGACCATCGCTTCCTGCATGCACTGGGCGTCACTGGGATCTTCGTGCTCGTAGGCCTGCCGATCACCATGGTGATCGCCCTCGCGTTCGCGGTGGCTCTCAACAAAGGTTCCAAGCGCCTTAACGCGTTCTTCAGAGCATTGTTCTACGCTCCGGTCGTCGCCAGCGTGGTCGCAGTCTCCGTCGTGTGGAGGTATATCCTCCAGAAGGATGGGCTCCTCAACCTGCTCTTGTCCGTCTTCGGCATTGCCGGTCCGGACTGGTTGCACGACACCCGCTACGCCCTGCCCGCACTGATGGTCATGACCATCTGGCGCAACATGGGAACGCTGATGATCATCTTCCTCGCCGGTCTGCAGGCCATCCCCGAGGAGCTGAAGGAGGCCGCGGCCATCGATGGCGCGGGAAAATGGCGCACCTTCCGCAGCATCACACTCCCGCTGCTCAAACCCACGCTGCTGCTGGGTGCGGTGCTCCTTTCCGTCGCCTACCTGCAGTTCTTTGAGGAATCTTTCGTGATGACCCAAGGAGGACCGCTCGACTCGACGCTCTCCGCCGCGTACTACGTGTACCAGAAGTTCGGTTTCGGACAGTACGGTATCGCCTCCGCGGCCAGCTGGGTGCTGTTCATCATCATCGCACTGGTCAGCATGCTCCAGTTCCGCATTCTCAGGGAGGACTGAAATGGCAGTCATGACAGTCGTAGCCTCGAAGCCGCAAAGCAACAAGCAGTCGCTCTGGCATCGATTCGTCAAAGGGCGCGGTCTTTCCTACTGCATCTTGGCGGTGATCGGGGTCTTCTGGATCTTTCCGTTCCTATGGATGGCGCTGGGCTCCCTGAAGACCCAGAGGGAGATCCTCGCCAAACCACCGAAGCTCCTGCCCGAGCACGCCTCGCTCGCCAACTTCGCGAAATGGTTCGGGGAACTGAATTTCGGCATCTATTTCACCAACAGCATGGTCGTCGCCGTGATTACCGTCCTCGGGAACATGGTGTTCTGCTCCATGGTCGGATACGCCCTGGCGAAGATGGACTTCGCCGGCAAGAATATCCTGTTCGGCGCCGTCATGGTGACGCTCATGATTCCGAGCGTGGCCACGTTCGTCCCCCTGTTCGTGATCATCTCGAACATGGGACTTGCGAACTCTTATGCGGCGCTCATCCTCCCGTTCCTATGCCAGCCCATCGGCGTCTTCCTGATGCGCCAGTTCATCTCGGGCATTCCCGACGCACTGATGGAAGCTGCGAGAGTTGACGGCGCCGGTGAGCTGCGCATATTCTTCCAGATCGTCCTTCCCCAGTGCGGGCCGCCGCTGGCGACGCTGTCCATCCTCACGTTCCTGTCCTCCTGGAATAACTTCCTGTGGCCATTGGTCGCGGCCCAGACCGAGGAGAAGTACACGCTGCCCGTGGCCCTGTCCCTTTACTCCACCGGCCAGAACGCCACGAACTACAGCGTCCTGCTCGCCGGAGCCGTGCTGGTGGTCACCCCGATCCTTCTCCTGTTCGTCTTCCTGCAGCGCTACTTCATCCAGGGTGTCGCCGGAACGGGCATCAAATAGAAAGACATGATATGAGAGAAACATACGAGTTCCCGCAGGAATTCATCTGGGGCGCATCCACGGCCGCGCACCAGATCGAGGGGAACAACGTCGCGAGTGACTGGTGGGCCAGGGAGCACGCCGAATGCACGGACCTCAGCGAACCGTCGGGAGACGCGGCCGACAGCTACCACCGTTACGGCGAGGACATCAGAATGCTCGCCGACGCCGGATTGGGCATGTACCGCTTCTCTATCGAATGGGCCCGCATCGAGCCCGCGGAGGGCTGCTTCTCCAAGGCACAGCTCCTGCACTATCGTCACATGATCGATGCGTGCCATGAGAACGGCATCGAGCCCATGGTCACGCTGAACCACATGACATTGCCACTATGGCTCGCAGTCAAGGGCGGATGGCTCAATGATGGAGCAGTTGACTATTTCGACAGATACGTACGATACTTGATGCCGATACTCCACGACGTCACTTGGGTGTGTACCATCAATGAGCCGAACATGGTCGCATTGACCCGTGGCGGGACCGAAGGCAGCGACTTCGTGTCTGCCTCGCTGCCCGCACCCGATCTGGACATCTCCGCCGCGCTCGTCGAGGCGCACAGGGAGGCCCGAGGAATACTGTCCGAGAATCCGCGTATCAAGTCCGGATGGACCATCGCTTGCCAGGCGTTCCACGCTATGCCCGGATGCGAACAGGAGATGGAGGAATACCAGTATCCACGAGAGGACTACTTCACCGAGGCCGCAGCCGGGGACGACTTCATCGGGGTGCAGGCCTATCTAAGGACCTTCATCGGCAAGGACGGACCTGTGCCAGTCCCCGAGGACGCGGAACGCACCCTCACCGGCTGGGAGTACTTCCCGCCGGCGTTGGGCATCGCAATCCGACACACGTGGAATGTCGCCGGACACACGCCGATAATCGTCACTGAGAACGGCATCGCCACCGCCGACGACCGCCGGAGGATCGACTACACCTTCGGCGCCATAGCTGGCATGCACGATGCGATGGCTGACGGTGTCGATGTGAGAGGATACCTCCACTGGTCCTTGCTTGACAACTATGAATGGGGCTCGTTTGCCCCGACATTTGGATTGGCCTGTTGGGATAAGGACACATTCGAACGGCATCCGAAACCGTCCCTGAATTGGCTGGGAATGATTGCGAAGACAGGTGTCATGTCACGATAGAAGGCCTTTCCCATTTCCGGAAAGGATGTGCAGCCGTGGAGTCTACGGCCATTGATCGGCTTCCTGTCTGCCTCGCCAGGTTCGTCCTCGCGTTCCGCATCGATTCCTCCCGGAATCTCGTCAGCCGTCGGGTCCCGCCCAGCCCCCGGCACCGTCATCGTTTTCATCAAGTTCTTCATCGTCCACGACTCCTCCGGCCACTTTCAACTTATTTCATGCAAGCTACCGCGGAGGAACGATGATCGCTCGGTATGTGTCACTGTAGGCGAATGCACAGCCACTTGTTTCGTCGAGGGAATAGGACTGGAGGCACTCGGTAGGGATGGATAATCCGAGATAATGTGGGTTGACATGTTGGCGTGCGGCACATTAAACTGGCACAACGTTTATTTCCGGTGATTTCGACGTCTCATGACCACCTTGAACTCATACGTCGAATCGGTCCGTCGGAACAATATGCAGGGCGTATCGCTCGTCACCTTGGAAATTTTCTCGTCGATGTCTCGGACGCTTTCCACAATCTTTTGCTGGGAATCGTCCAGAAGGTTTTGAACCTTCACGCACAAGTCATCCAACTTCCCATCGATTTCATTCTCAGTATTCCGGGAATCGTTCTTCCTCCCGTCATTTTCTATGGCATTCCAGAAGATGTTGAGAATCTCCAACGGATATGAGATGACGAGCAGAGCTATCATCGCTTTTCCGACATCCTCTTCTTGGATGAGATCCGTCATTCCCGGTATGACATTCCCCAAAATGCCCAGAAGAAAGAAAACAAGGAGATAGGAGAGCATTCTCCAAGCGTTTATCTCGAACTCATTATTCTTGACGGGCTTACGGCTGTTCAACCACGCGATTATTTCCAGCACCAGCAGTGCGGTGACAAACATGAGTTCCATCAAGCAAAAGAGCGCGTTCGCCATCTCCTGCGCTTCACTCCAATTGCATTGGAATTCATACTGGAGTTCGATGATCCTGAGTGAGCGAATCACGAAAAGGAAATATATGATTTGCCAGGCAAAAGATTTGAGGTGCGTACGAAAGCCCCAAACCCATAGGCTCCAAAGCACGACTGTGAGCAAAGAAGGCCAGCATGAGGGCCATGGACAAATGAGTTGAAGCAAGTTCTTCTGATCAAGAGCATGACCTAGGATACACACGGGAAAAGCCACGAATATGGCCGACCCAGAGAGAAAAAGCATGCCGTAAAGCAACAATTGTTTGAGCAGGCTCCCCACGGTTTTAATGTGCATGAATGCATTCCTCCTTCTGGCTTTCGGAGACATGGTCAATCCTCTCTGGGGGTACCGGTTTGCTCCTGTCGCCATCATTGTGATTCGGCAGGAGCCTTTTGTTTTCAATGGGTTGCTCCTGCCGGCGATGTGGCGTGCCAGGAGCGTCGAGGTCAGCGCTGCCACCAACGATGCACCTTTGCCCTCGTTTGTGTTCGCGTCGTCGTTGTTGACGATGTCATACAGCGTGTCGTCGAGCAGTTCGGCCGGCGGCATGCCGAGGGTGACGGCTGCGGCTGCGATGGCGTCGAGGTCCCATGTGGCGTCGAGGTTCATTCTGGCCGATGGTGGCCTTGGTCACGCTGGCCGCCTCGCACAGGGCCTGCTGTTCGAGTTCTTCCTTGGCCAGGTGCAGGCGCACGTTCCATGCGGCGACTTCCCGCAGGCGTTCTGCCAGTTCGATGGCCTGTGTTCTTGCCGTGATGTTGCCGGTCATGTCCGTTCCTTTCGTTTGCGTGCCCTTGGGGGTTTGTGCGCACCATGCTATGGGCGGTGCGCGCGGATGTGCAATACGACCGCCTCCCCGGTTCGGTCTGGTCGAACCGGGCCGGGAAAAACATGGAAAACGAAAGCGCTCCGCACCGTGTTGACGCTTGGTGCGAGGCTGATCGACAACCTTGGGCGGGATTCCGAGCGATTCAAGTGACAAGAGTCCCGGGATTCGCCCTCCATTGAAAGAGAGTTATCGCAATGACCAATCCTACCCATCGCTTCCGCCCCGCGTGCGGCGGGAGCCGTGAAAACAATCCCGTCGCTACGTGTGCAGATCGCCCGTGCGCACCTGCTGGCGATGCTGCTGCATCCCGCGCGCTCGTCGCGCCGTCGCCGCCGGAGCGCCTGAGATGGGCCGGACTGTGGCGGCGGTGGTCGCCATCTCGATCATCGCGTGTCTGCTGGTGATGTGGGCGTTGTGCCGTGCAGCCGCGCTGGGCGACCGCATCGGCGGACGCCTCCACGACGCCAAGAGGCGCGGAGAGGACGCGCGATGAGCGGGCCGGCGGAGCAGTGGGCGTGGCAGTTGCAGGACGAGCGGCTGAGCCTGTCGGAGAAGTTCGTGCTGGTGTATCTGGCGCGCAGGGCGTATTACGACGATGGGTGCGGCGCGTGGCCGTCGGTCAACACCATCGCGGCGCATTTGCCATTGCACGCGCCGTTCCGTGCTGCGTGCGTTGAAGCGCTTGCAGGAGCTGGGCTACTTGCGCGAGGGGCGACCAGGAGCTGGCCGCGCGCAATCCCCGCAGCCACGAGCCCATCCCCAGAGGCCATCGCTCCAAGGTGTGGGACATGGTGATGAAGGGCGTGCAGACCGAACCGGGGGACATCACCGATCCCGGCGAAGCCGGCGCGGACAAGGTCGTTCCGGCGAGGCCCGGTGCGGCCGGACCGTCGCGGAGCAAAGGCCGCGCGCGGGGTGACATGGTGTCACCTGACATGATGTCACCCCAGGGTGATCACGCCGGTGGGGTGACATCCTGTCCGAAGAGAGGTGACATGGTGTCACCCAATAGACAAGTGATAACCAATGCTCCCCTTGTCCCCTACGGGGACATTCCCCTCGCCGGGGAACAAACCTGAAGAGGAACGAAGCGAGCACGATGCGCCGGATTGGCGTCTGGCGCTGCCGCCCCGGGGAGTGCGTGACCCATTGTGGACGCCCGGCCCCAATGATGCGGATGAGCGGGTGCGTTCCCGGGCCTTGCAGGAGGTGCGCGTGCTGACGCTGATCCATGACCGTGTGGCGGTCATCGATCCGAAGTCCGCCAGGCCGGCGTCGATGCGCGACCGGCGCAAGGTCCACGAACTGCTGATGGAACGCTCACTGGCGGAGGTCGAGACGATCCTTAACTGGGCGTATGACAATCCGCGCTGGATCTCATGGCTGGTGGACGGCACGATGGTCGAACGCTACTTCGCTCAGGTCAGCCTCGACATGCGCACCAAGCAGGCGCAAGGGCCGCAGCGTTCCGGCAGTCATACCCGCCTCACCCGAGCCAACGGCCGCCACACCGGGCACGAGAACGACGCGAACGATGATGCTGCTGGCTGCGACGGCGGTCCTGACGAAGACGGTTCCGAACCGGACTTCGCCCAACTCGTCACCACCATCAACCCCAAGGAGCCGCCCATGAACTAACAACAATCCTCTGTCTGCTGCCGGAACCAACCTTTCGCGTTCCAGCCAACAGATAGACGGTGATACCATTCAACTGTCCCGGCAAAACGGGGCAGTGCATACTAGGCCCGCAGGCGCAGCCCTGCGGGCCTAGTCGTCTGTTCCCCCATCGGCTTCAGCCAACATTCCCCCATGACAGCGGACTATGATTCGCTGCTTTAAGCACTGGCAAGTGAAACTCAATGCAAGGTTTCTCTCCCCACGGCACTCTGGCTAAATCGGTTATATCGCCCAGCTATTCAGGCACCTTATTACTAGAACTGAGATCAAACAAAGTGAAAGCGAATGGCGGTATCCGGATACATGCCATTTTGCAGCACGTGTAATCCGCGAATAGGAGGACCATCCACTCGGTGAACAGCTTTTGTTCACGCAGGTTATCGACTATAAACATATGGAGTCTGTATCGCTGGGGGAAAACAGTGCTCTCCCTATCCAAAAGATAGTCCTTACAGTCATGCATATCGCCAGCTGATACGCAGAAGTTTGATATCACCTGCTTCACAAATGCAAGAGGCATGAGCCTATCCGTCTTGAAATGAATGGATTTATCCTCTTCCTGAAAGTCAGAAGCAAGGACTTGCTGTCCAGTTGCAAGATAGAACTCACTGAATGGCTTGACGTAGTTTTGACCAAGGTAGCTATTGCATGAGCTGCAAATCGTCTTGAATCCTTGGCCTCTTTGCAATTGCCGATACTTCATGCCTTCCATATCATCTTGCCCGGTCAAACTGCTCTTCACGGCGTCAACGCCTGAATAAAGCTTCACCGTGTGATTATTACCCACAGATTGGGGAGGGATGTGCTCAAAGCTCAGCGGTCCTTCTTTACCGCAGATTCGGCAAATGTCACCTGTCATTTCACGTCATCTCCAAACGTTATTGCCACAGGCCGAGGAATGCTGCGGCAATGAAATCGAGAAGCGCAGCGCCGACCAGAATCAAAGCATATAGATTGAAATAGCTACGCATCAATTTAAGTTTTGCGACATGAAGTTTCTCGTTTGTTGATTCAAAGTATTCCATTGATCCCGACACGACTTTTTCTGCCGCAGGAAAAACCGCACCAATGATGGCGAGCGACGAAGTCACAAGTGTAGCCTTTGCACCGTCTTGCAGAATGGTAAATGAGAGAATCCCCACGCCAACAGCTAATCCGATGGCGATGATTGCGTACCATGCTGCCGCTTTCCGAAGGGAAGCTTGATCAGCTTCGGCTAATTTCTCCCAGTTTGAAGCAGCGCCGAGAGATTGCTTAATCCAAAGATCATCCTGCTGTTGGTCGTTATTCTGCATTCTTTTCCCTTTCCCGGGCATCTTTTGGTGAATACTATAGCGTCTTGATTTACCTATTTCTGTAAGTATGCTGAACGAATGCTGTGTGAATTTGTCCGCCGCTGATTTTGTGGAATCGGTCGAGGATGGCCGTATGCGTGGGCATGGCGGCGGGCCGTGCCGTTCCTGTGCGGAGGAGTGCGGCTGTGGATTTGATGAACTAGGTGCTGGAGTTGTTCGTGAAGTTCGCGACGATTGGCGGTGGACTGTGGCTGGTGTGGGGCGCGGTGACATTCGGCGGTGGTTTGAAGGATCATAACGGGCCGCAGACGCAGTCGGGTCTGTGGCAGACCGTGGGCGGCGGCATGATCATCGCGGCGGCGCAGATCTTCAGTGCCGTGGCTTTGGGCTGAGCCGGTTTGAGGCATCGGGATCCTGTATGGAGGATTTCATCGTTGCGATGCTCAACATGATCGGGGGCGGTGGCGCCGGTTCGATAACGGGCATGCTGTCGCAGGGGCCGGAGACGTGGAATCCGGCGCTTTACCAGTTGGCCGTGAACGTGCATGACGTGGCGGTCAAGCCGTTGACCTCGGTGGTTCTGGCGGTGGTGTTCACCTTGGAGCTGGCGCGTAATTCCACGCGCATCGAGTCCGACCGCGAGTTGGGCGTGAAGATCGTGGCTGGCACGTTGTTCAAGGTCGCGCTGGTGTTTCTGGCGGTTCAGAACGCGGGATTGTTCCTGCGCGCGTTCGATTCGGCCACCCAGTTCCTTATGCAGGGTGCTTCCTCACAATTGTCGTTCGATACGGCCGGCGATGGCGGTCAGTTGGGCGATTTGATGCGGGAGCAGGTCGAGGACGCCGGCATGATGGGACAGGCGGCCTTGTTCTTCCTGCTGGCGATTCCGTGGTTGGTCTCGCAGCTCGCGGCGGTGGTGTTCACCGTGGTGCTGTACATCAGGTTCATCGAATTGTATGCGTTGACCGCGTTCCAGTCGCTGTCGTTTGCCTTGGTGGTGCACGAGGACACCAAGCCGGTAGGCATGGGCTATTTCAAGGCCTATGCGCGTACTTCACTCAACGCGGTGTGCGTGTTCGTGTGCCTGGTGTTCTATCAGCGCATCGTGATCAACGCGGTGCGTCTGCCCGAGGGCGATGGGTCGGGGATGATGTCGTGGGTGACGGGCAATTTCGGCAACCTCTTGATGGCGGGCATTCTGTTGTTTTTCGTGATCGCGGTCTCCCAACGTGTCAGCCGTGCGATCGCAGGCGGCGAGTGAGCGTGGCGGGGATTCAAGGAGGAGCTTGATGGCGTTGCAGATGCGCGTGTATGCGGAGATCGCCAGCGTGGAGGCGAAGGTCATGTGGGGCATGGGATGGCGGCAGTTGGCTGCCTCGGCGCTCATGCTCGTTCTGGGAGGCAGCGAGGTCGCCGTGTTCTTCCTGCTGCTGGACCAGCCCGACCTGGGCTCGTATTTGTTGTTCGTGGTGTGTCTGCCGCCGGCGTTGTGGGGCTGGTGGCGTCCCAAGGGCCTGAAGCCGGAACGCTATCTGGGCTATATGCTCCGCCAGCGCTTCGAGGAGCATCCACACGCTGGAGGATTTGGAGCCGGCCAAGTGGCCGGCGAAACCGTCGTTGAGGGAACGCACCCTCCGCAGGGCGCGGGAAGGAGCGGGCGTGGCCGTTGAGAGCAAGGAACGCGAGGATGGCAAGCGTATGAAAAGGAAAGGCGGCGGGTCCGCCAAAGTCGCGCGGTCGAGCAGGGAGTTGGTCGCCTATGATTCGATGCTGCCCGGCGGCGTCGCCTATCTCGGGCAGGACCGTTGGAGCGTGACGCCGCGCATCAGCGACATCAGCTATCAGATCGCCTCGCAGGACGTGCAGATGGATGTGGTGGCGCGTTGGGGCCGGTTTCTCAACTCGGTGGGCGAGGGCATGGGCATCCAGGTCACGGTGATGACTCGGACATTGGACCCGGAATCGGCCGTCCAGGGGCTGGCGATGGACGTCAAGGGCGATGGTTTGGATGCGTTGCGCGAGGATTTCGACCGTCATGTGCGCCGCAAGCTGTCGGGCCAGTCGAGCGGCACCGTGTGCGACAAGTACCTGACGTTGACCCTTGCGGAGCAGGACGCCCAGCGGGCCGTAGCCACGCTCAACCGAGCGGCCTTGCGGGCCATCGCACAATTGCGCTCCGTGGGCGGGTGCCGTGGCTCCAAACTCAACCGCGCGGAACGGCTCAAGGTATTGCACCGGGTGCTGCGCCCCGGCGTGCGTTTCACGTTCGACGAGGATGCGTTCTCCCGTTCGCACGGCCTGTGCACGAAGGACTGCGTGGCCCCATATGCCATCGACACAAGCGACCGGCGTCGGGTCAAGCTGTGCTCGGGCACGCGCGAGATGTGGCATCAGTGCCTGATGGTGCGTGACTTCCCCGAGTGGCTTTCCGACCAGCCGGTCGCTTCCCTGACGGATATCAAGGCCGACATCATCGTGAGCGTGCATCTGCGACCCCATGCGAAGGCCGAGGGGTTGCGGCTGGTGAACCGCAAGATCGCGGAGATGGACATGCAGGCCATCGACGAGAGGCGCAGGAACCGTCGCCAGCATCTGCCCGAGGACCTGCTGCCGCACGACTTGGAGGAAAGCATGGGGCAGGCCAGCGAATTGCGCCGTGATCTGGAGCATAACGGCGACCGGCTCATGGACACGCTCATGGTCATCGACGTAGCCGCCGACGGTCCCGAACGGCTGGCGCAGGTCGTACGCGAGGTGGAGGCCACGGTGGACGGCCAGTCGTGCGTGGCCGAATCCCTGACCTACATACAGGTCGAGGGATTGAGCGCGGCGCTGCCCTTGGGCAATCCCTTGCCGCCGATGAGACGGACCCTGACCACGTCCAGCGCCTCGATACTCGTTCCGTTCACTAGTCAGGAGCTGTGCCAGCCGGGCGGGGTGTTCCACGGCGTCAACGCCAGGAGCGGCAATCCGCTGGTCATTGACCGCACGCTGGGCATGAATGGCAACGGGTTCATCCTGGGCACCACGGGAAGTGGCAAGAGCCAGGCCGCCAAGAACGAAATCACGCAGACGTTCCTGCTGCGCGAGCAGGACGATCTGATCGTCATCGACCCCGAGCGTGAGTTCACGCCCTTGTGTGACTGACAGGCTCGGCGGCCAGCGCATCGAGATTGGCGAACGTTCCTCCAATCACATCAACGCGCTCAACATCGAGTACGCGGACGATTCCGAGGGCGATCCCATCCGGGGCAAAAGCGCGAGCGTGCTGAACATGGTCGAGGCGCTGATCGGCGGCGCGGACGGCATCGACAAGCCCCAGCGTAGCCTGATCGACCGCGCGGTCACGCAGCTTTACCGCGAGCACCATGAGAAGCCCGACAGGCCCGCGCCGACCCTGGTCGATCTGACGGAACGTTTGAATCGATTGGGAGAGCCGGAGGCCGCGGATGCGGCGCGCGCGTTGGAGATCTACGCCATCGACGGCATGGATGCCTTCGCGCATCCCACGAACGTGGACACCGCGAACCGGCTGCTGGTCTACGATGTGTCGGGGCTGGGCGCGGAATTGAAGACCCTCGGTCTGATGGTCGTGCTCGACCAGGTGTGGAACCGCGTCGTGCGCAACCGCGCCCTGGGACGACGCACATGGCTGTGGGTCAATGAGTTCCATCTGCTGTTCTCCAGCCCGTATGCAGCCGAGACATTCCTGCGCATCTACAAGCGGGCGCGCAAATGGGATTGTCGCCCACCGGCATCACCCAGAACACCGAAGAGCTATTGGCCAATCCGGCCGCCCGGCTCATGCTCGCCAACAGCGACTTCCTGCTGTTGATGAACCAGCCCCCCCGACGCCGACGCCCTGTGCGATTTGCTGAAGCTCTCGGACGAGCAGCGTGGCTTCTTCACCGGCGTCCAGCCCGGCCAAGGCATGGCCAAGTCCGGCACCGCGTTCATTCCCTTCGACGGACGACTCGACACCGGCAGCCTGCTCTACCAGCTGTACACCACCAAATTCGAGGACCAGCATCCATGAACAAGCCCCAGCCCATCGGACGGCCAAGCCAAACCGCACAATTCTCCGGCCCCATGCCTCGAAAGCTGCGGGTCGGCCGCCCCATCGGGCTTAAGGGCGAGGACGCCTCGCCGACCGCCGGCAATGCCGCTCATGCCCCGAGGATCGACGGGCAGCCGTCCAAGCCGGTGTTGGCCAGATCAAGCCGGTTCGATGGGCCAAGCCGGATGCCGCTGCGTCATCTGACGAGGGCAACGGAGGAGACCTCCTCGTTTCTGCAAACGCAAGTCTCAAGCGATGATACGGATACGATTGGCAGCGAAGCCCTCGGCGGTTCTCCCGCTTCCACTGTTTCCCGAGTCATATCGCCGCGAGGCAGGAGCCATCGGCCCGGTAAAGTCCGCGCGGCGCGGCAGTGTGCGCGGCGTCCGTTCCATCCCGACCCAAAACACACTCCCCTGTTCTAGCCAGAGGTAGCCGGACGCGGCGGACAGCCCGTTCCGGAGCCGGTTCCTCGATGCGAGCGACGCAATGGGCCGTTCGGACTATGGATCGTTCCATGATGGCGGCCAAGGCGGCGGTCATGGCCACGACGTCGGCGGCCGCCGGCCTGCCATTGCTGGTCGTCGGCGCGATCATCATGCTCATGGTGAGTCTGTTGATGTGGCTTATCACGACCGTGGCCGTGGCGGACGATCCACCTGCCAGGCCAGCGTCGTCGAAGTGTCCGAACAGGCCAAGCCCTAGGTCGAACGGGCCGCCCAATCCAGTGGGAACGGATTTCATCGCCGTTCTCATGCGCCGCGAGTCTGGGTTCGACCCCGAGGCGTATGCCAACGACAGCAACGGAGGCACCTGGGGCCTGTTGCAGATTAACCGCAGCGTGTGGCGTGGCGTGCATCCCGAAGGCGCGGACCAGACCCCGCCCCAAGGCATCACCGATCCAAACGTCCACGCCCAATACGGCGGCATATATCTCAAGAACCGGCTCGAAGGCGTCAGACAGATCAAGGCAAGCCACCCCGACGCGCAATTCGCCCGACTATCCGACCTGGAGGCCTTGGTCATCGCGCACAACGCAGGCGAAGGCAACCTAATGAAATATCCCGACATCCCGAACGTTACCAAGGAATATCTGGACGAGGTACGCCCAGCCATCAACGCCGGCGGCTCATGCTCGACCACGGCCGGAGCCACCATCGGCACCCTCAGCCCGCCCCTGGTCGTCGATGGCACCAGCATTGACATCGACGCCAGCGGCGTGCCCGTGGCCTCGATCAACTCATACAGCGTGGGCCAATGCACCTAGTGGGCCGCCGCCCGACGGCAACAGATCGGCAAACCGGTCGATTCCTACATGGGCCACAGCTACATGTGGGCGGCCAACGCCAAGCAACACGGATATCCCACCGGCGGCACCATCCAACTGGGCGACGTGATGAGCTTCGAGAGAGGAGTGCTGGGAGCCAGCGGCGAATACGGACACGTCGCCATCGTCGAGGAAATCCACGAGGACGGCTCCATCCTCATCAGCGAATCCGGCGGCGGCCAACGCCGCGCCTGGACGCGCCTGCTGACACGCGGGCAAGCCGAGAACCCCGGCATCACCTACATCCACTAGCCGCAGCTCTTACCACGAAAGGAGCGGGATCATGCCACGCATCAACCCACGGCTCGATCCCCACGAGCTCGCCGTCCTCATGGCCGACTCCAAGCACGGGGACCTACTCGACCAAGTTCCCCGGCATCCGGCCGCATGGCCGGCTCTCGCCGCATGGGCCAAACTTGCGCTCGACGACCCTTCGGCAGCCGGAGCGCCACCCGAGCCTCCGACAGGCACACCCTGCAAACGGCGACACCGCGCCATCCAGCCAATCCTATGGGAGGAAAAGGAACCCAAAGCGGACGAATCGGATAAGTCGGGCGATCCCGCTGCCTCTGATTCCTCGACAATCACGGAACCCGAGACCCCTGACCAGAGCGCAGCATCTTCTTCTGCCTCCGACACGTCGGAGGCAGAAGAAATATTCACCGGCGACTTGACGGCGGACGAAACCGAGGAGCCGCCCATCAGGGTGCGTCGGCGCGTCCCGTGGGCACGCATCCTGGCTCTGATTGCAGTCATCATCCTGATCGGTGTCCTGGCATCGGTGGCTATCATCGCGGGGCAACGCCATGCCCATGCACAGGCCCTCGCGTCATGCAATCAAGCAATCCAACAATCAAACAAGTTATACAATTAATGGAACGCAGCCCTGGACGACGCCAAACCACTGCTGGCGTTGGGCGACACCGACGTGACCGATCACGAGGCACTGGTCTCTCTACGCAAGGCGGTCGAACATCACGCGACGAACGAGATTCCTCCCTGCGAAGAGGGCCTCTCCACGGCACATCTCGAAGAGAACGCCCGTACTGCGGACGCGCGCAACAAGCAAACGAAGGCAGCCCTCGACGAACTCTCGAAGGCGACTGCCGCCATCAGGCAATCGCAACAGGCGCGTAGACTCACCGAGGCCAACACCGACGTTAGCGAGACGCGCGTATCGCTCGGCGCTCAACTCGATGCCGCTCGCAACGCCCTGCACACCGCCACCGACATCGCTGCCCTGAACAAAGCGCAGACCCCTCACCCAGCGTCTCTCAGACGCCATCAAACAGGCAGAAGAAGCACCATCCGCGCCAGCTGAGCCGTCCGGGACATTCGAACCAGAGTCCGCACCCATCCAGCAGCAGCCATCAACCAGTACCAATCGCTCAGCACCAGCTTCTCTTGCCACCCCTCAGCCTGCACCTCAACCGTCGCCCTCAGCCCCATCATGGGATGTACCTAGTATCGACGCTCCCTCAACTTTCCCCGACTCTTTATGAAATGGTTAATTGAAGGCTGGTAGACGCTATTCGAGCGTCGCTGCTGGTTGAGTCACTGACATTCCAACATCTTTTGCCTAGGATGGAAACAAGTCAGGGGAATCGAACACCGGTGTGGCATCTGTCGGCTGACAACGTAGTCGCACAAAATGTCCGCAAATGGTGCGAAAAAGATAGATATCATATTAGCTTTCATGCGTCGTGCCTAAGCTAGATGATGGCTATGGTCTGCCGTAGAGATGGAAACGATTGGAACAACGGAGGTGCGTCATGGATCATGCTGAACTCATGCGTGAAAACTCCGCGCTGATTGCTTTGCTCAAGACTTGCGAGAAACCAGACACTTGGACTTCCATCGCCAACGATTGCGTGCTCGAAGGCAGCGCAGAACGCTTACTTCTGCATAAAATCGATCCCGCATCGCATCCGCTGCTGCGTGATGATACCGATGACGACAATATGCAGGGCACGTTGCTGGATGACATCGGTCCGAGTCCCGAACAGGTCGATCGAATGAGGGAGGCTCGGGCTGCAGCCGTCCGCGATTTTGAGACTTGGCATGACCAAGGCTTTGATTTTGCCTCGGTGTTTGACCCGAGGTTTCCCGAACGTTTGCGCGCCACCATCGATGTGCCACCGTTCTTGTTTGCCAGCGGCGATTTGAAAGCCGACGACCCGGGCGTCAGTGTTGTTGGATCACGCCATTGCACACCCGAGGGCGCACATTTCGCCGTGAATTGCGCCCACATGCTGGTCGAACGAGGACTAACCGTCATCGCCGGCCTGGCCAAAGGCATCGATACCTTCGCCCACCAGACGGCACTGGACGATAGAGGACGCACAGTGGCGTTTATCGGCACCGGCATCGACCGGCAGTACCCGGCCGAGAATCGTGGCCTACAGCATGAGATTGAGGAACGCGGGTTGGTGCTTTCGCAGTTTTGGCCCGGCTCCCAGCCGACCAAGCAGTCGTTCCCGATGCGCAATGCCCTGATGTCTGGTTACGGAGTTGCCACGATTATTGCGGATGCCGGCGAACATTCCGGCACGCGAGCTCAAGCGCGTCAGGCACAACGTCACGGCCGCCCCATCATCATTAACCGCATGGTGCTCGATAAGGCCCAATGGGCCCGCGACCTAGAAAACAGGCCTGGCGTGTACATTGTCGATGACGTGGTAGGGGCTAGCCGGGCGCTAGATCGCATCTTCTACGTCAACGATAACGTGGATGACCTCATCAAAGCCGTGCTTGCCGAGGAATCTGCCACCGTATGAGCGATTCGATGCGCCCGAGCGCTTATCAAAGTCTGGAACGGGCGAAAGCCGAACGCATGGGCAGTTACGCCCCCTGCGTCATTTACAGCAGTGCACAGAATCATGTATGCCCGCTATGCGGTGGCCCCAAGAACGCATCATATCCTTTGTGTCTGGCCTGTAATGTCGAGTCCCAGCAAGCTCGCGCGCTACGCCCCGGTGGCGTCAAACTCGCCAATACCGTGCGTTTCGGTCATTACGCTTATAAGAGCGAGCAGATGTACCGCGTCATGCAAGGATACAAAAACCTCACCAATCCAGCAGCAGCCAAATACCAGACGGATATCAAGTACATTGCAGCCGACGCCTTGGCAGTGCACTACCCCTGCATAAGTCGTCTTACTGGCAGTATGCCGACCTCATGGGCAACGATTCCTTCCACCCAATCCAGTCGTAATTATGGGAAGGCTCATACCCTGACCAATTTGGTCAAGCCGTTCATGTCTCAACAGAGAATCCCTCAACTTCATTTGAATGCAAACGCCGGGAAGGTGCATAATCGCATCGATCCGCAGATTTTCTCACTCACACCGGAATCACAGCATCTGGATCTTTCCCATGTCCTATTAATCGAAGATTCTTGGGCAAGTGGGGCGACCGTACAATCCGTCGCGGCGATGTTACGCCTCCACGGAGCGGCATATATCACGGTGTACTGCATGGCTCGCATTATTGATTTGTCTTGGATCAAACGCTCCCTTGGCAAGGACGTAGCCGACGGATACCGTCAACTGACTTATCAAGACCGCTGTCCTTGGTCGCTGGATCATCATTTCGTATAGGGCGTCTGCTCATGCCTCGACGGCTTAACCCTAAAAAGAAACGACGTCCACCCCGAACCTCGGTCTGTTAGCTTGTAGATGAAAAGAACATCTCACCTCGCAACAATACCTAGATTTTTAGCACTGGCATGGCGGAAGACTAAGTTGGATCGCTTTGAGCAATAAGCATATAACTACATCTGCGAAAGTGCTGTCCAATCCGCTTCAGCACACCACAATTCTATTTGATCTTTACCGAACAAGAAATTCGGAGCATGTTGCAGATAACGAAGGAAAGATGAAGCATCTCTTGAATACCGAGAACGTGGGTTAGTTGAAGATGAAGTCGCTACATAACCGATTCGTGCACGAGAGATCATTACTGAAAGAACTCTCGCTTCCTCATCTAGAGCCTCTTCGCTTTTGGCTTTATAGAACGGTATGGTTCCTTTTTCAAGTCCCACGACAAACACCCAGTCAAACTGCTGCCCTTTTCCAGCGTGCCCAGTTAAACAATGTATTCCTTTGCGCGTTGCAATAGTTTCATTGCCTTTTTGCGCATTAATACATCTTTTGACTTCTGCTATTGAAGATGCATCAGATTGCGCTAGCCGATCAAACAACCATCCACATGCATCTTCGTATTCTTCGGACAAGTTTCCATGAAAAGCGGTATACCTCTTCTTGATGAAGGACATTAATTCTTCAGGTTCTTTACATGACTCGCTTGATAATTCATCACAGATATTTCGCAATATTTTTGCTGTTTCAGGCCTGAATAAACCATCTCCCCAGTCGGCATAGCTAATATTATGAGATTTAAGAGCGCTTTTGACGGATTCCGTTCGGAAAGCAGTTCGTGAGATAATTCCAATTCGATGCTCAGGACAACGTTCCAAAATAAATTGGCACATGCGAACAACCCATTCCGCTTCATCATCCTCGTAATCGAATGAAGCATATGAAGAGAGCCCGCCGTTGCCCCAATGTTCCGGGAAAGCAGCGCTTAGATGCTCGCTACCGGTTCGTGGAGAGAGTGAATTGACGGCATCGAGAACGGCAGGCGAAGAACGGAACGATTTAAGAAGCTTAACTTGCTTTTCAGTATTCTTAGTAATTTCGTGAAATACGAATCTTGCGTCGCCTCCAGCGAATGAATAAATACCCTGAGCAAGGTCTCCTGCGAACGTGACTCTCTCCTTGCAGAGAGCTTGAACAAGATGTAGTTGTTGATGAGTCAAGTCTTGAAATTCATCAACTAGCGCCGCAAAAAAATGATTCCTATAAAGTTTCGCGACGCTCTTATTTTGCAGAATCCATAAAGCAGTTCTGATTTGATCATCGTAGGTAACAATTTTTTCTTTAATCCGCTCTTTCTCAATAATCTGTGCAAGATTGCCGACCTGTCCACAAATTGTTTGAATTTTTGCTCTCACTTCATTGTCAGTTAGACATTCAAGCTTTATTTTTTGAAGTGCCTCCCTGGCCTGCATCTTTACTTTCCCGTCGCAATTAAGGGATCGCACGAAACTTCCAATCCAGTCAAAATTCGCAACAGTCCATTCGTCGTCAAGCCCAATCATTTCCCTGTGCGCATTAATGATTCTCGCAGACAATCCATGAAAATTGCATACTGTGACATGCTGCCGCATGGTTTGCAATCCAATGTGTTTCTTAATTCTCTCGCTGATATTATCCTTTGCTTGATTCGTAAAAGATACAACCAGCAGCTTCCTCCCATTCCCTGCAAAATCATAACAATCAATAAGACCTTTTGCACGATAAGCGAGAGCTTCCGTTTTACCACACCCTGCCGGCGCAGTAATCACCATGCTCAACGGTCGATAGTTGAAAATCTCCTGCTGCTCTTGCGTCATGAAATACTCAGTGGACGTCATTCTGAAGCACCTCGATAACGCTAGAAACCTTTTCTGCGGAATCTTTAGTCAAAGTTTCGCTAGCAATTACGGCACAAGCAATTTTATTTTTCTTATTTCTGCAGAAAGATGCAAGCTGACCCTCATCTGGAATGCTTGCATCATTAGTAATGCCACAAGTCCTCAATATTTCTGGACTAAACAAACTCGACTCACCAAGTTTGTCCCATAGTTTAGCCGCTCCGATAGCGGAGACATATTCATCTTCAAGGTCAATCCTTGAGACATATACAGCTTTCGAGGCGAGATCATTAACCGGAACACCTAATGATTTTGCTGTATAAGCCTCGGCATCTTCGTCAATCAGAACGCTAACCTGCATGCCGAAACCGTTCTCTCCAAAGATGCTCATCACATGAGGCATTTCCTTACATCCACCGGCTTCAAGGAGCTCTATGCCGTCTCTCTCCAAATGCTGGCCGGTTAGCTCAGCAACTTTTTCTACTAGCATCCTGTCCGATTGCCCTTCAACAGCAATGATACGTTTTGCTGTCAAAAGCTCAATTCTACTGCCTATCCACCATCTTGCTAGTGCTTTTTGATCTCCCTGAAGGAACCCCTGACGTGGCTGTACGGGAATAAGCCCATCCCGAGTTACCACTATATTGTCAGGATTAAACTCGCCAGCAACGACCCCAGAATGCGTTGCGATAACCAGCTGTCGCCCCATGCTCAGCAAAATACGCATCAAATTACGCTGGGCAGATGGATGAAGATGAGTCTCTGGCTCGTCAATGGCGATGATTCCGTCTGAATTCAGCAAATTAAATACGGCGAAGGCAATCAACGCCTTTGTACCGTCTGATTGTTCAGTGGCTTCTCGTGCAACTCCGGACTTGCTCTTTATCTGTAATCTCACATCGCTCAGCAGATTTCCATCAATTGCTGCTCCGGGAATGAAACGGAGATCAGTAGCGTCCACGCCGCCTGCCAATGCCGGGTTCAACTGCAGTGCCAAGGATCTTAAAGCTCCATCAAAGGCACTTGAAGTATCGATTGCACTACAGAGCACGTTGATGGCTTCTTCTAGTTTCGTCTTATCACCCGACACGTTAATTTCCTTAAGATAATCATCGACAATAGTCTTTCGCCCTGAATTTAGAGACTTAGCTGAAAAATCCGATGGAATTAGGCTCCATCTAATACTTTTGAGCTGTGATGAACTCAATGTGCCGCTACCTACGCCTTTAGGACAATAACGGCTAATCGTAAGATCCTCGCCATCGAAGATCGCTTCCAGCCGAATTGTCAAAGATCCGTCGGAAGCATCAACTTCGTCTGGGAAAAATGAGAGCTCATCCTCATTAAGATTTGTTAACTTTGCTTCAATAATGAGTGGACATTCTGTGTCCTTAAAATCTGAACTACTGATACTGTAATACAGTTGCTGCATGGTTTTACCCAATAACAGATCAAGACATCTAATTAATGAGCTTTTCCCGCTTCCGTTAGGTCCTACGAGTATCAAGTTCTCTCTAACATCCAGAGTGCAGTCGATTAGCCTACTGTAATTTCTAACAATCACCGAAGATATCTTCATCGCCCTACAAACTCCTAATCAAACATGACATCTCTCAGACTGTCTTACCACACTAGTACCTAAGAGCAACCTCTCGTGTATGTTGATGAATCTTTGAACTTCCCTAACTACTGTTCAACGGATAAACTGTCAGACTTGATTCGTTGATGCACTTGTCATACTGTCCGCATATGGATGGCTCTCCTTCCTAGTCCGTCAGTTTGTGGCTGAGGAAGGGTGGTAGGCCTCGTAGCAGGTAGATGCATTGATCGGTGTCGAGGCGGCCGAGTTCGTCGGGGGGGGGGGTAAGGAGCTTTCTGGCGTTCTTGCGGACGCTGCGGCTCCAGGAGCCGTTCGTGCCTTTGGTTTCGCTGGTTTCGATGACGTCGATGGTTTGGTCGCCGAGCCGGTCGCTGATGGTTTTGGTGGTGGAGGCTTCGTTACCGCCGAGGAAGAGCCAGCTGTCGCAGTTGCCGGCGATGGTTTCCAGTCGTCTTTGTATAGGCTTTTGCCTTGGGAGACGGTTTGCAGGATGATCGAGCAGCTGATGCCGCGTGAGCGGATGGTGGCGACGAGTCTCACAAAGTTCGGGATTTTGCCGATGTTGGCGAACTCGTCGAGCAGGCAGTGCGCATCGCGGCCGAGTCGGCCGCCATCCGTGTGGTTGGCTTTCCTGACCAGGGTTTCGAAGAGGCATTGGTAGAACACGCTGGCCAGGAAGCCGAACGTCGCGTTGGTGTCGGGCAGTTCCAGATAGACCACGCGCTTGCCTTCGTCCAAGGATTCCAGGTGGATGTCGTCGCCGGAGAGGATGCGGCGCACCTCGCGCACTTGCAGGGGCGCGAGGTGGACGCCGGTGGTGATGATGATGCTTTTCTTGGTTTCGCCGGCGCCTTTGAGGAATGTGTTGTATTGGGCGCAGGCGAATGCCAGGCCTTCGAGCATGTCGCGCGTCTGCTCGTCGTAGTCGTCCTCGTGGGCGCGCATGGCGGCGATTTCGACGCGGGTTTCGTCAAAGAGGGGCATCGACGATGAACTCGCGTTCCTCGTCCTGTTCGCTGGCTCCCATTTGGTCGAGCATGTCGGTGACGTGGTTGAGCGTGGGGTTATCCTCGGTGTAGTGACCCATGCGATCAGGGTGGACAGCAGCGCCTTTTCGGCGTCTTCTCAGAAGCCGTCGCCGTTTTTGCGGTCGCCGGTGGCGTTGGTCACGAGGTTGTCGGTCAGGCGTAGGATCGCCGACTGGGGTTCGGCTGGGTCGATGTAGCGCATGGGGTTGAACCGGTCGGAATGTGTGAAGTCCACGAGGTCGAGCGCGTGCACTGTGTAGCCGCGCGCCCTCATCGGGGCCTCGGTGTCGCGTTTGAGTTCGCCCTTGGGGTCGGTGACGGGGTCAGTCCCTTCAGTTTAACCTACCTGCGCCTCGTGTCCCAATGGATGACGTACGTATCAAGGTCCGCCTTGAACGACTCGAAGTCGGTCCATCTCCTGCCTCTGAAGAACTCGTCCTTCAGATGCCCGAAGACCTGCTCGGTCGCGCCGTTGTCGATGCAGTTGCCCTTCCGCGACATACTCTGCACTATGCCGGCCCGCTCGAGCCTCCCCGTCCACGCCGCGTGCTGGTACTGCCGGCCTATGTCGCTGTGGAGTATCGGTCTGGCCCCCTCGGGCATCTTCGCCGGCATGGACATCATCGCACCCAGCATGCGCGCTGTTTCGGAATGCAGGGGAAACCGACGATGTCGTATCGTGACCTTTGACATGACGCCATCGAAGGATGCGGAACAATTGCTCTACTTGGGTTGTACTCCCGAACGGGTGCGGGGCAGACCAGACCAGGCTGCCTATGAGCGTCATCGATCGTGTCCACCACCCATCCTCAAGGAGGACGCGGAACATGACGCGATATACGAGAAGGGGCATGCATCGGGACGGAAAACAAGCGGGTGCCCAGGAAAAACACCTCCATCCTTTGCCTCGCAAAGGACACGTGTCGTATCGGGTGGACTCCCTCATCTCATTTTCTGGATGGGACCGGCCATCGTGTCGTGGAATTGGATGCTGTGCACCGGTAATTCTTGGTGCGAGGATGAAAGCCGCGGCAACGATGGCAACAAGGACGGTACGGCATGCCTGAGGCGATGACTCGAGCTTGGTGTCCGAACGGCCGCACGAGCTCCTCATTCGGGAGCGGATGGTGTCGGCGTGGGGAGGTTTATTGGCTGTAGCATTCCTGGGCGTGGAACATGTCCGCGTAGAATTTGCAGTTCTCAAGCAATGCCGCATGGTCTCCCGTCCCCACGACGCTCCCCCGGTCCAGAACGACGATGTTCTCGGCATGACCGATCGTGGTGAACCGATGCGCCACCAAAAGAACGGTCATCCCGCGATCGAGCCCGGCCAGGGCGTCGAACATCGCCTTCTCGGAAACGGCATCCACCGAGGCCGTCGGCTCGTCCAGAACAAGCAGGCCGGGACGTTTACAAAGCGCCCGCGCCATGGCCACGCGCTGCCATTGCCCGATGGAAAGCTGCCGTCCGCCCTCGAAACGACGCCCGAGCACGGTATCGAGACCATCGGGAAGCTCGTCGGGCAGATACCCGAGCCCGACCGCCTCCAGACTCCCGAGAACGACGTCCGTCCGCCCGCCACCGGAGAAGCCTTCCCCCATGCCGAAGGCCACGTTGTCGCCCAACGAGCGCTCGAACCTGGCGAAATCCTGGAAGAGCGCCGAGAAGCGGGCGTACAGGTAATCGCGGCTGTATTCCCGGATGTCGATCCCGTCGATCAAGATCCGTCCGCCCGTCGGCTCGTAGAAGCGCAGCAATAGTTTGCATGCCGTCGTCTTTCCCGAACCGTTAAGGCCCACGAGCGCGGCCGTGGTGCCGGCGGGCACCGTGAAGGAGACGTCATGGAGCACCTCGTTGTCGGTGCCCGGATACGTGAAGGACACGTGCCGGAACTCGACCGCGACCGCATCCGACGTGCCAGCATCCCCACCGGCGCCATCCGTGGGGGCGAGCTTCCCCTCACGGATCGGGCTCGGCTTCATCCGTATGAGCGCCACCCAGTTCGAGACGTACAGCAGATGCTGGTAGATCCCGGTCACTCCCAGGAACGCCGCGAGCACAAGCCCGTTCATCTGCGTCGTCGCAGATATGAAGCCCGCGAGCTCGCCGACCCGGCTCCCGCCCGCGGCAACGATGGAGGCGAATACGATCACGGCCACGTTGGCCATGGCCGAAACGAGTCCGAGGGTGCCCGCCTGCGTCAGGTTGTAGCGGATAAGGGCGCCGTCCTGGTCCAGGAACCTTTTCCTCAACCCCGCGTAACTCTCCTGGAACATGCGGGCCAGACGGAAGATCCTGATCTCCTTGCGCACGGCGTCCGAGGTCAGCAGCGCGCGGAAATAGGAGGCGAGCCGTAACTGCGGCGCCCGCGCGTACTCGATGTCATAGGCCCTGGCCTGGAGACGGAACGTGGCCACCGCCGCCGGGACCGGGGCGACCAGGAGGATCAGCGCGATCCACCCGTTCCATGACGCGACCACCGCGGCCACGCCGAAGATCGCGATGACGGCCTGGACCGCGGAACGCGCCGTGTCGAACAATCCGAAGATATGCTCTCCCGTCGTCGAATCGACGCGCTGTATCGTGTCGTACGTGTCGGCCGACTCGAAATCCTGGACCTCCAAAGCGCACAGCTTGCTGGTCACCTGCATGTCGGTGTCGTACGAAAGCCGTAGCGTCAGCCTGTCGCCCACGTATTTCATCAGATTGTCCAGCACGTAGGCAGTCAATATCGCGGCGGCGAGCAGCGCGAGCGACATTGTTCCACGCGGGTGAAGACTCCCGTCGGAATCGGCCACGCTGGAGACCAAGGTGCTGACGGCGAACACCTGCACGCCCGGGACAAGCCCGCGTATCACGGTCATGACGACCAGTCCGGCAAGGCTCAGGGCACCCGTGCCGCAAAGCATACGGACCGCGCACCGGAAAGACTCCCCCAACGGTGCGGCCCGCCGTCCCGCGGGAGAGGGAACAGGGGAACCCTCACTACCCGCATTCCGATCATCGCCCATCAGATGTCATCCTCCTCTTGTGTAGGTCGCGACGCAACAGCCAATACATGCTTTCTTCAAACGAATCGCCCGAAGAGCGAAGCCTATTGCAGTGCATATGAAGCATGTCCGCAACTATCCGAACCACCTGACTACGATTTTCCGACAAACGGGAAATCATCATAAAGGGTGATGGTGTGGATATGAGGCTGAATCGTCCATCGTCGTCGTGTGGCCTTGTACCGCTGTGGCTAATCTTCCTCCAGTATTCGCGTGCCGCGGTGGTGGGCTTGGCGTGAGAGGGAAGAATGTCGCAGTAGAGCTCACTGGGAACACCAAGCAAGTCCAAATAATTGATAATCGACTCAAGGGCATCGCCAATATCGACGATATCATCTTCTGAAGTGTAAGATAACTTGTTATTGAGTTCCTTAACCGCAAGCTCGGAGGATAGCCTGAAGGCTTCATGTATATTGTCAAGGAGTTTCCCTTTCCCGTATCGATGCGTTTCCGGGGAGTATTCGGTAATCTGCCAGCCTCGAATCAGTGCGGAGTTTCGTAGTTGCGTCGCAAGTTCAATCACTTTGGGTATAAGCTGTTCAGGTCCAGATTGTGCTTTCCATCTTAAACGTACGGAGCAGCCGTCATCGTTATAACGCACATAGAACCACGTGCTGATAATACCTTTCATATATTGTGTTTGTGTGAAATGTGCCGCGTGGATTATGAGCTCGTCAAGAAATTCCGGGACGGCCAACAAGATTATGGAAATCCATCGATCATCTCGGACTTCAATGGTGTTTGTATTTATGGGAAGTGACATCTCAACAGGGACATTCGCCTTGCATTTGATGCGACGGGATACCGAGAGGATGATTTCGGTTGATAGGCGACATTTCCCCTTGCTAGACGCTAGTTCCACTCCTTTGCAGTAATCAATGCTGCTTTTTTCTAAGCGATCGGTTCTTCCGGCTGTTTTCAACAGTTTAGCTGCCATCGCTAAAGATACCTGTGAGCGAGTATCAAAATGTAGTCTGTTGTCTCCTGAAGCGTAGATGAAATCTTCGTGAATCCCGATTTGTGACAATGCTTGTCGCAACAAACTGTAGTCTTGCTTCTTGATGGCTTCTCTTGCTGCATCGTTCAATTGTTTAGGGATGGTCCATTCAGCCGGACGTAACACCACATTGCCATAGCGAACCTCAGGAAGCCGTTTCATGCCTTCCAATTGCGCCCAGCTGAAACCAGCCATGGCCTTGTATGAGGTCCGTGAAATATCCATAATGAGTCGAGCTTCGTTTGTAAAAGCAAGCGGAATGACCAGGCTCGGATGATTTATGACAATTCGTTCGAATTCGTGCGTGTCATCACGCCGACGTGCCAGCGCGAGCCCATGATCAGTCCCAATGATGAACAGCGAATCGAAAGGAATATTTGCATCACTGGCATAGGTTGATGTCACAGATTTGAATGATGCCGACACCGGGACAAGATAGTCTACCGTAGCGGATATAGGATGAGTTTCGAGCGCTGTGGCGCATCGAACACCCTGATCTTTGGCAAGATGGTTTAAAATTTCCTGCCACGATGCTCTTGTATGCTCATCCATCGTACGTTCGGTCCTCGTAAAGGTATGTCCACCCAGAGCGCACGTATCGGATCGGAGAAGAAAACTCCTCTCGTGATTTTCTTCACTCACCTGCATCGATATATCGAAGTCCGGATAGATGTCGTTCACATCGAATCTCTGCTGCAGATCAAAAAGATCCTGTTCAAATCGCTGATCTGAAATATCAATGGATTCCACCCCTCGATGTATCGTTGCTTCGCTAATCATCTTCAGTCGAAAGTCCAAATCCTCCTGCCGCCATTTTGACGGGCTCGCTCGATACGAGTCGTATGACGACGGAGCCGGATTCCCGTACCCGAACGGTGGTCCGATTCCTAATAATGGATTGAGTGCAACTGTAACTGGGATAGGATTGTTCAGCCCAAATTTTTCAACGAACTCATTGCTCCAAAGGGTAAGATTCCACACCGTGTCTGAGGCCAGCGTTGAAGTCGATATGATCGCATTTATGGCTTGCTCCAGTGTTTGTATTTCCTCCTTTTTCAGATGGATTTCACTCTGCTGATCAAGTTCCAGCTCAATAAACTCATGTCCAACTATCTCTCCCGCAGCGTCTAAGGTTCTCTCGCAATGCATCTCTTTTAATCGTATTGAACGCAGACAAGACCGTATCGGCGATATCGTATCTTCATCGGGATAAGGTAAGTCTATCGGGAAAGAAGTGAACAGGCTTTTATTTGCATCTGTATCGTTGTTGTCGAGAACTTCCAAAAAACCGATGTTTAATAAAGAGTCAATAAATGTCTTTATCCGCTTGCCCCGTACACCATCAAGGGCATTCGTGATGAGGTCCGTCACGGCGCCTCTGCTCGCGAATCTGGTAGATTTAAAATACTTGACGATCATCGACAGTACAGGGGTACGTTTTAAACGCATATTCTTCGTGGCACCACTAATTCGGTTTACCAGATGCACCCATGTGAAGGCATCACCAAATATGACAAGAGTTGGATTTAATCCGATAAGGTAAGAGGCATCGCATGTCGATTGCATTCGCAGTAGTTCGTGGAACTTCGGAGCGTAGGCAATCCGAACTTGTCCTTTCGAAATTATCGGTTCGGAACTTTTAGTATGAGAAAAATCATTTCTATAAGCTCTATGAGCAACGAATAATCCGAATGGTGTTGTTCGATTGGCATGTCTATCCAAATACTTAAATGCTCCACCAATAACCTTTTTCATTGATTGGTTATCATCGTCTAGGACAAGTTGTTGGTATAGATCGTTTGACGCATGTTCAAGCGCGAGGGCAGGCAGGCTGGAATTTACATATTCTTTTATTTCATCCTCGAAAACATTAGAATCATACAGAATTTTATTATACGATTTCAAATCGTGAGTACATATTCTGACTTGCATCAAACCATTAAACTTATAGTGTGATTTCACGGATCCTCCTGTGCCCGAAGAACATAACATCGAGTTCGTCACACGTATCGGCAATGGGATCGCGGGATAGGTACAATACACTTGATATGGTTCCTATGATGCCATTCAGGAAACCAGTATTTCGGCAATCTTCGGTCATAAGATCCTTATACGGGATATCATGTTTCAATCTTGCCACCTGATCGGCAATAAAATCCGATGATTCTTGGGATAGAGGGATTCCGTCACGTATTTGCTCCACATTGCTGATAAGAAAACGCAAAGTCAGTAGAAATCCCGCGAGGCCGTGACATAGACCAAGCTTTCCGCTTCCATAAAGGGAATCCGCGATAAGCTGCAGTTTTTCAGTAGTTAAAACTTTTTTAAGATACTCATTCATTAGGTGATGTGCACGCGGCTCGATTATGGTGCATGGTAAAGCTTGTATGCTAGCTATGCGAGCCAACTGTCCATAACACCACGTACCCTCCATACCAGAAATAGGTTTGATGTCATTCATGCTGGTTCTTTCGGGTTTTTCAGAAACAGTATGTATCCCTTCGCTGGCAGGCCCTAGGGTCATTTCAATAAGCCAAGTCACATATCTGCTTAGTTGTCGAGTGAGTTCCGAATTCATGAAAATATAATCATCACATAAGTTTATTAATCTAGGAACGATTCCCGCTACTCCATGAGCCACCCCAAAATCTATGTATCCATCTGGATATTTTTGATATAGTTCTTCAGAAGGGAAGTATTCCGAAATATAAAAATTATTTGCAGGATTTCGAGGAAGCGTTTCGAGAATGGCGGTAAGTGGTGCCGTATTTTCGAATCCACTGGTGGGATCCACCAGTTGGCATGCCGACAATGCACCTGACGCCCCGGAGATCACGTCATAAAGCGGTTGAATATACGGGCTACCAAATGACCGTCGTGAAAGAGAATCCATAATCTCAAGTTTCACTTTGCGAGCTAAACGAGAGGCTCTCTGCTTACCATTCCCTGCCGTTCTATCATAAGCGTCAAGGGCTAAGATATAACCTGTGACACCATCAAAAAGCCCATAAGATCGATAATCGGACGTTTTCCATTTTTTTGCTGCCTTTAGTAGATGCTGCTGGGACAGATCAAGGAGATCATGGGTCTCTCTCTTGCGTCCGTAGCGCCTAGTGGTCCTTGATAATTGCGTGAGCATCAAGGCGTACCCGGCATGTCCGGAGGCTATGCTGTACTGATTGTCTTCACTGATGAACTCTGCTTTCTTTGAAGCGTTTACTGCGGTTGCGACGAGCCAGTCAAGCATAGTCTCCATGTAGTCTGCATCAGATCCTACATCCCGAACATGCCTAAACATTTCTGCGTTATCATTCATTCTCTGCGGATGTCGTGCATAAAATAGTGCATGTAGAGGTGCATCCGTTACATGTCCATCGTTTAATAGAAGGACATATCTTCATAGAAATCTTGAAGCAGAACGCATTGACGGTAATGAACTGAGGTGATATATTATTGCTTTTGCCTTGAACATCAAGTTCCAGCGGATCCATGAGAACTCCTTTGATCTTGTGCTTGAATCCGTCACCCCTCTTAATTGTAGTATTACATGATATGTTTGCAATGTCAACACTTTTATGTTGGATTATGAATTCCACGGCTGATATTTTGCACTCACGGATTAATGATCACTTAAGATGCAAGTTCACATGCTTCGAGACATCCTTAATAGTTCATTGGATATTGCCTTTCTCCTCTTATTTCCTTTCACCTTGACGGATTATCTCGAGAGGTTTCTTCTCATATTCGTTCCGATCTGCCATACGAACCAAACCTATCGATAGAACACCCGTCCAAGTCAAAATCATCTCGACTATAAGCCATATACGCACCATCCGGAAAAGGTGTTTTAAGAACTGTCACCGTGATCAAGGTGATAAGAAGGTCAAATATCCACGTCTTCTTCATGGTCTGAACTTTTTGCCATGTCTCGTCTTCCATCTGTATTACATGCCCCCTGTTTCTCTTCAGACATCTGTAAATAACGAAGCCTCCCATATTCATCATCTCGGCTATCTAATCCATCGTCGCCGATCCAGATTCGCACGGATGCCACACCTCCCTGATCTACGTCTCGTTGAGCTTCGCAAGACGGCCGCCCTTCCTGTATCTTGCGATCATTGGCTGACCATGGCCTTCTTCGGAGTATCCCCTGAGGAATCCTTGGGGTTGTCGGCACGCTTCTTTTCCCGACTTTCCATGATCTTACGAAGGAATTCAGCACATTTAGTTTTTATCGTTCTCTTCATTTGCCAATGTCGGCGCACAAAGGCGATTAAAGAATATGCCAACGTCCTCGCCCTGCCTTCAGCAGCCTCGTCGTACTTTCCGACAATAAGCATTGGACGGCATCAAGTTGTTCCCGCGCGCACATCGTCATTTCGGATTGGAATGACGCTTGAGCCCACTAACGGCGCATGATTCCCTTCTTATTCCCGGGGCAAGGCGTCGGTGGAACACATGCCGAAGTTCGCTCTCGCGGAATCATTCGTGTCATAGACTCCAGCCGGATCAGGCATCGGCGGGTTCGGTTTAGCGTTATCCGTCAGGTCGGATGGCACGACGTCCACGTGCCATGCCTTCGTCATCGAACCAGTCGAGCCTGTAGGATGCTGGATCGCCGTTGTCATCCCGCACCGTGATCTCGTATCCGGAGAACTGCCCGGCGTCGCTCTCGCGTGACCCCGCATCCGGATCCTTCTCGTTGGTGCATCCCATGATGTGGTTCGTCGAACACGCTGTAACGGCCCGCCAAGGCAACATCGGGCTCGCTGGTCTCGCATTCTCTTCGATGCGCCTGTCGTCGTCCATATCCGCCCCTACATGTCGAGGCCGGGATCGTCGGACCTGTCGAGTCCGGGACCGTCGATGGGATCGGGCAGCGGCAGCGTGCCGGTGTTTATGGTCAAATAAACGTGTACGGCGTCACCACCAAATCTGAACGACATAAGCGTTCATATTGGACACGGACGGCGGACGGAAATGGCATCGGCGGAAGAAAAGCGCCGGTGCCGTACGGTTCCTGATAGATTCCCGAGTGCTAACAACCAACACATGGTCCTCGGGAGGAAAGGAATGACGACACCGGTGCGTGTTCAACAGAGTATCAGGCAGCTCGAGACGAAAGGCCTGACGCATACGCAGATAGCCAGGGAACCGGGCGTTTCGCGGACGACCGTGGTCAAGTACGCGACCCGCGATTATTCGCCCGTTCCGCCGACCGGGGGAACTGCGAGCCGTTCCCTGGTCGCGGGCGAGTACGCGCGCAAGGCCGACGAATGGCTCGAGGCCGACCGGCGCATGCCGCGCAAACAGCGGCACACCGCCCGGCGCGTGCACGAGCGGCTCGTGGAGGAATGCGGCTTCGAGGGCAGTTACTCGTCGGCGCGGCGATGGGTCAAGCGCTGGCGCCAACGCCGCCGCGGCGAGGCCGAGGGGTTCAGTGAGCTGGAATGGGCGCCGGGCAGCGCGCAGGTCGATTTCGGCCAGGCTCTGGCCGTGATCGCGGGCGTGGAACGGACCGTGCATTTCCTGGTGGTCTCGTTCCCGTACTCGAACATGAGATACGTGGCCGCGCTGCCCGGCGAGACCGCGGAATGCGTGTGCCATGGCCTGAACAAGGTGTTCTCCCATGCCGGCATGGTCCCCCGCGTGCTGGTGTTCGACAACGCCACCGGGGTCGGCCACCGCAGGGCCGACCGTGATCTTGCATTGATAGACTTCCAGCACATCCCCTAAAGCCCTTTTGAATTTCCGTTTGAAGTCCTTGAGCTCGGAATCGGAGCCGAACTGTTGGTAGAGCTGCTGCCAGCTGATCGTGGCCGGCTCGTGCAGGTTGTAGACGCGCTTGGTCAACCACCAGTAGATGTCAATAGCCATCGGCTTTTTCAGCGCCGAGACCACCTTGAGATCGACCGGTACCGGATTATCCCGCAGCATATCCACATATTCGGAACTGAGCCGCACCCAATTGTCCACTATCTTGCCTTTTCCGTGAGGGAAGATTCGGGTTCGACCAGTCGATCGGGTACTTTTCGGGAACGGTGAGGTTCACGCCCTAGCTCGTTGATTCAGTGTTGTTGCTAATGATGTATACGCAATTTGAACAGTCGCTCCATTTGCGGCTTGATGCTCTTCAGCTGGCGTCTGCCAATGTGTTTGAACAGTGCGGTTCATGCCATGCTCTATGCGTCCCGAAACAGGGGCAAATGACGTGAACATATGTGCATTCACTCGGATCACGATGCAATCCGGCATGCCCGGGAAATCTGGAACCCCATGGTCGGCCGAGGCTTTTTAACGGTCGCAAGCAAGCCCGACGGTCCCCTCCATAAAAAAGAAATCAAATAAGATTTATATAATGATTTATTATATCGATTATATCATAGAAATTATGGAGGTAAGGTTAGGATCGCGGCCATGGGGGTATGTTTGCCGTCAAATCGCTAACACACGCTAATCGAATTGATGACACAATCCTGACCATTTATAACTGAGGTAAGGCATTAATCTGGTCAGTATTAAAGAAGGGGGTGCCAATAGTGAACATATGGTGGCGCAGAGCAGTAGCTTATATTCTCCGTATAATATTACCTGCCTCGTTGCTATCGCAGTTGGTGGGTAGTGTTTTTTGCGGAAGATCTTCCCCCGGTGGGGCCATAGGGTTCTGGATTGATTGCTCTTCTGCGGTCGTTGTCCGTGTGATTTCTTCCTAGTCTACACGCAATGGACAGTCTTGGGCACACCGCCTCTTGAGGATACAAGTACTCGATCAGGATTCCAATCTGTCCATATCCGGCATGAGAATGGGTATACGAGAGGTAGCGCACTTGGCCGATTTCGTGTCACCTTTCATCGGATTCCTTTGGCCTTTATGGGACAACAGGGGACGGACCTTTGCAGATAAGATCGTTAGGACTATCGTAATCGCTGAAAAATAGGTATACTTGAAATGACGCAAAGACGCGTTGCTAATTAAAACATAAAAAGTGGATTTAGCCTAATAAACATTATCACTTGACCACTACCGGAAATTCTGTTATCTACACTAACCAGTAGGTGTTACAGGGGCACCTAATGCCCTCAAGGTGGATGGCCTGAACGAAAGAAGAACATATGAAAAAGCAGATTCTGTCCGCTTTTGCAGTAGTAACAGCTATTAGTATCGTAGTCATCACTCCAACCACGGCATTGGCCGATGACATAAAATACAGTCAGTCGATATATGAAAAAATAGGAATGGACAGATCGGAAATAGTCTCTTGGGTTCAAGATTCGAGGCAAAACGTATACGGGAAGACGGAAGATGAGGTGATGCAATATCTGATTGCATCGGCAGAGGAAGAGCGATCTTCTAACATCCAAACAGATAACGCAATTACACGCGGTTCCTGGTCAAATCAATGGTTTTCTAGAGGAGTTTGGATCGCACGCGATGGCATGTGGTCGCTATCTCTGCAACCTACTTGGTGGGCTGCTGCAGCCACTCCAACGCGCTATTATTATGCTGAATCGGCATGGGCAACGATTCCTCCACAATTTAGTTCGAGTCGCCATTGGACAGCCTATCCGACTGCATCAAAAATGATGAAAGAACAATTTGATTGCCACGTCAGGTATGGCACTCTCAAAACACCATACAATCTTGAACCTTCTAGGACATCAATAAGCCAGATCACCTGCAACTGAAGTGAGGTGGTGCCATGTATGACAAGATTCCTGGCCTGCTTTATTCGACAGGCGCCTTATTTACCGTTGTTTCTTGGGTCTTCATCTTGTTCTCGAGAAACATCCATCCAAAGAACAAAGAGATTCTCATACTGCGGTTATCCATCATTTGGATGCTGTTCTTTGCAAGCTCCGTACTGATGCTTGTATCGAACCTATTTTTCGATGCGTGCGCGGGCTTCCTGGATCCCGATGTCCTCGATTTCTACAACCAGAGGTTTATACGGCTGGCGCCAGCAGCGACCTGTGTGATGAACTTCTGTGTATCCACGTATTGTTCCATGAACCTTGTCAAGGAGTACACGAGGATCAAGTAACGTTACATCATATTCGATTCGCTTGTCGGATCAGTCGGTGTCGCTCCGAATCGAGACGCTGACCGATGCCGATGCAGTTCACGCTGTTCGCAGACAACGGGTAGAAGCCGTCCAACACACCGGCACCATCCATGGCCACGTAGGTGACGGTGGTGACCCTGTTTAACGTGTTGAGTACATGACGGACCAGCCACGAGTCGAGCGAGGTTCCCTGCCTCAATGGAAGTCCGAGAGTTCGTCGCCGGGCTTGATGTGCCTAGATCTGGTGAAGACTACAGACATTGCGGATCCTAGTCGAGCAATTCTCTCAACTGGCGCGACATAGCCCTCTCTAGGGCGTCCCGGAACTCGTCGGACGCCTCGCCCATGGATTCATGCCCACGGGAAGATCCCAATCGGCCCGGCCCGGCAGTGGTCGGGGCGTCTTTTCCGCGCCGTCGCCTTCCTGACGGCTACCGTGCCGGCGATGGGCTCGCCGGCCTCGCGTTCGCCTTCGAAACGCATGTCGTCGTGTCCGCCCCTCCTACATGTCGAGGCCGGGATCGTCGGACCTGTCGAGTCCGGGACCGTCGATGGGATCGGGCAGCGGCAGCGTACCGGATCCGATGCCGGCCCACGGGTCGACGCCGGAGGTCTGGATGGCGTCGGATTCGACCGGCTCCAAGGATCGGCTCAGGTTATCGGCCCACGGGTCGCCCTCCCATGGATCACGGCCCTGCAGGCCGGCCTCGTAGATTCTCACGTCGATGAGGTCCACGGTCTCCTTCTCATCGAGCCGCATATCGTCGAGAGGTTCCGCTTTCGTCGTTTCGCCGCCGTCGAGGCGCATGAGGCTTGGATGCGTACGCCCGTTCGGATCCATGTCGACCCCCGCGGTGAAGACGGTGCCGTTGTCGATGTCTATCAGGACCTCCACACGGGCGGGGTCCGTGGTTCCCACCGGGTTTCCGGTGTCGTTCATGCTGATGGTGACGTGCGGGTTGTCGGCGTATCGGCGTTCGAGCATGTCCGCGAGATCCATGGTCTGCCGTACCGCGTCGCGTGCCGGCAACGCATACCAGCCGAGGCTTTCTCCCGTCGCCGTGGCCTGCGTTTCGCAGAGCCTTGAGGCTTCCTTCCGCTCGTCGAACGGGCCTTCGATGCCCCGTGCGTGCGCGGGCGGGTCATCGACGGAATGGTATCGTGAGATCATCCGGAACAGGTTTTCGAACGCGTCGCTTTCGGAGTCGTATGGGCCGGCATGCCAGGCCTGCGTGTCTTCGAGTCGTGCGATGTAGCCGCCGTCCGGAAGGGTCATGACGTATCCGAGCGGTGTTCCGTCGGGCGTGTCGTAATAGAATCTGGGCCGTTCGTTCCGATATTTGGCGCGCATGTTCTCGCGCAGGTCGTCGAGGGTGAACCGGATGCCGTGGTATTCGAGCCTGCCGGCCATGTCGGGCTCCTTGGGTCGGGTCGCCGTCATGGACCGGTTTTTCGCCACGTCGATGACGTCGCTGATGTCTTCGGCGTCCAGACCGGGCATGTAGTCGGCGGGGTCGAGACCGCATGTGGCACAGAGCCTGGCGAACGTGTCGAGGGTGATGGTCGAACCGGCGTTGAGCCGGCTGAACATGGCGGGGCTGACGCCGGCGAACCCGGCGAACGTGTTCCAACTGACGCCGAACGCTTGTCTTTTGGCGTCGAGGTCCGCGCGCAGACGGTTAAGGTCGATGAGCGTGTCCATTCCCGCCCCTCCTATATGCCGAGTCCGGAATCGACGGGAGCTGATACGGGGTGGATCATGGGATCGGCCGGCGGCAAAGACCCATTCAAGACTTCGATGGTCATGTTGGCCGGCGCGTCGCGTATGGGATCGTCGTCCAGGTACGCCATTCGTTCGATACGATCGATGCAGGCCATGCCGATGGGGGTCCAGGACGCTGCGGCGATGATGTCTTCCCGATGGTTCCAGACGAGTCGGTCCGCACCCGTCTGGTCGAGTCCCTCGAAGTCGCCGTCCTCGTTGATCCTCATGTATGTGTCGCGTTCGGGGTCCCAGCCGCCGTATCGCGTCTTGCCTTTCACGTCCTCGCCGGTCAGGTTCCATCCGGCGGTGAGACGGTTGACCTGGCCGGACGGCCATATCCTGTAGTGTCCGATCACGCTTTCGGGCCTGAGATCGTTGATTTCGTCGACCAGGTCATGCAGGAGCTGGATGTTCCGTGGCGTCCGCCGTATCCGGCCCATGCTCTCGATGGCGGTCCTGCAGGCCTCCTTGCGACGGATCTCGATGGCGATATCGGTATCCGGATCGTCGGTGTCGTTCATGTGCCCGTTCCTTCCATGACGGGATCATTCGTCCCGTCATGGGGTTCACGGGCCCCTCGAACGTTTCGTCCCCGATATGGATGCGTGGGGGAGCCTGCCCTTCGCCTCCCGCCGCTGTGGGCTTTTCCGCCGTCCGTGTCTTCTTTCATGTCCGAAACAGGAGCTAGTGCCGATATCGGCGTGTCCGCGCGTGGGTCGTCGGATCGTCGGCTTTTGCGGAGGCGTGCGCATGTGGTCGGTCGGGCGGAGAAACGTTCGGTCGGTCCCGTCGGATGAACCTATGCAATCACCGTCGGTGGTTCGTGTCGAAGCATGTTTCGTATCAGGATGCCCATGTCACAGACCGGCAGATAGCGGGTGACGATGGTCCAGATGATCGCAACCTCGATCAGTCCGACGATGACGGTCACGGTCCCCCACACGAGTTGCATCCACAGTCGTGGGCCCATAGCCGCCCGACCGGTCACGCCGGCGATCACGATGAGGACGATGAGCGCCGATGTCAGTGGTGTGATATCCCAATCGTGGAACCATTGGCTTGCCAGGACGAGCCAATGCGTGAGTGATCCGCGCAATCCGGTGATGGTTGCCATGTCCGCCGTCCTTTCCGGTTTTCGAGGTCCTTTTCCTCCTCCACATGCTTTGCGGCCGATGCCGGCCGATTCGCACCTGCACGATCCGCTCGACAAGGAGACTGGCGGCTGGGGTGTCGCGGCATGGACGACGTGGACATCCCCGGATCATCGGCTTATATCCGCAACCCGTTACGCGGCTTGTCGGAAGGCTCCCGTGATGGCTGCCATGCCGTTGTCTCTTCCGGTCTCGTCGACGTTTCCTCCGCATGGTTGACGGCCGACATGTCCCGGCCTGCCGATGGCCGGTGCCGTCTGCCGGGGTTGACGACGCCGTCGGTGTGGTTGATCCGCCCGTCGAGGTTGGCCCAATGCTGTTCCTGACGTCCGCTTGACGCGGGCGGTCGCTCCCCCAGCGGATCATCTTCCTCGTCGACCTGCCACATGGCCCGGTAGACGACGACGTCTCGGAACAGGGTCGGGTCGTCGGCCGATGCTTCGAGTATCCGTCCGGTCCATGGCTGGTTTGAGGCTTGTGCGTCGCGGACGAGTTCGCCCACTTTCAGTTCGATGAGTCGTTCGTTCTGTCTTACGATGTCGAGTTCGCTGCCGTGCCGGCTGGCCCGGATGCGCGGGATGACGCCGGCGCACCATTCCTCGTGGACGGCGCCGTTCACCCGGTCGAGCAGTCCGGCGTTGAGCCGTCCCGCGATGGTGGCGGCCCAGTCGGGTTCCACGGGCCGGCTTTGCCGTCTCATGTCGGGATTCTCCTTGAGGATCCTTCCCTCTTCCCTGCGTAGTTCACGCCATTGGGGGAACAGGCTCTGGTCGAAGCCCTTGACCGTCTGGCACAGGCCGTCGAGTATGGTCTTGACCGCGGGGATGCAGGAACGGTCCACGTCGATGGTGATCGCCTTGCCGTCGAGCGCGTCGGAGAGAGCGTAGGGGATGTCGCTGCGTTCGAGGATCTCCGTGACGTATCGCGCCTGTTCGGAATCCCCGCTGACGTCCATGTCGATACGATAGGTGGTATCGTCCATCCGGTCGGGATGCAGAACCCTGGCGGTTCGCACTATCTTCCCGACGAGCTGGTCACGGTCGGGCCGACGGCCTTTGAGACGGTCGGGGTCGAGCGGCTGGCCGATGATCGCGAGGGCGCGTTTCGCGTCGGTCATGTAGGCGCGTGACCAGACGCCGCGGAGCCATTCGTAGCTTGGGCTACGGGTGATCTTGTCGACGGTTTTGGGATCGTGGCGTCTGGCGAGCATGGCGTTGAGGTGCGGGCCGGAGATGAGGCCGGCGGCGTAGTCGTGTTCGCGCATGAGCCGTTTGAGGTCCATGCGGTCCGTCCGTTCACGTTCCAGGGTTTCGGTGGCGGTCGCGGCGTCGGGATGGTTGAGCAGGCTTGCTTTCATACGCGACATGGCGATGGCCTTGGGGTCCGTCTCGACGCCGGAGAGTTGGTGTCTGATCTTGCGTTGCTCCTCGTCCGGGCAGGCGTAGTAGAAGTGGTTCTCCTCCTTGCCTCTGCTGCCTGCGACGTATTGCAGGTTGCATGGGGTGTTCGCGTCGGACGGGAACAGTACCGCGCAACGGTCCACGGTCATGCCCTGGCAGCGGTGCACGGTGCAGGCGTATCCGGCTTCGCATCCCGTTTCGAGGAATTCCCGCGGGATCTCCCAACGGCTGCCGTCAACCAGGCTTACGCATGAGACGTCCCGCCGTCCGACGTTTTCGATGCGGAACGTCATGCCGTTTTCCATCGTCCGGCCGTCATGGGATGTGACGTCGTCTTCGTTCTTCCTGCACACTATCTGGTCTCCTCGGCCGACGTCCAGGCCGTCGCGGAGCGCGACGGTTTTGGCGGGGTCGGCTTCGCTTTGCCCTTTGGAACGTCGTTCGAGGATGAACCGTCTGTTGATGTCCCTGACCTGATCCCTGGTGCCGGCGATGAGCAGGGTGCTTTTGCCCTGGTCCTGCCATTCGATGCACTGGACGTAGGACTCCTCCTCCAATTGCACGTCCTCTCCCCAGTGGAGCCGGTCGTGGTCCACGTACCGTTGCACGAGCCGTTCGCATGCGGCGACGCTTTCGGGATCGGCGCGGTCGCCGCCTTTCCTGAGTTCGAGCGTCGCCCGTCCCTCGCCTTCCCATCTGCGGATGGAGTCCCTTCCGCCGTGGGGGTCCCCGTCCCATTTGTCGGCCTTGGAGGTGAACCGCCACAGGCTTGAGAGCATCTGATACATGCCGTGCCGTTCCATCCAGCCGAGCATGCCGCCGGCTCCGGAGACGCTGTCGAGTTGGAGCGGGTCTCCGGTCAGGGTGACCTTGGCCCCCATGAGTTCGGCCATTCTTGATACCTGGGCCATGTGCCTGGTGTCGACCATGCCGGCCTCGTCGATGATCACGAGCTGGTTCGGCCGGATGGAGTAGGTGCTTTCCTCGGCGAGGATCCGGCTCAGCCGCATACGGCAGGCGAGTCTTTGGACCGGGTCGGGCGTCGACCGGATCTGCTGGTCGAGCACGGCGATGTCGCGTCGGTGTCGCTCGATCTGGTCGATGTCGTTGTGGTAGAGGAGTTTGGCGATGGTGATGCTGTTGCATCCGATGCTGTTCCTCAGTTCGCCGACGGCCCTGCGGCTGGTCGCCAGTCCCAGGACGCTGTCGGGACCGTATTTGGCGCGCCATGCGTCCGCCACCGCGCGCATGGTGGTCGTCTTTCCCGTGCCTGCCGGTCCGATGACCGCGCCGACCATTCTGGGGTTGGACAATGCGTAGACGGCGGCTTCGAACTGGTCGGCGGCCAGCGGGTATCCGCCGTTCCGCCTGGCCTGCTCGTTCCATCCCTGCAGCCATATGCGGGCCTCGTCCGCGGTGAATCCGGTGACGGCCGGCTTCCCGGCCTGTTCGATCATATAATGTTCGGCGTCGAGGATCTCCCGGCTGGTGTATAGGTCGAGCTTGTCGTCGTCGAACACGCTTACGCCGTTGCCGTTGGTGAGGGTGGGACTGTCCTTGACGTCCTGCGGGATCCGGTATCTGCCGGGTGTGAGTTTGACGCATCGTGCGAGGGCGAGGTCCGCGATCCGGTTGGCGACGATGATCCGCTGTTCGGGGTCGATGCGGACGCTTCTGAGGAGTCGTTCGGCTTCGGCCCTCACGTTGGTCTTCTTCCATGTGGTCCGGCCTTTGGATACGTTGCGGTAGGACAGGTCGACGAGTTCCCGTTCGAGTTGGAGGCCGTTCCTGCCCGTCCGGCTCATGTCGGCGATCTGGTCAAGCAGGAGCCGGCTGATGTCCTCCTGGCAGGTGGAGTCGATGTGCAGCATGCTGGTCTTGCGGGAGTTGACGGTGTCCCACACGTGCCGGATGTCGATGTCGGGCGCCGTCTGCCCGAGTTTCTTCCACCAGTGCCGTTGTTTTTCCGCGAGGCTGGGTTGGATTTCCGGTTTCGCCTTCCTGGTGGCCTGCCATACTTCCAGGTCGATTTGCGCGCGTCGTTGGAAGCTGACGGGCCGTCCGGTCTGGGCCTCTTCCTGTTGGACCCGCTGCTCGACCTGTTTCGCGATCTCGCTGTGACGGCCGCTGAATGCCTCGATGAGTTCGGCGGGTACCCCGTCCACCTCGTTGATGACGGATTTGGTTCCCTGTTCGTTGACCTTGGTGGTCCAGGTCCATCCGAATCGTTGGGTGAGCAGGTCCTGGAGGAGGTTCTCGTGGATTTCGGAGATCTCGACCATGCTGGAGTACAGTTTCCTGCCGTCGAGCGCGGTCCATACCCCGTCGGAGCTTCTGCGCACGCGGTTGGATATGGTGATGTGCTTGTGTGGTTGCGGGTCGCCGTCACGGGTGTCGAAATGGTCGAACACGAATCCGGCGACGCCGTCGCATGCCACGGATGCGACCCCTCCTTGCCCCGCCCGCGTCGAAGCGTATTCGTCTTCGAGGTAGGCGATGGTCATGTCCGTGGCTTTCTGGAGGCATTCGTCGATGCCCCTGCGTGTTTCCGCGTCGCCGAACGCCCATAGGATGCTGACGCTTTTCGGCTGTCTGGTGGTGTAGTCCCAGCCGGCGACCGGCGGTTCGCCGTCGTCGCCCTTGGTGAGTTTCACGTCGCCCAGGAACCTTCCCGTTGACGGGTCACGGCTGTCGTTGATGAGGCTGCGGACCGTTTTCGACGATGCCGTCCGTCCGACGGAGCCTCCCAGGAGTTTGGCGCCGGAGCCTATCCACCGTCCGGGCGGGTTGCCTTTCGCGGTGTAGTATCCGCTTGGTCCCGTGCCGACCGTAGCCCCGTCCGCGTCGAGTGCTTCCTGGATATCCTGTAGCGTGTATTCCGCGTTCGCGAGTTTGGTGAGGTTCATTGCCATGTCGTTTCCTCTTTGCGCAGTTCGTCGATGTAGCCTCCCTTGGGCGCGTCGTCGATCAGATCCCTGTCCGACGTTGCGGCCAGTCTGAGCAGGAGGTCCGCATTGTCGCGGAACGTCTGTTTGAGCCTGTCGGCCTGTTCGCCCAGGATCCTTTCGTGTTCCTTGCATGCCCTGATGCGTGTCCTGAGGTCCTCCGTCTCCTTCTTCAGCCGTTGGAGATGCTCCATGCCGGCCCGCTGCCGGCTGGCCTCCCGCACGTTCCTTTTCTCACGGTACCGTCGCTGCTGGCATCGGCGGCTGCAGTATCGCGGCACGGGTCCCCTCCTGGGCTTGCACACGGGCCGGCCGCACACCTCGCATACGCCCGCGATGATCCTGTCGCCGGCACGCCACGCGCCGCGACGGCATTTGCCCGAACAGTATCCGTCCTCCCATACCTGCGTATGCTTCCCGCAATGCCTGCAGATCCCGTCTATCCGATGTACCGCCATCTGTCCTCCTTTCGAATCCGGGTCCTTGCCGTGTCGTCACTTGAACCGCCACGGGCCCGGATCCCATTGGCCGCCGACATGGTCCTCGGCCCATAGCCGCTGCAGCGCCTTGACGTCCGAGAACGTCCGCCGGCCCCGACCGTCCTCATGATCCAGATCGTCGCGGTACTCGTCCTCCATGCCTTCCATCGGCAGGGCCCATTCCCCGGCGCCCACGCGGGTCAGCGTGCCGTCCTCGCCGCATTCGGGATCATGCTCCCAGAATGCGGTGTGGGTCCAGCCGTCACGTCGGGCGATGAGCGCCACTGTCCGTCGGCCCAGCATCCGGGTCAGGTCCACGGCCCATGGCTCCCGATATTGGATGAGCGCGGACGGCATGACGTTCATGGCGGCGATCATGCACCGGTACGACACGAGCAGCGTGGCGGCCAGGACCCGGTCGTGCTCGTCCGCGAGCTCGTTGCGGTTCTCGATCTGCCACCGCCACTGGTTCGCGGCCCGTTTGCGGTCCTCCAACGCTTCGAGGAACATGGCCTCGAGACGCTCCTCGTTCTCCTCGGCCGCACGCCTGCGCCTGATGGTCCGGATCCGGTCCTTGCACCCTCGATGGCTCTTCAGCCATGCCCCGTTCACCTTGCTGCGCTCCGTCACGGGCCTGCCGCAGGCCTCGCACACGGGCGGTTTTTCACTGCCATCCATGCCCATCCCACGCGGATTCCCATACGGTTTGTCGCGATATCGGGCGAAAACCCATCTAAACACGTCACACGACCTACGAATGACGCCGTTCTCGGCGTCCCCCAACGGGGCGGGTGCAAGACGCGCATGGTTGTCGTTTGGTGATGTTGGGTTTTCTGGTTTGGTGGTTTCGGGGTCTTTTTCTGGTCTTCTGGTTTTTCTGGCTTGGTTGTGGTGTGGGTGCTTGTTTTTCTGGTTCTTTCTGCTTGGTCTGTCTTTCTGTGTTTTCCTTTGTCCTGGTTTCGTTGGGTCTGGTTTTTTCGGTTCTGCTGGTTTCGACATGGTCTGGTTCCGGGTTCCGGGAGGAAGGAGCATCCTGGGTGCATGGTTTCGGCGCGGATCATATCCGGTCCCGGTCCGCGGGTTTTGACCCTTGCGAAGGATCGTCGTCCCGCCGATATCGGGTCAGGGGCCGGCATCGGTTCACCCGTGTGGCCCGGACCGGTCCGGAAGGCCCATGAACGGATCGGGCCCTTCCCGCCTTTCGACCGTTCCGGATACGGCACACGAGAAGGGCCAAACATCATTGCCTCGAGATGAGGCGGTAATCCTCTGCGTGGCATGCGGCGACGTTTTGACCCTCGCCCGGCTGTCGGGTCGATTCTGATCCGGCTCTTTTTGACCCGGCCGTCTGCGGACCATTTGACCCTGCCATGAGCCGATATCGGCGTCACGGGATCCGGGGCCGGATCGGCTTGGAACGCCGGAGGGTCATTTGACCCGTCGGACTGAATCGTTGGAATCGGGCCGTTTCCTCCGGGTCCATCTGTCTTTTTGACCCTCCCCGGTCGTACCGGGTCAAATTCTGACCCGGGTCTTTTGACCCGTGGTTTTGACCCTATCGGACATCGATATCGATCGGTCCGGGGAGGACGGGTCACGTTCGACCGGTCCGATATCGGTTCGGTTCACATTGCTTCGCTGGTTTTAGCCCACGGTCCGCATGGCCCGGGTCGCACGGGTCCATTGATTCGATATCGGTCAGATCCACCAAGGGCCCGTAAACGGTCGGTGTCTCCGCGATGGGTCCACGGACGATTCGAGCCCATGACGTTTCGGGACACGTCATGGGCTCGATTCTCGGCTTCCTGATTCAGAGGCTCGGTTCCTGCGGTTCCGCGAACCGATCCTGGGTCGTGGCCGGCCACGGATCCGTCTGCATCGGCTGTTGTTGGACCGGTACGGACCGCTGTGCGTTTCCGTTGACCTTGGTGATCCGGACGGTCGCGTATCGTACCGACGCCCCGATATCGTCCGCAACGAGTTCGTAGACGCTGCGTCTCTCCCCCGCCTCGGTCTGATAGTCACGCTGCACGTATCGTCCCGTGACGACGACCCTTGTGCCCTTGCCCATCCCGGACTCGGTCATGTGCTCGGCGATCGGACCGTACGCCACGCATCGGATGAACGTGGTCGCGCCATCCTCCCATTTGCCGTTCCTCTCGGTGCTGCTGGTCTGCGCGACCCGGAAGTTGACGACGGTTTTGCCGCCCGACGTGCGCTTGGGTTCGAGGCCTGATACGAGATTGCCCATGATGGTCATGGGAATCTGGTTGATGGTTGCCATGATGGATCCTTTCCTCGTGGATGGCCCGTCTCTTTTGACGGGCTCATTCACTCCACTTCAATCCTCGCTGATATCATCGTCCGCAAGCTGTTTCCGGTCGGGATGCCGTGGCTTGCGGGTCTTGATCCTGTGATCCTTCCTGCGATCGGCCGTTTGAGGTTGCCTCTTCGCTCCCCTCGGCAATGGACCAGTATCGGGATGAGGCCCGTGAAAGACATTTCAGGGGAGGTTGGAATCCTCCCCTGAAACAACCCCATATTCAAAGGACCCGGGCGGGGACCCCGATGAATACATGTCTTCAGCCTATCAGGTTCGCTGCGCCGGCACGCATGACGCCAACCATTTGAGGCAACCCGTCATGAGACTCGTTCCCGTCCCCATCTCCCTCGCATGCTCGCTTCCCGGCACAGGGCCCGGTAGATCATCTGCTCCTGGATCGCGTCGGACAGCGCGCGATGCTCCTCGACGTCCCCGATGCGGTAGTCGACGATCAGGTCGCTGACGCGGTGATGGCGTTTCCGCGGGTTGAGTTCCCAGCTCATCTCCTTCGTGCACAGCCAACGGCAGTCGAACTCGTTCGCGTCTGGATTATAGGCGCGTTCGGCCGCGTCAAGGAAGCCGATGTCGAATTCGGCGTTGTGGGCGATGACGGTCAACGGTCTGCCGGCCGGCCAGACGTCGTCGAGCCATTGGTGGAAGCGCAGCATCGCGGCATCGGCGGTGGGCTTGCCCCGAAGCATGCCGTCGCTGATGCCGGTGAGTCGGCTGATGAATTCCGGCAATGGACGTTGCGGGTCGACCAGCTGCTCGAACCTCGGCCTTGCGTTCTCGTTGCCCGGCGTCACGAGCAATGCGCCGATCTCGATGATCGTGGCTCCTTCCTCGGGATGGAGTCCCGTGGTTTCCGTGTCAAGCATCACGTACGTGTCGAGCGGCTTGTCGAGTGGTTCGATGCGACGTGGATTATTTCGGTTGATGTAGCGATCCCAATACATGTGTTGTTTCCTTTCACTGGTTCCGTCTTGTCTGCAGGGTCCGTTGGCTTGTCCCGCCGGTTTCCGTCAGGCCGATCGCCTGGCGTGATCCGTCCTCGCGGCCATGCCGGTAGGCGGCGCGGCTGGCCCGGGCGGTCCTGGCCAGTTTCGGGTGCTTGGCGGCGAATGTGACGTTGGCTTCGATCCACGCGTCGACCTGGTCGGAGCGGACGGCGACCAGTTCCCTGCCTGTGTCGTCCGATTCCATTTCCCGGCGGAGGATCTCGTACCGGTGGGCGATCTCCTCCTGGAAGCCCTGGTAGTAGCCGTTCCTCCAGGCGGCGTTCGCTTTCGCGTTGCGTGTCGTCCTGGCGCGTTCCCGCCACATGACGGCGCGGCTGGTTTCCATGGCGGTCCAGATCGCCTCGGTCTTGTCGACGTCGGAGCGGACGCCGTAGAGCGTGATTCCGGTGATGACGCTCCGGCCGTTTCCGGCCTTGCGGAACCAGTAGGTGGCACGGCAGCGGTTCCCTTGGGCCACGATGTACGCGAGGCTGGCCATGAAACGGTTGCATGGATTCGTTTCCAGGTCGATCTTCTTGCGGATGATCTCGATGTCGTCGTGGTCCTTTTCGAGCTGCCATTGCTCGATGGCGTGCCCGTCCATGAGCCGTTGTGCCTGTTCGAGGGCGATACGCTGCTCGTTGTCGGACGCGGCCGGATCGTTGGCGAGGGCGAGCAGTCTGCGCACGCGTTCCATGATGCGTTCGGTTTCCAAAGGATCTTTCCTTTCCGATGATGGTGATTTCGAAGGTATTCGTCAGGTTTCGATGCCGAACTGGCTCATTGCCTGCGCGACGCCCTGCCGGTACGCTTCCCTCATGAGGTTCACGATCCGTCCGCGTTGTTTTTCGCCCGACCTCGGATCGGCCGGGATGACGGGATCATATGCGCCGTCGGGAACCGGGGTTTGACTCATGCCGCGAGTCTCGTCGCCGGGCCTTGACGGTTCGGGGCTTTCGCCCATGCGACGGTTGCGTTCGCGGCTGATCGCGGTGCTGATGGTGGACTGGCTTTTGCCGAGCATTTCCGCGATCTCGTTCTGGGTCTTGCCCTCCTGCTTCAACCGCTATGCGGGTCCGGCGGTCTCCTTTCCGGTTAGCATATCGCGAGGTTGATGGTGATGGTTGGCAGGTCGATGTCGGGAAGACCGTCCTCGGGCCAGTCGATGCCGGCCTTGCGCAGGATCTGGTTGACGCATGCGCTGTGACGGCAGGCGAGTTCCCATTGCCAGCATTGCGGATTGCACATTCCGTAGCAGCGGTCCCACATGAGGTATCCCAGGTCGTCGGTCGCGGGCCTGCCGCCGTTGAGCAGGTCGCGCAGGGCGATGATGTCGGCCCGTTCGGATTCCTCGAGGATGACTGTCTTGCGCCAGGTCATGCCGGTGGCCCAGCCGCCGCCGTCTACGATGTCGGTGTTCTTGCCGATGGTGACGGTCAGCTTGTAGTTGCACATTGTTCTTGCCCTTCTTTGTTCCGGTTTTTCACGGGTGGCGCCCGTTGATATCGGACGTCCCGACGTGTCTCTTTCCTATCGGATGCCTGCTCGGCCGATGATGGTGCGGGTGGCGGAGGTGCCTTTCCTGAGGATTCGCCATGTGCGGGTGATGCGTCGGCGGATACGGCCGGCGTTTACGACGGCGGTGGGTATCGCGATGACGATGAGTAGGAGGATGTTGCCGACGAGTTCCGCACGGTCGTCCGGTGTGAGGAGGTTGAGGAATCCGAACATTTCTTGTTCCTTTCGCTTGACTGGGATCCTGTTGCGGCCTTGATTTTTTCTTTTTGGCCGGTTGGTCAAGCGAAGCGTTATCGGCCTTGAGAGGGTTCCGTCAAACGCGACGCCCCGGGCCCTTGGGACCGTGCGCGGCGGGTTTGACGGGTTCCGCGACGCCGATATGATCCAAGGCTTTAGCCGACCGGCAAAAAAGAAAAACCATTGGGCGGCGGCACGCCTGCGTGCCGTTCCGTTGGACGCGTGGCCCGGGCCTCCGGTCCCGGGCCGCGGGTTTCGCGAAGGTCCGGAAACATCGGGTTTCCGGCCGTGAGGGAGGTCCGGGAGGGGGCGGCGGATACGTCCCCTCCGGCCCGCCGACGCGGGATTCGTGATGTCGTGGGTCGACCCCACGTTATGGCTAGTCGTGGAAGTCGACGAACCAGACCTTCTCGCTCGCGTGTTCGTCGAGGGCCGCCTTGACGACATTCCGCGGCACGTCGTCCCAGAGTCCGCCCTCGTAGCAACCGTCCGCGCACAGGACGCACAGGTCTTCGACCAGTCCGCGCGTCTTCACGTCATGTTCGCACCGGTCGAGCAGGTCGCGGCAGGTGACGCCTTGGACGTCCTCCGCCCAGTCGTCCCAACGTCCGCCGAACTCGTACCAATCGTAGAAGCTGTCCTCGTTGAAGGTAGAGATAACGTTACCGTCCTTGTCGAGCGTGCGACCCGCGTATTCGGCGTAGGCTTTGAGCGCGGACTCGTCGTCGAGCTCCAGCCGTTCGACGGCGTCCTTCGATTCGGGATGCCGTTCCGCCTCCTGCTTGTCGTATCCGCGCTGCTCTTTGAGAAACTCGTCGCGCGTCTGTACGACGTATTCGGGCACTTCCTCGTATTCGCTCCATGGGGCGATGATGGCCTCCGCCTCCTCGATGGTGCCTCCGCCGATGACCGCGCCTAGAAAATGCATGGTGAACCTCCTTGAATCCGGCTGGTCCCTGATTTTTTTCTTTCGGACCGTTTGGTCGAGCGTCAGCGCTGACGGCCGCAGCGCCCGCGAGCACGCCGGGCGTCAGCCCGGATGGCGTGGCGCGGGCGCGAAAGGCCGTTACGATCATTCGGCTTCAGCCGAACGGTCCGAAAGAAAATCGTTGGACGGCGGCGCGCTTGTGTGCCGTTCCGTTTCCCGGCCCCGCCGCGCCAGGGCATGGCGGGGCACGGTCCGCTGTCGGGATGGTCCCGGAGCCGCAGGCGGAGGGTCCGTTTACGGCGTGATGGCATGATTGCGGACCGTCCAAAAAGAGTCGGATGATGGATGCCGAAGACGGGAAGGGGCTTGAGAATTTCCGGAACGGTGGGGAACACCGATGAGTGATTTCGATGCTGTTCGGCTTTCCCCTCAACCATCGTCCCAACCGGGAAGAACTCATCAGCGCACAGGTCATCAATGCCAACGAGCGACTAACCCGCGTGGTAATTAACGAACATCCATTCGAAACGATTCTCAGGATGGGAGAGGCTAATGGTGAAGGCCCTGTTGTCGGTTAAGCCGGAGTACGCTGAAAAGATCCTCTCCGGAGAGAAGATCTATGAGTTCCGCCGTCGGATATTCAAACGTAGGGATGTGGATATCCTCGTCATCTATGCGACCAGACCGCAATGCAGGGTTGTGGCCGAGGCACGGATAGGCGGCATCATGGAATCCACCCCGGAGGACATCTGGAAGCGCACGAACAGGCATGGTGGCATCAGCCATGATCGGTTCATGGATTACTTTGCCGGCAGGGAGACGGCCTATGCCATCGAACTGCGATCCGTGCGCCGTTTTGGCAGGCCCCGAACCTTGTCGGAGTATGCGCCCGAGGTGAAGAGTGCTCCACAATCATTTATTTACGTTGATTGACACGAGGACGTAAGAGTGCCACCCATTCTGAACCGACTCCGATTGGTGGACTGGAGAAATTCAGATTCGATGAGCGGAAGGTGCGGTTCTTTCGCATGCGGGAGGATCGACGGAGGCCAAGTAAAGACGCATCGGCAATGATTGGGACGAGGGAACATAAAAAGGGAGGGCTCGGATGGCATGGGAGTGCGAAGTCCCATACCATCCGAGCCCTTGCCTTTCTTCTTGCCCTTGATATCCTTCTCGGTCTCGTCCTCTTCTTCGTTGCTCCAGTCGAATGGCTCGAACGGTTCGAAGGGCTTGAATCCCATGTCTCCGGATCCGAACGGTGATGAGGCCCGGCAGCCTTTGGGCCCTATTCCGTCCGGTCGTCGGTCGCGTTCATGTTGCTCTCGGATGCCGGGGATGGCGGGACTATGCCATTTGTCGATGCTTTCGCGCGCATCGTTCTCGAGGAGGTCCTCGGCGCGTACTCCGAGCGCGAGGGCGAGTTTGCATGCGGTTTCGAGCGTGGTGTGGCGCACCGTTGCACGGGACGTGTCGGCCATTTTCGGGATATGACTGTGTAGCATGGCCGCAGGGCTTCTCCGGGGCTGTCTTTCGAATGACAATCGGGATGTGCGATGGTTGTTCGGATGTCCACGTTCACCTTCGTCCCGGAGAATCCTCCCCATCCTCCCGGAAAATCCGGAAACGACACCGTCTTCGAGCGGCCCGAAAGCGGACCGGGGCATGGCGAAGAGACTTTCGGAACGGTGCCGGGCTTCCCGGCAAGCCACGTGCCGCCGGTCCTATCGTCCATCGGCGTTCTCCTCCCCCGTTCCCGCGTGAGGGTCACATGATTTATCGCGATGCGGACGCGTATGGCTTCGACCTGCGGTCGGCCGAGGAGATGATGGAGGCCGAGCGACGCGAGACGGATCTGCGTCGCAGGCTGCATCCGATGAGCGTGGTCGCGCGCGTGCATGCGTGGCGCCAGCCTCCGGGCGGATTGCTGCCGGTCTCCCTGTTCTCCCGTCATGTGATGGACGATACCATGCCCTTGTATGCCACTGTGGCGGAGACCGTGCCCGCCGACATCGCCGGCCTGTATGTGGATTACATGACGCGCGCCATGACGGGATCCGATGTGCGCGACGCGTTCCGCATCCCTTTGACGGGCGCACGGCTGGTGGGTGACGGCGCCAGGGCGGAACGGCTCGTTTCCATGGTGGATGGGTTCTCCGGCGGGTCGATCCGTGCCGCGTGCATGCTGTTGGATTACGACCGCGCGTCCAGGCATGGTCCCGGGGGCTGGCGGCCGCGGCGTATCGACGTGGACGGGCCGACGTGCTGGAACTTGTCGCGCATGGTCGCCCGCAGTCTCGCGTTCCTCGACGAGTACGGTCCTGTGGTGTGGCGTGATTTCCGTTTCGATGGCGGCTACACGGATCTGATAACCTCCGGCGACGGTGATTTCCTCACCTGCGACACGTTATGGGATTTCAAGGTCTCGAAGCGGCCTCCGACCCCCATGGGCACGCTGCAGGTCCTGACGTATTGGCGGATGGGCCTGCATTCGCGCTATCCCGTCTACAGGTCGATCCGCCGGCTGGGGTTGTGGAATCCGCGCCTGGACACGGCCTGGCTGTTGGATGTGGACCGGATCGGCGACGGTTTGCGCGGATTGGTCGACGAGCGGATCATCGGATACCCGGGATCCGACGGTCGGGACTGACCGCGCGTTCCGCCGGCTCCCGTGCGGAGGGAATGACGACGGCCCTCCACCTGGCTTGTGGTGGAGGGCCGTCGACGCATATGCGCATGCCCCGGCGAGACAGGGGCATGCGGGCGGGAACGGGCGGCTGGCGGCCTGGCTGCGTGCCGTGGGTCTGTCATGCATGTGGCGCGGCCGCATGTCGCCTGTTTTCTGTCTTTGAGAGTCCTGGATCGCCGACAGGCGTCTTTCCCGTCCCGTCATGTCCACGTGTCGCCGTCACGTTATCGGCGGGGTCGTCGTCCGATGATGGTCCGGATGCAGAAGCCCGCCGCGGCGATGAAGGTCACGAGCATGACGAGCCACAGCCATCCGAGGCCCGGGGCGATGACGCAGCCCGCAAGCGTGAGGATGATGGACAGGATGCTGGCGGCCAGCAGGATGATGGCCTTCATGGCGGGATCGTCGTTCCTCATGCCTTCCCCTCTTCTTCTTCCGTGGTTTCGTGGACGTCGTTTCCTTCGGGCCGGGCGGCCTTCCAACGGGCGATGCATCGTTCGATGCGTTTGCGTCCGATGATCTTCGGCCCGCGGCCGGCCCGTTCGAACGGGCGTGTGGGCGATCCGCCGGCCCTGACGCGTCGGATGGTCTCCTCGGCGAAGTCGTGGTTCCGGCGGATGCGCATCTCGCCGCAACGGTCCACGGCCTTGAGGCCCGTGAGGTGGGCTCTGTCGTTCCCGTCGAAGGTGATTCTCATCGTTCGGGCTCCTTGTCCACGAGGTAGCGGTGAACCGGTTGGATCCGGTAGCGTCCGCCGCATGCGTGGCATGTGGCATGCGTCGTTTCGTCGGTCCTGATCCCGTTCATGCGTTCACGGTCGAATCCCGCGTTGGCATGGCAGTATGGGCATGCGATGGGGCATGCGGCCGGCGTCTCGTCTTTCATGTCTTTCATGTCGTTTTCCTTTCCTTGGTTTTCCGGGCCGTCTGACGGCCGTCCGTCGTGATGGCCGTCCGAGCGTCCATGGTTTCGAGGTGGTGGCGGGCGCAGTGCCGGTAGAGTCCGTCGAGGGTCGCGAACCGTAGTCCGCACCAGCAGAACGCGTCTCCTTCCTCGTTCCTGTGGGCGAGGTTGTGCCGGCGCATCTGTCTGGCGATCCTGTCGCATAGTTCGATGTCTTCCGGCCTATGGTCCCGTCGCGGTCCCGTCGGGATGGTCGCGCCGGTCGCGTTCATGGTCGGGAGGGTTGCCTGCGTCATGGTCGGGCTTTCTTCCGGTCCTTTCGTTTTCCGGCTTCGGTGTTCCGCGCGCGGATGGGTGTCGGACGGGACCGGGCCGTTGGGTCTGACGTGGTCCTTCATGGTTTCCTTTCCGGGGATGGTGACGGACTCGGTCATGTGGTTTCCTTGTCAGCGCCTGTCGGCCTGGATGGCGTCGCGCAGCCGGGCGGACTGCCGTTTCGCGGCCGCCATGGCATTGCGCGTGGCGTCCATGCCGGCAATGACGTCACGCGTATGGGCGATGACCACGTTCACGCATGCGGCGAGGCAGTCGAGCTGGTCGTTCATGCGGTCCAGCGACTCCAGGAGGCCTTCCGCGTCCGACCCGCCGGCATGTCCGAGGAGCCCGTCGACCTCGTGCGGGCCGAACTCGGTGCCGGCGTATTCCGTACGCCACCTGTTCATGCACCGTTCGATGCGTTTCGTGCCGAGGATCCCCGGATCGAGCCCGACGCCGCGGAAGATGTCGGAGGGACGTTCCCCGCGCCGGCTCATGACGACGGCGTACCGGCGGAACCACGAGGCGTAGGTGATCCTGCGGCTGGTGGTCCTGATCACCGCCGGGCTTGTCCGCAGGATGGCCGTCTCTTCGCTGGTGAAGGTCTTTCGGGTCATCGTTCCAGCTCCTTCTCGATCCGGATGCAGAAGTCGATCGCGTCATGCCATGCGGCCATGTAGCCCAGGCAGTAGCTTTCGGCCGGTGTCTCGTCGGTCAGTTCCTGGCGCATGAGGCTTGCCACGGCCTGGTTCCTGACCATGTCGTCGGCGCGTGGCGTCGGTGAGGCTGTCATTGTCTGGCTCCTTTCCCTCGGACGTATCCCTTCACGGTGATCGCGGTTCTGCCTTCGCGGCCGCGGCCGATGGTCGCGATGGTGTCGCGGTGTTCAAGGCAGTGGTCGCAGATGGTCAGTTCCCGGCGTTGGCTGTTGACTCCGCCGCTGGTCTGTACGAGGGTGAGTATGTATGTGCCGCTGTGTTCCCGGTCGGTGGGCCAGCTGCAGAGGGTGCAGGTGCGCGTGTCGGTCATGCGTTGTTCCTTCCTCGTGCGTGGCGTCCGTGGACGTGTGTGGCGGCGTGTGGGTCGGGTCGGCCGATCTGGATGCGGATGATGTCGAGTTGTCCGTCCATCCGGGCGATGGCTTCGCGTGTCTCGAGCTCGTTGCGGACGATCCCGTCGAGTTGTCCGGCCAGGTGCTTCAGGGCCTCGAGGGTCTTCACCATCTCGTCGTCCTTCATCCGTCGATGTCGCCGGCATGGAATGCCTGTGACGTTCCGTTTGCGAGGGTGAGTTCCGCCCATGCGCGGTTGACGGCCTGGGCGAGGCGGATGAGGACGTGTCCGTCCGTGGAACCGGCCGAGGGCCTGCCGGCGATCAGGTCATGGTAGAGGTTCTCGGCCGTGGCCGCGTATTCCCCGGGCCCGGGTTGCGGGAGGGGCACTTCTTGCGGGATATGGATGCCGAGTTCCGTCATGGTCCTGCTCATGTGCGCGTATGCCGCGTTCACGCCGCGCATGGCGCCGGTCCCGTCCAGTGGGTCCGCGGCCCGCACCCGTGCGGCGAGAGCCGTCGCGAAGTTCACCGTCCGGTCGGTCAGTTCGGCTGTTCTGTCTTCCATGTTCGGGATTCTTCCTTCCCCTATGCCGATGGTCCGGCATGTCATCCATGCCGTGGGGCCTGTCTCGTCCGTCCTTGCGTGGCAACGGGTCATGCTCCTATGGATTCACGTTTGCGGGGGTCGATAACGGTGGGTCTTCTCCCCTTTTTTTCTTTCGCGTCGGTCTTGCCTTTCTTGACGCCGGCTTCGGATATGGGAAAGGGGCGTGGCCCGTATCGGGTCACGCCCCTCGTGTTTCGTGTGGGTGGAATCGTTTCAGATCGTGTGCCGATCCTGCGGGTCCGTGTCGGCGTGGGGTTCCTTTTCATTCGGTTCGGGTGTCCGCGCCGGTTCCGTGTCCGAGTCGGTGGATGCGGGCGCCTGGACGGGTCGGTTCTGCTGGTTGGCGAGCATCCGCTGCTGGATGAGCACGCTGTTGGTCTGCGCCTCGTACTGCTTTTCGGCCATGTGCATGCTTTCCTCGTGGCGTAGCTGGTCCGCGTCAGCGAACACCAGCGCCAGGATCTCCTGGGCGAGGCCCATGAGCCTGTCCTTCTCGAGCACGCTCACGGTGATCGCGTTCGCCCCGCCGCTCGGGTCACGGAATACCAGGCTCGCGCTCATCACGTTCGCGAGGTTCGCGGCGGCGATAAGCAGGAGGATGATCGCCGCCATCGCGTTGGAGTCGAACATGCCGAATCCGACGAACAGGAAGAGCAATCCCCATACGAGGCTTCCCAGGTTGAATTTCGTGTCGGTGTCCACGCTGGCGACGTTGCGCAACGGGATGGTCTTGGTGGACGCTCCCAACGGGATCAGGCCGAACAGGGTGTTCGGGGCCTTGCACTGCACGCGTGTGCTGGACGCGGCGATCGAGGTCTTGAGCCAGAAGATGATGACGCTGGGACTGAACCTGTCGCCGACGATGTTTTTCTCGCCTGGCGCGAATGTGAATTCCGTCATGGTCTGCGCGTTTTCGGACATGTGTTGTCTTCCCTCCGTTCGGGTTGCGGTGAATGCGTTGAGATGGGAGGGTACGGAGTCTTCCTTGGTGCCGTTGGTCGGGAGGCTCCGTCCCATGTCATGTCCACGCCGTCCCGCCCCGATATGGCGAAGATACCGGGTCATGCTCCCGTCCGTCCCGTCACCCGGAACGGGACGGGACCGCATGCTTGTTTCCCGTCCATGTCGGGATGGTCGTCGGGAACGGGTATGGCGGCGCGCGCAGCGGGTTTCGTCGCCTTGGAGGGATGCATCGGCCCCATGGGCGCCGGGCTATGGGCGGCCGGTCCGATTTCATTCGTCGTTCCTCGGCCGATGGTCCATCGGTCCGGCGTTCGGGGATGCTGGACCGGCGCCCGGCTTTGGCCGTGCATTCGGGTCCGCCCATGACCGTTCCGGATCCGATCGAGACGGTGGCCCCGTCGGCCATCACGAGGGTGACGTTTCCATCCGATTTCGTGTCCTTCCCGTCGGATTCGTTTATTCGGGTATGACACCGGGGATCCTCGTCGTAGAGGTCACCGGCATCGGCCTGGCTATGGTTCGATCCCGTTCCCGGTGGTGTCGGTTCCGGTCCGCGGGGCTTGTTCCGCGGTCGGATACGGCAGGTCCGCCGGACCGCCCCAGAGCAGGTCGTCCATATCCTCCTGGAGTTGGTCGACGGCGCTTTTCGACCGGGCCTCCAACGCGTTCTTGAATTCCGTGTCCTCCCGCAGCTGGATGGTATGGTCCGATTCGCTCCACCGGTCGTTGTACGTGTAGTCGACGTCCGCCCGCACACGGTCCAGGACCTTGCTGCGATACAGGTCCCTTTCGAAAAGGATCAGGTCCACGAGCCATCCGGGTTCCTCGGGGAACCTGCTCATATTGTGCGTGTACCTGTCGTGCAGCGAGTCGTGGATGATGGCGGGCAGCGCGTCGATGCGCAGCAGCTCCTTGAACATGACGAGCCGGCCGACCCTGCCGTTGCCGTCGGAGAAGGGATGTATCTTCTCGAACATCCAATGCGCGCGGGCTATCTGATAGGGATCGTCCTCGAGATGCGCGTAGATGTCGAACAGTCTGTCCATCGTCTGTGGAACGTCTTCGGGCAGGGCCACGCACGCCGGCGCGGACATGTCGCCGATGATGTTGGGTTCCGTCTTGTATCCTCCGACGTTGTATACGGGTTCGTCGGCCTGTCTTGTGCCGTTCTTGAGTATGGCGTGCAGGTGGCAGACGAGGTCCTTGTCCACGGGCTCGTCGGCATGGTCGAGGATCCAGCGGAACGCGATGAAGTGGTTCCTGGTCTCGATCGCGTCATCGACGCTGACGCGTTCCGTCCCGTCCATGGTGAACGTTCCGGTGTTGAAGATCTGGGCGGTCTGCTTCGGCGTGAGGGTGGATCCCTCCATGTGGTTGGAGTTCCACGCGAACTGCAGTTGGGTGGCCACGTAGATGCCGTTGGAGTATCGCGCATCCCTTTCCGATATGAGTCGTTCCACGATCCTGCTGCCCATTGTCATGCTCCTTCGGCTTGTTTTCATATCCATGGTATCCGGTTTCATCGGCTACTTCCCGCCCTTATGGCCGTCGGGATCCTTTTCGTTTTCCGGTTCGGTTTTAGGTACCCGGGGTATGGTCCCGTTCAGGGATGCGTGAGTGCGATGAATGGGGCTATCGCTTCCGCTCCGTTGGACCGTTTTCGGACTATAAGTCGATATATGCTTGCCGATATCGGCCATGTTTGATTGGGAGCGGTGCCTATGGATCTTCCCATCCTAACCAGAGTGAGCGGCTTTGTCCTCCATGAATACAACGCGACCCGTTTCAGATGGCGCTTCCGTGATGGCGGCGCATGTTTTGAAGCGTTCTATTCTTCGGATCCTCTCGAATATGACGGGCACGGCGCCTACTGTCCGTTGATGGTCGCCTACGTTCCGGATGGCTCCATGGGAACGATGTCTTGGGCGCACCTCTATCGAGTGCGCATGAACCGTGGCACTGGGATATTATTCACCGACCCCTATATTGGAAACGGCATTGGGGATCTCATGCGCATTCTCGGCATCACTGGCCACCCTAGCGGAAATCCCTGGAGCGCGAGAAAATTCCTGGACCACGTGCAATCTTCCTCGTTCGATGTTTCCTCACATTGGAGCGCGCATCGGATTCGCACGGCCTTGGATCTTCCCGCTGTATATAGGAAGGGCGTGGAGGAATCGGACAAGGTCTACTGGTGTGGATGGAGACAGAACCCGCCCGGTAGGCATCAGTCCGAGACAAATTACCGTAAGACATTGCGTTGGCTTGGGCGGGAGATAGCGGAACTTTGCAGATCGATGGACGTTTCGACATGTTGGTCCGCTGACCCTGATGCCAGCCGCGCTGATTTTCCTCTGACTCTGGCTGACTTCCGGAGGCATGAGATCACGGGTGGACCGTCATCTCGCATAGGCTGACTGTCTGCGCGCGCAGGCCGAACGCGTCGTCGGAATCCCTGAACCGTGCCAGCAGGCGGTCATGCTCGTCAGCCTTGCGGATGAGCGTCCGCCCCAGCCTCCTGAGCTGGTCCGCGTCCAAGGGTCCGACCGTCATGGTCGTCACGCCCCTCCTGACGGACACGGCCTGCGCGCCCGCGGCCGTGTCCCCCTCGACCGTGAGCATGTAGGCGAGCCTCCCGTCCGCCCGCATCCCGGAACGCTCCGGATCGCCGGCATCGCCGTCGATGCGTGTCGGCCACGGGACGACGGCCACCATGATGTCCCGACCCGTCATCGTCCCGCCCCTTCCAAGTCGAAGGGAATGCGGATATAGGCGCCAGGAGCGATGCCGCCAGGCATATCGGGATACCGGTAACGGTGCAGGTACTCGCCGGCACGTCCGGCCTGGACGGTCAGGAATTCCCCCACGCGCATCATCTGCTCCGGGGTGAGCGTCATGGTCATGTCGATCCGATCGCCGTCCATGATCACGGACATGTCATCGGCCGGCATGGCAATGGTCACGGCCAGGCGGCAGAGCATCCGCGACCCCTCGACCGGCCTGTCGGTGCGTGCGTCGACCCTGTCCGGCTCCCAGAAGGCTTCCAGATGCATTCCCATATCCTGTTTCGTCCTCCTTTTCAATGGTTTTTCCATGCGGTCACAGGCAGTCGGGGTACGGTCCCGTTCAGGGATGCGGGATGCGCCGAATGCGTCCACTGCCGCGGCGGACGGGCTTTCATCCGGCATGACGGCATATGTCGGACGGATCCCATCATCGTGCTCCTTCAATCGGTTTCCTGGAATGTTTCGCGGGATGGTCCGCGTGTCCGTCTTTTCCGATTGGGTCTTGGATATTCGAGGCGTGATTCGGGATCGGACCGGTGGCGGCGATCCCCTTCGAAGCGCGTGGATCGCGGCCTTGCCGGTCTGGTTTTTCTGGTTGACGGCGCAAAGCTCGTCATCCGGTGTTTCTCGTGTCATGGCTTTGCCCTTTCCGTGGGTCTGGTCGCGTCCCGTTGCATCGAAGTCTCTCGGGCAGCTTCCTCGATGCCGTCTCGTCGGTTGAGCTCGTCCGCGTGCCTGTCGCAGGCAATCCACCATTCGCTGGGATTGCCGGCCCGCAGGCTTCCTTCGTGGTCGTATTCGCCTTCGTGCGGCCGCATGTCGGCGAGGACGTGCCCGCAGAACGCGGTGTGCACGTGGCGGGACACATGCCCGTCCGGGACGTGTGCCGGTTTCGTGGCGGCAGGCCGGCCGCGGTCGAGTGCCTCTTCGTCGTGCCGGCGGGTCTCCTCGATCCGGTCGACGGCGTAGTCGTTGGCGATCTTGTCCCAGTTGCCGTTCAGATCACGTCCGGTCAGGATGCGGCGCAGCCAGAACGTGTTCGCGGGCATCCAGTCGATCACGGCGAGGACGAGCGGGAGCGATTTTGCGATGTCGCCGCCGTTCGCTTCGGTGACGCGGGCGATGAGCCTGCCGATGTCACGAAGATCCGTCTTGGTCGTGGCCGGGGTGGACAGTCCGAGCTTCGAACGCATCAGGGCGAGCCGGTCGAGCACCGTCACGGCGGCATCGGCCCGCGGTTCGTCTTCCCTCCCGCCGTCCGCCCGATCCGTCTCCTCCGCGGGGAGATGTCCCGTAGGGACAGTGGGGTTATTTGTTTTAGGGTGTTTTAGGACGTTATGTAGTGCACCGGTGCGACCGGGGTGGGTGCACTGATGCGACCGGGGTGGGTGCACCGGTGCGACCGGGTTTCCGGCTGTCGTCTCTTGCGGGAAAAACCCGGTCCTATTTTGGGTGAGGGTTTTATTTTCGTTGGAATCATTGGCTTTCGGGACATCATCGTCTTTTCTCCGGGTGTTGTCCTCTTGTTGGGAGGGCGTATGTTCGCTGGCCGGTTTCGGGTCCTTGACGGTCTTGCGTGGCCGGCCGGGCCGGCCCTTCTTGGTCTGCCTTTCGGTGGGCTCCTGCACGAGGTCGAGGCGCAGGTCGTAGACGATGGGTCTCGCGTATTCCGGATACGAGTCGACGAGATGCTGGTTGCCGCGTTCGATGACGCCGATCTCCTCCATCCATGCGAGGTTCCTCGAGACGGTGCTGTCGGACTTGCGGATGCTGTCCGCGATGGCGGAGACGTATTTGTACGCGTCCCTGCCGTACTCGTCGGCTTTGTCGGCGAGGCTGACGAGGATCATCCGGGCCGTGGTGTTGCCTCCTACCGGGGCTTGGTCGATGGCCCAGGACACCGCTCTGACGCTCATGATGGCATGCTCCTTGATGTATGCTGTTTTCCGGTTTCCGTGGTCAGTGTCTGGTGGTGCCGTTGGCGGCCGTGTGGCGGGCCGGGCCGATGGGCGTGGGTTTCTCCACGGGTCCGGCCGGTTTGGAATCGTTCGCCCATGCGATCGCGTTGATGCTCATTCGTTCTCCTTGTTCGTGTCGGTCGCTTTTCGAGGTTCTCGTTGATCGAGGGGATGCAGGCCATGCCGTATGCGGAGGCGCCGTCACCGGTCACGTGGCCGGCCCGTGGATGTCGGAAAGGAAGATCCCGGCCGGCGTATATGCCCACGTCGCACGGCGCCGTCATCCGCCGATTCATGGTGGGAACGCCTCCGCCTCCTGCGAGGGCCATGACGATTCGCCTCAGTGGTTCCTCCTGTGCCTGTCGATGGTTTTGAGGATGTACGGGTAGTCGTCGAACGAAGGGTCGTGGCCGTAATGGCGGCTTTCGAGCCAGTGGCGGATCTCACGACGCAGACTGTCGCCCTGTGGTCCCGTGGCCTGCATGGCCTGCTGGACGAGGATCCTCCAGGCTTTCTTGCCCGCTTTGGCGCAGACCTTGTAGGACAGGGCGCGCATGGCCGCCCGGTAGTCGTCGGACACGTGGGCCTGTTCCTGCGTTCCCTCGCCGATCTGCCATTCCTGCCAGCTGGCCTTGTCGCCGGCGGGGGCGCCGATCATGTCACCGTCATCGGTGCCGAACACGTCGTCCGGCTCGCACAGCCTGTCACGGGCCGCGGCACGGATTTCGGCCCTGAGCTGGCGGCGGATCCTTTCCGCGTCCGGTTCGTCGGCCGGCCCGCCGTTCCCGTCATGGGTGTTGTTCCTGTGGCGGCGGTTCTGGGGCGCGTAGGTCATGCCCGACCGGTATTTGGGCCGGTCGGTGTTCATCCATTCGCCGATCTTCTGGTCGACGAGGCTGTTGACGAACGCGCCCAACGGTCTGCGGTCCGCGTATGCGGCCCATCGTTTCAGTCCGCCCTCGATGAGTTCCTGCCAGATGTTCATGACGATCTCGTCGACGGCCCAGACCTGGCCCCACTCGTTGAGCTTCTTGATGATGCGGCTGCGGTTCTCCTCGATGGCCTCGTCGACCTCGCTTGGTGTGACGCCGTACACGGCCCGGAACTCCCGATCGCTGTCGGAGACGTAGACATGGCCTGTCATGGTGGTGTTTCCTTCCCGGTCTCTTCCCTTTTGCTGCGCATCCCCGGCCTAGAACCGGTCCGGGTAGGCTTGCCTGTAGACGCGCAGTCGTCGTTTCGCGGTGCTGGTGCTGGACACGATTCCGGCGTCCTGCGCGGTCTGCCAGTTGAGCGGGAGTCCCTGCTCGTGCATGCGGTCGGCCCATGCGAGCCATTTGGCGGCGTCCCTTGCCTCGTTCCTGCTCAACGCCGCCAAGGGTGCCGGCAGTGGTTCCGGCTCCTGTTCCCCGGTCCGTTCGCTGTCCGTGTCGTCCGCCGCTTTCTCCTGCGTGGGGTCGGCTTCGCCTTCCCGTGTCGTCTCGGCCGATGGTTCGACGGTGACGGTGTCGGGGCCGTCGATGTTCCCGGCCGTTTCCCCGGATTCCGGTTCGGGTTCGACGCTCACGGATTCCGGTTCGGGTTCGTCCTGCGGTTCCGGTGCGGCCGGTTCCGTCATGGTCGGCGTGTGTTCGGTCTCCGGCATGGTCCGGGGATCGGCCTGGATGTCGAGTGCGGGGTTTTCGGTGGTGGAGGCGTCGGCCGTGGCGTTCGCCTCAACGGCTTTTGGGGAGGCATCGGCCTCCGTGTCGTCGATGGCGAGGTCGGCGGGGGTGGGTGCGCTCCATGCGAAGTCCCTCAGATTCGGTTTCTCCACCGTGGCCGGCTCGTATGCAGGCGGAACCGTTTCGTATGCGGGCGTTGCCGGCGCGGGCGGGACCGGCGCCGACGACGGCGTCGTGAGTGGTTCGGCCGTGGATGCCGTCATGGGTTCGGTCGGGGTCTTCGTTTCCGTGTCGTCGAGGGTTCGTCCGATGAGGGCGTTGACCTTGTCGAGCCGGTCGCCGGCGATGATGACGATCAGGTGGGTGGCGTACAGCATCGCGACGGGTGGGATGCTCATGATGGTGGCCGGCGCCCATGCGGGCAGTTCGAGCCCGTTGTTGATGAGGGCGTGCAATGCGTTGCCGCCGATCGAGCAGCCGGAGAACAGGACGAGTCCCGCCCATGGGTACCAGCCGCCGCGGATGTGGCCTTTCTTGAAGCCCCATGTGGCCCACGTGCACAACAGGATCGTGCCGTCCACGCAGACGGGTCCTCCCCAGCTGAGGTACGGGTTGATGCCGCAGGAGACGAATACGAGGCGCAATGCGTCGAAGCTGAGGATGAAGGCGATCAGGCCGATGACGAGTCCGGCGGTGATGCCGGGCCACATCCTCACGCTTGTGCGGTCCGTTTCCGGTCTGGTGTTGCTGTTGGTGTCGTTCATGGTGTCCTTCCTTCTCGTGTGTCAGCGTTGGCCTTGCGGGGCGTGCGCGTTCCCTGCGCGGGCACGCCCCGGGGTTCGACGGTCGTCGGTGTCAGTCCTCGAATTTGGAGAAGTCGAATTCCCCGGCTTCGTCCTCGCGGTCGTTCTCGATGCTTTCGATGGTTTTGCGGATGAACATGATCATTTCGAGGAACATGTCGTATTTGTTGTCGTCGCCGTCGTACAGGTCGTCGGATTGGATGTAGTGCAGGCGTAGGAGTTTGCAGAACGCGTCGTAGAAGTGCATGAGCCTGCGGTTGCTTTTCTCCATGATGGTGGACACGAGCAGGCTGCCGGGTTTCCATTCGTCGGATTCGAGGTCGTTGATGACCTCGTCGATCGCTTCGGCGAGGTTGGCGATGTCTCGGGTCATGGTGGTGATGACGTCCTGGTCGAATTCCTCGCCGAGCTGGTCGGATGTGTCGATGATCTCGTCGTCGTCCGCGTGGATGAATTCGTCGCTTTCGGGTTTGGCTACGGCTTTGAGGCCTTCGCTCATGAGACGGTTGTGTTCGCGGCTGATCGCGGTGCTGATGGTGGACTGGCTTTTGCCGAGTTCCTGCGCGATCTCGTTCTGGGTCTTGCCTTCCTGCTTCAGCCGCCATGCGAGTTCGGCGGTCTCCTCGCTGGTGAGCGTGTCGGTGCTGTAGACCTTGCCGTCCGCGCCGACGAACTTGCGTGCCTTCTCACGGCCGGCTTTCGTGATCGCACGATCAACCGTCGAGTGATGGACTCCGAGCAGTGCGGCGATGCCGCGGTTGCTGATCTTGCTCGGATCGAATCCGAGGATCAGGTCGGTGCGCGCCTGCCCGGTCACACGGATCTGGTCGGAGGTGAAATGGTCCTTGCAGTATTCTTCCCATCCCGGCATGCCTTGCGGGTAGCCGAGCGCGACCCAGATGTGTCCCTCGAACGCGGCTTGGGCGGCTTGGATGAGGTCGTATTGGGCTTCGAGGGCGTGCAGGAGCTTGACCTTGAGTTCCTCGGTCCTTCTGCGGGCCTCTTCCTCGTTGAACGCGCTCTCGCCCGCGGCCAGGGGCTTGACCTGGACGGGGAACGTGTCGGCCAATGCCGCGACGGGATTGTCGTCCACTTCGTCCGTGTCGTCTTCCATGGGCTCGTCAATGAGGCGGATGGGTTCGGGCGCGTCGAGACCGGTCCCGTCGTCCAGGATCTCGTCGGCATCCACGACCTCCGCGTCGATCACGGTCCGGAATCCGTTTTCGTTTTGCGTGGATTCCGGATATCGGGTGGCGTCATCGTTGTCGAGTGTGAAATAATCAGTCATGGTATTGACTCCTTTTCTAGGGATTGATCGGCATTAACCCCTTGTGGATTGATGGTTGTGTTGGTTTCCTTGGGGTTGGTATCTGAACCGAACCCCTCCATCACGGTTGGGTGGTCTGGATGTCTGATGATCGGGCTTTGTTCCTGTCTTCGGTCTGTACCTCCTTTCTTTTGATTGGATTCGGTCTCTCGGCTGGTTACCTAGGGACTGAAAGTGGTTATTTGGATCTGGTTCATCGCCCGCATGTGAGCTGCAACTCGTGTGCGGGCTTTTCTATCGGTTCGTTATCGGCTCCGCGTTCGGTGGTTGGAGTGATATCGAAGTTCGTTCTGGATGGTGAGGCTGATGTGTGAGGATTCCGGGTGGCGTGTGTCCGGCGGATGGCCGTCTGCCCGCACCGTCGGTCTTCTTGAGGATTGTTCCTCTTGCGGGATGTGGTATGCCGTCGCGGCCGTCGTGTTCGAGGATCCCTTGGGTTCCGTTCCTCCGGTCGAGCGGGCCGCACGCGCCTATGATTGCTGGCTCCGTGTCGTGCAGGAGCATCGTCCCGGTTTTGATGCCACCGGATGCGGTTTGACGGAATCGGAGCGTGCGGACGTGGCCTTGTTGGAGCGTCTGCTGCTCCCCTCCCTGTTCGAGGAGGCCGGCTTCGCGTATATGCGTGATGTGGTGGCCGCGGTGAATGGCTACCGTCATGTCTGTCGCGTCTTGTGATTGTCGTGGCCGTGTCATGCCGTCCTCCTTTCGTCTGCTGGTTGTTGGTTGGATCTGGTTCATCGCCCGTTGCGAACTGCAATTCGTTCACGGACGTCTGTTGCCTGTTCAGTTGTGTCGCGTGCGTTTCCGTCGTGGCTCCTGCTCGGTCTGTCTGATCCATGCGGTCACGGGGGGTCTGATGCCTTGCGCTTGGAGGAATCCGAGGTCCCGGACGATGTTCGGTCCTTCGAATCCTTCCGCTTGGTCCATCATGTGTTGGATTTCCGGCTGGTAGAAGCTGAATGGCAGGTGGATTCCTGCGTCTTCCTTGGTGATTCCCCCGGTGAGGCGTTCGTCCCAGTGTGTCGTTGGTTTCAGTGGTTTGAAGATCGCGTGGTCGACTTTCGGGTGTCCCGTGTCGATGTTGAGGATCGTCAGTCCGATCAGTTCCCCGTTCGTGGGTTCCGAATCCGTAACACGGGCCTGCAGCCACAGTTTTTCCTTGGTGCGCATTTTTCTTCTCCTTCTCTGTTCTCGTTCGCTAGACAGGCTGTTTGAGATCTTCAAGGTCTTCTCGGCCGTACAAGGCTTCCGTAGACACGCCAAAGACAATCGCACAGCGAAGTACCTCATCAGTACTGAACGGTATCTGACCATTCAGTTTCCGCGATGCTGTCGCCTGGGTTATGCCTAGGAGTCTTCCGAACTCAGCTTGATTCATGTGCCGTTCTCTCCTCAGAAATTCAATACGATGTGAGAGTGTTTTATACGTCATGCGTATAACAATAACAGCTTCAGTCAAAATATCAAATTGGTGTGTTTAGAATTGATTGCATGCAAAAGAAAGAAAATAATCAAACACAAGCTGCGCAAGATATGCAGAGAATCGTCCGTAACAACATAAGAATGCTGCTAGCCCGATTCCCCGAGAAAAGTCAAAGCGATTTTGCTGCCGCTTTAGGTCTCGCCCAAGCATCAGTCAGTCGCAAGCTGAACAACAAAGCTGAATGGACTTCTGCGGATATCGCAAATGCGGCCACGTACTTCAGTCTGCCGTTCTACGTTCTCGTCTCTCCGACGGCTCTCAAAGACTATCTCTTCGAGGAGCCTGCCTATCGGGATTATCACTTGGCGCATGATGCGCCAAGTGATAATTCTCAACATGAGCTTGTCAGTGCCTCCGGCAGCGCCTCAGCTGGTGCGGGTATGGCACGATACTACAGGCAACCGGAAGGAGGCGAAGAAAACAAAACGCACGGGGCCGTCGGACCTCGCGCGTTCGTGATGGCTTCCCTGGACGCCGATCTGATCGGCCCCGGGGCCATGGGTTCCCGCTTCTCCGCGAGATCCCGTTTTGGGTGCCCCCGGTGGGACTCGAACCCACACTGCGCAGATTTTGAGGCTGCTTCCTCTACCAATTGGGATACAGGGGCTTGCGCACAGTTATGGAACTGTACCACATGAAAGGGATTTTGCAAAACCTTCGGCGGTGTCGCGAACCTTCTCACCACGATTCATCCGGTCGACCACGTCGCGGAACACGTTTTCGCCCTCTGCGTTATCGATCGCTTTCGGCTTACAATGGCAAGTGATTGCACATCCCCTGTAAGGAGGGCACATATGAGCAATGAGACCTATCGTCGCTTCGATCCATGGCGCACCGCCCCGGTCAAAGAGGAAGTCCGCAAACAAATTGTCGCAAGCCATTATTTCAATGTGGATCATGTTGCGTTCAATTCATCCGAGGTCGGCCATTTCGAGCGTTACTTGGTTCAGGAGAACGGTGGAGACACCGTTGGCGTGCTTGCCGTCACCGAAGACGGACAAATTCCACTGGTGGAACAGTACCGCATTCCCACCCACCGTTGGACGCTGGAAATTCCGGCGGGGCATGCCCTTTCCCCTGACGAGCGCCCATTGGATGTGGCCGCACGCAAGCTACGCGAAGAAGCGGGATTCGAAGCGGAACGGTTCAGCCAGTTCTCTCGTTTCATCAATACGCCAAGTTTCTCCAACCAACATACGGCACTGTTTCTGGCCACAGGACTGACGCCGTCCGACCGTAGCAAGCTCGGTCCGGAAACGCCACGTGCGGAAGTGCGTCTCTTTTCGTTGGATGAGGCATACGACATGGTCATCAACGGCACGATTGTCGACGCTAAGACCATCATCGCCATCCTGCGGCTGCACTGCGGGCCGGACAATCTGGCCGAAGGATTGAACGAATAACGTCCATGCACGCCCCGTAGCATACGCCATCGCCCAAGAACCCGGCACAGACATCAGAGGAGCTCCTACCACATCCTGGTAGGAGCTCCTCTGATGTCAATCAGTCAGTCGACCTGTTCCGATCTCAGTCGCAGGCACCGACGGTGTGGACGTAGATGGAGTCTGTACGGCCCGGCTGGTGCTCGCCCTGAGCGGAGCTCAGCACGACGATCTTGTCGCCATCGACGACCTTGCCGGCATCCTTGAGGATCTTGTCGGTGAAGATCATCAGGTCCTTGCGGGACTTGTCATGGTAATCCTCATCGAGCAGAAAGGACTCAGTGCCCCAGGACAGGGCCAGCCAGTGATAGGTGTGCTCGTTGTTGGTGATGCCGTAGATCGGGGTGGCCGGACGCTCGCGGGAGACGCGATGCACGGTGGAACCGGTCTGGGTGTAGGCGACAATGGCCTTGGCGTTGAGCTTGTCGGCCAGATCGACGGCAGCGGAGGACACTGCGCCGGTGGAGGACATGTCCAGGTTCTTCAGTTCCGGGATACGGTCGAAACCGTGTTCGGTGGCGAAGGAGGAAATACGGCTCATGGTGTTCACGGTGACCGCCGGATACTTGCCGACGGCGGTCTCGTTGGAGGTCATGGTGGCGTCGGCGCCGTCCAGAATGGCGTTGGCGCAGTCGGAGGCCTCTGCACGGGTCGGGACCGGGGAGTTGACCATGGAGCCGAGGACCTCGGTGGCCACGATGACCGGCTTGGCATACTGGCGTGCGAGCTCGATGCAACGCTTGGTAGCCAGCGGGACCTCTTCGAGCGGGCACTCGACGGCCATGTCACCACGGGCGACCATGATGCCGTCAAAGGCCTTGACGATCTCTTCGAGGTTCTCAAGAGCCTGCGGCTTTTCGATCTTGGCGACGACCGGAATGCGGCGTCCTTCCTCGTCCATGATCTCATGGGCACGATCGATGTCGGTGGCGAAACGCACGAAGGACATGGCGATGATGTCGGCACCGGTCTGGATGGCCCAACGCAGATCGGCCTCATCCTTTTCGGTCAGTGCCGGCAGAGACACGGCGACACCCGGCAGATTGATGCCCTTGTGGCTGGAAACCGGTCCGGCCACAACGACCTTGGTGTACACGTTGTTGCCCTCGACCTTGGTGACCTCGAGACGGACCTTGCCGTCATCGATCAGAATCGGATCGCCGGCGTGGCAATCGCCCGGCAGACCCTTGAAGGTGGTGGAGGTGATGTGCTCGTCGCCTTCGATGTCATCGGTGGTGATGACGAATTCCTGGCCTTCGGTCAGCTGAACCTTGTCTTCGCCTTCGGCGTTCTTCTTGAACCAACCGCAACGAATCTTCGGGCCCTGCAGATCGACCAGTGCGGCAACATTGCGACCGGTGGCCTTGGCGGCTGCACGAAGGTTGTTGTAGACCTTCAGGTGGTCTTCAGGAGTGCCATGGGAGCGGTTCAGACGAGCAACGTCCATACCTGCTTCGACGAGGCTGGTGATGCCTTCCAGAGACTCGGTAGCGGGACCGATGGTATCTACGATCTTGGCTTTACGCATGTATGCCTGCCTATTCCTGTTCTAATTTGATTTGGATCTGACGACCCTGTTTCCAATGGCATAGTTTACTAGCAAAAAGCGCTCACTTCCACTCCGGACAGAGGCGTGTTGTGAGCGCTCACATTTTTGTCGGGAGAACGAAAACCTCAGTTTTCATGCCGTTCGCCGACCAGTCACCGGGCGTTGGCCTCCACGGATCGCATCTTCAGCACACTGGCCAGCGCGGAACCTCCTATAGCCACGACGATCACGGCCAAGGACAGCCATGTCGGCACTTCCGGAACCCAGTGAACGGGCCTTCCGCCGTTGACGAACGGCAGGGAATTGCCGTGCATGGCCTCCATGATGAGCTTCACGCCGATGAAGCCGAGCACGACGGACAGACCAAGCGGCAGATAGACCAGCTTGTCGAGCAACTCGCCAAGCAGGAAATATAGCTGCTGCAGACCAAGCAATGCGAATACATTGGAGGTGAACACAATGAACGAGTCCTTGGTCAGTCCGAAGATGGCCGGAATCGAGTCGAAGGCGAACATCACATCCGTGGTGCCGATGGTCAGAAACACGATGAGCATCGGTGTCCAGTACTTGACTCCGTTCTTCACGGTACGCAGTTTTTCGCCGTCATATTCATCAGTGATTCTGATGACCTTGCGCAGTGCGCGAATCAGTCCGTTCTCGTGGTATTCCTCGTCCTCCTCTTCTCCGGCGACGAGTTTGACGGCTGTGACGATAAGGAACGCGCCGAACAGAAAGAACACCCACGTGAAACGGGAGATGATGGCCGCACCGACCAGAATGAAGCAACCGCGCAGTATGAGGGCGACGGCGATGCCAACGGACAGCACGAATTTCTGCAGCCTTTTCGGCACGGCGAAATTCGACATGATGATGACGAACACGAACAGGTTATCAATGCTTAGGGAGTACTCGGTAAGCCAGCCCGAATAGAATTCAATGGCCGGCTTGGCACCCGCAAAGTACCACATCAATCCGCCGAAAATCAATGCCATGACCACGAAAAAAGCGATATGCTGCACGCATTCCTTGGTGGAGGGCACATGTGGCTTGCGACCGATTACGAACAAATCGACGATGAAGAAGATACCAAGCGTCACAAATGTGACGATCATGAATGCAAGAGGGGTTTCAGCCATAATTCCCCATGGTACGTAAGCCACATGACCGGACGAACATCATTTGCCGGCTTCGGTCATCTGCCGCAGTTCCTTCTTCAGATCCCTGATTTCGTCACGCAGACGTGCCGCAAGCTCGAATTGGAGTTGCTCGGCCGCCGTATGCATCTGGTCGGAAAGCTGACGGATAAGGTCGGCGAGATCCTGTGCCGGCAGGCCGGCCTTAAGTATCTCCTCATGGCGCTTGTCGGATTCGCTCCTGTCGAAGGTCGGCACGCCCAGATGCGAATTGCCCGCCTTGTCGGCGTTACGGTAGCCGGTGCCGAGCAGGGTCTGCGTATCGACGTCCTCCTTGGCCAACATATCGTTGACGTCGCTGATCTTTTTGATCAACGGTTTCGGATCGATGCCATGCTCCTTGTTGTAGGCGATCTGGATGTCACGGCGACGGTTGGTTTCGTCGATGGCCTTGTGCATGGCTTCGGTGACGTCATCGGCATACATGATGACGGTGCCGGACACATTTCGTGCGGCACGGCCGATGGTCTGAATCAGCGAACGATAGGAGCGCAGGAATCCTTCCTTGTCGGCATCGAGAATCGCCACCAGCGAGACCTCCGGCAGATCGAGGCCTTCCCGCAACAGATTGATGCCGACGATGACGTCGATCTTACCTTCGCGTAATTCACGCAACAGTTCGACTCGGCGTAACGTATCGACGTCGGAATGCAGGTATTCGACCTTGATGCCGCGTTCCAACAGATAATCGGTAAGGTCCTCGGCCATCTTCTTGGTGAGCGTGGTGACGAGCGCACGTTCGTTCCTGGCCACACGATCCTTGATTTCGGCCAGAAGATCGTCGATCTGCCCGTCCACGGGCCGTACGTCGATCTTCGGATCAACAAGGCCTGTCGGACGGATGATCTGTTCCACCACGCCATCGCTCAGACCCAGTTCGTAATCGCCCGGCGTCGCGGACAGATATACGGTCTGGCCGACACGTTGCAGAAATTCCGGCCATTTGAGCGGACGATTGTCCATTGCGGAGGGCAGACGGAAGCCGTGCTCCACCAAGGTACGTTTTCTGCTGGCATCCCCCTCGTACATGGCACCGATCTGCGGCACGGTGACATGTGATTCGTCGATGACCAGCAGGAAGTCGTCGGGAAAGAAATCGAGCAGGGTGTGCGGCGGGGTACCGGGTTCGCGCCCGTCAAAATGACGGGAATAATTCTCCACGCCGGAACATACACCCACCTGGGTGAGCATTTCCAGATCATATGTGGTGCGCATGGTGAGGCGCTGCGCCTCGAGTTCCTTGCCCTGCTTACGCAATTCGGCCACGCGTTGGTCGAGTTCCTCCTTGATGGTGGCCAGTGCACGCTCCATACGTTCAGGTCCGGCCACATAATGCGAGGCCGGGAAGATGTGCACCTGCGGCTCGTGATCGATCACGTCGCCGGTCAGGGGATGCAGGGTCGAGATATGGTCGATTTCATCGCCGAAAAATTCTATGCGAATGGCAAGTTCCTCATATACCGAAATGATTTCGACGGTGTCACCACGCACTCGAAAGGTGCCGCGAGTGAAGGCGATGTCGTTACGCTTGTACTGCATCGACACGAACGTGCGCAGCAGCTCGTCGCGATCTATCTGCTGGCCTTCCTTGAGAAACAGCATGCGGCCGGCATACTCTTCCGGGGTGCCCAAGCCGTAGATGCAGGAGACGGTGGCCACGACCACGCAATCACGCCGTGTCAGCAGGTTCGCGGTGGCCGCATGACGCAGCCGCTCCACATCGTCATTGATATTGGAGTCCTTTTCAATATAGGTGTCGGTCTGTGGAATGTAGGCTTCAGGCTGGTAGTAGTCGTAATAGGAGACGAAATAGCTCACTGCGTTGTCGGGCATGAGCTCGCGGAACTCGGCACACAGCTGTGCAGCGAGCGTCTTGTTCGGCTCGATGATGAGCGTCGGGCGTTGCAACCGTTCGATCAGCCATGCGGTGGTAGCCGTTTTGCCGGTTCCCGTAGCGCCCATAAGCACCACATCGTTCTCACCGTTTTCGATACGGGTGGCCAGCTCCTCAATGGCCTTCGGCTGGTCTCCCGATGGCCGATATGGTGATTTGACCACAAACGGTTTGTCTACACGTTCGATTTCGAATCCCATGCCGATCACCTTGCTTCCAAGCGCCACTGTGCGTACAGTCTATCAACATCTTCGAACATACGTTCTATATTATGTGTGGCGTCGATGACCACATCGGCGATGGCCATGCGTTCCTGTGCCGAGGATTGATGGCCGACACGCGCCCAGGCCTGTTCCTCGCTCATGTTCCGGGTCGCCATCATCCGTCTCACACGCATATCCTCCGGCGCCTCGACGGCGACGATATGGTCGAAACGCACCGGCATGTCGTCGATGACCTCAGCCAACAGCGGAACATCATGCACGATCACGGCCTGCGGGTTCGCCGCCATTGCCTCACGCTCCCTGCGCAACGCCAACTGATAGATCAGCGGATGTTCGATGTCGTCGAGCCGTTTCCGCATCCCCGCCGAAGCCTGGCCTGAAAACACTTGTTCCGCCATCCACGCACGATTCAACTCGCCCCGCTCATCCAGTGCATCCGCACCGAAAGAATCAACGATTCGACGCAGCCCCTCGCTTCCCGGGGCAACCACCTCACGAGCCAGCTCGTCATAATCGATGACGAACGCACCAAGATCGCACAGATGGGCGGATACCGTACTTTTGCCGGCTGCGATGCCGCCGGTCAGACCAATTCGAATCGTCACATCTGTCATTGTGCCGAGTCGAACGGACACCGGCAAGGCGGTGCAATGCTCCGGGGCCAACATGCTCCGTTCACGGCGATGGAAGGTATGCATGATATCCACCGAAGTGACAGGAAGAAGATATGGCAACGAAAAACCCCGCACGACATAGGTGCGGGGTTTGAAGTCATCTGCCTAACGGTTGCCCGTCAGCACAGGCCAATCACTTGCCGAGCAGCTGGTCGCGCAGAGCAGCGAGCTGGTCGGAGTCGGCAAGGGTACCGGCGGAAGTGTTCTCGGAGGAGTAGTTGGACACCTCTTCGACCTTCTCTTCCTTCGGAGCCTGGCCGTCCTCGGCGGCGGAAGCGGCTGCGTTCTCGAGTTCCTTGGCGACGAACTCCTTGTGCTGCTCCCACAGGTCGTGGGCTGCCGCGTACTGGGCTTCCCACTCCTCACGCTGCTTCTCGTAACCAGCGATCCACTCGTTGGTTGCCGGGTCGAAGCCTTCCGGATACTTGTAGTTGCCCTGCTCGTCGTACTCTGCCGGCATGCCGTACAGAGCCGGATCGAAGTCCTCGGAAGCCGGATCGACGGAGTCGTTGGCCTGCTTGAGGGACAGGGAGATGCGGCGACGATCAAGATCGACGTCGATCACCTTAACGAAGACCTCTTCGCCCGGCTTGACGACGGTCTCCGGGTTCTCCACGTGGCGGTTGGCCAGCTCGGAGATGTGCACGAGGCCTTCGATGCCGTCTTCGACGGAGATGAAGACACCGAACTGAACGATCTTGGTGACCTTGCCCTTGACGATCTGGCCAGGAACGTGGGTGCGAGCGAAGCGCTGCCACGGATCTTCCTGGGTGGCCTTGAGGGACAGGGAGATGCGCTCACGGTCGAGATCGACGTCGAGCACCTCGACGGTGACCTTATCGCCGACCTTGACGACCTCGGACGGGTGGTCGATGTGCTTCCAGGACAGCTCGGAAACGTGAATCAGGCCGTCAACGCCGCCCAGATCGACGAATGCGCCGAAGTTGACGATGGAGGACACGACGCCTTCACGAATCTGACCCTTCTTGAGCTGAGACAGGAAGGTCTCACGCACTTCGGACTGGGTCTCTTCGAGGTACTGACGACGGGAAAGGACCACGTTGTTGCGGTTCTTGTCGAGCTCGAGAATCTTGGCCTTGATCTTCTGGCCAATGTACGGGGACAGGTCGCGCACGCGACGCATTTCGACCAGCGATGCCGGCAGGAAGCCACGCAGGCCGATGTCGACGATAAGGCCGCCCTTGACGGCTTCGATGACGGTACCTTCGACAACGCCATCGGCTTCCTTGATCTTCTCGATATCGCCCCAGGCGCGCTCGTACTGTGCACGCTTCTTGGACAGGATCAGACGGCCTTCCTTGTCTTCCTTGGTGACGACAAGAGCCTCGATAGTGTCGCCGACCTCGACGACTTCGTCAGGATCAACGTCCTTCTTGATGGAAAGCTCACGGGAGGGAATGACGCCCTCGGTCTTGTAGCCGATGTCGAGCAGCACCTCGTCGTGATCGACCTTGACGACGGTACCTTCGACCAGATCACCATCATCGAAGTTCTTGATGGTGGAATCGACTGCCTTGATGAAGTCCTCTTCGGTGCCGATGTCGTTGATGGCGACCTTGGCGACTTCGTTATTGTTCTCTGCCATTAATTTGGTTTCTTACAAATAGTGGATGGATAAAATCGTTCTTCAGTTATACCGGGTGCGCGTACAGCACACACAAAACTTAAGTCTACAGGAGACCGTGCACAAAAACGAGCGGAATCTTCACGCGACACGCCCGAAATAATCGGCTTGCTCTCTCAGTGCCGGCGTTCGGCCATTTCGACCACGTTCTCCAGCAGCATGGCACGGGTCATCGGACCCACTCCCCCTGGATTCGGCGTATAGGCCGAGGCCTTCTCGTAACAGGCTTTGTCGATATCACCCCTGACACGGTAGCGGCCGACCTCCTCATCGAATACTCGGGAGACGCCGACATCGACAAGCACCGCCCCTTCCTTGATGTCGTCCGGTTTGACGAACGCGGCGGAACCCATCGCGGCCACGATCACGTCGGCGCGACGCATGTGGTCTCGCACGTCCCTGGTACCGGTATGGCATAGCGTGACCGTGGCATTGACTTCCTTGCGCGTGAGCATCAGTCCAATGGTGCGGCCGATGGTGATGCCGCGCCCAAGCACGCATATCTCCTTGCCATTCAGATCGATGTCATAGGCTCCAAGCAGTTCGATGACGCCACGTGGCGTGCACGGCAACGGCGTGGCGATCTCGCCACGGGGATGCAACACCAGCTCGCCCAGATTGTAGGGATGCATGCCGTCCGCGTCCTTTTTCGGATCGATCAGGTCGATGACGGCGTTTTCGTCAATGCCTTTCGGCAACGGCAACTGCACGATGTAGCCGGTGCAGGCGGGGTCGGCGTTCAGTTCATTCACCGCCGCCGCAATCTGATCGAAGGTGGCATCCGCAGGCAATTCGCGCTTGATGGACATCACGCCGATCTCGGCGCAGTCGGCATGCTTGCCGGCGACGTATTTGACCGAGCCCGGGTCGGAACCGACCAGAATGGTCCCTAATCCCGGTTCGACGCCCCGCTGCTTCAATGCGGCGACCCGCCGAGCAAGGTCCTCCTTGATGCGTGCGGATATCATCTTGCCGTCGATTTTCGTTGCCATACGGGCGTTCCCTTCGTATAGATGACCTTGGCCTATTGGCGTTTGCATGTATCGTAGGCTATCTTGGTTTCAGTCGGAAGTCGTGCGCACGTTCGCGAGACGAACACGACCGGGATGATTTTAGGAAGAAGGCATTCCAGCATGCGTCTGCATCAGCGTTCCCTCCTACGTACCGTTGCCGCCGGCATCGTCATGTGCATGGTGTTCGGCGCCACCGCCTGCTTCGGCCACGATTCGCCGGACGAGCAACCGACCGCTTCGGCTTCGACGAGCGAACAGACCTCCCCCATCACCGTAGTCGCATCGGTCAATCAATGGGGCTCCCTTGCGGAGCAGATCGGCGGAACCTATGTGAAGGTGACTTCCATTCTGAACTCGACCTCCGTGGACGCCCATGATTTCGAGCCCAAGACCGCCGATGTCGCCGCTCTTCAGAAGGCACAGGTCGTCGTCTCCAACGGAGCCGGCTATGACGCCTGGGCCACGAAGAATCTGACGAAGGGCACCGTCAGCGTATCTGCGGCGCAAATGGTCGGAGCCATGGAGGGGGACAATCCTCACCTGTGGTTCTCCAACGACGCCCGCAACGCCATGGCCAAGGAGCTGGCCGACACCTACAGCCGCATCATGCCGGCACGGAAGAAATACTTCGCAGGCAAGCTTTCCGCGTGGAACAAACGGGAGAGCAAGGTCGAGAAGGCGATGAAAACCTTCAGCAGCACGCATAAAGGCGCCACATATGCGGCCACCGAAGCGGTCGCATACTATCTGCTGAGCGATATGGGCTTTGATGACAAGACCCCCGAAGGATATGCGCAATCGGCTGCCTCCGACGCGGAACCGGCACCGGCCGATCTACAGGCCTTCCAGGAATTGCTGGAAAAGCATCAGGTCGACCTGCTGGTCAACAACGTGCAGGAAGCCAGCGATGCCACGAATCTGCTGACCGGCACTGCGCAGAAGTCCGACGTTCCGGTATTTGACGTCACGGAACAGATGCCGGCCGATCAGTCGAGCCTGACCTCCTGGATCCTGTCGCTGGTCACATCCCTGACGGAGACGATGGCGACGACCGATGCCGAAGACGATTCCTCCGAAAACGCGACGTCATCGCCGAGCGAATCATCCGAATCGGCCTCGCCATCCGAAAATGCGACGGAGGAGCCGCAACCGGATCCCGGCAAATAACGCCGCGGACGCATTCCAAGGCTCGCCTTAAGGATGGTGCTTCCCGCGATCATACGGGAAACACCCCCTCTTATTGAGAATGGTTGTCAACACTGTTTGTCATGATACGAACGGAAACGACATCATAAAGGAGCTTTTCATGCACGATGGCACCGACTCCCCCGACGGGCAGGCACCGCAAGCCGCGATTGTATTCAAGGATGCCTGCGTCAAACGTGGCGGACGTGTGATCTGGCGGCACGGCTCATTCAGCATTCCCAGCGGTTCGGTCACCGCCATCGTGGGCACCAACGGTGCAGGCAAGACCACGATGATGAAGGCCGAACTTGGTCTGATCGATACCACGGCCGGCAGCATCACGGTGCTCGGCAAACCGGCCGGTGTCATGAATCAGCACATCGGCTACGTACCGCAAAGCTATGCCGTCGACATCGAGTCGAATCTCACCGCCGAACAATCGGTATTGCTTGGCTTGACCGGCACTCGTTTCGGCATTCATCCCGTCACGCGCGCCCAACGTGAGAAGGCCCGCAAAGCCATGGAATTCGTCGGTCTTCTCGACAAGGCCTCATACCGGCTTTCCGAATTGTCGGGTGGATTGCGCCAACGCGCGGCCATCGCCCAGGCATTGGTGAGCGACCCGCAGCTACTGATGCTCGACGAACCGCTCGCCAACCTCGATCTGGCCAGCCAGCGAGCCACCGTGCATGTACTTGCCAAACTCAATCGAGAACTCGGCATGACCATTCAGGTGGTCGCCCATGACCTCAACATGCTGTTGCCGATTCTTACCGGTGCCGTGTATCTGCTTGACGGACACCCGCATTATGCACGCATGAACGAGGTATTGGACTCAGAACTGCTCACCCACTTGTATGGCACCACCGTGCAGGTGGTCACCACGCCGCAGGGAGACATGTTCGTGACACCCAGCGACGACGAACCTAGGAACGCAATCGTCGACGCACACGATCCCAAAGAGGTCGCGCAATTCCACCAGCACACCGGAAAGAGGCAACACGCATGAGCCACACCGCATTCGCATTCGACCCGGACTGGATGTCGACGCTGACGGCACCATTCATGGCCAACGCATTTCTCGCCGGATTGTGCATCGCCTTGGCTGCAGGTGTGATGGGATACTTCACCATCGCACGCCATTCCACATTCGCTTCGCACGCCTTGGCGCATATCGGACTGCCCGGAGCCACCGGTGCGATATTGATTGGACTGCCGGTCTCCGTCGGCATGGGGGTATTCGCTCTCGGCGGGGCTTTGGTCATCGGAGCCCTCGGCAAGAAGGCGTCGCAACGCGAAATCGCCACCGGCACTGTGTTGGCCTTCGCCACTGGCATGGGTCTGTTTTTTGCCAGACTCTCGAGTTCTGCCTCGCAACAGATGCAGTCGATTCTATTCGGATCGATTCTGACCATCACCACTGGCCAGATCATCGGCTTCGCCGTCTTCGACATCGTGCTGTTGGCGGTGTTGGCGCTTATCTACCGTCCACTGCTGTTCAGCTCATTGGATGAGCAGGTGGCTCAGGCCAAGGGCGTGCCCGTCGGCCTGATGAACATCGCGTTCATGGCGATCATGGCCGGCGTGATTACCATCGCCGTGCCCGCCGTGGGTACGTTGCTGATTTTCGCATTGGTCATCACCCCTGCCGCGACCGCGAACATTCTCGCGGGTTCGCCGTTCAAAGCGATGGTCATCGCCAGTGCGATCTGCCTGGTCTCCATCTGGGGCGGCTTGATCCTGTCCGCGATGTTCCCAGCTCCCCCGAGCTTCATCATCGTGACCATCTCCACCTTGTTCTGGGCCATCACCAAGGCAGTGGGTGCGCTGAATAGAAGATAGCCCTACTCCACCGGTTCCACAAGGGCGTTGGCGATGGCGGCTACGCCCTCCCCCGAACCGGTGAATCCCATGCCATCCGTAGTGGTGGCCGTCACCGACACCTCGCAACCGATCGCTGCAGACAACGCCTCTTCCGCCTCCATGCGACGCGTGCCGATCTTCGGACGATTGGCAATGATTACCACGCTGGCACTTACCGGCCGCATGCCATGGTCCTTCAGATAGCCGACAGCGGTACGCAGCATTTCGGCACCATGTTTGCCGGCACCGTCGGAATTTGCGCCCACGCCGAACAACGTTCCGATATCACCAAGGTGCGCGGCTGCCAGCAATGCGTCGATCAGCGCATGTGCGACGACGTCACCATCGGAATCACCTGCTATGCCATCACCCTCCCAATGCAAACAGGCAAGCCATAACGGCCTGCCTGCATTGGAATCAGCGAATCGATGGGCGTCGAAACCTTGACCGATGCGCATCAGAGAGCCTTACTTCTTCTTGGACTTCTTGCCTTCGGCCTCAACACGGGCCAACGTATCCATCGCGGCCTCCTGCGGGGCTTCGGTGTGATGCTGGTCGTCTCCTGGCTGCGGAGCTTCGTACCCCAGATTCACGTCAAGCAGGCGTTGGGCCTCGCCTTCCTCGAGATGCTCAGACAATGAGATCTCGGAGGTGAGGATGCTACGGGCTTTCGTAAGCATACGCTTCTCACCGGCGGACAGACCATGCTCATCCACGTCCCGCTGCGCCAGATCACGCACCACTTCGGCGATCTTGTTGACGTCACCGGTGGCGATCTTCTCGACGTTCAGCTTGTAACGACGGGACCAGTTCATTTCCTTTTCGATGATCGGAGTGCGCAGGATCTCAAAGACCTTCGCCACCTCGTTGGCATCGACGATGTCGCGCACGCCGACTTTTTTGGCGTTGTCCACCGGAACATTGATGACCAAACCGTCAGACGACAATACCGACAGCTGCAGGTATTCACGGGTGACCCCCTTGACCGTCCGCTCGGTTATGGCCTCCACCTTCGCAGCGCCGTGACGTGGATAGACGACCATGTCGCCGACCTTGTAACCCATGAATCCTCCGTGAAAAGCTTACACAAAACCCGAATTATTATGCCACCCGGCATGGACTTGTCCAAAAACCAGCGAAAAAATGAAAATAAAGCGCGACACGAAGCCAATTTTCGACCAATCGTGCTTACACTTTTGCCATGGCTACAGAATCCAAGATCAAAGAAGATGTCGTTGCCGTTCCTGTTGCTCAGGGCGACCTGGATGCAGTAAGCAACGGTACGTTTTACAATCCGCATGAGGTGCTCGGCGGGCATCTCGGGTCCGACAAGCACGAGGATGTCGTCACGATCCGCGTGTTGCGTCCGCTGGCGAAATCCGTGACGATCATCACGCAGAACGCCGAGACCGAGGCGGTTCATGAATTCAATGGCGTGTTCATAGCCCTCGTCAAGGCGATTCGGAACGATGACAGCTATGGTGTGCCGGACTACCGTATTCGCACCGAATACGAAGACGGTACCGTGGTGGTGTCCGACGATCCGTACCGTTACCTGCCCACCATCGGCGACATGGATATGTACCTGTTCGGCGAAGGCCGTCACGAACGGTTGTGGGAGGCTCTCGGCGCGCATGTGCTGCGCTACGACGATCCCATGGGTTCCGCGGATGGTACGCCCGGCGAACAGGTGGTCGGCACCGCATTCACCGTATGGGCGCCGAATGCGCATGCCGTACGCGTGGTCGGCGACTTCAACGGTTGGAACGGCCGTACGCACGCCATGCGCGAGCTGGGTTCCTCAGGCGTCTGGGAATTGTTCGTGCCAGGTGTCGGCGACGGTGAGATCTACAAGTACGAGATTCTCAACGCCAACAACGAGTGGACAATGAAGGCCGACCCGATGGAGCGCTCGCATGAGATTCCGCCGCGTACCGGCTCCGTCGTGGTCGACTCCGAACATGAATGGCATGATGAGGCGTGGATGGCCAAGCGCGCCGTCACCGATCCGCACAACGGCCCTGTCAGCATCTATGAGGTGCACGCGGGCAGCTGGCGCAAGGATGTGCACAACTACCGCGAGCTGGCCGACAAACTCGTACCGTACGTGGCCGAAGAGGGCTTCACCCATGTGGAGTTCATGCCGCTGGCCGAGCACCCGTTCTCCGGCTCCTGGGGCTATCAGGTCACTGGCTATTACGCGGTCGACTCCAGACTCGGCGGCCCGGACGACTTCAAATATCTGGTCGACAAACTCCATGAGGCCGGCATCGGCGTGATCATGGATTGGGTTCCGGCCCACTTCCCGAAGGATGCGTTCGCATTGGGCCGTTTCGACGGTACCCCGTTGTATGAAGATCCGGACCCGATGCGTGGCGAGCACCCGGACTGGGGCACCTACGTGTTCAATTTCGGGCGCCGTGAAGTGCGCAACTTCCTGGTGGCCAACGCCTGCTTCTGGCTGGACGAGTATCATGTCGACGCGCTGCGCGTGGACGCGGTCTCGTCGATGCTGTACCTCGATTACAGCCGTGAGCCGGGCCAGTGGCATCCGAACATCTACGGCGGCCGCGAAAACCTTGAGGCCATCGATTTCCTCAAGGAAGCCAACGCCACCGCATATAAGAACAATCCCGGCATCATGATGATCGCCGAAGAATCCACCGCATACCCCGGCATCACCGCACCGACCGATGCCGGAGGCCTCGGCTTCGGCCTCAAGTGGAATATGGGTTGGATGCATGACACCCTGCAGTATCTGCATGAGGAGCCCATCAACCGCAAGTGGCATCATAACGAGATCACCTTCTCCATGGTCTACGCGTATTCCGAGCATTATGTGCTGCCCATCAGCCATGACGAGGTCGTGTACGGTAAGGGTTCGGTATTCGGCAAGATGCCAGGCAACGACTGGCAACGTTATGCCGGTGTGCGCGCCCTGTTCGCCTACCAGTGGGCCCATCCGGGCAAGAACCTGTCCTTCATGGGCAACGAGGTGGCCCAGTATGGCGAGTGGGACCATGACGGCTCCGTGGATTGGGATGCGCTCAATTGGCCCGATCATCGCGGCGTGAAGAAGCTCGTCGCCGATCTCAATGCGCTCTATAAGGAATCGCCTGCACTGTGGAGCCAGGATTTCGATCCGGCCGGCTTCCAGTGGCTCACCAGCGATGATGCCGACCACAATACGTTAAGCTTTGTGCGAATCGGCAAGGATGGCGAGCAGATGGTCGTCGTCGTGAACTTCTCCGGCGAAGCCTGGCAGGATTACCAGGTGCCGCTCACCAAGGGTGGCAAGTGGACCGAGGTGCTGACCACCGACGACAAGATTTACGGCGGATCCGACATCCATAACGGCACGTTCGAAGCGGTCGAAGGCGAATACCATTCGCGCGATTGGTCCGCAACCATCACCGTTCCGGCTTTGGGCGCAGTATTCTTGAAGCCAGAACTCTGAGAAAGGCGGATCGCTATGCTCAACACATCAGCACGACCTTCGGCCACCCCACGTACCGTTTTGGTGGTCGAGGATGAACCAACGTTGGCCACTGCCATCGCGCAGCGCATTACCGCGGAAGGATGGACGGCCCGCGTGGCCTCCGACGGCGCGAGCGCCGTACAGGCTGCCACGCAGCTACGTCCCGATCTGGTGATTATGGACATCATGTTGCCGGTGATGGACGGTCTTGAAGCGACCAAGCGCATCGTGGCGGAACGTCCGGTTCCCGTGCTGATCCTGACGGCGCGGGACGACGAGGCCGATAAGGTCATCGGTCTCGGTGCTGGAGCCGATGACTACATGACCAAGCCGTTCTCCATGCGCGAGCTCATCGCACGCTGCAAGGCGTTGCTTCGCCGCGTAGACCGTGCCAAGGTCATCGCGAAGAACTCCGAAAACGAGAAGATCCTCGATTTCGGTTCGCTGGTCATCGATCCGGCGCAACGCATCGTCACCGTCAATGGCGAGCAGGTGCATCTGACCCCCACGGAATTCGACCTGTTGGCCACGCTGGCCCGCAAGCCCAAGTCCGTGCTCACCCGTGAGAAGCTGCTCGAAGAAGTGTGGGACTGGGTGGATGCCTCCGGCACCCGCACCGTGGACTCGCATGTCAAGGCATTGCGCCACAAGCTGGGTTCGCAGACCATTCGCACCGTACATGGCGTCGGCTATGCATTCGAGCCACCGGAGCAGTAGTATGCGGTAATATGCGTACTTCCAATTCGAATAAGGGGCGTTCGGTCAATCCATTGGAGACCGAACGCCCCATTGGTTTGCTGTCCTCGTTGAAAATCGAACTGAGCGTGTTGATCGTCATCGCTACGGCCATCGCGTTCATCATGGCCTGGTTCCTACTTAAGGTAGGCCTAAGCGTATGGATCGCCATGCCGATTACGCTAGCCGTGGCTTTGGGCATCACCTATTTCTTCTCCCGGGGGCTTACCTCTCCGTTGCGTCAGATGCGAGACGCCGCCGAGGCCATGGCCGATGGCGATTACACCGTACGCGTGCATGTCGATTCGAACAGCCGCGACGAAGTCGGCCAGTTGGCCATCTCCTTCAACGAGATGGCCGAGGAACTGCAGCATGCCGACCAGATGCGCCGAGATATGGTAGCGAACGTCAGCCATGAATTGCGCACTCCGGTCTCGGCGTTGCAGGCCATGGTTGAAAACATGGCCGACGGCGTGGTCGAGCCTACGCCGGCCAATCTGGAAAGCATCCTGAATCAGACGCATCGCCTGTCCGACCTCATCGCGTTTCTGCTGGATCTGTCGCGCATGGAGGCCGGCGCGGCCAGTCTCCAGATCGAAAAGTTCAATTTCCGTGATTTCATTGACGAAACCGTGGAACCGTTGGAGATAGCGGATGCCGGCCATGCGCATGACATCGAAATGCACATACCCGCCAACATCGAGATGGAGGGTGACCAGGATCGCCTGCGCCAGCTGTTCACCAACATCATCGCCAATGCGCTCAAGCATTCCGCCGATGACACCACGGTGCTCATCGAGGCGCATGAGAACAAGGATTTCGGTACCATCGTGACCAATGTGGTCAATTTTGGCTCGCAGATTCCGCAAGAGGCACGATCCGACATCTTCCGCCGCTTCGTCAAAGGCAAAACCGGTCCCGGCACCGAATCGGGCGGCACCGGACTGGGACTGTCGATCGCCCGATGGGCGGCACAGCTGCATGGCGGTACCGTACGCGTGGTCGATGACCAACGTGGCGCCGATTTTGAAATCACCCTGCCGAAATATCACACCGCCGATGACGAGTGATCGTTTTCCTGCGTCGATCCGCCGGGCGGCGTGTAAGCCAACGCCAGCACGGTGACCACGGTCGCGCCGGCCTGTTGCAAAACCTCGACGCAGCGACGCATCGTGGTACCGGATGTGATGATGTCGTCAATTAACACAACGGGCACGCCACGTACATCGATTCCCGATCGGACGGCAACATGGCCCTTCAATCGCCGGGAACGCTGAACGACGCCTTGCATCTGCACCGACCTGCGTGTTACCCCTCTGCTTTCCAATGCGTTGCAAGCCTTTGCCGAAAGGCCTGTCCTCCGAACGTCGCGGGCCAGACGTTTGGCGAGCTGCATCATATGTCTGCGTCCACGTTGACGTACAGAATGTCGGGATGATGGCGCCGGAATAATCAGAATGGGGCCATCGTATGGCACTCCGCCACGAAGCAGATCAATCAGCCCGCAGGATCGCGCGAGGTCGTGCAGCATCTCGCATAGCGGCCCGTCACATTCCTCATCACCATGGTCCTTCCACGACAGAATCGCGCGACGTACGGAACCGCGATACCAACCGCAGGCAAACCAGCGATCCATCACAACGCCTGGCAAGGATCGCTCCACATGTTGGTGGAACAGTTTCCGGCATTTCACGCATAACACGGCATCCGGGCAGTCACATCCTGCGCAGCCTCTGGGGAACAGCATGTCGGCGATCATCGCCGCCATGCGCGCCGCCTCCCCCATGCGATCACCCGGCTTGCCCACGCAGGGATTCGATGATGTCGTCACACAGCATCACGGTGTCGGCGGGCCCGGTGACGCGTACAGCACGCGTACCCGCCACTGCGGCCGGATAATCGTTGCCATCGGGATCCATGCGGTCTCCCACGAAGATGATCTGATGCACGTCTATGCCGAGAATCCGCGCCAATTCTTGCACCGCGAATGATTTGTCGATGCCGCGCGCGGAGATATCGACGCTGGTAGAGCCTCCTGAACGTACCGCCAAATGCGGCAGATCGGTAGCGACCGCCTGCGCAAGGCGATTCTTCTTCTCATTGGTGGGGTCCCATGCCTCCTTCGCCTCCACGGGTGCATTCTGCCCGAGTGCGGAGAAAGTGATCTGGCTACCACGGTCCTCGATACGCTCCCCCCACGGAGTGCCGGACCACACACCTTGCGCCTTGGCGTTGCGTTCCAGGGATGCTATGGCCTTGGCGCGATCCTCGCTACTGAGGTCACGGGCGAAGACCTGTTCCCAAGCCCCGCCGTCCCAGCGATAATACCGGGTACCACTGGTCGGCATCAGATGCAGATGAAATCGATTGGCCTCGGCAGTCAGGCGGTCGGTGATCTGACTGGTCACCAAGGCGTATTTCCCGCCTGAGACCACGGCCACGGGAATCAGCGTGGTGAGGAGCGAGAATCGCTCGGCCATGTCATCCTTCATGGGTTTTTTCGAGCGCGCCAGCGTATTGTCAAGGTCGAAGGCCACCACACGGGCACCGGAACACAGGGCGTCGACATCCACGTCGTTCCACATCGGTACTGAAACCACCGCCAATGTATGCCTTCCTTCCCGCGCTGGACCAATGTCATTATGGTAGCGCACGACACGACCTCCGCCTTGCTATGGTAGAGGCTATGCATCAACTGCCTTGGGAGTCTACAGTGTACCGCAATCGTCATGGAAGGGGCATTCGAACGCCTATGTTCGGTACGCGTCTGCCTCGATATCGTACGAGAAGCGGCATGTTCGACGATATGGTGGTGGCGCAGATTCGACGTCTTAATGGCGCATGGCCGGAATTGGTAGCTCCCGTGCAGTTCGCCGTTGAGGATGTGCCGCCGTCCGATCCCGCCCCCTGGGAGGCCGTGCCTCACTTCGGATCGCAGTGTTTCCCCGCTGATTATGGCATACCGCCTCGCATTGTGCTCTACCGCATGCCGCTGCAGTCCCACGCACGCAGCCGCATGGATCTGCAGTTCGCCATCCGTGACGAAGTGGTCTCGCGTTTGGCTGAACTTTACGGCCGACGTCCCGAAGAAATCGATCCTGACTGGGGTATGTAGGCCATTACCGTACGACGGTCATGTCGGCGTTGGCCCAGATCCGCTCCTTCGTCTCCTTCAAATCGACGGGCGAGATGATGGACAGGCCCGCCATCTTGGCTTTTGCCACGTCTTCCTGCCCGATGCGTCCGTTCCATACCATGGCCCCGTCGTCATCGTTCAGGCTCACGGCCGCCACGGTACCATCGACATCCGCAAGATCCAACATCGTGGCCGCCCCCGCCTTCAGGGTGATGGTGCGTTCGTCGATTCGCTTGCCGTCTGCGTCATAGCAGCGCAGCACGGCGGACGCTTCCTGATCGGAAGCATTCATGACACCCAGTTTCGCCGAAGCCTGATCGGGTATCGCCACAGCGGAGACATGCGACGGACTTGCCGCATTCACCAATGCAAAATCGGATTGCCCGTCGTTGCCGTCGTCATCGATCTTCGCGGAGACGGAAATCGATTGGCTGGAGCTGATGATGATGCCCGTCACCCCCTTGGGCACGTCGCCCAGGTCGATGACCGACGCCCGATCGCCTTCGATGGTCTGCCGATGCGCCTGCTTGAGTCCTTTGCCATCCACCCAGGAAACCGTGACATCGGCGCTCCGGCGGGCGAACAGGTACAGTTTCACCGCATCGCCTTCGTTCAGTGCGCCGAAGCCCAGCTTCTTCGATGCCGTATTGTTGGCGACCGCATAGTCAGAGCCCTTGGCCGTCAGGCCATCCATGGCGATGCTGCGAACGATCGCCGCAACCGGTGTCTCATCGCTGGACACCGTAACGTACAGCGCATCCTGCTTGGCAGCTGCGGCCGCAAGATTCATCACCGTCTCACCATTCGCCGCCACGGTAAGCGTGGAACCCGTGGATAGGGCCAATGCGCCCGAGGCATCCGCACCCCACACCTTAACCGTCAGTGAGGTGGCCTTGGCGGACGGATTCGCCACCACCAGCTGCTGGGTCATGCCTGCCTGAGTGCCGGTCACCAGGAACGATTGTTCCAGTGCAGGTGCCACGCAGGAGGCTGCGGAAACGCCTTTCAAATCACCGTCGGTGGCCCACGACATCACCGACGAGACGGCTCCGGTACCGTCGCTGGAAGCCAGCAGACGGGTATCCTGCAGTTTGGCGCCGTCATCGACGTTGCCGGAAGCCACGAAGATTTCGTCATCATCGTTTGCATCCTGCTTATTCAACGTCGTTGCGGATGACGTGTCCTCCGATCCCAACGTAAGCGCCGACGAACGGAACACTGATCCGAACGCCGTGTATCGCACGGAGGATGCGACATTGCCGTTGGATGCCTGATATTCGCTGTCGCCATAGGCTTCGGTATCGGCTATGGTCATGCGAGCCGGGCAATATGTCTCCAACTGCGTCGGGCTTACGGTATGGGACACCAATGATCGTGAGATCGCGGATGAATCAGGATTCAGCCAGAAAGGACGGTAGACCAGTGATACGACCATCAATGCGATGATGATCACCGTCGACACGGTTGCGAGCGCCACTCGCAAGGCCACACCTGTACGGGTACGAGAATGACGGCTCATGCTGCCTCCTGATTGCGATGACGGATACGGGGCGCAGCTACCAGGCAGTACAACGCGATAATGACGCCCATGCACCACAGCCATGCGAAACGCCATGGGCTGCTTGTTGCCGTTCTGATTCCCGAACCGTTGACATGCTGTTTGGCCGAGTCCTGAATGGTAAGGCGGTAATAGGTGCCTTGCTCGGAACTCACCACACTTTGCGTGCCGTCGGATGCGCCGATGTTCGCACTCAGCTGATCGGCTGACTCCTTCTGGGACGCGTTGTCGTCGGCACGCACCACATAGATGCCGCCGAAGCCCAACGCGCTCAAATCGGCGATGGCATCGGCATCGGCGTTCGAAAGCAGGCGCGCGCTGTCCTTGGCGATGCGTGCATTGGCATCGTCGACACGGCCTGCAACCATTTCGATGCGTTGCGCCGGGGAACTGTCGATCAGATCGCCGGACTGTGTACGCATCACGGTGTAGCTGACATGATTGGCGCCGTCGGCACGCAGGGCGAGCACACGATGGTCGGACCGTTGCTCAAGGTAATCCGCAGCCACCATAGGCAATCCCGAGCGGCTCGTATGCACCCGGTTCCGATCATGTTCAAACCAGTCAAAACCCATGCAGGCCACCACTGAGGCGAGCAGCAGGCATACCAAGGCGATGCGTGCCGTGCGGATTACGGTCGGCAGCATACGATGCCGCGTTTCAATCTGCACCGCACCGCTCGCCGATTCGCGTAATGACACGAAACGCTGTACGGCACCGCCGGCAACAAGACAGACGCAAGCCAGCACGCCCATCATCATGAAAGAGACGCCCGGCAATACCGAGCCGGCCACGACACCGTCCGCGTCAACCGCTACCGCCACCGCTGCGGAGAGCAGTGCCGTCACGAATCCGGCGAGCGATACCACCCACATCATGCGCGAAACACGCAGGGCAAAAGGAAGGAACAACGAGACTACGGCCAGCAACACCAGCATGGCCAGCAACACCAGCATCAACGCTCCCCAAACGCCCTTCGGCACCGTGGAGATGCCGAACGCGCGGGAAAGTACATCGGACAGGTTAAGTATCGCAGGAGAGCCATCGTGCGCGGAATCCGGAAGCATGATGCTGCCGAAAATCTGTCGCCACGATCCGACGGTAGCGAAACGCACCGCATTCACCAACGTAGGGGCGCACACAAAAGCCGCGGGCAACGGAATCAGCAACAATGCCGGCCTGTGGCTGCGCACCAGCATCAGGAACAGCAGGAACGACGCCATCAGCGGCAAGAGCAGTTGCGGTTCGGCGGCGACCACCGGAATGAAGCACAGTGCGGCGATTGCGGCGGCCTGCACCGAAGCATGGGGTTGCGTCGGCTCCTCCGTACGATACATACCCACCGCGCGGAATGAGAAGGCGAATGCCGCCGGCAGGAACACCATCACCGTCATCATGGCGACATCGGCGTCGCGGTAGATGCCCAGTGCCACTGCGAATGCGAACCAAGCCAATGCGGTCACGGAGCGTACCGTATCCGATCGGGTGAAAACGCCCGCCAAAGCCCAGAACGACATCACGCACAATGGGGCGGACAGGAAGAACACCACTGCGACGGCCGCCGCGACATGGCCCGCGGTTAACACCGACACGCACACCAATATCAGCAGCCATGGGGCACTTGGCGCACTGATCCCGGTACCGGAGGCATAGGCCCATGATGTGGTCGCCGTTTCGACCAATTGCGAAAACTTCGCCGACGTGGGCAGCAGTGTATCGGAATACATGACCGCACCGGAACATACTTCGCGCAATACATTCCAGTACGGTATGGCGATCCATACGAATGCGATGATCGCAGCGATCAGGGCGAAAGACCAACGACGGACGAGTCTTCTGCGCAGATGCTCCTTGGCAAGAGGACTGAGTACCACGACATTGCGCTGATCAAGGAATGCCTGGCGACGGTCACGCCACTGTGCGATCTGCTGGCGGGTCACCTGCAACGTGGACAATGACTTCATCGAAACCTTGCTTTGCCTGCGTACCTCGCCTCGCGCGCGCAACGCCGAAGGCAGGCGCCACAGGGTCCTCCACGGCAACGCCAACGTACAACATGCCTCATATGGCCGCTTGCGAGTCAGACACAGTATTGCGAGTCCCAACGACTGTACGATGGACCACAGCCACAACAACGGCCACCAGGAACGATGCCGATCCGTGTAGGAATATCGGGTTTCGGATACGACCACGCCCATATATGGATCGATGCGGTCCTCATCATCCAACGGCTGTCCGTCCTTGGTCCTCACACCTTCGAACCGTGCTCTCCTGTGGGCGATCCGGGCCTTGGGAACCACCACCACACGACCGCCGCCCAGACATATGCGCCGGCAGAAATCAATGGATTCCCCATATGTGGTGAACCATGGGTTGATGCCTTCGGTGGATCGCAATGTGGTCAACGGCACCAAAGCGCCTGCCAGATCGACCGCGAACACGTCCTGTCGCCCATCATATTGTTCCTGATCGGGTTCGCCATCCACCACCAAGGATGTGACATCGTGGTTACCGGCATACAGACCGACGTCGTGCAACGTCTCGCCCTGCCAGTCAAGCTGTTTGGCACCAAGCAGCGATGCCGTGGGAGTATTGCGCCAGGCATCCAGCAACGATTCCAGGCAGTATTCATCGGCAGGCCTGGAATCGTCGTGCATCAGCCACAGGGCCTGCACCGATGGATCAAGATCGATCTTGCCGATCCCGCGCACAACGGCATTCGAGAAGGAGGTCGCGCCCTTGACGCCAAGCAGCACCACGCGGACGGTCTTGCCCTCCGGCATTTCGATGATCGGTCCTGCCGGGGAGGGAATGATTTCGAAGGACATCTGCATGGGCTGCATGATTCCGCCGGTGCAGTCCACCACCACAATGGTGCCTGGCAACATCCGCTGCGACAGCACTGCGGTGAAGGTGGACGGAAAGAAGCGCAGATCCTCCTCTACCGTTATCACCGCGGCGACGGATGCATCGACATCCTGACGATGAGAATATGGCCTGCTGTTCAGCAGGCCGGTCACGGTCTCTTGAATATCGCTGCTGGCAATGGAACTCATAGCTCAAGTGTACGCATGCGGAACGCCATGCGTCACGCACGCTCCCTACGTTCTTTCTTGTACCGACGACGCTCACGTTCGCTCATGCCGCCCCAGATGCCGAACCGTTCGTCATGGTCGATGGCCCATTTGAGGCATTGTTCACGAACCTCGCATTGCGCGCATACCCGCTTGGCGTCTCTGGTGGAACCGCCTTTTTCAGGGAAGAACGCTTCCGGATCGGTTTGCGAGCATAACGCCTTGTGCTGCCATGACACATCATCATCCTGCTTGAACAGCCCCCATAGTTCAGCAAGCGGATTTTCGGAGGAATCGCCGACAACGCCCCACATGCGTCCCTCCTTTATCTATAATGTGCACCTTCTGCAACGTCATAAATTACACACATGCAATTTGCTTTTGTCAAATTTCATGACGTGTCAATACCCTTGCTTTCGGCGTGATGTGGTACACCCTTCCTTCTTGTCCACGCGGATAAGGTGATTTGCCGTAGAATCGGTGAATCTCATGTGATGGGCCTATAATCACATGCTTTAGTAGTGTTATATGTTTTCAGGGTGCGTCGAACGATCGACGCGAGTACTTCAAGATCAGGAAGGCGATACCGTGACCTCTTCTCCTGCCGGCAACAAGCTTCCTAACATCAATGGCCTGCGTGACTCCAATCCAAGGCACAGCCTCGGGTACCGCGTGCAGCATCGCGCGCGGACCGTGGTCGCATCGGTCATCGTGGCCATGCTGGTGTTCGCGGGAACCGCAGCCGCCGCGACATGGCTGGACGTGGACAATGTCATTCAGCACCAGAAGGTGGATGTGATCGGACAAGGATCCGTGTCGGCCGAACCGACCATCATCGATCCGAATTCCGGCAAGCCGATCGAAATCCTGCTACTCGGTCAGGACTCGCGTGACGGTGAGGGGAACCAGGCCATCGGCGGCGACATGACGGGCAATCATCAGGCCGACACCGCCATGGTGCTGCAGATTTCCGCCGACCGCTCGGCCATCAATCTGGTATCCATCCCCCGCGATTCCTTGGTCGACGTTCCACAATGTGAGACTTCCAAGGGCACCATTCCCGCGCAATACGGCGTGATGTTCAACTCGATCTTCGCCGGCGCATACCAGACCGGCGGCGATCTGGCCTCTGCGGCCAGCTGCACGCTAAACGCCGTGAACAGTCTGACCGGCCTTAACATCCAGAATTTCATCGTCGTCGATTTCGCCGGTCTGGTGAAGATGATCGATGCCATCGGCGGCGTCGACATCTGCGTGCCGCAGGATATCGATGACCCCTACTCCACGTTGCAGCTGTCAAAGGGCATGCAGCATCTCGACGGCACTCAGGCCACGCAGTACGCCCGTACCCGCTACACCTTGGGGGATGGTTCGGATACCGCCCGCACCACGCGCCAGCAGTATCTGATCAAACAGTTGATGAGCGAAGCCCTGAGCAAGAACCTGTTCACGGATACGGCACAGCTGTACCAGTTGGCGAAATCCGCACTGGAATCCCTCAATATCTCCGAAGGCATGGCCGACACCGCCGCTCTGGTCGGCCTGGCCATGAGCCTGAAGAACTTCAACATGTCGCACCTGTACACGCAGACCGTCCCAGTGGTCGCGGCGCCGTCCGATCCAAACCGATCCGTTTGGGCCGATAACGCCGACGAAGTATGGGCCAAGATGCGTGAAGGCAAGTCGCTCTTCGAATCAACCGAGACAAACGCAACCAGCACTGATTCGACGACCACCGACGGCACCACTGAATCCCAGAACACCGATGAGAATTCCGGCGAACAGGCGCAATCCACCGAAACCCCCGACGCGACGACCGGCCTCATCACCCGAGCCGACGGCACACTGATCGACCCGAACACCGGCGGCACCGTCGATCCGGAAGATGGTTCGATTCATGATGCAACCACCGGTCAGTACATCGGCATCGCAGACCGTTATCTGAATGCCACGGTATGTGCCGTTCCGGCAAAGAACTAGGCCGTTGACGACTCTTCCCGGTTCCACTCGGTGTAAATGGGTGTAGGGACGATTCGTACTGGAGGAACTATGACCGAAGAAACCGGCGGCACTGAGCCGCACGGGACACCGCCAAGCTTCATTCCGTCCGCAGGGCGTCGAAAGTCGACATCACAGTCACGCAAGCCGGCGGCCCAGGGTGCTGCTTCGCAGATTCCCAGCTTCTCCCCTGCTGCGAAGCCGGCGCGTTCCAGCACGGGTGTGTCAGGTGACGCCCCGCGTAGTTTCCAACCGTCCGCGACCCGTCCTTCCAATGTCCCTCGCCGCATCACTCCCTCAAACCGCGACGCCCAATCACATGGTGACCGGACGCATGCGAGCCAAACCCCTGCCTCATTCGCTCCGGCAAACGCGCGAACAGGGCAGGTGCGGGGAACGACTCAGATCAGCAGGGCATCCTCCGCCCCCGCTGCACGGGGAGCCTCCGCAGGCACGGCATCGGCCGTAAAAATGAAGTCACACAACCGCCATAATCCCGGCCGCATAGCACTCACGGTCCTGTTGGTGCTGATCATGGCGCTTGGACTGTCCGTTTTCTCCGCTTGGAACTGGGTGGACGGCCAGCTCAACAAGAAATCCTGGCTCACAAGCAAGGCTGATACGGCTGGGGAAAGCTGGCTCATTCTCGGATCCGACGAACGAGACGGCACCACCGGCGACACCGGAGAGGTCACCGGTTTTCGCACCGATACGATTCTGGTACTGACCAAACCGGCGTCAGGCCCTTCGTCGCTGATTTCCATTCCTCGCGATTCCTTGGTGGAGATTGATCAGCAGTATATGAAGATCAATGCCGTCGCCCAGCTGTATAGCGGCAAGCAATTGGTCAACGAGGTCGAGGACATCACCGGACAGAAGATCAACCATGTCGCGTTGATCCAGTTTGGTGGCCTGGTCAAGGTCGTGGACGCGCTTGGCGGGGTCGAACTGTGCTACGACCAAGATGTGGACGATCCGTATTCGAGTCTGAATTGGACCGCCGGCTGCCATACCGCGGATGGCAACACCGCTTTGGCGTTCTCCCGTATGCGTTACGCCGATGCACAAGGTGATTTCGGCCGCGCGGCGCGGCAACGACAGGTCATTAACGCCATCGTCAAAAAGGCCGCGTCCCGACAGACCCTGATGAACTTCGCCAAGGCCAAAACCGTGGCCCAGGCCGCATTGAGTTCCGTGACGGTGGATGAGAAGGCTTCCACCGCTTCCCTGCTGCGCATGGCGTTGGCGTTCAAGAGCGCATCCGGAGACAAGGGCATCTCGGGAAGCGTGTATTGGACGGATCCCGATTATTATGTCGACGGCGTCGGTTCGAGCGTACTGCTCGATGAGCAGAAGAATCTCGATCTGTTCTCGCAGCTCGCAACGGGCAAGCACGCCTCCGGCACCGTGGGAACGCTGGCCGAGCAAAGCTGACGACACGCCGGAGGATGTGGATAACCTACGTCCTCCGACCACAACCCCCGATTCGACTTGCTCCTTGTTCGTGGCGGCGTCCAGACTGCCGTCATGAACAACGCTCACCATCCCCAACTCGACGATGACCGGCTCATGTTGCTCAGTTGGTCCACTCCGGTACTGGCGCAGTTCGTCATGCTGATCATCATGTGCATGCAACGTCACTGGCTGTATGTGCTGATGCTTGCTCCGGGATTGCTCGGCAGCGCACTGTCGCTGGCCGTGATGGCGATACGGTCGAGACGTGCCCGTCAGGCGACGTCGCAGGCGGATACCGGCATCTCCAACAGCCAGACATCGCCCGACGTGGCCTGGCAATCGAGCCGGTCGTCCGATCTCTCACGAATTCCCTGCATCGACTTCGAGCAATTGCATCATCTCGATGACGATCCGTTGATATGGCGCAGCATAGTACGCCGCTGGTTCGAGACCAATTCCTCCGGCTGCGACATCGGCATGACTGCTCATGCACCGTTCGCGATCGATCTGGTTCACGCCGGACCCCATGCCATGGTGGCCGGCACCACCGGATCGGGAAAGTCCGCTCTGCTCATCAGTTGGTGCATGGCACTGTCCATACGGTACAGTCCGGAAGCGTTGCATTTTGTCTTTCTTGATTTCAAGGGCGGATCGACGTTCAACATGTTGGAGCATCTGCCCCATACCGTCGGCAACGTATGCGATCTCGACCTATCGCATGCCATACGTGCCTTGAACGCCATCGAACGGGAACTGATACGGCGTGAGGCGCTGGTCAGTGAGGAGCGGGTATCGCACATCAATCAACTGAAGCATCCACCGGCACAGCTCGTGGTGGTCATTGATGAATTCCATGCCCTGCGCGATCGGCTGCCCGACTACATGCAACGACTCAATCGGCTCGCCTCGTTGGGGCGGTCACTGGGCATGCATCTGATCGTCTGTACCCAGAATCCCGTGGGGCAGGTGCATGCCGACATGAAGGCCAATATCTCGCTGAACGTCTGCCTGCGAGTCACCGATCGGATGCAATCCCACGAATTGATCGGCACCAATGCCGCCGCAGACATCAGTCCCTCCATGCCGGGAGGCGCCTATTGCCATGACGGCCAACGAGTCATGGGGTTCCGTTGCAGTGCGGTACGTCATGTTGAGACATTGGTCGATGCCATCGACACCGCCGCACGCTTCCATGGATGCACGCTCCAACAACCTCTCTTTTCGGCACCGCTCGCCGAACATGTGACCATGCGGGATTTGCGGATGCTCGGCGATGAACCTTGGCATGGCATACCGTTCGCGCTGGCGGATAACGGCGTCGTCGTCGAGCCCATCTCCCTGGACATCGCTCACGGCAATATCGCCATCATCGGCGCCTATGGCCACGGCAAGACGAATCTTCTGCTGCATTGCGCATCGCAGTTGTATCTGAGCGGCATGCGCATGGTGCGATACACCTACAAGATACGGAACGTCTACCATACCAGCGGAGAAAACCATGATGCCCGGCATACGCGCGATACCTACGTTTCCGAAGGCCACGGGCGTCTTGCCTGGTTCGTGGACGATGCCGACGATCTGCTCGATCCATTTCGCACCGATGATGCGGCCAACGACCTGCGCATGGCATTGGCGGATCCCGATGTCACCGTAATCTGCGCCGTGGAGAAGCCGAATGCCGTACTCGCTGACCGATGCCCCACCCGTATCGTGTTCCCGACCGGAGATCGGACCAATGACCTGATGAACGGCATTCCGGGCCCGATACTGGATGGATTCGAACCCGATGATTACATGATTGCCGGCCGTGCAGTGTTCATACGTCAGGCGTCGGCCTGTCTTGTCCAGTGCGTGGAGCGGAAGGATTTCTCAGGCCCGAGTGATTCTTTTTAGCAAGGACTCTTGAAAAGTCGTGTGATTCGTGGTTATCTGAGTAACAGACTTACAGTGCCACTAAGGCAGGAGGAAGGCGAATATATGAGCAGTGCTTTTGATTGGCGAGCCAAGGCCGCGTGCCGTGACAAGGATCCGGAGCTGTTTTTCCCGGTCGGTAACACCGGTGCCGCCTATCAGCAAATTGAAGAGGCCAAAGCCGTCTGCCGTACCTGCAAGGTGATTGATGCGTGCCTGAAGTGCGCGCTCGACACCAACCAGGATTATGGCGTTTGGGGAGGCCTCAGTGAGGATGAGCGCCGCGCCCTGAAGCGTCGTGCCATGCGGGCACGCCGTTCCCAGGCTATGCAGATGCAGGTCTGATACGGTTTTCGGCCCACATCGATCGTAATCATAAGGCCGGTCGGATTCACAAGGATTGAATCCGACCGGCCTTTCGTTTTTTTCGGTACAGCTCGTCCCGGGTCAGTCCTGGGCCGCACGCAGCTTCATATCCAGCACCACCCGGGTGCCCCCGCCATGGCGTGGCTCCCAACGCACGGTGCCGCCAAAATCATTGGTGACGAAGGTGTTGATGATTTGTGTGCCCAACCCGGAACCGGAGGAACGTGCCATGCCATCATGTTCTTCGTTGGCCAGACCCGTACCATCGTCCTCGACCACAACATTGAGGTTGTTGCCACCACGACCCACGGAAATCGTAATACGGCCATCCTTGCGTCCCTCGAAGCCATGCTCCACGGAGTTGGTGATCAATTCCGTAAGCACCAGCGACAACGGCGTGGCGTCCTGCGCAGGCATCATGCCGAACTTACCGATGAAGTCGATGTTGATGTGCTGGTCGCGCATGGTGGCCAAATCGACGGCCATCTTCAACAGGCTGGAAATGACCTTGTCATAGTCCACGATCTCGTCGGCGGTCTGGCTCAGGCCCTCGTGCACCATGGCGATGGTCTGCACACGACGCTGGGCCTCCTTCAGCTCTTTCTTGACCTCTTCGGACTTGGTCTTGCGTGCCTGCAACCTGAGCAGCGCGGAAACCGCCTGCAAATTGTTCTTCACACGATGATGGATTTCGGAGATGGTCGCATCCTTGGTCTGCAACTCCTTCTCACGGCGACGCAGTTCGGTGACGTCACGGCAAAGCACGATACCGCCACAGCGTCCATTGGTATCCATCAATGGCAATGAGCGCATCGAGACCGCCGACTTGTTGGCGTCCAGCTCGGAATCGACCGCCGCCTTGCCGCTCAGGACCAACGGCAGCGTCTCCAGCACCGGATCGTTCTCATGCAGCAGTCTGGTGCCGATCTCACTGAGGTACTCCCCCTGCATCGTGCTGACCGAGCCGAGCCTACGGAAGCAGCTGATGGCGTTCGGAGAAGCGTAACGTACGATGCCGTCAACAGTCAGCACAATGAAGCCGTCGGATACACGGGCGTTATGCCGCTGGTTCATGATCGGGTTACGGTACGGGAACTGACCTCGCGGAATCATCTCATACAACTGCTTGCCTGCACCGATGCTTTCGGATTCGTACCGGCCGTTCGATTCGCGCGTCGCCATATTGGTTTCGCGAACCACCAGACCGAGCGTCTTGCCATTGTGACGTACGGGCGCATACACGTTGCAGACCGTAGAGTTGCCGACTTTGCGCAGCACCGTGGAACGGAACACCGTTTCGGAGCACATGGCGGCATCGAGTTCGCCGGTCATATCCGCGGGCACTTCGTCGCCGACCACATCGTCGGTCCTCAAACTCATCACCGTGGACGGTCGGCATTGCTCGGCTATGATGTACTTCCCATCGCCGTTCTGCAGAATCAGCAGCAGATCCGCAAAACTCAGGTCTGCGATTACCTGCCAGTCAGCCACCAGATGATGCAGCCATTCGCGATCTTCGTCATCGAAATCCGGTCGAGTCGTCAGAATATGTGAGAAATCAGCCATGCACCCCATCATACGCAACGCACACGAGGATACGCGCGTCATGGTCCGTCGGTATGGCGAAGATGCCGCTTGACATATCCATATGTTACGGTAACGTAGGTTACGGTTCCGTAACATATAGTGGAGGCGCACGATGGCGAAACCCACCGAAGCAGAGATAGCGGCAAAACGCGCCGCAATTAGCGAAGCGCGAGAACAGGCGTTGCAGGCCAAAGCGGACGTGATTCGAATCAAGGCACGCAATCAGGCCGAGAACATCCGACGAAAGGCCGACGAGAAAGCCAAGCTGATCATCGCCAAAGGTGAAGCGCATGCGGCGAAGGTCGAAGGCATCGTCCCCGCGGAAATCGAACGCAAGATCCGCCTTGACGTGCACGGACGCCCCAAACCCATGTTGCGTGGCTGGCTTCACGCCATCGCCGCACCATTGGCATTGGCGGCCGGCATCGTACTGATCTGCCTGGCGCACGGGACGGGCCTGAAATGGGCGTGCGCGGTGTTCATGACCTGCTCGTTGGTACTGTTCGGCAATTCCGCCTGCTATCATCTGGGTGACTGGTCGCCTCGGGTCACCGACGTATTGCGTCGCATCGACCACATGAACATCTTTCTGCTGATCGCGGGAACATACACTCCCGTCTCGTTCGCCCTCAGCTCATTTTGGCGCGACTCCATCATCATCGGCATGTGGACGTGCACCATCGTGGCGCTGGTCATCCATGTGATCTGGATCAGTGCGCCGCGTTGGTTGTATGTGATCGTCTACATCTTCTTCGGCGTTTCCGGCGTCGCCTTCATGGGTCTGTTCTGGATTTCTCCGTATGCCGGGCCTGCGGTCGTGGTGCTGCTTGCCGCCGGCGGCGCCTGCTATATCGCCGGAGCCATCGTCTACGGCCTAAGAAAACCCGACCCATGGCCGAAGGTGTTTGGGTTCCATGAAATCTTCCATCTGGGGACCGTAGCCGGATATGCCTGCCACATGGTGGCCATCTACATGGTGATCGTGCAATTGTGGACGATTATGGCATAGCCTGCCGGTTCGTGGCCAGTGGCCGTATGACGGCTGCACATACTAAAGGAGCGGGTCCCGTCATGTTTCGACGGGACCCGCTCTTCGTACATCACATTGGCGACGTGCTCACCGCATTCAGACGAGCGGCTTGGCGTCCTTGATGGTCACGGAAATCTCGCGGCCGTTCGGAGCCGTGTACGACACGGTATCGCCGGCATGCGCACCATTGATGGCCGCACCGATCGGCGATTCCGGACTGATGATGTCATAGTCGGTGGCGATGGAAAGATCGCGCGTTCCCAGCACATAGACCAATTCACGGCCGTTGAGTTCAAGCGTCACCACGGAGCCATCGCCGACCTCACCCTCCTTGGGGGCGGTCAGGATCTTCGCATTGCGCAATTTGACGGTCAGCTCGTCGATACGGCCCTGATTTACACGCTGAGCCTCGCGAGCCGCCTGATAGCCGCCGTTTTCACTCAGATCGCCTTCGGCACGGGCCGCGGAGACCTTGGAGAGAATTTCGTCACGATACTCGCCTTCACGCCAAGCGAGCTCTTCTTTCATCTTGTCATAGGCTTCCTGCGTGAGTAGCAGCGTCTTTTCTTCGGCCATATTGCGTCCTCCTTGACCTTGGAAGAATGATACCCGGTTGTCAGCGGGTGGAGATGATGTCGATTACGAACACCAAGGTGTCGTCACCGCCGATACCGGCCTGTGGCACGCCACGAGAACCGTAACCATACTCCGGCGGAATGGAGACCATAAGGCGGGAGCCGACATTATGCCCCGGAACGGTCTGATCCCAGCCCTTGATGACCTGCCCTACGCCAATGCCGAAGCTGGCCGGCTGATGACGGTCGAAACTGGAATCGAACGGAGTGTCCTTGCCCCAGACCACACCATGGTAGTTCACGGTAACGGTATCGCCGCGGCGGACCATCGGCCCGTTGCCTTCGAACAGCTCCACGACCTTCAGACCGGCCGGGGCGGTCTCGGACGGGAACTCGAACGCCGGACGATCGCCGAATTCGCCGGTTGCGGTAGGCATTTCAGATGCCATGATGAACCTCCTTGAAAAACACAATGCCACTTAGATTAGCACTAATTCAAACTAGCATTCAACGACGTTGACCGCCAGACCACCCCTCGAGGTCTCCTTATATTTGGCCATCATGTCCTCACCGGTATCCTTCATGGTCTTGATGGCCTGATCGAGACTGACGATATGCGTGCCATCCCCCAACATGGCCATGCGCACCGCATTGATGGCGGTGTTGGCGGCCATGGCGTTGCGTTCGATGCAGGGAATCTGCACAAGTCCGCCGACCGGATCGCAAGTCAATCCCAGATTGTGTTCGATGCCGATTTCGGCGGCGTTCTCAACCTGTCGCGGCGTACCTCCCATCACGGCACACAGTCCTGCCGCCGCCATGGAACAAGCCGTTCCGACCTCCCCTTGGCATCCGACTTCGGCGCCGGAGATTGAGGCATTGCGTTTGAACAGATAACCGATCGCTCCTGCGGTAAGTAGAAAGGTGACCACGCCTTCCTCACCGGCATGATCGACGAAATGCCAGTAGTAGTGCAGTACGGCCGGTATGACGCCTGCGGCGCCGTTGGTGGGTGCGGTGACGATTCTGCCGCCGCCGGCATTCTCCTCCGATACCGCCAGCGCGAACAGATCGACCCATGCCGCATCGGACGATTCGAGTACGGCATCCGCACGGCGGCGGTCACTGCCAAGCACATCGCTGTTGGACGCAAGCCTGGCATACATCTTCGGTGCCCTGCGCGGCACTTCGAGCCCGCCGGGAAGCACCGTCTCCATGGTGTTGCAGCCATGCTGCACGCATCGACGCATCACACGCCACACGTTATCCAGCTCGCTGCGCACCTGCACCGCCGAACGCATGGCCGTCTCATTGGCCCACACCATGTCGGCGATGTTCATATGATGCTCGTCGCACAATGCGATCAGCTCGTCGCAGGTCGTGAAGGGATACGGTACTGCGGCGGTATCAATGGAAGAATCATCGTCCCGTTCCGAAAAGGCGTTTCCTGCCGGAGGCCGATCGTGGATGCCGATCATCGGATCCTCGACGGATCCTCGACGGACGAATCCTCCCCCGATGGAATACCAAACCTGTTCCTCGATCAGATTGTCGTACGCATCGAAGGCCTGGAATCGCATGCCATTGGGATGGGCCGCCATACGATGCCACACATCCATCACCACATCATGCGCGTAGTCGAACGGAATACGATGCGTGCCGTTCAGCGACAGCTCACCCGACCGCTCGCATTCCTGCCGAATGGTGTTCACATGGTCAGTATCGACGCTTTGCGGCATATTGCCTTCCAGCCCGGCCACTGTGGCTCTATCGGTACCATGCCCCAATCCGGTAAGCGCCAAGGATCCATACAGCACGGTTCGCACGCGACCTACCCGTTCGAGAGAACCGTCACGTTCCAGCGCGGTCACGAATTCATGAGCCGCGACCATGGGTCCGACGGTATGCGAGGAACTTGGACCAACACCAATCTTGAACATTTCAAGAATGCTGAACACGAGCACCCTGCCTTCCTGAACGACAGCCGTACGAATCCGGACATTCAGTACAGCACAGAGAACATGCGAATCATGATAAGCAGCCCTACAAGGCCAACCACAATTTCCGCAATGAGCATAGCGATGGCCATGCCCTTGCGATTGGCGAGTTCGACATCCAGCAGTTTCGCCAGCAAAAACGCGATGAAGCCCAATGCCGCACCATTGAGCGCAATGGCCCCGACCTGCCCGTTGGTGAGCACGGATTCACCTACGTTGGCCAATACGGAATTGATGGTTGCGGTAAAGACCAGCAGACTCCATACGCCATAGCCGATAAGTCCCACGGCGGCGTATCCGAAAGCACGGAATTTCTCGCGTAGTTTGAAGGTGAACGACTCGGAGCACCACAGCAGCGCGAAACCGACGACATAGGTGAAGGCCACCGCCATGAAACATGCTTCCAAAGCCCATGGCAGCAACGCCAGAGAGCTTTTCAGCAACGTGTAGTACAGCGGGGAGCATATCACCTCGCCGATGCAAAGCACCCCGCCGATGATGATTGCCTGCGACAGCATCAGCGGAATATCGGTGGCGGGCTGTTCGATTACTGGTCTGGTATCTTTCGACGTCATGTCATTTTTCCGTTCGTATGAAATCTACGGGTTATCAACGCCAGTCAGTGTAATAACGGTATGTTTCGTATTCAGTCCAACATGGATACGCCAATCCATGTTGGAGCCACATTGCACATTCATCGGCGGATATCAATCACATGGCATTGCCCAGCTTGGCTCGGAGTCACTGCCACCTGCTTTTCCGTGCCTCCAGTGGGACTCGAACCCACAATCCGAAGAGGTCGATTTTAAGTCGACTGCGTATACCGATTTCGCCATGGAGGCATATCGTCCCCGAAAGGACGATGCGAAGACATTATGCCACGTCAGCGCGCAGCAAGCAATCTGGTGCCGTAATCCAGCACGATACCGTCAAGCAGGCCATGTTCGCTGGCCATGAAGGAATCGATGGCCTGACCATGGTCGGCCTGCGCCGCCTCGGAAACCCTGGCAAGCACGCGACTCCACACCAGCGCACCACCACCGACCACATCCACACGACCGGGATGAATGGTCTTGTAAGTCAAACGCTCCTCACGCGGCATGCGCAGGAACCTGTCATCCACCGCGAATGCATCCTCAAGGGTGCAGCGTGCTCCGTCGACCACGGAATGATCGTATTCGGTCAGCCCCATCGACAGTGCGGTCATCGTAGTCACCGTGCCCGACACGCCGATGATGGTGCGTGCCTTGCCTGCGGGAACGGTCCGGAATGCTTCGTCGATGTGCTCGTCGATATCTTGGATGGCTTCGTCGATCTGCGCTTCGGTCGGCGGATCGTTCCTGAGATGGCGTTCGGTCATGCGTACCGAGCCGATGTTCATGGAGAAGGCCGCCTGCACCTGCGTGACCGGCTTGGTCACACCGTCACCGCCCAGCACCAGTTCGGTGGAGCCTCCGCCCAGATCGACCACCAGATATGGGGCTTCGACATCCCTACGTACGATGCTCGTCGCACCAAGGAAACTCAGATCGGCTTCTTCCGTTCCGGGAATGACTTCCGGACGGACGCCGAGAATACGCTCGATGGCATCCTCGAACTCTTCACGATTCTCGGCGTCGCGAGTGGCCGAAGTAGCCACGAAGCGAATGCCATCGACCGGATGTTCAGCCAATACCCCGGCGAACTCACGAGCGGCCGCATAGGCACGTTCCAACGCCTCATCGGCGAAACGGTGGGTCTTGTCGACATCCTGCCCCAGGCGGATTACGCGCAGAATGCGGGGCACGATGTCTTCCACGCCGTTCTCATCCACACGGGAGACCTTCAAACGGATTGAGTTCGTGCCGCAATCGATGCCGGCAACGGTAACAGACTTCATCTTCTCACCTTGGGTTTTCACTATGGTTTACGTTCACGCTTCGATATCGACCGCACAGCGGCACACGTTCGGGTCGAATTCGTCACGAATGGCTTGAAGGGCGAGATCACCGATCGGATTGGCACCCGACCCCATAACCAGCGTCTGGGCTAGCAGTGCGTGCAAACATTTGACGCGCACCGGCATACCACCCGCACTGGTGCCCTCGATATGCTCCTCGCTATCGCCTACGGCTTTGGCGATCTCGTGACGGAACGCCAAATACAGCTCATGAGCCCGCTCATATTGAGCCTTTACCTCCGCATCTTCGGCCAGCAGGTCGTTGTATTCCTTCATCCTGCCTTCAGCCTCGATATGGGAAATGGCCTTCACCGCTTCGGGGCCGGTAAGATAGCAGGTCGTAGGGAAGGGCACTCCCCCAGGCAGCAACGGTCGGGTCACCACAGCCAGTGGGCGTCCGCACGCGCATCGGGCACCGACGGCGATCATGCCTCGCGGGTAACGACCAAGCTGCTTGTTCACCGTGTCAATGTCCTGATCGGTCGCCGGGGTGGCCAGTACCTTCGCCGCGAGGGTTTCGGCTTGTTCGATGATCGTCATGTCCTGTGTCACTCCTATTGCGCTCCTGACTGTGATTGGTCGTTGTTCTGTGTATTTGCGGATGATTCGTCTTGCTGTCCGTTGCTTTCCGTCGTACCGCCATTTGCAGCCGCCTTCTTGTCATCGGCCTGATCGGCCTGTTTGAAGGAATAAGCCATCTCCTTATACCACGGCAACGACGTCTTCTGCGACTTACTCTGTGAGGCGTCATTGGCGTTCGCGGCGCTTTCGCCGGTCACGGCTTCGGGATGCTGCACCCGGATGGCCTGCTCCCCCGGAAAAACGAATCCAAGACGGTCGCGGGCCTGAGCCGTTACATAGGCTTTGTCATCCCATCTCGCAATGTCGTTCTCCAGCTCCTGCTTCTGGGCGATCAGCGACGCCTCCTGTTTTTTCAGCCCGTTGAGTTCCGCCAGATTCAATGCGTAGGTATGGAAGGTTGACACCAACTGGATGGCCCCCAACGCCACGATAAACAATGACACGAAAAAAGCGATCGGCCCTGCGCTGCTATATCGGGCCGTGCCTTTCGCCTTGGACTTGCCTTTGCCGGTCCTGCGTGTCTTTGTACTCATAGCAATGAAAATACCCGCCGCATTCGACGAGGGATGCGGCGGGCATTTCAATCAGCACTTACCAGCGCGGTCTCACTTGGCGATGTACTTCTTGCAAGCCTTGAAAGCGCTGTAGCCGGCGTACTGAGCGGTGGAGCCGAGCTCCTCCTCGATCTCGAGCAGACGGTTGTACTTGGCGATACGCTCGCCACGGGCCGGGGCACCGGTCTTGATCTGGCCGGTGTTCTTTGCCACGGCGAGGTCGGAAATGGTGGTGTCCGGGGTTTCGCCGGAACGGTGGGAGACCATGGAGGTGAAGCCGTTCTTGGTGGCCAGCTCGATGGCGTCGAGGGTTTCGGTGACGGTACCGATCTGGTTCAGCTTGACCAGCAGGGAGTTGGCGGCGCCGAGCTCGATGCCCTTGGCCAGACGTGCCGGGTTGGTGACCAGCAGGTCATCGCCGACGAACTGCAGACGATCGCCGAGCTTGGCGGTGATGGCGGCCCAGTCTTCCCAGCCTTCTTCCTGGAACGGATCCTCGATGGAAACGATCGGGTACTCGTTGATGAGGTTCTCATAGAAGTCGAGCATGTAGCCGGCCTCACGGTCATCACCTTCGAAGTGATACTTGCCGGTCTCCTTGTTGTAGAACTCGGAAGAGGCCACGTCGAGGGAGATGCCGATCTGCTTGCCCGGCTCATAGCCGGCGGCGGAGATGGCGTCCATGATGTAGTTCAGGGAGTCCTTGTTGGACTTCATCTTCGGCGCGAAGCCGCCCTCGTCGCCGAGGCCGGTAGCCAGGCCTTCCTTCTTCAGGACGTTCTTCAGGGTGTGGTAGACCTCGACGCCTGCGCGCAGAGCCTCGCTGTAGGTATCGAAGCCGTACGGGGAGATCATGTACTCCTGGATGTCGGTGGCGAAGTCAGCGTGAGCGCCACCGTTCATGATGTTCATGTTCGGAACCGGCAGGATGTGGCCGTTGGTGCCGCCGATGTAGCGGTACAGCGGCTGGCCCGCGGATTCAGCGGAAGCATACAGAGCGGCCAGGGACACGCCGAGGATGGCGTTGGCGCCCAGACGGCCCTTGTTCGGGGTGCCGTCGAGCTCGATCATGACCTCGTCGAGAGCGCGCTGATCGGAAGCGTCCATGCCGATGACCTTCGGAGCGATCTCTTCGTTCACGGCCTTGACGGCGTTGAGCACACCCTTGCCCATGTACACGGACTTGTCGCCGTCGCGACGCTCCCAAGCCTCGGCTTCACCGGTGGAAGCGCCGGAGGGAACGAGACCCAGGCCCTGGGCACCGTCTTCGGTGTCGAGAACGACCTCAACGGTCGGGTTGCCGCGGGAATCGAGAATCTGACGCGCGTAAACGCTTTCAATTACTGCCACAACTACTCCTTATAAACGTTAGGTTGTAATGACAATGCCTAGAATAGTGCGTTTTGTGGACGTAGCGCAAACTTTTCCGACACGAATCATGTGAACGCTCACATACATCTGCGGACATCCTCACTTGCGAGGGGTGGGAGACCAATCGAGGTCGTCCAACAGTTGATCCGTCCACTGCACCACCTCGTCGGAGCCCATCGGCTTCGACCCGAGCGAACCTGCAAAGGGGGCGGGAACCAGATACGTCTTGGTGACCGGTCTGTACTGGATGCCCTTGTAGATCCTGGCCATGCGAAGCTGCACGGATTCACGCGGCTCGAACTTGGCCACACGCACATTACGGCCCTGTGCGATGATCTCGGTGATGCCAAGCCTTCGCGCCTTGGCCCGCAATCGAGCCACGTCGAACAATGCGCCGAATTCGGCCGGCGGCCTGCCATAACGGTCGGCAAGCTCGTCACGCAGTTCCTCGAGATCGCCTTCCGTACGGGCCGCGGCCAGCTTGCGATAGGCTTCAAGCCGTAGCTTGTCGGAATCGATATAGTCGACCGGAATGGACGCCTCGATCGGCAGGTCGATGCTCACGGCCACCGATTCGGTGCGTTCCGGCTCCTTGTACTGTTCCACGGCCTCGGAGACCATGCGCACATACAGGTCGAAACCCACACCCTCGATATGCCCGCTCTGCTCATCGCCAAGCAGATTACCGGTGCCACGCAACTCCAGATCCTTCATGGCCACGTCGAAACCGGAACCGAGCGCCGTGTTCTGCGCGATGGTGGCAAGACGGTCATGCGACTGCTGGGTCATCGGCTTGGCCGGATCATAAAGGAAGTAGGCGTAGGCGCGTTCACGGCCGCGTCCGACTCGTCCTCGCAGCTGGTGCAGCTGACTGAGACCGAAACGATCGGCATGATCGACGATCAACGTGTTTGCGTTGGAGATATCAAGACCAGTCTCGATAATCGTGGTACATACCAGCACATCGATGTCACGATGCCAGAAGTCACGGATCACGCCATCGAGCTGCTTCTCCCCCATCTTGCCGTGCGCAATGCCGACATGCGCTTCCGGCACGAGTTCATGAATCTTCGCCGCGACGGACGCAATGTCCTGCACACGATTGTGCACGTAGAAGACCTGGCCACCACGTAGCAGTTCTCGACGTACGGCTGCGGTGATCTGCGCATCCTCATATGCGCCGACATAGGTGAGCACCGGCAGACGATCCTCGGGAGGCGTGGCCAGTGTGGACATCTCACGGATGCCAGTGACGGCCATCTCAAGCGTTCGTGGAATAGGCGTTGCCGACAGACTCAGCACGTCCACATTGGTGCGCAACGCCTTGAGCGTCTCCTTGTGCTCGACGCCGAACCGTTGCTCCTCGTCGATGATGACGAGTCCCAGATCCTTGAATTTGATTTTCGGATTGAGCAGCTTATGCGTGCCGATCACCACGTCGACGGTGCCGTCCTCCAGACCCGTAATGGTGTCGTTGATTTCCTTGGCGGTCTGGAATCGGCTCATTGCGGCCACATTCACCGGGAAGCCCTCATAGCGCTCGGTGAACGTCTCGAAATGCTGTTGCACCAGCAGCGTGGTCGGTACGAGCACGGCCACCTGTTTGGAATCCTGCACCGCCTTGAAAGCGGCACGTACGGCGATCTCCGTCTTGCCGAAACCGACGTCGCCGCAGATGAGACGATCCATCGGTACGGATCGTTCCATGTCGGATTTGACCTCGTCGATGGTGGTGAGCTGGTCGGCGGTCTCCTGATACGGGAAGGCATCCTCCAGTTCCTTTTGCCATGGCGTGTCTTTGCCGAAGGCGTAACCGGGCGTACGCTGGCGGGCCGAGTACAGTTTGACCAGATCCTCGGCGATCTCGTGCACGTGTTTACGTGCCTTGGCTTTGGTGGCCGCCCAATCGGAACCGCCCAGTTTGTTGAGTTTCGGCGCCTCGGCGCCGATATACTTGCTGATCTGATCGAGCTGGTCGGTGGGGATGAACAGTTTGTCGGCCGGGGCGCCGCGTTTGCTCGGCGCATATTCGATGACCAGATATTCGCGGGTGGTTTTGTTGGCGCCGGTACCGATAGTACGTTGACGCATTTCAACGAAACGTCCGATGCCGTGCTGCTCGTGCACCACGTAATCACCGGATTTCAGTTCCATCAGATCGATGGCCTTGCGCCGGCGCTTCGGGGTTTTGGCCTGGCCCGCAGCCGAAGTGCGGCCGGTCAGGTCACGCTCGGTCAGCAATGCCGTTTTCGCCGCATTATCCACGAATCCGTCAATGGCACGGGATCGCACGCACTCGAAGTTGGTGATGCCGGTTTCGTTGATGGCGCGTTTCAGGCGGGCCAACGTGCCTTGTGCGGCTGCCGTGATGGTCACGTCATAGCCAGCTGCGAGCAGCCCCTCAATGCCGGAGGCGGCCTTGTGCTCGTCACCACGATATTCGCCTGGATTCGAAGCATCGATTCGTACATGGCCGGGCAGACTGGAATCCACACCGAAACTGGTGAGTTTCCAAACGTCATGCTGCGAGAACGCAAGAGACGTTATGGTCTCTTCGAAGTCAAGAAAATTCGCCTGATCGAAGGTGATGGGCGCACCGCTGCCATGACCGGACGCGGCCACATGCCAGCTGGCAGCCAGAAACTCGTTGGCGGTTTTGGCCAGATCATCGGCGCCTCTGCGCAGTTTTTCCGGATCGGAAAGCATAATCAGCGCATTCGGCGGCAACATGCCCTGCACCGATTCCATGTCGTCGACGAGCGCCGGCAACAACGATTCCATACCCTCTACCGCAATGGCGTTGGCGATGGATTCCAGCATATCCTCGGCGTTGGGAATGGAACCGATCAGGGACTTCGCCCGATCGCGAACGGCGTCCGTCAGTTGCAATTCACGGCATGGCGTGGCCCAGACGCTGTCCAGCGGCTCTCCGTACGTACGTTGGTCGGAAGCATGGAACTGCTTGATGGCATCGATTTCGTCACCAAAGAATTCGATACGCACCGGATGCGGCAGCGTCGGCGGAAATACGTCGATGATGCCTCCACGCACGGCGAACTCTCCACGGTCCATCACAAGGTCCACACGCGTATAGGCGCTCTCCACCAATCGTCTCGACGCTTCATCGAGCGCCAATTCTTCGCCTTGCGTGAATACCAGCGGTTCGATGTCGCCAAGACCGGCCACTACCGGCTGAATCAGGGATCGCACCGGCATTACCAGAATGCGGATCGGACCGAACATGGCATTCCCCTCTTCGGGGTGTTTCAACCTGCGGAACACCGCCATGCGGCTGGCCACCGTATCGGCACGGGGAGACAGACGTTCATGAGGCAACGTTTCCCAAGCCTCCAACTGGGCCACATCCTGCGGGTCGCCACCGTACCAGGAACGAATCGCCTCAACCGTCTCCTCCGCCTCCCTCCCGGAAGCGACAACGAGCACGACCGGCCTGCTGCCGGCGGCACCGGCCGCCAGAGCCGGCCGTAGACCTTCGGGAACGCCTACGGTGATGCTGGGATCGATGTCGGATTCCGGTTCCTCGACCTCACCGGAAATCAGCGCACGGAAATCGTCATCCGTTTCCAGTACGTCAAGGATGCCGGACAGCTCAGCGGCCATTGAACTGCTCCTGAGCCTTGGCGAGACCGTCGAAGATGATGGTCTCGGCCGCATCGGCGCCATCGGCAAGGAATTCAGGCAACTGCCTGCGTTGGTCCGGCCCGAATCCGCCCAACACCCAGTTCACCGTATTGTCGTGGGCGTGCGCACCGCGTTGGGCATGGCCTACGCCCATACGCACACGGGCGTATTTCGGCGTGCCAAGCGAACAATCAATGGACTTGATGCCGTTGTGTCCGCCGGCGGAACCTCCGGACTTGACCTTGATGCGGCCGAAATCAAGGTCCATGTCGTCATGGACTACCACGATATGATTCGGTTCAATCTGGTAGTACGAGCTGATGGAAGCCACCGCATTGCCGGAATCGTTCATGTAGGTCAGCGGTTTGGCCAGAAAGAACTTCACATTGCGGCCCGACAGGTTCATTACGCCTTTGCCGAGCATGGCCAGCCCCTTGTGATCGGAGAAATTGACCGACCAGCGTTCCGCCAGCAGGTCGGCTGTCATGAATCCCATGTTGTGGCGCGTTCCTTCGTACTTGGAGCCCGGATTGCCCAATCCTGCAATCAGCCAGAAATCAGATGCCATCGTTCTTTCCTACGTTCCCGTTCTACTGTTTCCTCTGTCGTTGACCGGGAAAATTGTACTTACAGGTCGAGATACCAGTAACTCATGTCACGCATGGTGCCGTTGGAATCGGTGGCGGCCGCCGGCATCAGGCCGAATTGAGTGAAGCCGAAACGCCTCATCAGCGCGATGGAGCCGGCATTGTCGGCGAAGATGATGCCGCAGGCCTTGCGCATATTACGCTTGCGGCATTCCTCAAGCAGCTTCGTCAGGGTGTAGGTACCCACGCCCTTGCCCTGCCATGCAGGATCGACGTAGTAGGCCAGATCGGTGACGCCGTCGTAGCCGGCACGGTCATAGAACACGGACAACGCACCGAAACCGACCGTCTGCGGATTACCGTCGTCATCCGCCGCTTCGACGACGAACACCGCATATGGATCTTGGTGCGATTCGACCCAGACCTTGCGTTGTTCAAGGGTGCGCGGTGAAAGGTCGGCTGAGGAACCGCCGGCGATGACGGCGGCATTATAGATGCCGGTGATGGCCCTGAGGTCGTGCTCACCGGCGATTCGATAGGTATATTCGGTCATGGTTGCCTACCATAGCGTTCCCGAATAACGAAAGAGGAGCCGCATCCACACTCGCGGACACGACTCCTCTCCGAAAAGACGCACAGGGAAGCTACTGCTCGAGTTCGATGGCCTTGTTCAAGGCTTCCTGCAGCTTCTTCTGCGCCTCACCGTAGGCGCTCCAGTCACCCTTCTTCATGGCGGCGTCGGAATCCTTCATTGCTTGGGCGGCATCGTTCAGCGCGTTCTTCAAATCGCCGCTTGCCGTGCCGCTCGTGTCATTTCCGGTGCTCGAATCCGTGGATCCGCCTTGCGAGGTATCACCCTGCTGGCCGCTGGAGTCGGTTTTGCCATCCGTCTTACCGGACGAAGTACCGCCTTCGACGTTCTCGGCGTCACCGGCGGATGCTCCGGAATTGCCGCCGAACACCTGATCAAGCGCCTCGTCCAAGGTGTTGGCGAACCCGACCTGATCGCCGAAGGCCACAAGCACCTTCTTCAGGAGCGGGAAGCTCGTGGAACCGGAGGATTTCACGTACACCGGCTGGACGTACACCAGACCACCGCCAAGCGGCAAGGTGAGGAGATTGCCTCGCTGAACGTTGGTGGAACCGGATTCGAGCAGGTTCAATTCCTTGGATACGTCTGCCGAGGCGTTGAAGTTGTTCTGTGCCTGTCCCGGACCGGGCACATTGGAGTCCTTCGGCAACTCCTGCAATCGGATGGTGCCATAGTTCGAACCGATTTTGCCCTTCTCGTTGCCCGCATCGGAATCGACCGACAGGAAGCCGGTCAGGATCTCTCGTGTCGAGGAACCTGCCGGAATATACGATGAGGTGAGCGAGAACACCGGCTCGTTGGATCCGCCGGTCTGCAAGGTCAGGTAATACGGCGGCTGCAGAATGTCACGCTGCTGGGCCTGCTGCGATTCGGTCGGATCGACCGGGGTCTGCCAGAAGTCCTCGCCGGAGAAGAACTGGTTCGCGGAAGACACATGATACTTGGCGAGCAGCTCACGCTGTACCTTGAACAGACTTTCCGGATAACGCAGGTGACTCATCAGATCGCCGGAGATTTCGGAAAGCTGATGGTACTGGCCGGGGAAGATCTGTTCCCATGCCTTGATGACCGGATCGGATTCGTCCCACACATACAGATCCACCGAACCGTCATAGGCGTCGACGGTGGCCTTCACCGAATTACGGATATAGTTGGCGTTCTGCGAATTCAAACCCGTGACGGTGGACGAGGTCTCCGTGGTGGAGTCCTTGGTCGCATCTCCCAAATCGGTCATCTGCGAGTATGGGTAGGCATCGGAGGTGGTGTAGCCGTCGACGATCCACTTCACACGCCCGTCGACCACGGCAGGATACACGCGGCCGTCAAGGGTCAGGTACGGAGCGACCTTGGCCACGCGTTCCTTCGGGGAACGATCGTAGAGAATCTGCGAATTGGCGTTCACACGATCGGAGAAGAGAATCTGATCGGAACCGAAACGAATCGCATACAGCAGACGGGAGAAGATGTTGCCGATCTTCGGACCACCATCGCCCTTGAAGGTGTTGGTGGCACCTTCAGAGCCGGTCGGGTAGTCGAATTCCCAGGATTTGGTGCCATCAGGAGCGCCCACGATGGAGTATTCGGAGGCGTTCGGGGAGAAATAGATGCGTGGCTCGTATTGTTCGGAATCCGTCAGTTTGCCTTGGGTGGGGATGCCGGATTCGAAGAACTTCGGCTGGCCATCGCTGGTCACCTTGTTGCCATAGGCGGCGACCACGCCATAACCGTGCGTGTATACGGTATGGTCATTCACCCAATTACGGTTGTCAAGGCCGTCAAGATCAAGTTCGCGGGCCGCGATGACGGTGTCTTGGCTCACACCGTCCACCTCATATTTGTCGACCGACAGCGTGTCGGCAAAGGTGTAGTACTGCTTGGACTGCTGCAGCTGCTTGAAGGTCGGCGAGACGATCTGCGGGTCAAGCAGTCGGATCTGCGCGGTGGATTCGGCGGAATCGGCCAACGCGCCGGCCTCGCCTTCGGTGGTGGCCTTATATTGCTCGGTCTTCACTTTGTTCAGGCCGTAAGCGACGCGAGTGGCGTCGATGTTGCGTTGGATGTAGGTGGATTCCATCTCCTGCGCGTTCGGATTGACACGGAAACGCTGCAACAGCATGGGCCATGCAACGGTGAGCACCAGGCTGACGACAACGGCGGATGCGATGGCCACGGTCGGCACCTTCCACGCCTTCAACGCTTCGGAGGCACGCACGGCGATAGGAGCCTGGCCTTCCAGAGCATGGGATTTCATAATCCATATGCCCAACACCACACCGAGGATGGCGGTGATGGCGGCCATGACGAAGGTGACCGGAATGGTGGCGTTCACCGTGGTGTAGGTCGCGCCGGTAATGCGACTACCCTCCGTCGTGAGGGTGGAGAACACGCCGACCACCTGGTTGGCGGCCCAAGCGAACATGTTGAGCATCAGCCAAATGCCGATCTGACGGCGGGCACGCTTGGTGATGTTAAACAGACCACGGCCGTTGACCGGCATGGTGATGCGGATGCCGCCCATGAGCACATGCGTGATGACGGAGAAAATGATGCCGGCGAGCAACAACAGCGATACGGCCGACATGATCAGACGCAGTCCAGGCAGCACGAACACGTAGAAGCCGTTGTCAAGTCCGAATTGCGGATCGGTGGTACCAAAGCTCTGCGCATTGAACATGAGCAGGATTTCGGACCAGTTCGAGTTGAACTGTGCACCGAAGATCAGGCCTACGATCAGCGAGACGACCACGGCCACGCGACGGGCGTTTCTGGAACTCACGCCCTTGCCTATTTCGATGGTGTCGCCCTTGACACGGATGGTGGAGCCGTCGGCTGCGTCCGGACGCGCCCGAATCGCCAAGGTTGCGGATATGAAGCTGACACCGGCAAGCAACAGCGCATAGGCGATCCACAGACCGATCCTGGTGCCCAGCTGCGTCCATATCACACTTTGGAAACCAAGTTGGTCGTACCACATGACATCGGTGATGAACTGCGCCAATGCGAAAAACAAGCCGACGACGATGGCCAAGGCCAGAACTATGCCGATGAGAATCTTGTTGCCGCGCGATGCTCCTTTTCGGGGGCGGTTGGGACGCCGGGCGATACGCGGACGGGAAGGACCTTTCGGAGGCACGCTCGAACCGGACCGCGAAGTGGTGTCGCCATCGGTCTCGACATTGAGGATGATCGGATCATCATTCGAGGAACGTTGCCTGTCGGAACGGTTCGCACCTTCCGAAGGATCGAACAGGGGGCCAAACATATCGAAGAAAGACATGTTTCCAGCCTACAGACAGGCAAGGAACGCGTGTCAGAGCCCGAATGATTCATGATGAAACGACGGTTGCCATCAATCTCGTTGCACCGAATTCAGTGCGTATCCGCATGCAATCGTCCACCATATGGAAGCGTCCCCGTTCCCAAATCAGGAAACGGGGACGCTCATCATGCCTTGTCAGCAACAGCAGCTGGTGTTGGGATGCTCTCTGTCATAGGCTTCGCGGGCGAGCAGGAACTCCTTCTCGCTCAATGGCCGTTCATCGGGATGTTCGGCGGCGAAGTGCTCAAGATAATGATCGTATCTTGCTTCGCCGCTGATCTCCCGCATGTACCAGACCACGCCACGCCACGCCTTGGACAGCGTCGCCACCAACCGTCGCGACATCAGACGGCCGCCTTGCTTTCGTGGGCCAGCTCATAGGACTTGGCCGCATACTCGCGGGCGACTTTCTTCTCGAGAGATGTGGCAATCAGGCTGGACGGAGCGAACCATTCGGATTCGACGAACGGATCCTCGGACGTGGTTTCCACACCGAACTTGCCCGCCTTGAGGGTCTTCACGATTACCACGACGCCGCAAATCAGGAAAGTGGCCATCATGATGAAGAAGAACACGGACAGAACGCCGTCGAGATAGGCGTTGGACAGCGATGCCTTGGCATTGGCCAATGCCTCGCCAGTCAGCTCTCCGGAGTCGATCTTGGTCTGCCAGGTCTTGGCCGCGGCGAAATAGCCGATCTTGGAATCGAAGATCTTCTGGAAGTCGGCGGTGAAGGTCACGGCCACGTCCCACACCAGCGGCACGACCGGAATCCATGCGTACTTGGCGCGGCCCATCTTGACCACGCATACCGTCACCAACATGAAGCAGGCGGCGGCAAGCAGCTGGTTGGAGATGCCGAAGATCGGAACCATGGCATTGATGCCGCCGTTGGCGTCGGAAACGCCCATGTACAGCATGGTGCCCCACAACGCAGTGGCGATCAGCGTAGTGATGATGTTGCCCGGACGCCAAGTCGGATCGCCGAACTTCTTGAGCCTCTTGGCGTTGGCAAGCATCTCGCCGATCTGATAGCGGGCGACGCGGGTGCCGTTGTCGACGGTGGTGAGAATGAACAGCGCTTCGAACATGATGGCGAAGTGGTACCAGAAGGCCATGGAGTTCTGTCCACCGAGATAGGACTTCAGGAAGGAGGCCATGCCCATGGCGAAGGTGGTGGCGCCACCGGTACGGGACACGATGGACTTCTCACCGATATCGGAAGCGGCCTGCTTCAGGGCCTCGGCGCCTTCATAGGTCTTGACGTCGCCGTTGGAGTCCTCGGAATCCCAGGTGACCTTCATCTGGTTGCCTTCGATGTCGGAGACCTTCATCGAACCCACTGCCTTGACGGCGGCATCGGCCTGCTCGTCGGCGGTGGAGGTGGAAGTGATGGTCACACCGGAAGCGGCGGAGATCTGGGCTGCGGACATGTTGGTGGAGAAGTACACGCCCTGGGAAATGGTGATGGCCGCAATCAGTGCGATGACGGCGGTGAAGGATTCGACCAGCATGGAGCCGTAGCCGATCATGCGGATCTGGTTCTCCTTCTCCAGGGCCTTCGGGGTCAGGCCGGAGCTCACTGCGCCGTGGAAGCCGGAAAGGGCACCGCAGGCGATGGTGATGAATAGGAACGGGAACAGGTTGCCGGAGAAGGTCGGCCCGGTCGACGTGGAGGCGAGCTCGGTCAGACCCGGCACCTTGACTGACGGATTGGCGATGATGATGCCGATGACGAGCAGCACCAAGGTGCCGATCTTCATCAAGGTGGACAGGTAGTCTCGCGGAGTGACAAGCAGCCAGTGCGGCAGAGCGGCCGCGCAGAAGGAGTAGATCACCAGAGCGATGACCAGTTCCTTGGCGGACAGGGTGAAGATCGGAGCAAGCACTGGGGAATCGGCGATCCAGCCACCGGCCACGATGTCAAGCACGAGCAGCACGAAGCCGAGGACAGTGGTTTCGATGACGCGGCCCGGACGCAGGAAACGCTGGTAGCAGCCCATGATCAGTGCAATCGGGATGGTCATGCCGATGGAGAACACGGCCCACGGCGAGGCGGCCATGGCCTTGATGGCCACAAGGGCGAGGAACGCCATGGCGATGGCGGTCATGACGACCAGGAAGATCGACAGCACCATGCCACCGAACTTGCCCATCTCGTCGGCGGCCATCTGGCCGAAGGAACGGCCGCGGCGCTTGGCGGAAATCCACAGCATGAGCATGTCCTGCACGGCACCGGCGAAGATCACGCCGAGAATGATCCACAGCACGGACGGCAAATAACCCATCTGAGCGGCCAGAATCGGGCCGACGAGCGGGCCAGCGCCGGAAATGCCGGCGAAGTGCTGTCCGAAAAGTACGCGGCGATCGGCGCGTTCGAAGTTGGCGCCATCATGCACACGCTCGGCCGGGGTGGCGTTCGCGTCATCGGTGCGCATGATTCTAATCTGAATGTAATACGCATAGAAACGGTATGCGATGGCATAGGAGCAGATGGCCACGACCACGAACCAGATGGCGCTGATCTGCTCGCCACGGGACACGGCCAGAATGGCCCAGCCAATGGCGCACACAATGGAAATGGCGGCCCACAGCAGGGCCTTCGGCCAAGTCCATACCATCTTCGGCTTCACGCCGACCGGTAGGCCTTTCGAATTGCGAATGACGCGTTGCGCCTCTTCCGGCGTATAGTCATCCTTGAACTCCAGCTTGCCGGGCGCAGGGACCTGGGCGCCGGCAGTGCTTGCTGCACTAGTCATTATCGTTCTCTCTCAATTAACTGTTGGGTTTAGCCGGATTCGAGTAATCGAACCCTTCTTGCTTGTGGCTAAGGCAACAGCGTAAGCGAGAGAAATGTATTTCTGAGTTACTTCTCACGATATGGGACATGCCAGGGGGCTATGGACGGGATGGCCCGCAATCGTTACGGACCGCTCTGTCGCCACACTCGTTCGCTGATGACAGCGCCACACCACATCATGCTCGCATCTACGCGACGAATGTCAGTTGGATGAGCAGCATGTAGACGATGGTGCCGCCCGCAATCGACAGCAGCATGTTCCTCTTCCATAGGTGCAGCAACACGATCACGATGATGGCGATCGCCTCGGGAATGCCGTGGCTGCCGGAAAGCGGCTGTACTCCCTTCAACGAATAGACGACAAGCAGGCCGGTCATGGCATACGGCAACACTTTGCCAAGATACTCAATGACACGTGGCGGTTGTTTGGATTCGGGGAACAGCAGGAACGGCAGGAATCGAGTGACGACGGTGCCGAGCACCGCCATCAGCACAGTTACGACGCCCTGCCAGGTAGTCATGATCATCTCGCGCGATTCTCCCGTTCGTCGAATCCCCCGTCGGTTTTCAAATCGCCAAGATACGGCCGGACCACGAGAAACATCACCAGCATGGCGAGCAACGAGGGAATCATGAAATCGTCGGCTCCGAACAGCGCCAGGCAGATGACCGGCACGACGATGCCGGTCAAAGCGGCCATATGACTTCTGCGCTTCGAATTCATCCACTGGTCCACGAAGATGACCACGAACAACGAGGTCATCACGAAATCCAATCCGGAGGTATCGAAGGTCAGCCGTCCACCGACGATGCCGCCGACGGTGGCTCCGAGCACCCAGGAGGCCTGGTTGAGCAGCGAGACGAAGAAATAGAACCAGCCGCGATCCACATTGCCGGGAATCCGTACGCTATTGTTGACGGCGAAGGTTTCATCGCACATGGCGTAGATAAGGTACGGCTTCTTCAGCCCCATGCTCTTGAATCTGCCGAGCATGGAGATGCCGTAAAACACATGACGGGTGCCCATCATCACCGCAAGCATCAGTGTGGCGAGGGGATTGAAGGCGGAGACCAGCAGGTTCACGGTAACGAATTCCATGGAGCCCGTAAAGATGAACGCACTCATGCACATGGGCCACAGGAACGAGAAACCCCGGGTGCCCATCAGCAGGCCATACGACATGGCAAGAAAAAAGAAGCTAATGCAAATCGGCAGCACCTTGGGCACGGCGGCCCGCAAGGCCCTGGTCTTCACGCCTTCCCCCTGCCGCACCGGCATCTCCTCCCTCATCATCGCGCCCGACGAATCCTTCGAGAATCACACTAATGGCACCATCGTCGCACAAACGCCCATCGACTATCGACGCTGCTTATGACGGGTTTAATAAGGGCGGCCACCCTACTATGCTCATATATGAATCCACCACTGTGGACCCGCAAAGCTAAGGAGTATCGATGAAGACGCTGGTACTGGTGTTCCATCCGCATCTGGAAAAGTCGCAGGTCAATCGCAAGCTCATGGACATCGCCAATGAGACCGGTGACGTAACCGTAATCGACGAGTATGCCGAATATCCGGATTTCCACATCAATGTGGAGCGCGAGCAGAAGCTCATCGAATCGCATGACCGTATCGTGCTGCAATTCCCCTTCTATTGGTATAGCTCCCCCGCATTGCTCAAACAATGGGAGGATGCGGTGCTGCAGGCCGGTTGGGCGTATGGCGGCGGACGCGCACTGGAAGGCAAGGAATTCATGGTGGCCGTCTCCACCGGCTCTCCGGCGGATTCGTATACCCGTGAAGGCAGCCACGTACGCACCATGGAGGAGCTGCTCTCCCCGTTCGAAACGACGTTCCGCCACGTGCATGCCACGTATCTCAAGCCGTTCCTGATTCAGGGCGTCGCCACCTCCACCGAGGCGCAGATCGATCAGGCCGTCGCCCAGTATCCGGCGGCGCTGGTCGACTGACTCTCGTCCGGCATCCGCCTCGGCCGTCAGGCATGGATTTGCGTTGGCATGCATAAAACGCATGACAACGCGCCCATCACGCACATTGGTTTGCCTGCGATTTCGGTTCCATAATGAGGTCCGCACCAACATCGGCAAATACGATTCGAAGGACTTCATGATGGAATACGGCAAAGGCCATGTATACGAACTGATGGACCAAGGCGGTCCGACCGACAACCGCGAACCGTACTTCAAAGAGGCGGTCGACGAGATGATGCGCGCCCGTACGCTGTGCGCGAAAGCGAACGCAACCCTGCCCGACGACCCAAGCTACGTCGGTCATCTCGAGGAGCTGTTCGGCCGCAAGCTCGACGATGTGCGCATCCTGACGCCGTTCACCTGCGACTTCGGCAACCGCGTGACGTTTGGCAAAGGCGTGTTCATCAATCATTCCGCCATCCTGTCCGCTTCGGGCGGCATTGAGTTCGGCGACGGAGTACAAGTGGCGCCGGGCGTTCGCATCGCGACCATCAACCATGATTTCAACGCGCGCCATTCCATGTATACCTATGGCAGGGTGACCATCAAGAAAAACGCATGGATCGGCATGAACGTAACCATCTGCCCCGGTGTGACCATCGGTGAATACGCGGTGGTCGGCGCCGGCGCCGTCGTCACCAAAGACGTTCCCGACTACGGGGTCGCCGTAGGAACCCCCGCAAAGGTCATCAAGATGCTCGATCCGAACGAGCAGCAGGAGTAGCCCCGGCCGGATGGCGGATTCCTCCGTCCCGGAACACCCACCTAGCCTTCGGCCATCTTCGCCACCACCTCGCGTACACAGGTAAGGAAGGCCTGTGCGGACGGGGTAAGCGGCTGGTCCTTCTTCCACGCCATATGGAGCGCGACATGTACGGGTGGGTCAAACGGACGGAAACATAGTCCGCTTCCCTCGCCCGTGTCCACCAATCCTCCGAAGCTCATGGCATAGCCGTATCCGGCACGCACGAATCGGCTGGCGTTATAGGCCAGATTCATGGTGCCGACGATGTGGTAAGGCCTTAAATCGGCACCATACCAACCCGACAGGTCACGCCTGACCAACGCGCCCTTCGGTACGATCATCGGCAATCCCTGCAGGTCTTCGGCACGGATCCCATCCTTCGCCACCAACGGATCGTCCGATCGCATGAGCACGCCCATCTGATCTCCGCCCGGCAACGGAAAATGGTCATAGCGGCCCATATCGGTCGGCTGCACGAGCACACCGAAATCGGCCAACCCATTGTTAAGCCGTTCCACGATGTTTTCGCCGTAGTCATCATGCAGCTGCACACGGATGCCGGGATGCAGCTCCCGAACATGCACGGCGGCCTTGGCAAGCACATCCATGACCGAAGATTGAGCGGCCGCGATATGCACGTCGCCCTCAATCTCCTCGCCAGAAGCGATTTCGGATTTGGTGCGGTCGGCGAGCTCCACGATTTCGCGCGCACGCCGGTACAGCAGTTGCCCTTCATGCGTCAGCTCCAACGCACGCCCACGATTGCCTCGTACGAACAGCGTGGCACCCATCTCTTCTTCCAGGTCTTTGATCTGCCGAGACAACGCCGGCTGGCTGATACGCAGTACGTCGGAGGCGGCGGTGACACCCTCTTCCTGCACCACCGCGATGAAATTGCGCAATATTTTGATTTCCATAATCGTCTCGTTCCGCCGCCCACTATGCATCAACACATTAAGTATATGCATTTTTTCGATTAATTACTATTGCTGATTTGTATTTGTTATATCTTCCTTCCGACCATACGATGACAGCAGTACGCAGCGTTCATCATCGGAGGAATTGAAATGACCAAACCAACCCATGTTCTATTTGTCGGGGCAACCGGCAGCATCGGGCGGCTAGCCGTGGCAGAAGGATTGGCCCAGGGCTATCAGGTGCGCGCCTTGGTGCGTGACACAAGTCGCGCACACTTTGATGCCCGTGTAGACATGTTCGAAGGTGATTTGACCAGCGTCGAATCACTGAAAAGCGCATTGGACGGCATCAATGGCATCGTATTCACCATGGGTGCGCACGACGGTCCTTCGATGATCGAAAAGATCGATTACGGCGCGGTACGCAACACCCTGTTCGCCTTGGATGGGCGTAAGGTGCGCATCGCCCTGATGACGGCGATCGGCGTGACCTACATGGATTCGAAATACAACCGTGACTATCAGGCGCACGATTGGAAACGACGTTCCGAACGTCTGGTGCGCACCAGCGGCAACGAATACACCATCGTGCGCCCCGGCTGGTTCGACTACAACGATTCCGACCAGCAACGACTCGTATTCCTGCAGGGTGACACGCATCGTCACGCAAGTCCCGAAGACGGCGCAGTCGCACGCGCACAGATTGCGCGCGTACTGGTGTCGGCGCTGGGCAGCGACGAAGCCGACCACAAAACGTTGGAGCTTATCGCCGGGCAAGGCCCGGCACAAGCCGATCTGTCTCCCCTGTTCGAAGGCTTGGAGCCGGATGCGGCCGGCTCGTTCGACGGCGTGCATGACGAGGCAAACTTCCCGCTCTCCGCCCAGCCCAAACGCGTGCTCAGGGATCTCGACACGATCCAGTCACTGGCCTGACCACGAAAGCCCCATGACGTTGGGACGGCGGAAGACCATGAACGCTCGCAAAGCACTTTCGACCTGTCTATGCATCACCGCACTCGCACTCGGCGGATGCGGATCGATACCCGATACGAAGCCCGAATCATCCAGACAAACAGCAACCAATTCATCGAAAGGAAGCAGCATGGTAGTGGTGTATTTTTCCCGCGCCGGCGAGAATTACGGCGTGGGCAACGTGAAAGTCGGCAACACGGCGAAACTTGCCGAGGCGATCGCCGAAGAGACCGACGCTCCGCTCATCGAGATCACCCGCAACGAACCCTATCCGGAAGGCTATGACGAGGCCACCAGCGTGGCACAGGACGAGCGACGAGACAACGCCCGCCCGCAAATCACGCTCAACGGCGACGCCGATGCCCTGGAATCGGCCGACATCATATTCCTCGGTTACCCAATCTGGTGGGGCGATGCGCCGATGCCGATATACACGTTCCTCGAAGGACGCGATTGGGCGGGCAAGACCATCCATCCGTTCTGCACGCACGAAGGTAGCGGTTTGGGATCCACCCCAAACAACATCGCTGACGCCACCGGCGCAATCGTGAAGACCGGTCTTGCCGTGCGCGGCACCGACGCGCAGAACAACGCCGACAAAACCGCCAAGGCGGTCAGTGAATGGATTGCCAAAGCCGGTCTATGACCCTTCGTCATCAGTCCGGCTTTTCCAGCACACCTTCAAGCCGGAGAAGCCGGGCTTTGACATCGAGACCGCCCGCATAACCGGTAAGACTGCCGTCAGCACCGATGACACGGTGGCATGGCACTATGATGCCAACCGGGTTGTGGTGCACCGCACCGCCGACAGCCCGCGCCGAAACCTTGCGGCCGTCGGCACGTTTCGATTCCAACCGGTGCGCAAGCTCACCGTACGAAACGGTCTCGCCATAGGGGACCTCCCGCAGCAACGCCCAGATTTCCTCACGAAACGGCGTACCCTCCAGTCGAATCGGCACATGCACTTTCGGCTTACGCCCTGCGAAATATTCATCCAGCCAACGAAAGGCGAGTCCGAAAATCGGCAGGTCGTCCGTCCATACCGCATTGTCATCGTCAGCATCTTCCGTATGCCCGTCGAACCACAGTCCCAGTAGCGCTTCGCCGTCCGCAATCATCGTAATGCCGCCAATCGGCGAATCGTAATGCGTCTTGAACTTATCCACGCTTCACAACATACAAGGTCATCCAGATGCAGGTCAACCCCACCATCGACGGATACCCATTTGGCTTATAGATGGCGGATTCTTCGACGCATCCTAAGGTTAGGGGGTATGTATCCAAGGTTATTTGGCTTTGATGGTGAAAGCATCCGCCACCTATAGTGGTGATACAACGATCAAGGTGGCCTGGACGAAGGAGCTGGCATGGGATACACGTTGATTACAGGAGCATCCAGTGGCATCGGGCGAGAGCTGGCCTCACTGTTCGCGGCGGATGGGCACGATCTGGTAATCACGGCCAGGAATCGAACCGCACTCGCCGAGGTGAAAAGCCTCCTAGAACGACGTTACGGCGTGCACGTCGAAACGTTCGCCATCGATCTGAGCGAAAACGACGCCCCGCTGAAACTGTACGACTACACGACCTCGCATGGCTTCATCATCGACCATCTGGTCAATAACGCCGGATTCGGTGAATGGACTGGGTTTCTGGACGGCACTTGGCGCCGACAGCATGAGATGATGCAACTCAACATGAACGCACTGGCCGAACTCACCTACCGATATGGGCGGGACATGCGCGATGCCGGTGCGGGGAGGATTCTCAACGTCTCATCAGTCGCCTCCATGATGGCCGGACCGTATATGGCCATGTATTTCGCGTCAAAGGCGTTCGTACGTTCGCTGTCCGAAGCGGTGGCGTATGAACTGCGCGGCACCGGCGTGACCGTGACCTGCGTATGCCCCGGTCCGACCGCAACCGGTTTCGAGAAAGCCGCAAAAATGAGCGGACGTAACTTCTTCACCATGACCAGACCCGCCACGGCCCGTCAGCTCGCCACCTACGCATACCACAAGATGTTGCGGGGTCGAACACTTGCCTACCACAGCATGTTCACGAAATCCGGCGCCCTCGCCGAACGAGTACTCCCCCGCTGCCTGACCCGTCGCCTCGCCGCATTCATGAATGGTGGCGATCCGAAACGAAGGGGCTAGGCAACCCCACCCTTCAACGCCTCTTCTTCCGCATACGCCCGTTCCCCGTGTTCCAGCTGGCATTGCAGGAGTCATGCCGGACGATATCAGACGCCTTCAACCACACAGATTCAATAACGGAGTTGCATGAATCGACATGTTTCATCGACATTGGATATGCGAAACACTTTGTCGTAGGCTTCCAGGCATACCAAGGGAAAGGAACGAGAACACCATGAGCAAACCTTACATCGTATGCCACATGATGATGTCGATCGATGGCCGCATCGACTGCGGCATGACCGTGCGACTGGCAGGCAATCATGAATACTATGAGACGCTGGCGGCGCTGAACGCCCCGACCCGTGTAAGCGGACGCGTCACCGCACAGCTGGAGATGGCCTCCGGGAAATTCCGCGGCACCGGCAAGCCGCTCGGCCATGAGGCCTTCTCCAAGAAGACCGATGCCGAAGGGTACAACGTGATTCCCGACACCAGAGGCACGCTGAGTTGGTCGGATGATTCCGGCAGCGCCAAGCCACTGGTGATCCTGACCTGCGAGCAGGTATCCGAGGACTATCTGGCATTTCTGGATTCACGCAACATCTCGTGGATCGCCACGGGACGCGACCGCATCGACCTGGCACGCGCCAGCGAGATTCTCAACGAGGAATTCAGCGTGGAACGCATGGCCGTAGTCGGCGGAGGCACCATCAACGGCGGATTTCTCGACGCCGGACTGCTCGACGAGGTGAGCATCCTGATCGGCCCCGGCATCGATGGCCGCAAAGGCATGTCCGCCACCTTCGATGGACTGCCGATGAACCGCAGGCCCGTCGCCCTGAAACTCGAATCCGTCACTCCTTATGACGACGGCGCGGTCTGGCTGCGTTATTCGCTGTGACTTTCGGAACGGCTTTCCGCGAATCGCCGATGATTTGCGGAAAGCCACAAGGCACAAAACCTTGACTGTTGGAATTGTCATGACATGGAGAGGATCCACGCGTTACTATGAATTGCATGACTGAAACCGTTTCATCCGTGCTTGACACCTCCGGCACGTGGACAAATCCTTTGCGCGATCCGCGCGATCTGAGACTTCCGCGCATCGCCGGACCGTGCAGCATCGTGATCTTCGGCGTAACCGGCGACCTGTCACGTAACAAACTGCTTCCGGCAATCTACGACTTGGCCAACCGCGGCTTGTTGCCGCCGAGCTTCGGCCTGACCGGCTTTGCGCGCCGCGACTGGACCGAGGACCATTTCAAGGAGTTCGTCAAGGAAAACGTCGAGGCACATTGCCGCACGCCGTTCAAGGAATCGACTTGGAAGCAGCTGGCTGACGGCATCCGCTTCGTACAGGGCACGTTCGACGATCCGAAGGCGTTCGAGCGTCTTTCCGACACCGTGGCCGAACTTGACCGCGACCGCGGTACCCGAGGCAACCACGCCTTCTACATGTCGGTGCCGCCACGCGCATTTCCACAGGTCTCCCGCCAGCTGGCCGACTGCGGCCTGGCGAAGTCTTCGGAAGGCGCCTGGCGTCGTGTGATCATCGAAAAGCCATTCGGTCATGATCTGGCCAGCGCCAAGGAACTTGACCGTGTGGTCTCCGAGGTGTTCGACCCGTCGAGCGTATTCCGCATCGACCACTACCTTGGCAAGGAAACCGTACAGAACATGCTGGCGCTGCGCTTCGCAAACGCCATGTACGAGCCGATCTGGAACAACAACTACGTCGATCACGTGCAGATCACGCATGCCGAAGACATCGGCGTGGCCGGTCGCGCCGGCTATTACGATGGCATCGGCGCAGCACGTGACATCATCCAGAACCACCTGCTGCAGCTTATGGCGTTGACCGCCATGGAGGAGCCGGTCTCCTTCTCCGCCGCCGACCTGACGGCCGAAAAGACGAAGGTGCTTTCCGCCGTGCGCCTGCCGAAGGATCTGGCCGCGCATACGGCTCGCGGCCAATATGCGGCTGGATGGCAGGGATCGCACGAAGTGGTCGGCTATCTGGACGAAAAGGGCATCGATCCGGCGTCCACCACCGAAACGTATGCGGCGATCCGATTGGACGTCGATACTCGCCGTTGGGCCGGCGTACCGTTCTATCTGCGTACCGGCAAACGACTGGGCAAGCGCGTCACGGAAATCGCCGTGGTGTTCAAACGTGCCCCGCATCTGCCGTTCGAATCGACGGCCACCAAGGAGCTCGGCAAGAACGCGATTGTGATCCGCGTGCAGCCCGACGAGGGCGTGACCATGCGTTTCGGCTCGAAGGTTCCTGGCGGCACCTCCATGGAGGTGCGCGATGTGTCGATGGACTTCGGTTATGGCCGCTCGTTCACCGAATCCTCACCGGAAGCTTATGAACGTCTGATTCTCGACGTGCTGCTGGGCGATCCGCCGCTGTTTCCGACCACACGCGAGGTGGAACTGAGCTGGCAAATCCTCGATCCGATCGAGGAATTCTGGTCCACACTCGGCCAGCCGCAACCATATCGCTCCGGCACGTGGGGCCCGGAAGAGGCCGTTGAGATGCTTGCCCGCGACGGACACCGTTGGAGGATGCCATGATCATCATCATGCAAGACACCGAGACCCGTGAGATTTCGGCGAAAATCGATGAACTGCACGAGGAGCGCGGCGAAGCCGCCCTGGGTCGAGTGCTCACGTTGCTGATCTCCACGAACGAGGCGTCGCTGGAGCATGATCTCGAAGTGGCGAACAGCGCCAGCCGCGAACATCCATGCCGCGTAATCGCCATCGCACCGAGCTCACGCAAGGTGGAAACCGAAGAGCATGCCGATGGAGGGCATCACACCTTCCTCGACGCCGAAGTGCGATTCGGCTCCGATGCCGGCGCAGGTGAGATTATCGTATTGCGGCCACGCGGTGGCCTGGTGCATCATCCGGATACGTTGGTGATTCCGTTGTTGGTGCCGGATGCGCCGGTCGTGGCCTGGTGGCCAAACGAAGCTCCGGCGAACCTGTCGAAGGATCTGCTGGGTTCGATGGCCCGCAGCCGCATTACCGATGCGATGAACTCATCGAATCCGATGCGCACGATGGATGATCTGCGCCGCAACTGGTCGTCGAAGAACGTGGATATGTCGTGGACGCGTCTGACCGTGTGGCGCGCCATGCTTGCCTCCATGCTCGATCAGCCGCCGCATCTGCCGGTAAGCAGCGTGCGAGTGACCGGCCCGAAGGATTTCCTACCAATGGATTTGCTGGCCGCTTGGCTACGGTTGCGTCTGAACGTGCCGGTGGTCGTCGAGGACGTTCCGGGCGCAAAGGCCGTGACAGGCGTGTATCTGACCCGCGCCGACGGCGTGCTGAGTTTGGAACGCCCTTCCACCGATGACGGCGTAGCCGTGCAGAGCGTGCCCGGACAGTCTCCCCAGACCATCAGCGTACCTGCACGCACGATTGAAGAATGTCTGAGCGAGGAGCTCGGCCGTCTCTACCCCGACGAGATCTATGCCGAAGTCGTGACACAGGGCTGGGACCTCATCAATCCGACGCACTGAATCGAAACCCAAAAAACAAGGAATCCTTCAATGACGGAACGCAAGACTGTCGTATACCCGAATCCCGAAGTGCTGGCACAGGCCGTGGCGGCACGTACGTTGCTGACCATCGCCGATCTGCTGGCCGAGCCGAATCGTCAGCGCGTCGATATTGCCGTGACCGGCGGCACCGACGGCATCTATGTGCTGAAAGTCATGGGTGAAAGCCCTTTGGCCGAGGCCGTGGACTGGTCCCGCGTGCACGTGTGGTGGGGCGACGAACGCTTTGTGGCCGCCGACAGCGATGACCGCAATGCCAAGCAGGCTCGCGAGGCCTGGTTCGGCAAGCTCATCGAAGACGGCCGTATGCCGGCCGAGAACATTCATGAGATGCCGGCCGATGGACGCAGCGACGATGAAATCACCACCGCCACTCCGGAACAGACCGACGCCGTGCTGGCAGCCGCAGCAGCGGAATATCAGCGAGAGCTCATCGAACAGCTTGGCGACAAGCCGTCGCTCGATATCGCGATGTTCGGCGTTGGGCCGGACGCGCATTTCGTGTCCCTGTTCCCCGATCATGGTGAAGCCGAAATCAATGACCCGCATGTGCTGGTGGTCGGAGTGCGTGATTCGCCGAAACCGCCGCCACTGCGCGTGACACTGACTGTGCCGATGATCGCCCATTCGAAGCACACGTGGGTGTTCACTTCCGAGGAGCGCAAAGCCGATGCGGTACGGGCCGCCTTCGCTCGGCACAACAATCCGCATGCGCCGAGCTCCTACGCCGATGGTGAGGAGCTGCTTTGGCTCATCGATGAAGATGCCGCTTCCAAGCTGTAAAGAGCCGCAAAGGAAGCTCCGAACAGGGATTGATGGCCTGGTATGAAAGAAGTCCCGCAGACCACGGTGGTCTGCGGGACTTCTTTCATACCAGTCGAAATCAGGCTTCGATCTCGTTGCGTTCCTCGGTGGCCCACAGGGTGTGGAATGCACCCGGCTGGTCCACACGCTGGTAGGTGTGAGCACCGAAGTAATCACGCTGGCCCTGGATCAGAGCGGCAGGCAGACGCTTGGAACGCAGGCCGTCGAAGTACGAGAGCGACGATGCGAATGCCGGGGTCGGCAGGCCGTTGCGTGCGGCTTCGGCCACCACGTTGCGCCAGGAGCTTTCGGCGGCTTCGATGGCGTTCTTGAAGTACGGTGCGAACAACAGCGACACATTGGCCTCACCGGATTCGAACGCTTCGGAGATGCGGTTGAGGAACTTCGCACGGATGATGCAGCCACCACGCCAGATGCGCGCCACAGCGGCCAGATCGATATCCCAATCGTATTCCTTGGCGGCGGTGGTGATCTCGTTGAAACCCTGCGCGTAGGCAACGATCTTGGAGGCGTAGAGGGCCTGGCGGATATCTTCGATGAAGGCCTTCTTCTCCTCGTCATTCAGGTCCAGCTCACCGTTCGGACCGGCGAAGCCCTGCTTCTGGGCCTCTTCGCGCAGGTCGGCTTCGGAGGACAGGCCTCGTGCGAACACGGCCTCGGCGATACCGGTGACCGGCACGGCCAAAGACAGTGCGGTCTGCACGGTCCAGGTGCCGGTGCCCTTCATGCCGGCGTGATCCACGATCAGATCGACCAACGGCTTGCCGGTCTTCTTGTCGACCTGGTGCAGCACCTCGGCGGTGATTTCGATCAGGTAGGAGTCCAGTTCGGTCTTGTTCCACTCTTCGAACACGTCGCCGATTTCGGCAGGGGTCATGCCGAGGCCGCGACGCATGAGGTCGTAGCTTTCGGCGATGAGCTGCATGTCGGAGTATTCGATGCCATTGTGCACCATCTTGACGAAGTGGCCGGCACCGTTCAGACCAATGTGGGTCACGCACGGCTCACCTTCGGCCTTGGCCGCGATGGACTCGAAGATCGGCTTGAGCGTCTTCCAGGATTCTTCGGAGCCGCCCGGCATCATGGAGGGGCCGAGCAGGGCGCCTTCCTCGCCTCCGGAAACGCCGCATCCGACGAAGTGCAGTCCGCGGGCGCTGATTTCCTTTTCACGGCGAATGGTATCCGGGAAGTACGCGTTGCCGGCGTCGACGATGATGTCGCCCGGTTCCATAAGATCGGCGAGCGCGTTGATCATGGCGTCGGTCGGCTCGCCTGCCTTGACCATGATGATGGCGGTGCGTGGCTTGACAAGGCTGTCGACGAACTCCTCGAGGGTTTTCGCCGGATAGAACTCGCCTTCGGTGCCGTGCTCGTTCATGAGCTTTTCGGTACGGCCGTAGGAGCGGTTGAACACGGCGACCTTGTTGCCGTGGTGTGCGAGATTGCGTGCGAGACTGCCGCCCATTGCGGCAAGGCCGACCACACCGACGTTTGCTTCAGCTGACATGCTGGTCCTCCGTCAAAAAATAAGTAGTACTTTATGAGCCGTCTTTCAGTCTAGACCCAAGCAACCCCAGCAACCGTCCGTCATCTCATGGAGGTTATTGCGCCTGATCACCTGCTGACGGTGATGTCCTTGCTGCCATGCACCACGACGGCCTGACGGTTGGTGATGGTGCGCAGGTCGGACGCATCGGCGTATCGACGGGCGATTTTGGCGGCCTTGCGGCCGAGGAACGGTCCGTGGCAATGCGGAACCACTCGGAAATCCACCAGTCCAAGACCCCGTGAATCATGCAGCAAAGGCGCTGCCTTCGCATCGTCCATATCGCGGATGTACCCGATATCGGGACCGGCCACCACCGCTCCCGCGGATTCGCCGATATACGGTTTGCCGTTCGTCACGGCCTCGGTGATGATCGTATCGGCCCCAGAACGGCGCATTTCCTGTAGCAGGAGAAAGGAATTGCCTCCACCCACGTAGATGATGTCGCTGGCTTCGATCACATCATGGATGAGCCCGTATGAGGCACTGGCTATGTCAAGGCTGTATATGCTCACATCCATACGCCGTAGGGCATGTTTGGCAAGACCCATGATCGGCGAGTACAGGCTCCCCTTGCTGGCGGTAGGGATGAACGCCACCGTTTTCGCCTTGAGTTCCGGCTCCACGCGAGGCAGCAGTCGACTGACCGGATTGAATGCCGAAACCAGCATCAGCTTCTTCACGATGACCTCGGTTCCATTTCTGGCAATTGCGTTACTTGGTGTTTGCGCACTCACTATAACGCATTCGAATCGCGGGAACCTTGGGATTCGCGTTCGGAACAACCCGGCACAACGAATCAGTCGTGGGGCATGATGGTCTTGACGAAGCGCATCGCCTCGGCCGGTGTGAGCGAAGGAACGTAGGCCTGCGCCACGGCCAGCGAGATCTGCGGCAGCTTGGCTGCGTCCGGATAGCAGATGTACACCTTGGCTTCTTCGGGGTGGAACTTGAGCTTGAATCGGAACAGCGAGTGGAAGCCGTACGCGGGTTCCATGATGTCGGCGACCATCTGCAGGGCATGACGTAGCACGGCGCTTTCCTCGGCCCTGTCCGGATCGTCGCCCATACCGGCCAGTGGGGCCGCGGATAGGCTCATGAATTCCACGTCGCCTTCGTCGCGCAGACGTTCGGCCATGCGTGCGATGAGGAATTCCATGATGCCGTTGACGCTGTCGGTGCGGTGTCGCATGAAGTCAAGCGTCCAGCCGATCACCTTGCCGTCGCGGTAGGTCGGCAACCAGCTGGTCACACCGAGTACCTTGCCGCTTTCGTCGACCGCATAGAGCAGCTGCACACGGGAGTCGACCAGTTCGTCAAGGCCACCCAAGGTGAATCCCATCTCCGGCAACGCCTTTTCGCCTGCCCACTGCGCGGATATCTCACGGATCTGCGTCTGCACGGAGAACGGTGCCTCGCGGAAGGTGGTGAGCACATCGGTGATGCCGTCCCTTTTGGCCTTGTTGATGGCGGTGCGTACATCCTGCCATTTCTTGCCACGTGTCTGCCATGCGTTCGGATCGACGATCATTTCGGTACCGACATCAAGCGAGTCCCATCCGGCCGACAACAGCTCGTCACGCTGGGCCGCATGGATGCTGTAGAACACGGGCGTCCAGGAATGCTGGGCGCAGAATCGTGCGAAAGCGTGCAAGTCGTCGCGGTATTCGCTTGGATCGCCGAATGGACCGGTCACGGTCAAAGCGATGCCGTAGGAGACGCGATAGGCGATGGCCGAGCGCCCGGTCGCGGAGAACCAGTAGTCGTTGCCGCTCCAAGTAGCCATGAACGACATGGATCCGCCTCCAAGCGGAATGATTTCGTCCACACGGTGCCGGGATGCATCGTTGACCATGGAACGGTCACGCAGACAATCCCACGCACAATACAGTGCCACGATCCAGAACACCGGGCCGACGCATTGATAGATGGCCTGGGACAGCCAACCGACCGGAATGAAGGCCGGTTCCACCCCGCTGAGCAGACCGATCGGCAGCAGACGCTGCACATAATCGGCAATCAATTCGAGCAACTGCGGCGTTTCGTTGAAGTCGGTGGGAACGCTCAGCCCGTAGCCGACGTAAAGCAGTCCCAGCAGGATGAAAGCGGAAAGCACGATCGCGACATCGCGCAGAATCGTTTCGCTCTTGGTACGGATCGTAAAGCATTGGCGGAATGCGATCACGACGATCGCGAAAATCAGCGGCAACGCCATTGTGGAAAACATCGCATGCAACGCACCATGTCGGACCAGCGCGGTCATGGTATGGTCATCGGTCGCATATGACATCGGAATGACCAGATAGAACAGGAACGCCAACACGATCGTGCACGCATTGAAGACGACGCTCAGCACCGCCGCCAAGCGACGGCCACAATATAGCCCCCAGGCGATGAGCAACAGCATCAGCGTCGGCATGATGGAAACCAGCCAATTGCCCGGCATGGAGAAGCGCAACATACGGTACTGTGCAAAGCAGTTCACACGCGAGGTGCCATCCAGGCAGTAGAGCACCCTGCCGGTGTCGAACTCGGTCGATCCGGTCAGCAGGCCGAACATCGACAGCAGTCCGAAGGATTGGCGTGACGATACGGCCACCAGCGAGCCGATGGCCTGCACGCCGGCGACGACGCCGACCAATCGGCGCATTTCGTAAATCGCACCGTTGCGATAGGAGTCGCCTCGCCCGTCGGAGGCCATGAGATAGCCAAGCACATGACCGAGCAACGTCGCGGAAAGCAGACAGTAGTCACTGGCTTCACCACGGTAGAGGAACATGATGAGCACGATGGCGTAGCCGATTACACGAATGCGGCGGCGCCACAGCACGGAAGTGAACGCACTGGCGCACATGAGCGTACCTGCCACCACGATCAGCGGCCCGAGAATCGCACCGTCACGGGAAATCGCATGCCACTGCGGACTATGGCTGGAGAGCAGTGAGCACAGCCCCATGCCGAGTGCGATGCCACCCAGCGTAGTGATGACGGACACCCACATGGTCTTGATCTTGCCGATCACCGATTCGGACAGGCCGAATGCGATGAGAATCAGCGGAATATCGATGACCAGACGCCCCAGATGCGACATGTACAGCATGGAGATGGGTGCCGTATACCATCTGCCGTGCGCCAACGCTTCGAAACTCACCTTGGCCAGGTGCGGAGGAAACTGCCAGTGCGCAACGGCGCAGACGATCCGGCTGATCACATTGACCAGCAGAATGAACGATGCGAAGCAGACGGTCAGCAGATGGTGGCGTATCCAATCCGCGATGTCGGCCAGCAGGGCCCGGAAGCCGAACAGCGACTTCATCTTCTGTTGCTTTGCTTGCGTTTCAGTCATGGTGTCCATTCGTTTTTGAGTCGGTTCTTCAGGAAATCTTGATACGGCGAAGATTCGTATAGTCGGAAAGCTTCGGTTTCACGCTGCTCATGCCGGTGTCATACCCGAATACGGCAAGCCCGTACCGCAACGTGTCCTGCACCGCATGCCAGTCATGCGCGTTGCCAAGCGATTCCACAGCGGTGACGTGCATGCCCGCCTTACGGGCCACGGGCGCTATCTCTTCGATGTTGTGCAACGATTCGACGTCCTTCTCCCCCGTGCCCATGATGAGCGTCTGATCGGAGGGAGCATGACTGCGAATGGCGTTGATCGGGATCTGGCGCTCATACGCTTCGCGGTCGCCATCGAAGAAACGGTCGATCATCTCCTGCTCGCTGCCGTTGCTCGGTCCGATTTCGCTACCGGTGGGGATGATGGTGCCGAACAGATTCGGATAGTTGGGTCCGATCTGCATGGAGCAGGTGGCTCCTTGGGAGAATCCTGCGATGGCCCAATCCTTGGCATCCTGCGCAGCGGGCAGATTGTCTTTCACCCAATCGACCACGTCCTGCGTCAGATAGGTCAACGCGTTGCCGTATACCTGCGAATCCACGCACAGGGTGTTATGCGAATCCGCACCAAGCTGATCGGCGGCGATGACGATGGGCGCAAGACCCTGATGATGCTGGGCATAGTCATCCATCATGGTCTGAATGCCACCTGCGTTGAATACACGATTCGGGCATCCGGGCTGCCCGCTCAGCATCAGGATGACCGGCAGGGCCGGCTTGGCTTTGGTCGGGACCAATGCCGCAGGAGGCAGGTAAACAAGCGCCTTACGTGCCTTGAAACCGGATGTGGTCGCCGGAATATCCACTTTGTCGACCGCACCATGGGATGGTACGTTGCGGATGGTATGGTCAGCGACGCCTTGCCTCCACTGCGCGATGGTGATGAGGTCCCTGCGGTCGGCCATGCCGGTCAGATCGGCTTCATGATAGGAGTCCACACCGAACAACGAACCTAACGTGGCATATTCGCCATATGCCTGATCGATGCCGAGAGCGGAGGCAAGCAACGCGAATATCACGAGGATCACGGCCAATGCACGACTTGCACGCCTCCGCATAACCATATGCGTGACGGCGAATCCCACGGTCGCGCAACCGGCGCTCGTCCACACGAACACGTGCGGGCCAAGTTCCACGCCGAATACCATGAACACATCCGAAAGCAGCCAGGTGATCACGAACCCCACGGCACCGGCAACCGCTGCAACCACCAGCGGCATCAGTACCGGCTTGAGGCCCGCCTTACGTATGGTCGCAATGGCGCCGATCAGCAGAATCACCATCAGCGCTGCCGTAATCGCAAACAACGTCGCCGGCAGCCATCCCTGCAACAAACTCACGTTCATCAGCCACTGCCGCATTCGCAATTCCTCTCACTACACCATCGCCCAAACCGTCGTCTCACGGCTTTCCGTCATATTGCTTCCATGGTGTAGTTGTAGTACATATTCGTGGGGCGCGAGTCATCCGTAAGATTGATTTTCACCGATGACCGGGGGAAAATCCTGATCACTCATTACCCCCACCATCATGAAGAGCTTTCTTTGGAAAACCAATGATCGCAACGCATACGCCAATCGGACGCATCATCGTCGGTCCACGGGACGGCGGCCGATCCATGGGGGTTTCGTCCGAAATCGATTCCACGCTCAGCGAACCCTCGGATGACGGATGGACCTGCGGATTTCATGCCATGCATGTCTCCATACCCTGACGGATGGCAGGAAACGCTGTGCATGGCTCACCGACTTGGCAATCGCGGTATGGTTCCCTTATGCAACATATGTTTTCGGCATCGAATGTGTCCTGTGAGATTGTGGTAGACGGCAAGCGACGCACGATTTTCAAGGATGTCTCGTTGGCGATCGCACCAGGTGAGATAGTGGATCTGGTCGGCCCGTCCGGTTCGGGCAAAAGCAGTCTGCTGACGGCGTTTGCCAGACTCAATCCGCGGGCGCACGGCGACTTTGTGCTGCAAGGACATCCCGCTTCGGCTTTTACGCCGCAGCAATGGCGTGCACGGATCGCATATCTGCCGCAGAAGCCGGTGTTGTTGGGAGATTGCGTGGCCGATGCGATTCGTCTGCCGTATACGCTGGCGATCCGGCAGTCCGCTACGCAGGCCAATGGTCGTAAGGCCAAGCCGGTTGAGCTGCTGCCGGATGTGAGCATCCGTGAAACGTTGGATGCCATCGGCTGCGCCGACATTGATCTTGGCCGCGCACCGCATGATCTGTCAGGAGGTCAGGCGGCCCGCGTGAGTCTTGCGCGTACGTTGCTGACCGACCCCAAAGTACTGCTTGCCGACGAGGTGGACGCCGGTCTTGATGATGAGAATGCCGACAAAGTGGCGGCGATTCTGGAACGAGCCGCATTGAACGGCATGGCCGTCATCCGTATCCGGCATCGTCCGCCCGATGGTCGTGCGACGCGCATCATGCGGCTTGCCGACGGCATGCTGACGCAAATCGAGAACGAATCGCGAGTCGAAATTTCCAATGGAGGTGGAATCGCATGAACGGCGGTTACTATTCCATCGATATCTGGGGCTTGGTCACGGCTTTGATCATGGTGGCTATCGCCGCAGGCATCTCCGAAATCATGCGCATGGGCGTCGGCAGAACGTTGCTGTGGTCGGCCTGCCGTGCACTGTTGCAACTATGCGCGATGGGCTTCATCATGGAGTTCGTCATCACCTCGAACAATCCATGGCTGGTCTTGCTGCTCGTATCGTTCATGCTGATCGCCGCCGTGCAGATCACGCTGTCACGTGCCAAAGGCGTGCCGAAAGGCTTGGCATGCCCGGTATTCCTGAGTTTGGTGATCACCATGCTCATCATGATTTCGTTGGTCACCGAACTGATCATTCGCCCTCGGCCATGGTATGCGCCGCAACTCGTAGTACCGCTGACCGGCATGCTGTTAGGCAATACCGTTTCCGCCCTGGCCGTAGGGCTGAGCCGCTTTTTCGAAAGCATGAGGGAGCGCCGAGACGAGGTGGACACATTGCTTGCGCTTGGGGCCACGGCTTGGGAGGCGGCACGTCCGTCAATCGTCTCTTCGATTCGCTTGGGACTGCTGCCGACCACTGCTTCGCTGGCGTCCAGCGGCATCGTAACGGTGCCTGGCATGATGGCCGGACAGATCATCGCCGGAGGCAATCCGATCGATGCGGCGAAATATCAGTTCATGATTCTCGCCGCCATCGCCGCGCTCACCCTGCTGGCCGACAGCATCATCATGCTTATGGTGTATAGGCGCTGCTTCACCGCCGAGGACCAGTATCAGCCGATTGCCGGCTGAAGGGCCATTGCGATCCGACGATCATTCGGAAAGGAGTCGCCCGATATACGAAGTGGTCGTTCATCATCCCCCGTAAGGGGACGATGAACGACCACTCGACAGTCACCTGATCACTGATGCTCAGCGCGCACGGAACGGCGCCTTGCGAATCTTCGCATGCTTGCGGAACGGCTTGCCGGCATGCTTGTCGTGACGTTCACCGCGTTTGGCCTCCATACGACGATCGTGGCGTTTCGCGTCTCCGGAACGCTCGTCCTGAATCACGCGAATCTCCTTGCGGTGGATGCGCTTTCCGCCGCCTTGTTGCCCGTCATGGTATCCATCGCGATCGGCACGCCCGTAGCGGCCGCCTTGACGGTCGTCTGCGAAACGGCGCTGCTCTCGCGCGTCGGCTTTGCGCTGCTTCTTGGAAGGAGCGCCCTGCCGCTTATCAAACTGCTTACGGGACTGCTTGGCCTTTTTGCCGGAAGACCCGCGACGGCCGAATTCCTGCGGTTCGTCCGCCTCGGTGCGCTGCTGCTCATGGAGACGGGCGTACTTTTCGCGACGCTTGTCGTTGCGCTTCCTTTCATGTTCGTCGCGATGGGTTTCCTGGACTTCAGGATTTTCCCAACGTTCCTCACGGGCGAGGGCCTCTCGGTTGTCGCGCCCTCTGAACTTTTCGGCACGACGTTCGGCGCGGTTCCGCGCCGGCTTGAAACGCTCCTCGTAGGTATCGGAGTGCCTCTCGGAACGTTCATTGCGATCGCCGCGCTCGGATTTGAAGGGTTTGCCGCCCTTGTCTTTACCGCGATCCTTGTTGCGCCCGCCGGAACGGTTCGAACGCCCGAAACGATCACCGCGCTCGGCACTATCCCTGCCGCTCCTCTTGCGACGAGGATTGCCCGTCGGCTGGGACTGCTCGAGCGTCCAGCCGAATACCGGTTCGGCCACTTCCCCTACGAGCTCAAGCACTTCCGGGGAATCATGCGTCACTTCGATCGGCTTGATCTTAAGCCCCGCCTCATGTAGCAGGCGACGGGTCCTACGGCGCTGGTTCGGCAATACGATGGTGACCACGTCGCCGGATTTGCCGGCTCGTGCGGTACGACCGGAACGGTGCAGGAAGGACTTCGAATCCTCCGGCGGTTCGACCTGTACCACGAGTTCCACGCCACTCACGTCAATGCCTCGTGCGGCCACGTCGGTGGCGACCATCACGTTCACATCGCCGGATTCGAAGGCGGCAAGATTGCGGTCACGCTGGTTCTGGCTCAGGTTGCCATGCAGTTCGGCTGCGGGAATGCCCCGCTTCGTCAGGTCCTTGGCCAGTTTCTGCGTCTGGAATTTGGTACGGGTGAACAGGATGCGACGGCCCGAGCCGGAAGCGAGCGTACGTACCAGCTCGGCACGTTCGGCCTGCGTGGTCTCGAACACATGGTGGGTCATCTCATCGACGGCCGCGGTGGCGGAATCGACGCTATGCACCTTCGGATCGGACAGGAACGTGTTCACGACCTCATCCACACCATGGTCGAGCGTGGCGGAGAACAGCATGATCTGCGCATCGAACGACACTTGGGCGAGCAGTCGTTTGACCGGGGGCAGGAAGCCCATGTCGGCCATCTCATCCGCCTCATCGATTACGGCGACCTGCACGTTCTCCAAGGTCAGGGCATGCTGCTGGATCAGGTCTTCGAGTCGACCCGGGCAGGCTACCACGATATCGGCGCCGGCCTGCAGGTCGCGAATCTGGCGGGCATACCGCACGCCACCGTAAATCGTAGTGGTGCTCATGCCATAGATCTGCGCCAACGGCGTCAGCACGTCATTGATCTGATTGGCGAGCTCGCGGGTGGGGGCGAGTACCAAGCCGCGTGGTCTCGGCACGAAATCCTCGGAACGACGTTCCTCGGCATGGCCTTGCTGCACGCGTTTGACCTCATGACGGAACTGGCTCATGTTCTCGTATTCGTCGGCATCCACCTCCCCAAGGCGGGCGACCATCGGAATGGAGAACGCCAGGGTCTTGCCGGAGCCGGTACGGCCATGACCAAGCACATCGCGACCGGCCAGGGAATCCGGCAGAGTATCCGCCTGGATCGGGAACGCGGTCTTCTTGTCATCCGCCGCAAGCACGCGTACGAGCGGGCCAGGAACGCCCAACTCGGCGAAGGTCAGCGGACGCTCCTCTTCCTCGCTATATTCGGACACATTGTCCGCGAGGGCATCTTCTTCAAAAACGGTATCGGGCACAGTGGCCTTTCATGTCAAACTTTTGCGCACGTTGCGCAAACCTGTTAACAATAGCCCATGCCCGATACTTTCAGCGGTAGTTACGTTCGATGAGAATGTCGGAAACGGTCAGATTGGCGTCATTGACCAGATTGAACAGGATGATCTCCGCCAATTCGGCCGGGCTCATAAAGGTGTGCTGCTTGTCCTCGGGCACATAGTCATGGCTGTCACGGTAGAAGTCGGTGTCGATGCCGCCCGGATACACGCCGACTATTTTCACGCTGGAACCCTTATAGGCCGCCTTGAGACTGTTCGTGTAGCCTTTCTCGCCCCACTTGGTAGCGCAATACACGGATTCGTTGGCGTTGCCACGGGTCGCGGCGGTGCTCATGACGTTGGCGATTTTGAGATCGTGCTCATCGTCGGCCTTCAATGTTTCGACGCTCCACAGGATCATGCCCTTAAGCCCTTTGAGGCACTTGTCGACGTCGGCACCCTCATATGCGGTCGGTACTTTGAACGATGGCTGCCCGGCATTGTTGATCAGCAGGTCGATATGGCCGATTTGCCTGATGGCCGCGATGGAATTCTTCACGAAGGATTCGTCGGAAACGTCACCCACGAAGGCACGGTATTCGTCTTTGCCGAAGGATTGAGACAACTCCGCCTGACGTTGCGCGTTGAAGTCGATACCGGCCACGAACCAGCCCCTGTCAATCAGCTGACGGGCCAGCTCATAGCCGAGGCCCAGTGCGGAACCGGTGACGATGGCGATTTTCTTACCTGCTGTGGTACTCATGATGACTCCCCTACTGGTGTTGTCTGCGTTGCCCGACGCTCATCATCATAGGTCTTCAACCGCACTTGAGGTCAAAACGATTGACATACATACGTATATATGCGTCGACGCTCCCCCTCGCCTGAGGGGAGCGTCGACCATTCATCTTCTAGAGGATATCCGGATCATCCTTGGCGATGGTGCCGGTGGCCTTGCCTATGGCCTTGAGGCCGTGGTAGGCGACGAGAATCACGATCGTGCCGATGGCGATGCCGTTGAACGAAATGCCGTTGACCGCGAACGCGAACTGGCCGATGGCGATGATCATCGTGATGGCGGCGACCATGATGTTGATCGGCTTGTCGAAGTTGACCTTGTTCTCGACCCAGATGCGGATGCCGATCATGCCGATCATGCCGTACAGCAGGGTGGTCACGCCGCCGAGTACGCCTGCGGGAATGGTGTTGATGACGGCTCCGAACTTCGGGCACAGGCTCAGAATGAGCGCGAAAGCGGCGGCGCACCAGTAGGCCGCGGTGGAGTACACCTTGGTGGCGGCCATCACACCGATGTTCTCGCCATAGGTGGTGGTGCCGGAGCCTCCGCCGAAGCCGGCGATGGTGGTGCCCAGACCGTCGGCGAACAGGGCGGTGCCGATCTGGTCGTCATAGTCACGGCCGGTCATCTGCGAGACGGACTTCACATGGCCGACGTTCTCGGCGACGAGCACGAGCACCACAGGCACGAACATCGGCAGGATAGAGAAGTCGACCTGCGGCAGGTGGAAGTTCGGCAGGCCGACCCACGAGGCCTCGCCGATGGCGGAGAAGTCGACCTGACCACGGATGCAGGCGTATATGTAGCCGATGATCACGCCGATCAGAATGTTGAGTCGCCCAAGCAAGCCCTTGAACAGCACGGCGACCAGCAACACGGCGAGCAGGGTCACCACCGCGGTGTCGGGAGCCTTCTGGAAGTTGCTCCACACGCTCGGAGCCAGATTGAAACCGATGATGGCCACGATGGCGCCGTTGACGACCGGCGGCATGATGATATCGATCCACCTGGCGCCGGCGAAGTGCACGAGCACACCGACCAGGGCCAGCAACAGACCGGTGATCATGATGCCGAAGGATGCGACGGCGATGCCCTTGTTCGCGGTGGTCACCGCGGTGATCGGAGCGATGAAGCCGAAGGACGAGCCCAGATAGCTTGGCAGTACGTTCTTGTTGATCAGCAGGAACAGCGCGGTTGACATCGCCGTGAAGAACAGCGTGGTCGACGGATCGAAACCGGTCAGAATCGGCACCAGGAAGGTGGCTCCGAACATGGCGATCACGTGCTGTGCACCGATTTCCGCGGTACGAGGCCAGGTCAGGCGCTCATCGGGCTCGACCACTTCGCCTGGGCGCAGCGTCTTGCCGTCACCGTGGATCTTCCACGTGAACAAGTTGGACATACTATTGTCTCCTTAACTCTCTCGCGCGGCGGAATAACGGAAAACGTGCCGCACGTCACACGCCATTGTAATGGCTCCGAACGCACGGCACGTTTCAGCAAATGAACGCTTCGGCATCAAACGGTGTCACAGGTGGCGGTCAACGGCATGCACCACATCCACCAAATCGCCGTTGGACAATACCGGACGTCTGAACTCACGCCATTCGTCGACCTTCACCACCCAACGGCCTCCGACCTCATCGAACACCGGCCGCGCGGTCTGCTCCCAACGGAAGCGCTTGTAGGTGCGTCCGGTCGCCGGATCACGACGGGAATAATGGAAGCAGGTGCAGTTCGTGATCCTCCATTCGTCGGATGCCGCACGATGCATGAACTCCTCGTCGGACAAGTCTTCCAACGTAAGCATCAACGCCAGCATCAGATCGCCATGGCTGACCATCACCACGGATTCAGCATCCGACTTGCGATTCAGGGACGTGAGCAGATTATGCACGCGGTTCTCGGCCACATCGGCGATGGATTCGCCCGCCGGCGGCCTCCAGTACAGCGGATCGGTGTTCTTGAACATCCAATTGCGTGCGTAGTTGCTCTTGAAATCGTCTTTGGTGATGGTGTTGATCTCACCCCATGAACGTTCGCGCAGCACGCGCGTCTCTTCCCATTTCGCCTTCGGCAGCGCCATGGTCGCCGCGGTCTCACGGGTGCGCACATACGGAGAGACCAGATAACGGTCGAACAGCTGCTGCTGCGCCACCAACCATCGGCCGATGCAGTCGGCCTGTTTGCGGCCGATTGCGGTGAGTCTCCACGAGCGGTCCGGCACGGTCACGTTATCTTGCGTGAACAGCGAATCGTCGCCCTGCTCACCGGCGCTGATGATGACGTTTGCCTCGGATTCACCATGGCGAATCACGTACAGATCAAGAGGCATTCCCATATTCGATTATTCCTTTACTTACCTTCAGCCGTCGTCATTGAACCATCTCTACCGTAGCGGATTACAGGAAGAATCCTCCGCATTGTTGGCCATTCGCGAAGAAATTTCGCCCTGCGGCCACCGGACGTTCACTATTCCGGCCAAATGCCGTTCTGCGCATACTTGTTGCGGTATTCTCCCGGTGTCATCCCGCTGTGCTTCTTGAATACCTTCGTGAAGTGGCTTTGCGACCGATATGCGAGAATCTGCGCGATCTCATTGAAGCTGTATTCCGAATACTTGAGCATGTTCTCGGCCGCTTCCATGCGCTTGTCGGTGATGTACTGCGACAGCGACGTTCCCGTCTCCCGCACGAACAGTTCCGATAGGTATGTAGGGTTCAGATGCACATGTTCGGCGAGGATGGACACGGTGATCTTCTCATGCAGGTGGTAGTGGATGTAGTCCATGCATTCGTTCACCGCCTTGGAATGCGTCTCGGCTTTCTGCATATCCGCCATCGCCCATGTGAAGAACGTCATCATGTCGGTGTGCAACCGGCGCACATCGTCGGGGGTCTTGCAGTTGTCAAGATCTTGGATGTACAGGTCGGAGGCGTTGTAGGCATCCTCCTCATCCATACCGCCTTCGATGGCGAACCGTGTGGCGAGCGTGATGGTGGTGACGAACCGGTATTTCGCATTCTTGAGCGGATCATCCGACAGGTAGCCGTACAGTCCCGAGTCCCACAGTCTGGTGCTTTCGGAGATGGCGCTGATGTCACCCGAACGCATCAGGTCGTACTGTTTCATCTCTTCCACATACCGGTGATGACGTACCCTGTCCTCGCGCGAGAGGAAGTCCAGATACCACAGTTTCGCCTCGTCAACAACCGCCATGCCGCTCCCAATCATCCAAATCGAATCCACCTTCAAGCATAAAGGTTTTCAGCATGTTCGCGGCAAGCATGTTCGCAGCCATTCCCAATTCGGCGGCATCGTCATTCAATACCTGAGCCTTTTGGCGAAGTTTGCGTTCATGTAAATCGGCGGCAATCCATGGACAAGGCCTTTTTGTCCCGATGAGACATCGAGTCTAAATGTAGGTGCTCCAGCCGAGCTTGACAGCCAGGATGACGCCGGTCAGGACGGCGGCGGCGCGCATGATGTTCTCCGGAATATGGCGGGTGACCGGTGGCGCGATGGCGCTGCCGATGATGCAGCCGAGGCACATCATGATGGCGAACGGCCAATAGACCGAGCCACGCACGATGAACATGATGGCGGCGGAGATGTTCGCACCGAAACCCACCACGGTCTTCAACGCATTGATCTGATGGAACGGGCCGATCTTGCCCAAATCAAGTACGGCTAGGGCCAGCGTGCCGGCGGCCGCGCCGAAATAGCCGGAATAGACGCCGACGAAACTCACGCCCAGCCATAGCCACCACGGATCATGCAGCTTGCCGCCACTCGCCTTGCCTGCGATCAGCGCGGCACGTTCGCCTTGCTGTGATTCGGGCAACGCTTGCGCTACGGCGTCTCGCGCGGCCGCCTTCTTGCGTGGGTTCAATGCGATGATCATCGAGCTGAACAGAATCAGTGGAGGTACCGCGAATTCAAAGACCTCGGCGGGCAGCTCCAGCAACAACAGGCCGCCAATAATGCCGCCGACCAGACCGATCAGCGCATAGACAATCACACGGGTGCGCTGTCCGTTGAGCTCCTTGCGCGCCGCCAGCAGACCGCCGATGCCGGTGCCGACCACGCCGACGGTGTTGGTCGTGTTCGATAGCACGGGCGGAATGCCGAACGCAAGCAGTGCCGGGTAGGAGATCAGCGAGGACGCGCCGACCGCGTAGCCGACGAATCCGGCTCCGATACCGGCGACCAGAACAAGCAACAACGTGGTGACGGACACTCCGGCAATCATGGCACTCCCTATATTTCGCTAGATGTGCGGCCTCATGGATGACGAGAGCCAAGTCTAGTGACTTGGCTCGTAAAGGTCATACGTTGTTCAGAACGTGGCGCAATCCTCCCTCCGCCTCACCCGGGAGCGCCCTTTGCCAAAGGGAGCAAGATGAATGCGGAGAAAGGATTGCGGCTAACGCCTGATAAGAGACTCGCTCCAGTAGGCCGCAAGCGGAATAAGCGCCCACTGCAGGGCCAGACCCGGCAGACCCGCGGCAAGGTCGCTGGTCCACGTGGCGGCGATGGAATCGCTTGATCCGAAGACGAACACGGCGATTGCGGTGGCGACCGTCAGTACCACTCGTCCGGCCAACTGGGCAAGTACGACCTTCACCAGACTCGGCAACTTCACGGAACGCAGCAGGCCCGCAATCAGACCGTATGCACACAATTCGATCATCATCAGCGGCAGCATGGCCAGCATCGGCATGCCGGACAGCAGGAAGCTGACCAGCGGAGCCGCCGCACCGGCGATGGCTCCGACGGCCGGGCCGGCGATCAGACCGACGAAGATGATGGGCAGATGCATCGGCAGGAACGCGACGCCAAGCATGGTCCCCTGACCGGAAACGGTACCGATGACGTGGAACAGCTGCGGCAGGGCGACCGCAGCCACGATGGCGAGCACGGTGGCAGCGGCCTTGACGGTCAGGCTCAGACGCGGCAAATCGGCGCGACGCAATGCGATGGATGTGGATGAAGTGGACATTGGTTCTCCTTTGCTCTCCTTTTGCCCCGTAGGGCGCTCTCCCTCGCCGGAGGGAGGATTGGAAGGATGGTTCTAGAGGGCGGTGTCGACGAGAAGATCGGCACTTCCTTGGGTATTGGTGGATTCGAAATAACGATTTTCGAGTGGAATCCACTCATCGATGAATCGTTGCAGCATGCGAGGATTACGCGCCTCGAGACGGCGAAGCCGTTCACTCGGGTCGACGATGAGACACATCGTCAGATCGTAGTAGCCGCGCAATGCGGGATGCATGCTGTAGCTTCCCTCAACGACGGTCAGTGCGGCCGGTTCGACACTGCGTGACGTCGCAAAATCGCCGGTATGGCAATCCCACGGCCGGTACCGTACCGCCTTTCCCGCCGCCAATGGCTTCAGCACTTCGGCTTCGAACCGCTCACGGTCGACATTGCCGCCAGGCTCTGCGAAACGTTCAGGCGTACGTTGTTCGGGCCGCAGGAAGAAGTCGTCCATGTGCAGCACATTGCCGCCGAAACGCTCATGCAGGCTAGCGGCGAACACGGTTTTGCCGGATGCGCATGGACCGTCAATGGCGACGAACGCGCACCGGCCTTCGGCCAGCAACCGTTCCACACGATCAATCGCGGATTTCATGCTTTCGACGGATTCCATCGATGAGCCTCCCTTCATACGGTTCGCGGCACTACAGGCACCGCGATCGCATCATTCGAACGGGCTACTCGAGTACGGTCAGACGGTAGGCGCGCGAGCCGATGCCCAGCTCCTCGGCATACTCAAGCGTGTGCTCGCCATGCCGCGTGGCGATGCGTTCGGTCACCGAAGCGCCATCCGGAGCCACATGAATCAGATCGACGCACGCCTGATCAAGCGCCACCGGGTCGAGTGAAGACAGCACGCCGATATCATGCATATCCGGCTCGGACGGCGTTGCGAAACAATCGCAATCCACGGACAGACGGTTCATTACGTTCAGGTACATCATATTGCCGTGCATATGGCTGATCACGGCCTCGTCGGCTTCGGCCATGGACTCGAGAAAATCATCCTGCGGCGTGTCGATCCAGCGGTCCTTGACCTTGCCGGCGGAGTGTATCCAGCGTTTGCCATTCGAAGAGGCGATGCCGATGGACACATTCTTCAGCGCACCGCCGAAACCGCCCATCGGGTGCCCTTTGAAATGCGAAAGCACGAAGAAGGAATCGTAATCGTCAACGTGCATACCGACGATGTCGTACGGGATATGCTTGTATTTCGCGACCGGAATCTCGATTTCACCGCCCATATCCATGATCTGGATCGGGGCGATGTCGCCGTAGCCACGCTCCTTGAACACATTGAGGCTTTTCCCCGGGGTTTCGCGGTTGCCGTCGTATGCGGTGGCGCATTCCACCAGCGTGCCACCGATCTCCTGTACGAGATTCTTGACGAGCGACGGATTGAGATTATTGGATTTCTCGGATTCACCCGAATGGATCTTGATGGCCACCTTGCCTTCCGGCGTTGCGCCCAACGCATGGTAGACGGCAATCAGGCTGTCCGGCGTAATGATTGGCGTGAAGAAGACCTCAGGGGCCTGAGGGTCGTCGGTGCGGTGTTCCAGTCGTTCCAGTCGGGTGATGTCGATTTCGGTCATAATCGTCCTCGATTCTTCATATTGTCGCTCTCAGCCTAGCAACCTCAAGTCAACTTGAAGCAAATCACGTCCTGTGTCGTTACGGGCAAGCTCGGCGGGCGAACAATCTCAAGATGCCAATATCTCACGGGCCACTTGTATGAAGTCAGTGATGGCGCTCCATTGATAGCTTTGCCTGCGCACACCGAAGCTGATGGCATAGCGCGCATCCTCGCCAATCGGCAGCACACGCAAAGACCTGCGCGCTTCGTCATCAAGCATCTCATCAAGGAACTGGCGGATCGTCAGGCTTGCGCCCACACCGAGCTGCGTCAATGCGAGCGCGGTCTGCAGATTGCCGGAACGGGCCTTGACCTGAGGTCTGAACCCTGCACGCCGGAACAACTCGGCTGCGATATGGCCATCGATATCGTCAGGTTGACCGAGTATGAACGGACAATCCTTCAGTGGCAGGCAATCCCCTTGCGCAATGCGTCGTTCCGCCTCGTCGGAGCCGATGCCGCAGGCGGAACCGCCGGCGACGGCACTCATCCACAGCCGGTTGGAAACGATCAATACCATTTCTTCGTTGTAGAAGTCGACCAATTCCACACCGACCGGCGCACGATCGAAATGTGCTATGGCGATGTCGACCTCACCGTCGACCAAACGTCTCGCATGTTGCTCATTGGCTCCCTCAATCATGTCGACCATGATGCCGGGCCTTTTGCGCTGGTAGGCGGCGATGATGCGCGGCATGATGGTGCGCTCCCTAGTATGTGCGACGGCAACACGCAGGATACCGGTTTCATCGTGTGCGATATCGTCGAACTCCTGCATCATCATCGTGTGATCATGCTGGAAATCAGTGGCATATCTCAGAAACGTCTCCCCCGCATAGGTCAGTTCCAGCGGAACGTGGCGGACGAAGAGGTCGCAACCGACCTCCCGTTCGAGGCTCGCGATATGCGCGCTCAGCGTCTGTTGCGTGATGCCAAGTCGTTTCGCGGCCTTGGTAAAGCTGCGTTCCTTGGCGACCATGATGAAGTAGTCCATACTCAGGAAGTTCATACACAGTATTTTACCTGTGACGCGAATCATATTATTTCGTAATAAGCCTGTTACTCTTGCAAAGGTTTCGTTCAAACCAATGCGCCGGATGGGCTTCAGACACCCGATTCCGGCGCAACGCCAGCCATAGGCCGGGAAAAGGAGATTCATGGCCGAGATCGTCACCATGGCGCTGTTTTGCACGGCGCTTGTCGCATGTATCGCAGCCGGTATTTCCATAGTCCCGGCATTGGCTGTCGGCGTACTCGTCTTTCTCATTCATGGACGTCTGACCGGGCACGCTTGGAAGCCCATGCTTCGCAAGGGCTTCACCACCATGAAGGCGGCGAGCATCGTGGTGGTCACGTTCGTGCTGATAGGACTGTTGACCACGTTATGGCGCGCGGCCGGTACCGTGCCGTTCATCGTGGCGAACACGACGACCCTGATACGCCCGCATGTGGTGATCCTGCTGGCATTCCTGCTCAATTGCCTGATGTCGCTTTTGACCGGCTCATCATTCGCTTCGGCCGCGACCATGGGCGTGATCACCATGACGCTCGGAACATCCATGCAGGTCTCGCCGCTGTTCTTAGGCGGTGCAATTCTTTCCGGCGTGTATTTCGGCGATCGTTGCTCTCCTGTCTCCACCAGTGCGCAACTGGTCAAGACACTGACGCATACGAACATTTTCGACAATATTCGGCTCATGCTGCGTACAGCCGCGGTGCCGTTCGCGCTGACCTGCGTCGTCTACGCGGTGCTGGCGTTGTGTACGCATCCTTCCGTCGGCTCGATGGACGTGGCCGGCCTGTTCGCCGAGGCGTTCAACCTGCATTGGGTGACCGTGTTGCCGGCCGTGGTACTGATCGTTCTGGCGGTCGCACGCGTGGACGTGCGTCTCACGATGGGTGCCAGCATCTGCACGGCCTTGCCGATATGCCTATTCGTACAGCATATGGACTGGCTTTCCGTAGGCCGGGCGTTGATGTTCGGCTACCATTGTCCGAATGCACAGGTGGCGCTGCTGATCGACGGCGGCGGCGTCATCTCCATGATCAAGGTGATGTTGATCGTCTGCATTTCGTCATCATATTCCGGCATTTTTCAAGAAACAGGCCTGCTGGGCGGCGCACATCGCATGATCCGACGCATTGCGAACCGCGTCGGAGGATTCTGCGCCACGCTCATCACATCCATCGTGACGAGTTGTGTGGCATGCAATCAAACGTTGTCGATCATGCTCACCGACCAGCTATGCCGTGAAGTCGAGCCGGACGAGCAGCGGCATGCAATCAATCTGGAAGACACCGCCGTAGTGGTGGCGCCGCTCATCCCCTGGTCGATTGCCGGCGCCGTGCCACTTGCCTCGGTCGGAGCCCCGACCGCCAGTCTGTCATTCGCATGCTTCCTATATCTGCTGCCGCTCTATCGTTGCATTAGAAGAAAACGAACGCCACACCGGCCGCAAAGCACATCAGCAGAATCGAAGTGAGGAAACTGGCGAGGAACGCTTTCCGTCCCTTTTTGGCGATGGCCTTGAAGTTCACGTTGATGCCGAGCGCGGCCATGGCCATGCCGAGCACGATATAGGCGAAATCCACCAGCTGCGGAGTGATCATGGCGATGAACGGCACGAAAGTGCCGATGACGGAGGCACCGATGAAGCCAAGCATGAACCACGGGAACGAAACCTTACGTTTGCCGTCGGCCGGCATTTCGGAATGGTTCCTGTCCCACCAGACGGCGATGATGATGGCCGCGAACACCAGCATGAGCACGCGAGAAAGCTTCATGATGGTGGCGATGTCAACCGCACCGAATGCGTCACCCGCGGCGACGGCGTGCGCGATTTCGTGCAGGGATGCGCCGGCGGTGATGCCCAGCTGCGTCTTGGTAAGACCGGTCAACGGGCCGAGTGCGATTTCCAGCAATGCGAAAATGGTGCCCATGATGGCGATGATGGCCACGGCCATCACCTCATTGTTCGCCTTGTCGTCCTCCTGCTCCGGCGGCACCTTGATGGAGCCGGACAGACCCATGACGGCCGCAGCGCCGCAGATGCCGGTGCCGCCCGCCACAAGAATCGCCAGCTGCGGATCGACGCCCAGCCTGCGGGCGATGCCATAGCATACGACGATGGTAAGCGCCACCACTGCAGCGGCGATCGGCAGACATTTGATACCTTGCGTGAACAGCACGGTCAGGTTGAGCTTGAAGCCAAGCAGAATGATGCCCAACCGTAGCAGCTTGTTGGAGATCACTCCGGCGGCATCCTTCACACCGGCCTTGTGTTCGGCGGATCGGCCTACATACCATTGACGAATCGGAAACTGCACGATCATGCCGATCAACAGCGCGATGATCAGTGCACCGAACAGGCTGAATCCCGGGAACTGCTTCAACCATGAGGCGATGAGCGACGCAAGCAGCGTCACAATACCGATGAAGACCATTTCTTTGGTGGCGATACGCTTCCACCACTTCTCGCAAAACTCTTTCACGAGATTCCAAGTCTTCCGGTGTCCACGGACAAACTATCGCCGTCGAGCCGGCAACTGAACTTCCGAGAGCAGAATGGCACCGAAAATCAGCGCGAAACCGCATACCGACGGAACGGTGAGACGTTCGCCGGCAAAGAGCACGGAAACGAGCATGGCGAAAATGCACTCGGTGCTCAGAATCACGGAAGCTTCGGAAGTGGGCAGATTCTGTATGGCGATCGTCTGGAACACCTGGGCGATCACCGTGGAGCCGACCACCAGATACCCGATGCACAGTATGATATCCCAACGCGCCCACGCCACGGACGGAGCACCTTCGAACAGCACGGCACCGCCGCCGAACAGCACGGTGCACCAGACGAATTCCATCAGCATCAATGCGATCGCATCGAAACCCCTGCCCATGAATCCGACCAGCACCAAGTTCAGGGCGAAGAAGAACGCGCCGATGATGGTCATGGTGTCACCGAAACTCATGTGCATGAGTTCGTCCCCGCCACCGCCGCTGAGCGACACGAGACCGATGCCGAACGCGCATACGAACGCGGCGACCAGATGCTGCCAGTTGGGACGTCTCCGAGTAAATGCCCAGACGATGAACGGCACCATTACGCAATACGTGTCGGTGAAGAAGCTGTTGCGCCCAGGTGACGTGGTTTCCAAGCCTTTGAGCTGGAACAGAAAACCCATCCAGTAGGTCAGGGCAAGCACCAGTCCGGGCATGACGTAACGGCGCAGACGGATTCTGCGCAACCGTGGGAAGAACACCATGGCCATGAGCAATGTGGCGGCACCCATGCGGAAGAACATCAGCCATTGCGTCGGCATATTATCCTGCGCATGCTTAAGCATGGTGTAGCCGGTACCCCACACAATGGCATTGACCAACATCATCACACGGGCGACCGGCTTGGATACGACAATGCCTTCCTGCTGTGGTTGCGCAACCTGCACGCTTTCTACGCCGTGGCTCACTTCGCTCATGGCGACCTACGCTTTCTCCCTCTCCGTCGTATATTCCACGTGCCACTGTATGCCCCTGCTGAAAAGCGACACGCGGACCGTCACTCGCCCTTGGAAGCTTGGCCGTCAACCCAGTTGTCGGCCATGGTGATGGCCTCGTCCAGGGTGACCTTGGCCGCCTTGTAGTACTTGGAATCCTTGACGCCGCCGTCATCGACGAGTTTCTGTCCGGCATCCACGGCTTTCGATAGGGCGTTGAGAAGTTTCCTGCCCGTCAATGTCGTATTGGAATCGTCAGACAACCGCTTGAGCAACCTCTGGGCCTTGTCGATGGATTCCTGCAGCTGCGTCTTGGCTTTACCCAGGGTCTTATCATCGGTTGCATTGCCGCTGTCGCCGGAGTTCGCTGAGGAATCGCCGCCTGAACTCGTATCGTCGGAGGCGTCACCTGAACCGTTCGACATGGAGGATTGGTTCTTGGATTGGATCTTCGCAAGACTGTCCTTCAACGACTCCGTGGCGCTGTTCAGCGTTTTTGACACCAGGTTGAGCTGCGTGATGGTTGCACTGGCGGAACATCCCTCGGTATCGACGGTACCTTCCGCACTGGTGGCCGCATCGGCAAACGCATCAAGGATGTCGTTGACTCCGAGCACGCTACGGACAAGCTTCTGCAGTTCGCCGCCGTTGTCGGAAGTGTCGAGAATCGCCTTGCGTGCGGAACTGAATTCGGCCACGGACTGACGGCATTCCGCCAACACCTCCCGCTGTTTGGCGTGATAGGCATACGCTCCGACCGTACCCGCCGCGCCCAGCACCGCGATGATGGCCACGACAGCAAGCCAACGCGAACCCGAATGCCTCTCTTTCGCTTCATTCATCATGCATTCACCCCGAAGTCCCACGTTCGTTTCATAGCCGTTTGCCACCCTTATTGTAAGGCCCGATTCGAAACCAACCGTTCGAATCGGGCCCTATTGCTCTCAGCACAGTATGAGTACGGTGCAAAGCACCATCGCGTCACATCACCTTTCGGACACGGCGAATTTGAATTCGCTCATGTCGGCTTATGACATATCAGGCCATTCCAGTAGGACATCCATCGTTGATTCAACCTGAGATAATGGGCAATGCGAGGCCGACGATGAGCAACAGCGCCAACGCCGCGCATATCAGCCAGACCAAGGGATGCGCCATGTTGAAAGTGTATCCGACCCCCATGCGCTTGGGCACCACGATGGCCGGATTTTCAGGCGAATAGTAGAACATGCCCAGCACCCATTCGTCGTCGTCATCATCGGCCATGTTGTTTCCGTCGTCGTTCTCGCCATCCAATCGCCATGTCCGAGAACCGCACTGGCCGAAGACCACGGCAAGAACCAACTCCGCAACAATGATTGCCAATGCGATCAGCATCATCACCGATCCCCATGCGCGAATATCCCACCAGTTCGCATACATGGGAATCAGTCCGACGAATCCGAGATTCGCCGTCAAGCCGACAATCAACACGTAGACGCTCCATGCGCGGGAGAAGCGTCCATATGCATAGCCGGAAATGGAAGGACGCTCCGGGTCGATTTGCCGCGGCAAATGGATGATCATTGCATGAACGACGGTCATCGTCGCAGCCATGATGAGCTGTATCAGTAGGGGCATGCCAAGCACCACCCACAACGATTTATCCAGACAATCATCGATCTGACCTGCAGCGTTCATGTGTATAGGCAGACGGTCGGGCATGCTGTCATACAGCATGAACGCGGAGGCGGTCATGATGCTGACCGGCACGAGGTGCAGCAATTCCCATTGCAGCCCCAGCGGCTCCGGACCGGCATTTTCGGCAAGGAACGCGGCGCGTTCGAGCTTGGCCGCCTTCCAGCCACGTTCATGTTTGATTCGCATGGTGCGCTTGCGATACTTCACAATCAGCGCGAATGAGACCACGATCAACAGCAACGACATTGTGGTCACCGCAATGGTTCCGCCGAGGGCTCCCCACAACACCAGGCAGGCGACGCTTGCGGCTACCGCCATCGCGCTTACCGATCCGGCACAAACGGTATATCCGATTTTCGCACGTCTGATCCCAGGGTCGCGTTGCGCCGAAACCGGTATGCTCACCCCGAAGCACACCGTGCGACGCACCACCCAAGGAGCGAGAGCCACACTGACGCCTTCCAACGCAACTATTGCGACCATCATCCAATTCGTCATCGGAGCCCCTCCTCCGCTTCTTGATTGTCGGCATGACCCCCGGACCAGTCGATGGTTTCGTCCTGAAAAACGGCGGAAGCATTATGCTTCACATCGGCCATGAATTCGTCCAGCGAGCCGCCATGGGCCTTGTATTCGATGGCGATGCGGTAGATATCGTCGCGCATGCGGCGCATTTCACGATCATGCTGCTGCGACAGGGAACCGACGTCGCGGGGCGCAACCATGGCGCCGGACCCTCGACGCATCACGATATGGCCTTCGTCTCTCAGCATGGCATAAGCCTTGTTCACCGTATGGAGATTGATGCCAAGATCTTTCGCCAGCCGACGCACCGAAGGCAGCATATCGCCCGGTTCAAGCTCGCCACGTGCCAGGCCGGCAATGATCTGCCGACGCAGTTGCTCATATAGAGGAAGGGCATCGGCCTTATCCACGGTGATAATCACATCCGCCCCTCTTTCCCATATTATTCTAGTTGATATAGAACAATATAACATTGTGATGACCGATCGTCAACAACGCAGCCACCCTCCCGCCATGCATTCACGCCCCTACGAACACTTCCGACAATCAGGCGGCGCATGAGCAAGCAGAAAATCGTCACGGCAATCGTCGCATGCCCCCGCAAGAGCACTCTAAAAGCACTCAAGCGTTGGCAACAGCCGCCCGAAACGTGGCAGGAACCGCCATTTCAAGCGCATTCAAAAACGGCTTGTTTCCAACGGTCGGGAAGCCCGGAACCGTTGGAAACAAGCCGTTTCCGAAGCACTGGAATCAGTGCTTGCTAACGTTGAACTTGAATTCCACGATATCGCCGTCCTGCATCACGTAGTCGCGGCCTTCCTGGCGTAGCTTGCCTTCCTCCTTGATCTTCGTCATGGAGCCTTCGGCAGCCACGAAATCGTCATAGGAAACGATATCGGCCTTAATGAAGCCTTTTTCGAAATCGGTGTGAATCACGCCGGCGGCCTGCGGTGCAGTGTAGCCTTTGTGAATCTGCCAGGCGCGCACTTCCTTTTCTCCTGCGGTCAGGAAAGTAGACAGGCCGAGAGTGTCATAGCCCACGCGTGCCAGCTGGTCGAGACCGGACTCCTCCAACCCCGCATCGGCGAGCATCTCACGGGCGTCTTCCTCGTCCAGCTCGGTCAAATCGGCTTCGAACTGCGCATTGAGGAAGATGGCCGGAGCCGGGGCCACGGAGGCGGTGAGCTTGTCCTGCAATTCCTTGTTCTGTAGTTCGGAATCGTCCACGTTGAACACATAGATGAACGGCTTGGCACTCATCAGGTGCAGATCGTAGACGGAGTCCTTGTCGAAGCGACCCTCGCGAGCGGCCTTGTCGATGGTCTCACCGGATTCGAGAATGGCCTTGGCCTCCTTGACGGCCGCCATATAGGCCGGGTCGATCTTCTTGCCTCGCAGATCCTTCTCGAGTTTCGGCAATGCGTTTTCGATGGTCTGCAAATCGGCGAGGATCAATTCGGTGTTGATGGTGTCGATGTCATCGGCTGGGTCGACCTTGCCGTTGACGTGCACGATGTCATCATCCTCGAAAGCACGCACGACCTCACAGATCGCATCGGCCTCACGAATGTTGGCAAGGAACTTGTTGCCCAACCCTTCGCCTTCGGAGGCACCCTTGACGATGCCTGCGATATCGACGAAGGTGACGGTGGCCGGCACGATCTTCTCGGTGTGCACGAGCTTGGCCAGGATCGGCAGACGATCGTCCGGCAACGGCACGATGCCGGTGTTCGGCTCGATGGTGGCGAACGGATAGTTCTCGGCCAGCACGTTGTTGCGGGTCAGTGCATTGAACATGGTGGACTTGCCGACATTCGGCAGTCCGACGATTCCGATAGTAAGAGACATGGTTCCCTAGCTTAGCTCTAGGCTTCGATGGCGTCGACGGCCTTGATGACCGCCCCTCTGAAGGCGCTTTCCTCGAGGGACGCCACACCCTTGATGGTGGTGCCGCCCGGCGAGCAAACGGCATCCTTCATGGCCCCCGGATGGGTTTCACTGGCCAGATAAAGCGCACCGACGCCTTCGACCATCTTGGCGGCCAACCGGTATGCGGTGGCGCGCTGCAGGCCATATTTCACACCGGCGTCACCGAGCGCTTCGATGTACATGTCGGTGAAGGCCGGAGCGCAGCCGGCAATGCACATGGCGATGCCCATATGCGCGCTGTCGACGCGCTCGATCAGACTGATCGGCGCGAATAGCCGTTCGAAGGTCTCGGTCTGCGCTTCGGTGAGCGTATTGGCGATTTCGGTGACGAGCACGCCCTTGCCGACGGCCATCGGCGTATTCGGAATGGTGCATTGGACGTGTGCATCGACGAAGTCGGTTCCGAACAGTTCACGGAATTTGTTCAGATCCCAGCCGGCCGCAATGGACACGACGATCTTGCCCGGTTCGGCCAGCTCCTTCGCTATCGGCCCGATGACGCTTTCGATTTGGTACGGTTTGATTGCGATGACGATCACGTCGGCGGCTTCGGCCACTTCCGCTGCGGTGTGCAACGGCCGCGCACCCAGCTTGGCAGTAGTCCTTTCGAGCTTGTCATAATGTGCGGCGCAGGCCACGATGTCACCGCCGTTCACCACGCCGGCGTCGACCATGCCCGAAGCGATGGCTTGGGCCATATTGCCGTATCCGATGAATCCGATGGTTGGATTGGTCATTGCTTCTTTCCTTCGTCTAGAACAGTTCCTGCAGGTCACCGCGGTTCAGGGCCTCGTTGAAGATGTGCTCGAACACCACGGAGCCATGCACACCGTCATGTTCGAATTCATTAGTAGTCCAGTAATGTGAACGGGCTACGCGAGACAACGTGTCCAGCTGCAGTCCGGAATCGACGTACATATCGTCATAGTAGACGGCGGCCTGCAGCGGCACCTCGTTACGGGCCAGTTGGTCGGCATCATAGATCATCCCGAAATGCGTGTCCTCCATGAGCACGTCCATGGCCGGCTTGAACGGTCGAAGCGCATTCTCCCGTTCGAACATCCACGGAAACATGCACTCGCCGGTGAAGTTCAACGGACGCACATCCGTGTTGAATTCCGGATGCTCGTCACGCACGCGCTGCGCCGCCCATCGAATCGGCTCATCGAGCTCGCCGTTGGCATAGATGAACTCCTGCAACGGCCAATACAGAGGGCGGGATGACGTGGCGTTCATGACGCCATGCAGAAATTCATCCGACACTTCGGATCCGGCGGATACGGAACCGTCACCGTCCAGGAATGCCTGATCAAGCATCCAATGCACACGCTCGAAACTGGGCTTCATGCCGAAGTCGGCACCAAGGCATTGCAGACGTTCTACGGTCAGCGGATCGCCATTAGGCAAAACGACCTCCCGTGAATCCAGAATGTCGGCGAGCGCGGCAACGCGTTCCACATCCACTGGGTAACGCTCGTAGAACCGCTTCGTCTTCGATGCCATACGTGGGAAGGTGTGGCGGTACACGTCGGTGGCATCGGCGGGTACGTGCGGAATGCCACCGGTGGTAAAGCTGGCGATCACACCCTTCGGGAACAGCGACAGGTAGGTCAACGTCAGGAATCCGCCATAGCTCTGCCCCAGCGTGGCCCAACGTGCGCCGCCGAATTCGGTACGGCGCAGGTGTTCGAAATCACGAATGATCGAATCGGCGAGGAAATGCTTCAGGAATGCGGCTCCCGTTTCGCCATCCATGGTCTTCATGATGTGCGTATCGATGCGGGATGAGCGCCCGGTGCCGCGTTGGTCGGGCAACACCACCCGGAAATGCCTGATGGCTTCCTCAATCCAGCCGTCGGACTGCGGGCTGAGCGGACGTGGCCCGCACCCGCCGGGGCCGCCTTGCAGGAAAATCAGCAACGGAAGCTCATCATGTACATGTTCGGGAGCGGTGACGACGCGGTAGAACAGACTGATTGACGGGCCATCGAAACCGTGGCCGGGTTCATGACCCGACCAGTCCAACGGCACTTTGATCGAATGGTCCTCAACATGCAATCCGGGCACGTAATACTCGGTCAGCAGCGTCATCGTGCATCCACCTTTCCTGATATCCCTTCTGCAGCGAACAGAACGGCGGGCGCATCGTCGACAAGGACGGCATGTGGGTTCGATTGCATTCATTTCCTCCCGTCGACGTCGCCGTCACCCTTGCCTTTCGCCGGAAAGGGTCGCTGGATCTTCCACCATACACGGCAGGCCCGTCTCATACCTGCGCATGATACCGTAATGACCAGCCGCGCGTTACGCTTGAACCACTATGACTAGACTGCAGCGCCTGTTTTCGTGGATTCGCGGCCATGTGATCGTCGCAGACAGCATCATCACCGCATTGCTCGCCCTATTCATGTTTGGCCTTGGCAACAACATCGAGTTCAATCCCGGACTGCTGTATAACTATCCGGCGCAGGTGCAGATGGTCTGGTCGATCACGTTGCTCGTTCCGCTCATCACGCGCCGGCGATGGCCTCAGATCAGTGCCTTGGCATTCGTGGTACTGGTGCTGCTGCATCTATTGTTCGGCCCATGCATGCTGATCACCGATTTTTTTGCGACGTTCATGCTGTATTCGGTGATTCTGTACGGCAACCCGCATAATTCGAAGGTGTTCATCGTGCTGGCATTCGCCGTCGATGGCCTGGCCGCAATCATCATAGGCTGGGCGATGACGGTCGGTCCGATCCTGGCCGTAGGCACCAGACAGTTCTCCGCCGTCGACGCAACGGTGCTGAATGGTCTCTCCTCCTGCAACACCGTCTATTCCGGTCGGGGATTGTCGAATGACTGCACCGATACGATACTGCAGTACATGGTCATGATGTTCGTCGCCATCGCGCTGTGCTTGGCGTCGACGATCATCATCGCCTACTGGCAGCGTGCCCGTCTGATGACGGTACGGATGATGCAGGAACGCAATGACGCGATTGCCGCGCGCGAGGTCGAGGAGCGCAATATCGCGGCGCTGGCGGAGCGTGCACGCATCGCGCGGGACATGCATGACGTGGTGGCGCATACGTTGTCGATCATCATCGTGCAGTCCGACGGTGGCCGGTACGCCGGCGCGAACGATCCCGTCGTGGCACGTTCCACTATGGAGACGATCAGACATGAATCCGAGCATGCGCTGCATGACATGACCAGACTTCTTGGCGTATTCGGCGGATCTCCCCATGCCGACTACGCCGATATCGACGCATTGATCGCACAGGCACGTACCGTGGCACCCGACACCGTCATCACACGGGAGATCATCGGAGATGCGCGTCCCGACATGCTGGGAGATCGGACAAGCGTGGCCATCTACCACGTGATGCAGGAATCGTTGACGAACATCCGCAAATATGCGGGACCGAAGGTGACCGTACATGTCACGGAATCATGGGATGACGGCACATTGACCGTGACCGTCACGGATAGCGGGCGTGGCGCTTCGGCCGGATTGGACGGGCATGCGCCCGGCTACGGATTGACGGGCATGCGCGAACGCATCGAAGCCGTGGGAGGATCGGTGACGTTCGGCCCGAGGATAGGAGGCGGGTTCGCCGTATGCGCGACGGTGCCGTTCGCCACGAATGCCAGTGCGATGTCCTCGCACTCCTCATGCAAAAACGCCCATGCGGCGTCGATGGCGATCGACGGGCTGCCGGCCGACGCTCCGGCCATGCGGTTGTCTGAATACGGGACATCCGGCGAGACGAGAACGATCCTCTCGCCGAAGTTGCCGACCTTGCCGACGATGCAGACGATACGAGCCAGTCTGCGGTCCAAGCCGATCGCCCAGGCCATCGATATCTCCGGACGTCGGTTCAATTGGGTGGAGCGGCTTTCGCAATGGACGCAACGGCATTACGTCTTGGTGGACACCATCGTCACGGCGCTGCTCATCATGACGTTCGGCTCGGCGTCGATCAGCCTGTTCTCCTACGGCATGGGCCCGGAGCAGCTACCATTTCGCATGCTGATCGTCATGGAACTGCTGCCGTTATGCATGCGAAGGAGATTCCCGGAAAGCTGCGCGCTAATCATAGCCATACTCTCCACGTTGCAACTGATCGTTTTCGAACCCATCGATCTTGCCAATATCGTGGCCTCGATGAGCGCATTGCATGCGGCGGTACTGTACGGAAGGGAAAGAGCGTGGCGTTGGACCGGACTCGTCTCCATCATCAATGCTCTCTTGGTCGGAGTGAAGGTCATGCTGTCACTGCTTGACTACCCGAGCATATCGGTTTTCCTGATACAAGGCATCATCACATACGAGCCGAGACGGACCACATGGCTCGCATCCGGGGCGATATTCACCGGCCTGGTCTACACCATGGCTGTCCTGGCTACATGCGGAGGCGTCATCGCCATGGCTCGATGGACCCGTTCCAGCTGCTCGAACGCACTCGTCCTGCAGGCAAGGGAGGAGGCATTGATCGCCGAACAGGACAAGCAGAAGATTCTTGCGGCGAATCTGGAACGGGATCGTATCAGCACGAACATTCAGTCGGAGGTCACCGCCACGCTTAACAGCGTCATCGACCAGACCATCTCCGGATTACGCATGCTCGATGAAGCCAAGGCACACGGTGAAGAGCCCTCGGCGGAATCGATCGCGTCTGCGTTCGCGGCCATCGGAAGTCAGGGGCGTGAAGCATTGGCCCATATGCGCCAACTGCTGCGGGTACTGCGCGAGACCGGATTCAGCGATGAGGCTCATGCCGGCAAGTCCGAAGAGATGCGGCTCAAACCCGCTGCCTCATTGGACGAACAGATGAAATCAGGGTTTTTTCGGGGTATGTTCCAACGCTGACGGCGCAATGCTGCCGATAAGGTGGAAGGCATGAGTGAAGAGCAGAGAATTCGCGTGATCATCGCCGACGATCAGGAACTGGTACGCGCCGGTTTCGCCATGGTAATCGGCTCGCAGCCCGACATGATGGTCGCCGGTCAGGCTCGCGACGGAGCGGAAGCGGTGGCCTTGGCCGAAACACTGCATCCCGATGTGGTGCTGATGGATGTGCGCATGCCCGGCATGGACGGCATCGAAGCGACACGCCAGATCAGTTCATTGCAACATCGTTTCGCCGCAACCGGAGCGCAAACCGGCCCGCGGCGGACCCGTGTGATCATTTTGACGACGTTCGATCTGGACGAATACGTGATGGCCGCCATCAATGCCGGAGCATCCGGTTTCCTGCTCAAGGACACCGAACCGGAAACGTTGCTCAATTCGATTCGCACCGTATTCCAAGGCAATGCGATCATCGCACCGTCCGCAACGAAACGACTGATTGAAAGAATGATGGAAGGTGGGCTGACCGATCAAGACTCCCTCACCATCCCCACGTCGGCGGACACTGCACCATCACGGCCGGCATATACTGACCCGGAATTGGATGAACTGACCGATCGTGAGCGTGAGGTCCTCATCGAAATCGCACACGGTCTGTCCAATCAGGAAATCGCCGACCGGTTGTTCATCAGCCTGCCGACGGTGAAAACGCACGTGGCGCATATCCTGTCGAAGATCAACGCCCGCGATCGTGTACAGGCGGTCGTCTTCGCCTACGAAAACCATCTGGTGTGACAAACGATTCATAACCACGGAAACCGGCCTGTTTATGACGCAGATATGTCATAAACAGGCCGGTTTCCGTGGTTATGGACCGGTTTCACGGCCAGAACCGCTCATTGAGTGCCCTAGGACTCTGCAAGCGCTTCGACCGGCGGGGTGTTCACCGCACGTCGCGCCGGAAACACGCTGGCAAGCAGCGAGGCAGCGGCGGCCACACCCAACACGATGCCGTTGACGGTCCATTCGAACGGGAACGCCACCGTGCCGTACATGCTGAACACCACATACGAGCCGAGCCAGCCGAACAGGGTGCCGAGTATCACGCCGACCACGCCGGACACCAGTGAGATGAGCAACGCCTCCACGCCCAGTGAACGCCTGAGCTGGCCTCGGGTCATGCCGATGGCGCGCAGGGTGGCGGATTCACGGGTGCGTTCGATCACGGACAGCGACAGCGTGTTGGCCACGCCGACCAGTGCGATGAGCACGGCCACGGCAATCAGACCCACCATGAGCATCATCATGGAATCAATCGTCTTCCCCCACTGCACACGTTCGGCTATCGGACCGGATACGGTTGCGTCGGTGCTCTTCGAGAGTGCGGATTGGAGGCTGTCGAATACACCGCTGAGCGTAGTGCCGGTTTCGTTGATCTTTACCAGCAATGTGTGCGAGTTCGTATCGAGATCGCCGTTCGTGAAAAGGCTCCCATCCACGAATCCCACGGCACCGTACCCGCTGGAGATGCGCCGGTAGTCGGCCTGTTTGACCTTGAGTTCGAGCGTGCGTTTCGTGTCGCCGTTCTCATCCCATGCAGTGCCAAAGGTGGCGGTTCCCTGACGGAACGTCATCCGTTTGCCGCTTTGCGCGTTGTATTGCGGCATGAGCACGGTTCCGGCATCGATGGTGGAGTCGCCCAGATCCGCTCGAATCACGTTTTGCAACTCGCCGATGTTCTTCACGCCGATAAGCAGCGTACTGGCGGAGACACTGCCATCGGAGCCTTTCAGCTGTACGTTGGCGGATGGAGCATATACGACATCCGTCACGCCCTTGACTGCCTTGACGGCGCTGGCCATCTGCTGGCTGATGTCACTTCCCGTGGCCACGACATCGACGCTGTAGCGGGTGGCGAGCGCATCGTTCATGGTCTCCTTGGCGCTGGCGGCACCGGTGGCGATGGTGGAGACGAGCGTCACGCCGATGAGCAATGCGGCTCCGGTAGCGGCGATGCGACGCGGATTCTTCTGGATATTGGCATGGGCCACCTTGGCGGAGGGACCGGACAGCGCTACCAGCGCGCCGACGCCTTTCATGAATATCGGCAGCCAGAAGACGGCGGTAAGCACGAGTCCCAGAAACACAAGTCCGGCACCGGCGATGGCGGCAAGCAGGATCACGACGAACCGATTGCCGCTGAGCATATCGACATCGCCGGTGGTCTGCATCTGCCATATCGAGAACGCCACAAGCGCGATACCAACCACGACGAACAACATGCCGAAGATGGCGCGCGCACGACCGGAGCGACGATCATCGGTCAGTTCGAGCGGACGCAACGCCTCCAGAGGGGTCACCGACGTCGCGGAACGTGCGGAACCCAAGGAGGCGAGCACGGTCATGATGACGCCGAATGCGATCGGCACCACGAACACCTGCCAGGAGAAGATCAGATGCATGGTCTGCTTCATGACGCCGCTGGCGCACACGATTCCCATAAGCGCACACCCGAACACCACGCCCAACATGGATGCGATCAAGCCGAGCAGGCAGGATTCAAGCAACACGGAGGCATACAGCTGCCCTTTCTTCGCGCCGATGGTGCGTAACAGGGCAAGCGTACGGCGACGTTGGGCCACGAGTACCTGGAAGGTGTTGGCGATGACGAGTGCCGCCACGAGCATAGCCAGCACGCCGAAGCACAGCAGGAAGATGGTGACGATGCTGGTTTCGCCCACACCGATGCTCTTTATGTAGGCATTGCTGACTTCCTGACGCGACATGAGACTGAAATGCTTCGGCAGAAGCCCGTTCACCTCGTGGATGGTTTTCGCGGATACCGTATTGCCGTCCTTGGCGAGGTCGAGGTAGACCATGGTGGCTACTGCGGAATTGAAGTCGCTCACTCCCTGCATCCGTGCGATGAGGTTGTCGGAAGCCACGATCGCGCCTCCATAATATGAGTAGACGCCATTGGGATCGGAGGTGATGCCGACCACCCGCACGTTCTCGGCCTGGGCCTTGCCGCCCTCGTCGTCGGTGGCGTAACGCGAGGTCAGTGTCACGGTATCGCCGATGTTCACGCCCAGCTGTTTGATGATGTTGCTCGGCAACGCGACTTCGTTGCTGTCGATGGGCCGGCTGCCTTCGGTGATGTCGACCGGCAGCAGTTTGCCGTTCCGTGCGGTGGAGATGGCCTCGCCGCTGACATTGTTGCCTGCTTTGGAGACGGTTACGCCGCTTTCCAAGGCGACCCGCACGCCGTTGACGCCTTCGATGCCGTTCATCCGGTCGAGGTGGAAGTCACCGACGGTCGTAGAATACACGTCATTCAGTGCTTGCTCACTCAACCCATCGGTGGAGGGGCTGATCGCATAGTTCGCCTTGCCGAACATGGAGGTCGCCTGGCGGGAAAGCGAATCATTCATGGCGTTGCCGAACAGGAAAGTGCTGGCGATGAACGCCGTGCCGATCATGATGGCGATGCCGGCCGGGATGAGCATGCGTCTGGTCTTGCGCATGAGTTTTATTGTGATGGACCACATGGTTGCCGTCGTTCCTTCTTCAGATTCTTGAACCGTTGTAATGCGCCGGTCAGCCGGCGTGACGTGCATTGGACGCGTTCCGCGTGGAGAGCTCTCGTTCCTTCATCAGCAGATCACTCATCTGGTCGGCGGTCGGATCGTCGACATCGGCCACGATGCGACCATCCGCGAACACGATGGCGCGGTCGGCATAGGAGGCCGCGACGGGGTCATGCGTAACCATGATGATGGTCTGTCCGAGCTCGTTGACGGAACGTTTCAGGAAGCTCAATACCTCAGCACTGGATATGGAGTCGAGATTGCCGGTCGGCTCATCGGCGAACACCAGCTGCGGCTTGGTGATCAGGGCGCGCGCGATGGCAACGCGCTGCTGCTGGCCACCCGACAATTCGTTCGGCCGGTGATGCAGACGTTCCTTCAATCCGAGCGTCTCGACCAGCAGGGCCAGCCATTGCCGGTCCGGCTTCTCACCGGCCAAGGTAAGCGGCATGAGGATGTTCTGTTCCGCGGTGAACATCGGCAGCAGGTTGAAGCTTTGGAAGATGAATCCGATCTTATGACGACGCAACAGGGTGAGCTGATTGTCGTTCAATCGCGTCAGATCGTCGCCATCGAACACGATGTGGCCGCCGGTGGCCGAATCCAACCCCGCCAGCGTATGCATCAACGTGGATTTGCCGGAGCCGGACGGCCCCATGATCGCGGTGAACCTGCCACGCTCGAAACGTACGTTCACGTCGCGCAGCGCATGCACAACGTTTTCGCCACGGCCGTAATCCTTGACGAGATCCACGGCCTCGATGGCCGTATCGTTGGTTTGCAGTACGTCCCTGATATCCATGTCATTGTTCCTTTCCTTGGACATATCTCCAAAGGTAGGGAACGATGACATTTCCCGACATCATGCGCCGGTCTGACTTTTCATCTCATCCTTGAGTATGATGACCTCTAAGGGGTACGGTCAGTCATCCAGCAACACGCCCTCCCGCGGCGGCTCCAACCAGTAGGATTCCTTCTCCACACTGACCGTGGATGCCCACCAGGTCTGCTCGACGCCCGGCAGGGAACGGATGGATTCGTCGACCACACGCCACAGATCCTCATCGTCATCGGCGATGATCTCGATAAGATAGTCGGCTCCGTTCAGTCCGACTCCGCTCATCGCGTAGGTGACCTCGTCGATGTCGAGCAGCTGTTCGGCATCGAGACGATACGGGGGCTTGATGCCGATGCCGAGGAACGCCTGGCGGAATCCGCCGAGTCGCATGGGACTGACGGTGGCCATGATGCGCATCACCCCGGAATCCTCCAGTTTCTTGATACGCCCGCGAATGGCGGTATGCGTCACGCCGAGGCTCTCCCCCAACGCCGCATAGCTGGCCCTGCCATCCTTCTGCAACTGATTGAAGGTGTGCACGAAGCGTGCATCCAGACGATGCACCGGTATATCGGTGCCGACGCTCGCCTCGCGTTTCGTCATGAAACCGTGCTCCCCCTGCGCCGCCAGAAGACGGTTGACCACACTGACATTATGGTCGTCAAGCACCAGTCGTCCGCAGGAGAATACCTGGATGCGCGTCAACCCCGGCAGGGAACGTAGCTCATGCTTCAGGAAGCGGTCCATGCCTTCGGCCGAATACACCACCGCCTCGGCGATGATGTCGGCATCGCCCAGCGCACAGACCACGTAGGTGACCTGCGGCAACGATTTCAGTGCGGCCAATGCCTCATCGCGATGACCGTTGACGCGCAACCCCACCAATATCTGGCAATAGTTGGCCAAACTTAACGGGTTAGCCACCGGAACGATGGTCATGATATTCGATTCGGTCAAACGCCGGTAGCTTTCCGTGGCCGCGTACACGGAAATGCCCACCTTGTCGGCGAGCGCCTGCATGGTCATGCGTCCGTTGCATTGCAGGGCCGAAACCACTTTGAGATCACGGGCGCTGATTGCCATACGGTTGATTTCCTGCATCATCGCATACCCCCATTAGAGCCATATCATTAACCATACACTGCATACGATCGCAGCCACGGTGATGAGCAACATTACCCAATCCTGCGCACGCATATGCAGTTTTACACGATAGGTGCGCCTGACTCCCGTAAGGTTGAGACCGCGCGATTCCATGGCCCAGCCCACGCTTTGGCTCATCTTGTAGGCACGGATGAGTACGGCGATGATGATCGGCAGATATGATGTGAAGCGGTCGACGATGCGTACGACCGCATTGCGTTTCCTGCCGGTCGCGGTGACCTTGCCGCTGAGATCGAGCCCTCGGGCGCGCTGTGCGGCCGAGACCGACTGGAAGATGGAGAAAAACACCGGAATGTACCGTAGCGCGGTGGCAAGGGTGAGGCCCGCCTTGTATGGCACTCCCAATGAGACAAGCCCACGGATGAATTTGGGCTGGTCGGTGGTGAACAGCGTGATGAAGCAGGCGAAGCCGAGTGCCGGGATGCGCAGGCCCATCACCGCGGCCATGAGCAGGTTCTCCTGGGTGAGCCTCAACCACCCCCAGCGCCACAGCACATGTGTGCCGGAAGTGTCGAAAATCGGCCATAGCACAACGATGAGCACGATGATTAGGGCAAGGATCTTCCACACCCAGGCGATACGTTCCGCAGGCACATGGTCGGTGACGAGCATGATGTGCTCGATGACGAGAATCGCGGCGATGAACATCCAGTTGCGCCAGACCAGGCACAGTACCAGCATGGCTACGGATATGAGGAATTTCACGCGCGGGTTGGCACGATGCAGCCAACCGTCGCCGGGAACATACAGATCGGCGTCCATCAGCGCTTCCTCCCTGTCTTGTTGTGATGTTTGGAGATCTTTCTGAGTCCATGCGTATTCGTGATCGGTTCATGCCGTTCGTGCTGGTCGGCTTGCGGATGCTGCGCCGATCCGGTTTTGTCTATCGGACCGAACTGCACGACATGGCCATCCTGCAACTGCAGCACATGGGAGCAGTATCGGTAGACGGCACGCATATCGTGGCTAATCATCACTATGGTGGTGCCCTGCTCGTTCAACCGTTTGATTGCGCCAAGGAAACGCTGCGAAAGCCTGTGATCGAGGCCTGCCGTTGGCTCGTCCAACACCAGAATCGGCGTGCGCATGGCCAGTACGGAAGCCAATGCCACCGCGCGTCGTTCACCGTAGCCAAGCGTGGCCGGCGACACCTCCTCATAGCGGTGCAGGTCGAACAGCGTCATCATCTCATCCACCCGCCTGAATACGGTTCCACCGTCCAATCCGAGTGCCGTAGGACCGAACGAGATCTCTTCGCGCGTGCTGGAGCAGAAGATCTGGTGGTCGGGATTCTGGAACACGAAGCCGACATGTGCCGCCATTTCGCCTACGCTGTGCTTCGCCACGTCAAGCCCATCCACCGTGATGGTGCCGCGGTCAGGTTTGAGCAGACCGTTGAGATGCTTGGCCAACGTGGTCTTGCCGGAACCGTTTCGGCCGATGAGCCCGACGAAGGAGCCGGGCATGATGCGGACGCTCACGTCGTCAAGCGCTGCGGAAGCGTTGCCTCCTTCCGTATAACGATGCGTCACATGCTCCATGGCGATGACGGGTTCGCCGGCAGCCGCTTCCGGCATCGCAACGATTCTCGGCAATGGGTCGGCCGCCACTTCGACGCCTGCGGATTCAAGCATGGCACGTTCACGGGTGAACATGCGCGCGTCGCCGTTGCGCACGAGCTCGCCATTGACCAGAAACAGCACCTGATCGGCCCAGCGTGCGATATGTTCGGTATCCTGTTCGGCCATGACCACGGTCAGCTGACGGGTTCGGCGAATGCGTTCGAGCGCGTCGAACACCTCCTGCTTGCCCTCCGGATCGAGCGCGGCGGTCGGTTCATCGAGAATCAGCACGTCGGGTTCGGCCGCCAGAGCCGCGGCGATGGCCACACGCTGCATCTGCCCGCCCGACAGGCTGGTAGGCACGCGCTTGCGGTAACCGGTCATGCCGACCAGTTCAAGCATGTCATCGATGCGACGGTCCATGGTTTCGGGGTCAATGCCTCGGTTTTCCAAGGGGAAGGCGATCTCATCCTCTACGGAGGCGCAGAACAGTTGGGATTCCGGATCCTGCTGCACGTATCCGACATGTTGGGAAAGCTGCGAGACCGAGTATCGGGCGGTGTTCATGCCGTTGACCACGACGGTGCCGCTCATCGTGCCATCGGCAAGATTGGGGATGATGCCGGCCAACGCCATGCACAACGTGGATTTTCCGGCTCCCGTCGGGCCGATGACGCCTACGAACGAGCCGGACGGAACATCGAAGTCGATATGCCTCAGACTCTCGACGGCCTTACCCCCGTCCGTTAGCGGCGCATACTTCCACCCTAGGTCGCGAACCGTGATCATGCCACTCACCCCATGCTCCTATTGACACGCTTCGTTCAGATTCCGACAAGCAAAACCCGTGGGCTCCCCATTCAACGGTGAATCCCACGGGTCTGACATCTTTCTCAGAATAATGTATCACTCACTCACTGGTCTTGATGCCGAGATTACCCATTCGCGCCAACGGCGGATACGCTTTGCGAACGGCGGAAAACAGCGCCAGTCCCACAATCAGGCCAACCACCATCTGGAAGGAATTTCCCAAAATCTCCCCAAGCGCCGGACCGAAGCCGGACAGGATGCCCCCTGCGATGAAGTAGCCGAACACCTTCCACACTCCGGCCACCAAGGAACCTGCGATGATGTTGAATGGCTTGAACTCCCTGATGATCAACCCTGCGATGACCGCCTGCAGGCCATCGATGACGAACGTGAAGATGGCCCATTGCGGATATCCGGAAATCAGATCGGACAACGCCGGACCGAGACCGCCGACGATGCCGCCGACCCATGGACCGAACGCATAGGCGCTGAAGAAGATCATGGTGTCGGACAGGTTCAGATAGCCACGGGTCGGGGTCGGGATCTTCACGAACATGGTCAGCACGGTGGTAACGGCCGTCATGATGGCGATGAGCGGAATGATGTTGGCCCGCAGCGTCTTCTTGATTCCAGTGGCCATGGATACCTTCTTTCTCACTTTAACAAATCGTCAATATCTCAATTAATATCATATATTTTGAAATAAATTCTAATCTTTTTTATTCAAAAGATAAAAAATTGATATTGTTTTTCGTGACAATCGAGATGATATACCATCCATGCTACAAACCATCACATCCGTTTTACCGACGACATACGGGCAACATGAAGGGTCCCGCGCTTCGCAGGAAGCACGGGACCCCCATCCTACGACCTTACAGTCGCGCGCGGAACCACCCCTTCGCTAGGTCCCGCAGGTCGGTCACTTGGCCAGGCCGGAGGCACGCAGGGCCTCGAAGCCGCCCTTCAGATCATCGAGAATGTCGTCGATGTTCTCGATGCCGATGGACAGGCGGATGGTGCCCTGGTGAATGCCCTGGTCCTCGAGCTCCTCAAGGGTCTCCTGGGAGTGCGTGGTGGAGGCCGGATGAATCACCAGGCTCTTGGCGTCGGCCACGTTGGCCAGCAGGCTGAACAGGTGCAGATTGTCGATGAACACGCGTGCCGCATCCTTGCCGCCCTTGATGTCGAAGGTGAAGATGGAGCCGCCGCCGTTCGGGAAGTACCGCTTGTACAGATCGTTATCCTTGCGGCCTTCGATGGACGGATGGGAGATGGATTCGACCTCCGGAACGGTCTTCAGGTAGTCGATGACCTTCAGGGCGTTCTCGACATGGCGCTCGACGCGCAGGGACAGGGTCTCAGTGCCCTGCAGCAGCAGGAAGGCCGCGAACGGGGACAGGGTGGCACCGGTGTCACGCAGCAGAATGGCACGCACACGGGTCACGAACGCCGCACCGCCGAGGGCCTCGTAGAAGTTCAGGCCGTGGTAGGACGGATCCGGCTCGGTCAGGGTCGGGAACTTGCCCGGCACCTCGGCCCAGTTGAAGTTGCCGCCCTCCACGATGACGCCGCCGAGGGTGGTGCCATGGCCGCCGATGAACTTGGTGGCCGACTCCACCACGACGTCCGCGCCGTGCTCCAGCGGACGGAACAGATAAGGCGTGGCGAAGGTGTTGTCGACGATCACCGGCAGATGGTGCTTATGGGCGATGGCGGTGATGGCTTCGAAGTCCGGCAGGTCGGCGTTCGGGTTGCCGAAGGTCTCGAAATAGACGAGCTTGGTGTTCTCCTGGATGGCATCCTCGAACTCCTGCGGGTTCTCGGCGGAGACGAAGGTGGTGGTGATGCCGTCGCGCGGCAGGGTGTGACGCAGCAGGTTGAAGGTGCCGCCATAGATGTTCTTGGCCGCCACGATGTGGTCGCCGCTCTGGGTGATGTTACGCACGGCATACTCCACGGCGGCGGCGCCGGAAGCGACCGCCAGGCCGGCGGTACCGCCTTCGAGGGCGGCGATGCGATTCTCGAACACACCCTGGGTGGAGTTGGTCAGACGGCCGTAGATGTTGCCCGGGTCAGCCAGACCGAAGCGGGCCTCGGCGTGATCGAAGTTATGGAAGACGTAACTGGTGGTCTGGTAGATCGGCACCGCGCGGGAGTCGGTGGCCGGGTCGGCCTGCTCCTGTCCGACATGCAGCTGCAACGTCTCAAAACGGTAGTTCTCGTTTGCCATGGTGGTCTCCTTCGGATGGATTCGTGCCTGATATTCGACCTTCCGCCCTGCCGTGCGCTTGGCGGTTGGTCGGGTGTTGCTAGCGACAATAAACCGGGGGTGAAGCCCGGCGCAAGCCGAACGTTATCGCGCTTACCTATACCCCTTTATAAAGCGTTGGAATCATTGGCTTCCCACCTTGCCGTTCACCTCGAAAACCTTCTGCACAGGCCGACGACACGCCGATGTCGGGGCGAATCGAATCCGTGGCGCCGAAAACGGTTTCCTCCCAAGGTCAATGCACCGGCTAAAGTCGTTCAACAGATATGACCGATGGAAGAGGTTTCGATATGAGCGACGAGATTCTGTACGACCGTGACCCACAGTACATTCCGCGTGTGGCCGCAGTGCATGACATGTGCGGCTATGGCAAATGTTCGCTGACGGCGGCCATTCCGATTCTGTCGGCGACCGGTTGCGACGTGTGCCCGGTGCCGACGGCGTTGTTTTCCGCGCATACGCGCTATACGGTCTTCACGTTCCACGATACGACCGAGATCCTGGACGGTTATCTGGATGCATGGCGCAAGGAGGACGTCGAGTTGGACGGCGTCTACTCCGGCTTCCTCGGTTCTGCGGATCAGGTCGCGATCATCAGGCGTCTGTATGACGAATACCCGCACGCCTTGCGATTGGTGGACCCGGTGATGGGCGACGGCGGGCAGATCTATGCCACCTACACGCCCGAACTGTGCGAGGCGATGGGTTCGCTGGTCGACGGCGCGGATGTGCTGATGCCGAATCTGACCGAGGCCTCCCTGCTGACGGACCGCGCATATCCCGGACAGAACATTTCGGATGCCCAGGTGAACGACATCATCGACGCACTGCTGTTACGCGGCGCGAAAAACGTAGTGCTCAAGGGGGTCGATCGAAACGACGGCAAGATTCGCAACTATGTCGCGTCCGCGATATCGGGAGCCTCGGGCAAGCAGGAACTGGCACACGACAAGCTTCCGTTCATGACGCATGGCACCGGTGATGCGTTCGCCTCGGCCCTGTGCGGGGCTGTGATGGCCGGCAGGTCTCTGGGTGAATCCGCGTATATCGCCGGCGAATTCGTACGTCACGCCATGGAAAGCACACAATATCAGCCGCACCACGACGAACGTGGCGTCAGCTTCGAATTGAATCTGGGAGAGCTGACGGGACTCGTGCGCCGTTAGTCCTTCCGCGATGCTCCCTCATGGTTCGGGCGTGTTGTGGATTGTTGTGGATTGACGATCGCCATCCACCGGCAATCCACAACACGCCCGAAGATGTTCGACTTATCCACATTCGCCGTTCGGCCTTGCCTCGGGACATCCGTCTCTGTTCCACTTGAATCATGAACGGCAACATCACACCCGAGCTTCCGGTCGCGACGCCGCCATCGGAGCAACCCCTTGATTCTCTTGCACAGCGGCTGCACGACGGCACGCTATCCACCCGCCAGATCGGCGCGCTCGGCGAACAATACGCCGCCGCATGGCTTCAGTGCCGCGGCTGGCACATTCTCGACCGTAACTGGCATTGCCGTTATGGCGAACTCGACATCGTGGCCCGCAGTGAAGCGGGTTGCATCACGTTCGTCGAAGTCAAGACCAGACGCACCCTACGCTATGGCACCCCGCAGGAGGCGGTCACCGCTTCCAAGCAGATCAACCTGCGACATGCGGCGGTGCAATGGCTGATGGACCCCAGTCACCGCGTTCCTCATAATGGGGTGCGCTTCGACGTCATCACCGTCATCGTACGCGCAGGCAGACCGCTGGTGCATCATATCGAAGGAGCGTTCTGATGGCCATCGGCAGCGCATTGTCAGTCGGTCTGATCGGACTGAAGGCCTTCATCATCCAGATTCAGGCCTTCATATCCCCCGGCCTACCGTATTTTTCCATCATCGGACTACCCGACACCTCACTTTCCGAGGCGAGGGAACGGGTCAAGTCAGCATGTCAGGCCAGCGGCTTCAAATGGCCCGAAACCCGTGTCACGGTAAATCTCTCCCCCGCCTCCATGCCAAAAAAAGGATCCTCGCATGATCTGGCCATCGCGGCAAGCGTACTCAGTGCATCCGGCACCATCGGGCATGATTGCCTGGCTGACACCATCGTATTGGGCGAAGTCAATCTCGACGGCACCGTACTTCCCGTCAACGGCCTGCTACCGATCATGCTGCATGCGCGGGAACAAGGCATACGGCAGGTCATCGTACCTCACGCCAACATCGACGAGGCCCGGCTCATCGACGACATCGACGTGATCGGCGTACGCCATGTGGGCGAACTCATCGAACTGATGGGAGGCCATGCCACATACCATATACCGGACACCCAGCGCGATATCGGAACCGGTATGGACGTCACCCAATGCTCTGCGCCCGGAGACATGTGCGAAGTGGTCGGCCAGGAATCGACCAAATGGGCTTTGGAAGTCGCAGCGGCCGGAGGCCACCATCTGCTCATGACCGGCCCTCCCGGCACCGGCAAGACCATGCTTGCCTCTCGCATGCCCGGCATCATGAGCCCGTTGAATGAGACGGAGCAACTGGAGATCGCCTCGATCCGTTCGCTCTGCGGCACGCTGCCCAGCTATGGCATCACCGATGTTCCGCCATTCGAAGCGCCGCACCATACCGCTTCCATGGCATCCTTGGTAGGTGGAGGAACGGGATTGGCCCAACCAGGTGCCATCACTAGGGCGCATCGTGGCATCCTGTTCATGGATGAGGCCCCGGAATTTTCCGCACGCGCATTGCAGACGCTGCGCGAACCGTTGGAGTCGGGCTACGTGGCGATCTCGCGTTCGAAAGGCACCACCTACTACCCGGCCCGATTCCAGCTCATCATGGCCGCCAACCCATGCCCCTGCGGTTTTTCCTATGGCAATGGCGAACGTTGCGCCTGCAAAGAGAAGGACCGCATCAAATACTTCAGCCGTCTTTCCGGTCCGATTCTCGACCGTATCGACATTCAAGTCGAAGTGCTGCCGGTCGACCGCATCGATTCGGGAAGCCGACAGACCGGCGAATCCAGCCACACAATCCGACTGCGGGTCATGGTGGCCCGACAGATGGCCCAGGAACGCTTCCGCGAATACGGATGGTCCTGCAACGCGCAAGCCACCGGCACGTGGTTGCGCGCCAATACCTCACATAAGGCCATCGCATTGGTCAATCGAGCTCTGGCAAGCGAGCGGCTCAGCCTACGCGGGGCGGACCGGGCCATGCGCCTCGCCTGGACACTCGCCGATCTGGCCGGCAAATCCTCCCCCGGGCCCACGGAAATGATGCAGGGAATCTCCATGCGAACGAGGTTGTCATGAATGAGACGCTCCATCCAGTCGACGAGGAGACTTTGGCAAGGGCCGTACTGACGTACTGTCTGGACAGTGCGGACGCCATGATGTATGCGCTGCTGAAGGGTACGGGCAGCGCCACCAGCGCTCTGCAACTGATCGCCGACTGCGGTCCCGGCAAATACGAAGGGGTAGTCACCGCAGCCTGCAAAGCATTGGACGCGGCCTTCATCAACGGCATCACCCGGTGGGGACGCACCATCAACGCTCGCGGCATGTCCTCATTCCATGGTTCGCTCGCGTCATGGCAACAGCGTCTGGCCACGCTGCCCTCACACGACCCTCAGCAGCTGGAATGCTGGTTCACGGCCGCAGGCACGCAGTGGATCATCGCCCCTCACCATCCTTATTGGCCATCCCAACTCGCCGATCTGTCGTTGCGTACCGACTGGGCCGCCCCACTATGCCTATGGGGGCGTGGCGATCCTGAAGCACTGGTCTCCTGCCCCAAACCGGTGGGCATAGTCGGCTCGCGGGGCGTCAGCGATTATAGTCGCCAGTGCGCGTTCGAACTCGCCCGTCAAGCGGCCCGAGCCGGACATACGGTCGTGTCCGGCGGCGCATTGGGCACGGATGCCGCCGCCCACTGGGGAGCGTTGGCCGCCATGGATGAGGTCGGTGCCGGCATCAGCGGCAGAACCGTGGCGGTTTTCGCCGGAGGGCTCAACCACATCGGCCCGAAGAGCAACGCGCGACTGTTCGAACGCATCGTCGACGGCAAAGGCGCCTTGGTCTCCGAACTATGCCCTGCGACCATTCCGGAGGCACGACGTTTTCTCCTACGAAACCGACTCATCGCCGCATTGTCGTCAATGGTGATCGTGGCGCAGGCACGAGCCAGGTCAGGAGCCCTGAACACCGCCGGATGGGCCGGCGAGCTCAATCGCGAACTCTACGCCGTTCCCGGAGACGTCACCATGCCCCACAACACCGGATGCAACCGGCTCATTCAGGATGGCAAGGCGTCAATCGTCTGCTCGCTGAGCGACATCGGCGAACTGTGCCATGAGGCACATCGGCCGCATATCACCGCATCGTCGAAAGCCGAAGACCTCCCGCCATCCGACGACCCGGACCACTGCAAGGAAGACGATGGCACAAACACGGCCGGCAACGACATCCTGCATGCCATTCGCGCATGCCGCAGCCGTTACGGCACCGTGTCGGCCGACGGCATCCTCGACATGCTGAACGAATCGCATCCGGACGAATACTCCATCGCGGCGATCATGCAGGAGCTTGGCGCATTGGAGCTTTCCGGCATCATCACCATGGAGGCGGGGCGGATCGCCATCGCATCCGGCGGTGCATAAGGTCGCGATCCACACGAGGGCTCTGCCGTTTCGTCGTACCTTGTGCGAGAATCGTTGGTATGAGTCCGAAGCATGTTGAAGATCTGTATGATGCGGTAATCGTAGGAGCCGGCGCGGCGGGCCTGTCGGCGGCGTTGGGAATGCTGCGCAGCGAACAGATGCGCGACCTGAAGGCCAGAGGCATCGACCCGAACATCCTAGTGGTTTCCAAACTCCAGCCGTTGCGTTCGCACACCGGTTCAGCCGAGGGCGGCATCGCCGCCAGCCTGGGCAATGTCGAGAAAGATGACTGGCACTGGCATTATTTCGACACCGTCAAGGGCGGCGATTGGCTGGTGGATCAGGATGCCGCCAGTCTGCTCGCCCAAGAGGCCCCCGCCACCGTCATCGCGCTCGAACATGCCGGCGTGGCATTCTCCCGTACCGAGGACGGCCATATCGCCCAGCGTCGTTTCGGAGGCCATACCAAGGATTTCGGTAAGGCACCCGTCCGTCGTGCCGCCTATGCGGCCGACCGCATCGGCCACCAGATCCTGTTCTCGCTGTGGCAGCAGTGCGTGGCCGAAGGCATCGAATTCGCCGAGGAATGGTATGTGACCGACCTGGTCGTCTCACAGGACGGTTCGAAGGTCGAAGGCGTGGTGGCGTTCGACACGCATAAGGGTGTGGCGCATGCCATTCATGCACGCAATGTGCTTATCGCCACCGGTGGTGCGGGACGGTTGTTCCACACCACCTCGAATTCCTGGGATCTGACAGGCGATGGCATGGCATTGGCGTTGACTGCCGGGCTGCAGCTTGAGGACGCCGAATTCGTGCAGTTCCATCCGACCGGGCTCGCGCATACGGGCATTCTGCTGTCCGAAGCGGCTCGTGCCGAAGGCGGCGTGCTGCGCAATGCCGATGGCGAGGCTTTCATGGAACGTTACGCGCCGGGGCATGCCGATCTGGCCGCCCGCGATGTGGTAAGCCGCTCCATCATGGCCGAAATCGACGCGGGGCGAGGAGTCGCCGATCCGAAGGATCCGGAAGGCCCGAAGGATTGCGTATGGCTCGATATGACCGGCATCGAAGCCCGGCACATGCACGAGGTACTGCCTCAGGTGGTCGAGACCATTGAGAAGTACGCCGACCTCGATCCGACCGTGCACTACGTACCGGTCAAGCCGACCGCGCATTACACGATGGGCGGCATCCCCGTAAGTACCGATGGCGAGGTCTACCGCTGGCACGATGACGAACGTCATACGGTCGCGGGACTGTTCGCCGCCGGCGAATGTTCCTGCGTATCCGTGCATGGCGCGAACCGACTGGGAGGTAACTCCCTGCTGGACGCCTGCCTGTTCGGCACCCGTTCCGGTCAGGCGATGGCGGCACACATCGTCAATGATCCGGTGAATGATCCGATGACTGAGGAACCGATGGAAGATGCCGGAGTCGACGTCGTGGAGCGAACGGCCTCCGCACGTACCGCCGAGATCAAGGATCTGCTGGTGACGGCACCGGAAGATGACGAAGCAGGCCGGGACAATCCATATCAGCTGATGGCCGATCTGGGATCGGTGATGGAGCGCGCCGTCGCCGTACGTTGCGACGAGGACGGCATTGAGCGGGCGCTCACCGTACTGCATGACGAGCTTGAGCCACGGGCCGAACGGTTGCACGCGCATTCCGATGCACCGACCTTCAATCAGGAGATTACCGCCATCTGGGAGGTGCGTCATCTCATCGAGCTGGGCGAAGCCGTACTGAAGGCCTCCGACGCACGCCATGAATCCCGAGGTTCCCTGAAGCGCCTCGACTTCCCTGAACGCGACGACGAGCATTTCCTCGCCCATTCCATGGTCGATGCGGACGGTCAGGTCTCCTGGCAGCCCGTGCATATTGTGGACATGCCGCCAAAAACCCGTGAATATTAGTGTTTCTGGGCACAGCATATGGCAAACTGGTTGACGGTTTTCATCGGAAAGGCGGGTACATGAGCGATATGGGAAACGGCGTGAGCACGGTGACATTGCGCGTGAATCGGTTCGCTCCGCGCCCGGATCGCGACCGCGGTCGTGGCGGCAGCCCGTTCGCGAAGAAAAGCTCACCCTTCGGCGACTCGGGCGCATCGTCGCGGCGCCGTCCTCGCGGCAAACAGTGGGTGCAGGACTATACGTTGAATGCACGCCCGGAAGATACGGTGCTTGATTGCCTGCTGAGCATCAAACGCACCATCGACCCGACGCTCGCCTTCCGCTACTCCTGCGGACATGGCATGTGCGGATCCGACGCCGTGGCCATCAACGGCACCCCCACCCTGTTGTGCACTGCGACCATCAAGGACTGGGCCAAGCAGCCGAATAGCTCCATGGTCGATGACGAAGGTTTCCGTCATACGGGAGATGCCGTGGCGGTCGAAGACGGTGCCGCCGATGATTCCGGCAGTCTCGGCGTCATCGAGTTGGCACCATTGCCGGGCTTTCCGGTGCAGCGCGACCTGATTGCCGACATCGACCAGATGCTCGACCAGATCAGAAGGCTCAAGCCATATCTGCAGGCGAACGGTGAGCTGGCCACCACCGCCGAAGGTAAAATCGATGCGTTCGAATATCTGCAACGCCCCGAACAACTCGCCAAATACGAACAGCTGAGCAACTGCATTGCGTGTGGCACCTGTGAGGGTAGCTGCCCGGTATATGCCGGCGGCGAAGCCTTCATCGGTCCGGCCGCACTCATCACCGCCTCCCGTTTCATCAACGATTCACGAGATACGCAGGCCTCTGCGCGTATGGATGCCATCGATTCGGCCGACGGCATCGCAGCATGCCAGTCGGTGCGCGCCTGTAGCCGTGAATGCCCGCGTGGCATTGACGTCGGTGAGGAAATCTGGCAGCTGATCGCCCAAATCAAGGAACGCTGAAAGTCATGGATAGAACGTCGTACACCAATCTCGCCAAAGCCTGGGAGTTTGTTGAGGATCATGCGTTCTCACGCCAGTCCGTCGAGCTGAATGCGGTGCGCACACGTGCCGAGGAGACTGGTATCGCGCAGGGGTCCGCCGCTCAGGCCGAGCTGTTACGCGTACTGGTGCATATGATTGGCGCCTCATCGGTAATCGCCGTCGGCACCGGTTCCGTAGTGGAGACATTACAGCTGGTCAACGGCTTGGAAAACGGTGGCCAACTGACCGCCGTCGATTCCTCCTCCCAAGGCATTGCGCTCATCCGTACTTTGTTCAATCACCTATCCGATGAGATTCAGACCACGCTTCGTGCGGTGAACGCGCCGGCGGGAGTGTTTCTGCCGCGTTTGAATGCCGAAACCTACGATCTGATTGTCGTTGCCGGCGATCCAGGTAACTATGACGCTTCCTTTGAACAGGCGCCCCGCCTGCTCAAATCCCATGGTGTCATCGTCTTCACCGACATGCTGGCTTTCGAATCGGCCGAATCCGCGGGTGGCGTACTGAATCCCGCCAACAGGGACGCCAAATCCGTGGCCATGCGTGCACTGCTGGAAACCGTGGAATCCGACGAACGTTTCGTCACCACGCTCACCCCTACCGGCACCGGTCTTCTTGTAGCCGTCAAACGATGACACCGTGTCGGCGCCCGGCAACGGGCGCCGCGTATCACTTCGTCTCGTTCCGCGTGCCAATCATCTGGCTGACGGCAATGGTGCCGTCTTCGAGCACGGTTTCAACCTCATCATCGGTGCCGTCATCGGCATACCGGTCGTCCGTTTCGGAAGACTGCCGTTGTGCGGCCTCAAAGCGCTTGGACTGACGACTCAACAGAATGCCTGAGATCACTGCCGCGATCAATGAGGCGATCAGTACGCCAAAACGGCTTTCCGCCGACAGTTCGGCATCCTGATATGCCAATGAGGCGATGAGGAACGATACGGTGAATCCGATGCCGCACGCGCATGCCGCCGGAAACATGTCACGCACACGAAGCCCTTTGGCCATCCTAAGGCCGGCCAGATGCGTGGACAGCCATGCGGTGATCATAATGCCCAAGGGCTTGCCCACCACAAGAGCCACTATCACGGCGATTACCACCGGTGAGACGAACAGCGCCCAAGTCAACGATTCGAAATGCACGCCGGTGGCGAATAGGGCGAAGATCGGCAAGGCCAACAGTGCGGAGAACGGCTGCAGCTTATCCGCATACCGTTCCGCACGTGGGCTTTTCTCGCCGAATCGTTCACGGGCCGGGGTGAGCAGTCCCACCAACACACCGGCAAGTGTGGGGTGAATGCCCGCTTCAAACATCATGACCCATGCAAGGATGCCTACGATGGCCACGGCAAGCCACGGCACCTTCTGCATACGCACCAGAAAATACCAGACGACCGCGCATGCGGCGATGCCGATGAACCAGTACCAAGCGTTTACCGACGAGAAGAACACGGCGATCAGAATGATGGCCAACAGATCGTCCACCGTGGCGAGAGTCATCAGGAATGCACGGATGGAACCTGGCAGCGCCTTGGCGAACAGGGCAAGCACGGCCAGCGAGAATGCGATGTCGGTGGCGGTGGGCACCGCCCACCCATGAGACATCTCACCGAAGGAAAAATCGGTGCCGGAAGCGATGACCAGCTCCCCCACTCCGCCAGGGCCGAAATGCGCGAACAACGCGATGACCGCGATGAACAGTACCGGCGGAACGAGCATGCCTCCCACCGCACACAGCATCGGCACGGCCGCGGCCTTCGGATTGGACAGCGATCCCGTGGTAAGTTCTTGTTTGAGCTCAAGACCGACCGTCAGAAAGAATACGGTCAGCAAACCATCCTGCACCCAATGTCCGAGTCCCATGTCGATGTTGGTGCGCGGAATCGCTATACGGAATTCCTCAAGTTGTTCGAAGGCATGCGCCGTGAATGGCAGGTTGGCGAGCAGCAGACCGGCAAGGGCGAAACCGAGCATGATCAGGCCGGATATGCGGTCGGAGGCGGCGATGCGCCGTATGGTCACCCAAAGTCCTTGCTTTTCTGCGGTCATTATGCTCCTTGTCTGCGTTCTCAATATGGCCGAATCGCACGTAAAAATGCCGTACACCAGTGTACCGAACACCCTTGGCGTTGACTGTGAGCATACCTCTGAGAAAAAGAAAGCCTCCAACGCATTCGCGAAGGAGGTCCTTGTGCGCGAGACAGGATTCGAACCTGCGACCTGCTGATCCGTAGTCAGCTGCTCTAATCCGCTGGGCTACTCGCGCAACATCATCTCATTTGTTTGGCCGCCTGATGATCGGCGGCTGGTGCGCGAGACAGGATTCGAACCTGCGACCTGCTGATCCGTAGTCAGCTGCTCTAATCCGCTGGGCTACTCGCGCAACGTTGCTTGTTTTTGGCAACTCGAATAAGATACACCCAAACACCCTTGAGTCAAAATTTCGGCGTGTCGCTACGATTCATAGGGTTCAGGCCGCTTTACGACGGGGAATCTCCTGAGTCGGGGTGCGTAGAAATTTCGGAGTGCCGGTGCCATGCACCGAGGCGGCGTCCACGATCACTTCCGACACATCGTCCAGACTAGGCAATTGGAACATCGTATCTTCCAAGGTCTTTTCGATGATGGAACGCAGTCCTCGGGCGCCGGTGCCGCGACGAATCGACGTGGCCGCGATCTGCCGCACCGCTTCCTCGGTGAACGTGAGCTTCACACCGTCCACGGCGAACAGCTTCTGATATTGCTTGACCAGCGCATTTTCGGGCTGGGTGAGGATGCGGGCCAGGTCGTCTTCGGTAAGCTCCTCCAGCACGCTCACCACCGGTAGACGCCCGATGAATTCGGGAAGCAGACCGAAATCGGCCAGATCGTCGGCGCTGGCCTGTGCCAGCAACTCACGTTTGGGTACCTCATGGTCATGCCAAGCCGCACCGAAACCGCTTTCCCTGGCACCAAGACGCTGCGCCACGATATCGTCCAGCCCTACAAAGGCGCCACCGCAGATGAACAGGATGTCGCGGGTGTCGATCTGCACGGTTTCCTGTTCGCGGTGCTTGCGTGTGCCTTCCATCGGCACCGACGCCATGGTGCCTTCCAGAATCTTGAGCAACGCCTGCTGCACGCCTTCACCCGATACGTCGCGGGTGATCGAGGTGTTCTCGCCGCTTTTGCGCGCAATCTTGTCGATTTCGTCAATATAGACGATGCCTTGCTGTGCACGCGCCACGTCACCGTCCGCAGCCTGGATGAGGCGCTGCAACACCGTCTCCACGTCGTCTCCCACATAGCCGGCTTCAGTGAGCGTGGTGGCGTCGGCGATGACGAACGGTACGTTCATCACTTTCGCCAGCGTTTGCGCCAGATAGGTTTTGCCCACGCCGGTCGGTCCCAGCAGCAGGATGTTCGACTTGGCTACCTGCACGTCAGCCAAAGGATCGGACTGATTGTGCCGCGTGGCGGAATCGGCCAACTCGGCAGATTCGCGCATCTCCATGTTGACACGCTTGTAATGGTTGTATACGGCCACCGACAGCGTGCGTTTGGCCGCCTCCTGCCCTACCACATAACCGTCGAGGTAGGCACTGATCTGCGCCGGCTTGGGCAACTGCAACGTATTGATCTGAGCGTCTTTGACACGTTCCTCGGAGATGATGTCCACGCACAGTTCGATGCATTCGTCGCAGATGGCCGCACCCGAACCGGTGACCAGCTTGCGTACCTGATTCTCGGACTTGCCGCAGAACGTGCATCTTGGCGCCGCATCGTTGTAATCGACCACACGTCCCATTCGCACCCCTTTTCGAAATCCTTGTGTTGAGAAAACACAATACCCCTGCCGGTTGGGTGCAGGGGCATTGATTTGTGAAGATATGCTCGGACCGATACGAACCGTCAGGAACGATGCTCGAGCACTTCGTCCACGATGCCGTATGCTTTGGCTTCGGCCGCGGTCAGGAAGGTGTCGACCTCGATATCCTTACGGATCTTCTCCACGTCCTGCCCGGTATGCTTGGCCAACGTGTCTTCCAGCCATTCGCGCATGCGTAGCATTTCCTTGGCTTGGATTTCGATTTCCGTAGCCTTGCCGAAACCTTGGTCGATGGCCGGCTGATGGATGAGCACGCGGGCGTTCGGCAGCATCAGCCGCTTGCCCTTGGTACCGGCGGCCAGCAGGATGGCCGCCGCGGAGGCCGCCTGGCCCAGGCACACGGTCTGCACGTCCGGTTTGATGTACTGCATGGTGTCGTAGATGGCGGTCATGGCCGTCATCGAACCACCCGGAGAGTTGATGTACATCATCACGTCACGATTCGGATCCTGGCTTTCCAACACCAGCAGCTGGGCCATGATGTCGTCGGCGGAGGTGTCATCCACCTGCACGCCCATGAAGATGATGCGATCTTCGAACAGGCGGGTGTACGGGTCCTGCCTCTTGAAGCCGTATGGAGTCTTCTCTTCGAACTGTGGTAGCACATAACGGTCTTGCGGGGCGAATGCGGCCTCGCGTGCGGCGCGCGTCTGAAAGCCAACCACGCCGGTCGGGCCGGCAAGATGCTCGGCGCGGGCTACGAACTGTGCTTCTTCGCTTGCCATGATCACTCTCCCTTGGTGGCGCTCATCGTGTCGTGCGTGGAAACGAGCTTATCTACGAAGCCGTACTCCAACGCCTCCTGCGCGGTGAACCAGTGGTCGTATTCGTTGTCGCGGTAAATCTCCTCGACGGTGTGGCCGGTCTGCTCGGCGGTCAGCTCGCTCATGGTCTTCTTCATGTCCATGATGAGTTCGGCGTTGATGCGCACGTCAGTGGCGGTGCCACCGATGCCACCGGACGGCTGGTGCATCAGCACGCGGGCGTGCGACGTTAGGAATCGCTTGCCCTTGGTGCCGGAGCTCAGCAGGAACTGCCCCATGGACGCGCACATGCCCAAGCCCACGGTCGCCACATCGGGCTCAATGAGCTGCATGGTGTCGTAGATGGCCATGCCCGCGGTGATGGAACCACCCGGGGAGTTGATATACAGCCAGATGTCCTTCTTCGGGTCCTCTGCGGCCAGCATCAGCATCTGTGCGCAGATGCGATTGGCCATATCGTCCTTGACCTCTTCACCCATCCAGATGATGCGGTCCTTCAGCAGACGATTGAAAATCGGATCGGTGGGCCCTGCCGGCATGTCTTCGCCGGCCATAACGGGCAGGGGTGCACTTAGGTTGCTCACCTTGTCTCCTTTTCAGTGTTTTCTATAGTTCTTCAGCCTACCGCTTCGAAGCGACGGGTGTGTGATTTGCGCCTATGGTGGAGTCTCCGTCACGCTGCTGAAGGTGTTATTTGACGATGGTGTTGTACTCCGGGACTCCCATGTAGTTGTAGTCCACCTGCACGCCTTTGACCGCCGCCGCGGTGACGTTGGTATACCACAGTGGAATCACCGGCAGGTCTTCCAAAAGCACGCGTTCGCTTTGTCGGTACAGGCTCACCGCCTTGTCCAGATCGGTTTCGGCCGAGGCCTGGTCGATCAGTGCGTCGAACTGGTCGCTTTTGTAATCGCCGTTGTTCAGGCCTTTGCCGTCAGCCGCCGACGAATCGTACGCCTGCACCAGGTAGCCTTCCGGATGCGGGTAGTCGGATTGCATGCCCGACTTGAACGCCGCGTTGACGGTGCGTTCCTGAATCGCGCTCTTCAATTCCTTGGACGTGGCGAATGGGTAGCTTTCGGAGTTGATGCCGAGCGTGTTGCGGATGGAGTTGGCCGCGGCCTCCACCCATTCCCTGTCGGTGCCGTCGGCGCTGTAGGCGATGCGGAAGGTGCCGTCCCATGGCGAGATGGCGTCCGCCTTGGCCCACAGCTCCTTGGCTTTCGTCTCATCGTATGCCAGCACGCCATCGGTGTCGAGATTGGCGTCATACCCCTTGATCACCGGCGCAAGGAAGTCCGTGGCCGGGGTCACGGTGCCACTGAAAATCGCCTTGGCGATATTCTCACGGTTGATGGCATGTGCGATGGCCTGGCGGCGGTATTTGCCTTCCTCGCCCTGAAAATGTTTGAGATTCTGGGTAATGGTGAAGGCTGAGAACGCCGGGCCTGGCTTGCTGACCGCGGTGATGGATGTCTCGCTCCGATAGGTTTTCAGCGCGGAAGTCGGAATGGAGTCAAGCACATCGAGATTGCCGGCCAGCAGATCCGAGTAGGCCGCGTCGAGGCTCTGGTAGACCTTGAAGTCGATACCGGCATTGCTGGTCTTGCGTGGACCGGTATAGGAAGCATCACGTTCGAGGATGATTTCCTCGCCGCCCTTGTACGCCTTCAGCTTGTATGGACCGTTGCCTATCGGTTTTTGCCCATATTCCTTGGGATTCTCGATCACTTCGGATGGCATCGGCAGGAATGCGATGTCTCCGATCTTGTACAGGAACGCCGAGTTGGGCGCTTTGAGCGTAACCTTCAATGTGGTGTCATCCACCACGTCGAGGCCGGATAGTTGGGTGGTCTTGGAGCCTTTCTCATCCTGCAACTCGTCATATCCCCGGATGTCTTCGAAAATGGAGGCCCCCACCTGCCCATTGGCCGCATTGGCCGCGAATGACCAGCTCCGCGCATAGGTCTTGGCAGTGATCTTCTCGCCATTGGAGAACGCCAGATCCGGTTTGATGACGATCGTGTATTCGGATGCGTCATCGTTCGGAGTGATCGATTCGGCCTCGACAAGCGTTTCGTTGCCCGATGCGTCGAAAGTGACCAACCCGTCATATAGCTGACTGACGATCTTCCATCCGGACATATCGCTGGTATCGCTGGGGAGCAGGCCGTTGGACGGCTCGGTGATGTTGACGCTGACCACCTTGTCGATGCTGGCGATCTCGGTCTTGGAATCCTTCGCCTCCACGGAACCGCAACCGGCCAGCAGCGCGACGATGGAAAGCGCTGCCGCGACTGGCTTGAACAATGCCGTGGTGATGCCGTTATGCGGGTATCCGGGTTTCATATCCTGTCCTCTCGATTAGACGGTAGAGACAGATTAGCAAGCCCGGATTCCCTTGCGAAGCGCCCACTTCACATTACGCTACAGGCGTTTTCCATGGCACGTTATCGACGCTTCGAACCGATACGGAATGCCACGATCAGGCAACAGATGGCGATGGCGACGATGGCGATCATCGTGGCGAAGGTCCACCCTCCGCCTACGGCCGTGGCATGGCGGAAAGCGTCGCTCCCCTCCTTGCCGGCTCCGGCCTGGGCCACTGCGAGAATCGTGGAAAACAGCGCCGTTCCGGCTGCACCGCCGAACTGCAGTCCGGTATTGAACACGGCGTTGCCGTCCGGCATGAATACGGGGTTGATATGGTTCAACGCGTTGGTCATGATGTTCGACAATCCCAGCGAATAGCCGAGTCCGAAAATGAAATAGAAGCCCGCCAGCATCGCCGGAGTCAGATGCATCGAGAATGCCAACAGCAGAACCGGACCGCAGATGGCCGCGCAGAAAGCCCCGAGAATCGGACGGAACGCGCCGAATCGGTCGTAGAGCATGCCGCCTACCGGAGCGAAGAAGGCACCGATCAGTGCGCCCGGCAACACCAGCGCACCGGCGACGAAAGCGTTCGTACCAAGCGAAAGCTGAGCCAGATTGGTGATGACATAACCGAATCCGATGCCGACGATCGGCAGGATCATGTAGGCGATCAGATGCAACAGCACCATCGGATCGCGTAGCCAACCGAGACGTATGAGCGGTGAGAAGGAACGCCTCGAGGACCAGCCGAAGAACGCCAGCGAACCCAGACCGACGATCAGGCTGATGACCGCGATGACGGTCGAAGGTAGCGCATTGCCGCCACCGACCGCGGCACCGATGGCCACGCCGGCTTGGTTGAGGAACATCACCAGACCGCATAGCAACAATACGATCGCCATGAACTGCAGCGGATTCAGGTGCGCCTCTTCGGTCGGACGATGCTGTTCGATGCATCGCAAGCCTACCGGCAACGAGATCAGCAGAATCACCGGAATCACGATGACGAAAATCGCACGCCATGGCAGGATGCTGGAAATGGCGCCGCCGACGGTGGGACCGATGGCTGGGGCCACGGTGATGACGAGCGATCCTACGCCCATCAGACGTCCGACCTTGGTGCGCGGAGCCTGCTCGAGGATGATGTTGATCATCAACGGAGTCGCCACACCCGATCCGACGCCCTGGACCACACGTGCGACGAGAATCACCGGGAACGCATAGCCGAAGATCATGATCAGCGATCCCAACACCGCGAGCGCCACCGCGGCCAGAAACAGCGTGCGGTGCCTGAACTTGCGGTTGAGGTAGGAAGACAATGGCATGGTGGAAGCCACCACCAGCAGGTAGATGGTGGTAATCCATTGCACGGTGGCGGTATCGACGTCGAATTCCCTCATGAGTTGCGGGAAGAGCACGGTCATCACCGTCTCGGTGAGAATGCCGATGAACGCCAACGACCCTACGGCCACGATGGCTCCGATGAGTTTGCTTGGGATACGTTCGTCTGGGGTGGGATTGGCGACCGTCGTGTTATGTGTTATTTCGTTGCCTGATGATTCGTTGCTCTTTACGATGTTCTCTGCTTCCATATTTCCCTGTCTGCGCACTTTTTCCTACGGCCAAGTGCGATGGCCGTTGCCGGAAAGCCATCTAGCAGTGTAGCGGAGGCCCTGACCGTTTTCGACACGCTTTCACCGCCGGCCCACTTGGGTCGCCTATTGCTGCGTCTCATCCTCGTCATGCAGAATCCGGCGGATTTTCTCCAGCCGCGGCTTAACCTCATGTTCGTAGCCACGGTCGTTCGGATGGTAGTATTCGCGGCTTTTCAATTCGTCGGGCATGTACTGCTGCGGAGCCACCGCACCCGGCCAGTCATGCGCGTATCTGTACCCTTCGTGGTTGCCCCAGCTTTTCATCAGGGCCGTCGGCGCATTGCGCAAGTGCAGTGGCACCTGCCCGATCAGCCCCGCATCCACGTCGGCGAGCGCTGAATTGATGGCGTTATAGCTGGCGTTGGATTTCGGCGCGGTCGCCACGGCGAGCGCCGCCTCCGCCAGAATGATGCGCGCTTCCGGCATGCCGACCATGGCTACGGCCTGCGCGGCCGCCACGGTGACCTGCAGAATCTGCGGGGCGGCCATGCCCACCTCTTCCGAGGCTGCGATCATGATGCGGCGGGCGATGAAGCGCGGGTCCTCTCCGGCACGCAGCATACGAGCCAGATAGTGCATGGTGGCGTCCGGATCGGAGCCGCGCATGGATTTGATGAATGCTGAGATCACATCGTAATGGTCGTCGCCGTCCTTGTCATAACGCACGGTGGCCACATCCATGACCTTCGATACCACGTCAGGCGTGATGACAGGTCGTTTCGCGCCCTTCTTACGCTCCTTGTCCCCGGTGAGCGCACCCGCGGCCGCCTCGAGGATGGTCAGTGTCTTGCGTGCGTCGCCACTGGCCATGCGGATGATTTCATCCACGGCGTCATCGCGGATTCGCACCTCGTTGTTCAGCCCTCGCTCGTCTTCGACGGCACGGTTGATGAGGGTTCTCAGATCATCCGGTTCCAGCGATTCGAGTTTGACGACGACCGACCGGCTCAGCAGCGGTTTGATGACGGAGAAGCTCGGATTCTCGGTGGTCGCCGCGATGAAGGTCACGTCGCGGTTTTCCACGCTGGGCAACAGCGCATCCTGCTGTGATTTGGAAAAACGATGCACTTCGTCGATGAACAGCACCGTCTCCCTGCCTTCGGCGACCAGTCGGTCGTGCGCACGCTTGAGCACGTCCCGCACGTCTTTGACACCGGAAGTCACGGCTGACAGCTCCTCGAATACACGACCGGACTGCTTGGCGACGATGTAGGCGAGTGTGGTCTTGCCCACCCCGGGAGGCCCGAACAGGATGATGGAGCTCGGCGCGGTAAGCGATTTCCTGGAAGCCGGATTCGCGAGCCTGCGCAGCGGCGAACCCTCTCCCAGCACACGCCCCTGCCCGACAACCTCATCAACCGTTGACGGGCGCATGCGCACGGCCAGTGGTCTCGTCATCTCCTCCGGCGCCTCCATCGCACCGAACAAATCCTCAGTCATGAAGCCAACTCTACTCCAACGAGGCACAAAATTCGAACACACGTTCGACACGCGCGTTCGTAACCCGTCGGTAGACTGGCAGCTATGGCAGACGATACGAACTATGGCTCGTTGGGCGCGTTGGCGCCGCGTTGGGACGAGGGCGAACGCAACATCGATACGGATGAGATCTACGAACGTTTCTTCGATTGGGTGGCGAACGTCAAGGGCGTCGAACCGTGGCCGCATCAGGAAGAGGCGATCATGGATCTTCTGGCGGGCGACCACGTGATTCTCAACACCCCGACCGGTTCCGGCAAGTCGTTGGTGGCTCTCGGCATGCATTTCGCGGCTCTGTGCACGGGACGGCGTTCCTACTACACGGCTCCGATCAAGGCGCTGGTCTCCGAAAAGTTCTTCGATCTGGTCGAGGTGTTCGGCCGTGAGCATGTCGGCATGATCACCGGCGACACCCATATCAATGCGGATGCGCCGATCATCTGCTGCACCGCCGAGATTCTCGCCAATCAGGCATTGCGCGAGGGACGGCATGCCGATGTCGGATGCGTGGCGATGGACGAGTTCCATTACTATGGCGATCCCGAACGTGGTTGGGTCTGGCAGGTACCGCTGTTGACCCTACCGGATACGCAGTTTCTGCTGATGAGCGCGACGCTCGGCAACGTCGATGCCATCGCCGACAGGCTGGAAGGCATGACCGACACGGATGTCGATATCATCGCCGATGCGCCCCGCCCGGTGCCATTGACCTACGAATACACGCTCGATCCGTTGGAAAAGACGGTGGAACTGGCATTCGGCAAAGGCGAGACGCCGATCTACGTCGTGCATTTCTCTCAGGATGCGGCGTTGGAGACCGCCAATGCGCTGGCGAGCACGGGCGTGTCCAGCAAGGAGCAACGCAACGCCATCGCCGAGGCCATCAAAGGCACGAAGTTCACCACCGCATTCGGCAAGATCCTGCAACGCCTGCTGCGTACGGGCGTCGGCATCCATCATGCCGGCATGCTCCCCCGCTACCGCCGTCTGGTCGAACAGCTCGCCCAGCAGGGGCTGTTGCCGGTGATCTGCGGCACGGATACGTTGGGGGTCGGCATCAATGTGCCGATTCATTCCGTAGTGTTGACGGCTTTGACCAAGTTCGATGGCACGAAGATGCGTAGGCTGCGCGCCCGCGAGTTTCACCAGATCGCAGGTCGTGCGGGCCGTATGGGTTTCGACACGGAAGGCCTGGTCATCGCCGAAGGCCCCGAATTCGAAATCGAGAACGCCAAGGCACTCGCCAAGGCCGGCAACGATCCGAAGAAACTCAAGAAGGTCAAGCGCAAAAAGGCTCCGGAAGGTTTCGTGACGTGGAACGAAAGCACATTCGATAGACTCATCGACGCCGCACCGGAAACATTGGTGCCGCATATGAAGATCACGCATTCGATGGTGCTGAACGAAGTGGAGCAGGGCGGTGATGCACGCTACCGCGTGGATCGTCTTATCGACGATTCCGCGCAGAGCCCAGAGCAGAAGGAACGTCTGCATGCGCGTGCCGACGAGATCTTCCAGACACTGTTCGACACGAACGTGATCGAGACCGAAGACCGTGACGACGGTGGCAAGAACTATTTCATGACCGTCGACGTGCCTGACGATTTCGCACTCGATCAACCGCTGAGCCCGTTCCTGCTGGCAGCCTTGGAGCTACTCGATCCGGAGTCGGAAACGTATGCGCTGGATGTGATCTCCATGGTGGAAGCCACGTTGGAGGATCCCAAGCAGGTGTTGCGCGCGCAGGAACGCCAGGCGCGCGATGAGGCGATGATCCGCATGAAGGAGGACGGCCTCGACTATGACGAACGCATGGACCGCTTGCAGGAAATCACCCATCCCAAGCCGTTGGAGGACATACTGCAGGCCGCATTCGACGAATATCGCCATGATGTGCCTTGGGCGAACGATTATTGGCTGAGCCCGAAGTCAGTGGTGCGCGACATGGTCGAGACGGCTTCCGATTTCACCGGCTACATCGCCCGCTATGCCATCGCCCGTTCCGAGGGCACGCTGCTGCGTTACCTGTCCGACGCCTACCGTGCATTGGCCCGTACCGTACCGGCCGAGAAACGTGATGAGCAATTGCATGACATCATCTCATGGTTGCGTGTGGTGGTACGTTCCATCGATTCGAGTCTGGTTGACGAGTGGGAGAATGCCGGGGCCGATGCCGAAGCCGCCGAAGCCGCCGCGAATCTGGCGGCTCCCGGCACGAGGAACGCCGTGGTTGAGGATCGTCGTGGCCTTACCGTGCTCATACGCAACGCCATGTTCCGCCGAGTGCAACTCATGGATCTCGACAGACCCGAAGAGTTGGGGGCTCTCGACAAGGACTGGGGTTATGGCGTGCACGAGTGGGAGGACGTGCTTGACGACTTCTACGACGAACACGAGTATGTGAACACCGATGCGAAGGCGCGCAGCGGCGAACTGTTCATCCTTGACGAAAGCAAGGAGAAAGACGAACACAGCTGGAAAGTACGCCAGATCATCGACGATTCCGACGGCGACCATGATTGGGCCATCACCGGCGTGGTCGACTTGGATGCCACGCAATCCAGCGGCGAGGTCGTATTCTTCGACTATTCCGTCACCAACTGACCGTCACGCCGTCACATGTCGTTGAGTCGACGTCGCATTTCGTCGGCGTCGACTTCGAGCGGCGGCCAGATCATATTCATGTTCTTGAGCGTATTGCGCAACAGTTCGGAGACCACCGCCCTGGAATACCAGCGGTTATCGGCAGGTACCAGATACCATGGCGCCTGCTCGGTACTGGTTTTCACGAATACCTCCTGCCAGGCATCCATATAGTCGTCCCAGCGTTCACGCGCCTCAAGATCACTGGGATCGAATTTCCAATATTTGGTCGGATCGTCCAGTCGGCTCAGGAAATGCCTTTTCTGCTCCTCTTTGCTGACCACGAGGAAGATTTTGATAATGGCGCAGCCGTCGGATACCAACTGCGATTCGAAACGGTTGATTTCGTCGTATCGGGGCCGCCATACCTCTTCCGGATAGGTGCGGTGGACATGCGGCATGACGACATCCTCATACTGGGATCGGTCGAAGATGGCGATCCAGCCGTTCTTGGGCAACTCACGTTTGATACGCCACAGATAGTCGTGATCGAGCTCCTCGCCTTTGGGAGCTCCGAAACCGTGATAGTGCATGCCCATCGGATCGCCTTGGCTGAACACATGCCGTACGATGCCACCCTTGCCCGAGGCATCCATGCCCTGCAGCACGATGAGCAGGCGCCTACGTGACCCCTTCACGCCGTTGGCATACATCAATCGCTGGTATCGTGCGATTTCCGCGGAGCTGATGCCGATGAACCGTTCCGCGTCCTCCTTGTTGCCGTCGAATCCCGGCGTGGAATCGCCGTCAAGTTCGGTCACCTTCGTATCATGGTGGAATCGCAACAGCTGCCCGGGAGGCAACGTCCACACCGAACTCAGCAATTCGCTCGCCTTGGCTACGTTCGCCAAGCCTTCCGCCACCGAATCGGAACGTTCTCCCATGTCGAGTCGTTCCTCCACTTTGTTGAGCGTTTTCGCGATTGCGGGGTTCTTTGCCTCACCCTTCTTCGAATCCTTATCCGCCATCCCAAGCCTCCCTGCCTGACGATTGACGGTTCCCATGGTAGACGCAAATGACCGATTCTCGGGGATACCCCCCGAAGAATCGGTCATGGTGTGTTACCTGCCGCCCTTCGGCTTGTCTTCCTTCGGCTTGGCTTCCTTCAGAAGATCACCGAACGGGTTCTCGCGAAGCGGTTTGCCGTTCTTGTCGAACTTGATCTGGCTTTCCGGATGCGTCTCATCGTAGCCTTGGTCGTACCGCGTCTGACGCCAGTGGCGAATCGACGCGTTCGTACCACGATGGTGCACATGGTACTGGCGTTGCGCACCGCCCAGCGGCACGCCTTCCTTGGCCACGGCGATCTGGTTCACGTTAGACGGATCCATGATGGCGATCGGGGCGACCGGCTCGGGTTCGGCGGGGGCGGCGGTGTGCCTCTGCATGCGTTCCGGCAGCCATTCGGCCAACCGGCTCAGCAGCCAACATGCGATGAAGTACACGACTGCGGCCACCACGAGGGTCTGCAGGATGTTGAAGTACATCGAGCCGAGTCGGCGGGACTCCTGCAACAGGTCGGTGTACATGATGATCGAGCCGAGGGCGGTGTCCTTCAGCACCACGACCAGCTGGGTCACGGCGGCCGGCAGCATGGCGTAGATGGCCTGCGGCACTTCGATTTGCATGAGTGACTGCGTACGGGTCAGACCGAGGGCAAGGGATGCCTCCCTCTGGCCGTTCGGCAGGTTACCCACACCGGAGCGAACCAGCTCGGCGACCACGGAGCCGTTATAGATCACCAATGCGAGTACCACGGCCCAGTAAGCCGGGCTTGGCAGGCCCGCGAAGGCAAACCAACGCCAGAAGAAGATCATGAGCAACAACACCGGTACGGCTCGGGCGAATTCCACGATGGCGCCGGAAACGGTGCGAATGATCAGGCTTGGCAGCAGTCGGCCGATGCCGAAGACCAGACCGAACGCCACGGCCCCGATCACCGCGAGTATGGTGGCGCGGACCGTGGCCCACAGACCCGGCAGGTAGAAATCGGTCCATGCCTCGCTGTCGAGGGCTGGCTTCCACAATTCCCAGCTCAGCTGGTTCTCGCCGTCCGGCGGGTTGTGCAGACGCATCAGCATCAGCACGAGCACGATCGCGAAGACGATGCCTGCGACCCAATTGACGATACGGATGGTCTTGCGGCCCTTCGGGCCCGGCTGGTCGAACAGTACGGCGCTTTCATTGCTTGCCATGGTGCGTCACCTCCTCACCGCGAGCTTGTTGGACAGATACGTCGTCAGCATGCCAATCGGAATGATCAGAATCACGTAGCCGAAGGCGAAGATCAGGAAGATCGGCACGATCACGTCGGAACGGTACTCGATCATCTCGCTCATCAACGATGAGGTTTCGGTGGCCACGGACGCGGCGGCCGCGACGGTGGAGTTCTTCAGCAATGCAATCAACGTGTTGCCCAGAGGCGCCACAGAGCCACGAAACGCCTGCGGCAGAATGATCTGTGTGGCGGATTGCATGAAACTCAGGCCCAGCGCACGGGACGCTTCGGCCTGGCCGAGCGGCACGGTGTTGATGCCCGAGCGCAACGATTCGCATACGAAGGCCGCGGTGTACAGGCTCAGACCCGTGACGGCCAGCCAGAAGAAGTTCGTGGCGAAGGTGTCAGAGAAACTGAGTTTCAGCTGTGCGTAGGCGCCCAGCACCATGAACACCATGATGATGGTCAACGGCAGGTTCTTGAACAGTTCGACATAGGCACCGGCCACGGCACGCAACGAGGAGACCGGCGAGATGCGCATCATGACCAGAATCACACCGAGAATCGTGGAGAACAGAGCCGACCACAGGGTCAGCTCGATGTTGACTAGGAAGGCGGCCGGCACGTTGTACTGGCTGAATAGCGAAATGAACGCTTCCATTGCTACTTCTCCCCCTCGGTCGGCTCCGGCGGATTGTATTTGGCATTCGGCGTATAGGAGGTGCCCTTCGTGTTGTCGGAGATGGCACGCTTCCAGGAGCCGTCCTGAATCATGTCGGCAATGGCGTTGTTGATCTTGGTGGCCAGTTGGGTGTCCCCCTTCTTGATGCCGACACCGTAGTATTCCTGGGTGAACGGCTTGCCGACCACGCGTAGGCGTCCGCGCGCGGCGGAGGCAAGACCTGCCAGGATGATGTCGTCGGTGGTCACCGCATCGACGATGCCGGAGAACAGTGCGGTCGCGCATTCGGCGTAACCGGGCTGCTCCATGAGCTGGACCTCGCTGGCGAACTTCTCCTTGACGGTCACGGCGGAGGTGGAGCCGGTCACGGAGCATAGACGCTTGCCATTGAGGTCTTCAGGCCCCTTGATGGAGGTTTCGTCCTTGCGAACGAGCAGATCCTGACCGGCCACGAAATACGGTCCCGCGAAGGAGACGACCTTCTTGCGTTCGTCGGTAATGGAGTAGGTGGCCACGATGAAGTCGACGTCACCGTTCTGCAGCATGGCTTCGCGCTGCTTGGAGGGTGCCTCCTTCCATACGATCTGATCCTCGGAATAACCGAGCTTCTTGGCCACGTACTTGGCCACATCCACGTCGAAGCCGACGTAGGTGCCGTTCTTCTTGAAGCCCAGACCGGGCTGGTCGAATTTAATGCCGATGCGGATCTTGCCATCCGCATCATCCGCGCCGCACGCGGAGACGGCGAACACGCATGCGCATGCGCAGAGGGTCGCAACGGCCCTGCGCAGCATACGCTTCGCCCTGGTTGAAAGTGATGTCATTGGAAAATCCCTCTTCTGCGTGTTCGAATCGCTCAGTGGGTGAGGATCTTCGACAGGAAGTCCTTGGCACGATCGGTCTTCGGATTTTCGAAGAAATCATCCGGCGTGCTCTGTTCGAGAATCTGGCCGTCGGCCATGAACACGACCTTGTCGGCCACCTTGCGCGCGAAGCCCATCTCATGGGTCACGCACAGCATGGTCATGCCTTCATGGGCAAGTTCGACCATGACATCGAGCACCTCATTGACCATTTCCGGATCGAGCGCGGAGGTCGGCTCATCGAACAGCATGACCTTCGGCTGCATGGCGAGCGCTCGGGCGATGGCCACGCGCTGCTGCTGGCCGCCGGACAGCTGTGACGGCATCTTGGAGGCCTGTGAGGCCACGCCGACTCGACCGAGCAGATCCATGGCGAGGTCCTCGGCGGCCTTCTTGTCCATGTGGCGCACCTTGATCGGCGCGAGCGTCACGTTTTCGAGAATGGTCTTGTTGGCGAACAGGTTGAACGACTGGAACACCATGCCGACCTCGGCACGCAGGCTGGCAAGCTCCTTGCCTTCCTGCGGCAACGGCTTGCCGTCGATGCGGATATCACCCGAATCGATGGTCTCCAGACGGTTGATGGTGCGGCACATCGTGGACTTGCCGGAACCGGACGGACCGACGATGACGAGTACCTCACCCTTCTTGACGGTGAGATTGATGTCCTTCAGGACGTGCAGGTCACCATAGTGCTTCTCGACATGGGTCAGTTCGACGAGTGGACGATCGCTGACTTCGGCGCCCGGCACCAACGGGCGCTTTGCTGTGGTTTCGTTCATATCAGACATAACCGGCAAGTATAGGGAGCCTTTGTTTCCCTGCCTGTTTCCTCATGAGACGAAGTTCGCATTGTGAGACGGTGTCACCTCACCACAGCCGCGGCAACTCGATGACGAGTACCGCCACGACGACCAAAGCAGCCGCCACCCCGTAGGTCACCCTCGCCGGCACCCTATTGACGAACGCCTTGATGCAGCGCCGGCAGATCTCACTGATGTTCATACCGGCAAGGCTATGGTCATAAAGCAACGACCAAGGGTGAGACAGGCGAACGCAGGGTGAATTCTCATGGGCGTTCGCCTGACTTCCACGTGCAGATTGCCACCCGCTACAGCACCTTGGAAAGGAAGGTCCTGAGCCTTTCGCTCTTCGGGTGATTGAAGATCTGATCGGGAGTCCCCTCCTCTTCGATCACACCGGCATCGGTGAAGATGACTCGCGTGGCCACCTCGCGGGCGAAGCCCATCTCATGGGTGACCAACACCATGGTCATGCCCTCCTTGGCGAGCTCTCGCATGACCTCGAGCACATCGCCGACCATTTCCGGATCGAGCGCGGAGGTCGCCTCGTCGAATAGCATCACCTTCGGGCGCATGGCCAGCGAACGCGCGATGGCCACGCGCTGCTTCTGGCCGCCGGAAAGCGAACGTGGCATGGCGTCGGCCTTTTCGGCCAGTCCGACGGTTTCGAGCAGCCGCATGGCGTGCTCACGTGCCTGGATCTCGGACTCCTTGTGCACCAACTTGGGCGCGAGCGTGATGTTGTCGATCACGCTCATGTTGTTGAACAGATTGAAGTGCTGGAAGACCATGCCGACCTGTTCGCGCACCTTGTCGATGTTCACCTTCGGGTCGTTCAGGTCATGCCCGTTGACCACGATCCGGCCGCTGGTGGCGTGTTCCAATCCGTTAAGGCAGCGCAGCAACGTGGACTTGCCTGCGCCGGAGGGACCGATGATGCAGATCACCTCACCACGGTGCACGGTCAGATCCACTCCTTTGATGACTTCGACATTGCCGTAGCTCTTGCGGAGATCCGTGACCTCGATCATCACATCGTCGGTGCCGGTTCCGCCGGTCATGCCGTCATCGAGCATCATATGCCTGACGTTGCTTTCGCTCATCGATTCACCTTCCTATCGACGATATTGGCCAGCCATGTCAGCATGGTGATGGCCACGAAGTAGATCACGCCGACCAACAGCAGGGTTTCGGTGACGCGGAAGTTCGCCGCGTACAGCTGCTGGGCCTGGTAGAGCAGTTCGCCGAAGCCGATGGCCAGCAGCAGTGAGGAATCCTTAATCATGATGACCAGCTGGTTGATGACCGATGGCATGGCGATTTTGCTGGCTTGCGGCAGGATCACGCGCGCCATGGACTGACGACGATTGAGACCGAGTGAGCGAGCGCCTTCCATTTGGCCGGGATCGACGGCTTGGATGGCACCACGTACGATTTCCGCCAGGTAGGCGCCTGAGTTGAGCGACAGCGTCAGCGCACCGGCGATCCAGATGTTCACGCTGTGCCCGATCAGCTGCGGCACGCCGAAGTAGAAGAAGAACGCCCACACCAGAATCGGAGTACCACGGGAGATGGCGACATACACTTTGGAGACGCCGGAGGCGACCCTGTTCTCCCCTACTCGCATCAGGCCGAAGGCCACACCCAGAAGCAGGGCGATGGCGAATGAGATGACAGTGATGAACAGCGTGTTCTTGAGACCAATCATCAGCGCGGGCAGCGATTGCTTGGCCAGTCCCAGGAACCCGATCTTGGCTTTGGCGGTTGCGGTGGCATCGTTGTCGGTGACCATGCCGGAAATGGCCTTGACCTGCGCCTTGGCGCCCTCGGCACCGAGATACTTCGCGATGATCGTCTCGTATTCGCCCGAGGAGATCAGTTGGGCGAGACCATCGTCGATGGCTGCCAGCAGATCGGCGTTCTTGCCTTTGTTCACGGCCATGCCGTATTCGCCGTGCGGCACTTTCGGGGTGACGATCTTCAGACCGTTGTGCTGGGATACGCCATAGGCCAGCACCGGGTAATCGTCGAATACGGCGACGGCATTGCCGGATTTGACCATCTCGTACATGGTCGAGGATTGGTCGACGGATGTGACGGTGTAGCCGTATTCCTTGGCATGTTCCTTGGCATAGGCCTCGCCTTCGGAACCGGTTTTCGCCACGACGGTCTTGTCGTCGAGGTCCTTGTAGCTTTTGATGTCGTCATTGTCGGCGGCGACGGCCATCTGAATGCCCGACTGGAAGTACGGGTCGGAGAAATCATAGGTCGCCTTGCGCTCGTCGGTGATTGACATGCCCGCGATGACCAAGTCCACCTGATTCGAACTCAACGCCTGCAATGCGGCATTGAAACCGGAGGCCTGAATCTCAATTTTGAAGCCTTCCTTCTTGGCGATGGATTGGATCAGCTCCATGTCGATGCCGACCATCTTGCCCTTCTCCTGATATTCGAAAGGAGCGAACGTGGTGTCGGTACCGATCTTGTAGGTCTTGCCCTTGGTTGCCGCCGGATCGCCGACTTCAGCGGCATGGGCGACGGGAGCAGCGGCCGCAAGGCCCAGAACCGCAACCGCAACGACCATCAACAACGTGCACAGGCGAACCCATGCACTACGAAATAGCGTTTCTATATCGGAAATCATCCTGTGAAAATAACTCTTTCTTGGTAATAGTTAGCGTTCCCCTTCTTTCTCACTGTAGCGAACGCATACGAAAACAGGTGCTCCAACCATGAACGAGGGCTGTTCGCGCATGGTGTCATGCACGAACAGCCCTCGTCCTACCGCAAGAAGAGGTGTCAGTCCTCGTCCTCATCCGGATCATAGTCGACACCGGTTTCGGCGCGCTGTTCATCGGAGATCGGAGCCGGAGCACCGGTCAGCGGATCACGACCGCCGCCGGCCTTCGGGAAGGCGATGACGTCACGGATGGAATCGGCACCTGCCAGAATGGCGGCGGTACGGTCCCAGCCGAGGGCGATGCCGGCATGCGGCGGAGCACCGTACTTGAAAGCCTCAAGCAGGAAGCCGAACTTGTCGGCGGCCTCTTCCGGAGTAATGCCCAGCACGTCCAGCACACGGTCCTGAATGTCGTCGCGGTGGATACGCACGGAGCCGCCGCCCATTTCGTTGCCGTTGCAGACGATGTCGTAGGAGTCGGACATGGCATGTTCCGGATCCTTGTCGAAGGTGTCGATCCAATCCTTCGACGGCATGGTGAACGGATGATGCATGGAGGTCCACTTGGAGTGACCGACTGCCACATCATCGTCATCCGGATCATCGGTCGTCTTGAACAACGGGAAGTCCACGACCCAGGTGAAGGCGAAATCGTCGGGCTTGAGCAAGCCGGCGCGATCGGCCAGTTCCACACGCACGGCGCCCAGCAGTTCCTGCGCGGAAGTGCGACGGCCGGCGGCGAAGAACACTGCGTCTCCGTCTTCGGCGCCAACGGCTTCCTTCAGACCATTGCGCTCCTCTTCGGACAGATTCTTGGCGACGGGGCCCTTAAGCTCGCCGTTCTCGGCAAAGACCACATAGGCGAGACCCTTGGCGCCACGCTGCTTGGCCCAATCCTGCCATGCGTCGAACTGACGGCGAGGCGTGGCAGCGCCACCCTTGAAGAGCACGGCACCGACGTACGGTGCCTGGAACACGCGGAACGGGGTGTTCTTGAAATAGTCGGTCAGCTCGACCAGCGGGTTGCCAAAGCGCAGATCCGGCTTGTCTGAGCCATATTTATCCATGGCTTCCTGCCAGGTGATGCGCTGAATCGGCAGCTGAATCTCGTAACCCGCGGACTTCCAGATGGCGGCGATGACCTTCTCGGCCATGGCCATCACATCCTCCTGATCCACGAAGGCCATCTCCATGTCGAGCTGGGTGAATTCCGGCTGGCGGTCGGCACGGAAATCCTCATCGCGGTAGCAACGGGCCAACTGATAGTAGCGCTCCACACCGGAGACCATGAGCAGCTGCTTCAGCAACTGCGGAGACTGCGGCAGAGCATACCAGGAACCCGGCACGAGACGGGCCGGCACCACGAAGTCGCGAGCGCCTTCCGGCGTGGACTTGATCATGGTCGGAGTCTCGACCTCTTCGAAGCCCATCTCCTCGAGGGCGTGACGTGCGGCCTTCGACATCTGGGAGCGCAGTTTCAGATTGTGCTGCATGGATGGACGACGCAGATCGAGGTAACGGTACTTCAGACGCACATCCTCGCCCGGCAGCTTGTTTTCAGACTCGTTTTCAAGAGCCGTGGAGACCTGGAACGGCAAAGCGTCGGACTTGGCGAGCACCTCGATGGTTTCGGCAACGACCTCGATCTTGCCGGTGGCCAGATGGTCGTTCTCGTTGCCATCCGGACGCAGACGCACCTCGCCGATGACCCGGATCACGAACTCGGAGCGCAACGGACGCGCCATTTCCTCGTCGTAGATCACGACCTGCACCAGACCGGTGTTGTCGCGAAGATCGATGAAGGCCACACCGCCGTGGTCACGACGACGATCCACCCAACCGGCGAGCGTCACCTTCTGGCCAACGAGCTCCTCGGTCACCTCGGTGGCATGATGTGTTCTATAAGCCGTCTGGCTCATGCTTCCTCTATTCTTTGTTTCCTTATGTTCAATGAACGAAACAATACCGTATGCCTTGATGTTCAGGCTTCGACGGTAACGGTTTGCCGGGCATACACAGTATCCGGCTCCCACGACCTCGCATCGGCCGGCTGCTGGTCACCGGTGATGATGTTCTTGACTTCGTCGCCGACACCATCCTCGGCGGCATCGGAGGGGAACCACACGTACGGGATGCCCAGCTTGTCCGCGTATTTGATCTGCTTGCCGAGCTTGGCCGCAGTCGGGGCCACATCGGCCGCGATGCCGCGTGCGCGAAGCTGGTTGGCGATTACGTTGGAAGCGGAACGGTCGGCTTCGTTCCACACGGCCACGAGCACGCTTGCCGGGGAAACCCGGTTGGCGTGCGCACCTGCGGCATGCAGCATGTAGGAGACCAGACGGGACAGGCCGATCGACAGGCCGACGCCGGGATATTTCTTGTTGCCCTGCGAAGCGAGGTTGTCGTAGCGGCCACCGGAGCAGATGGAGCCGAGCGATGCGGCGCCATCAAGGAAGGTCTCATATACGGAACCGGTGTAGTAGTCCAAACCGCGGGCGATCTTCAGGTCGGCGATCACGGAACCCGGACGAATGCGCGCTGCCTCATCAACGATCATCGCCAAGGTGTCGAGGCCCTGACGGGCCAGCACGTAGGCGTCGGAATCGGCCGCGATGTCGTGCTTCGCGCACAACGCATCGAATTTTTCGGCCAGATCGGCTCCATTTGCGGCGGTCAGTTCGGCCAGTTCAAGGCAGGCTCGTGCCTGATTTTCGTTTGCACCGCAGCCTTCGACGAGCAGCTTGGCCACTTCGTCGGCGCCGATCTTGTCGAGCTTGTCGATCTCACGCAGCACGCCTTCGACGTCGGTCAGTCCCAAACCGCGATAAAAGCCTTCGGACAGCTTGCGGTTGTTCGCATGCACGGTGGCCTTCGGCAAGCCGAACTCGCGCAGACGTTCGAGCGCCGACACCATGACCAGCGGCAATTCGACCTCGTAATGGTCAGGCAGATCGCCATTGCCGATCACATCGATATCGGCCTGCACGAACTCGCGGAAACGACCCTCCTGCGGACGCTCGCCACGCCACACCTTCTGAATCTGCCAACGCTTGAAGGGAAAGGCGAGGTCACCTGAATGCTCGACCACATACCGACTCAGCGGAACCGTCAGATCAAAATGCAGGCCCAAACGATCCTCAATCGGAGTGTCGGACTCGTGACCGACCTCCTGCAGACGACTCAGCAGGTAAATCTCCTTGCTGGTCTCACCCTTCTTCAACAGGTTCGAACCCTGCTCAACCGCACGAGTTTCAATGCCGATGAAGCCATTGAGTTCGAATACATTACGGAGCGTGTCGATAACACGCTGCTCCACAACACGTTCAGAGGGGAGCCACTCTGGAAATCCTGAAATAGATGCGCCTTTTGCCACGGTTCCCTATAATAAATGAGGTTGCGGAAAATGCCGCACGATTGTTCAGGCTTTCCTGGGTCGATCTGCGTCATCCGCTTCCCTGCACTACATGAAGCTTACTTAAAGGAGCTGGCCATGGCCGACGAGAATGTCACCGCGTCCGAGAACACCAATGAAATCACCGAGCAGGCGACGATGCCCGCAGCCCAGGCCAGCAAACCGGCCGTTCCAAGCCCGGCAGCGATGAAGCCGCACGCCCCATCCCCCGCCGCATTCGCCAAGAAGACTCCGTCCCACCCGGCTCCGGCAGCCACCGGCACCGGCTTCTCCGAGGCTGATGTCAAAGCCGCCGAGGCTTTCGGACGCGTCTCCGATGACGGCACCGTATTCGTCAAGGAGGCAGAGGGAGAACGTGAGGTCGGCCAGTTCCCGGATGCCTCCAAAGAAGAGGCCCTGGCATTGTATGCACGCCGTTACCTCGATCTCAAGGCCAAGCTCGACCTGTTTGCGAACAGGCTCAAGTCCAGCAGCGTCAAGTCCCGCGAAATCGACGACTCGCTGAAGACCCTGTCCGAAGAGACCGAACAGCCGGCCGTCGTCGGTGATCTGGCGGCCCTCAAGGCGCAGTTCGAAGCCCTGAAGGAAGAGGGCGCGGCCAAGAAGGCCCAGCTTTCCGAGGCCCGTAAGGCAGCCGTGGCCAAGGCAGTGGCCGAACGCACCGTCATCGTGGAAAAGGCCGAAGCCCTTGCCGCCGGTCTTGACAGCAACACCAACTGGCGTTCCACTTCCGACAAGTTCCGCTCGCTCTTCCAGCAGTGGCAGGAGCATCAGCGCAACAATGTGCGCATCGACAAGGCCGATGCCGATACACTATGGTCCCGCTTCTCCACGGCACGCACCGCCTTCAACGTGGCACGCCGCAAGTGGGCCCAGACCCGCGACGCCGAACGCAACGAAGCCAAGGAAGCCAAGGAAGCCATCATTGCCGAGGCCGAAGCCCTGAAGGACTCCACCGCTTGGGTGGAAACCTCACGCAAGTTCAGCGAGCTGATGGATCGTTGGAAGAAGGCCGGCCGTGCGGGACGCCGCGAGGATGATGCCATGTGGGCCCAGTTCCGTGCCGCCGCCGACACCTTCTTCAACGCACGTCAGGCGGACCGTGACCAGATCAGCTCCTCCGAAAAGGAGAACCTGGCCAAGAAGGAGGAACTGCTGGTCAAGGCCGAAGCCCTTGTTCCGGTCAAGGATGAGGAGGCCGCCAAGCAGGCGCGTCAGGCACTTGCCGCCATTCAGGAGGAGTGGGATCAGATCGGCTATGTGCCGCGCGACGAAGTCCGCCGCATCGAAGGCCGTCTTGACGCCGTGGATAAGCAAATCAAGGCCGTCGAGGATGCTGCCTGGAAGCAGTCCGATCCGGAAGCCGACGCCCGCAAGTCCTCCTTCGAGGAACAGCTGAACGCTCAGCTGACCGAGCTCGACGCCAAGATCGCCGCTGAGTCCGATCCGAAGAAGAAGGCCAAGCTCGAGGCCGAAAAGGCTACCAAGGAGCAGTGGCTGAACGCCATCAAATAGCCTTGGTTCGGCTGCACGCGACTTGACGTCACGCACGGTCCGTAACGCGAAAGGGCGGGTGCGCAACTTTTTTGAGGTTGCGTACCCGCCCTTTCGTCATATCCAGAGAATTCACCCATCGAGACCAATCTATATCCACAAAAACCGCCCTATATCCAGCACCAGATGTCATGAATAAGCTCCTATGTGTGGAATCAGACTGTTTTTCGCTGGAACAAAGCTGGTATCTGCAGGATTCAAGACACATTCAAGACGTCTACATCACTGTGCGATGCACACCACCGAGCATCGGACCATATCAATCATCAAACGACCAAATCAAGCGCCAAAAGACTTATCCACACCTCTTTTGACCGTAACACGCCGACGCCACCCCGTAGCGACCCTTAAGTTATCCACAATCGCCAAATCGACTAGACCACAGAACATGGGTTTCCCTATGCTCGAACAATGAACATCAGGGCAGTTATCAGACAGCGCCTGCGGCAGGCACAGTCCCGGCGCATGTGCGTTCTCGCACGGAACAACAATGAAAGCGCCTTGCTTCACAGACTCACCGTGCAAGGCATCACATGCCGTCCCTATCCGGGAATGTACGCGGAAAAAACATACTGGAATGGTCTGGACGCAATCGAACGATCCCGACATATATGCAGAACGCTGGCCCAACATCATCCCAACATGATTTTCAGCTCGCTCTCCGCAGCGGCATTATGGAGACTCGACCATTCAACCGCTTTGCACAGCAACGGCACCATCTACATCGCCTCCACGTCAGGAAGGGGTGGAAGCTACTGCAATCAGATCAAACGCGTACATACGGCATCAAGATTTCTGGACCAAGCCGTAAATCTGGATGGCGCCAAGTCAACCGACATATTCCGCACTCTTTTTGATTGCGGACGCATGCTCTCTTTTCGCAACGCATTTGCGATTTTCGAATCCGCGATTCGAGACGGGCATGCTTCGCGACAGCAGATCATCGACTATTGCGATGAGCCGTATGTCGGCAGAAAACGTGAGCTGGCGATTTCCGTCGCACAACATGCCATCGGCATTAGCGAGAACGGCGGGGAATCATTTTGCCTGGCAACCATGATCGAAGAAGGCGTTGCGTTGCCTACGCAACAGGTGGAATTCGTGCATCCTGTTTCCGGCGAGCGCCGCCGCGCCGATTATGTATGGCATACGGAGGATGGCCGAACGATTGTCGGAGAACTTGACGGACAGGACAAATACGTGAATCCGACGATGACCGGAGGACATACGATCAGCGACATTGTGGAAGAGGAACGACTGCGATCCGATACATTACGAGCATGCGGCGTCGATGCCGTCGTAAGGTTCACTTTTCTTGATGCGGTCAGGCGCACGCCGCTCATCAACAAATTACGTGCGGCCGGGATACCGTTCACAGCCAAGCCTTCGCTGCCCCACCATCGGTAATCTGCGATACAAGCGTGTGTACACCGTGCAGGACAAACACGGCGCCAAAATACTGATCCATATCCAACAACACATATATGAAATCCACGAAAAGCGGCTTATCCATGACAACAATCTGTCATGGATAAGCCGCTTTTCGTGGATTTCAGCCACTTAGTGCGGTATTCGAGTCACTTATTCGGTTTCGGAAGATTCCGATGCCGAATCGGCGGTCCCGGCCGAAACCTCGACGGGCTCGGCGGAATCTGACTCAGACGACTCGTCCGCCGTCACCGGCTCCTCAAACGCCTCCCCGGAGAAGGTGAATTCACCCAGAATGCCCTCGCCTTCGGCATCGACCTTCACGCGCTGGCCGTCTTCGAGGTCGCCCATCAGAATCTTCTCCGATATGGCATCCTCGATGTCGCGCTGGATCACGCGGCGCAACGGACGGGCACCGAGCAGCGGGTCAAAGCCCTTCTGCGCGAGCAGGTCCTTGGCGGCATCGGTGAGCTCGAGCGACATGTGGCGGTCGAACAGACGGTCGTTGAGCTGCTTGACGTCAAGGTCGACGATCTGGCGCACCTGCGGCTCGGTAAGCTGCTTGAACACGATGATGTCGTCCAGGCGGTTCAGGAACTCCGGACGGAACTGCTGCTTCAATTCCGAAGAGACCTGATCCTTCATGCGCTGGTAGCTCGACTCGGTGTTCGTACCAAGATTGAAGCCCGTGTTGGCGGCCTTCGCGATGTCGCGGGTACCAAGATTGGTGGTCAGGATGATGATGGTGTTCTTGAAATCCACCTTGCGGCCCTGGCCATCGGTCAGATGACCATCATCGAGCACCTGCAACAATGTGTTGAAGATGTCCGGATGCGCCTTCTCGATCTCGTCGAACAACACCACGGAGAACGGCTTGCGACGCACCTTTTCGGTGAGCTCGCCGCCCTCCTCATAGCCGACATATCCCGGAGGGGCGCCGAACAGACGCGATGCGGCGTACTTTTCGGAGAACTCCGACATATCCACGCGGATCAGCGCGTCCTCATCATCGAACAGGAACTCCGCCAGCGTCTTGGCCAGCTCGGTCTTGCCCACACCGGTCGGGCCGGCGAAGATGAATGAACCGGACGGGCGCTTCGGGTCCTTCAGGCCCACACGCGCACGGCGGATGGAGCGGGACAGCGCCGACACGGCCTCGTCCTGACCGATGATGCGCTTGTGCAACTCGGATTCCATGCTCATGAGCTTCTTGGATTCAGCCTGAGTGAGCTTGAACACCGGAATGCCGGTGGTCTGCGAGATCACTTCGGCAATCACATCCTCGTCCACGACCATCTTCACGTCGGATTCGCCTTCACGCCAGGACGATTCCTTCTCCTTGCGCTCAGCTTCCAGCTTCTCCTGCCTGTCGCGCAGCTCGGCCGCCTTCTCGAAGTCCTGGTCCTTGATGGCCTGATCCTTCTCTTCAGCCAGCTTGGCCACCTTCGCATCAAGCTCCTTGAGCTCCGGCGGGGCGGTCAGACGGCGGATACGCAGGCGCGCACCGGCCTCATCGATCAGATCGATGGCCTTGTCGGGCAGATGACGGTCCTGAATGTAACGCGAAGACAACTCCGCTGCGGATTGCAGCGCACCATCGGTGATCGTCACATGATGGTGATTCTCGTAGCGTTCACGCAGACCCTTCAGGATCTCGATGGTTTCGGCGATGGTCGGCTCATGCACCTGAATCGGCTGGAAACGGCGTTCCAGCGCCGCATCCTTTTCGATGTACTTGCGGTACTCGTCGGTGGTGGTGGCGCCGATGGTCTGCAGTTCGCCGCGAGCCAGCATGGGCTTAAGCATGTCGGAAGCGCCCAAGGCACCATCCGCGGAACCTGCGCCCACGATGGTATGGATCTCGTCGATGAACAGCACGATGTCACCACGGGTCTTGATCTCTTTCAAGACCTTCTTCAGGCGTTCCTCGAAATCGCCACGATAGCGGGAACCTGCCACCATGGAACCCAAGTCCAGGGAATAGACCTGCTTGCCTTTCAACGTCTCCGGCACATCGCCGGCGTTGATCTTCTGGGCCAAACCCTCGACCACGGCGGTCTTGCCGACGCCCGGCTCGCCAATCAGCACCGGATTGTTCTTGGTACGCCGGCTCAGCACCACCATTACGCGTTCGATCTCGCTCGAACGACCGATCACCGGGTCGAGCTTACCTGAAGCGGCTTCGGCGGTCAGATTGCGACCGAACTGGTCGAGAATGGCCGAACCGCTCTGGTTCCGCCTATCCTGCACGCCGCCGGCATTGGCGAGATCGCCCTTGCCTTCACCCTGGCTACCGCCTGAATTGCCACGGATCAGATCGATGGTCGCACTGCGCAGCTCGCCGAGATTGACATCCATCTTGATTAGCACCTGGGTACCGACGCCTTCGCCCTCATGAATCAGGCCGAGCAGGATGTGCTCGGTACCGATATAGCTGTGCCCCAGCTGCAACGCTTCACGCAACGACAGCTCCAACACCTGCCTGGCATGCGGAGTAAAAGGAATGTGGCCGTTCGGCGACGCATTCCCCTTACCGATCATCTCTTCGACCTGCTTGCGGGTATCGTCCAACGACACACCCTTCGAGGCCAGCGCCTTTGCGGCGACGCCCTCACCCTCACGAATCAGGCCGAGCAGCAGATGCTCGGTACCGATGTAGTTGTGCTGGAGGGTACGAGCTTCTTCCTGAGCCAGCACGATCACGCGCCGGGCACGGTCTGTAAACCGTTCGAACATGCTTGTCCTTCCACTCTTATTAGTCCTTCAACACTCTACCGATTCACGATGACGTTTATTCCCACGCGCATGTGAATTTGCGCTCTCGACGCAACCAAACCGATATGCTTGGTATAGGGCAACGACCAAGGAGGTCATCATGAGTAGCGACACCACCCTACAAACCACCGAAGCCGGCGTTGACACGGACATTCGTCAACGTGACATCGTAGTCGGTGTCGACGGTTCCGACGAATCCTTCGCCGCGTTGCGCTGGGCACTGCAGGAGGCATCCCTCACCGGCCAGCGGGTCAATGCGGTATATGGCTGGACGCATTCGTGGGATATGGGTTCGGAACCGGATTCCGAAGAGCAATGGGCGGCCATGCGTCATGGCATCGCGAAACGTCTGCGTGACTGGGTGGCGCAGGCCAGTTCCGGCATGGCCATCAATGAGAACCGTGTCAAACTCACTTCCGTAAGGGCTTCCGGCACCGCGGCCCTGTTGGAAATCGGCAAGGACGCGCAACAAATCGTGGTGGGCCGCCGGTCGCTCGGTCGCGTGGCCCGATGGTTTTTGGGCTCATTGTCGGCATCGCTGGCCGAGGAGGCGAAGGTTCCGGTCACCGTGGTGCGCATTCTCGATGATGAGGAGGCCAGCGTGCAAGATGCCATCGCCAATGCGCTGACCCCCGGCGATCGGGAGGTGCGTTTCGACATGCCCGGTTCGCCGCTGCCGAAGAACCAACGTCCGATCGTGGTCGGGGTGGACGGCTCGGAAACGTCGAAGCACGCGTTGCAGTTCGCCATTGAGCTGGCGTCCATTCATCACGCGCCGTTGCAGGTTATGTTCTGTTGGCAGTTGAAGGATCTCGGCGTGATCGAAGGATATGAAAACGCCGTCGCACCGATTTCGGTCGGCCAGGAGCGAGCCGAGCATCTGTTGGACGAGATGATCGATTCCATTGAAATTCCCGCGCGAGACATTCCCGATGATTTCGACATCGAATCGCATGCCTTCCACATTTCCGCAGCGAAAGGCCTTATCGCGGCCTCGCGCTTCGCCCGCCATCTGGTGGTTGGGTCACGTGGACTGTCCGGCATGGATGCGCATTTCCTCGGCTCGGTATCCAAGCAGATCGTGAATTTCGCGGATTGCACCGTCACCGTCGTGCACTGAACGATGCACATTCGTCATGGCGAACGATTGAAGCGTAAATGATCGAAGTGAATCAGGGAATCCAACCGACACCGGCATCACACGGGCATCAGGATTCCTTGACTCGCTTCGATTGTCTACGGTAACGCGAGGAAGGCGTTACTGTTCAGTCGGTTCCGCGGGCTCCGTCTCGGATGGCTTCTCCGATTCCGTCGACTCGGGGGATTCCTCCGGTCCGGCGGAATCCTCGGTTTCCCCAGCCTCTTGTTTCACGGGCTGTTCCCCGGTTTCAGCGGGCTCCTCATCATCGGAGGACTTCTCGGTCTCTTCGTCTTCACTCAGATCGAGCGTGGTCTCCACCTCAGGGCTGTCCGCAGGTTCGGCATGTTCCTGCACGTCCTCCTGCGATGCCTCGTTGTCATCGATGGTGTTGGCTTCGATGTCTTCTTCCGAAGCCTCCTCCTCATCGTTCGGATTGGGCTCCTCGCCTTCCAGTTGTTCGATCAGTTCGACGGAACCGCGTTCCTCACGCGGAGCTTGGGCGATGATGTCGATATGCAGGTCGTCGAAGGCCGGCTTGGATTGCACCCACAGATGCGACGGCTCCGGCGGCTCGATTTCGGAATGCTCGCCGCATCCATGGTCGACTGACACCACGCGACCGTCATCGGGACTCCACTTGTTGGCGCACACGCCGAACAGTAGATTCAGCTCACCTTTCAGGGGAATGAAGAAACCGCAGGTGGAACAAGGATTGCCGTCAGCCGTCTTGGTGGACAGCGACTTCGGGCCACGCGGCCCCTCATACCAGCGCTTGGCGGTCTGTGCACGTCCCAAGGGCGTCAACACATGCCTGCGGGACAGTTCGAATTCCTCAACCGCATCTTCGACATCCTTCTTGGACGTCTCAGACGTTTCAGACATCTCGGGCGTCTCGGCCGGGGCGCCTTCACCGGCGTCCGTCGCACGAAAGCCCTCTTCCAGGCGAGGATCATCCGGCTCGGTGCCGATGGAATCGGTCACCGCCAGATCGGTGGGTTCGAGGCGGTCCTTCCAAGGAATCCATGCCGGCGGGCGCAATGCCTTATCCGTCGGCACCAACGATGATTCGTTGACCGTCCAATGATCGAGTTCCACGTCGTGGTACAGCGTCACCGACCACTGCCAGCCTTCATAGCCGCGCACACGCGTCTCGAAACGAAAATCGGTGACGTCATCACCTAGGTCGATGGCTTCGACGAAGTCACCGACCTGATTGTCCTCGTCGGCGACTTCGATGGCCACCGCCTTGGCGATCGCCTGGGGATCCAAAGTGGTATCGGGCATAAATCAGTCCTGTACGTCGAAATTATCGGCAACGGCACGCATCAGTGTGGCCAGCTTTTTGCTTTCGGCCGGCGAAGGGTAGCGATGTCGACGCAACTGGTTCCCTGCGGAATCCAGCAACTTGATCAGATCCTCGACGATGGCGGCCATGTCATCCGGCTTCGGTCGGGTGGCCTTGACCAGTGACGGGGCCGATGCGACCAATGTCACGTTCATCGCCTGAGGTCCCCTACGCCCTTCGATTACGGAGTATTCGACCTTCGCGCCCTTACGCAGCGTCTTCACGCCTTCGGGCAGCGCAACGGCGGGCAGAAACACATCGGCGCCCTGCTCGTTCTGAATGAATCCATAGCCTTTGTTCGTATCAAACCAACGAACGCGTCCGCTAGGCATTGTCACCTCACTACTTTTCACATACCTGCTTGCGGATGCTCGTCATCCGCCTATTGCAAACCAAGGATATAGTCTAGCGCAAGAGGTGGGATGATGACCAATGCCGGCCCTTCGCAGAAGACGGGAATATGATCGCACCCGCCATTGTTCGCGCCAGGCGGCCTCTATTTCTTCGTTTTCCGGCCCTTCTTGTCCGCCTTGCGTGTTTCCGCTTCCGGCACGGGTCGTGGCTCGACCGGCGCGACCGGCAATACCACCGTCAACGTCAGGCCTCCCCCTTCACTGCCGGATGCGCAAATGAAACCATGATGCGCTTTGACCACCGATTGCGCGATGGCCATGCCGAGTCCGGTACCGCCCTTCTGCCGTGCGCGGGAGGGATCGGCGGTATAGAAACGTTCGAAGATCTTCGATCGGGCCTCAGGCGGTACGCCCGGACCGTGGTCGGAGAATCGTACGATGGCATAGTTCATGCCCACCTGCATGGATTGGCCCACTTCGATGGCCTCGACCAGATGATGCATGGACCGTTCGTTGGCGGGCATGCGCGACAACGATTCCGGGCTGATCGATGCCGGCAGCACGCCCATGGAGATCTCCACCGGCGAATCGGCCGGCGTGTACCGGTGGATGTTGCCCACGATGTTGGTGACCACCTGACGCAGTCTTGAGGCGTCGCCGGTCAACGTAATCGCCGGCATGTCACCATCCTGGAAGGTGAAGTCGGACGGGTGCTCCAGATCGGTTCCAGGCTTGATCGCTATCAGGCCGCAGCGGATGCCACGGTCCGGATCAAGCGCGTGCAGATCATCGGCCGCATCGCGCACCACCGAAGTGAGCGGAACCTGCTGCGTGATGTCGATACCGCGGCCTTCGTCAAGTCGCGCCAAGGACAGCAGATCCTCCACCAGCACCGTCATACGCGCACTGGAGGCTTCGATATGTTCGATGGATTCGTCGGCGCGTTCAAGCGCCCCCGGCATATCGCGTTGCATCTTATAGAGTTCCGCATAGCCATGAATGGCGGCCAACGGCGTACGCAGCTCATGACTGGCGTCGGAGACGAACTGCTTCATCTTCTCCGTTGTCTCCGCCTGTGCATGGAAGCTCTCCTCGATACGGGTCAGCATGGTGTTGAGCGACACCGACAGCGAGCCGACCTCGGTGTTTTCCGGCATATCCGGAACACGCTGGCTCAGGTCGCCGGCCGCGATTTTCGCCGCCGTCTTCTCGATGCGCTTGAGCGGGGTGAGTGTGCTCTGCACCACGATGGTGCCTAGAATCGCGCCGAGCAGCACAACGGCGATACCTACCATCGCGCAGTACCTGGTCAGCGTATTCGTGGTATCGATCTGGTCACTCAACGACAGGCCGATATACACGATGCCGCTGTTTTTAACCTGGCCGTCCTTGCCTCGCTCGCTCCATGGCAGGGCTACGACACGCCACGGCGATTGGGCCGCCTGCATGGTGGAATGATCCGGCACATGGTTACCGGTGACATGGACCACGGCCTGGGTGGTGAAAGGCTGCCCCAGCGTCACGCCGTCGCTGCTGCCGTCCGCCGGCAGGCTCGGTTCGGAAACCACCCCGTCTTTGAGCACCGGCACCAACCCAGTTCCGGTGATTTTGCTGTCACTGGTGCGCACCTCCACGTAGTAGGTGTTCATCAGGCTGTTCCTGCTGTTCTCGCTGTCGGTGGTATCGCCCAGCGAATCCATATTGTTGAACACCAGCTGCGCCTGGTTGATCAGCTGCGTATCGGTTTTCTGCAGCAGGTAGTTGCCGACCAGCGTTCGGATGGAGAACGAGATGCCGATGGTGCCGATGGTCAGCAGCACGATGATGCAGGTGACCAGTTTCGTGCTCAGAGGAATCGCATCGACCCGTCTGCCGATACGTCGAAACAACGATGGGCGACGGGCTGGCGACGTTTGAGATGCGGCCTGCGCCGCAGGCCCGCCCTGAACGCCTGCATCGTCAGGTTGTGTTCGCTTGGTGTCCCGGCTCATCGATCGGATCGTCTCAGTTCTTGGGTGCGCGAATCATGTAGCCGATGCCACGTTTGGTTTCGATGAGCGGGGTCACCTTATGCTCTTCGCCGTCGGCGTCCTCGACCACGATGCCGTCGACCTTCTTGCGCAGATAGGAGATGTAGGATTCCACGATTGCGGCGTCGCCGCCCCAGTCGTACTGCCACACATGGTCAAGGATCTGCGCCTTGGAAAGCACCCTGCCTTCGTTGTCCATCAGGTAACGGAGCAGTTTGTATTCGGTGGGGCTCAGATCGATCGGCTGGCCGGCACGGGATACGTCATGCGAATCCTCGTTGATCTCCAGATCGCCGACCCGGATGATCGGATCGTCCTCCACCTGTTCCTGGGTACGGCGCAGAATGGCGCGGATGCGCGCCACCACTTCCTCCAGGCTGAAAGGTTTGGTCACGTAATCGTCGCCGCCGACGGTCAGGCCCATGACCTTGTCTTGGGTGTCGTCACGTGCCGTCAAATACAGCACCGGCGTGGCGATGCCTTCCTGACGAATGCGTCGGGTCACCGTGAAACCATCGATATCCGGAAGCATCACATCCAGCACGATCAAATCGGGTTGCGTTTTTTCGATGACCTCGATGGCCTCGGAACCGGAGGCCGCGGTATTCACCTCGAATCCCGCGAAATGCAGCGAGGCCACCAGCAACTCGCGAATGGATGGTTCGTCATCGACAACGACAATTGATGCTTCAATAGGCTTACTCATGCCATCAAGCTTCACTCGATTCGCTGGACGTTTCCTGAACGATATCTGGGTCTTCCGTTGAAGATTGCGGATTCCACGCCTTTGCCGGCTCCGTCTTCTCCTCGACCTCACGATACGTCTCGAATTCGCCGCCTTTGGTCTTGCGATGGCTGCCGCGCCTCTTCCTGCGCCGCTTCGGATGTTTCTTACGATAGATGTGGAACACTACGATGATGACGACCAACAGCACCAGAACGGCTCCCATGATGCCTACGCCGATCATGGTGATGTTCGATGACGTGGACGTCTTTTTGGCCAGTACAATCTGATCCATCATCGCCGTGGCCGATTTCGACCAATCGGGCGTGGACTCCATCAGTGGCTTCTGCGCGGCATCCGACAGCGCGTCCACCGTGGACTTCTTCTTCAGCCATTCGTCGGAGTTCGACGATACCGCCACCACTAGGTTACCGTCGTTCGCGGCCACGGCGAGCAGCACGGTATTCGGTTGGGGCTTCAGGGATTCCAGCAAATCGCTCGCCCACTGGGATGGCTTCTTCTTACCCGTATTGAACGTCGACAGGTACAGCAGTCGAACGGTGACCCCGGTCTCCTTTTTGGTGTTCTTGATGGCGTCGGTGATTTCGGACACATTCGATCCAAGCAGGTTTTCAGTATCGGTGATGTTATCCGTCGCGGTGATGCCGGTCTGCGTATCGTTCGTCTGCGTATCATCGGCCCATCCGACGGGAGTTATGCACAACGTCATGCAACAGCACAACATGGCTGCCAACAGTATGAAAAGCGCGTGAATCCAGCGATGTTCGCCTTGGGCATACTGACGCGACACGCCGATGCATCCGGTTTGGGACCATCCTCCGACCACAGCCTTCGATTGTGCATTGGTTCCACTCACTTTTGCCATACGCTCCACCTTACCGTTCGGATACGCCAATCAGTAAGCGAACGGCTGATATGCACACATTCAACGATGAAAGGAACACACCATGCCACAGTTTCAAGTCGATTCGGAACAGATACAGTCATCCAGCGCCGCAGTGAGCGCCTCGATCCAATCGATTCGACAAGCGGTACAGGGCATGTACGGCAATCTCAACAACCTGCAGAACGTCTGGAGGGGCGGCGCGGCCACACAGTTCAATGCCGTGGCCGAACAATGGCGTGCGGCGCAGCAGCAGATGGAACGGTCCTTGGAATCCATTCAACATGCGCTCATGCAGGCCTCCTCGCTGTACGCGGACACGGAAATGCAGGCGTCCCGCCTATTCGCACAGTAGTGGTGGCATCAGTAAGTGGTGGCATCACCTCGCATGGCCGGCAAACGCAAGGAACCCGTCTCCCCCAAAGGAAAGACGGGTTCCCGTAATGTCTGTTCGCTCAGTCAGCGATCGGACCGATCGGTTATATCAGGCCGATCAGTAGCCCATGTCGGCGCCAGCGGCCGGAGCGGCTGCCGGCGGTTCCGGCTTGTTGGCCACCACAGCTTCGGTGGTCAGGAACAGGCCTGCGATGGAGGCTGCGTTCTGCAGGGCGGAACGGGTGACCTTGACCGGGTCGGTGACGCCGGCGGCCAGTAGATCCTCGTATTCGTTGGTGGCGGCGTTCAGACCCTGACCGTCGGGCAGGGAGCGAACCTTGTCGATCACCACGTCACCGGACAGGCCGGCGTTCTCGGCGATCTGCTTGATCGGGGCCTCGATGGCGCGGAACACGATTGCGGCGCCAGTGGCTTCGTCGCCTTCGAGCTGAACGTCCTTCTGGGCCTTGGCGGCAGCCTGGACCAGAGCGACACCGCCGCCCGGCAGCAGGCCTTCCTCGATGGCGGCCTTGGCGTTGCGCACAGCATCCTCGATGCGGTGCTTGCGTTCCTTGGCCTCGACCTCGGTGGCGGCACCCACCTTGATGACCGCGACGCCACCGGCCAGCTTGGCCAAGCGCTCCTGCAACTTTTCACGATCGTAGTCGGAGTCGGTGTTGGCGATTTCGGCGCGGATCTGAGCCACGCGGGCTGCCACGTCCTCCTTGGAGCCGCCACCGGACACGATGGTGGTCTCGTCCTTGGAGACGATGATCTTCTTGGCGGTGCCGAGCACGGACATGTCGATGGAGTCGAGCTTCAGGCCCAGCTCGTCGGACACGACCTGTGCGCCGGTCAGGATGGCCATATCCTGCAGCATGGCCTTACGGCGGTCGCCGAAGCCCGGAGCCTTGACGGCGCAGGACTTGAACGTGCCACGGATGGTGTTCAGGATCAGGGTCGGCAGAGCCTCGCCGTCAACGTCCTCGGCGATGATCATCAGCGGCTTGCCGGTCTTCATGACCAGCTCGGCCACATGCACGACATCCTGCTGGGAGCTCAGCTTGCCGGAGGTCAGGAGGATGTACGGGTCTTCGAGCACCGCGGTCTGGTCCTCGGCGTTGGTCACGAAGTACGGGGCGATGTAGCCCTTGTCGAAACGCATGCCTTCGGTGAAGTCAAGATCCAGGCCGAAGCGGTTGTTGTCCTCGACGGTCACGACGCCATCCTGGCCGACCTTGTCCAGCGCTTCGGCGATCTTCTCGCCGACTTCCGGATCCGCGGCGGAGATCGTTGCGGTGGCAGCGATCTGATCCTTGGTCTCGACGTCCTTGGCAGCTGCGACGAGCTCCTTGATGATGGCCTCGGAAGCCTTCTCGATACCACGACGCAGGGCGATCGGGTTGGAGCCGGCGGTGACGTTCTTCAGGCCTTCATGCACCAAAGACTGGGCCAGCACGGTGGCGGTGGTGGTGCCGTCGCCAGCGACATCGTCGGTCTTCTTGGCGACTTCCTTGACCAGTTCGGCGCCGATGCGCTCGTACGGGTCATCAAGGTCGATTTCCTTGGCGATGGAAACGCCGTCGTTGGTGATGGTCGGGGCGCCGTAGGTCTTGTCCAGAACCACGTTGCGGCCCTTCGGGCCAAGGGTGACCTTGACGGTGTCGGCGAGCTTGTCGAGGCCCGCGAGCATTCCCTGACGCGCTTCGTCGTCGTATGCAATGATCTTTGCCATTGTTCCTCCACATATGGCTACACGGTATTGTTCCCACTGTCGGAGACGAGCCCGTGATGCCGGCCGTCAGCTGCCAGTTATCACTCTCACTCCTCGAGTGCTAATTGTGCAGATTAGCACTCTCAGGCCTCGAGTGCCAAACCGAGGTGCGTGCTTTGCGCTATCGGCAAGAACATCGGCCCCTTCGACGCCACGGCATAGCCCTGCGATTCCGGTATTCTTCCAACGCCGGGACCCCTGCCCGATACGGACAGGGGTCCCGGCGTTTTTCGTGACGCGCTCTCAGTTCAGCAGCACTACCACAATCGGGGTGACTAATCCGTCACTCTGCTCGACATTGGTGATTCCCAGCGTCTGGGCGACATCTTCGGCGGTTGCCTTGTCGGTTTCGTTCTGGTACCAGACCACGGTCTGCGTGGGAACCGTACCGGTCGGGTTGCTGGGGGTCACACTCGTATATCCGGCGTTGGTCAGCTCGTTCGCCTTGCTTTGTGCGTAACCGGTGACGTTCGTGGCATTGATCACACGGATCTGGGTGTCCTTGTTCACGATCTGCTCCGGCGTCGCGGACTCGGTCGGTGACGCCGTATCGCTCGCCTCCCCCGTGGCGTCCGGAGTCTGCGTGGCAGTGGCCGTATCACTGGACTGCGCTTCGGCCGTAGCCGTCTTCTTGGTGGATGCGGTCTGTGACGAGCTTGCCTGCGACGATGACCACGGCATCTTCAACTTGCCGATTTCACCGGAATAGATTCCCCAGAACAGCAGACCGGCGAGCAATGCCACCACGACCACTATGACGTACGGCATGGCACGGGATGCGGCCGATCGCGCACCCCGGTGGACGCCCATCGGCCCCGCCGGGGGATTGTCGAATGCATCCTTGGCATAGGAATCATAGGTTTCCTTGTCCTGTTGAGCCATCTTACGACCTCATTTCTCGCACACTTACACTGAAAGTGTACTGACCACTGCAGTCAGCGGCCAATTCGCGTCGCGTGCCCCAGCCATGCACGCACGACAGAGGCGTACAAGGTCGTACCATGGGTCGTACAGTAATACCCATGACTCAAGCTCATATCAAGCCGTTATCCGAACTTATCGAGCCCGGTTGGGCCACGGCACTGTCCGATGTGGAGCCGCAGGTGCATCGCATGGGCGATTTCCTCAGGGGAGAGATCGCCGCAGGCCGCCCCTACCTGCCCGCCAGCAAGAACATTCTGCGTGCATTCACCATTCCGTTCGACGACATCAAGGTGCTGATTGTCGGTCAGGATCCCTACCCCACCCCGGGCCATCCGGTCGGCCTGAGTTTCTGCGTGGCCCCCGATGTCAGGCCGATTCCCCGAAGCCTCACCAACATCTATAAGGAGCTGACCGACGACCTTGGCCTGCCCATGCCGGCCAACGGCGACCTGACACCGTGGACCGGGCAGGGCGTCATGCTGCTCAACAGGTGCCTGACCGTGGGGGTCGGCCATCCGAACAGCCACCAGGGTAAAGGTTGGGAGCCCGTCACAGAAGCGGCGATCCGCGCGTTGAACGCGAGGACGAACGCGGACGGCACCCCCAAGCCCCTCGTCGCCATACTCTGGGGTCGCAATGCGCAGACGTTGGAGCCGTTGCTCACGAATGCCTTCATCATCAAATCTCCCCATCCAAGTCCGATGTCGGCACGTTATGGATTCTTCGGCTCGAAGCCGTTCTCTCGCGCCAACGCGGCGCTGACTTCGATGGGATCCTCGCCTGTCGATTGGTCTTTGCCGTCAGCTTAACCAGTTACAGTAGATGGCATGGCTTTATTCCCTCCAAAACCGCAGGTTCCCCAGTCGGCGCCGGTTCCGGCCCCGACTGCACCGACCACAGTCGCACTATCCGCAGAAGACATCAATCGCGCGAAAAAACTGGGTTCGCAGATTCGCGCCCGATTCGCCCAGACCTTGGTCGGCCAGGAGAATCTGCGCGAATCCCTGATCACCACGCTGGTGGCCGGCGGCCATATTCTCATCGAATCGGTGCCGGGTCTCGCCAAGACCACGGCTGCTCAGACCTTGGCCACCTCCGTGTCGGGTACGTTCAAGCGCGTACAGTGCACGCCGGATCTGATGCCATCCGATCTGATCGGCACGCAGGTGTTTGATTTCTCCACACAACGATTCGCCACGCAGATCGGTCCGATTCACGCGAATTTCGTACTGCTGGACGAAATCAACCGTTCCAACGCGAAAACCCAGTCGGCCATGCTGGAAGCCATGGCCGAAGGCGCCACTACCATCGGCGGCCAGCGTATCGCGCTGCCGAAGCCGTTCATGGTCATCGCCACGCAGAACCCCATCGAGGAGGAAGGCACGTTCAATCTTCCCGAAGCCCAGATGGATCGTTTCATGATGAAGGCCGTCATGACCTATCCGAGCGCTCAGGAAGAGCAGCGCATGCTCGCCATGCTCACTCGTCGCGGTTCCGACACCTTCGATCCGAGGGCCATCACCTCCGAGGTCATTTCCATCAGCGACGCGGAGTTCCTGCGTTCATGCGCCCGTCGCGTACATGTGTCCGACGCGATCATGCAGTATGCCGTCGATATCGCGGCGACCTCCCGCGGCGCAGGATCGCATCCGGTGCAGGGACTGTCCTCGTTGGTACGCCTCGGCGCCTCGCCGCGCGCCTCCATTGGCCTGACCCGCATCGGCCAGGCCAATGCGCTGTTGCAAGGTCGCGACTATGTGGTGCCGGAAGATGTCAAGGCCTTCGCCCACGAGGTACTTCGCCATCGCATCATTCTTACGTTCGAGGCTCTGGCCGACGGTGTGAACAGCGATCAGGTCGTCGATTCGATCGTGCAGGCGGTTCCCGTTCCATGATCGATCAGAACCGTTCCGACAATCCGATCCGAAGAAAGATCGAAGCCCTCGGAACCACGTTGAGCCTGCCTACCGTTCGCAAGGCGCTGGGCGTGCTGGAGGGTGCCCACGCCTCGAACAAACGCTTCGGATCGGATGATGTGATGGACATCCGCGTCTACGAGGCCGGCGACGAGGCTCGACAGATCGATTGGAAGACCAGCGCCCGCGTCGGCCGCCCAATGGTGGTGCTCAGGGAACGTCCGTCGACTTCCCGTGCATGGCTGTTGCTGGATGTCGGCCAGGAGATGACCGGCACCTGCCCTTCGGGGGAACAGGCGTATCAGGTCGCAGCCAATGCGCTGTGCATGTTCGCCGCGTTGAGTCTGCGTCGTGGCGACGAAGTGTCCGTGGTCTTCGGCGACTCCGCTTCAATCACGCGGATACCTTTCAACGGGGGCTTCGCACAATTCGAACAGACGCTGGATCAGGCATTGGAACGTGATTGGTCCAGTCCGCGCAATATCGACGCGCTGCTGGAATACGCGCGTCGCATTCGTGACCGCGAAGCGCTGGTGGTGCTTGCCACCGATGAGCACGCCCTACAGGAGCGCCATATCGAAGCCATAAGACGCATTGCGCGTACGCATCCCATGGTGCTTATCGACGTAGCCACCATCAACCCGTTCGAATATGGACGTTTTACGCATGTCTTCGACGGCAACGGCCCTCGCCGTGTTCCCGCATTCCTGCGCAACCGCACAACGGCGCAGGAGGTGCGTACGCATCGCGGGTATCTCGCCGCGGCCGTGCGCCGGGAGTTGAATCGTTGCGGGTCCACGGTGATTCATGCCGGATCCAGCGAGCGCATGTTCGGCGAATTCGTGCACATGGTTTCCACGGCCTTGACCGGGTCTTCGCATAACCCGCTACGCTCCCCCGCACGCCTATCGTCGGGAGGGAAGTCATGACGCTCCATTTGTCTGAAACCGACTTGAATCCGTTGGGCCTGATCGACCTGCAGATGCCGCTGATCGTGACGCTGGTCATCTGCCTGGTTCTGGCCGCGATGACGGTGGCCGCGGCCATATGGCTGTCCCGTCCGGGCCGAAAGACCGCACGTCGGCAACCTCGCGGTCGGCATGACGAATTGACGGACAGAGCGCTGTGGAGACAACGGATCGATGACATCGTGACCCGTCATGATAGGGGCGAAATCAGCCGTGAGGACGCGTTTGCCGAGTTGGCGGCCTTGTCCCGGGACTACGTTTCGACCGTCACCGGCGTCGACATCCGCAACCGCACGCTCGCCGACATCGACGCCGCTCCGCGCACCACCGGTAATCAGGAGGGCATCACATTGCTTCGTCAAACCATCGAGGCGTTGTATCCGCCCGAATTCGCCGATGCCGCGAACAACGGCATCGCACGCGAGGCAACGGTGGAACAGGCCGGGGAATGGGTGGCCAATCTTGTGGAAAGGTGGCGGTAGATGGAACTGTCATGGCATTGGCCTTGGGCCGCCGTCGCAGGCGTCATCGGCGCCATCGCCGTCATCGCCGTCTTGATGTTGGTGGCCTCGCATGCGCAGAGGCATGACATCGACGCCGCTCGTTCGTTCAGCTTGGATGACGATCTCAACACGGAAACGGCCTCCCGCCTTTTCCGCCGGTGGCGCACGTTGTCTCGCCTGGCCGCAGTGCTGCTGACGCTGGCCTTGGTCGTTTCCGTAGCCCTGGTCGCCAGACCGAGCCAGGTCGACGAGGGTGAGGAACGCGCCGGCAGCCGTGACATCGTGCTGTGCCTTGACGTATCGGGTTCCACGCTTCCCTACGATCGCGAGGTCATCGATACCTACCGCAAGCTGGTAAGCAATTTCAAAGGCGAACGCATTGGTCTGAGCATCTTCAATTCGACATCGCGGACCGTGTTCCCGTTGACCGACGACTATGAGCTGGTTTCCAAGCAGCTTACCGAAGCCAGCAAGATTCTCAAGGGCGTCGAATCACAGGACGATATCGATAAGATGAAGGACAGCGACTACCAGAAGATCTCCGATTGGCTGGAGGGAACGCAGAACCGCAAGGAAGCCACGTCGCTGATAGGCGACGGTGTGGTCAGCTGCGCCGCGATGCTGCCCGGTTTCGCTTATGGTCAGGCCAATGCGGACAATGCGGCCCGTCAGCGTGCGGCCTCCATCGTGCTGGCCACCGACAACGTCGTGTCCGGAACACCCATCTACACCCTGAATGAGGCCCTGCAACTGACCTCCGAGGCGAAGATCACCGTGGACGGCCTGTTCTCCGGGCCGAAGCAAAGCGAAGGCGACGAGACGACCTCCGCATTCAAATCCGAAATCGAAGCGCACGGAGGCGTGTTCCTGACGCAATCCGGTGGCTCATCCGTGGCCGAACTGGTCAAACAGATCGATTCACGCCGAAGCCATGAGAATGCAGCGAACAGCAAGGCCTCACTCGTCGACGCTCCCGGCTGGTGGACGTTGGCCCTAGCCGTATTGACGATCATCTGGCTGGCGCTCGCATGGAGGTTGAGACGATGAACGATCTGACTTTCTCACCGGCGCTGGGATGGCCGGCGGGCGGCGTATTGGCCGCCGTCATGCTGGCGGCCGCCATAATCGAGGTCGTGCTGCACATAAGGCGGCGCGCCGACAGCGACGAAACCGTATGGGCCTGCACGCGACGTACCCTGATCTGCCTGCTGGTTGCGGTCATGATCCTGACGCCCAGCATCGTATCGTCCACGCATAACCGTGCGATCAACGCCACCGATGTGGTGATCGCCGTCGACGTGACCGGCTCCATGGCGGTCAAGGATGCGCAATATGGTTCCGACGAGTTGCAAACCCGATTGGATGTGGCCAAGCAGGCGGTGAAGGACATCACCGGCCTGTACCCGAATTCCAGTTTCGCCGCGGTGCGTTTCGGCGCCAGCGGTACGTTGGATGTTCCATTGACCCCTGATTCCAAGGCGATCGACAATTGGGCCGACACCCTCGCCCCGGAGGCGACCTCCGTTTCCTCCGGCTCCACGCTTGACGTTCCGATCGATCAGCTGTTGCTGACCTGCAAGTCAATTCATGAGCAACATCCCGATGATGCCATCGTGATGTATCTGATCTCCGATGGCGAACAGACCTCCTCGAAAACCCGACGCACCTTCTCCTCACTACGACGATATCTCAACGATGCGTTCACCGTGGCGGTCGGTAGCGAACAAGGAGGCCAGATTCCCGTCACGGTCGATGGCGTGGGCGAAACCGATCAGCAATGGGTCACCGATCCGGAAACCGGCCAGCCGGGCATATCCCGCATGAATGCGGATACCATGAAGACCATCGCCGACGAGCTCAGCGGTACCGCCCTGCAACTGAACGCCTCGAACACCATGAGTTCCGGCATGTCGAAAGAAGCCTCGAGCCAATGGCGCATCTCGCAGACCGCCAAGCAGCGAACACGTGCCACTCCCTTGGTCTGGCCATTCGCGATTGCGGTGGCATTCTTGTTATCCTGTGAGCTCGGCGCATGGCTGGCGTCATCAAGGAGGTTGCTATGAATGCATCATCCCCGCGTAAGGCGCGCGCCTCATTGCCGGTACGCGTCGCACTGATCATCATCGCCGTGGCATTAGTCGCCGTCGCGTCGCTGGCCGTCGTGAATCTCGTGGCCGCAAACCAGTACAATCAGGCCACGCAAAGTCTGATTGAAAACATCAAGACCAGTCAGTCGCAGACTCCCGACCTCGACAAACTGAACGCGCAACAACAGCAAACGGACGCGCAGTTCCGGGATGCCGCTTCCGCCGGGGCGCTGCTGCTGCCGCAGCTGCGTGAGGCGATCAAGCATAACAGTGCGGTATCCGAGCAATTGACCAAACGCACGCTCAAAACAATCAAGGCAACGAGCGATTCTCAGAATTCCGACGCAAACGTTCAGAACGAGTCCTCGCAGAACGATACGGACAAACAGCAAAGCGGCGGCAACCTGACCGAGGAACAACGCAAGAAGGTGGAGGAACTCCTTCAGCAGAACGCGCAATCCACATCGCCTGATTCGAGTGATGAATCATCCAAGGGTTCGGCCGCCAACCAGGATTCGGATTCATCTTCGACCCAGACCAAACCATGGTGACGGAATCCGGTCGGAATTGACTTATCCACCGCATTGCCGGCGCGTTTCCGTTGTCTTTTCAACGATGACACGCCGGCATCGTGTTTTTTGCGCGTCCTTCGACCACCGACCTCATTTTTCCTGCACTCCTCATCGTGCATACGTGTTCAATGACACCATGAACACATCACTTGCATACAGCGCATCCGGCACGGTCGCGAATCCTCTGTTGCCGATGGGGTCCGTCGCTCTGCCCGGTACAACATGCCGGTGCCGCACCGGCATACGGATCAGTCAGAATCTTGTCGATATGCGAATCAGATCATGCAGCGCGGGCCTCGACCAGCTTGAGTCCACGCTTGCACGCAGCGAGTTGACGGATTGGAACGGTACCGCAGCGGAATCCTTCCGTAGTCAACTTACGGAACTGCATCGCCTATCCACCACCCTGAAGGAAGCGTTGCGAACCACTTCACGTACGCTGTGGTCGGTAGGTGCGGCATGAGTTGGCAGGTCACATCCACCATCAGCGGAGGTCGCAGGTATTCGACCGCCGACTACAACCAATATCTTGGCGTCGCCACCGCCCTGTCGGACGCTTCCCGAACATATGCGGTCATGTCGAACACATGGAATGCAACGGTATTGCAGCTTCAAGCCCAGCGTTACGGCACGCCCTTCGCCGCAGCGCTCGGCGGAAACGGCATCATCTGCAACGGGGACGACCATATATCGTTCCCCTACGATCGGATCATCAAACGTTGCGCCGAACATGCAAGCGCCTGTAACGTCATGGCGGAAAAGCTCACATGGCTCGCCGATCTGGTCATCAGGGCGCACTCCCTGTATGCCCAGGCGGATGACCGTAACCGGCGCATACTCAATGAATTGCTCCAAGCCACGGTTACCACATTCCCGAAGGAGTCGCTTGCAGCGGCCGGCCTCCTTTCGCTCGGAGGCTTTATCTTTGGCTCGGCGAAAGAAGGCGACCCCAATGGAATCCATGCATTGGATTCGCTGGATTGGGCGCAGGAAGGAATGATGAGCGGCGCCGGTTCCGCCATTGCAGGTCTCGGCGGATTGCGAGGGCTCTTCCATACCGATGAGGTCAATATCGCGGCCAAACGCATCGCCAAGGTCACGGCACCCGGATACGACCTCATTCAAGGCAATGAGCTCAGCGTCACCCAAGTGCACGCCAATGCCACCGTGGTGCGCGAATCGCACAGTGTGGCCGATTCCATGGAGGATCTGCGGCGGCTTGCCGAAGAACGCCTCGGCACAATCGATCTTGGCAGCGGCTTGGACTACGGCACCATAGCCATTTCCAAATACCGCAGAAAAGATGGATCCAACGCCTGGCTGGTCACGATTCCCGGAACCGACGGCAAACCGGATTCGCCGTTCGGATGGCCGCAGAACGTGGAACTCATGAGTTCGGATTCCCAGCAACGCATGCAGGCCGATAGTGCCCGCATGGTGGCCGAAGCCATGGAACGGGCAGGCATCGGTCCGGACGAACCGGTGGCGATGATCGGTCATTCCCAAGGCGGCATCGTTGCGGCCACGCTTGCTTCGGACCTCAAGGATGCATACGACATCGAACATGTGGTGACCGCCGGTTCCCCCGTGGCCAACCATCCGATTCCCGAAAGCACATGGGTCACCAGCGTGGAAATGGATGACGAACTGGTCGCAGCCTTGGACGGCGCGGTCAATCCGAATACCGAACACTGGCTCACCGTACGGGGCACGGTCAGCCAGACCCCTGACGACGGCTCTCTCTTCACCGGTACCGAAGTGCAGGATGCGCCCGACACCAAGGAAATCACCCATTGGCTCAAATACCATCAGGCAGCCTATCGGAATGCCTCCGATATGGGATCGGCCGCCCTGGAAAACCACGAACGGCATTTCCGCAACGTCATCGACGGCGATCTGGAGGAAGTCACCTACTGGCAAGGCCGCATGAGCAAGTGAGCTCCTCGCGGGCGTGTCATCGGCAACCGGCGAGCGGACACCGACGGAATCTCGTTTACGGCTAAAAGTATGCTGTACAACATGAATCTTACTGACATCTCCCCTGCAATTGCCCTGACCCCCCTCGATGGCCGCTATCATCAGCAGACCGCCCCCCTCGTCGAGTATCTGAGCGAACCTGCGCTCAACCGCGAGCGCATGCGCGTGGAAGTCGAATGGATGATTCTGCTTGCCAATGGTTTCGAAGGCAACGGTTTCAAGACCATCGTTCCCGGCATCAAGCCGCTTACCGATGAGGAGCAGGCGTTTTTGCGCGCCATTCCGGAGGATTTCGGCGCCGAAGGCATCGCCCAGCATGCCGCCCATGAGGCCGTGACCCACCATGACGTGAAGGCCGTCGAGTATTACATCGACGATCAGCTCGACAAGGCGGCAGAAGCCCTCGGTCACGAGACGCAGCTCACCGAACTCAAGACCTTGGTGCATTTCGCCTGCACGTCCGAGGACATCAACAACCTGTCCATTGCTCGTTGCGTGAAAAACGGTATCGAGAACGTATGGCTGCCGGGCGCGCAGGCCATCGTCGACCATCTGACGGAAAAAGCCGAGGAATACCGTGACAAGGCCATGCTGTCGCTGACCCACGGCCAGCCGGCCACACCGACCACGTTGGGCAAGGAACTTGCGGTGTACGTGTACCGCCTGAGCCGTCAGCTCAACAAGGTCAGGAATCAGGAATACCTCGGCAAGATCAATGGTGCGACCGGTACGTTCGGAGCCCATCTGGCGGCCTGCCCGGATGTGGACTGGGTTGCCGTGTCCCGCGAGTTCGTGACCAACCGCATGGGCCTGACCTGGAATCCGCTGACTACGCAGATCGAATCCCACGACTGGCAGGCTGAGCTGTACGGTACCATCAGCCACACCAACCGTATCCTGCACAATCTGTGCGTGGACGTGTGGATGTACATCTCCCGTGGCGTGTTTGCCCAGGTTCCGGTCAAGGGTGCCACAGGCTCCTCCACCATGCCCCATAAGGTCAATCCGATCCGCTTCGAGAACGCCGAGGCCAATCTGGAGATTTCCTGCTCGCTGCTCGACACCCTGTCCGCCACACTGGTCGAATCCCGCTGGCAGCGCGATCTGACCGACTCCACCACGCAGCGCAACATCGGTTCGGCCCTGGGTTACTCCGTACTGGCACTGAACAATCTGATGGGCGGACTGAATTCCATCCACCCGAACGACATCGCCATCCAGGCCGAGCTTGACGCCAACTGGGAAGTGCTGGGAGAGCCGATCCAGACCGCCATGCGCGCCTGCGAGCTGGCCGGTCTGCCGGGCATGGACAAGCCCTATGAGAAAGTCAAGGAGCTGATGCGCGGCCATGAAATCTCCCAGGATGCCGTCGAGAGGTTCATCGACGAGCAGTCCTTCGACGAGGCCACTGCGGCACGTCTGAAGGCACTGACTCCGGCCACGTATACCGGTGTGGCCTCTCGACTGGTCGGTTTCGCCCGCTGATCCGGTTCACGTACGGTCATAAGCCTCTTGGGGCGGTTGCGTTTCCCCCGCAGCCGCCCCAAGTTGTATCATCGAAAGCGATGACGGCAGCAGTCACCGTCTTTGTCTAACCGTATGTATGGAGCATGTCATAGTGTCTCACGCCCCCGCCGCCAGCAAGCATGAAGTGCGCATCGATGATATTCCGCCGCGTCGTAGCCGGGATTTCGCAGATCTGTTGCACGCCGGATTCGCATTGATCATCGCAGTGGTGGTCATCCTGTTCTCGATCTACCTGCATGGCACGGCCTCCGGCGTCGAGTCGGACGTGCGCTCGGCCAGTCACGCGGTGAGCTGGCTTATGGACGTGCCGGCTTCCCTGCTGCAGCAACTGGCCATCGTGTTCATTGCCGTCAGCGTACTGCTGCAGCTGCTGATTGCCAAGGAGTGGCTGCAGAGCGTGACCTCGGCCATCGCGTTGATTCTTGGATTCTCCGCTGTCTGGGGCGTGTCTGCACTGATTACCGGCACTCGCAATACGCTGCTGATCGCCTCCCTGTTTTCCAACGGCACGGTTACCGGCACCGGTCTGCTTCCTGATTTCTATGCGGCCATGGCCGCGTTCCTTACCGCCGCGGGCCCAAGACGCACACGATCCGCCGTGAAATGGGGATGGAACGTCCTCTATACCGTGGCGGTGCTGTTGGTGGTGCTGTCGTGGAATTCCGTAGCCGGAGTGCTGGTCTCGTTCGCGGTCGGCCGTATCATCGGCATGCTGATTCGTTTCGCCATCGGTACGCAGACCAACGGAGCATGGGGTTCGCAGGTGGTGCAGTCGTTGCGTTCCATCGGCATCGATGTCGCTTCCCTGTCACGCCGTCTCGATTCCGGTGCCGATTCGGGCATGCTGCAGGCCATTCTCGATGACGATCTCATCGAAAACTCCCGCATCTACGATGCCGTTGACGCCAACGGTGACCGTTTCATCGTATCCGTGCTCGACAATCAGGTGCATGTCGCCGGATATCTCAATCAGCTGTGGCAATGGATTCGGCTGACCGGCGTGTCCATGCGCCGGGACCGTTCCTCCATCGACGCCATCCATCATCATTACGCCATGTTGCTGGGACTGCATAACGCCGGTCTCGTCGCGCCGGGGGTCTATGGCGTGGCCGACAACGGCGAATCCTCGATTCTGGTGTTCCGTTCCGGCCGCATGCCTTTGGAATGCAATCTCAATACCATGAGCGACAGTGACATGGAACAGTTCATGGCGTATCTGGACAAGGCCCACCGCCATGGCTTTACCCACCGTCGCATCACGCCGAACACGCTTTCGCGCATGGAGGACGGCACTCCGGTGATCGCCGGCTGGCAGAATGGCGACTACGGCAGCAGTGCGCCAAATTTCGCGCTCGACAAGGTGCAGCTGCTGATTGTGCTGAGCGCGCTGAATGGCGTGGATCGTGCCATGGCCTGCGCCCGTCGGACATGGGGCGACGATCGGCTCATCGATCTGGCCCCGTTCGTGCAGAAGGCCGCCGCCCCTGCCGCCACCCGCGCCCTGCCTGGATGGGACAAGCAATTACTGGTGCGGCTTCGCGACCGCATCTCCGCCCTCGCTCCGCAGGAAATGGCCGATTCCATGGAAAAGGTCACGCTTTCGAGATTCAGTTTCCGTTCGTTCATCGCCATCGCACTGCTGGTAGTGGCCGTGTACGTCGTGTTCACGCAGGTTCAGCCGGGTGAGATGATCAAGGCCGTCAAGGAGGCGAATCTCGCCATGGCGTTGGTCTGCGTGGCTCTCGGGTTCGTGGCTTGGTTCGGTTCCGCCATGACGCTGGGCGGATTCATGGATGCCGACAAGCGCAATCCCATCGGTCTGATGTGTTCGCAGATGGCCGCAGGATTCACCGCGGTTTCCATGCCCGCGGGCGTAGGTCCGGCATTCGTCAATCTGCAGTTCCTGCGCAAAAGCGGCTATCGCAATACCAAGGCGACCGCCATCATGAGTGCCGTCTGGGCGGTGCAGGGCGCCACTACGATAGTGTTGCTGTTGGTCATCGGCGTATTCACCGGCCGTAACACGCTTTCCGGCATGATTCCCACCAATACGTTGATCATGGTAATCGCCATCGTTGCACTGATCGTGTCTGCGGGCATGGCGATTCCGCCGGTGCGTCATCTGGTCACGGACAAGTATCTGCCGATCGTCATGTCGTATGCGCGCAATCTGGTGGATGTGCTTACCAGGCCGAAGGAACTGCTTTGCGGCATCGTGGGCGCACTCATTCTCAATATCGGTACCGGTTTGGGATTCTGGGCCGCGTTGCTGGCATTCGGATACCATACGAATCCCGTAGAAACGACCTTTATTTTTCTCTTGGCGAACACGCTCGGTTCCGCAGTGCCGACACCGGGCGGCTTGGGTGCGGTCGAAGCGGCTTTGTCCGTGGCGTTCACCGCCGTAGGGGTTCCTTCCACGATCGCCGTCTCCGCTACTCTCGTCTACCGAATTGCCTTCTACTGGCTACGGATCCCGGTCGGTGCGTTGGCCATGAAGTGGCTTGACAGGCATAATCTGATTTAGAATCGATTCGTGACCGGTCATTTTGGCCCGTTTTTCTAAAAAATCTCGCCAAAACCCTTATAGAATGCGGTTTTCGGCGGTAAGGTGCGCTAATATCGTAATGAACGTGGACATCAGAGTAATCAGGATGTCCCCTGACCCAAGAAGGATGCTTTATGGCATACAACAAGTCTGATCTCGTCTCGAAGATCGCTCAGAAGTCCAACCTGACCAAGGCACAGGCTGAGGCAGCTGTGAACGCTTTCCAGGACGTGTTCGTCGAGGCAATGCAGTCCGGCGAAGGCCTGAAGCTGACCGGTCTGTTCTCCGCCGAGCGCGTCAAGCGTGCCGCTCGTACCGGCCGCAACCCGCGCACCGGCGAGACCATCGAGATCCCGGCAACCTACGGTGTTCGTATCTCCGCCGGTTCCCTGCTGAAGAAGGCCGTCACCAAGTGAGTCTCTGATTCATTGGCGACTGGGGCCCCGACCATGATGGTTGGGACCCCAGTCGTTTCACGACATTGCAGAGACGGGTTGCGTTTCCTGATTTTCCAGATAGACTTTACATATTAGACATCGTGTCCATATAGACAGGAAACCGCCATGGCCGACCAGAGGAAGATCGTAATCAATCAGCTCCATGAGCTCAACATCCTGCTGCTGCATTCCAAACTCAAGGCGACCAGGGCCAGAACGGCACGTCGCGCGGCGGCAACGGTCAGAAACGTCGATGCGGCACGTCGCGGAAGACCCCTCATGCGCCCCATCAAGGAGCAGACCGAATCGGCCCTGCGCATGTTCGACTGCCTGAATCCCGATGAACTTTCCACTCTCAGCGAATACCTGCAGCGTATCATCGACAACACCGATACCAGACTTCTGGACGAGGAGATCACTGAACGACGCAAGGCCATTCATGAGTTTCTCATGCTCGATCGTTCAGGTACGGAGGCACAGGAATGAGCATCGATCAAACAGGCACTCCGGAGCCGAATGATCCGGCTCTTATCCCCATCAGCAAACGTTCGTTGTTCACGCCAAGCGCGGATGTCGCCGTGGAACAGCATTCCGCCACGCCATATGTGTCCCGTACCGTGTATGGCACCGCCATCGTTGAAGGACGATTGACCTCTCCAAGCGCACGCGTGCCGGAAATCATCGCGCAACGGTGCGGCGGCATCACGGTGAAGGGGCATACGCTCAAATCCTTCGCCTATACCACCGATGCAGTGATCATTCGCAATACCAACGCCAACGCCATTCTGGCGGTGTATCCGTTCACCGGGGAGCCGGTGATCACGCAGGCATTGCTGACGGTGGCCCAGATGCCGTTGTTCGTAGGCGTGGGCGGTGGAACCACCACCGGCCCGCGTGTGGCCGAATTGGCCATGGTGGCGGAGATGCAGGGCGCAGCAGGTGTGGTCATCAACGCCCCCGCTCCGGCGGAAACCATCGAAACCACCATGTCCATGATCGACATTCCGGTCATCGCCACCGTTACCGAAGATGACGAAGTCACCGAATGCAAAATCATCGCAGGCGCCGCCATCATCAACGTCGCGGCGGGCGCACGAACCGCACAGGTGGTCTCCAGCATTCGAGAGCACCATCCGGAAATTCCGATCCTGGCTTCCGGAGGCGGCTCCGAGGAACGTATTCTCGCCACCATCGACGCCGGAGCCGACGCCATCACCTGGACGCCGCCAAGCGCCCAACAGATGCAGTCGCAGATGATGGCCAAATACCGCGGCGAAGCCTGAACCTTCCCTCCTCGCATCAGCCAAGATGCCGGATCAGGTGCATACCCCCTCCGGCTTGAACTCAGGCCAGCATATCCATCATCTGCCGGAACCGCTCCGATTCCTCGAAATCGAAGGGATCAAGCAACACCATTTCCGAATGGTGGGGCGACATCAACGTGAGTCTGGTCCAATCACAGGAATACCGGGCACCCTTCGCCTTCGCCTCCCGCACGAATCTGCCCCGTAAAGCCGCACGGGTATCGTCAGGAGACATGTGGACGGCACGATCCGCCGCATCCCGCCCCAACAACGTGCGCATGCCGCCACGGCGGCACAGCGAAGCATATACGGTACCGTTGGCCACATCGTGATAGTCCATGTCCAACTGCTCGAGTCTGCTTGCCGGAAGATGGCCGGTACGAGACTGCAAGGCATCGAACAAGCGCTTCTTGCACACCCAATCCACCCTATCGGCCAAAGCGTCGACGTCACCGGAACGAAACGCTTCCAACGCCTCATGCCATTGAGCAATCACATCATGTACATCGGTACGAGGCAACGAGGCCCCGACTTCGGGATGATCTTCGACGAAACGTTCCACCGCCGCCAGATATCGTTCCTGCACGGCGACCGCACCACCGCGAATCACATCGCCATCGGCCATGTCAAAGACCGCACCGACGCCGCTCGCATCGCGACTGACGGCATGATTCACCGCGCCGGGATCGGCGAAGGCGAACCGTGCGAATCCGGATTCACGCCCCTCACGCCCCGCCTGTTCGATGACGCACAACACCAGATGCGTGGTGGCGAGCTTCATCATCGTAGCCCACTGGGACCGGTTGGAATCGCCGATGATCACATGCAGACGACGGAACGCGTCCGGATCGGCATGCGGTTCGTCGCGCGTGTTCACCATCGGGCGCGAGCGCGTGGTGGCCGAAGACACGGCCTCATCCAGAAAATCGGCACGTTGCGTGATCTGGAAGCCTTGCCCGCCCACACGACCGGCACCGGTGAATATCTGCCGGGTGATCAGGAATGGCAACAACTCATGTTCGATGGCCTCCAACGGCACGAAACGCCGCACCAGATAATTTTCATGGCAACCGAAGGAATGACCGGCCGAATCGGCGTTGTTCTTGAACACATGCACGATGGCACGCCTGCCATGGCCTTCCCGCAACCTGTGCTGGGCGTCCATGGCAAGATCGCGCATCACCAGCTCGCCGGCCGCGTCAAGCGCCAACGCATCCATGGGATCCCGGGCTTCTGCCGTGGCGTATTCCGGATGCGAACCAACATCAAGATAGAGTCTCGAACCGTTTTCGATGTAAGTGTTCGTCGATCTGGCCTGGGCCACGATCGGCTGGAACATCATCATGGCCGTCTGCCCCGCATCACAGGGCGCATCGGCTCCGGTCACGCTGACTCCATACTCGGTTTCGATGCCGAAGATGCGGATGAACGCGTCGACCTCACCGCGGGTCCTGCCGTCAAGCGGGGCCGTCGAATGATTGCCGCTGTCACGCAGCTGGGGCATCACTCGCCGCCTTTTTGCACAAAACTGCCGACATATTCTTCGGCGTTGGTTTCCAATACGGATTCGATATCATCCAGCACGGCATCCAAGGCATCCACGGTATCATCCGTTCGCGCACCGGCGACCGGAGCGCTCTCCTCGCTGTCCAACGGCTGGTCCGCGGATCGGATCTGTTCGAATTCCTGAGGCATGGCTTTCCCTTTCGATACGTTCGGCATCCGCCAGCGATTGCACCAATCGCAACGGCGCCGACTGCGCCACACATGAGGCCATGAGAGACAGGCCCTATGGCGCTATACCAAATACTGACGTAAATCGTCGTTGATGAGTCCGTTGGTGGCGACCACGTCGTTTTCCTGACGCCAGTGAACGCCGTCGCCATTCCATTGGCTCAGGTGACCTTGCGCCTCCCAGACCATCATGGCACCGGCCGACACGGCGGGAACATCCCATTTATGCAGATGCGGCTCGAAATAGGCGTCATACGTGCCGTCAGCCACCTTGCACAAATCCAGCGACACCGGCCCCACGCGCTTGATGTCGGCCGGACGTCCGGCGATGCGCGCCACCACGTCAAGGGATCGCTTGGATTCCGCCGGCACGTACGACATGCCGAAACTCACCACGGCCCCGTCCAATGACGGTGTGGTGGAGGGGATGATCTTCTCGCGCTTGTCGCCCAACGGGGTGCGACGGATACGAATGGCACCGGAGCCACGGACGGCAAGATACGTCAAGCCCAACGCCGGGGCATGCACCACCGCGAGAATCGGCTGCGCGGAGCACTGCTCGTTAAATTCGAACAAGGTCACGGTGATGGCCCACTCCGGCATGTCGTGGGCGAAATTGATCACGCCGTCGATGCCGCCGACGCACCAGTACCGTTCCCCCGGATGGCATTCTTCGGGGCGGAACTGCCAAAATCCATCGAATACGTCGACATAGGTGATGCGGTTGCTGATGAACTGTGCGAGACGCTTGTCGAGATCCGACGTGAAATGCAGGTGGTCGTCCGACAGCTCAAGACTTTTCATATCGCGCGGATTGGTCTGATCGTTCAATGCGTGTTTGCCTGCATCCTGCAGGATACGGGCCACTTCGAGGGCCGCTTGCCTCAACTCCATAGATTATGCCTTTTCATTCGTCATACTGCGCGCCCGATATGTTCTCTCCTGATATCAGGGCCTGTTTCTGTGTTCCTGTTGCCTGGCACGGTTATACCATCATCACGAATAGTACGCGACCGACGTGATGTTCAGCGTAAGCGGTTCATAACCGTCTGCGCGTCCGATGCCCCCTCGAAGGCTCGCAGACATTGGGATTCGCCAAAGTCCAAAGGGTTCGACATATCCAATGACGTCATGACATTCTCCACGGATTCATCACCACTCATCTCACTGCGAACGGTCAGATGAGACCAGGATGCGGCCACCGTCTGTTCGGGAAAACGCCGGATCATCTGCGCGCGCAGCCAAGCACGCGTATCGCTTGGTGGTTCCGAGATTGCCCGCCTCAATTGCGCATTATCGACCAGCCGCTCCATCTGGGGCGTCAGTTTCATGAATATCGAATCCGAGGAATCCAACGCGGCCCATCTCAGATCGACGGCGGCCAAACGTGGGTCGGCCCAATCGGAACCGGTTTTACGGCGCAGTTTCTCCAGCAACCGCCATTTGAGCAGCCATTCGATGCGGCCTGCCTCTTCGCGCATGGCCAGACGCCGATCGTCGTCGGCATGGCGGATGGCAGCCACGTCGGCGAGCGCCTGACCCCACATCGCCATGATGTTGCGCGTGGAACGGTCCGGCCAGACGGGTTCTCCCACCGTGTCGCTGCCGTAGACCATCGCGGCCGCCGCATACACCATGCTCCGCAAGGTGACCTGCATCTGCCATGCCGTGGTCATGCCGCCGTTGCGCAACGGCAGTTCGGCATTCAACGTCAGGTCGTGCGAGACGGTATGCATGGCCTCCACCGGATCGGCGAGCGCCAGCGCGTCCATCATCGCCTCCAGATCGAGTCCCGCCTCCCTGCCATGCTCGAGCACCCACAGCAGCATGCTGGTGGTGCCGAGTTTCAGCGCCTGCGGCACGTCCATACGGTTGGCGTCGCCCACGATCACGTGCAATCGACGGTATGCATCGGTGCTGTGCGATTCGTCACGGGTGTTGATGATGGGCCGGTCGAAGGTGGTCTGCAGTCCCACTTTCATGTGGAAGTAGTCGGCGCGCTGGCTGAGCTGGTAGCCGGCGCGCTCGCTGCGCTCCCCCAGGCCGACGCGACCGGAGCCTGTATAGATCTGCCGCGAAACGAAATGCGCGGTCATCAGCCGTGCCACATGCTCGAACGGCACCGCACGCAGCATCATATAGTTTTCATGCGTGCCCCAACTGGCGCCTTTGCCGTCCACGTTGTTGCGATGCAGCATGATGGCGCGGCCCGTGATGCCGCTCGCCTTCTGCGCGGCCTGCTGCATGATCAGATCACCGGCATAGTCGTAGAGCACCGCCTCGAAGGGATCCGTGGTTTCCGGCGCGGAGTATTCCGGATGCGCGTGGTCGACATATATGCGTCCGCCATTGGCTGCGATCACGTTGGTGATGTTGAGCTGTGGCGCGTCGGTGAGCAGGTCGGGATGTGCGCAGGCGCGTTCCAGACGGGTGCCGCGGGCGTCGTTGACGGGATCTTCCTGCCGATAGTCCCAGCGGATATGCTTCGTGCGTTCATCCGCGGCGGCGCCGACCACATCGAATGATAGCTGCACCGGATTGTACCGGCCTTGCCCACGACTGGAAACCGCATACTCGGTTTCGGTTCCCATTACTCGACGAACGCTCATCTCCCGATTCCTTTCCTCTGCCCTATACCGACCGATCCGATCCGGTTATTGCGCCGTCGGCCTGATGCGTGTCACATGCCCGGCCTCGAATCCGTTGATTCGACTCCACTGCACCGGATCGGCGTCCAGCACGGCGTCACGGGTCTCTTCGAATTCCTCCTGCACGGCCTTCGCCAGCAGATTCACGCCGATCGCCGCGGGCTCCGACGATTCGATGGAGATTTTGACGGCCTTTGTCTTGGCGCGATCCACGACATTCTTCAATACCGCTCCGGAAACCACGTCGGCCAGATAGACCGGCGACCACTGCCCGTGTTCGTCGCAGACGTCGCATAGGTGGCGATGCTCGCTGACCGCATAGATGTCGGCGACGAGCACGCTGGTTAGGGCCTTCGCCTCGATGCCCGGCGTGAGCGGCAGGTCGTCGGTCAGATAGTGGCGGATGATCTGCTCGGCCTGCTTAGCTTTCGGACGTTCCACACGGATTTTCACATCCAGTCGACCCGGACGCAACACGGCCGGATCGATCATATCGATGCGGTTGGAGGCTCCGATCACCATCACATTGTCAAGGCTTTCCACACCGTCGAGTTCGGAGAGGAACTGCGGCACGATGGTGGTTTCCACGTCGGAGGACACGCCGGAACCGCGAGTGCGCAGCAACGAATCCATCTCGTCGATGAACACGATGACCGGTCTGCCGTCGGCGGCGCGTTCGCGCGCACGTCTGAAAATCATGCGAATCAGACGTTCCGACTCACCGACGAACTTGTTGAGCAGCTCCGGTCCCTTCACGGAAAGGAACACGCCCGACCCCGCGCCGGAACCTTCGGCGAGCGCGTTTGCCACGGCCTTGGCGATCAGCGTCTTGCCGTTGCCGGGCGGGCCGTACAGCAACACCCCTTTCGGCGGTTTCAGATCATAGCGTTCGAACAGCTCACGGTGCAGGAACGGCATCTGCACGGCGTCGCGGATGCGCTCGATCTGTTCGTCCAGACCGCCGATGTCGTCGAAGGTGACGTCCGGAGTCTCCTCAAGCACCAGATCGGCGTCATCCTCGACGGGAATCAGGGTCAGCGCGAAGCGGACGGAGGAATCCACGCTCACCCGATCGCCGGTATTGACGTTCTCCTTGGCGAGTGTGCCGGCACGGCGTACCAACGTGACGTTGCCTCCACTGTCGGCCACCAGCAGACGACCGTCGTCAAGAACCTGTCTGACGGTGCGCACCGAACCCAAGGTGTCGGTGTCATGCTGATCCACTATCACCATGTTCTCGTTGAGCAGCACCGTACGTCCCGCCTCCAGCCGCGACGCCTGTACGTTCGCCGCCACCGGTACGATCATGCGCCGCGTGCCCGAAATCACCTCGGCGCTGGCGTGCTGCACCCCCTGTTCGTCGGTGTTCGCCGCATGCACGCGTATCATGGTGGCGAAAGTCATGGGAGGCCCGGCCAACTGATTCAGTTGCGCCTTGGCCTTGGTGAGTTCTTGCGTGGCACGGGTCAATGCCTTCGCCAACGCATGGTTCTTGGCCATCAGCCGGTCATTGGCCTCACTGAGGGACCGCAACCTCTCATCCTGCCGTTCCATGCCGACCCTCGCTTTCTTCGATTCACCGTCCAGAATACCCATTGTCCTAATGCTTTCCGACAATCGAAACCATGCTTGAAGAAGAAACGCTGAATGCCGCCACCGTGCCCACGTTGTCCCACCCCGGACTGCTGGTAATGGATGTGGATTCCACGTTGATTGACGAAGAGGTCATCGACGAGCTCGGTGTCGCCGCCGGCGTCGGTGATCGAATCGCATCCGTCACCGCCCGTGCGATGAACGGCGAATTGGATTTCCGCGATGCGTTGCGTGCCCGCGTCGCATTGCTGAAGGACTTGCCGATTTCGATGTTCGACGATGTCTACCATGCCGTCCATTTCACGAACGGCGCGCTTGCCCTCATCGATGCGTTGCACGACTATGGCTGGAAGGTCGGCGTCGTCTCCGGAGGATTCCATGAAGTCGTGGATCGTCTCGCATCCGACGCAAACATCGATTACTGGATTGCGAACCGTCTCGAAACCGCCGATGGCAGGCTGACGGGCCGCGTCCTTGGCGATATCGTCACCAAGGACGTCAAGCTGGAATCATTGCGCACATGGGCCGGCCGAATGGGAGTCAGCATGACGCAAACCGTGGCCGTGGGCGACGGAGCCAACGATCTGCCGATGATTCATGCGGCGGGATTGGGCGTGGCATTCTGCGCCAAACCGAAGGTCCAGCAGGAGGCTCCGCACCGTCTGAACGAACGTGACCTCATCAAGATCCTCGATTTTCTCAGATAGCCCCTCCGCTGCGCGTACCCGTCGCAACCGCGCGGCTTGCGGAATGACGTAGCATCCGCACGTACGGCAGGTGGCGGATTGGCATGCGCTGTAAGGCCGTAAAGACTTGTCCCGAACGGCCCGGAGCGTGTCGTCAATGCATACCGTCCGTCACTGCGGACGCCATAGCCGACTGTTACCTACAGAAAGCCGTCCCGTCGAGGCGGGCTCCACGGGCCCAGTCAGCGGCACGCATGGCCTTTTTGCCCTGAGCCTTGACTTCGAGCAGCTCCAACGGCTGGGTGGCGGTGCCGATCCACACATGCTTCTTGCCTGCCACGATTCGTCCCGGTTCGAGCGTGGCGGGCACATTCGGATTGTCCATGTCGGCCGTCTGCGCACGCAACACATGCAGGGTGGTCGGCTCGGCGTCAGCGCTGGCATGCAGTTCGCACCAGGCGCCAGGATTCGGAGTGCAGGCACGAATCTGCCGGTCGACGGCGAACGCAGGAACGTCGAAGCGAATGCGCGCATCCTCAACGGTGATCTTCTGGGCGATTTCATAGGCGCCTGCGGGCTGTTCGACCGGCGCGATCTGATCATCGGCCAAGGCCTGCAGCGAAGCGGCCAGCAATCGGGAGCCATCTTCAGCCAAACGGTTCAGCAGTTCGCCGGAGGTTTCGTGCGCACCGATTTCCACGGTGGATTGCGCCAGAATCGGGCCTGCATCCATCTTCCTGACGATGCGGAACACCGTGGCGCCGGTCAAAGTGTCCCCTGCCCAGATGGAACGCTGCACCGGAGCGGCGCCACGCCATTGCGGCAACAGCGAGAAATGCAGGTTGTACCAGCCCATGGGCAAGGCGTCCAAGACCTCCTGCTTGAGGATCTTGCCGTAGGCCACCACGGCGGCGGCCTGTGCGCCGGTGGCCGTGAGTTCGTTGACGAAGGTCTCTTCGCTCGGATCGGATTCGATGACCGGCAACCCCAATTCCAGCGCGGCCTGCTTGACCGGATTCGGTACGAGCTTGCGTCCGCGGCCGGTCGGTGCGTCCGGACGGGTGAGTACGGCCACTACCTCAAAATGCTCGGTATCTTCGGCAAGCATCCTCAGCGACGGTACGGCGACTTCCGGAGAACCGGCGAAAAGCACTTTCAGCATGAATCAGACTCCTTGTCCACATCTCAATCACAAACCATCATCGACGTCGCGGGATCGATGCCGCGACGATCGCGAACGTCACGCCTGCAGTACGGCGGGAATATCGACGCCGTTGGCGATCAGCAACCTGCGCAGGGCACGCGAATCCTTGAATCGCACACCACGAATGCCGGCCTCGTTCGCCCCGACGATATTCATCGCCTTGTCGTCCACGAACATCGCGCCTGCGGCATTGATGCCGAACCGGTCCAACGCATGCTCATAGATGTCTTTGTGCGGCTTGCGCAGCTCGACGTAGCCGGAAACCACGCGATCGTTCAGCATCTGCAGGATATCGTAGTGTTCCAGCGCAATCGGGAACAGGTCCTTCTGCCAATTGCTCAATCCCCAGACGCCGATGCCAGCGGCCTTCAAATCGTTGATCAGCACACGGGCGCCGGGCACGACGCCTGTGAGTGAATCGACGAAGTTGTCAAGATAGTACTGCAGCATGTCGGCCCACTGATCACCACTGGTCTTACGCATCAGCGCCACGCCTTCGTCGTTGGACATGCCACCGTCCAGCAGGTTGTTGATGTCGTAGAAGCCCGAGATGTCGTTGTCGAGGAACCGCTCGACGAGCTCATCGTCGTATCGCGGCGTCATCACCGCGGCCGGATCCCAATATATCAGCACATTGCCGAAATCGAAGATCACATCGGTAATCGGCTTGCCCGCGTTGGCGGCCGCCTCGCCGTCGGCCATCAGCACGTCGTATTCCATGTCGGGCTCTCCAGGCCAGCCTTTCATGCGTTCCTCCGTTCATATTCGATGGAGTCCTTCAGGTCTTCCATAGTGTTTCACGGCGAGAGGACGTGACCTTCACAAATGGTTTCGACAAGACGCTTTTGGAATGCTTAGATGCGTTCCTTCGGATCGAGTTGGAACCGAAGCTCGCCCGCCTCCCGTGCGGCTACATGCCTTGCGCTGACGTTGCGCAGTCGCAGGGCCAGCTCGGCACGTTTGCCTTGCGGCACACGCACGATCGCCTTGACCCGGTCGGCGGTCACCTCCAGCTCACGGGTATCGATGGTGCGTGGCTGCGGAATCGGCACGGGGCCCAGCACCGAAGGCATGACACCTTCCACGGTTTCGATGGTGGCCCAGTCACCGCCCGACAGAGCGCCGATTCGTTCCAGCGCCGTTTTCACCGCACTTCGGCGACCCCATACGCATGCCGCCGCGAACACCGGGGGCAGGGCCGTCTGCGCACGCTCTTCAAGCTCGGTCTGCGCCAACCGCGGTGAATTCCACAACATCAATGATTGGGCGAGCACCGGATCGGTCTCGCCAAGCAGCAACGCCTGTCCGTCCCTGACCCGTGGCGCGCACAGCGACACCGCACGCATCCAGGCGGTGAGCGTATCCACGCCCGCATCGATGCCGAATGCATACAGGCTGGTCCAGGCATCCAGAATCGCCACCGCCCGATATTCGCACTCGTACGGGCTGGTCCCCCGCACACGAGGTTCGGCGCCGGGGGTGGCGATGACCAGCTGCGGCGCAAAGGCAATGTCCGGCACAATGCCTCGTGGCTGGCTTGGCGTGGATATCACGATCGGCACGCCACGGAACAGTTTGCCCAGTTCCTGCGCGGTACCGGCCGCACCGACCCGCACCACGCGCATACGTTCGTTATGGCAGGCGGGGCATGACCATTGCACGGTGGCGGCACCGCACCAACGGCATCGAATCGAACCGTCCTGCAAGCGTTCCAGTGGCCCGGTGCATTGCGCACATCGCGCCTGGCGGTGGCATTGCGAGCAACTCAGCGCCTCGGTGATGCCATCCTGCGGAATGGACAACAGCACCGGACCGCTTTCCAGTGCCTTGGACAGCACGCGTACGGCCGTGTGCGGCACACGGGCGCCGATGGTCGGATCCGCGACACGCGCCAACTCGTCACGGTTGAGCCAGCGAATCCACGGACTCGCCTCTTTCGTCACCGCCGGAAGCGCATGAATCGGCGTACTGAAGCCGCTGACCGGCGTCTCCCCCACATGTGTGGCATCGGTTTCCCATTGGCTCTGCACGCTTCGGGCATTCGCCATCGCCACGAATACTCCGCCATGGGCCTTGGCACGCAGACGCAATACCCCTCTGGCATTGGCGTAAGGCATCATGCCGTCGGCATCCTGATAGCACACATCATCCACGATCAGAAACAGGGCACGGCCTTCCACCGGCGCATACATGGCGGCCCGCGTTCCGATGATGCATGACACCCGTCCACCGCTCGCAGCCAGATAGGCACGATATCGTTCCGCAGGCGGCATCTGCGCATTCAGCACGGCCATGTCACCGTCGTAGCCGCCGCTGGAGGCGTTGGTTTGGGCGAACACACGCAGTCCGATGGATTGCAGGGTTTCGATCATATCGTTGATTTCGCGCATGGTAGGCAGCACGATCACGGCCGGTCTGTTGTGCGAAAGCGCGGCGGCCACCATCCATGCCGCACATCGTCGCCAATGGTCGAATCCCGGAAGGGTGTCGAATACGAAGGATTGAAAACGCGAGCCTTCCAGAGCCTCCCGTAGCAGGTTGACGCCACCGTACCGGGCCTTCAGCTGGTCGAAGTGCTCCTGCTCCACGGCGAGCAGACGTTCCGCCCTTGCCCTGCCCTCGCGTGCCGTGGATCCGCTTCGTCGCTGTTCCTGCTCCACTCGTGCCACACGCGGCGGCACGGCAAGACGCAGAATATTGGCGCGGGTACCCCCGAAAGCGTCGGCGATCAACGTAATGTCCTCGCGCATGGCCTTTGGAACCAGCACGCCGTCGGTGACCACACGGTCGATGAAACGCAATGCGGACGCCGGAGTATCGCTGACATCCGTCCGATTCCAGATAATGCCATTGACGCGTTGGCCTCCGAATCGCACGCGCACCATCACGCCGGGCCGGGCCACCTCGGAATATTTCTCCTCGACGTAATAGTCGAAGGTCTGTCCCAGATGCGTGGCCTGCACGTCCAACACCACTTGGGCCACGGGATGCTCGGCAGCCGGCGTTTTGGCTACGGGCATGCGTTTGCGCCGCTTGCGCGGGGCAAGCCCGTCAAGCGCCAGCTGCTCGGCATCCTCAAAGGTCATGATTCCAAGAGTAACGCAGCCACCCGTTTGACATACGTACTCTCGCCGTTCGCCCTACTCGGCGATCGCCGCCTTGAGGTCATCGACCTTGTTGACGATCTCCCACGTGAAGTCGGCGTCAGCGCGCCCGAAGTGACCATATGCGGCGGTTTTGGCGTAAATCGGGCGTTTCAGGTCAAGTTCGTCGATGATGGCGGCCGGACGCAGATCGAATACCTTGCGTACCGCCTGCTGAATCCGCTCGCGGGTCACTCCCATTTCGGTACCATAGGTCTCCACGTTGATGGATACCGGATCGGCCACGCCGATGGCGTAGGCCACCTGCACCTCGACCTTGCGGGCAAGGCCTGCGGCCACGATGTTCTTGGCCACCCAACGGGCCGCATAGGCCGCGGAACGATCCACCTTGCTCGGATCCTTGCCGGAGAAGGCACCGCCGCCGTGGTGCGCCGCGCCACCATAGGTGTCGACGATGATCTTGCGTCCGGTCAGTCCCGCATCCGCGGCCGGACCGCCAAGTACGAACGAGCCGGTCGGGTTCACCAGCACACGGTATTCATCGTGCGTCACGCGATCGGCAAGCACGTCGTCAAGCACCGGGCGAATCACATGTTCAATCAGCTGTTCCTTGAGCCAAGCCTGATCCACTTCGGGATCATGCTGCGTGGAGACCAGCACGGTATCGAGACGGACCGGACGATCGTCGTCGTCATATTCGATGGTCACCTGAGTTTTGCCGTCCGGTCGCAGGTGCGCCACTTCACCGCTCTTGCGCACTTCGGTCAGACGATGGGCCAGGCGGTGGGCCAGATAGATCGGCAAGGGCATGAGCACGTCGGTCTCATCGCAGGCGTAGCCGAACATCACGCCCTGGTCGCCGGCTCCCTGCGCCTCATAGCGCTCTTCGCGGGAGGCCGCGGACTCCTTCTCACGGTCGAGACGCGCCACACCTTGGTTGATTTCGGAGCTCTGCTCGGTCAGGGAGACCATCACGCCGCAGGAGTCGGCATCGAGGCCGACCCTGGAACTGGTGTAACCGATGTTCCTGACCACGGTACGCACGATGTTCTGGATGTCGCTATATCCCTCGCTGGTCACCTCGCCGAACACGAAGAACTGTCCGGTGGTAGCGCAGGTTTCCACGGCCACATGCGACTGCGGATCCTGACGCAGCATATCGTCGAGAATCGCATCGGAAATCTGATCGCAGACCTTGTCCGGATGTCCTTCCGTCACCGATTCGGCGGAAATCAACTTCAATTCAGCCATGCCGGCTGCTCCTTTCCTAGGGCGGTCATCCCAACTCCGCCCGGATGTCTGTTGTCGTGAATGGCGAATATAGAAAACGCCCCAACCCTCAGGACGCAATCAATGATTTTGCAACCATCATCTCATGCGCTCCGTTCAGGTATCGGGGCGAAAGAAAATAAATCAGGCGCGATTCCTTGGAAATCAGTTGCCTTCGGTCAGGTCGTCCTCGCCGAGGGTCTCCTCCAGCAGACCATCGTTGATCTCGCGGAACGCGATGGACAACGGCTTTTCCTGATTCTGGTACTCCACCAGCGGGCCGACGTTCTGCAGCAGACCCTCATTGAGCTGGGTAAAGTAGGAATTGATCTGGCGAGCACGCTTGGCGGCGAAAATAGCCAAGGCGTACTTGGAGTCCGCATGCTCCATCAGATCGTCGATCGGCGGATCCGCAAGTCCGGTCGGGGTTGGCTGAGTGCCGAATGCCATAGTTGATTATCTCCCAATCATCAGATAAGCGCGAAGCTTCTTTTCCAATCTCGTAAGTATAGAGGCGCAGCTGGACGGACGCAATCCCCACACAGGGCATTCGGAGCCGCCTTGCCGTCCGAGGAATGTAACGCTTATGAAAATTCCACATAGTGACTCTTGACAAAACGCGTGTCCCGTTCGGCCAGCACAATAGAAGGCATGGAAATGCGATCTGCAAAACTGATGAATGGACGAGTATTCGCGGGCGCACGCGCCCTCTACCGTGCCGCCGGCGTGGACGGCAAGGACTTTGGCAAGCCGATCATCGCCATTGCCAACTCCTTCGACGAGTTCCTGCCGGGCCATGTGCACCTGAACAAGGTCGGCCGACTGATTTCCGAAGCCATCAAGGAGGCCGGCGGCATCCCCCGTGAGTTCAACACGATGGCCGTCGACGACGGCATCGCCATGGGTCACACCGGCATGCTTTACTCCCTGCCGAGCCGCGATATCATCGCCGACACCGTGGAATACCAGGTGAATGCGCACTGCGCCGACGCCCTGATCTGCATCCCGAACTGCGACAAGGTCGTGCCGGGCATGCTCATGGCTGCATTGCGCCTGAACATCCCTACCGTATTCGTCTCCGGCGGCCCGATGGAGGCCGGTACCACCGTACTGCCCGACGGCACCGTGAAGAAGAACACCGATCTGATCGACGTGATGTACGCCTCCGCCGACGACAATCTGGACGAAGAGGCCCTGCTCGCCTACGAGAAGACCGTCTGCCCGACCTGCGGCTCCTGCGCCGGCATGTTCACCGCCAATTCGATGAACTGCCTGACCGAAGCCATCGGCCTGGCACTTCCCGGCAACGGCACCATCCTCGCCTCCCACTCCTACCGCAAGGATCTGTTCAAGCGCGCCGCCGAACAGATCGTCAAGATTGCCAAGCAGTACTACGACGAGGACGATGAGACCGTGTTGCCGCGTTCCATCGCCACCAAGAAGGCCTTCGAGAACGCCATGACCATGGACGTGGCCATGGGCGGCTCCACCAACACCGTGCTGCACATCCTCGCCATGGCCCAGTCCGCCGATGTGGACTTCACCCTTGACGACATCGAACGCATCTCGCATACCGTGCCGTGCATCTGCAAGGCCTCGCCGTCCGGTGAATGGGAGATTTCCGACGTGCACCGCGCAGGCGGCATCACCGGCATCCTCGGCGAACTCGACCGTGCGGGCAAGCTGCACCGCGACGTGCATTCCGTCGATTACAAGACTCTGGAAGACAAGCTCAACGATTGGGACATCATGCGCGACTCCTGCACCGAGGAGGCGCAGCAGATGTACAAGGCCGCTCCGGGCCACATCGTTTCCCCCGATCCGTGGACGCACACCACGCTGTTCGATTCGCTCGACCGCGACCGTGTCAACGGCGCCATCCATGACATCGACCATCCGGCGGTCACCGAAGGCGGCCTGGCCGTGTTGCGCGGCAACCTCGCTCCCGACGGCTGTGTGGTCAAGACCGCAGGCGTGCCGAAGGAGATCTGGACGTTCCGTGGACCGGCTCTGGTCGTGGAATCCCAGGAGGAGGCCATCGAGGTCATCCTCAACGATACGCTGAAGCCAGGCATGGCCCTGGTGATTCGCTATGAGGGTCCGAAGGGCGGACCGGGCATGCAGGAGATGCTGTATCCGACTTCCTTCGTCAAGGGCAAGGGCATCGGCAAGGAAGTGGCCCTCCTGACCGACGGTCGTTATTCCGGCGGCTCCTCGGGCCTGTCCATCGGCCACATCGCGCCTGAAGCGGCGAACAAGGGACCGATCGCGCTGATCAAGAACGGTGACATCATCACCATCGACATTCCGAACCGTACTGTGAACGTCGAGCTGACCGATGATGAGCTGGCCCAGCGTCGCGCCGAGATCGAAGCCGGAGACGGCTACGTGGCGCACCGCGACCGCAAGGTGTCCCAAGCGCTCAAGGCCTATGCGGCCTTCGCCCGCTCCGCCGACAAGGGTGCGACCCGAGACCCGGAGCTGATCAACAGGCTCTCCGGTCTCGCCTGAGAACCTTGTGGAACTCAAAAAAGGGGGTACGCGGAAAACCCGCGTAACCCCCTTTTCGTATTCCCGCCCTCTGCGGTCGTCGTACCGACTGGAGCCTACAGTCCGAACTCCGTGGCGATGATATTCCACAGCTGCGCGGCCGCATCCTCCACCACTTCGTTGACAATCACCACATCGAATTCCGATTCGGCCGCCAGTTCAATCTTCGCCGTTTCAAGTCTTTTGGCCTGCTGTTCCGCCGTTTCGGTACCACGCCCGATCAAGCGCCGCTTGAGCTCTTCGAACGACGGCGGTGCGATGAACACGGTCATCACATCGAGGCCGAGCTCTTCCGCCCGTTCCTTGACACGTCGTGCTCCCTGGATATCAATCTCCAACACGGTCGGAACATTCTGTTCCAAATGTTCCACAACCGGTTGGATCGGCGTACCGTAATGCGCCAGACCGAACACGTCGGCGGTTTCCAGAAACTCACCTCGGGCCTCCCTGTCGAGGAATTCCCGTTCGCTCATGAAGTAGTAGTTCACGCCATCCACCTCACCGGGGCGTGGCTGACGCGTAGTTGCCGATACCGATAACCAGATTCCCGGATGCTGCGCACGTACACGGCCAAGTACGGTGCCTTTGCCTACGCCTGCGGGTCCGCACAGCACAATCAGTCTTCCGTGACGGGTGGTTGCGTCTTCGTTATGTACACAAGTCATGAATGCAACATCCTTGATTGGTTATCGTCTGCGTATGCAAGCCGGAAAACGGCATTCGCCTAGTCGACTTCGTCGATCTCGTCACCTTCGGTGGAAGCTTCCAGCAACGCCTGACGAATGTCAAGAGCCACGGATTCAGTGGCTTCAGTCAGAGCGGCGATGCTGGGACCATGTGCCGCGATGAAGCGGGAGACAGTGACCAGCACGTTGCCCTTGGTGCCTTTGAACACGGTTTTCAGATCACGTTTTTCGGCGCCTTGCCATCCATAACCCGGCGATAGGATCGGGCCGGTGAATTTCGATGGATACACGCCGCTGTCGTTGATCCACTGGCCGATGGTGGCGCCGATGATCAGACCTACGGAGCCCATGCCATCAATGCCGTTATTGAACTTCTGCGCAGTGCTGGCGATACCGAAGGCCACGGTCTTGCCCTTGTATTCCCCTGCCTGGCGGATGGCGGTCTGCAGGCTGGCCCCCTCCTGATTGGAGGTCAACGATGCGATGAATACGCCCCGCCCGTTGTTGAGGGCGTCGTTGATGACGCCTCCGAGCGAACGTGCGCCGTAATACGGCAGCAACGTGATGGCATCGGCCAGCAAGGGAGCACCCGGTTTGAAGTAGGCGTCGGCGAATGCCGAAACCGTGGTCGGCAACCCTCCGTGCAGGCAGTCCACGATGGTGATGGTACCCATCTGGCGTGCCGCATAGAGCACACGCTCGAGCGCCGCGATGCCTTTGGAACCGTAGCGCTCGAACATGGAGAATTGGAATTTGACGGCCGCTGCCCGACCGTTGGCGGCTTGGAGCATACGCATGGCGTATAGCTCCGCACCCAAGGCATCCACGTTGTAGCCCCAGTCGATGAGAAGTTGTCGATGTGGATCGATACCGACGCACAACGGACCATATTTGGCCATGGAATTGCTCAGACGCAGACCGAAATCGGACCGTTGGGCGTTTAACTCTTCATTGCTGAGGCTACTCATCATTACTCACGGCTTTCCAGTTCGAACAGCTGCTTGGAATGATCCTGAATGCTCATGATCTGGTAATCATTATTCTTTACGGCCTCGATCGCCATCAGCACGGCGGAGAACTCCGTCATGGTGGTGAACTGAGGCAGATCGGCTGCAATCGCGGCCGAACGGATGGCATAGCCATCGGAGCGGGAGCCACGGGAATTCGGCGTGTTGAGGATGAGGTCGATGGCACCCTCCTCAATCAGCTGAACCACGTTCTTGCCGACGCTGCCCTCCGCGTGGTAGGTGGTGACCGGATCTTCCGGATCGGAATCCATGCGCACGCTGATCTTATCCACGATCTTGGAGTCGATGCCATAGCGGCGCAGTACGGAGGCGGTGCCTTCGGTGGCCCAGATGTTGAAGCCGAGCTCCACCAATCGGGCGGCGAACAGCGGCAGCTGACGCTTGTCGGTGTCGTTCACGGAGATGAACACGTTGCCGCTGGTCGGCAGGCCTCCGTCGTAGGCGGCGAGCTGGCTCTTGGCGAAGGCGTGCGGGAAGTCACGGTCGAAGCCCATGACCTCACCGGTGGAACGCATCTCCGGTCCAAGCAGCACATCGACGGTCTTGCCCAACGAGGTACGGAAACGCTTGAACGGCAATACGGATTCCTTGACGGCCACCTGCTGGCCACGGCGGATGTCACCACCGTCACCGTGAGGCAGCAACAGGCCATTGTCTCGCTGCTGCTGGATGGTTTCGCCGGCCATGATGCGGGCGGCGGCCTTGGACAGAGCCACACCGGTGGCCTTGGAGGCGAATGGCACGGTACGGGAAGCACGCGGATTGGCTTCGATCACATACAGCGTATTGGCCATGAAGGCGTACTGTACGTTGATCAGGCCCTGAACGCCGCATCCCTTGGCAATGGCGTATGTACCCTCACGCAGACGACGGATCTGGTCGTCGGACAGGGTGCTCGGGGGCAAGGTGCAGGCCGCATCGCCGGAATGCACGCCGGCCTCTTCGACATGCTCCATGATGCCGCCGATGTAGAGTTCCTCGCCGTCGAACAAGGCATCGACGTCGATCTCCACGGCATCCTGCAGGAACTTGTCGATCAGCAACGGCGAAGGCAGACGGCCGGAAACCACGGTATCGGCCTGGGCCTCCCTAAGGGCGCGGTCGACATACTTGCGCAGCTGGGCGTCGTCATAGACGATTTCCATGCCACGGCCGCCAAGCACGTAGCTCGGGCGCACCAGCACCGGGTAGCCGATGCCATGGGCCGCCTCGCGAGCCTCCTCCAAGCTCAATGTGGTACCGTAACGCGGCGCGTTCATGTCGGCCTTTTTGAGCACCTCGCCGAAAAGCTCACGGTTCTCGGCCAAGTCGATGGATTCCGGCGTGGTGCCGAGAATCGGTACACCGGCGGCCTTGAGGCGCGCGGCCAACGACAGCGGGGTCTGACCGCCGAGCTGCACGATGACGCCCTTGACCGGACCCATCTTCTTTTCGGCTTCGTAGATTTCCAGCACATCTTCGAAGGTGAGCGGCTCGAAGTACAGACGATCGGACATGTCATAATCGGTCGACACGGTTTCCGGGTTGCAGTTGACCATGATGGTGTCATAGTCCTTGCCCAGCTCCTGCACGGCGTGCACGCAGGTATAGTCGAACTCGATGCCCTGGCCGATGCGGTTCGGACCGGAACCGAGGATGATCACCGCCTCGCGATCACGCGGACGCAATTCGGTCTCATCGGCATAGCAGGAGTAGTAATACGGCGTGGCCGCATCGAATTCGGCAGCGCAGGTGTCGACGGTCTTGAACACCGGACGCAGGTCATAGGTCCAGCGCAGTTCACGGATGGTGTTCTCACCTTCATCGCCGAGGTGGCGCAGATGAGCGATCTGCAGATCGGACAGACCTGCGAGCTTGGCCTTCTTGAGCAGCCTTCCGGTGAGCTTCTCAGCGTTCCTGACCTCCAATGCGGTCTCATTGATGAGTTCGAACTGGCGGATGAACCACGGATCAATCTTGGTGGCCGCGAAGATCTGCTCTTCGGTGGCGCCGCCCCACAGGGCACGCTGAATCTGCAGATAGCGATGTTCGGTCGGCACCTTGATGGCTTCGAGCAGCTGTTCGACCTCTTCGGCGGATGGCTTGTCGCCGTCCCAGTTGAAGCCCATATGACGCTTGTCGATGGAACGCATGGCCTTGCCAAGGGATTCCTGGAAATTGCCGGCCAGTGCCATGGCCTCGCCGACAGACTTCATGGAGGTGGTCAAGGTCGGGTCGGCACCCGGGAACTTCTCGAACGCGAAGCGCGGCACCTTGGTGACCACGTAGTCGATGGTTGGCTCGAAGCTGGCCGGAGTGGACTGCGTGATATCGTTCTGGATTTCATCGAGCGTGTAGCCAAGAGCCAGCTTGGTCGCGATCTTGGCGATCGGGAAGCCGGTGGCCTTGGAAGCCAGCGCGGACGAACGGGACACACGCGGGTTCATCTCGATGACGATGATACGGCCGGTATCAGGGTGGATTGCGAACTGAATGTTGCAGCCACCGGTGTCGACGCCCACGCCACGGATGATGGCGATGCCGATATCGCGCAGCTTCTGGTATTCGCGATCGGTCAGAGTGAAGACCGGGGCCACGGTGATGGAGTCGCCGGTGTGCACGCCGACCGGATCAACGTTCTCGATCGGGCAGACGACCACGACGTTGTCCTTCTTGTCGCGCATCAGCTCGAGCTCATATTCCTTCCAGCCCTCGATGCCCTCTTCGATCAGGACCTCGTCAGTCGGCGAATAATGGATGCCGGCACCGGCGATGCGGTGCAGCTCCTCTTCGTCGTGCGCGATGCCGGAACCAAGGCCGCCCATGGTGAAGCTCGGGCGGACGACCAGCGGATAGCCGAACCTTTCGGCGATCCTGTCGACTTCCTCGATGGAGTGCGCGATGTCGGAACGTGCGGATTCGGCGCCGGCCTCCTCCACGACCTTCTTGAACAGTTCGCGGTCCTCGCCGCGGTCGATGGCCTCGAGGGAGGCACCAATCAGCTCGACGTCGTACTTCTTCAGCACACCGGCCTCACCGAGAGCCATGGCGGCGTTCAGGGCGGTCTGGCCGCCGAGCGTCGGCAGCAGTGCGTCAGGACGTTCTTTGGCGATGATCTGTTCGAGAATCGGGGTGGAGATCGGTTCGATGTAGGTGGCGTCGGCCATTTCCGGATCGGTCATGATGGTGGCCGGATTCGAGTTGACCAGAATGACGCGAATGCCCTCTTCACGAAGCACGCGGCAGGCCTGGGTGCCCGAATAATCGAATTCCGCGGCCTGGCCGATCACAATCGGGCCGGAGCCGACGACCATCACGGACTTGATGTCTGTGCGCTTAGGCATTGCGGTTTTCCTCCTTGGCGGAACGCATGAGATCCACAAAACGATCGAACAGGTATGCGGCGTCGTGCGGGCCGGCGGCGGCCTCCGGATGGTATTGCACGGAGAACGCCGGGATGTCGACGCACTGCAGGCCTTCGACCACATTGTCGTTCAGGTCGATGTGGCTGACGAACACCTTGCCATACTTGCCGTCGCCGAACGGCGCATCCACGGTTTCGCCGATCGGGGCATCCACGGCAAAGCCATGGTTATGAGCGGTGATTTCAATCTTGCCGGTGGTCATGTCCTTGACCGGCTGGTTGATGCCACGGTGGCCAAACTTCAGCTTGTAGGTGCCGAAGCCGAGTGCGCGACCGAGCAGCTGGTTGCCGAAGCAGATGCCGAAGAACGGATGGCCCGCGTCAAGCACCTTGCGCAGCAGATTCACTTCCGGATCGGCCTGTTCCGGGTCGCCCGGGCCATTGGAGAAGAACACGCCGTCGGGATTGAGGGCTTCGAGCTCGTCGAAGGTGGTGGTGGACGGCACGACATGCACGCGGCAACCACGTTCGGCCATACGGTGAGGTGTCATGGCCTTGATGCCGAGATCGACCGCAGCCACGGTGAACAGCGGCTCCTTGCCTTCGAATTCGCCGCACGGCTCGATGGTGTAGGCCTCGTCGGTGCTGACCTCGTCGTACAGGCTCATGCCCTTCATCTGCGGAGTGGCCTTGACCTCGTCAAGCATGGATTCAATGGTGCGCGGCTTGCCGGATGCGTCAAGCAGGGCGTCTCCGGAGAAAATGGCGGCACGCATCACGCCCGCGGAACGCAGATGGCGTACCAGCTTGCGGGTGTCGATATGGCTGATGCCGACGATATGGTTCGATTCCAGATCATCGTCAAGGCTACCCGTGGCACGCCAATTGCTCACGTTCGGACTGGGGTCACGCACGACATATCCGGCGACCCAGATTCTGGAGGATTCCGGATCCTCCTGGTTGATTCCCGTGTCCCCGATGTGCGGGAACGTCTGTACCACGATCTGACGATCGTAGCTGGGGTCCGTAAGCGTTTCCTGATATCCGGTCATGCCGGTCGCGAAAACGATCTCCCCGCTGGTCGTACCGATCGCACCGTAAGGTTCGCCCACATACACTTGACCGTCTTCGAGAACGAGAACGGCATCCTGAGGGGCAAAAGTCACGGCTTCGGAATCATACTGGTTCACCAAAACCCCCTTATAGTCAAGGTATTCGTACCAAGGATAGCGGCCGGTTAGGACTCGCGACCCGGCCGAATCGCTTGCCTTTCGGCTGTTTACTGAGCCGAATCGTCGGTCGGGTGGTCATCCACCTGAACATCACCCGCGTCGGCGCTCACCGCGCTGAGCAGGCCATGGATGAATGCCGGGGAATCGTCATCGCACAATGTCTTGGCGAGGCCCAGAGCCTCATCGATCGCCACCATATTGGGCACATCATCGTTGAACATGATCTCCCAAACGGCGATGCGCAGGATATTGCGGTCGACAACGCCCATGCGCTTGACCTTCCAACCCGTGGAATGCTCATCAAGCACGGAATCGATCCGGTAAAGATTCTCTGCAACGCCACGAACGATTTCGATGGCATAATCAGGCAGCGGTGTCTGAGCGCCGGGCTGCTCGATGCGCTCAGCAAGAAGGGACAGGATGTCCTGTCCCTTCTCATCCGCTTCATACAACGTATTCAGAGCCCTTTTGCGAGCGGTGGAACGTGCCATGGAAGCTTCTTTCGTCCTTCTACTCTCAGTTCTCGCGGCCGAGGTAGGAGCCGTCGGTGGTGTTCACCTTGACCTTCTCGCCTTCGCCGATGAACAGCGGCACCTGAATCTCAGCACCGGTCTCGACGGTGGCCGGCTTGGTGCCGGCGTTGGATCGGTTGCCCTGCAGGCCCGGCTCGGTGTGGGTCACGGTCAGGATCACGGAGGCCGGCAGTTCCACCGACAGCGGGGTGCCGTCATGGAAGGAGACGACGCAGTCGGTGCCTTCGAGCAGGTACTTGGCCTGATCGCCGACCAAGGTCTTCGGGATGTAGATCTGGTCGTAAGTGGTCATGTCCATGAACACGAAGTTGTCGCCGTCCTCATAGGAATACTGGAGGTTACGGTTGTCGACGGTCTCGAATTCCATCTTCATGCCAGCGTTGAAGGTCTTGTCGACGATCTTGCCGGAAAGCACGTTCTTGATGGTGGTGCGCACGAAGGCGGGACCCTTGCCCGGCTTGACGTGCTGGAACTTGATGACGGACCACAGCTGGCCGTCGAGGTTCAGGACGGAACCGTTCTTGATGTCATTGGTAGTCTGTGCCAAATTAACTCACCTATTTCTTCGACTAACAGGGAAAGCTCAAAAATAGCCTTGCCCATTATGCCACGGCGTGCATACTTTGATTGCGCACCTTCCATATATATGGGAAAACCTCCCCAGACGTGGGTCTGGGGAGGTTTTCCTGAAAAACGCTAGTTCAAGCGTGCCTTGCGATATCGGGTAAAACTACTCGATGATCTTGGTGACACGGCCCGAGCCGACGGTGTGGCCACCTTCGCGCACTGCGAAGGTCAGGCCCTCTTCCATAGCGATCGGCTGGATCAGCTCAACGCCGAAGGTAGCGTGATCGCCCGGCTGCACCATCTCAACGCCTTCCGGCAGGGTGATGACGCCGGTGACGTCGGTGGTACGGAAGTAGAACTGCGGACGGTAGTTGGAGAAGAACGGCGAGTGACGGCCGCCTTCGTCCTTGGTCAGCACGTAGACTTCGCCCTCGAACTTGGTGTGCGGGGTCACGGAGCCCGGAGCAGCCAGAACCTGGCCACGCTCGACCTGGTCACGGTTGATGCCGCGGAGCAGCAGACCGGTGTTGTCGCCAGCCTCGCACTCGTCCATCTGCTTGTGGAAAGTCTCGATGGAGGTGACGGTGGTGGTCTGGGTCGGACGGATGCCGACGATCTCAACATTGGAGTTGACCGGGAGCTTACCACGCTCGACACGGCCGGTAACCACGGTGCCACGGCCGGAGATGGTGAACACATCTTCGATCGGCATCAGGAACGGCTTGTCCAGATCGTGGGTCGGGGTCGGGATGTACTCGTCGACGGCCTTCATGAGTTCCTTGACGGACTCAACCCACTTGTCGTGGTCCGGAGCGTCATCGTGCAGCGCGCCGTAGGCGGAGGTGTGGATGACCGGGCAATCGCGATCGAAGCCGTTTTCGTCGAGGAGGTCACGGACCTCTTCCTCAACGAGCTCGATGAGCTCTTCGTCGTCGACCATATCGCACTTGTTCAGGGCGACGAGGATACGCGGCACGCCCACCTGACGAGCGAGCAGCACGTGCTCGCGGGTCTGAGCCATCGGGCCGTCGGTGGCGGCCACAACGAGGATAGCGCCATCCATCTGGGCAGCGCCGGTGATCATGTTCTTCACGAAGTCGGCGTGGCCCGGGCAGTCGACGTGAGCGTAGTGACGCTCAGCGGTCTGGTACTCGATGTGGGCGATGTTGATGGTGATACCACGCTGCTGCTCTTCCGGAGCGGCGTCGATCTGGTTGAAGTCGTAGGCCGGGTTGATGTCCGGGTACTCTTCGTGCAGGACCTTGGAGATGGCTGCGGTCAGGGTAGTCTTACCGTGATCGACGTGGCCGATGGTACCAATGTTAACGTGCGGCTTAGTACGCTCGTACTTTTCCTTTGCCATGTGTTTTGTCCTCCTGGACGTCTCGTAGTAAACAGCCTTGAACTCGGTTCAAGGCACTCGCTACATATTACTGGGTTTGACGGGTTTGTGCCACTTTGGAGCCCGAACCCAGTCAGCGCTACAAAATACTAACGCTGACTGGAGACAGTTTCCAATGAAGCGGCGGCGTGTGTCACTCGCCGCGCTGGGCCTTGATGATCTCCTCGGAGACGTTCTTCGGAACCTCTGCGTAGGAGTCCATCTGCATGGTGAACATTGCACGGCCCTGGGTCTTGGAGCGCAGGTCGCCGATGTAGCCGAACATCTCGGACAGCGGAACCTTGGCGTCGATGACCTTGACACCGGTGGAGTCGGTCATGGACTGGATGGAACCACGACGGGCGTTCAGATCGCCCATCACATCGCCCATGTACTCTTCCGGGGTACGCACTTCCACGGCCATGATCGGCTCGAGGATGACCGGCTTGGCCTTCGGGGCAGCTTCCTTGAAGCACATGGAACCTGCGATCTTGAAGGCCATTTCGGAGGAATCGACATCGTGGACCTGACCGTCGGTGACGGTCGCCTTGACGCCAACCACCGGGAAGCCGGCGAGAATGCCGGATTCCATGGCTTCCTGCACGCCTGCATCGATGGAAGGAATGAATTCCTTGGTGATGTGGCCGCCGGTAACCTCGTTGGCAAACTCGTAGGTCTCGCCCTCTTCGGTGTTCAGCGGTTCGAAGTTCATCAGAACCTTTGCGAACTGGCCGGAACCACCGGTCTGCTTCTTGTGCGTGTATTCCTGGTTCATGACGGCCTTGCGGATCGTCTCGCGGTATGCAACCTGCGGGTTACCGACGTTGCACTCCACCTTGAACTCACGACGCATACGGTCGACGATGATGTCGAGCTGCAGCTCGCCCATGCCGGAGATCAGGGTCTGGCCGGACTCTTCGTCGGTCTTCACCTGGAAGGTCGGATCCTCGTCGGACAGCTTCGCCAAAGCGATGCTCATCTTCTCCTGATCGGCCTTGGTCTTCGGCTCCACGGCCACCTCGATCACCGGATCGGGGAAGGTCATGGATTCGAGGGAGATCGGAGCCTTCTCGTCACACAGGGTGTCACCGGTGGTGACGTTCTTCAGGCCCACGAAGGTGTAGATGTTGCCGGCTTCGGCGGCGTCCACCGGGTTCTCCTTGTCGGCGTGCATCTGGAAGATCTTGCCGACGCGTTCCTTCTTCTCCTTGGTGGAGTCGAGCACGGTGTCGCCCGGCTTGACGGCGCCGGAGTAGACGCGCACGAAGACGAGCTTGCCGTAGAACGGGTGCGTAGAGATCTTGAAGACCAGAGCGGCGAACGGGTCATCGGTCGTCGGGTGACGATCGATTTCGTGGGACTCGTCCTTCGGATCGAAACCGACGATGGACGGCACGTCCTCCGGGCTCGGCAGGTAGTCGACGACGGCGTCCAGCATCGGCTGAACACCCTTGTCCTTGAAGGCGGAGCCGCACAGCACCGGATAGGCTTCACGGTTGATGGTGAGCTTACGGATGCCGGAGCGGATCTCGTCTTCGGTCAGTTCGCCGGACTCGAGGTACTTCTCGAGCAGTTCCTCGTCGGACTCGGCGACCTGGTCGAGCAGCTCTGCACGATACTGCTCAGCCTTGTCCTGCAAATCGGCCGGGATGTCGGTGGTGTCGTAGTGGGCACCCATATCATCCTTGACGTCGTTCCAGACGTAGGCCTTCATGCGGATCAGGTCGACGACGCCGGCGAAGTCGTTCTCAGCGCCGATCGGCAGCTGCACGACGAGCGGGGTCGCACCCAGCTTGGTCTTGATGGTGTCGACGGAGTAGTAGAAATCAGCGCCGAGCTTATCCATCTTGTTGATGAAGCAGATACGCGGAACGCCGTACTTGTCGGCCTGACGCCACACGGTCTCAGACTGCGGCTCCACGCCTTCCTTGCCATCGAACACGGCAACGGCGCCATCGAGCACTCGCAGGGAACGTTCCACCTCGGCCGTGAAGTCCACGTGGCCCGGGGTATCGATGATGTTGATCTGGAACTTCTGCTTCTCGTCATGGGTCTGACGATTCCAGAAGCAGGTGGTAGCCGCGGACTGGATGGTGATGCCGCGCTCCTGCTCCTGAGCCATGAAGTCCATCGTCGAGGCGCCATCGTGGGTCTCGCCGATCTTGTAGTTCTTGCCGGTGTAGTACAGGATACGCTCGGTGGTGGTGGTCTTGCCGGCATCGATGTGAGCCATGATGCCGATGTTACGGATCTGGTTGAGATCAGTAAGCACGTCTAGTGCCATGAGTATTCCTTAACTCTCGTTACTCGACTAATTACCAGCGGTAATGAGCGAATGCCTTGTTGGCTTCCGCCATCTTATGAGTATCCTCGCGGCGCTTGACAGAGGCACCGAGACCGTTGGAGGCATCGAGGATTTCGTTGGCCAGGCGCTCGGCCATGGTCTTCTCGCGACGAGCGCGGGAGAAGTCCGTCAGCCAGCGCAGGGACAGGGTGTTGGCACGAGCCGGCTTCACCTCGACCGGAACCTGGTAGGTGGCGCCACCGACACGGCGGGAGCGAACCTCGAGGGACGGGCGGATGTTGTCGAGAGCGCGCTTCAGAACGGCCACCGGCTCCTGCTCGGTCTTTTCCTTGACCATATCGAGAGCGGAGTAAACGATGTCTTCGGCGATCGACTTCTTGCCGTCGAGCAGAATCTTGTTGATGAGCTGTGCCACAACGGTGGAACCGTAGATCGGATCCGGCAGCAGCTGATGCTTCTTGGAAGGTCCTTTACGTGACATATCTCTTACTTCGCCTTCTTTGCTCCGTACAGGGAACGACCCTGCTTGCGGTCCTTAACGCCCTGGGTATCGAGGGCGCCACGCACGATGTGGTAACGAACACCCGGCAGATCCTTGACACGGCCGCCGCGCACGAGCACGATGGAGTGCTCCTGCAGGTTGTGGCCTTCGCCCGGGATGTAAGCGGTGACTTCCACACCGGAGCTCAGGCGCACACGGGCGACCTTGCGCAGTGCCGAATTCGGCTTCTTCGGGGTGGTGGTGTAGACACGGGTGCACACGCCGCGACGCAGCGGGCTTCCCTTCAGCGCCAAAGTCTTGGACTTCTTCGGCTTTGCCTGACGTCCCTTACGGACGAGCTGTTCAATAGTAGGCAACTTGAATTCTCCGATTCAGTGGTTTCTTTTGTCTTCGTGTGACCGCCGCACTGCGCACACTTCACGACACCGAATCGTAAAACAGCCACAGTCCACCGGCCCGATGGCCCGTTCCTCTCTCACCGCCGCATTACTGCGCGTGATTCGCACGAGTTCCGGGATATCCCAATCCGCACGCCTGTTACATAAGGCATGCCATTGGCACACACGAATTACCAGTATACGCTCTTGCCGGACAATACCTTTCCCGTCGTGTCATGGCATAAAGAATGGTCCCGGTAGCTTACCGGCCACCGGGACCATTCGCTCGGGGAAGGAGGTTCCCACTCTCGGTTCTTACGCGCCACCTTGCGCGTTCACAATAACCCAAATGCGATGCCTACTGTCTGTTTTGCTGCGGCCCGGCCTCCCTGCCGTACTGCCTCTTGCCGCCTTTTCGAATCGCTATATTCAATTATTCTTCAGTTATTATTCAATTATCTTGAAGGCGTTGCGCATGTGCCTCGCGGCCGTGGACGCTTCGTTGCGACCTGCCGACTTCTCGACCGATCCACAACTCCGGCCTTCACTTATCAGTATACCCTAAACCGCACGCGAAACACGGGTAGCGACACTGTCAAATCCCAACAATTCCAATGCTTTACGCTTTACGGGCACAAAGCGACAAAACCGAACAGACAATCCGGAATTACCGTCGAAAACGAACAACCCCTGAGCCGTTCTGAGCGGTTCAGGGGTTGCATACGCATATCGCCATCAGGCGATCAAGCGGAACGAATCAGGCATTCGTCGATTCAGTGGCCTTTGATTCGACTTCGTCGGCATCGGCCTTGGTCGCGGTTCCCTTCTCGCCGTTGTCGGAATCGGGGTGAATCCGATGCTTGTCGTCATGCTCCCGCCACCAACTGGAAAGCACCGAGCCGGAGATGTTGTGCCACACGCTGAAGAAGGTGGACGGCACGGCTGCCAACGGGTTGGACGCGAAGGAGGTCAGGGCCAGGGTGGCACCCAAAGCGGAATCCTGCATGCCGACCTCGAAGGTGATGGCCTTCTGCTGCGCATAGCGGAAACCCTTCGGATACACCTTGTACATCAGCTTGGAGAATCCGAAGCCCAGCGCGTAACCGCACAGATTGTGCAGCATGACCACCGGAATGGCCAGCAGGGAGGAGGCCACGAACAGCTTCGGCCCGTTGGCCGCGACCACCACGCCGATGATGAGCAGGATGGCGACCTGGGAGACGATTGGCAGCGCCACTGTGATCTTCTCGATTTTCTCCTTGAAAACGGCATGGCAGATCACACCGAGGGCAATCGGGAAGAGCACCACCTTGACGGCGTTGAGGAACAACGATTCGACCGGTACGGTCACATACTGGGAGGCCAGCCACTGCATCAGCAGCGGAATCATGAACGGGGCGCACAACGTGGACAGGATGCCGATGGACACATCCAAGGCCACGTCGCCACGGCTCAAGTAGCTCATCACGTTGGATGAGGTGCCGGACGGGCAGCAGCCGACCAGAATCACGCCGACGGCCAGTGCGCCATCAAGATGGAAGATCCAGCACAGTAGCACGGCGACAAGCGGCATGATCACGAAGTGGGCCACGGTGCCGACGATCACCATCAACGGCTGAGTAAGGATGCGCTTGAAATCATCAAGCGTCAACGTCAGGCCCATGCCGAACAGCACGATGCCCAGGAAGTAACCGGTATAGGACTTGCCCCACAAGCTGGCCTGAGGAACGAAATAATTGAATACGGCCCACACGATCACGATTGCGGTGAACCATTTGGTGAGCCACTCACCAAAGGCTTTGACTTTCTGCATTTCTCTCTCGATTCAGCAATGTCATTGATACGTCAACATCATCTTTTGGATTGCGGATACAACCTATGCCAACGTGTGCCGCGCATGTGACACCGCGTTCATATGCTGAACGACGGACGCCGTCTCTTCCAACGCAACACGCCGGAATATCCATCCCCGAAAAATCGTGTATAGTATTCACCTGTTGCGCTTCCTTAGGGGAGTAACGACATGGTGGCTATAGCTCAGTTGGTAGAGCATCTGATTGTGGTTCAGAAGGTCGCGCGTTCGAGCCGCGTTAGCCACCCCGGTAAACCTCGGAAGACATTCCGAGGTTTTTTGTTATTCCCGAAGACATACGACCGATGGCAACCAGCTAAGGAGCATCATGCTGTCTTTCGAAAACGATTATTCCTGCGCCGCGACACCGGAAATCATCGAGAGCATCCGGAATACCGCCACGGAACAGTATCCCGGCTACGGCAACGACGAAATCTGCGAATCCGCCAAGGCGAAAATCCGTGAGGCATGCGCAAGCCCGGAAGCCGAGATCTTCTTTCTGGTCGGCGGCACGCAAACCAACCAGATCGTCATCGATTCCATCACCCCGCAGTACGCCGGCGTGGTGGCCGCCGATACCGGCCATGTGAACGTTCATGAGGCGGGCGCCATCGAATGCACCGGGCACAAGGTGCTGACGCTCCCCCATCATGACGGCAAAATCGATGCGAACGAGCTTGATGAGTACTGTGCGAACTTCTACGCGGACGGCAACTACACGCATATGGTGTTTCCGGGCTGTGTCTACATCTCGCAAGCCACCGAATACGGCACGCTGTACACGCTGTCCGAGCTGAAGGCGATCCGCAAGGTATGCGACGAATACGAACTGCCGCTGTTCATTGACGGCGCACGCCTCGGCTACGCGCTGACCGCCACCGGCAACGACGTGACCCTTGAAGACATCGCAAGGCTCGCCGACGTGTTCTATATCGGTGGCACCAAGGTGGGCGCGATGTTCGGCGAGGCCGTGGTATTCACGCACGGCAGCGTGCCGAAGCATTTCGTCACGCTCATCAAACGGCATGGTGCCCTCCTGGCCAAAGGCTGGCTGCTCGGGCTGCAGTTCGACACGCTGTTCACCGATGATCTGTACAGCCGCATCGCACGTCGTGCCAACATCGCAGCCGACCGTATCCGCGAAGCACTCATGGAACGCGGCTATGTACTGACCTTCGACGCGCCGACCAATCAGATTTTCATCACGCTTGACAATGAGACATCGGAACGTCTGCAGCGGCATGTTCGTCTGGGCTTCATGGAGAAGGCCGACGACACGCACACCGTAATGCGTATCTGCACCAGCTGGGCCACCACCGATGAGCAGGTCGAGGAGCTTATCGCACTGCTCTAGCTCACTCCACCGGTCCTGACGGTCCGGCACGAGCGGCTATTTCGCGTTGGCCGCGATGGCTTCGCGCTCCATGGCCACGAACTTGCGTACGGAAGCGGCCACCGAATAATGTTCCTTGGTATGTTCGGCGTAGATGGAGCCCCACTCGTTGAGCTCCGCCGGATGATCAATCCACCAGTCAATGCGGCGGGCCAGCGCATCCACATCGTCAACGGGGAACAGCGACTCGTCGCATAACGCGAACTGTCCGGCTGCGCTCAACGATGACGAAGCGATTACCGGCACCAGACCGGATGCCATGCCTTCGATCACGCTCACCGATTCCAGATCGGCGATCGACGGATGCACCAGCAGGTCACCGGAACGCAACAGGGCCGGCATATCGGCGTTCTTATGGAATCCGATGGAGGCGGGGCGGGCGAGCAGACGGTCGGCCATCCTCTGCAGCTTCTTTTTCAACGGGCCGGTGCCGGCGATCGTCAATTCGATATCCTGCGCATGACGGCATCGCGCGATGGCACGAATCAGCATGACATGATTCTTCTCGTGGGTCAGACGACCCGACGCGACGATACGGAACGGCTTGGCGACGGCCCCGTCTTCCCTCCGTTGCCGTCTCGGCGTGAAACGAGTCTCATATCCGTTGGAAATCACGTGCAGTTTCGCCTTATACCCATGCGAACGCAACAGACTGGCGCCAAGCTCGGTAGGTACGTGCACATGGCCGATCCTGCGATACAACCACATATTGAACAGCCAATATATAAAGGAGTCAATGCCAGGCACGTATTTAAGGGGCCCCGCGGAGTAGGTGATGTTCTCCGGTTGCACATGGTATCCGGCAGTGACCGCGATGCCCATCTGCCTGGCCACCTTGCAGGCATGCTGTCCGAAACGGAACGGCGTGTAGATATGCACCGCATCCACGCCCAGGAACGCCGCGCGGAACAGCGTATCGCTCGGTTCGGCGAATTGCATCTGCTGCTGCTTCGCCACCCAGCTCACCAGTGGCACATGGTTTACACGAGCCGGGAAATCAGGCGCCCCGATGCCGACCAGACGCACATGATGCCCTTGACGTTCCAGCTCCTGCGCCCATTGCAGGGCGGAATTCGAAGTGCCGTTGCCCCGGTTGCCCGATGTGTCGACCACCATGGCGATGGTCAACGGTCGGTCGGCTTCCTTCTTTTCGTTCTCAAGCATGCGCCCCATCCTACGCCGATGGCACAATAAGAATCATGACTGAAGAGAATCGTACCTTAGGCACTCCGCTTGGCAACCATCCGACCCGCGTTCTGTTTCTTGGCGCCGGTGAGCTGGGCAAGGAGGTTGCCCTCGAAATGATGAGGCTCGGCGCCTGGGTGTGTGCGGCCGATTCCTACGCCGGCGCCCCCGCCCAACAAGTCGCTCACGAATACCGTGTGCTTGACATGGCGGATGCCGAACGACTGCGTGCGCTATTCGATGAAGTCAAGCCGGATATCATCGTGCCGGAAGTCGAAGCGATCGCCACCGCCGAACTGGCCGCAGCCGCCGCTCATGGTGCGCAGGTGGTGCCGAGTGCCGAAATCGCGGCGATCTGCATGGATCGTGAACGACTGCGTGTACTTGCGCATGAGGATTTGGGACTGCCGACCACGCCGTACCGTTTCGCCGGTTCGCTCGAGGAACTTCGCGCCGGTGCCGAAGTCGTCGGATATCCCTGCGTAGTCAAGCCGATCATGAGCTCTTCCGGTCACGGACAGTCCGTGGTACGTTCCGCAGATGCGATTGACGCCGCTTGGACGGAAGCTCAGGAGGGTCGGCGTGCGCATGATGAGGGAGATGTGTCCCGCGTGATCGTGGAGGCGTTGGCCCCGCTCGACTACGAGCTGACCGTACTGACCGTAAGCTCCTCGGCAGGTATCGTGACCTGCGCTCCGATCGGGCAACGTCAGGAAAGCGGCGATTACCGCGAATCCTGGCAACCGGCCGCCTTTACCACAAACGTGCTCGAACAGGCGCAACGTATCGCACGAACTGCGGTGGAAGGCCTTGTGGCGAAGGCCTCCGGAGAACAAGGTTGGGGCGTGTTCGGCGTGGAATTGTTCGTGCTGACCGACGGTTCCGTACTGTTCAATGAGGTTTCGCCCCGACCGCACGACACCGGCATGGTGACCATGGCCTCGCAACGCCTGAGCGAGTTCGCCCTGCACGCCCGCGCGGTTCTCGGCCTGCCGATTACGGAAGGTCACGTGGCGCTTTCCATTCCGGCAGGATCCGTCGCCGCCAGCCATGCCATCGTGGTGGCGGGGGACGGCGAGGCTGAATTCACGAACGTCGCCGATGCGTTGGCCGAGCCGGAAACCGACCTACGCATCTTCGCCAAGCCTGAGGTGCATGGCCATCGTCGCATGGCGGTGGCGCTGGCCATCGGAGCCAGCGAATCCGACGCTCGGGCCAAAGCCGCACATGTAGCCGAAACGCTTACGGTCAGCGTAGCCTGACCACCCTTCGAGGGCGTTTTCGGAACGCACCGAAAACGCCCCGATTGTAGCCTCCCGTTGGTATCTTGTTAACCGTCAAGTTCACCAAACTATCTACCTACCAACCCCAGGAAAGGCGAGTAATGGAGAAGCTGGAAAAGCTCTACGAGGGCAAGGCCAAGCAACTGTACGCAACTGACGATCCGGAAGTGCTTTGGGTCGAATACAAGAACTCCGCTACCGCAGGTGATGGCGAGAAGAAGGAAGACTTCGCCGGCAAGGGTAGGTTGAACAATCTCATTACCACCCTCATCTTCGATCTTCTGAAGAAACGCGGCATCGAAAGCCACCTTGTGGCCCGCGTCGGTGACACCTCCCAGCTGGTCAGGAAGGTCACCATGTTCCCGCTGGAGATCGTGCTGCGCAACACCGCCGCCGGCCATTTCTGTTCTCGCCTAGGCGTTGAGGAGGGCATGGCTTTGAAGGAGCCGGTGCTCGAATACTTCCTGAAGAACGACGACCTGCACGATCCGTTCGTGAACGACGACGATCTGGTGGCTCTCGGCACCTGCACCCGCGAGGATCTCGCCGAAATCGCACCACTCGCCCGCCGCATCAACGAGGCCCTGATCGAGATCTTCGCCAAGATCGACGTCAAGCTCGTGGACTTCAAGATCGAAATGGGCCGTACCTCCGATGGCACGCTGCTGCTGGCCGATGAGATCACTCCTGACTCCTGCCGCCTGTGGGATCAGCGCGACAAGTCCGGCAAGGTCGAACATCTCGACAAGGATCTGTTCCGCCGCGACTTGGGCGACATCATCCCCGCATATGAGGAGATTGAGAGCCGTCTGGCCGAGCTCGCCAAGTCCGAAGGCATCGAAGTAGCCGAATAATACGTGTGCAGCCCGCATCTGAAGCACAAGCCGGATGCGGGCTCAATTTGTTTTCATCATTCTTTGGAATCCCGAAACTTTTGTGAGAAGGAGATGACACATGGTTTTTCGCGTATACGTGGAAAAGAAGCACGGCTTTGACGTCGAGGCACGACAACTCGCCAACGAGCTCAGGACCATTCTCGGCATCAAGGCATTGAAGAACGTGCGTCTCGTCAACCGTTACGACGTTGAAGGCATCAGCGAAGAACTGTTCGCCCAGGCCACACCGACCGTGTTCAGCGAGCCGCAGGTGGACAACGTATCCGCCGATTTGCCGGATTTTGGCACGGACACCGTGTTCGCAGTGGAATATCTGCCTGGACAGTTCGACCAGCGTGCCGATTCCGCCAGCGAATGCATCCAGCTGATTTCGCAGGGTGAGCGCCCGACCGTGCGCTCCGCCAAGGTGTATGCGTTGGAAGGCGATCTTTCCGTCGAAGACGTCGACGCCATCAAGCATTACGTAATCAACCCGGTCGAAGCGCGTGAGGCTTCGCTGGACACCAAGACCACACTCAAGACCCAGGTGCCGGTCCCGGGCAAGGTGGAGGTCATCGACGGATTCCGCACCATGAGCGACGCCGAGCTTGAGCGGTTCATCGCCGACCGTGGTCTCGCCATGGATCTGGCCGACCTGCAGTTCTGCCGTGCGCACTTCACCGAGGAGCAACGCGATCCGACCATCACCGAAATCAAGGTAATCGACACCTACTGGTCCGATCATTGCCGACATACCACATTTGGCACGCAGCTTGACGAGGTCACCATCGATGATGCCACCGTCAAGGCCGCATTCGACAAGTATCTTGAGATGCGTCACGAACTGGGCCGCGACGCCAAGCCGGTGTGCCTGATGGATATGGGCACGATCGGTGCGAAGTGGCTCAAGAAGAACGGCATCCTGAAGAACCTTGACGAATCCGAGGAGATCAACGCCTGCACTGTCAAGGTGAAGGTGGATGTGAACGGTCAGGATGAGGACTGGCTGTTCCTGTTCAAGAACGAGACCCACAATCACCCGACCGAAATCGAGCCGTTCGGTGGCGCGGCCACCTGCATCGGCGGCTGCATCCGCGATCCGCTGTCCGGCCGTTCCTACGTATACCAGGCCATGCGCGTGACCGGCGCCGCCGATCCGACCGTTCCGGTTTCCGAAACGCTTGAGGGCAAGCTCCCCCAGCGCAAGCTCGTCACCACGGCGGCTGCGGGCTATTCCTCCTACGGCAACCAGATTGGTCTGGCCACCGGCCAGGTCGACGAGATCTACCACCCAGGCTATGTGGCCAAGCGCATGGAGGTCGGTGCGGTCGTGGCCGCGACTCCGGCCGATCATGTGCGCCGTGAGACCCCGGCCCCGGGCGACAAGATCATCCTGCTCGGCGGACGTACCGGACGTGACGGCATCGGTGGCGCGACCGGCGCTTCCAAAGCCCACAACGTCGAATCGCTGGAACTCGACGGTGCCGAGGTGCAGAAGGGCAACGCACCGGTCGAACGCAAGCTGCAGCGTCTGTTCCGTCGTGGCGACGCATGCCGTCTGATCAAGCGCTGCAACGATTTCGGCGCGGGCGGCGTATCCGTGGCGGTCGGCGAGCTGGCTGACGGCCTGTATGTGGATCTCAACAAGGTATCCAAGAAGTACGAAGGTCTGGACGGCACCGAGCTTGCGATTTCCGAATCGCAGGAACGTATGGCCGTGGATGTGGCTGCGGAGGATGTGGACGAGTTCCTTAGCTACGCCAAGGAAGAGAACCTCGAAGCCGAGGTCATCGCAACCGTGACCGAAAATCCGCGTATGACGATGGTCTGGAATGGCGACACGATCGTGGACCTATCCCGCGAATTCCTCGCCTCCAATGGCGCTCCGAAGCATCAGGTGGTGCATGTCGAAGCGCAGCATGATTACGCCACGCCGTGGGCTTCCGGCTCGCTGTCCGAGCGTATGCGCACCATGCTCACCGACCTGAACGTGGCTTCCAACAAGGGCTTGAGCGAACGTTTCGATTCCACGATCGGCGCAGGCACCGTACTCATGCCGTTCGGCGGCAGGAGGCAGCTGACTCCGAACATGGCCATGGTCGCCAAGTTGCCGGTGTTCGGCGAAACCACCACCGCCTCCGCGATGGCCTGGGGGTTCAACCCGTACATCATGGAGAAGAACCAGTTCACTGGCGCATACCTGTCCGTGGTCGAATCCCTGTCAAAGCTGGTCGCCGCCGGTTTCGAGCACGAGAAGGCCTACCTGAGCTTCCAGGAGTATTTCGAGAAGCTGCGCGATGAACCGGAACGCTGGGGCAAGCCGATGGCCGCCGTACTGGGCGCCCTGATGGCCCAGATCGATCTGGGTGCGGGTGCGATCGGTGGCAAGGACTCCATGTCCGGCACCTTCGAGCAGCTTGACGTTCCGCCGACCCTGATTTCCTTCGCCGTGGCGGTGGGCAATATGAAGCGCGCTACCTCCCCCGAGTTCAAGGGCGCCGGCCACCGCGTGGTCCGCATCGCCCCGCGTTACCAAGCTGATGGTCTGATGCCGGACAAAGATGCGCTGCTCGAAGTGTTCTCCGCCATCGAATCATTCACTGAATTCGGCGATGCGTTGGCTGTATCCACACCGGGTTACGGCGCCACCGCCGAGGCCATCTTCAAGATGACCGTCGGCAACCAGATTGGCGTGAAGCTAGCTGACGGCATCTCCGTGGACGACCTGTTCGCTCCGGCATACGGTTCCTTCATTGTGGAGCTGGCCGACGGTGCCAAGATTCCGGCCATGTCCAATCTGGTGGAGGTTGGCGAGATCGGCAAGACCACCGAGGAGTATTCCTTCTCAGCCGCCGGCGAGACGCTGGAACTGGCCGAACTTCAGGATGCTTGGGAGGGCGGCATCGAATCCGTATTCCCGTACCGTTCCAAGGGTGAAGACAAGGGCAAGACCGTCGAAACCGTGTCTTTCAACGCGCCGAAGAAGACCCTGTATACCGGCGCCGGCATCGCCAAGCCGCATGTGGTGATTCCGGTGTTCCCCGGCAACAACTGCGAATATGATTCCGCCGCCGCCTTTGAACGTGCCGGTGCCGACGTGAGCACGCTCATCGTGAACAATCTCACCCCGGCTGCCGTAGCCGAATCCACCGCCGCGCTGGTCGAGGAGATCAAGAAGAGCCAGATCATCATGATTCCTGGCGGCTTCTCCGGTGGCGACGAGCCGGACGGCTCCGCCAAGTTCATCACCGCATTCTTCCGCGCCCCGGCCGTGACCGAGGCCGTGCGCGACCTGTTGAACAATCGCGACGGTCTGATGCTCGGCATCTGCAACGGCTTCCAGGCGCTCATCAAGCTCGGATTGGTGCCGTACGGCGATATCGTGCCGATGACCGCCGAATGCCCGACGTTGACGTTCAACACCATCGGCCGCCACCAGAGCCGCTTGGTGCGCACCCGCGTGGCATCGAGCCTCTCCCCGTGGCTCGCCAAAACCGAGGTGGGCGACATGCACACCATCGCCATCTCCCACGGCGAGGGCCGCTTCGTGGCTTCCGACGACGTGCTCGCCCAGCTCAAGGCCAATGGCCAGATCGCCACGCAATACGTGGACGAGGCCGGCGTGCCGGGTATGGACCTCGACGTGAACCCGAACGGCTCACTGCTGGCCATCGAAGGCATCACCAGCCCGGACGGCCGCGTGTTCGGCAAGATGGGCCACTCCGAGCGCTACAGTAACGGCACGTTCAAGAACGTGCCAGGCGAGAAAGACCAGCCGCTGTTCGCAGCCGGCGTGGAGTATTTCACCGCCTGAGCACCTCGGCAGTGAACGCATAGGCCAAAGGGGGAGGGTTGGAATCCTGCGTGGATTCCAACCCTCCCCTGTCTTTCCGCCGCCGAACCTTATCCGTATACAGTCAGTCTTCAATCCAGTGGCACCGACCGTAATCTTCTTCCAAGCCTTACATGTTTCATGTCATGGAGCCACGCCAGTCCAACCGCTTCTTCACGCTATCTCGCTTATAGATGGCAGATGAAGAAATGGAAATCCAGCTTAGGGGGTATATTCATTACAAATTTAACCGTCATTCTGCTATGGAACCGCCATCTATAAGCGAAATAAGCCGAGACCAGACATCAGATTCACCGACTCTGTACTCAAATGATGTTCATCTGATATGAATCAGGCCTTGCATCAATTACACCTCCATTGACGGAACCGCTTACTGCTTGTCGGCGAATTGAACGTTGACCTTATATCCATCCGCCTTTGCAATCGGCGCATACGCCTTTTCAACGATTTCCACAGCTTGATCGTTGGCTTCCTGAAGAAGCTCGCTTTTGTTGGCTTTGTTCGATGCCGCCTTCTTCGCCTCCTTCAACGCGTCAGCGGTGTCGGTTACATCATTGCCATTAAACAATGAGTTTTCCACATCAAAGAATTTCAGAGAATCAGGATCGACTGACACCGATTGCAACTCCGCTTTCGGCAATGTGATGGAAATCGTGTGGGCTTCGTTATCAACCGCAATCTTCGCCTTAGACAAGTCGACACCGGCACGAATCTCGTAACTGTAGAACATGGTGAACTTCTTCTTGTTCACATAGGAGACCTTGCCCTCGGAGAACTCCTCAAACCCGTAGTCGTTCTCCTTCGCGGTGGTCAGATCCTGCATCTTTTCAAGCTGACGAGAAACGATCGTCGTAGTGATTGTAGACCCCTCCTTCTGAGGATTAAAAAAATCCTCAGCCTTGCGGTAGATCAACATTCCCAGCAGAACGCAGACCACGATGCCTACAACGATGATGATCGTTTTCGTCCTCTTGCTATTCATGTTCCTCATAACGGATTTTGCCGTCATAATCTTCTCTTTCTCTTGAGAGGCCCGTAGTGACTACGACGTCGTATGTCATATCATTGGCCTTACCATACGCCATTATCGCTGATTTCATCGGCATGAATGTCGATTACTTGGCTAGCGAAACCAACGAGAAACCATTTATACTAAGCAACCAAGTCTGCGTCTGCTACAGCACGGTCAACAATCTTCCCGCTGTTGCACGACGCATATTCGACACCTGGGCAGACGGAATGACCGCCCCTCTCTTTCACATATACGGACAGTTCGCTCATGATTATGACCCAGCAAGATTCACACGCATTCAGTCGACGCCGGAAACATGCCAAGAAACACGTTGGCGAGCACTGACAAACCCGTAGACTCAGGCGGAAAAGTAACCGTCTTCGAGGTTCACGGGCGCGTTGGCTCGTTCGACGGCCGCATTGCTGGATTCAGCGGTCTGTCTGATGATATCCCCATAGCCAGTCAGTGCGGCGAACGGCATGAATTGGGCGGCACGATTATGCGTGCTCATGTGCGCATGCGTGCGCGACTGGCAATGCGGTAGATCGATGATGTCGTCGTAGCGATGGGTCTCCTGCAGGCTCATGCGGCATGGCCCCCGATCTGATTGTTGCGCTGCTGACCGGTAGCGTCATCAAAGAGGTCCATGCCCTTGATGACTGCGTTGTTGCCGAACTTGCGCTTGATGTCAAGGATGGTTCGTTGTACATGGCGTTCGGTCATTTCCGGTTCCGGCCGAGCACCACGAGCCGCAACGTCCTGCGCTTCCACGTCTCCCTCGACAATATCGAACAAGTCTGGTTGGGTATAGTCAGGAACCGTTCGTCGTGCGGCCAATTCCTCTTCAGTAACCAATTCCGCTGCGACCACATTCAACCGCCGCACCAGCAACCGCTTGTCCGCAATCGCGCAAAACAGCTCATCCACGGCGTCACGGATACGGGCCGATGAGGAACTGCACTCCCTCAGATCAATCGATCCGTTCGCAGGTTTGGGCACACGGCGGCCATATCGGTCAACCGCAATCGGACCGTCGTACTCAGCCGCCGCCCGCTCGGCAATCATCTTCAATTCCGGTGTACCGCATTCCCCCAACCGTTTCGGGTCCAAACTGGCGGTGTCATATCCGACCATCAGTCCCATACGGCCGGCCTTCACGCCTTTGGCCACCAGATCCAACGACAGTGTGTCCGCCATCTCCTTGGCGATCAGTCGTGCGGTCTCAAAACCAACGGCACCCGTGAGCACTTGCCCGGAACTCATGCTGTGTCCGGCCGGCTTATACGCCTTGATATCGGCGATGGTGCACGGTTCCCAACCCCACGCGTGGTCGATGAGCAGCTCCGCGTTCACACCGAACAGCTTGTACAACAGATCCTCGTTGTAGTATTCGGAGGCCTTGCCCAGCGAGCATCGGGCGATATCGCCCATGGTCATCAACCCTTGCGCCTCAAGTTTTCTCGCATATCCGCGGCCCACGCGCCAGAAATCCGTCAACGGCCGATGGTTCCACAGCAGACGCCGGTATGACATCTCATCCAGTTGCGCAATGCGCACGCCGTCCGCATCCGCCGGAATATGCTTCGCCACAATGTCCATGGCCACTTTTGCAAGATACATATTCGTGCCGATGCCGGCCGTCGCGGTGATGGTGGTTTCGTCGAAGATCCGTTGGATGATTTCCTTCGCCAGATTGTGCGCGCCTTTGCCGTAGGCACGCAGGTACCCGGTGACATCCATGAATACCTCGTCGATGGAATAGACGTGAATGTCTTGCGCAGCCACATACTGCAGATAGATGCCGTAGATTTTCGCACTGACGGCGAGATAGTGCGACATGCGGGGTTTGGCGATGTACACGCCTGCGGCGAGATTCGGATTGGCCTCCAGCTCATCCGCCTTGTACGATTCGCCGATGAGCACGCCTCCTGGCGCCGCCTTGCGCCGAGTCGCGTTGACCTCCTTGAGTTTTGCTTTGATTTCGAACAGCCGCGCACGCCCGGGAAGCCCGTACTCCTTCAGTGACGGAGATACCGCCAGGCAAATGGTCTTGTCGGTCCTCGACTGATCCGCCACCACCAGATGCGTGCGTAGCGCATCGAAACCAAGTTCCGCGCATTCGGACGAGGCGTAGAAGGACTTCAGATCGATGGCGATATAGGTACGTTCGGCCATGGTCCTTCCTTCCACCCTTCCGACAATGGACGATTTACCCCCTCATCATAGCAAGGCTTTCGAACATCCGTTCGACATGCCGCGTGTTTCATCATTCCTTCCAAACCCGCCGGTTGTAGCCGGCGGTTGGTAGGGTTGAACGGTAGCGAACCCCTTGTCTCCATGGTTTTGGAAGGAGCTTTGGCTTGTCAGCTGAACTCGAAGACATCCACGAGGAATGCGGTATTTTCGGCGTTTGGGGCCACCCGGACGCCGCCCGACTCACCTACTTCGGTCTGCATGCGTTGCAACATCGCGGTCAGGAAGGCGCCGGCATTGTCTCGAATGATAATGGTCATCTCATCGGTCATCGCGGAACGGGTCTGCTGACCCAGGTGTTCAGCGACGAACGTGAAATCGAACGTCTGAAGGGAGACAGGGCGATCGGCCATGTTCGTTACGCCACTGCCGGTTCGGGCGGCACCGACAACATCCAACCGTTCATTTTCCGTTTCCATGACGGCGATATGGCCCTATGCCACAATGGCAATCTGACGAATTGCCCGTCCCTGCGTCGCAAGCTGGAAGATGAAGGCGCGATCTTCCATTCCAACTCCGATACCGAAGTGCTCATGCACCTGCTGCGTCGTTCCACGCAACGTACGTTCATGGACAAACTCAAGGAAGCGCTCAACACCGTGCACGGCGGTTTTGCCTATCTGATCATGACCGAAGACGCCATGATCGGCGCGCTCGATCCGAATGGCTTCCGACCGCTCTCCCTCGGCAAGATGAAGAACGGCGCCTATGTGCTCGCCTCCGAGACTTGCGCGCTCGATATCGTCGGCGCCGAACTCGTGCGCAATATCCGTCCGGGCGAGATCGTAGTGATCAATGACCACGGCTACAAGATCGTGCAATACACCAACCAGACGCAGTTGGCCATCTGCTCGATGGAATTCATCTACTTCGCCCGCCCTGATTCCGACATCTACGGTGTGAACGTGCACTCCGCCCGCAAGCGCATGGGCGCACGACTGGCGCAGGAATCCCCGGTCGAGGCCGACATGGTCATCGGCGTACCGAACTCCTCGCTCTCCGCCGCTTCCGGCTATGCGGAAACCGCCGGATTGCCGAACGAAATGGGCCTGATCAAAAACCAGTACGTAGCCCGCACCTTCATCCAGCCAACGCAGGAACTGCGCGAACAGGGCGTGCGTATGAAGCTGTCCGCTGTGCGCGGCGTGGTCAAAGGCAAGCGGGTGGTCGTCATCGACGATTCCATCGTGCGTGGCACCACCTCCAAGCGCATCGTGCAGCTGCTCAAGGAGGCCGGCGCGGCAGAGGTGCACATGCGCATCAGCTCACCACCGCTGAAATATCCGTGTTTCTATGGCATCGACATCTCCACCACCAAGGAGCTCATCGCCGCTAAGAAATCGGTCGAGGAGATTCGCGATTTCATCGGTGCCGACTCCTTGGCGTTCCTGTCGCTCGACGGCTTGGTCGAATCCATCGGTCTGGGTGCGGATGCGCCCTACGGAGGCCTGTGCGTCGCTTACTTCAACGGCGACTACCCCACCGCCCTTGCCGACTACGAAGCCGACTTCCTCAAATCCCTCACCCCTGAGGATCGCGTGCGTCTGCCTGAGTTCGCCCTGTACAAGAGCAAGTACGAGGGCAACGAGTACAAGGTGCAGCCGACGGAGGCACAAGAATAACCGTTTCGGGTTCCGCATGGCGATTCGACCATCCGGAACCCGACTCATTGCACGTCCGCAACCACAAAGAAGAACACTGGAACCCTAGAAAGGTTTGATATGCCAAAAGCATATGAAGAGGCCGGCGTAAGCGTCGAAGCCGGTTACGAAGTCGTCAAGCGCATCAAGTCCCATGTGGCACGCACCAACCGTCCTGGCGTGGTCGGCGGCATCGGCGGCTTCGGCGGCCTGTTCGACCTCGCTTCTCTCGGCTATAAGGAGCCTGTGCTGATTTCCGGTACCGATGGCGTCGGCACCAAGTTGGTCGTGGCCAAGATGGCGAACAAGCACAATACCATCGGCATCGATTGCGTGGCCATGTGCGTCAACGACATCGCCGCCCAAGGTGCCGAACCGCTCTTTTTCCTGGACTACATCGCCTGCGGCAAGAACGACCCAGCCCTGCTTGAGCAGGTCGTTTCAGGAGTCGCCGACGGTTGTGTGCAGGCCGGTTCCGGTCTGATCGGCGGCGAGACCGCCGAAATGCCGGGCATGTACGACGCAGATGAGTACGATCTGGCCGGTTTCGCAGTCGGCGTGGCTGAAAAGTCCGCAATCGTCGACGGCTCCACCATCTGTGAAGGTGACGTGCTCATCGGCCTGCCATCCACAGGCGTGCATTCCAACGGCTTCTCCTTGGTACGCAAAGCCTTGTTCGAACAGGCCGGCTACACCGTGGACACCGTGCTGGACGAGCTGAACGGTGAAAAGCTCGGCGACGTGCTGCTCACCCCAACCAAAATCTATGTGAAGGCTCTTTCCCCACTGTTCAAGGCGGGCGTGGTCAAGGGCGTCGCCCACATCACCGGCGGCGGTTTCATCGAGAATGTCCCGCGCATGATTCCGGACGGCCTTGCCGCCCACATCAACCTCGGCTCCTGGCCGATCCTGCCAATTTTCGACGTACTCGAAAAGGCCGGCGAAATCGATCATACGGAAATGTTCAACATCTTCAACATGGGTATCGGCATGGTGCTGGCCGTGAGCGCCGACCGTGCGGATGAAACCATGGAGTTGCTGAAGAGCAACGGCGAGACCGGCTATGTGCTGGGCAGCATTGTGAAGAAGACCAACGACGACGTCGAACTTCAGTAATGGCAATAAGGGGTGAACCGGATCGGTTCACCCCAATCATTTCGTAGCAACCCCTCGGCGGGGACAGTGATAGGAGGAAATATGAAGGTTCTGGTTATCGGTTCCGGCGCGCGCGAGCACGCCATCGCGCACGCGTTGATGCGTGGCGGCAGTGTCAGCGAGGTCACCGTGGCCCCGGGCAATCCGGGCATGGAACTGGACGGCATCCGCACTACGCAGCTCAATCCTTCCAACCATGCCGCGCTGGTCGAATTCGTGAAGAACAACGACTACGACTGGGTATTCGTCGGTCCGGAAGTGCCGTTGATCGAAGGCATCGTCGACGATTTCGCCGCAGTCGGCATCAAGGCGTTCGGCCCGAATAAGGCCGCCGCCCAGATCGAGGGCTCCAAGGATTTCGCCAAGCAGCTTATGGAACGTCACGACATTCCGACCGCAAAGTATCAGACCTTCGACGACCTGGACCGTTCCGCAGCCTACGTGCGCGAACATGGTGCCCCGATCGTGATCAAGGCTGACGGCTTGGCTGCGGGCAAAGGCGTGACCGTTGCGATGGATGAGGAAACCGCCATTGCCGCTTTGGAAGATATTTTCGTCGATCACCGTTTCGGTAACGCCGGTGCCAAAGTGGTTATCGAAGACTTCCTCGAAGGCCAGGAATTCTCGCTGATGAGCTTCGTGAACGGCACCGACTTCTGGCCGATGCCGATTTCACAGGATCACAAGCGCGCCTACGACGAGGACAAAGGCCCGAACACCGGCGGCATGGGCGCCTACAGCCCGGTGCCGCAAATCGGCCAGGATGTGATCGACACCGCCATTGAGACCATCGTCAAACCGACCGTCGAAGCCATGGCCGACGAAGGCACGCCGTTCACCGGCATTCTGTATGCGGGTCTGATCGCCACTGCCGACGGTCCGAAGGTCATCGAGTTCAACGCCCGCTTCGGCGATCCGGAAACCGAAGTGGTGCTGCCGAAACTCACTTCCGACCTCGGTGCCGGCATCAATGCCATTCTTAATGGCGAAGCCCCGGAGTTCACTTGGGATGACGAGAACGCCACCCTTGGCGTGGTGCTCGCCGCCGAAGGCTATCCGGTCAACGTGGTCAAGGGTGCCGCAATCCCTGAGATTCCGGTTGACCAGGATTCCCATGTCTACTACGCCGGCGTGGCCAATGGCGACAACGGTCTGGTGGCCAGCTCCGGCCGCGTGCTGCTCGTCGAAACCTCCGCCGCCGACATCAAGGCCGCCCAGGACAAGGTCTACGCAATCATCGACCAGCTTGACACCACAGGCATGTTCTACCGCCACGACATCGGTTCCAAGGCGTTGAACGCATAAACGACATACGAACATACGAAGCGAGCCCGCCGATCGAATACCTGTACAGCCAGGAAACCATTCGATTGGCGGGCTCGCCGTGAATTTCGACCGCATTCGTGAGCGGACGGGATCAATGGTCGCCCTCGATCCCGTCAACCGCACCGTTCGCGGCATGCCGCCGCCATCACTTCGGCAGATTCATGAAACCGGTGGATTTCAGATAGTTCTTACCTGCCGTAATGTCATATTGGATCAGCCTGTAGTCGGCCAGCAACTGCTTGGTTTCGGCATCGAGATCCTTTTCGGCCATCGGCTTGCCGTCTTGGTCAAGATAGATGTTCTGACCTTCGGGAATGCGATCCCAGCCTTGGATGTTGTTGACGACCGGCGGTTCCATGGCGGCGATCTTGGAATGCATCTGCGTAAGGAACGCCAGATACGGCGATACCTTGGCGTCCATATGTTCGGCCGCCTCGGCCACGAAGAAGTTCGGCGAAGAGTAATTGTCGTCGGAAATCTTGGTATTGGCCGAAGACGAGGCCTTATTGGACCAGATGAAATAGTCGGTCAGGTGCAGGTCGAGCGAATTATCCTCATCCTCGCTGGCGGATGAGTAGATGCCCGGCAGATGATCGCCATAGAAGACTACGGTGATCGGCTTGTCGATTTCGTCAAGCTGTTCAAGGAAGTCCTTGGTGGCGGTGTCGGTCAGTTCCACGCCCTTGGCATAGGTTTCGATAGACTCGGTTTCGCCTTCCCCCAGCGGTGTGCCGGTGGTCGATTCGGCCTTGAACTCATTGTTCTTGTACCAATTCTTATACGGCATGTGATTCTGCATGGTGATGAGCTGCAGGAACTGACCGCTCTTGCTCTTCTTCACCTCTTCGATGGTGCTCGTATAGGCGGCCTCGTCGCTGACGTACGGGGAATCATCGATCTTGTCCTGATGCGAGATGATGTCATCGCCTTCAAGCGTGTAGAAGTGCGAGAAACCGAACTTCTTATAATTCGTGGCGCGCGAATACATGGACGGCTCGTACGGGTGCAGGCCGATGGAGTTCTTGGCAGCGCCCCACATCTGGTTAATGGTCGGCGTCCAATGCTCGGTCGGCACCAGCTGCTGGTAGGGACTGGTCAGCGACGAATCGAAATTCGCCATGTTCAGGCCGGTCAGACCCATATATTCAAGATTGGCGGTGCCGCCACCGTATCCGGAAGAGAGCATCAGGCCGGAAGTGGTGTGCTCCTTGATGGAACGGATATTCGGCATCGCGTCCTTGTTAACCTTCAGCCCCGGCACACGCGAGGGGTCGGAGAAGGATTCGGACAGCACATAGATCACGGTGCTGTCGGTCATGTTCGCGGAACGATTCGCGTTGATCTTCTTCGCGGCCTTTGCATAGCGTGCGGCCACGGCCTTCATGGTCTCTTCGCTGTAATCGGAAGGCTTGTCCATGACTTTCGGATTGAGCTGACGCACGAAGGAGACGACCGGGCCGTTGCGCTGCGCATCGTAGACGGAATCCCACATGGAGGGCGTGTCTCCCATGCCTCGGGACAGGCCGTATGCCCATGAATCCACGGTGCCGACCTGCGCGACATACAGACCGAACCCGAGACCGGGCACCGCGATCAGCAGCAGTCGGGTGACTGCGGCAAGCCCGGGGTTGGCACTGCGGATCATGCGACCATGACGCCCGTCGATATGGTTGAGGAACACAATCAATGCCACGAACACGACGAACGCGGCCGCGGCAACGCCAATCACCAGCGGCGCGTTCGATGGCATGAAACTCATGAGATTGCCGGTGTTCGAACCGAGGAAGTTCAGATCGGACGGCAGAATCGCCTCATAACGAATCTCAACCTTAAATCGTTCGATTACCGCAATGACCGTGGCGATTGCGATCAGTACCGGCGTGGCTATCCAGAAACGATTGCACAGCATGAGCAGCACCAGATAGACGATGCCGACCATGATCATGTTCAGCAGAAGCACGAAATTCAGCTTCAGCCACATTTTCGAGACGAGGTCACCCAGGCCGTTAAGCGGGCTGGACAGCGTCACCCTGGTGCTGGACAGCGTCACGCCCCGCTGCAGAATCGCAATCGCAAGAAAATCGAATACCAGGAACAGCACGGCGTAGAGCCAACCCGGGAACGCCTTGCGTTCCTTGCCGCGAGCGGACGGGTCGACCGTTGCGATGCTCAGTTCTTCAATTGGTTTGTTCACGGATGTTCTGGTCACGCGTTTCCCCACTTTGTTCACGTTTTGCCATGCTCATTGTGATACATGTTTCTGAAAAGAGCGGTATGCGAGCATATTTCTTTACGATTTTCGCTACTCGCGGGCGATAATGCTGCGTCTTCCCGTGCGGCTATCGACGGTGCCGACAGTCGGGGCACAGGCCGAACACCTCGACGGTGTGCGATTCGATGGTGAAGCCGTGCTTTTCCGCGATGCCGCGCAGCCAGTCTTCACTCGGAGGGTCGATTTCCACGGTTTTACCGCATGACGTACATACCAGATGATGGTGATGCCCGTCGTCACCGCATAAACGGTACAATTGCTGGCCGTCGAGCCGTACCGTATCGGCACGGCCCGACTCGACCAGCGCGTTGAGTTGGCGGTACACCGTCGCCAGACCGATATGCACACCCTCGTCCTCCAGCTTGCGGTGCAGGTCTTGGGCGGAGATGAATTCGTCATTGCCGCTCAGAGCCTCCCGGATCGCATCCTTCTGACGGGTCTGACGTACGATGTGTTCACTCATTGGTTCGAATTTCAGGCTTTCTTCAAGTCGTTCCAGCAGCTGGTCGATTCCAGATCGGCCACGGTTTCGGCGGTGTCGTCGGTCAGCACGGTGATGTGTCCCATCTTACGATCGTGGCGCACCTCGGCCTTGCAATAGTCATGCACGTTCCATTCGGGATGATCGGCGATCAAGGCACGGGTCGGCGCCACATGCTGGCCGAGCACATTCACCATCACGGCCGGTTTCAACAGCCGGGGCTGTTCGAGCGGCCATCCGGCGATGCCACGGATGTGTGCGTCGAACTGGTCGAAAGAGCATGCCTCAATGGTGTAGTGTCCGGAATTGTGCGGGCGCGGGGCCAATTCATTGACCACTACCCTGCCGTCCTTGGTGACGAACAGCTCGATGGCCAGAATACCAGCCAGCGTAAAGCCCTCAGCCAAACGCAGGGCGAGTTCGTGCGCCTCACACGCCACCTCATCGCTCACTTCGGCCGGTGCGATGGTCATATGCAGGATGTTGTTGCGATGCTCGTTGCGTACGATCGGGAAGGTCACGTAGTCCTTGCCGTTGCCAGCCACAAGGATGCTCGCCTCGAAGGCAAAATCGACGAATCCCTCAAGAATGCTGGGAGGGAAGCCACCGCCGCGATCGCCACGGGCGCGCACCTTCTCCAAATCCGCTTCGGAACGCAGTACGGTCTGACCGTGACCGTCATAACCACCGGAACGGGTCTTCAGCACGGCCGGATAATGAATCTCATCCAATGCCGCGTCGAGTTCCTCAAAACTGTTCACGGCCTTCCACGGAGCGGTTTCGGTGCCATGATCGTTGATGAAACGCTTTTCATTGACACGATCCTGCGTAACGCGCAGCAAATCGGTACCCTGCGGTGCCGCAGCAAGGGCACGCACCTGATCGATGGCATCGGCATCCACGTTCTCGAATTCGTAGGTGAGTACGTCGGATCGCTCTGCCAGTTCGCGGATGGCGTTGATGTCGTCGTATTCGGCGGCGATCTGGAAATCAGCCACCTGCGCGGTCGGACAATCGGGGGTGGGGTCGAGCACCCCGATCCTGAAGCCCATATATCGCGCGGACAGTGCCATCATACGGCCAAGCTGTCCACCGCCGATGATGCCGATGGTAGCCCCCGGCATCAGACGCTCGACGCGGCCGTCGGTTTCCTCAGACAAGCTGGGCATTGGATTCAGCCACCTTTTCCTTCAATGAATCACGGTATTCCTGCAGAGCCTCGGCCAAGCGCTCGTCGGTGGTGCTCAGCATGCTCACGGCCAACAGGCCCGCATTGGTGGCACCGGAGTTGCCCACGGCGGTGGTGGCCACCGGGATGCCGCCAGGCATCTGCACGATGGACAACAGCGAATCCCAGCCGGACAGGGCGTGGGAACGCACCGGAACGCCGATGACCGGCAACGTGGTCTGGGCTGCGACCATGCCCGGCAGGTGGGCCGCCCCACCCGCGCCGGCGATGATGACCTTCAGGCCATTGGCACGGGCGTCATGGGCGAACTCACCCATGAGTTCCGGAGTGCGGTGTGCGGAAATCACCTGCTTCATGTACGGCACTTCGAACTCGTCGAGTATCTCGCATGCATGCCTCATGGTTTCCCAGTCGCTCGCCGAGCCCATGATCACCGCCACTTCGGGCTTATTGTCTGCCATGAAAACCTCCGTAGAGAATAGCCAAGAATACCTTTGCTACTTTACGCAATCGGCTAGATGTGCAGCACTATCTTTCCGAAAACATCGCCGTCGATCACTTTGGCGAAGGCGCGACGCGCATCGGCGAGCGCGAACGTGGAGTCGATCACCGGATGCAGGTCCGCGTGTTCCACGAAGCGGAGCAGTCTTGCGAAGTCCTCTCGCGATCCCATGGTGTTGCCTTGCACGCGGATGTCTTGGAAGAACACGCGAGTCAGTTCGGCTCCGGGCTGGTCGCCGGTGGTGGCGCCGCAGATGGCGATGGTGCCGCCGGGTCGTACCGATCTGACCGAATGGCTCCATGTGGCCGCGCCCACCGATTCGATGACCGCATCAACCTTGCGTGGCAGTCGTGCGGCGGGTTCGAAGGCCGCGTCGGCACCGAGTTCCACGGCCTTGGCGCGCTTGGCTTCGCTGCGGGAGGTGACGAACACTTCCAGACCGGCCGCATGCGCGAGCTGTATGGCCGCGGTGGACACGCCGCCGCCCGCACCTTGAATCAGAATCGTATCCCCGGGTTTTACGTTCGCCGAGGTGAACAATAGCGAATACGCGGTCAGCCAGCTGGTGCCGAGCGCAGCGGCTTCGTCAAGGTTCAGGTTGGACGGTTTGGCGAACACGTTCGCACTGGGTACCTGCGTCAGCTCGGCCATGGTTCCCGCATATTTTTCGGACAGGATGGTGCGTCGCTCCCCTGGCATGACCCCTGCGCCGTCGGTGCCGATGAACGTGTAGAGCACCACTTCGCTTCCGGCTTTGAGCCCTTTGCGTACGGGAATGTCCTCTTCGAGCACGCCGGCCGCGTCGGTGCCGAGGATCATCGGCGTGGCATCGGCGCTCAGGCCCACGCCTTGCAGACTCCAGACATCATGGTGGTTCACTGTGGAGGCATGCACGCTGATGGTCGACCAGAACGGCTTGCTTTGTGGTTCCGGCCGCTCGCCCACCTCCAGCACGGACAGCGGATCGTCGTAATCTACCCCTGCAGCGTATACGGCCCTCATTGGCCCTCCTTTGCGAATACTGTGTGCAACGTTTCGTAGACTCCATTGTGCCGCAGTTGAGAAGACTTTGCAGTCATTTGCCCGCAAATCTCACCGCGGGGGCATATGGTGCGATAGGATTTCGCCTTTGGAAGGCAAGGGAAAGGATCGTTGGACAAGATGACCGTTGGCATGTTGAATTCGATACACTCTCCGGCCGACGTGCATGCCCTTTCCTCTTCGCAGCTTGCCGATCTGTGCGCTGAAATCCGTGGCACCCTGTTGGAATACGGCAGGCGCCATGGTGGCCATATCGGCTCGAATCTGGGTGTCGTGGAATTGACGGTGGCCCTGCACCGCGTATTCGATTCACCGCGTGACCGTCTTGTCTTCGACGTCTCCCACCAAAGCTACGTGCATAAGATGCTGACCGGGCGTGCCACGGCCTATACCGATCCGAAACAGTTCGGGTCGGTGACCGGCTTCACGAATCCGCTCGAAAGCGAGCACGATTCCTTCGTGCTGGGGCATACCGGCACATCCATCTCATTGGCCTGCGGTCTTGCGAAGACCCGCGATATGCAGGTCAGTGCCTCCGGTGCCAGCACGATCGGCAATGTGATCGCCGTGATCGGCGACGGCGCGTTGAGCTCGGCGATCGCCTTCGAGGGACTGAACAACGCGGCTGAACAGGGCGGCAATCTCATCATCATCGTCAATGACAACGAGATGTCGATAGCCGAGGATTTCGGCGGCATGTACGGCTCGCTGGCGGCGCTGCGCAAGTCGGACGGCACGGCCGCATTGAACCTGTTCAAAGCGTTCGGTCTGGACTACCGATATGTGGAGCGAAGCAACGATGTGCACGCGCTGGTGGAGGCGCTGCGCGCAGTCAAGGACATCGACCATCCGATCGTAGTGCATGTGCATACCACCAAGGGACTCGGATTCGACGAAGCGGCCGGCGATGGCAACAATGGTTCGGATGGCTGCAACCAGACAGGTACCGAACCGCATGCCGGCCAATGCGAGGCCAATCACTGGCAGAATCCCGATTCTGCGCTCAACGCGGCACTCGACGCGCGTAAATACTATGGCGCCATGGCGATGAACTCGCTCGAATCGCGGTTTGCGAACGAACCGGGATTGGTGGTCATCTCCCCCGCGACACCCGGGTCGAACGGCATAACCCGTGATTTCCGTGAACGCGCGGGTGCGCACTATATCGATACCGGCATCACCGAGGAACATGCCGCGGCGTTCGCGGCAGGTATCGCCAAAGCCGGCGGAAGACCGGTGCTGGCGACTTCCGCCACGTTTTTCCAGCGCACGTTCGACCAGCTGCAGCAGGAGTTGTCGCTGAACCATGTTCCGGTGACGCTGCTGATTTTCGGCGCCGGCCTTTCCGGTACGGACAACACGCATTCCGGCGCCTTTGATATCACGATGTTCGCGAATATCCCGGATCTGACCTGCCTTGCGCCGACCAGCGGCGAGCAGATGCTCGACATGCTGGCGTGGGCCACCGGCCCGTCCGAACATGGCGTGGTGGCGATCCGCATGCCCGGCGAGCAGATTCTCGAGTTGGAACGCGCCGCGGATATGGCGTTCGATCCGATAGCACGTGCCGCAGGCCACGAACCGGTCATTCCGGCTGTCGACAATGCCGGCGATTGTCCGTTCAACAGGTATCAGATTCTTCAGGCGGGGCGGGATATCGCGGTTCTGGGACTTGGCAACACCGTTGCGTTGGCTTCCCAGGTGGTCGACCGCCTGTCGGAAGGCGGCGCCGATGGCGATTCGAACGGTCTGCCGGCTCTCCCGGTGACCGCCACGCTGATTGCGGTGCCGCAGTATTCCTCGTTGGATGAGGAACTGTTGTCCATGTTGGCGGATGGCCACCGGATCGTGGTGACCCTTGAGGATGGACAACTGGAGGGCGGATGGGGCGAGAAGATCACCGCCTTCTACGCCAATTCGACCGATTCGCGGGCGAACGCCGTGCATGTCCTCAATTTCGGTGCGGTCAAGGAGTTCACCGACCGTGTGCCGCTTGCCGATCTCAACCGGCGTTACGGCCTGACGTCCGAGTGTATCGTCAACCGTATTCGTCAGGCGCGTCCCTAGTGCCTACTGCTCGTTTTTGATGGCGTCGAGCGCCGGAATCTTCACGGCCTTATTGGCCGGTCCGAAACCCGCAAGCACGCCGACTGCGATCGAGAACACGGTTGCGGCCGCAAACAGCCACCACGGAATCACGGAGATTCTGCTGACGTCATCACCGCCCATGATGGCCTTGATGACGTTCTCCCAACTGAATCCGTGCAATGCCACCAGATTGATGCCGAGCGAACCAAAAGCGGAAATCAGGCAGCCAATCACGCCACCGATCAGACCGATTGCACCGGCCTCGCACAAAAAGGTCACGCGAATGTCACGCACATAACAGCCAAGCGCCTTCATGATGCCGATTTCACGCGTTCGTTCCGATACCGACATGATCATCGTATTGGCGATGCCGATGGCGGCTACCAGGAACGAAACGCCGCCGATACCGCCCAGCGCCAACTGAATGCCTTGCGTCTGCTTCTCGATCTCCCTGCGCGTCTGCTCGAAGGACGAGGTCTGGTACCCCATTGACTTGATCTGGGCTTCGATACTCGGCACATCTTTGATGTTTTCCGCCCGTACCAGAATCTGATCGTAAGTGAAGTTGCGGGATACGTCCGTGACGCTGGTATTGGCCGCCTTGGCCATCAAGGCCTTCATATCGTCCATGGTCATGACCACACCGTTGCTCAACGCATCGTAACCGTTGTCGCTCGACTTGATTACGCCTACCGGCGTGTATTCGTTGGAGATGGTCGGAGTCTGCTGGCCGGCATTGCCGTCCGTGTCGGATCCGCCCGAAGTCCCACTGCCGACCTTACGGTAATCGTCCGGACTTTGATAGTTCGCCCCCGTGATCAGCGTTATTTTCGTGGTGAGCACATCGAAGAACGGCTCCTCACCTTCGCTTTCCTGACATTCGCCGCTCGCATCGCAGACGTAGCCGCCCGGTGCGGTCCGCTGTATGTCCGCGCCGGACCGGTATTTGTCAAGAAAATTGTAGGCGGTGCCTTCGCCGACGAGCACTTCGCCGCTTCTTGACGGCAATCGGCCGCTTTTGAGCGTGTAGCCGGATGCCTCCAATTGCGACGTGTTGACACCCATGACCGACAGATACTGCGCCGCATACCGGTTGCCGACGCCTGCAGTGGCATCAGTGGTATACTGCAGGGTCTTTTCCGATAGCACGCCGCTCACGCCCGCGATATTGCGAAAGCTCTGCACGGCATCGTCGTTCAGCTTCGCCTCCGTCGAAGAACCGGCGGAGTTCACGGCATCGTCATATCCGCCCCCTCCTTGGGAACCGCTGCCGGCGTATACGGTGATGACGTTGAGGCTGCCCATGCTTTTGAGCATCTGCTCGTTCCGTTCGTTGATGCCCTGTCCGATCGAGATCATGAGCACGATCGAACAGCAGCCGACGACCACGCCGAGCACCGTCAGAATCGTGCGCGACTTTCGTCGGAACAGATTCTGACTGCAGGTGTGCAGGATATCGGAAAATCTCATGCCTGCCCCTTGGCGGAATCGGCGGATGCGGGATCGGCAGGTGCAATCGTCTGCGTCGGCGCCTCGTCGGCCGCGGCGGAACCGGCGGAATCACCGGACGCCCAATCGTCCCAATCCTCGTCGATATCGTGCTTCTTGGCCTTCTTCCTGTGACGGCGGACCAACACGACGGTCAACACGATCGCCATGATGACGGCAAGGGCGACGAGCGCCCACACCCATGCCGGAACACCCTGCTGGTTCTGCCCATCATCAGGCGTCATCCCGTCGTTGATGTCAGGCTTGACAGCTTCCTGCGCAGTGAACTTTACCGGGAATTCCTTGGTCTGCGACTGTCCGTCGGAGTCCTCGTAGGTCACGCGCAGTTTGGCCTCGGTCTCCGTCGCCTCGTTCGGCGTGAATGCGAAGCCTATGGATCCGGACGCTCCGGACGCCACGTTGCCAATGTACTGCGTGGCCTGGGTGCTGGTGATGCCGTCGCCTTCGATGGATGCCTCGACATTGGAAATGTCGCCCTTGCCCTTGTTCACGTATGCCATGGTGATGGTGGCTTCCTCACCGGCGTTGATGATGTCGGGGAGCACCGGATCGCTCAGTTGGAAACGGTCGGGCTGCGAGACCGGTACCGAAATCTTGATGTCGGAACTGTTGGAGCTGCGCACATTATTATCGACGTATTCGTATTTGAAGCTTACGGTAATGCCTTGGGCGCCGCTCTTTGCGCTGGACAATGCCTGCATCGGCACGCTCTGCGTGAGCGAATAGCCTGCCCACAGCGAATCGAAGTAGAAAGTGTTCGTGCCGCCGTTGATGGCGAAGCTTTCGCCGCCGTCAACGGTCACGACCATGTTCTGCACGGCCACCTTGCCCATGTTTTGGAAGGTGAAACCGAGATTGAAACTACTGCCTACCGATACGGAGCCATCGCCATAGGTGAAGTTGGTGATGATGATGTTCGGCACGGGGCCGGCAATCTGTTCGCTTCCGCCATCGCTGCCGTCAGAGCCTCCATTCGCCGGATTGACGGTGCCGTCCGATCCCGTGCCCGCGTCGGCATTGGTGTCGGCCAGTTGACCGGCCGCGGCCCGTGCCGCCTCATATTCCGCACCTCCGGCCATGGCGAACGCATGAGGCACCATGCAGGTCAGCATGATGACCACCGCCGCCACCGTGGCGATCAGCAGGTTGACGAATCGAGTCTTGCGATTGGTGTTGGTCATGAAAAACGGTCCTTCTTCTCTGTATCTGTCTGCGTCATGCCCTGTTTCGGCCGTGATGCACGGGTCGGTCGTCAATGATGCGCCCGTCAAGTAACGTGACGATGCGGTCGGCGTATTGCGCCATGTTGTCGTCATGCGTGACGAGCACGATGGTCTGATTGAAATCGTGTGCGAACGCGCAGATCATATCCATCACGTCGGTTTTGGTTTTGGAGTCGAGATTGCCGGTCGGCTCGTCGGCGAATACGACTTCCGGTCGCGCCACGAAGGCTCTCGCTATGCCGACGCGCTGCTGCTGACCGCCCGACATTTGCGTCGGATAATGCCTCATGCGTTTGCCAAGGCCCACACGCCTGAGCATGGTTCTGGCGACCGCTTCGCGCTTCTGTTTGGGCACGCCCCGGAACATCAACGGCATCGCCACGTTTTCGATGGCATTGAGATTCGGCAGCAGATTGTAGGACTGGAACACGAAACCGAGGTGTTTCTGCCTGAATTCCGCCAATTGCCGTTCATCGAGGCGGGAGATCGGCACGCCACCGATGCGCACGCCGCCTTTCGTCGGTTTTTCCATACCCGCCAGCTGATTGAGCAATGTTGACTTGCCGGAACCCGATTCGCCGTAGATGCAGCAAATCTGACCACGTGGAATATTGAGATTGATGCGCTCCAGCGCCACGACGGTTTCGTCAAGCACCGGATATTCCTTGCGCAGGTTCCTCACCTCGATGATTGGTCTGACAACGGTGCCGGCAGATGCCGTTGCACCTGTTCGTTCAACCGATATCGGATGCAATGGTACGGTCCCTTTCACAAGCCTTCTTCGCCTTCCCCTTGAGGTTCTGGGGTTGAGTCTATACCTTTTTCATCATCCTTGCATCCCCTAGGGGAACACCCTGACCCACCTGATTTCACCGGCTTATCGCCATATTCGTCACCTCTCGTCGATATGATGACCCCCTCGTTTCGTGCCAAGAACACCCTGTTTCGTGCCAGAAGCCATTCACCCCGCAAATCATGAAAATAGAATGAAATCATCAGCTTTGGCATTCAAGAGAAGCGCCGAAGGCCGAAGCCGATCATTAGAAAGGGGATCATCATGCGTCGTCGTTTCACTCAGGCCGAAGTGTATTATCTGAATACCCTGCCCGCGGTCGAGCGGGCCTCCGCCGACCGCATCACCTATTCGCACGACTTCCAGGTACGTTGCATGGCGCAGTATCTGCGGGGCAATGGCCCGACCAGCATCTTCGCCAGCGCCGGCCTCGATCCGAAGATCGTCGGCGGCAAACGCATCGAACGTGCCATCGCCCGCTGGAAGGCCGATCCGCAAATCATGCTCGAAGCACGGGATTTCGCCAATGCATCCAGCTCCGATCAGCACGATCTACTGGTACTCACCCAATCCATGACCATTAAATGGCTGGAGAAGAAGGTCATCGATCTGCAAACCCGTATCAACGCCCTCGAAACCGTCGGCAACACCGACACCGTGACAATGATGCCGGTACGGCAACTGGTCGGAAGCGCCGCCTGACACGCATCCTTCCGCCCACCAATCAAACGTGTGCCGCTGATATGCGGCACACCCGAATATGACAAGCCCCTCCTTTCGGGTTTTCCGCACTCTCCGTCACCATTCATGCGGTTTCCACCGAAAGGAGGGGTTTCACCTACCGTGACGACACGGAAGGTGGCAGGCGAAAGCCTTCACATCACTTCGCTTCGCCGGCGGTGAGCATGGCCTTGGTGACCTGCTCATACAGATCCCGATAGCCGCCTGGCGTCGATGCCGGCAAGACCACGGTCTTGGTGTTGTCGGACTCGCTGAGCGAACGCATCACATCAAGATACTGATTGAACAGCACCACGTTGTTCACGTCGTTGATGTTCATGCCGACGGCCTGCAGGCTCTTGATCTGATCGACGATGCCGTTGGCTATCTCACGACGGTAGTTGGCCTGGCCTTCGCCCTGCAGTCGAGTCTTCTCGGCTTCTGCGGCGGCTTGGGTCTCGATCTGGATGCGCTGGGCTTCGGCACGCTGACGGGTGGCTTCCTTCTCGCGCTGGGCCGCGTTGATGGAATCCATGGCGTTCTTGACCTGTGGGCTCGGATCGATGGCCGTAATCAGCGTCTTGACCACGGTGAAGCCAAAGCGGGCCATTTCATTGCCGACGGTCTTCTGCACGTCAAAGGCCACGTCATCCTTACGGGCGAACGCATCGTCAAGGGTCAGCGCCGGAATGGCGGAACGCAAGGCATCCTCCATGTAGGAGCGGAGCTGGCCCGCCGGATCGCGCAGCTCGTAGTAAGCAGTGGCCACGTTCTCCGGGTTCACACGGAACTGGGTGGAGGCCACGACGGTGACGAACACGTTGTCGAGCGTCTTGGTTTCCAGTTGCACGTTGAGTTGGTTGACACGCATGTTGGTTTTCATGGCGATGCGGTCGACGAACGGAATACGAATATGAATGCCGGCGAACTGCACCTTGTTGAACTTGCCGAACCGTTCGATGATGTAGGCCTGCTGCTGCGGCACGATGAATAGCGTGGACAGGAACAGGATGGCGATGATCACCGCAATGACAAGGAGAGCATATAGAAAGCCCATATCGTCACTTCCTCCTCTGGCTTCTCTTGATAAATCCAAGCGTCGCAACCATTGTGACGCCTAACCGTCAACCATATCAGCAGATTGCATTCGTTTGCATGGTTTGTCCGGAAGCGGAACCGCAGTATGGTATGGATGATGCCGGCCGCTTCTCAATGGTTCAAGTTCCGAAACGACCAACTACAGCACGGCGGCTATGCGGCGCACCGCCTCCCGCAGTTGATCCTCTGACTTCAATAGGCTGAATCGCACATAGTCGACGCCGACTTTGCCGAAACAGGTGCCCGGCAGCGCGGCTACGGCGGCACGTTCCAGCAGCAGATCGGCGAACCGCTCGCCGGTCAGCCCTTCCGGAGCATGCACCCAAGCGTATATGCCACCGTCCGAATCGAACACGTCCAAGCCGGCATCGCGCAGACCGTCGGCGACGATCTGCCGACGCAACGCATAGCGTGAAGCCAACTCGGCCACGCATTCCTGATCGGACTGCAAGGCCACGGTACCGGCATCCTGCACGTTGCCGGTCACCATGGAACCCATCTGATAGTGATACTGTTTGACGTGGCTGACGATGTCGTCGTTACCGGCGATGAATCCGGCCCTCCAACCGGCCATCGCATACATCTTCGAGAGTGAGCATACCTCGACGGTCACATCGAACGCATCCGGCAACGATAGGATGCTGATCTGCTGATTGCGCACACCCAAACCGGCATAGGCGAAATCCTGTACGATCACGAAGCGGTGCTCATGAGCCAGCTCGATGGCGCGTTCCAGGAACTCGCGCGGCGCCTGCGCACCGGTCGGATTGTTGGGATAGTTCAGAATCAGCACCTTGACGCGATCCCAGGTCTCCCCCGGCACCGCGTCCAAATTGGGAAGGAATCCGCGCTCGGCAAGCGATGGCAGCAGAATCTCCTCAGCGCGGCTCATCAGTGTCATGCAATGGTACGACGGATAATACGGATCCGCGTATGCAACGGCGTCTCCCTCAGACACCAGCACCGCAAACAGCGCCGCCAATCCATCGACGGCGCCCTCCACCGCAAACAACTGCGTCTTCCAATCCAAGTCGACGTCGTACGTATTGCGATACCAATGCTCGGCCGCCTGCAGAAAACTCGGTTTGCCATCGAACGGCGAATACCGCGCGTTCGCGGGGTCATCGACGGCCTGCTTGGCGACGTCACGGATGAAATCCGCCGGGAAGGCGTCCGGATTGCCTTTCGCCAGATCGATCACGTCGGCGCCGCCCGCGACGGCGGCAGCGACCTTGCGGTCCATGTCGGCGAAGACATTCGGCGGAATCGACTGCGCGACCGTAGTGAACGCGACCGGGGAAACGTATGAAGTCATGAAAACACCTGCCTTGCTGAAAGCAACCGCGTACGTGGAGCCGGGACCGAAAACAGCCTCAGCTTGCCACGTACGCCGTCAATCTTTGTTACGACACCGTCAAGCTCAGTGAGTCACCTTGCGTGCGATGGCATCGCCGATCCATTGGATGATCTGCACGATGACAATCAGAATGATCACGATTGCCACGAGCACGCCGGTTTCGTACCGGTTATAGCCGTACTGGATGGCCATGTCGCCGATGCCGCCCGCGCCGATGGTGCCGACCATCGCGGAGTAGCCGATCAGCGAGATGATGGTGAGCACCACGCCGCGGATGAACGACGGCAACGCCTGCGGGAACACCGCTTCGCAGATGATCTGCCTGATGGTGGCACCGGTGGAGATGGCCGCCTCCAAAAGGCCCGGATCGACTTCGGAAAACGCGCTTTCCGCGATTCGGGCGAAGAACGGCACCGCGGCGATCGACAGGGAGATCGCGCCGCCGGTCGGCGTGTACGGGTCGCCGAGCAAGAGCTGCGCAACCGGGATGAGCACGACCATGAGAATCAGGAACGGTAGCGATCGAATGGCGTTGACGATGAATCCGACGATGGTGTTTACCACACGATTTGGCTTGAACAGGCGGTTTTCGGTCAAATACAGCAACAGCGCGATCAGAGTGCCGAGCACCACGCCGATGATGGCGGAAATGACAACCATATACGCCGTATCCAATAGCGCCTGAGCAAGATTTTCCTGAAGGATCTCAAGGGTTTCTTCCATGTCTCTCACACCTCCTGAGCTTGAGCGGGTGCAACGGAATCGGCGGTTTCAGGAGCGATCGCCAGCTGTCCGCGATCGAGTTCCCGGTAGCTGAACACGTGCGTTTTCAACTGATTCAGCGCCTGTACCAGCGGCTCGCCCGCTCCGCCCACCAACACGATGAGAATGCCGATGGCCTGCGAACCGAAGTATTCCACGTTGGCGTGCAGCACGTTGATGCTTACGCCGTAATCCTGTGCCACCTGGCTGATGAGCGGCTCAAGCGCCGCATCGCCCTTGTAGCGTAGCTCCACGATGGTGCCGACCGGTAGCGACGGCACCAACTGCGGCGGTACGGCGATGCCAAGGTAACGTTCCACCAACGCCTTGGTGGTCGGATGATTCGGCGCACTGAACACGTCGAAGGTGTTGCCCTGTTCCACCACCACACCGTTTTCCATCACGGCCACGCGGTCGAAGATCTGCTTGGCCACATCCAATTGATGCGTGATGAATACGATGGTGATGCCAAGCTCGCGATTGATGCGTTGCAATAGCGCCAGAATGCCTTCCGTAGTTTCAAGATCCAGCGCGCTGGTGGCCTCGTCGCACAGGAGGATCTCCGGCTTGTTGGCAAGCGCACGGGCAATCGATACACGTTGCTTCTGCCCGCCTGAAAGGCTGGACGGATAGCTGTCGATCTTGTTTTCCAGTCCGACGAGCGTAAGCAGTTCACGGATGCGGTCCTGCCTTTGCGGCTTCGGATAGCCTCCCGCTTTGAGTGCGAATTCGATGTTTCTGCCGACGGTGACGTTGCCGATCAGGTTGAACCCTTGAAAGATGAAGCCTATTTTCTTGCGCAGCCCGCGCAGATCCGCACCTCTCAGCCCTGTGATGTCATTGCCGTCAATGAAGACTTGTCCGCCGGTGGGGCGTTCCAGCAGGTTGATGGTACGTACCAGCGTGGATTTGCCGGCACCGGAGAAACCGACGATGCCGAAGATCTCGCCTTTATCGACGTTCAAAGTCACATGTTTGACGGCTTCGACGGTTCGGCCGCCTTCATGGAAGGTGACGGATACATCCTTCAGTTCGATGACGCTCATTGTTCCCTCGTTGTTTCGATTGGCTCGGTAACTCGATTGACGAATCGGTGGGCTTTCCCGCTCAACGCATCTCGCACGGGAAACCCACCGATCAGGCCAGTCGACGGTTCACCAAGTGGTCGGCTTGCCGAAGTCCTTGAAATCGCTCTTGGCGATGGCGTTCTTGAATTCCTGGCTGGTTAGCAACTTCTTGACGGCCTTACCGAAGTCGGAATCGACGTCCTTGGTGTTGACCACGAACACATTGATTACGCCTTCGTCCTGCTGTTCCGTGGCAAGCGCCTCGGCTGGCTTGAGTCCCGCAGCCCAGGCGAAATTGCCCGGAACGAGCGCCACATCGACCGTATCGACGGAACGGGCCAGCTGGGCCGCGTCAAGGGTCTTGATCTTGAGGTTCTTCGGATTCGAAGCGATGTCGTTGACGGAAGCCTTGGTGGAGTCGATGTCTCCCTTGAGGGTCACGAGGCCCTGCTGTTCAAGCACTCCAAGCGAACGTGCCAGATTGGAACCATCGGCCGCAATGGACACGGTGGAACCGTCTTCGATATCGTCGATGGACTGATACTTCTTGGAGTAGATGCCCAGGCCCAGCGTCGGCACCTGGCCCAGCGAGGTCAGGTCGAGGTTGTTGTCCTTCGTGAATTTGTTCAGATAGTTGATGTGCTGCATCAGGTTGGCCTGAATGGAGCCGGATGCGAGCGCCTTGTCGGGCTGCACGTAATCGTTGAACAGCTTGGTCTTGAGTTCGAAGCCGTCGTCTTTGAGGAGCGGGCCGATGACCTTTTCGACCATGTCACCGTATGGTCCGGGGCATACGCCCACGGTGATCTTGGTGGTCTTGCCGCTATTGGAGTCGAGGCTGGCCGAGGTGCTATCGGAGCCGCAGGCGGCGACGGAGACGAGCGTCGTGACGGCAAGTACGGCTGCGAACACGCGCTTGACGCCGTTCGCTTTCTTCAGGATGTTGATGGTCATGGGTTTCCTCTCTCGTATGTGTGTCAGAAAAACGAAGATATATGGTTACTTATACGGTCACTTGCTTGCCTCGGCGTCGGCTTCGGCCTGGGCTACGATATCCGGATTGTGGATGGCGAAGGCACGTTCCGCAAGATGCACCTCTCGGGTGAGGAATTCGTGCAACTTGCATACGTAGCCGTTTTCGCGGCCCACCTTGGCGATGTAGCCGTTGATGTAGTCGACTTCGGTCGGACGCCCTTTGGTCAGGTCCTGATACATGGACGGATAGTGCAGCGGATGCGCCACTCCGGCCGTATGCAGAATGGTCTCGACTTCCGTTTCACGGGTGCCGAGCAGTTCGTATCCCGCCGCCTCGGCCGCGCCGTAGGCCTCGTCCACGAGCTGTTCGGTGAGCCAACGGGCATCGGGATGCGCATGGAATTCGCCGAAGCGAATCTGATACATGGTGCACAGCGTGTTGAGCACGGAGTTGAACACGATTTTCGCCATGCACATGCCGATGAAGTTCTCCACGATGGTCGGGTTCAGCGTGGCTGCCTTGAAGTCTTCAAACAACACCTGTTCGGCCGCCTTCACCCCCTCGCTCGGATCGTCGGCGTAAGAGCATAGGTTCATGGCCTTGGCATGGGCGCCGCCGGTGAAGTTGAAGTCGCCCGGGCCATATACGTAGGCGCCGATCAGTGCCGTGCCGCCGTAGATGCGGTCTTTGGAGAAGTATTCGTTGAGTTTTTCGAAATGGCCGTACCCGTTCATCGCGGAGAACACGATCTGGCGGTCGTTGAACAGGTGGGCGCAACGCCTAAGCACGGCGTCGAGCTGCATCTGCTTGACGAATACGATCCACACGTCCGGCTCGCCGGTGTATTCCTCCGGATAGTAGACGTCAATCGGCACCAGATGACGGTCTTCGCCATCCTGCGACACATAGGCGCCGCCCTGTTCGCGAATCTTCTCGACGTTCGGCTTCCACGTATCGATGAAATCAACGTCCTTATGCGCGAACTCCTGCAACAGAACACCATACTGAATGCCCATTCCGCCAGCGCCGATCACCGCATACCTCATGTCACATTCCCTCTCTTTTATGTGTGCCATGGTTCGTATGTCACGTCTTTTTCAAACGGACAATCACAAGATATCGGCAAATTTCGGGGAGCATGTCGGCGTGGCTATACGCACTTCTTATGGAAGGCGCAAATCGTCATAGACGTTGATTATAAAGCGTTATCACAGTTCCCGCGACGTTGTGGAAGAACAGGGAACCACCTTAAATGCAACAGTGTTTTCGTTCACGCAATCAATCCATGATTTTCAGGCAAGACCGTACAGCTTCAGTCTCAGGCATACCATGAGAACAGGCATCGCAAACCATTGAAAACATATTCGTAGGTGTACTGGTAATCGTGCCTGTTGCCTTCAACGGTGTAATACATCAGATTGCCGTCCGCGAATCCACTCTGTGTGAAGTCGAAGGCGTTCGTCAATGTTTTCATGCACTCGATTTGCGCGCTCAAGCCTCGATATGCGAGATCGCGCGTACCAGTGGCCGCGAATACATAGTATTCATGCATGCCGTATCCGGAGGCCACCGCGGCATTCGCAAGAGTGGTGGCATCAGCCATATCCGTCGAGCCGTCCCCACCGAGAGCCAAACCGCCGCTCATGGGTATGAAATACTCAAAACGGTCCATTCCCTCAAGGAACACCCGCCATGTGGTCGTTCCGCCAGCGGAAAACCCTCCGAACGCACGATGGGTGCGCGACTGCTCAAATCCCGTATCCGTCACATCGGCCGCAAAGGTGTGATAATGACTTTCCAAGGCAGGCATCAAATCATTTTTCAATTCACCGGAATAGAAAATCGGCGTTGTATCGTGATACCACTCGTTGCCGGAAGTCAGATATGGCATGACGATGATCAGCGGAGGAATCAATCCATCCTCGATCATATGATCAATCATGTTGTTGAAGCTGTCACCGTATTCGTACATCCATGTGCGCTCGTCTCCGTATGCCCCATGCTGAAGGTACAGAATATTGTATTTGGTTTCATTGTCGTTTTGATCATATCCATACGGCAGATATACCGTCGCCTGACGTCGAATGGCCTCACCATCGCCGATATAGTCTTTAGTGTCATACGCAAAAGATTCCAATGTGCCTTGCTGAGCGGCTTCACCGTAATACCCATCAGGCACGGTGCTCAATGTGATATTTTTCATATCAACGTCAGTTTCGGCACGAGATTCTTCCCGCGCACCGCTTTCACTTTCAGTTGACGGCTTGTTCTCTTCTGTAACGCTTTTTTCTTCCGATACGACGGCCACACTGTTCTGATTCGCTGTATTGGACGCACCGCATCCGGCAAGTACCAACGACAGCGCGAGCGCCACACATACAAAGATTTTCGCTTTCATGGAATTCCCCGTTATTTTTCTCTTGCACTGGAATCGCATCACGTAACCGCAACGCACTTGCCGTTCGCGGCAAAACCTCCATGTCCTCAATCGTCGGAACCGGAGGAATGACGGCACACAGATCACAACTGCTGCGCCGTCGGACGAATGATGATTTCGTTGATGGAGGTGTTTTCAGGCATGTTTATCGCGAACGCAACGCTTTGTGCCACGGACTCCGCCGGAATCGCAAGCGCGTCATACGCGGCCTGCATACCGTCGCGGCCTTCCTGCGTGGTCAACGATTGCGGTAATTCCGTTGCAATCATTCCCGGCGCCAGCATGGTCACACGAATCCCCGATCCCGCGGCCGACTCTTCCTCGCGAAGCGTTTCGCTAATGGCCCGGACCCCAAACTTCGTGGCCGCGTAGACGCCACAGGTCAAGCCCGTCTGGTGAGAGGAAAGGGAGCCGATATTGACGATATGCCCGTTCTTTTGAGCGCGCATGATTCCCAGACAGGCGTGTATGCCGTACAGAACACCCTTAAGATTCACGTCCACGCATTTATCCCAATCCTCCACTTTGTCTTCAGACAGCAGAGACAGCGGCATTATGCCTGCGTTGTTCACCCAAACGTCAATTCTTCCGTATGTTTCGATGGCCTTGCGCGCCAATGCCTCCTGATCACTCGCTTTTGACGCGTCCGTAACGCAGTAGACCGCGCTCCCGCCGTCGGACACGATTTCCGATACGACTTTCTGCAGTTTTTCCTCACGTCGCGCCCCGAGAACCACTGCGTTGCCCTGTTTGGCAAGAAGACGCGCGGTCGCTTCTCCGATTCCACTGGATGCGCCCGTAATGACCACTACTTTGGATTCGCTCATGAGTAATTTCTCCTGCATCAATGCGTCGAACGACGCTTTTTGACTTTCGCTCAACATCATCGTAACCTTGACCTTAAGGTTAAGGTCAATGAGGGTTCGGGAGGTCTTCACATGCCCTACACAATCAAACGAGCTGCCGAAATCATGAATGTGACGCCGACAACATTGCGGTACTACGACAAGCAAGGACTGCTTCCCTTCATGGAACGCAAGGAATCCGGCTACCGCGTCTTCTCCGACACGGACATCGCCATGCTGAAAGTGATTGAATGCCTGAAAAAAACAGGCATGTCCATCAAAGACATCCGCCAATTCTCCAAGTGGGTGCTCATGGGCGACGATTCCTTAAAGGAACGTCATGAAATGTTTCTGGAAAGAAAGCGCGCGGTCGAATCTCAAATATCCGAATTGCAGGAAACATTGGATTTCATCAACCATAAATGCTGGTACTACGAAACGGCCCTTGAAGCCGGAACCGAAAAAATCCACCTTAAGGAACAGTCCGACAAACTGCCTTGCGAATGAAGACCTTCCGTACGGCACGGAAGCAGCGTCCAGCCAGGAAGACCATGTACGAGAACATGCGGATTCCGGATATGCGATGAGGCCCCGACCATGTACGGTCGGAGCCTCATTACGCCATTCATAGCATCCCGGTCCACCAGATTCCGCCGCAACGCCATTACGGTTTGCCATGCGCGGCCGGACCGGCTATCGGTCTCAATCAGGCTGGGCGAGCGCCTCCTGATGATGAGAAGACGTCAACGTCAGTCGACGACGCCCTTTTCCACGACGATGTCGTCCGGGTCGACGTCGGAGCCATACACCGGCTTCAGAGTCTCCTCGTAATCCTTGTGGAAGAAGTTCTCGTCACCGAGCTTGTCGATTTCCTCGTTGATCCAGTCGAGCAACTCCTTGTTGCCCTTCTGCACGGCCGGAGCGATGGTATCTTCGTCACCGAGCTTGGTGATGCCAACCTTGAAGCCCTTGTTGGACTTGGCCCAGGCAAGCACCTCGGTGTTATCGGTGGAGAATGCGTCGCCACGACCATCGAGCAGCGCATTATAGGCATCGGCGTACTGGTCATACTTCTGCAGCTTGATGTCGGGCTCGTTCTTCTCGAAGTAGGTTTCCGCGGTGGTGCCCTTGGCCACGATCAGGGTCTTGCCCTTGAGCTGGCTCACATCAGTGATTTCGGCGCCTTCCGGGGAAACGACGCCGAGCGCGACCTTCATGTACGGCTTGGCGAAGTCGACCTTCTCCTTGCGTTCGTCGGTCACAGTGAAGTTGGCGAGGGTGACGTCGACCTTGTTGGAGGTGAGCACGTCCACACGGGCAGCGGGATCGACGGAGGTGTAGGCCGCCTTCACGCCCAGATCCTTGGCGAGACGTTCGGCGAAGTACACGTCGTAGCCGGCGTAGTTGCCGTCCTTGTCGACATAGCCGAACGGGGCCTTGTCGGAGAACACGGCCACCTTGAGCTCACCGGACTTTTTGATTTCGTCCAAGGTACGGGCGGTGGTCTTGCTCGAGCTGGAGCCGCTCGCAGTGGAACCCTCGTCGCTCGGGGTCGCTGCGGACGGGCCGCATGCAGCCACGGAGGCCGCCATGATCAACGCGGCCGATGCGGCCACGATGTTCTTTACGGTTTTGCTGATGATTGATGCGGTCATGGTTTCTCCTCTCTTCAAGATGACTGCCATCACAATCTATTGGTCGACGGCATCGCCTGATGTGCGATGCCTGTCGAATTCGAAGGTGTGCAGGAACTGCTGCGCACGTTCGGTCTGCGGGTGGGTGAAGAATCTCTCGGCATCATCGGACTGCTCCACGATGCCACCGTCTTCAAGCAGGATGACCTGGTCGGCGATAGCCCGCGCGAACTGCATCTCATGCGTGACGATGAGCATGGTCTGGCCGCGATCGGCGAGTTCGAGCATCACGTCGAGCACCTCACGCACCATTTCCGGGTCAAGCGCGGCGGTGACCTCGTCGAACAGCAGCACTTCCGGATGCAGAATCAACGCTCGGCAGATGGCCACACGCTGACGCTGACCGCCGGAAAGCTCATGTGGCCAGGCATCCTTGCGATCAGCCAGTCCGACACGTTCCAGCAGCGCGACGGCCTCCTCTTCGACCTCGGCCTTGTCGCGCTTCTGCACAAGGGTCGGCGCAAGCGTGATGTTGCCGAGTACGGTTTTGTTCGGAAACAGGTCATAGCTTTGAAACACCATGCCGACACGCGTGCGCAACTCACTGCTGCGCTTGCTGCGACCTGCGGATTCGGTGCCCGGCCTGCCGGTTTCGATGACCTCGCCATTGAGCGATATGGTACCGCCCTGGATCGGCTCGAGTCCCGCGATGGTGCGCAACAGCGTCGATTTGCCGGAACCGGAAGGTCCGACGATCACGAACACCTTGCCGTGCGGTACCTCGAAGGAAATATCGTTCAGTACCGGCCTGTCGGCGTTGGCGTACTGCTTGACCAGATGCGCGACCTGAAGGCTTGACTGCTGCATGTCAGTCATGCGACCACCTCTTTTCCAGTCGGCGGGCCACGATGGACAGCGGCCAGCACACGATGAAGTACATGAAGAAGATCACCCCGTAAATCCACAAGGTTCCGGTCGGGTATTGAAAACGGTTCGCATCGATGATCTGCTGGCCCACCTTGATCACCTCGACCACGCCGAGCAGTACGGCCAGCGAAGTGGTCTTGACGATTCTGGTGGCGAGATTCACCGAAGCCGGAAGAAGCCTGCGCAACGCCTGCGGCAGAATCACCCGGGTGAAGGTCTGCCAGGGACCAAGTCCCAGTACGTAAGCGGACTCGTATTGCGCGTCGGGAATCGATTCGAGCGCACCACGCACAAGGTCGCCCAGCTCGGCGCCGCCCCACAGCACGAACACGAACACGCAGGCACCGGTCGCATCCAGATTCCAGTTCCAGGCGCGGGCAAAACCGTAGAACGCAATGAACAGCAATGCCAGCTGCGGCATGATGCGAATGAAATCAAGATAGATGCGGGTCAGCAATCGGATGACGGGATTGTTCATCGTCATCAGCCAACCGACGATCAGTCCGACCGGAACGGAAAGCGCGACGGACACGCCGGCAATCCACACCGTGACCCACAGTCCCTGCAGCAAGCGTGGAAAGACGCCCGGCTGAAGCAGAATCTCAGCGCCGTTCATAGTCGAACCTCCGCTCCAGCCATGTGCCGAACAGCGAAATCGGCAGCAGAATAATCAAGTATGCGACCACCAACATGAACAGCGACTCATACGTGCTGTAATACATGCCGATCAGATCCTTGGCCATATACATCACGTCGGCGAGCGCGATGGCGGAAACCACGGAAGACTCCTTGATCAGAAAGATCACATTGGCCACCACGCCGGGAATGGACGTGCTGACGGCCTGCGGAATAACCACACGGCTCAGGGTCTGCCATGTATTGAATCCCAGTACGTAGGCGGATTCGCGTTGTACGTTGGGTATGGTCTCAAGTCCGCCGCGCATCGCCTCGGCCATGTAGGAGCCGCCGAGAAAACCGAGTCCCACGATGGCGCATTGTTCGGCCGACCAAACCACGCCGAGCTTCGGCAGACCGAAGTACAGAAAGTACAGCTGCACCAGCAACGGGGTGTTGCGGCTCAGTTCGATGTAAACGCGCACGATCTGCCGCAGGACGGGGATACGTGCGATTTCAACGCCCGCGCAGACCAGACCTACGGCAATCGCGAGGGCGATGCCGAACACCGAGATGAACAGCGTCATTTCAGAGCCTGTGACAAAAAACGGCGCATAATGCGTGATAAACGTCCAGTCGAGCACGTGTCACCTCCTCGCCTCTCATCGTTATTCGCGTGTCCATGTCCGATGCGCACTGCCGTACGACCTGTTTGGCAGGCGCGGCCCATCGTAGCGCGGAACGGACCGGCAACAGGCCATGGCGTTATCGGATTTTCATATAGGGACTTATCAGGAACCCGCGAACCGGCCTCCCGGCAATCCTTTCACAGTATCGCACAGCATGCGTTTCTGCTGTAAGCCGATGACCGAATGTGAAGATTGGGTACACCTCGCGAGAGAGTAGGCACATGCTCATTCGACATGCAACCATGGATGACCTCGACGCGATTGTGGCGGTCGAAGCCGCGTGCTTCCCTCCTGCGGAGGCGGCAAGCAACGAAAGCCTCACCGCTCGCGTCGCCGCGTACCCCGACCATTTCTGGCTGTTGGTCAACACCGAAAGCGACGATGACGCCTGCTTCCCCGCTTCCGTTCAGGATGGCACGCTCGTAGGCTTCGTCAACGGCATGACCACCGACGAACCGGATCTCAGCGACGCCATGTACGATGACGCCTCCATGCATGACGAGAACGGGGCATGGCAGATGATCTTCGGCGTGGATACGGCTCCCGTGTATCAGCATCGTGGTTGCGCCAGCTATCTGTTGCGTCGCGTGATATTGGATTCGGTGCTCGCCGGACGTAACGGCATCGTGCTCACCTGCAAGGAACGTCTGATTGGATTCTACGCCCGCTTGGGATTCGTGGATGAGGGCGTTTCCTCATCCACCCATGGCAATGTGGTCTGGCATCAGATGCGATTAAAACTCACGCATGCCACCACCGAGCAGGCCGATCGCGCCGCCGAAGGGCCTGGCGAGGTCACCGCGGCCATCGCCGTGGTCAAGGCGGGCATGCCTTCCGGCTCGCCGACCAGGCCAGTGGAGGCCGCCGAGCCCGGCATGGGCGATACAATCGGCGCTGAGGCCGAATCCGCCACCCTCCCGCAGTACGCCCCTGCCTCAGCCGACACGCTGAATACCAGCAGCCATGCCACGCTTCCCGCCAAAATTGCCGCGATGGCGACCGCGAAAAGCATTCGTGTGGCCATGAGTGAGGCCACCGCCACCATGGATCGCGAGATTCCCGAGACCACGGAGTTTCCAGCGGTGACCGCACAGAGCTGACGTTTCGCCGCACACCCTACGACACGCCGATGATTTGCATTTCGTGGATTATCCACGTAAGTTAGCACTCGCTTCGGGCGGTTGGCGCAGAGGTAGCGCACTTCCCTGACACGGAAGGGGTCACAAGTTCGAATCTTGTATCGCCCACGCGAAGCGGATGACGAAGCCGGCAAGCCGGTGGAGACATCCACGGGTGATTGGCGCAGCGGCTAGCGCACTTCCTTCACACGGAAGGGGTCATAGGTTCGATTCCTATATCACCCACTGAATTTCTGCTTCTCACGGCAGAAATTCTTTGCGGACATAGCTTAGTTGGTAAAGCGCAACCTTGCCAAGGTTGAGACCGCGGGTTCGAGTCCCGTTGTCCGCTCCAGTAAATCTCATTCGGCAAAACCTCAGCATCCTTCGATATTGGGGTTTTTCTTTTCACCGCATCAGACTACCGTCGGGTTGTCCCCATCATGCGCCGACGATAATCGGGATAACCCGACGATGCTTCCTACTCCCCCATGCCACTCCACGCATAGCCGAGATGCATGAATTCCGGCACCTTGTACCATTTGACCGGATAGCCCGCACCATGCGCGCAAAACACCGAATCCGGCGTGTTTTCCAGATCGGCTTCCGGATCGTATGCCGCGTTCTCAATCACCTCATCGGCATTATGGCAGGGACGGTATCCGGCGAAGACGCAGCTTAAATGTCCGCGGCCATGCGTGTAGGCGTTCACATCCATCGCGTAGTCCTGCATTTCGGCCACCGGAGCGGTGCCATCCAATACCATGTACTCACCATCGGGACTCGGAGTCTCGAATGTGCCGCCCATCCGCTGCACATCGGCCATGGCATGACCGACCATGTCCTGCGGTACTTCCAAACGGAAGCCATACCACGGTTCCAACAGACGGCAATCGCCCTGCTTCTTCGCTTCCATCAGGCCCTGCCTGATCGCACGATATGTGGCCTGACGGAAATCACCGCCCTCCGTATGTTTCAGATGCGCACGGCCGACCAACAACGTAATCCTCATATCGGTGATAGGCGAGCCGGTAAGCACACCCAGATGTTCACGTTCCTGACAATGCTGCAAAATCAGTCTCTGCCAGTTACGGTCAAGCACGTCCTCGCTGCACACGGTCGCATACCGCATGCCACTTCCGGCCGGCAACGGCTCAAGCAGCACATGGGTCTCCGCATAGTGACGTAACGGTTCGAAATGGCCCACGCCTTCAATCGGTTTTGCAATCGTCTCCTTGTAGAGAATGCTGCCCGGACCGAACGAAACGTCCAATCCGAAACGGTCGCTCATCATCTGCTGGATAATCTCCAGCTGTACGGCACCCATCAACTGCAAGTGCACTTCTTCGAGACGCGTCTGCCACACGACATGCAGTAGCGGATCCTCATCCTCCAACTCGCGCAACGCCACGAGGCATTTGTGGATGTCACACTCCCCTGGCAACAGCGTGTAGGTGAGCACCGGCTGCAGTATCGGACTCTCACCGTTGCATTCAAAGCCCAGGCCTGCGCCGGGGAATGTCCGTGTCAAGCCCGTCACCGCACACACCGTACCGGCCGGAACCGTGTCAACCGTGGTGAATTTCGCACCGGAGTAGACACGCACCTGATCGGCCTTTTCATGCCATGTACCGTCTTCACCGCACGAACCGTCGCCTGCCGTGGCGGAACCGACCCGCACCGTGCCGGTCAGCAATGCCTTCGCCGCGAAGTCGCCGCCCGTCACTTTCAACCAAGTCAGGCAATTGCCTTGCGCATCATGTGACACCTTATATATACGCGCTCCGAATTCGTTGCCATAGCGAGGCTCTTCAACGTATCGTTCGAAGCCTGACATGAATGCTTCGACACCTTCCATTTTCAGAGCCGAACCGAAGAAGCAAGGGAAGATCTCGCGATGCACGATCATGGTGCGGATGGTTTCATCCGAAACGGTTCCGGCTTCAAGGTAGGCGTTCATGGCGGATTCGTCCTGCATGGCGATTGCTTCCATGGCATCCGCAAATGCGGGATTGTCTGCGCCCCGCTCCCCTGCACCGGTGAAACCCGTAAAGTCGATGCAGCCATCGGAAAAACGTTGCTTGAGTTGGTTCAACAATGTCGCCTTATCGGCACCGGGCGCATCCATCTTATTGATGAAGACGAAAGTGGGCACCTGGTAACGTGCCAGCAATCGCCACAGCGTCTCGGTATGGCCTTGAATGCCGTCGGTGCCGGAGATCACCAGAATCGCGTAGTCGAGTACACGCAGGGTGCGTTCCGTTTCGGCGGAGAAATCGACGTGGCCTGGAGTGTCAAGCAGGGTCAGCGTAAGACCGTCCGCTTTGATGATGGCCGGTTCGGTGAAGATGGTGATGCCGCGCTGACGCTCCATTGCATTCGTGTCGAGAAACGCATCGCCATGATCCACACGGCCAAGCCTGCGCACCTGACCGGTGGCATAGAGCAACGCCTCCGACAATGTGGTCTTACCCGCATCCACATGTGCCAGAATGCCGGTGACGATTCGTTTCATAATCCCTCCCACAGGCCGACTAACCTATCAACAACATACACACCGCCCCTGTCTCAACAATCGCAATCGCCGTCGCGAAGGGCACGTGCAATGCCGCCATCCTTGGCCATGCGCCGACGATCTCGGATGGCTCAGCGTCCAAATTATTCCAGCTTGTGGGTGAATCACCTCGCTCGCAAGCCACTCAGAGTCCCGAAACATCCAGACACTGGAACAATCACCCCTGCAAACGACCTCGCAACATCCCGAATCATCCAGATACTGGAACAATCACCCCGTTCACAGACTTCTCAGCGTCCCAAACCATCCGGCCTGTGGATGAATCATCCCGCTGGATGCCCCCGCAATGCACCAAACCATCCAGTCACTGGAACAATCACCCCTGCAAATGGCTTCTCAACGTCCCGATTTCTCCAGTGGCTGGCGCAATCATCCCGCTGCAGGGTTTGTGAATGGGATACATCATCCACCCACTGGATTATTTATCCCCCCAACCAATCAAACAGGATGTTGGCATCATTACGGGAACCCCTCATCGTCGCATCGACCGAACACACGCGAAAGGATTTGCACCATGCAAACTCATAGCCACGGTGTTCACAAGGCTTTGAGAACAATACCCATTGCGGCGAGAATCACCCCGACGTATTGGGTGGCTCGTACATGTTTGCGAGGTACTCCCAACAGGCCGAATCGGTCGACCACAAGCCCTCCGCCAACCTGCCCGAGCAATATGAGCATGACCGTCATACCGGTGCCGATTTCCGAGGACAGATATGCATTGCACATCACCAGAGTCGCCCCCAGCAATCCGCCGACCCACATCCACCATGGGTTGCCTTTTTCCAGCGCATCGCCAAGGCTGTAGGTATGGTCGACCAGACCCACCACAACCGTCAGAGCAGCCAGCCCGACGACAAAGGAGGCCAACGAAGCCTTGGCGGGAGATCCCAACGAGACGCCAAGTCTGCCGAGCAAGGCCGTTTGAACAGCCGAACACATGCCGAAGGATACCCCTGCCAAACTCCATAGCGCCACCGCAAACACATCGTGCGAAACTCCCGGATCGACATGTCGTCTCACTCCTGCATCATCCGCCGCATCTCGATGACCCAGCTGCAGACCGGCCCCCATGACGGCAAGCAGGAAACCCGCCATTGCAAGAACCGTGCCGCATACACGCAACGGTGAAATCGCCCGCTGTTGTGCGCCGAACCAGCCAAAAGCGTCGATCAACAATCCCATGACAATCTGCCCCGCGACCGACATGATCACGGTCCTCAAACTACCTAATTTCGGCAATAGCAGCACGTTGCCGGTCAGGAACGTCACGCCGAACACACCGGCGAGCCACATCCACCATGGGCCGTCCGCCGCCGTAGCCGACAACAACGGATAAGGCCCCGTCGCCAACACAATGGCCAGCATCGACAGCAGCCCCACACTGAACGACACCATTGAGGCACGCAAGGGCGAACCGACAGAACGGCCCAGACGTGCGTTCACCGCTGTTTGCACCGGTGTAATGGAACCCGAAAAAACACCCAACAGCAACTGCAGCATGCCTTGACTCCTTCTTCCTCCAGCACGTCACTATAGCAGGATGCAATTTCCAAACTACCGACGCTGAAAACCCGTCAGCGTCGGTGGATTGGGAAAGATCCTAATCCACCGACGGTAGAGGGCATGTCAGTGTCGGTAGATTGGATATTCTCCCAATCTACCGATGGTGAGGCGTATCTTAGTGTCGGTAGATTGGGAGGAACTATGGAAAAGTCCCCGCTCCGTATGGGGGCGAGGACTTGATCGTGACCCCGGGGAGACTCGAACTCCCGACCTTGAGATTAGAAGTCACATGCTCTATCCAGCTGAGCTACAGGGCCAAACCTGATTCAGTATAGTCAGTTCACACGCGGTTGCCAACTTGACACATCAACAATTCTGCCCCACCCCGTCACATTCCCCTCATCAACAAGCGCAATCCGGCATCCCTGCGCTCAATCATCGATAACATGTCGCTCGTTGCGAACCCATACCATTAGGGCAGCAGAGGAGATGCAACGAAGTCTATACGCTCCCTCACCCGGTGTTTTTACAGTGAAAACCCAGATGCATCTTACTCGAATGCCCCGCAAGGCAATGGGACCACATCCCTACGCCCCTCTTTACCGCACAAACCGTTATGCGCAGTTCGCCCTATAATTACGAGTCTGCCCGTAATTCACGGTAATTGTCACCCCATTGGCGACCGAAGTAGAATTACCCGCATAAGGATTTGAAAGTACCGCATACCAGCCGCGCGACAGATAATGCCTTATCATTCACAGCGGCGAAAGAGTCAACGAATGAAACGCAGAGAATCTTTGCTTGTCGCCGTCTGCATTGGCGTGCTATCCTTTTTCCTATTTCGTTTTGCGCTTGTGGATTGCATCGAAATATGGCAAACCATTGAATCCATACTGGGATCGCTCCATCCTTTCATGCAATCCCACGTATGCATCATCGCCTTGCTTGCCTGTTGCTCATTAATCACGGCACTGCTTACATATCAAATCTGCATAAGTAAAATTCATGTTCTATTGCTATATTTCATCACTGCACTATATCTTTTATTAATTTTTGCAATAATCATGCTTAAAAGTAGAGGAATATCCGGCTTTAATGTTAACCCATTATTGATTGTCCAAGAATTCCTTCAAGCACCTCTCACAGTTCTGTTCAACATGCTTGCATTCATGCCAATAGGCTTTATGCTGGCATGGAAGTGTCAGTCCCCCAAAGTCACGATCCTGCTTTTCCTCGCATTCATTACGATTTGCGAACTCATCCAAAGCATCTTGCATCTGGGTATTTTCGACGTTGATGATATCCTGCTCAACACCTTTGGCTTTGCCCTTGGCTTTCTTGCGCAAAACCATGCCGATTCCCGCGGGTGGAGCATGCAGAGACAAGGGAACTTCGTCATCATCAGCAAACGATGACGCCCTTGAATTCGACGATATGTCCGACACCGCGGACAATCCATCGAATCGCCCAGTCACAACCGGCTCACGGCTCGATAATCCAGCTCAATCCTACGAGCACGATGAGAAACAGCACGTTCACCGCGGAGTAGACGGCCAGATAGCGGCCCTTCTTGTTCGGATACTTGCGCACCACATTCTTGTAGCCAATCAGCGAGGCCATGGATGCGATCAGCGTACCCATGCCACCCAAATTGGTGCCGATAATCAGCTCACGCCACTGGTCGCAGAAGCCGGAGAGCAATAGCGTGGTCGGCACGTTGGAGATGAACTGGCTGGAGACTACGGACACCTCCAGCGGGTGCGCGCCCACCAGCGAGGCCGCCAGCTCATAGAATTCCGGCACACGCTTCATGTTGCCGATGAAGATGAAGAACATGCAGAACGTAAGCGGCAGTCCCCAATCGACATTGCGGAATACGCGGCGATCGCACAGCAGAAAGGCCGCCACCACGATCACGCACATGACCCACAGCGGAATGAAATCACTCACCGCAAGCAGGCAGACCACGAACAGCGCACAATACACCAGCGTGCGCCAGCCGCCATAACCGGCACCATAGCCGGTCACGCGGATCTCATCCGGCTGCGGCTGGTCGGCGCGGGGAGCGAGCACGTTCTGTTCGATCCCGACACCGTCGATCGAAGAGAATTCGGAAACCGGCTTCTTGCCGAACACCACGCAAGTGATGATTACCAGTAGCGCCGCCGCGGTCGCCGAATATGGCGCCATGATGCCGATCATTTCAGATGATGGCATGCCGGTAAGCGCCTTCAGATACAGGTTGTGCGCATTGCCGATCGGGGTGAGCATGCTGCCGACGTTCGCACCGACCGTCATCAGCGTGCCGACGAGCACCGCATGCTCCTCCATATGAGCCATGGTGAGCACGGCCAACGCGAATGGGATGAACGTGACCAATGCCACGTCGTTGGTGATCAGCATGCCGGAGAAATAGGTGAGCGAAATCAGCGTGATCACCAGACCGCGTGCGGTGCTGACATGATGCAGCAGACGCGAGCCGATGATACGGAACACACCGATGCGTTGGAACCCGCACACCACCAGCATCAGGCAGATGAGCTGCGAGATGGTGCTGGCATGAATATAGCCGGCATACTCCTTATCCGGCGGAACGATGAAGCACGAGATCACGGCGAGTATGGAAGCCACTACGAGAATGGTCTCGTTCTTCAGGACCTTGACCACCAAACGTCGCATCCATTCCTCCAGGAATCCTCACCTGCAACATCGTCTGCAACAGTGAGCTATGTTCATCAAATGCCGTACCCACTTTACCCGAAACTCCGCCTATCATAAGGCCTCGGCGTGCTGAAATTCCGACCATTCCAACGTTTTTCGACCACTCCGCCTTACTGCCTTATGCCATTGCAAACCGGCAAAACACCCAAAAGCATTGTCATGGACCTGTTATTGATAAAGTCTTCAACAAGGATTTCGTCTATTGTTCGGGTAGCGTTCAGCACCGGTTCGCTTTCGTCACCTTCCGTTCACCAAACGACACGCCGACATGCACGAAGACGCCCATGACGGGCTCCTACCTAAGTGGGTGGATCATTCGGCAAACCTTCGTCAGGCGATGTTGTTGCCGTACACCTTCGCCTGCAGATCCTTGCGCAGGGCCTCCATGTTCGTGACCTGACCGAGCAACTCGATCTTCTCACCGCCATCCGGCAACTGCGCCATACGACGCTTGGCCGCACCGATCTTACGCATAAGACCCATGTCCAGCAGGCGGGCCAGCAGCTCGGAGGCATAACGCCGTTCGGCATCCGTCGGTTTGCGTAGCTGCACGGCACCTTCCTGCTCCCGCGACGCCCGGCCCATGTTCATGTCGTCTTCGCTCGGCGGCAGCGGCAATGGCATGACCGCCAGCTCGTTGATTACCGATTCGAGCATCGGCCCGCCGGCCTTGGTCAGATTATGCATCCACAGACCTTGCGGCGTATCCTCGCTCGGCAAGCCACCTGCCGCGGCCACGGCCTGGAACAACGAACGGAACACCGGCGTAATGAAGTTCGACAATGTGAGCCCTGCGAACATGCTCGTCTCCACGGCACGCGGCACCTGAATCAGCGTGGCCATGAACTGCTGTTCGCAGATGAACACGGCATCATCGATACGGTAGTAGGTCTGCTCGGTGGCGTCACGATGCTCCAAGGCCTTCCGCACGGAGCGATTCGCATACGGGTTGGCACCTTGTTCCACGCGCTGTTCCACGGCGTTGCCACCGACGTAGCGTCGTTTCGGCGCGTAGGCATCGTCATCGCGTACGTTGAGCTTACGACGGGCATCGCGCACTTCACGTTGCATGATGTCCAGATCGATGCCGATACGACGAACCGCCTTGCGGGTGTACAGGTCCAACAGCGAACGATCCCGAATCTGCGCGATCAGCGGCGCGACCGCCTTGACCGCCCCCATCTGACCGGTCGTATAGGTGGTGTCGAACCGGCCGATCGCCGCCTCGATCACAAAGTCATACAGCGGTTTCGCCTGCTCGATCAGCGAACGCACCGCCTCATTGCCCCGTTTGATGCGCAGGTCGCATGGATCGAGGTTGTCATCGGCCACGGCCACGAAGGTCTGCGACAGAAACGCCGAGTCCAAGCCAAACGCATGGATGGCGGCCTTCTGCCCGGCCGCATCGCCATCGAAAGTGAATACGATGCGCGAACTCAATGCCTGACCTTCGACCTTCAAAGGTCCGACCAACTGTACGGCTCCCAGCGAATCATCGGCAATCAGACGCCGCACGATCTTGGCATGTTCGGCACCGAACGCAGTACCGCAAGTGGCTATGGCGGTATCGATGCCGGCCAGATGCATGGCCATCACATCGGTGTAGCCTTCGACGATCACCACCTGACGCTTCTTCACGATCGCGGATTTTGCCATATCGATGCCGTACAGCACCTGGTTCTTGCGATACAACTGCGTATCGGGGGTATTGATGTACTTCGCGTTGATCGCGTCATCCTCATACAGCTTGCGCGCGCCGAAACCAAGCGTACGGCCTGTCGAATCGCGAATCGGCCAAATCACACGCCCGCGAAAATAATCGTAGACGCCGTGCTGACCCTGACGTGCAAGGCCCGCATCGAGCATCTCCTTCTGCGTGAAGCCCTTGCCCGCCAGATGGCGTACGAGATTGTCCCAACCCTGCGGCGCGTATCCGCAGCCGAATCGCTGGCAGTCAGCCTGGCTGAAATTACGGCCATCGAGCAGTTTGCGGACGGCAAGCGCCTCTCTGGTCATCAACTGCGATACGAAGAACTCCTGCGCCGCTTCGTTCGCTTCGAGCAGACGGGCACGCTTCGAACCGGCATGCTCGGGCTTGGCGTTCGCCTGATCGTAACGCAACTCGATATGGTACCTGTCGGCCAGCAATTCCACCGCATCACGGAAGTCGATGTTTTCCTGCTGCTCCACATAGCTGAACACGTCGCCGCCGAGGCCACAGCCGAAACAATGCCACACGCCGAGCGCGGGACGCACCGAAAAACTCGGGGTCTTCTCGTCATGGAAGGGACATAGGCCTACGTAAGTACCGGTTCCGGAAGGTTTGAGCGTGACCGTTGCGGACACGATGTCATACAGATCGGCTGCGGCACGTACTTTTTCGACATCTTCCTTCAGAATCATTCCCGGCATACGTTCCAGAGTACCAGCGTGCCCACAGGTTATGACTACGCGGCGCATGCAACGCACGGCACGATCAAGGCCGTTCGGCCAAGCCTGCGATCGCACATCGCATCCGCCACTGCGCCAGGAAGCGGGAAAGAACTGGGATTGCTTGGGATTGTCGTTTGTCCACCCGTCAGCAAAGCAAGGAGTGAAGGGCCAGTGCGGAGGTGTCGGTGAGGCTGGCGACCTGGTCGATTGCGACGCGCAGGCGGGCGTTGTCGTCGGCGGCCTCATTCCAATCGTCGAGAAACACGCTTTCGAGCGCGCTGGAGGGGCGCGGATCGTCGGCCATGAACACTTCGACCAGATCGGCGACAATCCGTCGTTCCGCATCATGCATCGGTTCACGTTCGCCCGGGGCCATTACGAAATGCACGGCGATGCCTTTCAACGCCACGATTTCGTAGCTGGTTTCCTCAGGGATGATGAGATTGCCATGGTAGCGGGTGAGCGGATCGCCGCCGTACACGTCCCGCGTCGCAGCTTCGACGGAGTTCGCGAACCGTCCGATCAGGTCGCTGGTCATATTCTTCAGGGCTGCCAGCGAATGGCGCGATCCGTCAAAGTAGCCGGGAAAAGTGCCACGATGATGCATACGATGAAATGCCGCCACAAGTTGGTCGGGATCCCACTGCCGGCCGTACCAGCTACGTGAATCCTCAATGACGGCGTCGATCACACTGCTTTCGTGCAGTACGTCCGGATTGAACGATCCGGTGGCGATAGCGTCCTCCACGTCATGCACGCTGTAGGCGATGTCGTCAGACAGGTCCATGACCTGGCACTCGACCGGCCTCGCAGCCTTGGGAGCGCCTTGCTTGAGCCATTCGAACACTCCCCCGTCATCCGGGTAGACGCAGAATTTCACGCTGCGTTCCCCTTTGGGATGCTCGGCGGCCTCGGCGTAGGTCCACGGGTATTTGACGGTGGCGTCAAGCGCCGCACGTGTCAGATTCACTCCGGCGGGGCGCCCGTCGGGAAACAGTATTTTCGGTTCGAGCCGGGTGAGCAATCTCAGGGTTTGCGCATTGCCTTCGAAACCGCCGATATGTTCCGCGATTTCAGCAAGCACACGCTCTCCGTTGTGTCCGAACGGCGGGTGGCCGAGATCGTGCGCGAGACAGGCACAGTCGACCACATCCGGATCACAGCCAAGGGAGGCGCCAATCTGACGGCCGATCTGCGCAACCTCCAACGTGTGCGTGAGTCGGGTTCGTACGAAATCGTCGGTACCGGCCACCAACACCTGACTTTTCGCGCCGAGCCTACGGAGCGCCGACGAGTGAATCAGCCGGGCCCGATCGCGCTGGAAGGCAGTGCGCGTACTGGATTTCGGCGGTTCCGGGGCCCACCGTTCTTCATCGAAAGACGTGTAACCAACCGTCATGGGCACCTCCGCTCAGCACACCCCGGTCGGCCTGAAGGCCAACCGCTCCCGCCGGCAGGCGCTCGACTGGCACCCATCGTTCCGACGAATCAGGTACTTTACAGAATACTGTTCGAATCGAGTTTGGCGAGATCTTCGGCGGACAGCACCTCCGTGGCATGCTCGTACAGGCGCGGGATGCGATTGCGCAGGCAGGTGAAGATCTCATAGCTGATGGTGTCGGCGGCACGGCCCCAATCGTCGGCGGTGGGCTCGGCGTAATCCTCGCCGCGACCCGGACCGAACAGTTCCACCGTATCTCCCTCGTGGATGCCGAGCGCATCCGCGGAGCCATGCAGGTCGAGAATGAACTGGTCCATGCATACCCGGCCGGACACACGGTACAGACGCGGGCCTTCAGCGGTCATCACACGCACCGGGCCGCCAGCCTTGACCACATGCTTGGCACCTTCCATATCGAAGCCGGAAGCGGAACGGTAAATGCCGTCCGCATACCCGATTGGTACGATCGCCGTGGAAGTGTCGGTCGGGGTCAGATAGGTGCGGCCATAGGAGATGCCATGTCCCGCCTCGACATCCTTGACGGTGCCGAGCTGCGCCTGCAAGGTCATGGCCGGCTTCAGACCATACGTACCGGGCGTGCCCATGGCCGGATCCGCCTCGTAACCGTACAGGCCGATGCCCGGACGGGTCAGCTCGAAATGGATTTCCGGACGGCTCAACGTGGCGGCGGTATTGGCAAGATGACGAATCTCCGGGGCGATGCCGGCCGCTTCCATACGGCGGGTGAAATCCTTGAAATTCTCAATCTGACGGTCGGTGGAGGCTACGAATTCCGGCACGTCCGGCGCATCCGCGACAGCCAGATGGCTCCACTGGCCGACGACATGCAACACGCCCTCCTTGACGAGCGGCACCAACTTGGCGAGTGCCGCGTCGAAACCGGCCGGAGTGAAGCCGTTACGTCCGAAACCGGAATCGACCTTCACATGCACACGGGCGGTTTTGCCGAGACGACGCGCGGCCTCGGCCACGCCGTCGATACCACCAAGCGAACCGACGGAAACGTCGATATCGTTGGCAACCAGCTCATCGAACGGCACCGCGGTGCCGTTGTAGACCCACGTCAGAATATGGCAGCGGTCCAAGCCGATACCGGCCTTGCGCAGCAAGAGCGCCTCATGCGATTGTGCGGTGCCGAGCCAAGTCGCGCCGCCCGCCAAGGCAGCCAAGGCTGCAGGAATCAGGCCATGGCCATAGGCGTCGGCTTTGACCACGCCCATCACGGCCGTACCCGAATTCGGTCCGCCGACCACGCTCACCAAGTGGCGCATGTTGTCACGCAACGCGGCCAGATCGACGATCGCCTGCGCCGGATACCGCCGACGGGCCGCCTCATAATTCGCCTTGCCCTGGTCGGATGAGAATTGCCATTCACGTGTAGCGCTCAAAGTCATGGCTCCTATTGTTACGCCGTTGTGTGACGTGCCATGTTGCGCACACGCGGATTATGAGACATTTCACGCGGTTTCCACGATTTTGTCCGCGGCCGGTCTTTACACTCTCCATACACGAGGTCTTTCGATGCTGTTAGGAAGACCCATTTGATTTCTGGCGTTGAGGCGTGCCAGAGTCCCGGAAATCCGTCCGGTTCAGCCCATAAGGAATCCATTTAAAGGGAAAAGAAGACCATGGATCTATTTCGCAAGAAATCTGTGGATCAACTCGTCTCCGAGTCGACCCCGCTCAAGCGAACAATGAAAACTTTTGACCTTACCATGTTGGGCATCGGCGCCATCATCGGCACCGGCATCTTCGTGCTCACCGGTAAGGGCGCTCTCACCGCAGGCCCGGCACTGTGCATCTCCTTTCTGTTGGCGGCCATCTGCTGTGGTTTTGCCGGCCTGTGCTATGCGGAATTCGCCGCGATGGCACCGGTCTCCGGTTCCGCCTACTCGTATGCGTATCTCGCGTTCGGCGAACTGATCGCCTTCGTGATCGGCTGGGATCTGATTCTGGAATATGCGTTGCAGGCAGCCACCGTCTCCGCCGGCTGGTCCGGTTATTTCAACAAGTTGCTGGAAGGCTTCGGACTGCATCTACCGGTCGAGCTGACCGCCGCCTACGGTACCACGCCGGGAGTCACCACCTACTTCAATCTGCCGGGCTTCGTGATCGTGCTCGTCATCACATGGCTGCTGTCGATCGGCATCAACCAGACGAAAAAGGCCAATGACATCATGGTGCTGATCAAACTGGCCATCATCGTACTGTTCATCGTGTGCACCGTCTGGTATGTGAACCCCGCCAACTGGAAGCCGTTCTCCCCCTACGGCATCTACACGTTCCAGCCGGGTTCGACGCAGCCATACGGCATCGTGCCGGCCGCATCGATTGTGTTCTTCAGCTTCATCGGCTTCGACGCGGTGTCATCCTCCGCCGAGGAGACCATCAATCCGAACAAGACGCTGCCGCGCGGCATTCTCATCTCGTTGGCGCTGTCGACCGTGCTGTACATCATCATGACGCTCATCATGACCGGCGTGGTACCGTACAAGGAATTCGCGAAGTTCATCGACGCACCGGTCGCAGGCGTGATTCTCGAAACGGGTCTCAACTGGCTGGCATTCATCGTGAACCTGGGCGCGTTGCTCGGCATGACCACCGTGATGCTGGTCCAGTTGTACGGCCAGTCCCGTATCTGCTACGCCATGAGCCGTGACGGCCTGTTCCCGAAGTTCTTCGGCGAAGTGCACCCAAAGTATCGCACCCCGTTCAAGGGTACTTGGTTCTTCGGCATTCTGACGGCCGTCGCCGGCGGCTTCATCAACATCAACGTACTGTTCGAACTGGTGAACATCGGCACGCTGTCCGCGTTCATCATCGTATCGGCGGGCATTCTGTGGATGCGCAAGACCCAGCCGGATGCGCACCGTGGATTCAGGGCTCCCGGCGTACCGTTCACACCGATTCTGGCCATCGTGTTCTGCTTCGTGCTGATTCTCGGCCTCAACTGGGAAACCTGGGTGCGTTTCGCCGTGTGGTTCGGACTCGGTCTGATTGTGTACTTCGCGTATAGCCGCAAGCGTTCCAAGCTGAACGAACCGGGCCTGTTCTAAATAAAAAAAATGCTCCCCGATGGGGAGCATTTTTTATCACCACTCGTGACGCTGATAAGCGATACGTGTGGTATCGGTGGATCGATCCAGCAGCTGAATCAGCCCACAGCGCGCGAATCCATTGGATTCGAAGATGTGCTGCATGGCCTTGTTATTCGGGTGCGTATCCGCACGCACGTTGCCGTAATGTTCAAGAGCCCAATTGATGCAGTCCTTGGCGGCACCTTTACCGAGCCCGGACGAGGCGATGCGATGGATGGTCACATATGGATCGTCATCCAACCAGGCACCGTCAATGTTCACATAGGTCGGATCAATGCCTAGGCACAGGGCGAATTGGGCGAGCACACGCTCCTTGCCGTCAACGGTGTCGACCAGCAGTATGGTACGTTGCATCTCGATATCCTCACGAACCACTTCCTCGCGCGGGAATGTGCTGCCCCATTGCGTGGGATTACCGTTGGCGGCCATGAGTTCACGCGCATGCCGGTAAATCTCCAACATGATCGGAAGATCAGCCATCGTGGCGCGGCGGAAGCGCCGTTCAGGAATGGTCTCGCTCACCTGTTCACCTCTGATTCGTTCTCTCGTATTCCGAGCGTCAAAAATACCATGCTCACTGCACAGGCCGCACACATCCAGCTATCTGCCTTATAGATGGCAGATACCTAGGGCAAATTGCCACTTAGGGGGTATCTTTCCCGGGCTTTTCGCCTGATATACGACGAATACGTGCCATCTATAAGGCAGATAGCCTTCTCATACCAGCTTGCGCTCAAACGGATCAGAGCTGATGCCCTTGGAGAGAATGTCTCTGCACCATTCCTTCGCCGTGAACAGGCTGTGATCGCGATAGTTGCCACAACTTTCGATGGTGGTGGCCGGTACATCATCCCAAGTGGCTTCGAAAGCGATGAATTCCAGCGCCTCCTTCAGAGCCTTGGCCACATCCTCGGTGGAGTGTTCGCCCCAGGTCAGCAGATGGAAGCCAGTACGGCATCCGAAGGGCGAGCAGTCGATGTAGCCCGGAATGCGTTCGCGCAGCAGTACCGCGATGGTGTGTTCGATGGTGTGCAATCCGCCGGTGGGGATGGCGTTCTCGTTCGGCTGCACCAAACGCAGGTCATAGTTGGACACCACGTCGCCGTTCGGTCCTTTTTCGGTATCGATGTAACGCACATACGGCGCCTTCACCTTGGTGTGGTCCAATTGGAAGCTTTCCACGACCGGCTTGTCGTCTGCCATTGCTGTTGTCCTTTCCTGCAAACTGTCCCGCATAAGCGATGTTCGTTCCTACTGTTGTCGTTTCATGGGGCGCAGTCAACCGAAGCGTCATGCGTTTTGCCGATAACGCGCTGCAATCCGGCGGAAAGGCCACGCTCAGCCGGCATTGATCGAACGGATCAGATTCATGAACCGCTCGCCATACAGTCTGAGCTTGTTGTCGCCCACGCCATTGACGGCCAGGAATTGCGCATTGGTGACCGGGCGTATCCGTGCCATGTCGCGCAACGTCCTATCGGAAAACACGATGTATGGAGGTTTGCCGATTTCGCGTGCGATGTCGAGGCGCAGTTCGCGTAGCCTCTGGAACAACGCCTCGGCATCATCATCGGGAATATAGGAGCCAACCGCCGTGGAGCTTATCTCATCGCCTGCCTCATAAGACGTTCCATGTGCCGCTCCTCCACGTTTCGTGGGGCTTGTGCGCTCGATTTTCTTGATTTCGTAATGGAATCCCGGTGCGACCGTCTCCGCCGCGCGCGTTCCGAATTTCACGATCGGCAGACGTCCTTCTGAGATGAACAGAAATCCGTCAGTTGCCATCTGACTGAGCACATCACGTATGCGTGCCTCCGAAACACCTTCGAGCATACCGAACGTAGGCATGCTCTCCGGATTGAGATAGCTCAGATCCTGCGCTTTCGAACCACGCAGAATCTTGACGATCTTGCCCATACCGACGTTCTGATTCACATCGTGCACGCATCGGCTGATGGCTCGTGCCGTTTCGGTGACGTCCACGGTTTCGAAGGTGTGCTCGCAGTTGGTGCAACCACCTGCGCACTTGCCGTCAGACGTGCCGCCGACCGTATCGTTCTCGCCGAAATAACGGGTCATATAGATATGCAGGCAGTCGGTGGTACGGCAGTATCCGACCATGGCGTCGAGCAGACGGCGCTTTGCCCTACGTACGACTTCTTGCTCGTCGGGCGTCAGTCGTTCGTTCTCATAGTCAGAGTCAAGCAGTCGACGACGCGTAACGATGTCGGATTCGTTCCACAGCAGCGTGCAGCGGCTGGGTTCGCCGTCACGGCCGGCACGGCCTGCCTCCTGATAGTAGGCTTCAATGGATTCAGGCATGTTGTGGTGGATCACGTAGCGCACATTCGATTTGTCGATGCCCATGCCGAATGCGTTGGTGGCCACGACCACAGGCACACGGTCGGTCACGAAGTCGCGTTGCGCCCGCTCACGCACGTCCGGGGACATGCCGCCATGATAGGCGACCGCGATGGGACCCGCCTGCCCCGGATCGGCACCGTCCGCCGCGCGCAATTCCGCCACGGCATGGTTGAGCGAGGCCGCGAGCGCCTCCGTTTCCTTGCGTGTCGCGCAGTAGACGATGCCGGATTCGTCGGCATGTTCGGCAACGTATTTTGCCACCCAGAAGGCTTTATGCCTGGTTTCCAGCTTGATGACGTCGAAATACAGGTTTGGTCGGTCGAAGCCGGTGACGGTCACATCCGGGTCGCGCAATCCCAGCATGGAGACGATGTCGTGACGTACACGTTCCGTTGCGGTCGCGGTGAATGCGGCTACGGTCGGACGTGCCGGCAGGTTTGCGATGAATTCGCCGATGCCGAGGTAGGACGAGCGGAAATCCTGTCCCCACTGGGATACACAGTGTGCCTCATCGACGGCGACCAATGAGATTGGCGTACGGCTTGCGAAGTTGCGGAAACGTTCGGTTTCCAAACGTTCCGGAGCGACGTACAGCAGTTTGATGAGGCCTGCCGAGGCCTGCGCGAATACGGACGACTGTTCGTCCGGCGTTTGCGTGGTGTTGATGAACGCGGCCGGAATGCCGGCGTCGTTCAAGGCATCGACCTGATCGCGCATCAGCGAGATCAGCGGTGAGATGACGATGGTGACACCCGGCAGGATTGTGGCTGGAATCTGGTAGCAGACGGACTTGCCCGCACCGGTCGGCATGACGCCGAGCACGTCGCGTCCGGCGATGATGGAGCCGACGATGCCGGATTGCCCGGGACGGAACGCTTCATAGCCGAAATATTGTTTCAGTGCGTCCAGTGCCCGGGAATCCGTTATTGCTGCCATGCCCCTCAGTGTAGCAATCAGATCTGGCGGAACGCCTGCTCGAGGTCGGCGATCAGGTCGTCGGCGTCTTCGAGCCCGACGGACAGGCGAACCAGATTGGCAGGCACTTCAAGGGTGGTACCGGCCACGGAGGCGTGGGTCATGGCACCCGGATGTTCGATCAGCGATTCCACACCGCCCAGGGATTCGGCCAACGTGAACACTTCGGTGGCGCCAGCGAACTTCTTGGCCGCTTCGAAACCGGCCGCGATCTGCACGGAGATCATGCCGCCGAAGCCGCCGTGCATCTGACGTGCGGCGATCTTGTGTCCCGGATGGGATTCAAGACCCGGATACCATACACGTTCCACTTCCGGACGGGTTTCGAGCCACTGCGCCACCTTGAGCGCATTGCGGCTGTGCTGTTTGACACGCAAGTCAAGGGTCTTCAGGCCTCGAATGTCGAGCCAGGAGTCGAACGGGGACGGCACGGCACCGGCTGCGTTCTGCAGGAAGGCCACCTCGTCTCGGGTCTCCTTGTCGTTGAGGACCACGGCGCCGCCGACCACGTCGGAGTGGCCGCCGATGTACTTGGTGGTGGAGTAGACGACCACGTCGGCACCGTCGGCCAACGGATGCTGCAATACCGGCGAAGCGAACGTGTTGTCCACGACCACCTTGGTGCCGTGCGCATGCGCCACTGCGGAGGTGGCGGCGATGTCAGTGATGTTCAGCAACGGGTTGGAGGGGGTTTCGATCCAGATGTACTTGTACTGCTTCTTGCCCAGCGCGGCGGAGACGGCCGCAGTGTCGGTGATGTCGACCACATCGAGGCCGATGCCCCACGGCACGAACACCTTGGACAGCAATCGATAGGTGCCGCCGTACACGTCGTTGCCGAGCAGAATGTTGTCGCCCGGCCTGATGGTGGAACGCAGCAGTACATCGATGGCGGCCAGGCCCGAGGAGAAGCTCAGCGCATACCTGGCACCTTCCACTGCGGCGAGCTGCTCGTCGAAGGAGTTGCGGGTCGGGTTGATGGAACGGCTGTAATCGTAGCCTCCACGTAGTCCGCCGACGCCGTCCTGCTTGAACGTGGAGGTCATGTAGATCGGCGTGACCACGGCTCCGGTGGTCGGGTCGGGTTCCTGTCCAGCGTGGATGGCACGGGTGGCGAGTGCGGTGGCGTTCAGGGCTGCGGTGTTGGTCGAGATGGTCATGATGGGAACTCCTTGGAAGTAGCGGATGGTCTGGGTTGAACGGATGATTGACATGATGATGGATGACCGGTATTACAGATACTGCTCGGCCAAGCTTGGTTTGGTGGTGCGTGCCACGATGTCGGCGAAGCCGTTGGCGCGCATCCAGTCGTCGTCGAAGATCTTCTCCATGTATCCACGACCGGAATCCGGCAATAGCACTACGACGGTCTGGCGCTCATCCAAATCGTGCTCGCGGGCGTACTTGATGGCTGCCACGACGGCCATGCCGGATGAGCCGCCGACCAGCAGGCCTTCCTCGCCTGCGAGTCGACGGGTCATTTCGAAGGCTTCGGCATCGTTCACCTGCACAATCTCGTCAGGCAACCCACGGTCGAAGGCCTTGGGATAGAAGTCCTCGCCGACGCCTTCGATCTTGTACTGGTGCACGTCGTCGGGATTGGAATAGATGGAGCCTTCCGGATCGGCTCCGATGACCTGCACGGCTCCGTCGGAAACGTCCTTCAGGTATCGGCCGGTGCCGGAGATGGTGCCGCCGGTGCCGATGCCGGCCACGAAATGCGTGATCTTATGGTCGGTGGCCTGCCAGATTTCCGGGCCGGTGGTGTGGTAGTGGCTTTCCGGGCCGTTCGGATTGTCATACTGGTTCGGGCGATAGCCGCCGGGAATCGCCTTGGCGAGGCGTTCGGCCACCTGATAATAGGAACGCGGGTCGTCCGGACCGGCGTCGGTGGGGGTCACGACCACTTCGGCCCCATAGGCGCGCAGTACGGCACGCTTGGCTTCGGAGACCTTGTCGGGCAGGGTGAAGATGGTACGGTAACCGCGCTGCTGCGCCACCAGAGCCAGACCTACGCCGGTGTTGCCGGAGGTCGGCTCCACGATCACCCCGCCGGGCTTCAGTTCGCCGCTTCGCTCGGCCGCATCGATGATGCGTTCGGCGATGCGGTCCTTGGACGAACCGCCCGGATTGAAGTATTCGACCTTGACTGCGATGGTGGCCTTGATGCCGTCGGTCACATAGTTGAGTTTGACGAGCGGGGTGTTGCCGATGAGTTCGGCCAGGGAATCGTGGATGGTCATGGCGTTTCCTTTGTGCAGTGTGGTTTCGGGGGCTTTCGATATTCAAGCGTCGTGTTCGTTGTGTTCGAGAAGCTCGCGATGTCACGTGCAGTGTTGAAACGGGACCCGTTGTGATGTCGTATGTTCTTCGCTCGTCCGCACCGCACATGGTTATGGGATTCGTTGCGTTGCGCATGTTTTCCAACCGCGGCACTCATGCCGGTGGAAGAACGAAAGGCTGACGATTCACAACCGTCTGCAGCATGCAGACGCTGAAGAATGTCCTATCTCAAGTTATGCGTCGATAAACCGCGCGCCCCTCGGGCGGTTGGTCAGCGACAGCAACAACATGAGAAATTGAACATGGCTCAAACAATACCACACCCTCGGACATCGGCGTGTCACCCACTGCGCAACACGGTCACCACCACACCGGCAACAGCTGCGACACGCGAACGCTCGACGCTTAACCGATTTCGCAAAGACCGGCATGAATGACCTTACCGATAAGCCCGCCAACCCCTCCCCATTGTTTCCACACAAACGGCATCTTGGATTTGACGCCGCCTTGCAGGGTCGTCAGATACGCTTCTGATACGGTTCATCCGCTATGGTGCACGAGAGAAGGAACCCGCGTACTCGGGCATCAGGGGGGAACATGAATCCGACACACGTACGAAACCCATTCGCATGGGCATTCGCGTCCGCGGATTCAACGTACGTCATCGAATTGCGGCATCTGGCCGTCATCACCCTCATCATCGGGACATTGATGGCGCTGGTACTCCTGTACGTGCTGCACGAACGTCACAACGCGCAACGCGCACTGCAGCACGAAATCGATCTGGCCATCAGCAAAACCATCACACTCGCCGGGCAGCCGCATGTCATCTTCAACTCGCTGACCGCCATTGAGGAGCTATGCGATGAGGATCCTTCCAAGGCCCGCCGCATCATCGCCGACTTCTCCGCATATCTGCGTGGCAATCTGTCGGTATTCGGCAACGACCAGACCGTACCGCTCATCGACGAGATTGCTTTCTGCAAGTCATACATCAAGTTGGAGCAACTCGATCCGACGGAAACCATCCACGTCGATTGGCGACTTGAGGAGAAGGCGTTCCGGATTCCTCCCATGTCCTTGCAGACGGTCATCGAATACATGCTGCTCTATGGCAGAACTTCCAAAAGCGGCCTTCATCTGACGGTCAGCTCATGGAAGGAACGGCAATACTGGTACGTACAGGTCATGTCCGACGCGCCATGCGCCCGTATGAAGGACGACCGGCAGGCGATCATCGATCTCAGCAACGTCCGCGAACGGATGCGGATGCTATGCGGCGGCGATCTGGTCGTACAACGGGATGCCAATCACGCAATGCTCATGTTGACCATCGCGCAACGGACGGGCCAGCCAAATCGCACCGGTTACAGCGAGGCCGCCCGAATCAGCTCACGGGTGTAGTCGCGCCGCGGAGCGTCCAGCACCTCACCGGTCAGGCCGCTCTCCTCCACCCGTCCGTCATGCAGTACCATGATGCGGTCAGCGATATGCCGTACCACGCCAAGATCATGCGAGACCATAATCAACGCCATGTCCGGCTCCGCCTGTCGAATTCGCCGGAAGGAATCAAGAATTCGGATTCTTGCGGCCACGTCAATGGCGCTCATCGGTTCGTCGGCCAGCAGAATCCGCGGATGATCCACGATGGCGCGCGCTATCGCCGCACGTTGCGCCTGCCCGCCGGAAAGATTCACGGGAAAACGGTTGAGGAAATCCTTCGGATCCAAATCGACCATACGCAACGACTCGGCCACGCGGGCGCCCACGCGCTCGTCCGACCAGTCGGGATGATGCAGACGCAACGGCTCGGCGACGGAACGTTCAATACGCCAACGTGGGTCAAGGGAGCCGAACGGGTCCTGGAACACCAGACCAGACTGCCGGCGCAATCGTTCCGCGCCACCGGCGATGCCAACTCCCTGATAGGCGATGTCGCCGCCATCCGAGGATTCCAGTCCGAGCAGCACCCGCGTAAGCGTGGTTTTACCGGAACCGGAACCGCCGATCACTGCCAGGCACTCACCCGCATAGACATCGATATCGACACCGAACAACACCTGCCTGCGGTGCTTTCCCGAACCGAAATACTTGTCGATGTCACGCCCCTGCAACACGATGTCAGACACGATCGGACTCCTTCGTCGTAAGCGACAGTTCCCGAGCCGCCTCAACCAGCCGTATGGCCTGCCCGGTATGCGGCGAAGCCAGTAGATCCGCCGTTGCCCCCGATTCGACGATGCCGCCGCGCTCAAGCACATAGCATCGTGTGGTCGCATGATGCAATACCGCAAAATCATGCGTGATGAACAGCATGGAGGCTCCGGCATCGTCCACCAGCGAAGTCAACAGGCCGACGATCTGCCGCTGGGTGATGGAATCCAGCGCCGTGGTCGGCTCGTCCGCAATGATCAGATGAGGGGAGGTGACCAGCGCGGTCGCGATGCCGACGCGTTGCTGCTGGCCGCCGGACAGTTCATGCGGATACTTGCGCAACACATCCTCGTCAAGCCCCACCTTGGCAAGCATGACCCTGATGCGCTCCGCACGTTCCGCCGCCGTCAGATCGTAATGCAGACACAGGGGAAGGCCGATCTGCTGTGCCACGGTCATCACCGGATTCAGCGCCGCAGCCGGATTCTGGAACACCATGCCCACATAACGGCCACGCAAATCGGCGATATCGGCGTCGGTGGCGCCGACGATCCGCCTGCCACCCATTTCGATGGAGCCACTCACCTGCGCAGTGGCTGGCAGCAGCCCCATCATGGCCTTGGCAATCATGGATTTGCCGGAACCCGACGAGCCGATCAGTCCGACGCGCTCGCCGTCGGCGATATCCAGATCGACATGGCTGACGATCGCTTTGCCGCCGATGGCGATGGTGAGATTGCGGATGGTTACGCTCATGCGACCTCCCTCAATGCCGGATTGACCAGCGGATCGATGGCGTCACGCAGGGCATCGCCGAACAGATTCAACGCTATGACCACAAGCGTCACGACCAGGCCCGGCCATACCACGGCCAACGGGTGGATGCTGATGAACCGCACGGATGTGGCAAGGGAATGTCCCCAGCTGGGGACGCCCGCGCCGACGCCGACGCCGAGATAGGTCAGGCCGGCCTCCGCAAGCAGCGAGGTTCCGGCGCTCATCGACAGCTGCACCGACAGTACCGGCAACGTGTTCGGCACAATATGCGTGAAGAACACGCGAATCGGGCCGGCTCCCGACCATATGGCCGATTCCACGTATGCCGAACGTGCGGCCAGCAGAGCGGAAGGTCTTAGGATTCGCGCCAGATTCAGCCCGTACGCGAATCCGCAGGCGGCGACGATCACCACCGCGGACGCGCCGAACGGTACGGACAGAATCAGTGCGACGAGTACCGTCGGAATCGAAATCAACGCATCCACGACGACCACGGAAACCGATGAGAACGCGCCATGACGCGACACCATGGCGGCGACGAGCAGCAGGCCGAACGCGGCCGAGACCGCCACCGTAAGCACGGCGATCATGAGATTCGTACGAGAACCGGCCATCAGCCAGCTCAGTACGTCCGCACCCACACCATCGGTACCCAACAGGTGCGCAGAAGACGGCGAGCCCCATGTGTTGAAACCGTCGGTGGCCAACAGCGAATACGGCGTCCATGCCAATGAAATCGCCGACACCAGCAGCCACAGACCCATCACGATAAGCGCATAGCGGCCGCCCGCACGGTTCCACATGGATTGCAGCACGACTCGCAGGGCATGCATACGATCGTTCATGAAAGCACCTCACCCGAACCAATGGTCGCATTCTTCAGTCGCGGATCGAGCATGCGATGCAGCAGGTCGACCAGCAGTCCCAGAAACAGGAAAAACGCCGCCAGCAGGAACAGTTCGCTCTGCACCGCGGTCAGATCCCGATTGCCGACGTCGGTGACCAGCATCGAGCCGAGGCCAGGAAGCGCGAACAGGTTCTCCACCACCATCACCCCGGTGACCATCTGCGCGAAGGTCAGGCCAATCACCGACACCAGCTGCGGAATCGCCAGACGCAAAGCCACACGCAACACGGCCTGCCTGCGTGTCATGCCGCACGCCATGGCCATGGCGACCGCCTGGGAGGAAGCCATGTCCCCCACCGCGGCACGCGTGTAACGCATAATCGAAGCACCGGCGGTAATGCCTGTGGCCAAAGCCGGCAAAACCAACGCGGCCATCGCGCTCAGCGGAGCGGCCCATCCCGCGTCCGGGAATCCCTGCGAAGGCAGCAATCCCATCAGTCCAATGCCCTTCGAGAACAGCAGAATCAACAGCAAGCCGCCCCACAGCGCCGGAATCGCACCGGCTACAATCGCAGCCGCATGGAACACCCCGCGCAGCCGCACATTGCGGGTCAACACCGCCGCGCATCCGAGTGGCAGTCCGATCGCCAGCGCAATCAGCAGGCTCAGCACGGTCAGCGGGAAGGTGACGGAAGCGCGCGAGGACACCTGTGCGGACACCGCCTTGCCGCTGACCACGGAAGTGCCGAGATCACCGTGCAGCAAGCCGAGCACCCAATCGCCATACTGCGCCGCATACGACTTATCCAGCCCCATCTGCGCGCGCAGCGACGTCAACCGTTCCGCCGTCGCATTGGTGCCGGCCACCACGGCCGCCACATCGCCCGGCAGGATTCGCAGCAGCGCAAACACCAGCAGCGATAATCCCACCAACGCCCCCACAAACAGCAGAAGCCGCTTACCGAGGAATCTCATGATATGTCTCTTTCACCATTTCAAATCGCAACGTGTCAGCGTCACGAACGGAAGGCCAGCATGCGCCACTCGTGGCCGAGAGGCTATTGCGCCTTGGATATCTGCCACAGCGGCAGTACCGTCTGGCTGAGTTTCTCCGGGAATCCGGAGACGTTCCTGCTATAGGCCACGCTCACGCGGTATCCGAACAGCCAGTCCGCCGGCGCATCCTCGCTGACGATCTTCGCCGCCTGTCTGAGGTAGTCGTCGCGGGAGGCATCGTCGGTCGCGGCCAACGCCTTGGCATACAGCGATTGCACTTCCTTGTTGTCGTAATGGTAGTAGTAGTCCGGCGTGGTCCACTTGTAGAAATCATGGCTTTCGGCATGGTCCACCAGCGACAGTTCGTAGTCGCCGTTGGCGTGCACATCCTGCAGCCATGTGGAGAATTCCACATAGTTGATGTTCAGTTCGATGCCGATGTCGGCAAGTTGGCTACGTAGCTGGTCGCCGAGTTCGGTGCCGTACGTATTGGCGTAGGTAAGGGTGAGCGTAAGCGGCTTGTCGGTGGAGTAGCCGGCTTCGGCCATAAGGGACTTGGCCTTGTCGAGGTCGTACGGGTACAGGTCGGTCAGGTCCTCATAGCCGGGGTCGACGGATGGGATCGGACCGCCGAGCGCATAGTCGACGTCTCCTCTGGAGGCGATGATTTCCTTATGGTTGATGGCGTAGCGGATGGCCTGCCGTACGCGCTTGTCGGAAAGCTTGGCGTTGGTGCAATTGAAGGCGAGCACGTATTTGTCGCTGCCGTCGGCCGCGGAAACCTTGTAGGTTTTGGCGTCCAGCGATTTCGCAAGCGTGGCGTTGACCGGGGAGAGCACGTCCACGTCACCGCTTTTCAGGGCGTTGACCGCCGCATTGTCATCGGTCAGGAATCGCAGGATCACGTTCTGCGTGACGGCCTTGTGTGCGGTGCCCCAATACTTCGGATTGGCCTTGAGCACCATCTTGCTGCTGGAGTCGAAGGATTCGACCGTATACGGCCCGGAGCCGATGGCCTCGGTTTTCGCGTCATACTTGGCCTGCTTGTCGAATACGAGACCCGGACGGCCGGTCAGGTACCATAGCAGGTTGGAGTCGGGACTCGACAGCGTGAGTTGCACGGTGTCGGCGTCGACGGCTATGGCTTTTTCGAGGCTCGCCACCTGATTGGCGTTGTAGTACTGCTGCTCCTTGAGCTGATTGATGGACCATGCCACGTCTTCGGCGTCGAGCTTGTCGCCGTTGGAGAAGCTCATGTTCTTGTTGAGATGGAAGGTATAGGTCTTGCCGTCTTCGGAAATGTCCCAGCTTTTGGCGAGCCCCGGCTGCACCTGATTGTCGGAATCGCGCGACAGCAGCGCCTCGTAGACGTTGCCGATGAGCACCTGCTCGATGGCGGAACCGGATTGGTGGCGGATGTCGAGGCTGACGGGCGCGAGTTTGAGCCCGATGGTCACGGTATCGGCGGTATTCGCAGTATTGGCGGATCCGTCGGTTTTGCCGCCGTTGCGCACCACCGCGATGCCGATGATGACGGCGAGTGTGACGACGGCTGCGATGATGATGGGGATCCACTTGTTGAATCCGCTGGGTTTCGGCGATTTGACGCGCGCGTTGAGCGTCGCGTCGGTGCTCGCCGCATTGGTCTTCGTTTCGGTTGCGCCGGTTTCGCCGTGCGCACCTGAAGGTTGCGACATGTCTGCTCCTATGTGATTGCGATGCATGGTTGACCGCCCATACCGGGTCGATCACCACTGTCTGATTCTACCGCTCGGCGTACCCGCGGCCGCATCCGCTTCGATATATACTTGACCTCGTCGTCGGCTCGCTCTATGGAAGGACCTGTGAAGCCATGACCACTGCGCATATTCTTCTTGGGGTCACCGGTAGCATCGCCGCCTTCAAGGCCTGCCATCTCGCCTCCGACTGGAGCAAGCAGGGCCATGAGGTGCGTGTGGTGATGACCGCGGCCGCGCAGGAGTTCGTCACTCCATTGACGTTCACGTCACTGACGCATACGCCGACACGCACGGCGATGTTCGCCGCCCAGCGTACTGACGGCGATGTTTCCGCAACGGCTACGCACTCCACGCAGATCAATCATGTGGATGACGCGAAGTGGGCCGACATTTTGGTGGTGGCGCCGGCGAGCGCCGATTCGATTGCGAAAATCGCATGCGGCATCGCCGACGATCAGCTGACGAGCACGATTCTCGCCTATGACGAGGGCCCGAAGGTGCTATGTCCTGCCATGAACGTGCACATGTATGCCAATGCCGTGACGCAACGCAATCTGCAAACGTGCCGGGAACTTGGCTGGACGATCGTGGAGCCGGAATCCGGCATGCTTGCCTGTCGCGACATCGGCAAGGGACGCATGGAGGAGCCGGCTGGCATCGAAGCGGCCGTGGCGGATCTGTTGCACGGCGATCTTCCGGACAATTCGCTGCCGTTGAAGGGACGCAACGTACTGGTCACCGCCGGTCCTACGCAGGAACCGCTCGATCCGGTACGCTATCTGACGAATCATTCGACGGGCAAGATGGGCTATGCCATCGCCGAACAGGCGCGGGACATGGGCGCGAAGGTGACGCTGGTGTCCGGACCGGTTTCGCTTCAGGCGCCGCATGGCGTCGATGTCGTCAACGTGCGGAGCGCCCAGGAGATGTTCCGGGCCGTGCAGGATGCGTTTGCGAATGCCGACATCACCATCATGGCCGCGGCCGTCGGCGACTTCCGTCCGGCCGAGCGGTCCGCCGAGAAAATCAAGAAAAACGGACGCGAGCGCATTACGCTTGAACTGGTGTCGAATCCCGACATTCTCGCTTGGGCGGGCGCCAACAAACGCGACGGGCAGACGTTGTGCGGCTTCGCCATGGAAACGCAGGATCTTGAAGGCAACGCGGCGAAAAAGCTCGCTTCCAAGCATTGCGACATGCTGGTCGCGAACGATCTGCGCACGCCGGGCGCCGGCTTTGCCGCCGACACGAATGTGGTGACCGTACTTCGGCCGGGATCGATCCCGGAGCGGCCTCATATCGAACATTGGCAGAAGATGAGCAAACGGAACCTGGCCGAACGTATGCTCACGGAACTTGCCGGACTGCATGTCGACGTGGCCGGCGAACAGGGTTCCCAGGAATCGTAAAGGAGTTTGGCATGCTTTTGATCGCAGTGGACATCGGCAACACCAATGTCGTGCTCGGATTCATCCACGATGGCAGGATCGCAGGCACGTACCGCATCACCACGAAGGCGAACCATACCTCCGACGAGTATGGTCTGATGATCACGCAATTCCTTAAACTGAGCGGTTTCGCGCCGGGGGATGTAGATGACGTGATCATCTCCTCCGTGGTGCCGAAGGTCATGCATTCGTTCCGCGCGAGCATCGTGAAGTTCCTTGACATCGATCCGATGATCGTGGGTCCGGGCGTCAAAACCGGCATCAATATCCGCATAGACAATCCGAAAAGCATGGGTGCCGACTGCATCGCCGACTGCGCGGGAGCATATTACGAGTATGGCGGACCGATTCTGGTGGCGGATTTCGGCACGGCCACCACGTTCAACTATGTGACGGCCGACGCGTCGGTGATCTGCGGGCTCATCACCACGGGCATCCGAACCGGCGCGGCGGCGCTATGGGATGCGACCGCACAGCTGCCCGAGGTGGAGATCACGCGCCCGAAGTCGATTCTCGCCACAAGCACGAAACCTGCCATGCAGGCGGGCCTGTACTATAACTTCCTGGGCGGTATCGAACGCACCATCATGCAGTTCCATCGTGAGATCGACGAGGACTTCCGCGTGGTGGCGACCGGCGGATTAAGCCGCGTGTTCGCCGATGACACCGATATGATCGACATCTACGATCCGGAACTCATCTTCAAAGGCATGCTGCACATCTACGAACGCAACGTACGATAAGCACGGATCGGCCCTGACCGGAGCGACCGATCCGCCGCCTCCCCTACATGCGGCCGCATGCTCGGCCTACCGAGCCTACTGAATGGTAAAGCCCTGATTGTTGCCGTACTCCTTCAGATCCTTCTGCCACAGCGCAATGCCGCTTTTCAACTTAAGCCGATCGGAGGAATCGGTATTCTTCAAGGCGTCGCCGATGCCGGACGCATCGGTTTCACCACCGGCGGCAATGATGTTCAGCCTATCCTGTTCGCGACGCAGCAACGTGGCCCACTTGTAGGCCTTGCCCACGGTGGAGCGGAAGTCGCTTCGCGCATACACTTCAAAAGGCAGATACTGGTAGCCCGTCGTCACATTCTCGGCGGCTTGGGAAAGCACCCTGTTATATTCCTGCCCGCCGAAATACGGCACTTCGATGCCCCGGTCATCGGTCACCGTGGTCTTGCTGAGGAATTCCGCATCGGACAGGGTATCGTTGTCGGCCGGAAACGCTCCACCATCCACGCGCGTCTTGATGCCATCGGCTTCATGACACGCGTATTCGATGAACCGATAGGACGCTTCGGGCTTACGAGAACGCTGCAGCACGGCGAGCGCCGATCCGCCGTTTTCCGCCGTGGCGGCCTTGCCATCCGGGGTCGGCATCTGGGATACACGCCATAGGCCCGCGGTACCGGGCAGATCCGACATCAGCAATGACGGCATCCACGCTCCAGAGAACATGGATGCAACTGTGCCGTTGCCCACGGCTTCCTTCCATCCGTCGGACCAGGTGCTCAGACTGGTGTTGACCAGCCCCTCATCGATCATTTTCTGCCAGAATTCGGTGAATCTTCTCGTGCCCGAATCATCGGTCAGGTTGATGCTCACGTTCTTGCCATCGTTGGACGCGGAAAACGGACGGCCACCAGCCAGCCAGATCATCGCATCATAGAAACTGGCGTCACCGGAATCCGCCGTGATGTATACGCCGATTTCCTTGAGCTTCTTGGCCGCCTCATAATAATCGTCCCACGTACGAATCTTGGAAGCGTCCACTCCGGCCTGCTCGAACACATCCTCATTGTAGAAGAACGCCATCGGATCGGAATCCATCGGCAGTCCGTAGATGCAGCCGTTGAGCTGCACCGATGACCAAGTGCCAGGCGTGAAGAAATCCTGATAGTTATCGGCCCGATCGGTAATGTCGACCAACTGGCTGCTCACCGCATACTGCCGTAGCGCATAGTACTCGAGCTGCACCACATCGGGAGTGCCGTAACCATCCTGAATGGCATTGTTGAGCTTGTCATACCCGCTGGTGTTCTTCCAAATCACATGGATGTCGGGGTTCTCCCTTTCAAAACCGGCGATCACCGACTTCATGCTGGGCTCCCACGACCATACGGTGATTTCGGTACGGGTATCCTGGCTGGCTCCGCAGGCCGCGGCGCTCGCCGCCATAATGCCGGCGCAGCAGACAGCGACCAGTCGTTTCACCAGCTTCAGCCTCACGCCCGCTCCCCTCATCCTGTGTTGTGATGTCCTCATTCGCAATACGTTTCGAGTGTACGTCAGGATGATGGGTACTCAATCGCGTTACGGTAGAGATTTGCCAAAGATATGACATCTTTCCATGAACGTAAGATTGTTGCAAAATGTTGCAATCTCAACATTGTTCACGATAACATGATATGATTCCGGTAAGTCGCGCCGCATCTGCGAAGTCGCATGGACGGCGCCATCTCGTCCACCTTGCCGGCAATCAGCTGTGCCGCCGTGGAATTCCACACATAGGACCGCTCCCCGTCGGCAGTTTGGATGACTGCCCAATCCACCGACGCCTAGGTGGTTCTGAACGTCGGTAGATTGGATGGTTGTCCAAACTGCCGACGCTCAGATGCACGTAGCCGTCGAAAGTTTGAGAAACCCAAACCTCCGACGGCAACATTTGTTGGCCTGTGTTACTTCCTGAGCACGATTACGCCGTTGGGCCGCACCGTCACCTTGCCATCGCCGACATCGGCAAGAGATGCGATGACCGGCCGGCCATTCTGCATGGCTTCAATCACGGCATGTGTGCGGTTGAACAGGAATACGAAGCGCGCCCCGCTCGCCTCGTCGACGCGTTCGACACGTAACAGCCCCGGCTCGATCGCTTCGGGAACCTCCACGCCCAACGAAGAGAACATCATGGGCAGGCTCCTGGCAATGCCATCACGGCCCAGACGGGCCCCGACATACACCGTACGTCCCTCGCCATATGCGTTGCCGACGATTGCGGGACGTCCGTCCATTCCCGTCCACGGATCATCCTTGAACGAGGCAAGCACGGTGGCATGCTCGCCCACGGACGTGATGACGTCGGCGAAATCATGCGCCGTCGTGCCGTTGTCAAGATCGAGGTACTCGGGAATCCCCGGCCAATCGTCCCCCAATGGAGCGAATTCCTCGACCCTCACGCCGACCACATCACGAATCGACCCCGGATAGCCGCCAAGCCAGATATGATCCTTCTCGTCGGACAGACCCGTGTAATACGTGACAATCAGCCTGCCGCCGCCCGCCACGTACTCGCGTACACGGCGCGTGGTCTCCTCCGAAAGGATGTACACGCTCGGCAGCACGGCCACCTCGTACTCGTCCCAATTCGAACGTACCGGCACGACGTCGGCGGTCACACCATTGTCCGCCAGCGCACGGAACCATGCGAGAGGCTCGTCGACATGACGGACCTTCTGGGTTGGGGTGGCGGTGTGTTCGCTTGCCCATTCGGACTCATAGTCGTACACCACGGCCACACGGGATTTCGCCAGCCTGGTGCCAAGCAGTCCGTTGTCCGCCAGCGCGTTCAGGTCGGAACCCAATTCGCACACGTCACGGAACACCTGCGAGTCCTCACCAGCGTGGGGAAGCATCGCGGAATGGAACTTCTCCGCACCCGCCTTCGACTGCCGCCACTGGAAATAGCACACCGCATCCGAACCCATCGCCACATGCGCCAGGGAGTCACGCACCAACTGCCCGGGTTCCTTGCGGTAGTTGATCGGACGCCAGTTGACCGCCGAGGTGGAATGCTCCATCAGGAACCACGGGTTCTTGCGCGAGATACCGTCCACTAGGGACGCGGAGAACGCCAGCTCGTCCAGATGTGCCTCTCCCGGAGTGAAGTAGTGGTCGTTGGATACGAAGTCGACCTCGCCGCCCCAATCGTCATAGTCCAATCCGGTGCCGCTCGCGGAGACCATGAAATTGGTGGTCAGCGGCAGATCCGGCGTGATTTCGGCCAGCGTATCGCGTTCCGCCATGTAGAACGCCTTGAGCGCGTCGGAGCTGAACCGCTTGAAGTCCAACAGCTTGCCCGGGTTCATGAAGTTGCCCTCGCCGATGAAACGCGGCGGGATGATTTCGGAGAAGTCGTTCATTCGCTGCGCCCAGAACGCGGTGCCCCACGCGTCGTTCACTTTCTCGATCGTGCCATAGCGTTCCTCGCACCACTGTCGGAACGCGCGTTCGGCGTCCTCGGAATAGTCGAACCGGTTGTGGCAGCCGTATTCGTTGCTCACATGCCAAGCCACCACATACGGGTTGTCCCTGTAATGTTCGGCCATCGCACGGCACAGTCTCAGCGCGTATTCACGGAACACGGGGCTGGTAGGCCTCCAGTGCTGGCGGGCGCCCGGCTGGCATACATCACCGCGCTCGTCCTTCCACAGCACCTCGGGATGCGCTTGGGTGAGCCACATCGGCGGCGAAGCGGTAGCGGACGCCAGATCCACGGCGATGCCCGCTTTGCCGAGCTTGTCGATGATGCGGTCAAGCCAGCCGAAGTCATACACGCCCTCTTCCGGCTCGATCCGCGCCCAGGAGAAGATGCCCACGGACACCAGGTTCACGCCCGCCTGCCTCATCAGGTGGATATCTTCATCCCATACGTCCTCGGGCCACTGGTCCGGATTGTAGTCGCCTCCGTACCAGATGCGGTCCGGCCGGCCCGACAACGGCTTGGGCCAACGATGCGCTCTGCGCTGAGCCATGAATCACTCCTTCGTAACGATATGCAAGGCCGTCCACACCGCTTGAACCAGCGTCGACAGCCAAAATGTTTGCGTTATCATTCTAGCATCAAAGAGATACTCGGCAAATCAGCGCATGGCACATTTGCACTGTAGTCCTTTATAATGATTACGAAAACATATCTAAACCAACAATGGAACGCAATAATGGAACGCTCACGATCCGTATCCATGCAGGACATCGCCGCGGAAGCCGGCGTGTCCGCACAGACCGTATCCCGCGTGGCAAATGGCAGCAAAGCCGTCAAACCGGAAACACGCCAACGTGTCGAAGAGGCCATGGCAAAACTCGGCTACAGGCCGAACGCCGCCGCACGTGCGCTTAAACACGGCCGTTTTCAGAACATCGGCGTCATTCTGTTCGACATGACATCTTATGGCGATTCGCGAATCCTCAATGCCATTGCCGAGGCCGCCCAATCACAGGAATATGCGGTGACCGTGCAGCGCATCGTCAAAGGCAACGGCCATACGTTGCAGTCAGCCGTCGAGCGGATGCGACAGCTACCCGTTGATGGCGTGATCGTCGTACTGCAGGAATACATCGATGACTTCGACACCTACGAGCCGGACAAGGAACTGCCTGTGGTAATCATCGCAGAGGAGCCCGCCGCCCACTGCCCCACCATCGACGCCGACAACTACGGCTGCGCCAAAACCGCAGTTGAATATCTGCTTGAGCACGGTCATCGCACGGTCTACCATATTGCCGGACCGGTCGTCTCTCGCGCGGCGCGCATCCGTCAGCAGGGCTGGCAGGATACGTTACGGAAGGCGGGAATCGCCATTCCACCGCTATATAGGGGCGATTGGAACGCCGACAGCGGCTATCAGGTCGGCCTCGCACTGGCGAACGAGCCCGATTGCACGGCGGTCTATGCCGCAAACGACCAGATGGCCTACGGTGCGATTCTTGGGCTACAGGCCGCGGGTAAACGAGTTCCGGAAGACGTGAGCGTGATGGGCGTGGACGATTCACTGGTCGGCATGGTACCGAGGCTGGGATTAACCACCATGCGCATGCCGTTCACCGAAATCGGACGTCAGGCCTTCGACATGATTATCAGACAATGCGAGGGTGGCCTCGTGCCCGCCAACACCAGGCGAACCGTCGCAACCACCCTCATAGAACGCGCTTCGGTCAGGTAAGGTAAGACCGCAACGCAACATGCCCGACAACCGGACGGGAGATCGGCATATATTCGCTTACGCTTCGATGCCGAGCCGCTGACGCTCCTTCTTGGAATACATGAAGGCCGGCAACTGGCGGCCCTGCCTGAGCCAGGAGTGGTATTCGGCGGTAGCCGCAAATTCCACGTCGGAGGCGGAGTTCAGACAGGTTTCCACGGAATCCTGAATGACGCCGATGATGAAGCCGACGCCCACCACCTGCATGGCGATGTCGTTGTTGATGCCGAACAGCGAGCAAGCCATCGGAATGAGCAGCAAGGAACCGCCGGCCACACCGGAAGCGCCGCATGCGCCAAGCGCGGAGACCACGGACAGCAGGATGGCGGCCGGCAGAGAGATTTGGATGCCGAGCGTGTTCGCAGCGGCCATGGCCATGACGGTGATGGTCACGGCGGCACCATTCATGTTGATGGTGGCGCCCAGCGGAATGGATACGGAATATATGTCCTTATCGAGGCCGAGTTTTTCGCACAGCTGCATATTGACCGGAATGTTCGCAGCGGAGGAACGGGTGAAGAATGCGGTCACGCCGGATTCCTTGAAGCAACGGTAGACCAGTGGATACGGATTGCGGCGCAGGTAGATGAAGATGACCAGCGGTCCGAATACAAGCACCATGAGCAGCATGGTGCCGACAAGTAGAAGAAGCAGCGAGCCGTACTTGGTGAAGGCTGCGAGACCGTTATCGGCCACATTGGTGAACACAAGGCCCATGATGCCGAACGGAGCGAGGTTGATGACCCAACGAATCACCTGGGATACGCCGTCAGCCACGTTGGCCATGAACGCCTTGGAGCTTTCGGTGGCGATGGCCTTCATGGCCAGGCCGAACAGGCAGGCCCACATGAGAATGCAGATGTAGTTGCCATCGATCATGGCCTGAATCGGATTGGACACGATGTTGGTCAGCAGCGTCTGCACCACCTCGGCAAGGCCCTGCGGCACCACATCGGCCTTGGCCGCCTTGCCTAACGACAGGGTCTGCGGAAAGGCGCGGGAGGTAAGCACGGCTACGACCGCGGACAGGAAGGTGGTGAACAGGTACAGGAAAATCACCGTGCCGAAACGGCGATCAAGCTTGGATGCGCCTTGGGCGAGTGCGCTGGCCACGAGCACAAACACCAGAATCGGGGCGATGGCTTTCAGGGCATTGACGAACAAGGTGCCGAATTCGCCGATCCATGTCATGTGCGGCATGATCAGGGCAAGGATGGTGCCGGCGATCAGGCCGACAATGATGCGGATGATCAGCTCCGTGCCATTATATTTGTCGATGACGGCTTTGGCCGCTCCTGAAATATGCTTCATAGTCTTCTCTCTCGTGTTCTCGGCCGGTGTTCCACCCGACCGTCAAGCAGAAAATCATCCTACCGTCACGTTTGCGTCGGGAAAAGGCCATGTCCACAACGGAAGACACGCCCACCATGAGATTCACGCGTCGCCGAGCAATGCGTTGGATACGAACGCGCGGGATTCTCCCGTTACCGGATCGTCGAATTCCAGCCTGCGCGCCACCAGCTCCAATGGCCGTGAAAAATCGTCATACGGTCGCTGGATGACATCTGGATAGAAATCATCGCCGAGGATCGGCAGCCCCAGCGAATTCATATGTACGCGCAACTGATGCGTTTTGCCGGTTTTGGGATGCAAGACGTAGTTGATCACCACGTTGCCATCGATGATGCGCGGATTGTCGCCGCGCTCAATCAGGCTTTCCGCGTTGACGGCCGCCGGTATTTCGTATGCCTGCAACCTACCTCGGTCTTTCGCGATATGCGATCTGCGTACCAGCGGGAACGGCTGATTCCGATCGATTCTCGTGACGGTGCCGTACCGCGGTCGTACGACAGGGGCGAGCGGCGCCAAACATTCGTAGGTCTTGACGGTCCTATGTTCCTGAAACAGCATCTGATAGGCACCGCGTAATTCCGGTTTGCGTACGAATACGACGACACCGGCGGTCAACCGATCCAGCCGATGTGCCGGGACGATATCCGGCTCGCCGTACCTCTCGCGCAACCGTATCAGCGCCGTTTCGCGATACCACATGCCGCGCGGCGTGGTCGCGAGGAAATGCGGCTTGTCGATGACGATGATGCCGTCATCCTCATACAGAACCTCATATTCGAAAGGAATATGAGGTTCCGCAATCACATATCTATGTCTGCGCTCCTGACGCAACACGACCTCTTCCTGCGAGGCCCTGCCGGGTTCCGACGGAACCATACGTCGCCACTACTCGACGGTGACGGACTTGGCGAGATTGCGCGGCTTGTCCACGTCATAGTTCTTGAGTTTGGCCATATCCATGGCAAACAGCTGCAATGGCACCACATCCACAAGCGGGCTCATCAGCGTCGGGCATGCCGGACGCCAGAACACCACGTCGGCGTATCGCTCCACATCGGGATCGTTCTCTTCGGCCACGGCGATGATATACGCGCCACGCGCCTTGACCTCTTCGATGCCGGAAATGACCTTGGCGTGCAGCACGTTGCGTCCGCGTGCCGGCGGCACGATGAACACAACCGGCTCGCCCTCGTCGACCAGCGCGATCGGTCCATGCTTTAATTCACCTGCCGCAAAGCCTTCGGTGAAGGTGTAGGCGATCTCCTTGAGCTTCAACGCGCCTTCCATGGCTACCGGATAGCCGACGTGACGGCCGAGGAACAGGAAGGACTTCGCATCGACCATTTGTGCGGCCGCATCATGTACGGCTTTGGTCTGCGTGTCGAGGACCCACTGAATCTTACGCGGCATGTCTTTGAGGGAGTCAAGCGTCTGCTGAATTTCGTCGCGGAACATCGCACCCTTGATCTGCGCCAGATACAGGCCAAGCACGTACGCTGCGGTGATTTGCGCCACGAACGCCTTGGTGGAGGCCACGGCCACTTCCGGACCGGCGTGCGTATAGAGCACCGCATCGGATTCACGCGGGATGGATGCCCCCTGCGTATTGCAGATGGCCAGCACTTTGGAACCTTGTTCTCGGGCGTGACGCAACGCCATCAGCGTATCCATGGTCTCACCGGACTGCGAGATGGCCACCACAAGCGTGCGCGGGGTAAGAATCGGGTCACGATAGCGGAATTCGTGGGCGAGCTCCACTTCGACCGGGATGCGCACCCAATGTTCGATGGCGTACTTGGCCACCATACCGGCATAAGCCGCCGTACCGCAGGCGATGACGATGATTTTGTCGATGGCCTTGAAGTCATGTTCGTCAATGCGCACCTCATCGAGGTTCAGGTTGCCGTCCTTGTCGAGACGACCTAGCAACGTGCGCTGCACTGCGGCCGGATCCTCGTGGATCTCCTTGTCCATGAAGGAGTCCCATCCGCCCTTCTCGGCGGCGGAAGCATCCCAATCCACGGTGTAGATCTTCGGATCGGGCACGATATTGCCCATGAAATCGGAGACGACCACCTTGTCGGCGGAGACCATGACGGCCTGATCCTGATCGATTTCCATGGCTCGCTTGGTGTAGGCCACGAATGCGGCCACATCGGAACCCAGGAAGTTCTCTCCTTCACCGAGCCCCACCACAAGTGGCGAATCATGGCGTGCGCCGACCACGATATCCGGCTGTCGGCAGTCGGTGGCCAGAATGGTGAACGCACCTTCAAGCATCCGTGCGAGACGGCGCACGGCCTTGAACAGGTCAGGCCCGCCTTCCTCCTCGATGATTTTGTCGGTAATCTTGCCGAGCAGCTTGGCTGCGACTTCGGTATCGGTCTCAGAGGCGAAATGGTAGCCTTCGGTCTGCAGGTCGAGACGCAATTGGGAGGCGTTTTCGATGATGCCGTTATGGATGATGGCGACCTTGCCGTCACGGGAGGTATGCGGGTGCGCATTGACGTCATTCGGCACGCCGTTGGTGGCCCAACGGGTGTGGCCGATGCCTACGGTGGCCAGCGGCATCGGATTGCGTTCGACGTCTTCCACCAGATTGGCGAGACGACCGGCCTTCTTACGTACTTCCACGTGGCCCATGTCGGGCGAGGTCAGCGCCACCCCGGCCGAATCATAACCGCGGTATTCCAAACGTTGCAGTCCTTGAAGGCATACTTCCAAGGGTTTGCCGCACGCGGTCTTGACGTTTCCTGCATATCCTACGATTCCACACATAGATACCTAGCCTATCGGTTGATGGTGTCAAGCGCGAAACGAACCGCCTCGTTCTCACGAACCTTTGCCATATGAACGCAAAAATCCAATCTGCCGACGCTGACCGCCCCGTCAGCATCGGCAGAATGCGCAACCTCCCAAACTGCCGACGCTTATCAGCCTGTCAGCGTCGGCAGTTTGGGAGGTTGCGATTGAGCCTTCGAACCGTCTTACAGCACGTGCTGCAGGAAATCCTTGAAACGCGGCTCCCAAGGGTTGTCGATGATTTCAGGACCGCCCTGCTCCACAACCACGCCGCCGTCCATGAATACGACCTGATCGGCGACTTCGCGAGCGAAGCCGATTTCGTGGGTCACGACCACCATCGTCATACCCGCTTTGGCCAACGATCGCATGACGTTGAGCACTTCACCCACCAATTCCGGATCAAGTGCGGAGGTCGGCTCATCGAACAGCATGATCTCCGGCTTCATGGCAAGGGCACGGGCGATGGCCACACGCTGCTGCTGACCGCCGGAAAGCTGTGCCGGATAGTGGTCAAGACGCTCCCCCATGCCGACGCGTTCCAGTTCCTGAATGGCCAGCTTGCGGGCCTCCTTCTTGCCCATGTGCTTGACGCGGACCGGCGCCTCCATCACGTTTTCGAGCGCGGTCATATGCGGAAACAGATTGAACCGCTGGAACACCATGCCCAGCTTGGAACGCTGCACGGACACTTCCTTGTCATTCAAGGTCTGCAGCACCTGCCGACTGCCCTTGTCGACATACTTGTAGCCGATCATCTCGCCGTCGACGTCGATTTCGCCGCCGGTCAGCGTCTCAAGCTGATTGATCAGGCGCAGGAAAGTGGATTTGCCGGAACCGGAAGGACCCAGAATCACGGTCACGGTTCCCGGCATTACGGTCATGTCAACGCCTTTGAGCACGTGCAGGCTACCGAAGGCCTTATGTACCTGCGTGGCCTTCACTGCAGGAACGACACCATCAATCGTTGTTTCAGTCATTGCCACTCCCTCACGCGTTCATGCCAGCGAACGTGGCTTCGTTCTGCTTGTTGATGTCATCCTGCGGCTCACCTTCGGTCTTGCCCGGAAGCGGGGTCTGCTTGCCACGGGCACCGGCGGGGCGTGCGTCGAAGCCCTTGCCGAAGTGCTTTTCAAGGCGGGACTGGATGATCATCAGGATGGAGGTGATCACCAGATACCAGATGCAGGCCACGATCAGCAACGGGATCGGCTTGTACAGGCGGGTCGCGATGGCGGTGGTGGCGAACTGCAATTCCAACGTGAACGGCACGGCATTGACCAGCGACGTGGTCTTGAGCATGCCGATGAATTCGTTGCCCGTCGGCGGGATGATGATGCGCATGGCCTGCGGTAGCACGATGCGGCGCATGATCAGAGAACGCTTCATGCCCAAAGCCTTGGCGGCTTCCGTCTGGCCCGGATCGACGGCTTCCAAACCCGCGCGTACGATTTCGGCCAGATAGGCGGCCTCATTCAGTGCCAAACCGAGCCACGCCGCGTTGAACGCGGTGATGACGGACTGCGAGTCGACGCTCCAGAATTCGATGGAGGTAAACGGAATACCGATGCCGATACGCGGAATCAGCACGGCGAACAGGCCCCAGAACACCAACTATGTGTACACAGGGGTGCCACGGAAGAACCAGATATAGAACCAGCTCACGCCACGAAGCACCGGGTTGATGGATTTGCGCATCACGGCCAGAACCACAGCAAGGACAATGGCGATGACCATCGAGATGACCGTCAGCAACAGCGTGTACTTGATGCCTTCCAGCACATTCTCGTTGAACAGATACTTCCAAACCACGTTCCACTCGAAACGCGGGTTGGTAATCAGGCCTTGCGCCAGCATCGCGGCGAACAGCGCGACGATGACGGCCGCAACGATCGGACCGGTACGCCTGACCGGCAACGCCTTGATGCGATTCGGAATATCGAGGCCGTCGCCGTCGACTTGTTTCTTCGCCATGATGCTGACTTCCTTTTGTCTCCGCTTGCGCCGGAATCAGTCGAGATTGGTCGGATTGATCTCGGCCTTGTCAAGAGCGCCGGATTCGACGCCCCAATGCTTGAGGATCTTCATGTACGTGCCATCATCCATAAGCTTCTGCAGGGCTTTCTGCACGGCTTCATCCAGCTTTTCGTTGCCTTTTTCGATGGCGATGCCCTGCTTGGCGACACCTTCCACGTCACCGAGGGCTTCAAGGCCGTCGGTCTGCGAAATGGCATAGCCCGCAACCGGCGAATCTGCGTAGAAGGCATCGGCCTTGCCCGTGGCCACGGCGGTGGCGGCTTCAGCCTGACGCTTATAGGAAAGCACCTCGGCCTTGTTGTCGGCCTTGCATCCCTTGGCGATGTCGTTGGCGTCGTCCTCCTGGGTGGTGCCGGTCTGCACGGCGATCTTCGCGCCGCACATGTCGGAGGCATCGAGCTTCTTCGGATTGCCCTTCTGCACGGCCCAAGTGGAGCCGGCACGGTAATAGCTGACGAAGTCCACGGACTCCATACGTTCCTTGGTGATGGTCATGGAGGTAATGCCCAGATCATACTTGGTTCCGATGGACGGGATGATAGTGTCGAACATGGAAGAGACGATCTTCGGTTTCAGGCCCAGCACCTGGGCGATGGCCTTGGTCATGTCCACGTCGTAGCCGACCGGGGTCTTGCCGTCTTCGGCATAGAATTCAGCCGGAGCGTAGGAAAGTTCCATGCCGGAGGACAGCTCGCCGTCCTTGACGGTGGTGCCTTCGGTGACCAGCTTGGCCAGCTCGTCATCCTTCTGGACGCCGGAGACGTCATAGCCGGTGGTGGTGTTTGATGAACTCGCCGAGGCGCTGGAATCAGCGCTGTCGGTGGTGCCGCAGGCGGCCATGGAAAGCAGCATGGCGGCGCTCAGCGCGAGGGCCGCCATGGACTTGAATTTCACTGCCATTATCGTATTCTTCTTTCTTCTGTCTTCTCTTCTTCTACCGAACATTCATCGCTTCCCGAAGCAACAAATCCCCAGTATCCCAAATGGGTACGATAAGGCAGTAATGCTACGTGAGTATTTCCTCCCCCGCCAGAGGCGGAAATCGGAGGAATCAGCTCAGATCGGTCGGATTGATCTCGGCCTTGTCGATGGCGCCGGATTCGACGCCCCAATGCTTGAGGATCTTCATGTAGGTGCCGTCATCCATGAGCTTCTGCAGGGCGGCCTGCACGGCCTTGGCAGTGTCGGAATCGCCCTTCTTGATGGCCACGGCCTCCTTGGTCACGCCGACATCCTCGCCAAGGGCCTCCAGCGTATCCTCGGTCTGCGCGATGGCGTAGCCGGCGACCGGCGAGTCCGCATAGAACACGTCGGCCTTGCCGGTGGCCACGTTGGTGGTCACATCGGTCTGCAGCTTGTTGGACAGGATCTGGATGTCCTGCTTGCCGTCGGCCTTGCACTGCTCTTGGGCCTCGTTGACTTCCTCCTCCTGGGTGGTGCCGGTCTGCACCGCGATCTTGAGTCCGCACAGGCTGGAGGTATCCACCTTATTCGGATTGCCCTTCTTGACGACCCACGTGGAGCCGGCCTTGAACATGCTCACGAAGTCGACGGCCTCCATACGCTCCTTGGTGATGGTGAAAGAGGAGATGCCGATGTCATACTTGGACCCGACGGATGGAATGATCGAATCGAAGTTGGAGGTCTCCGGATCCGCTTCCAGGCCGAAGATGTTGGCCAACGCCTTGGCGATGTCCACATCGAAGCCGACGGGGGTCTTGCCATCTTCGGCAAGGAATTCCGCCGGAGCGTAAGAAGTGTCCATGCCGATGGACAACTTACCGTCCTTCGTCACCGAATCCGGCAGCATTGCGGCGATGTCGTCGTCCTTCTTCACGCCGGAGACATCGTAACCAGTGGTGCTCGAAGACGAGCTTGAGCCGCCGGAAGCGGAGGAATCCGCCTTGTCCGAAGTGCCACAGGCGGCCATCGACAGCACCATTGCGGCACTCAATGCAATCGCCGCGCACGCCTTCATGTTCCTGAATGCCATATCAAGTCCTCTCTCTAAAGACCCAGCCAAACCGACCCAGCCAAACCAGGTCATGTCAGGCACGATAAGAGGCCATTGCTACAGCTACGTAAATCCTGCGCAAAATGTTCGAAATGTGGTCAGCGGACCTGCCTGTTGGCGTAGCGCATGGCGCGCAGTGCCTCACGTTTGTCCTGCTCCTCACGCAGGGCCTGCCTCTTGTCGAATTCCTTCTTGCCTCGGGCGAGCGCGATTTCCGCCTTGACCCGTCCGTCTTTGAAGTACAGGCTCAACGGCACGATGGTGTACCCCTTGGCTTCCGATTGCCGTGCGAGCTTGGCGATCTGTTCGGCATGCAGCAGAAGCTTCCTCTTGCGCTTGGGCGCATGGTTGTTCCACGTACCGTTCAGATATTCGGGGATATTCGCTCCTTCAAGCCATATCTCGCCGCGGCGATCGATGGTGATGAAGGATTCCGCCAACGATGCACGCCCCTCACGAAGCGACTTCACTTCGGTGCCGGTCAACACCAGACCGGCCTCGTACTTGTCCTCGATGGCGTAATCGTGCCGCGCTTTCTTGTTCTGCGCGATCGGCTTCGTTCCCTGTTCCTTGACCATCCGGACCTCCTTTCCGGTTTCCCATGGTGCGATGCGATGCAACAACAGACAATATCACGAAAGCGTGCCGCCCGACGATTCGAACGGCACGCTTGGCCACAGGACATTCACCGATATGTCAGTAATGGATGTATTGATAGGCTCCCGCATTGGAGATCGTCTCCCATGCGGGGAACGTGGAGAATCCCGTGCCGCCTTCGGAGATCAGTACCGAACCATCCGCATTGACGCGTTCCACCACGGCCACATGCCCATATTGCCAATCGGCGGTCCAGTGACCTCCGACGCTCTGCCCACGGGCGAACACCATGACCGCGCCATAATGCGGGGTATTGTTCACCAGATAGCCAAGGCTACGCGCGGTATTGGCCCACTCGGCACCGTTGCCCATATAGGACCCGACGGGAAGCCCGAGTTGGGAGCGCCGCAGGTATGCCCACAACGTGCACTGCCGTGCCGGATAGGCGGAGCCGCCGACCGTATTGCCGGTGTTATGCCCGTAGCAGTATCCGGAACCGGATGGGCAGCTGCCGGGAACGGAGTAGTCCATGCCGCTGGCACTGCCCGAATTGGTGTTGCCACCGGTATTGGTATTGGTGGATTGACCGTTGCCACCGGTGTTGGTGCCGGAATTGTTCGACGATGTGTTGCCGCTGGAATTGCCGCCGGACTGCTGCTGGTTGTTTCCTGGATTCGGCGTGGCGCTATTGCCGCTGTTGTACTGGTTGTTCCACGAATCGATCTGTGATTTCATGGCCACGATGTCCGCGGCCTCACGTGCGCTCTGCGTGGTCAATTGGCTTTTCTGCGCCTCCAGCTGTTCACGCTTCGCCGCACCCTCATCGCGCAGCTGCTGCAGGGCCTCCTTCTTGGCATTGGCGTCGCTGGCGGCCTGCTGGGCGCTGGCGGCCTGTTCATCGGCCTGGGTCTTGAGCTGGGTGATCTTGTCTTCGATGGCGCTCAGACGTTCCTCACGATTCATCGATGTGTTCAGATCGTTCGCGGCATCGCTCGCCGCGTTCGTTTCGCTACGGGTCACCGCCGCTTCGGACTGCATCTTGTTCACGAATTCGTCCGTCGTGGTCGAGTTGGTCACCACGTCCAACACATCGGACACGTCGGAACCATGGAAGCTTTGACGTGCCAACTGGGCCACCGCGGCCTTGGCATCATCGTAATCGCTGCCGGTCTGCGCAATCTGCTCCTCCAAAGTCGCCTTATCCTGCTTGGCCGCCTCAAGTCGCTCCGCAGTGGCATCGGCCAGGCTCTGCGCCTGCTGAGCCGCCTGCTGAGCTGCATCGGCGGCCTCGACGGCGGCCGGAATCTGATTGTCGTTGAGATCCGCAAGTTGCAGAATCGTATCGGCAAGATCGCTGCTTACGCCGGAAAGCTGGGCTTTCAGCTTCGCATGATCCGCAACCTTGTTCTGATATTCGGAGACGCTCACCGCACGGGCCTGCGGTGCGGGCGCCACCATGACCGCCATCCCCGTAGCGCACAGCATCGCCGAGGCCAGCAGCATGCCGGTGACGGCGTGTGCCCGTTGAACCATTTTCCTTGACATTGAAGCCTTTCCGATACCAACCGTTCTTTCGGCATTGTACAGAAGAAAGCTGGAAGTCCAAGTAATGAAACTTCCTGGGACCATGCCGGAAAAACCTTGGGAGCCGCTACGCCTTGAGGTACCTTCTCAGCGAAATGCTGGAGGCGACGACCGACAACGCGACCGCACCGAGAATCAAAGCGGGCGCGACCAACCACACCGTTTTCTGCGTAATCAACGGCATCCACTGCACGGTCTGCGCCAGCCAATCGGTAATGAACACCTTCACGATGCCGCTCAACGCACCGGCCGCAAGCAACGATCCGAGGAATGAGGCGAATACACCTTCCAGCACGAACGGCAATCGAATCGTCCAATTGGAAGCGCCGACCAATCGCATGATCTCGGTCTCGTTCTTACGCGAGGCGGCGCTCATACGAATCGTGGTGCCGGTCAGCATGATGGCCACCACTATCATCACGGCCGCAAGCACCATGGTCACCGCGGTGGCGCGGTTCAGTACGGAGAACACCGGATCGAAGATCTTGCGCTGATCCTGCACTTCCTCCACGCCGGTTCGCCCGTTGAGAATTTCGGAAACGACCTGATACTTGGTCGGATCGCTCAGTTTCAGCCGTAGGGAGGCCTGCATATCGGAGGCGGTCAGCGTACGGCCCTGATAGGTACCTGTGGGGTATTGCTTGAGGAAGGTGTTCTTGTAGAAGTCCTCACGACTCACATAGGTGATCTTGGAAACGACCTTGCCTGCTTCCTGATGGATCAGGTTCTCGAGATCGACGATCTCCTGATCGGTCGGTGCCGTGCCGGCGGCACAGGATGCGGCCTGGCTGGTGCCATCCGGGCAGAGCCACACCACGACCTCCACCTTGTCGTACCACTCGCCCTTCGCCTCGGTGACCTGCACCTGCATGAGGGCCGAAGCGCCGATGAACAGGAAGGAGATGAAGGTGACCAGCATCACGGAGATGATCATCGACACGTTGCGGGTCAGGCTGGTCCAGGTTTCGGAAAGAATGAAGCGCAGACGCATCAGTCGTCCTCCTTGTGTACTTCGTCCGCCTCTTGGTCGGCATCGCCGGATGGAGCGGGCGGTGCCGGAGGATTCAGGGTCTCGTTCTCTCCCGGTGTTTCGGCTGCCGTGGCCGTCTCGGTCGTTGCGGTCACCTCGGATTCTGCAGACGTTTCGGATTTTACCGCCGTCGGCGGTGCGGGAGGCTCGCTCACGGCTTCGGCCTGTCCTTCAGACCCGTCGATATCGTCAAGCTTGAGACCCTTGCCCCAGGTCATGGTGTCTTCCGGAGAGGCGAAGGCGTCGCCATATCGTCCGGTACGTCCGGAATGCACGGAGTTGGCCAGTCGGGCGATGCCTTCGTCCCCTGCCCCGGAACTCAGCGTCTGTGTGATGGCGTCGACGGCATTCGCCGCGGTCTCGATGCGGGTCTCGCCTTCCACATCCACCTGTGAACCGGTTTCGATGGCATTGGGGGCTCGATACCGCTGGTCCTTATCGGACGTGCCCAACGCCTGATGCGATTTGGATTCGACTTCGGCGTCCGGGAAGTACAGTGCGGAATCGTACGATCCCTGCTGTTCATCGCGCACGATTTTCCCGGTATGCAGTTCGACCACGCGTTTGCGCATGGAGTTGACGATCTCTTCGTTGTGCGTGGCCATCACGATGGTGGTGCCGGTACGGTTGATGGCGTCCAGCACCTCCATGATGCCCAGCGACGTAGTCGGGTCGAGATTGCCGGTAGGCTCGTCGGCAAGCAGGATCTGCGGATGGTTCACATAGGCGCGCGCGATGGCTACACGCTGGGCCTCACCGCCGGAAAGCTCATGCGGATAGCTGTTCTCCTTACCGGTCAGACCGACCGTCTCCAGCACTTTCGGCACCAGCGACTTGATGGTGGACCGGCTTGTGCCGATCACTTCCAACGCGAAGGCGACGTTCTCCCACACCGTCTTGTTGTTCAGCAGTTTGTAATCCTGGAAGATGAAGCCGATGGTACGACGGTAGAACGGGACCTGACGTGGGGCCAGCCGTCTCAGATCGTTGCCGGCGACGCGGATCTCGCCATCCGTGGCTTCCTCTTCACGAAGCAGCAGGCTCAGCAGCGTGGTTTTGCCGGAGCCGGATGCGCCCACCAAAAAGACGAAATCGCCTCGATTGATGGAGAGGTTGATATCATCCAATGCCGGACGCGTGCCCTTCGGATAGACTTTGCTTACGTGATCGAGCGAGATCAGCGCCATCGTGGTTCCCCTTTGCGTTACGCTTCTGCCTCTTCGGCCGCGGCACGGCGCTGTTCATGACGCCAACGGATGCCGGCCTCGATGAATGCGTCGATGTCGCCGTCGAACACGGCCTGGGTCTGGGAGGTTTCGTGGCCGGTGCGCAGATCCTTAACCATCTGGTATGGGTGCAGCACGTAGGAACGCATCTGATCACCCCAGCTGGCCTTGATGTCGCCGGCGAGTTCCTTCTTCTTCTTGGCTTCCTCTTCGTGACGCAGCACCAGCAGTCGGGACTGCAGCACGGCCATGGCGGCGGCGCGGTTCTGAATCTGCGAACGCTCGTCCTGCATGGTCACGACGATGCCGGTCGGAATGTGGGTGATGCGCACCGCGGAATACGTGGTGTTCACGCCCTGGCCGCCCGGGCCGGAAGAGCAATACGTGTCGACGCGGATTTCGGAATCCGGCACGTCGATATGATCGGTGGCCTCGACCAAAGGCACCACTTCCACGGCGGCGAAGCTGGTCTGTCGGCGGCCCTGATTGTCGAACGGGGAGATGCGCACAAGACGGTGGGTGCCGCCCTCCACACTCATACGGCCGTAGGCATATGGAGCATCCACCTGGAAGGTGGCGGACTTGATGCCCGCCTCTTCCGCATAGGAGGTGTCCATGACCTTGGCCTTGTAGCCGTTGCGTTCGGCCCAACGCAGATACATGCGTAGCAGCATCTGCGCGAAGTCGGCCGCGTCGACGCCGCCGGCGCCGGATCGGATCGTCACCACGGCGGAACGTTCGTCGTATTCGCCGTCGAGCAGGGTCTGGATCTCCATATCGTCCAGATCGTGCCGAATGCCTTCGATCTCGTTTTTCGCCTCTTCGAGGGTGTCGGCGTCTTCCTCCTCGCGGCCGAGCTCGACGAGAGTCTCCACATCGTCGATGCGCTGGCTCGCGGAGGCGAGACGCTTGAGTTGCGACTGCACCGCGGAGAGCTTGCTGGTAATCTTCTGGGCGTTCTCAGGGTCGTCCCACAGACCTGGCTCGGCCGCCTGCACCTCAAGCTCCTTGGCTTGGGCGGTAAGGCGATCGACGTCAAGCGCCTTGGAAATGGACTCATACTTGGCGCGTGCCTCGCCAATAGCCTGGGAATAATCAAATTCTGCCATCGTGTACACCATACATTTCTTTACGTTGATTATCTTGATCTGTCGGGGAGCCGCTTACAGCTCTCGCACAATCCTTCGGTGTTTCCGCGAGCCCGCACGCACTTCCCTTGCAGCGAAACCGCGAACCTGTTCTCGCTTGGGGGAATGCAGACCCGCTCCGGACCATGCGGGCCTAACGACGTCAAAGACCTGCGTAGATAGCAGGAATAACCACACTCAGCAACATCGCGGCGGCAATGATGATGCCCACCGCACGCACTACGGTGCGACGGCGGCGTTCACGCTGCTCACGATTGTTCTGATAGTCACTCACGTTGCCAAAGTATACGCAACACGTCGTACTTTGCTCCCCTCTCCGATGTCACGCCCCGCCTCTTCCGATGAGGAGCCCACGCGCACCGCCCCGGGCAGGGGCCATGCCCGGTGACACCCGCCACATGGAATCTTGGCGCCCAACGCCATCCCCTGACGCTAATGTTGCTAACGGAACAAGCAATATTCGCATTGAAGGAGAGTCAAATGACCGATCAGCGCACTGCGTGGGGTTGGGGCCTGGCCAGCGTGGACGCCGCCGGCAACACCTTGGACGTATGGTATCCGGAGCTCAAGCTCGGCGAAGCTCCCGAAGAAGTCTCCCGCCCGAACCACGGCTTCGGCAATCTGGCCCATGAGGGCACCGATGCCCGCGGGGTGCGTCGCATTCCGGTGTTCACCATCTCCAAACTCGACGAGCCAATCGAGAACGCCGCCGACGCCTATCTGCGCCTGCATCTGCTGAGCATGCGTCTGGCCCAGCCGAACAGCCTGAACCTCGATGGCATCTTCGGCGCGCTTAACAACGTGGTGTGGACCAGCTACGGTCCGTTTGCGGTCGAGGATTTCGCCTTGCGCAGACTCGACGTGATGAACGTTGCCAACCAGGCCGCTCCGGGCCTGCCGAAGGCCGATGTGAACGTACTGTCCATCGACAAGTTCCCCCGCATGGTCGACTATGTCGTGCCGACCGGCGTACGCATCGGAGATGCCGACCGCGTGCGTCTGGGCGCTCACCTGTCCGAGGGCACCACCGTCATGCATGCCGGTTTCGTGAACTTCAATGCAGGTACCCTCGGCGTCTCCATGGTCGAAGGCCGCGTGTCTCAGGGTGTTGTGGTCGGCAATGGTTCCGATATCGGCGGCGGCGCCTCCATCATGGGCACCCTGTCGGGCGGCGGCAAGCTGAAGAATTCCATCGGCGAGCACTCCCTGCTCGGCGCGAACGCCGGCATAGGCATCTCCTTGGGCGACAACTGCGTGGTCGAAGCCGGTTTGTACGTGACCGCCGGCACGAAGGTCACCATCTACGACAAGGCCAAGGTCGCCGCGGGAGAGCCGCTCGAGACAGTCAAGGGCGCGGATCTGTCCGGCAAGGACAACATCCTGTTCATCCGCAACTCGGTGTCCGGCCGCATCGAGGCCCGGTATCGCAAGACCGGCATCGAACTCAACGAGAAGCTTCACAACAATTGAAAATAACGCTTATCACCGTCGGCAAGGTCAAGGAGAAGTATCTTCGAGACGCCATCGCGGAATATTCGAAACGGCTGGGCCGGTATTGCAAGCTCGACATCGTGGAAGTGGCAGATGAGAAGACGCCGGAGCACGCGGGCGAGGGCTTGGAACGCCAGATCAAGGCGAAGGAAGGCGAACGCATCGCCAGGTATATCCGTGACGATGCGTTCGTCATCGCCTTGGCCATCGAAGGCAAGCAACTCACCAGTGAGGAGCTGGCCGCCAAAATCGACGGCCTCGGATTGCATGGCACCAGTCACATCCAGCTCATCATCGGCGGCTCGCTTGGCCTCGACCCGTCGATTCTCCAACGTGCCGACTATCTGCTGAGCTTTTCCAGAATGACCTTCCCACACCAGCTAATGCGCGTCATCCTGTTGGAACAGATTTACCGCGCCTACAAAATCAACGCCGGCGAGCCCTACCACAAGTAGTCTTGGCGCGATTCCGGTGGTCAGCGCTTGTCCATTGGGGTGTAGTCGCGCTTGGTGTAGCCGGTGTAGACCTGACGAGGACGGCCGATCTTGGTGTTCGGATCGGCAAGCATCTCGCGATATTGCGCGATCCAGCCCGGAATACGACCCAACGCGAACAGCGTGGTGAACATGGATGGATCGAAACCGATCGCACGGTAGATCAGACCGGTGTAGAAGTCGACGTTCGGGTACAGGTGACGGGTGATGAAGTATTCGTCGTTCAGCGCGATCTCTTCCAGCTCGGTAGCCACGTCGAACAGTGCGCGCTCATCGGCCGGCAGCTTCAGGGTATCGGCACGCTCCATGATCTTCTGCAGATACGTCTTGGCGATGGCCGCGCGCGGATCGTACGACTTGTACACACGATGGCCGAGGCCGGAGATGCGCTGACCATTGGCCTTGGCATCCTCCACGAATTCCTCGACGGACTTGCCGGAATCGCGGATGGCCTTGAGCTGGCGGAGCACGGCTTCGTTCGCACCGCCGTGCAATGGGCCCGACAGCGCATTGATGCCGGCCGCCACGGCGGAATACAGATTGGCGTGTGCGGAACCGGCGATGCGTACCACCGAGGTGGAGCAGTTCTGCTCATGGTCGGCATGGATGATGAGCAGTCGGCCAAGCGCGTGCACATACAGCGGATCGGAGTCGAACGGCTCGTACGGAACGGCGAAGCACATGCGCAGGAAGTCATCGACATAGCCGCGTGAATAATCCGGGTATAGCATCGGCTCGTCACGGCGACGGCGGAAGATGTAGCTTACGATGGTACGGGCCTTCGCCATGATGATGGTCGCCGCCTCGTCGAGCTGGTCGGAGTCGGTGATGTCGGTGGTGTCCGGATAGAAGGTGGCAAGCGCATTGATGGCGGATGCCATTACGCTCATAGGATGCGCGGTGCGCGGGAAGGAGCCCATGAACGTGCGGAAGTCCTCCCCTACCATCGTACGGTGGTTGATGTCGGAGATGAATCGGTCGTACTGTTCCTGGTTGGGTAACTCACCGTGGCGCAGCAGCCAGGCGACTTCAAGGAAATCGGATTTTTCGCACAGCTGCTCGATGGGATAGCCTCGATATCGCAGAATCGAGTTCTTGCCGTCGATGTAGGTGATCTTCGATTCGCACTGCGCAGTGGTCAGGAAGCCCGGATCGAGCGTGACCCAGCCATCGTTGCGCAGCGTGGATACCACGATGCCGTCCGCGCCTGCCGTGGCCTCGACCACCGGCAGGGTGAAGTCCTTTGATTCCACACTCAGATGGGCTGTGGCCATACTCGCACGCTCCTTAACCGTTCAAAGTAGTGTTCACTATATGGCATGCTTGTTTCGCGACAAACCTACGTCTCAAAAATAGCCGACGCATATGCAAAACCTCCCTCTTCGCCAGAGGGAGGTTTTGCATTGCGAATCGACTAGTCGCGAACGGTGAGAATCACCGGACCGTTTTCGGTGATGGCGATGGTGTGCTCGCTGTGCGCACCACGTGAACCATCCTCGCTCCTCAGGGTCCAACCGTCCTTCGGATCCTGATAGATTTCATCAGTGGTCTTGAGGAACCATGGCTCGATGGCGATGACCAGACCCGGACGCAGCTTGTAGCCGTGATGCGCACGACCGTCGTTCGGCACATGGGGGTCGCCATGCATGATGTGCCCCACGCCATGACCGCCGAACTCCAGATTGATCGGATAGCCATACTCACGGGCCACGTCGCCGACGGTGCTGGAGATGTCGCCAAGACGGTTGCCCGGCTGCGCGGCGGCGATACCGGCCTCAAGCGCCTCTTCGGTGCACTTGATCAGGCGCAGGTCCTCCGGATCCTTGTGGTCGCCGACCACGAAGCTGATGGCGGAATCACCCACCCAGCCGTCCACGTTGATGGCGAGATCCAGGCTGATGAGGTCGCCATCCTTCAGGTTGTAGTCGAACGGCACGCCATGCAGCACGGCGTCGTTCACGGAAGTGCAGATGTAGTGGGCGAACGGACCGGTGCCGAAATCCGGGGCATAGTCCACGTAGCAGGACGTGGCGCCCTTGCGGTCGACGATGCGCTTATGCACGAATTCGTCGATTTCAAGCAGGTTGGTGCCGACTTTGGTGAATTCCTTCAGGTCGCGCAGGATTCCGCCGACAAAACGACCGGCCGGCTTCATCGCTTCGATCTCTTTTGGAGTTTTCAGTTCAATCATGCTTCCAACCCTACTTCGCACGCCCTACAGCGGCGACGTTACCTGCGACGGGGCTTGCCGAAGGTGAAGGCACGGACGATGGCGACGACGCCAAGCACGATCAGGGCGCAACCGCCGAAGAGGATGAGCCATGCGGTAGAACTCACCGGGGAGAACAGCACGATGAAACCGGCCACGATCGACAACAGCGCATAGACCACGGCCCATCCGGAGCTTGGCATACGCCAGGATTCGACGAGCGCCATCACGCCTTCCATCATCCAGCCGAGACCGACCACCATGGTGATGAGCACGGCGAGCGTGGCACCAGACAGCGCGGCGTTCTTCAGTACGATCACGCCACCGACGGTCAGCAGCACGCCGATGAGGATGTCAAGCACACGCCACCCTCCCGGCAGGCCGAGTTCCACGACCGCGGTGACGATACGAATCACGCCGGAGACCACGAAATAGGCACCCAACGCGATGGCTGCCACCTTCAAGGTGGCACCGGGCCAGATCAGCAGGGCCAAGCCAAGGATGAGGGCGACGACGCCGAGTACGCCGTAGACGCCGCGAATGGCGTTCTTCGCCTGCTGCGGCAGCCATTCCTCCACCAGCTTGAACGGGCTCACCGGCTGCCAGGAGCCATCCTGCCCCTGATTGCCGCCGCCCATATAAGGATTTCCATAAGGATTGTCGAAATAGCGCGGTGTCTGCGCCTCGTCGCGATTCCGGTCGTAGGCGCCATATTCCGGCTGCTCCTGCGGATCATGCATATTCGGATCGGTCATGGTCGTTCCTTCCTTTACGTTCCGCCACCATCTTAGACAGCTTGTCTAATTCTAACCATCGACACTATTCAACAAGCTGTCTATTTTGCCGTCGGCTGATATCGGGGGCTCGGCCAAGCCGGAACACCGGCATGCATAACAACGTTTTGTCACCAAATATGGATAGTGTGAAGCCATGAGTACCACTTTGACTTCCGGCATCGATCCGGCATCGTTCTCCGCCGTGACCGCTCCGGCACAAGATCTGTTCCGCTATGTCAACGGCCCGTGGATCGACATGTACCGCCTCCCCGACGACCGCTCCCGTTACGGCTCCTTCGACAAGCTTGCCGAGGACGCCGAAAACCAAATTCACGACATCCTCGAAGACGATGACTGTCCGGCCGTCAAGTCACGCGCGCTGTTCAGGAGCTTCCTCGACGTGAACGCCATCGATGCCTCCGGACTCACCGCCATCGCCGACCAACTCAACGCCATCGACAAAGCCACCGACAAGGCCGGGCTGGTGCGCGCATTGGGCGCAATGAACCCGATTGGCGGACCGGACCTATTCGGTATCGCCGTCTATGGCGATCCCGGCGCCCCGGAGACCAACATCATCCACATCGAACAGGCCGGTCTCGGATTGCCGGATGAGGCCTACTATCGCGAGGATCATTACGCACCGATCCGCGAAGCCTACGTCAAGATGGTGGCCAAGCAGCTCACTAACGCCAAACTCGTCGAAGCCGACGATGAGGCCGAATCCCAAGCCAGACGCCTCCTTGAAGTCGAGACGACAATCGCCTCGTACCACTGGGACAATGTCGCCACCCGCGATTCGCAGAAGACCTATAACCCCACCGGTCATGCCGAGCTGAGCACCATGCTTGCCGACTATGGCCTGGATGCCTGGATCGAGTCCTGGCAGGAGGCGTACAACACCACCACCGCGGCCGCGACGCAGCCGATTGATTTTGCAGGATGTTTCTCCCGCACAATCGTGCATGAACCGAGCTTCGTCAAAGGCCTCAACGCCTTCTGGGCCGCCGCCGATCTGGATGACCTCAAACTGTGGGCCCGCGTCCATGTGATCATCGGATCCACGTTGGAACTGCCGCATGAGTTCGACGACACCAACTTCGACTTCTACGGCAAGGTGCTTTCCGGCCAGAAGCAGCAGCGCGACCGTTGGAAACGCGGTGTTTCGCTCGTCAACAGCGTCTGCGGCGAAGATATCGGCCGTGAGTATGTGAAACGTCACTTCCCCGAATCCTCCAAGCGGCGCATGGAACAGCTGGTCGCCAACCTCATCGACGCCTACCGCGTCTCCATCTCCAACTCCGCCTGGCTGGGCGAGCAGACCAAGGCCAAGGCGTTGGAGAAGCTTTCCAAGTTCGTGCCGAAGATCGGCTACACGAACCATTGGCGCGACTACACCGCACTGGACGTTCGCGAGGAAGCAGGATTCGCCGAGAACATGCACGCGGCCAACCTGTATGAGACGGGCTACCAACTGGCCAAGGTCGGCAAGGCGGTCGATAAGGACGAATGGCTGATGAACCCGCAGACGGTGAACGCCTACTACGAGCCAACCATGAACGTGATCGTATTCCCTGCCGCCATTCTGCAGCCGCCGTTCTTCAACCCGGATGCCGAGGACGCCGCGAATTACGGCGGCATCGGCGCGGTGATCGGTCACGAGATCGGCCATGGCTTCGACGATCAGGGTTCGCAGTATGACGGCGACGGTAAGCTCAACGACTGGTGGACCGAAGAGGACAAGGCCAACTCCGAGGCATTGACGCGCAAACTCATCGGCCAGTACAACGAGTTCGTGCCGACACAGCTCGCCGAGAAGTACTCCGATGACCCGTCCAAAGCCCCGCATGTCAACGGCGCACTGACCATCGGTGAGAATATCGGCGATCTGAGCGGCGTGAACATCGCACTGAAAGCCTACGCATTCGCTCTTGATGACGCTGCCGGCCGCGAAAAGGACGGTTCCGAGGAGGCCATTGAGTCCTCTCTGGCCGGAGCGCCTGAAATCGACGGCTTCACCGGCTTGCAGCGTTTCTTCCTGAGCTATGCCTCCATCTGGCGCACCAAGAACCGCGACGAACTGGCCGAGCAGTATCTGCAGATCGATCCGCACTCCCCCGCCGAGTGTCGCACGAACGGCATCGCACGCAACGTGGACCTGTTCTACAAGGCTTTCGACGTGACTGCGGACAACGGCATGTGGCTTGCCCCCGAACAGCGCGTGCGCATCTGGTAGACGAACAGGCCGCTAAAACTCCTGGCCGCCGAATTCCCCTTCCTCCTTGACGGATTCGGCGGCCTTCGCATATTCATCCGGCTGCACGTCAGTCGCCGGCCATCCCGAAGAATCGCCCGGTGCGTCAGCGCCGACCTCCGCCGATTGTAGTTCAGGTTCATCGTGAGGCAATACCTCCACCGGTTGCGAAACCGCCGTACCTGTCGCACCCTGTGGATTCGTGTACGGATCGACGCCGATCTGCACTCCGGCATTGGATCGGGCCGCCGGCGTCTGCGTCGCTGACTCGGCATTGGCCGCATTGGGTTTGGCGAATCGACGCAATGCGGTGACCCCATAATTGAGATCATGCCCCGCATTGCTGGCTTCAAGCACCGTGCGGGACCGCGATTCCCCGTTTTCGCCATTCCACGTCTCCGTGGCAAGCACACCGGTCACTATGACCGGCTCGCCCTTTTTGAATGATTGACAGATGTTCTCCGACAACGTCCGATACGCTTTCACCGTGATCCATGTGGTAGGCAAGTCACGCCATTGCTGCGCACGATTGTCGAAATAGTGGCGGGTGCTGGCCAGACGGAACGAGCTTGCATGAGGCATGCCCTCCCTATTGAATGGCACCGGATTTGCGCCGACATATCCGGTGATGGTGAGTAAGCCTTGTTGCTGTGCCATGATCGGCCCTTTCTGCCAACGGATGTGGGCCGCGGAAAGTACCGAATCGGTACGGAAGCACATACGGTCAGGTAAAGGGGTATGAGAGAGAGGAGCGCCGTACGACTTCCCGCATCCTTGCGTTTTCCGCGGTGATTCCACTATCGCCGATGATGATGGGCCGACGCAACGCCGAACGGGGAATGTGGATAACTGAAAGACCTCCGGGCGAGTCGTGGACAATGGGTGGACAAGACACCCACTATCCACACTCATCCACAATCGGTTGTGTATGGACTGTGCTTCGATCTCCCCACACAAACAATGCCCGTCATGATGAACGGACGCAACAAGGCCTCGGATCCCCAATATCGTAGAATCCTCGGCTTCGCTGCGCCCGTTCGGAAAACAACGGGTGGCGCTTGCCGCTATTGGAGCAGAGCGGCGACGCGGTCGGCAATCACCTGCGCCGCATCGGCGACCGGCACCGCCTCGGCGTTCTCGCCATTGCGATCGCGCACTTCAATGGTGCCATTGTTCACGGTGTCGCGGCCGGCGACGGCGATCAGCGGTACGCCGATCAGCTCGGCATCCTTGAACTTCACACCCGGCGAGACCTTCTTACGGTCATCGAAAATGACCTCGATGCCCTTGGCCTCAAGTTCGGCAATCAGCTGTTCCGCGGCTTCGAACGCTGCCGCATCCTTGCCGGTAGCGACCACATGCACCTGGGCCGGGGCGATGACGGCCGGCCAAGCCAAGCCCTTGTCGTCATGGTGGGTTTCGGCGATGCAGGCCATCACACGGGACACACCGATGCCGTAGGAACCCATCCACACCGGAACGGTCTTGCCGTTCTGGTCGAGCACCTTCAAACCAAGGGCGTTGGAGTATTTCAGGCCCAGCTGGAACACCTGTCCGATTTCCACGCCACGCTCGAAGCTCAACGGGCCGGAACCGTCCGGGCTCATATCGCCGTGACGCACCTCAACGGCCTCGACGGTGCCATCGGCCTCAAAGTCACGCCCGTAGACAAGGTCATAATAGTCAACCTCATGTTCGTCGGCGCCGGTGAACCACGCGGAACCGCGGGCGATATGCGCATCCACGAAGTATCGCAGCGCTTCGCCGGTCTCTTCGGCGGCTTCGGCCTTCTTGCCATCACGGGCCTGCGGACCGAGCGCCATCGGGCCGATATAGCCCTTGACAAGTTCCGGATGCTTCTTCAGATCCTCTTCGGTGGCCTCTTCGATTTCGGCCGGGGTGAACTGAGCCTCGAGACGCTTCATATCGACCGAACGATCGCCGGGCACGCCTACGACCACGAGTTCGCGCCACGGTTCGTCATGGTTGTCGTCCTGCGGATGCATGACGGCGATTACCACGTTCTTCAGAATGTCGGAGGCCTGCCACGCACGGCCATCGGAACGCGGATGGTTGGCATTGGCGAATTCGACCATCTTGTCGATGGTGGCGGCATCCGGGGTCGGACGCTTCTCGGCGGCCGGGGTGTCGGTGCAATCGATGGCTTCCGGCTCCGGAGTGGTCAATGCCTCGACGTTCCAAGCCTTGCCGGACGGAGACTGCGCGAAAGTGTCCTCGCCGATTTCCATCGGAGCCAGGAATTCCTCTGATTCGAAGCCACCCATCGGACCGGCCATGGCATGCACCGGCACATACTTCAGGTCAAGGCGGTCGAAGATGCGTTCGTAGGCACCGCGTTCGTCCATATAGGCCTTGACGAGGCCTTCCTTGTCAAGGGTGAAGGAATAGGCATCCTTCATGATGAATTCACGGCCTCGGATCAGACCGGCACGCGGGCGGAATTCGTCGCGGTACTTGGTCTGGATCTGGTAGAGGGTCACCGGCAGGTCCTTGTACGAGGAATACAGGTCCTTGACTAGCAGGGTGAACATTTCCTCATGGGTCGGCGCCAGCAGATAGTCGGCTTCATGACGGTCCTTCAATCGGAAGATGTTGTCGCCGTATTCTTCCCAACGGTGGGTGGCCTCATACGGCTCGCGCGGCAGCAGGCCGGAGAAATGAACCTCCTGGGCGTCGATGGAGGCCATCTCCTCACGGATGATGTTCTCGATCTTGTTCAGAACGGTCAGGCCCAGCGGCAGCCAGGTCCAGATGCCCGGGGCGGCCTTGCGCAGGTAGCAGGCGCGCTGCAGGAGCTTGTCCGACACGACGTCGGCATCGGCAGGGTCCTCGCGCAGGGTACGCAGGAACATGGTAGACATACGAAGTGCTTTGGTCATACGCCCCAAGTTACTCAGGCAAGGCGACGTAACCGCTACGAACACTCGGAAAACATCTTATTTATAGAGTTATAAATAAGTCATGTGGCCTGTATATAATCTCAGGAAACTGACGATTGAGCGGCGCACGTTGAGAGAGGACGGCATGTCATGCGTCACATTACCGCGCACATTTCGATTTGGAACAAACTCGGCTGGATCGGCATCATCTGCTATTTCGTATTCGCCGCAGCCGCACCGGAAGTACTGTCGGAAGGCAATACATGGGTGGGCCTGAGCATGGCCCTGCTGTGCGTGGTGTTGATTTCACTGCCATGGAAAAAGCTGTTCAATGTCCTTGCGCTGGTCGGCATGATGGCATGGCTCGTCGTCACACGTGCGATTCCCGGGTTCACGTTCCTGCAGCACAATCCCATCTGGCTGCTGATCGGCTTGGCCTGCGTGATCGTCAGCTGCTGGGATCCGGATCCGGAAGACATCGAGACGGAAGTCGAGCTCGACCCCGATCTCGCCCGCTCATTGCAGGCGATGGGCTGACCAAGGGCCACAAAGCGAATCAGAATAGGGCATCCTGGGCGAACTCGTCGTCCGCGTCGCCCGACGGCAACGGCATGAAGGCGGAGGCGCCATATCTGCCAAGCGCATCGCTGGCATTCGCCGAACCAAGCCTGAGCTCGCCGTCAAGCCGCACCGCATCCGGCGAGACCAGGAACATACGCTCGTTCACGCCCGCCAGATATAACCCCTCAAGATTCTCCACCCGCGACAACGCCACATACCCCATGCCGGGCGCGAAAGTGCGCCGCAGATCCATGACCGCACGGTCGAGCGTCATCCCCTGCGACTTGTGGATCGTAATGGCCCACGCGCAGCGCAACGGCACCTGATTCACGCAGGCGAGCACGGTATCACCGTCCTGCATCTGCCAACAGTTCGGCTTCATGGTCACGATATTGCCGTTCTCGAACTCGACGATCGGCCAGCCACCTTTGGCATCAGAGGCAAACCCACGCACCGTGCCCAAGGAGCCGTTCACAAACTGACGGTCGGTATCGTTACGCACCGCCATCACGGCAGCTCCGGTCTTGAGCAACAAATGTTCCGGCGCGAGCATGTTCCTTTTGAGCCGTTCCACCAGATTTGCCGGGCCGGAGGATTCGGCGACATACTCGTGCGGTTCCTCCCTGATCGCGAACAGACGCATGTCGTTGAGTGAATCGGCCTGTCTGTTGACCGGAAACAGATTCACGGCCCGTTGATTCGGCTCTGGCATGCGGCCCAGCCGGGTCAACAGAAGATTACGATCCTCATCGCTGACGCAACCCTCCCGGATGTCGGTGAGTACGCCAAGCAGTTTGCCATCATCTTGACGATGCTGCTCGGTCAGGTAGCAGACAACAGGGCTCAACTCCTGCCACACCAACGATTCGGTGACGAATCCCTCAGGATTGAGCCCGGCACGCGCATAACGTTCACGAGATGCCGCGAATTCCGGACTGGGCACGATCAGGTCATGATCGCGCCCGGAAACGGACACCGGCGGCAACTGGAAGAAGTCTCCGGAAAGCACCACCTGCAGTCCGCCAAACGGCCGCGAATCCTTGCGAATGATACGACACACCTGATCGACCATGTCGAACAGCCACGCATGCAACATGGAAACCTCGTCGATGATGAGGATGTCGGCCGCCTGCAGCTTGCGCTTGCGTCGCGTGCGAATGGTGGTGACGAGTTTATCGGACAGCGCGTTGGCAAGACCTATGCCACTCCATGAATGGATGGTAACTCCATTGATATGCGTGGCCGCGATGCCGGTCGACGCGGTGACCGACACGGAGGCGCCATCCGCACGCGCCTGACGTATGAATTCGTTAAGCACGTAGGTCTTACCGGCACCGGGCGCACCGGTCAGAAAGACGTTCGCGCCGGTGCCCAGAATCGCAAGAGCCTCTTCCTGCCGCATATCGCACCGCCTTCCCCTCCGTCATGTGACCGTCCGCACTCGGCTGCGACCGAATCGCATGGCCGTCACCGGGCAACCGCGCCTCCGCGCGCAATCATCCGTCAGTCAATCAGCCTATCAACAACCTTGAGCACACCGCGACTGGCGTTCGACGGCGCAAGATAACGTGCGGCCGCCCGCAAATCCGGATGGCCATTGGACATGGCGAACGACCAGTCACCCGCCTCAAGCATCAACAGGTCGTTAAGATAATCGCCGAACACCGCCGTCTGTGCGGGAGTGACGCCCAACGCGCGCTGCAACGCCTCGACGCCCTGCTTCTTGTCGGTGGCCGGATTCATGATGTCCACCCAATGCTGCCCGGAGACGACCACCTGGTAATCGTTCCTTACATGAGCGAGCTTGTTGTTCGTCATCTGCTCGGAACTGCCGAAATCGAGAATCGCGAGCTTCAGGATGATTTCTTCGCCCGGAACGTAATCGTCCGGTTCGACGGCGAAATCCAGCACCTCGCGCAGGTCATCGACGATTTTCAACGCCGCGTAATACTTGCCGACCTCGTCAAGGAACGGCGTATCGGTACGCTGCACGTATGCGGTGTTGAGACCGCAGATCACCAGACCCATATCGTATTCGCCGGCGGACACGGAGGCGTTCACCATGTCGATGATGCGACGCGTGATGCCCAGATCGACGCCATGTACTTCGACGACCTTGCCGTCCACCGCCACGACATTGCCGTTCTCCGCGATATAGGAAAGCTCTCCCCCGTTCAGCACTTCGGACGCCTTCGAAGCGAACATGTTGCGCAGCGTGGCGTACTGGCGGCCGGAAGCCGGCACGAATTCGACGCCGCGCGCACGCAGTCTGGCGAGCATGTCCCAGAAGCCTTCGGGAATCCGGCCATGTTCGTCCAACAAGGTGCCGTCCATATCGGCGACCACGAGTCGGATATCCTGCGGCTGGTCGATGGTGGTCCAGTCGGCTGCGCTCATAAGGGTCCTTTCCTGCATTGCCTTCGATTGTCGGGGAAACATCACGGACGGCATGGACCGCCGTCGTTCCATGCGCCCGAATCGATCAGTTCTCGCCGATCAGACTGGTGGCCTTGATATCGTCGGCGATGGCCTTGGCCTCGGCCTCATCCGGTCCCGGCGTCGGCGCCATGAACGCCTTGCGATAGTAACGCAGTTCATCCAAGGACTCAATGATGTCGGCGAGCGCGCGGTGACCGCCGTTCTTCGGAGGACGGTTGAGGTAGACGGCCGGATACCAGCGACGGGCAAGCTCCTTGAACGTGCTTACGTCGATGGTGCGGTAATGCAGGTGCTCCATGAGTTCCGGCATGTAATGGTCGAGGAACTTCTTGTCGGAGCCGATGGTGTTGCCGGCCAGCAATGGCTTGACGCCGTCCGGCGTGAACCGCTTGACGTATTCGACGACCTTGGCTTGCGCCTCGTCGAGAGAAAGGCCGTGTTCCCACTCCTTGATCAGGCCGGAGCGGGTATGCATGTTGCGCACGAAGTCGTTCATATGATCCACGGCCTTCTGGCTGGGCTTGATCACGAAATCGACGCCCTCGTCAAGCACGTTCAGATCGAAGTCGGTCGGCACTACGGACACTTCGACGAGTTCGTCGCCGCCGAAGATATCCAGGCCGGTCATCTCGCAGTCGATCCAGATCAGACGCGAGCCTTCAGCGGTGTATGTTTCGCCGTCATGCGCATCTACCATTGTTGCCTCGTTTCATATGTTTGCGGCCGCGCCCGCTGCGTGGAGCCGAACATATGAAGATACCGCAGGGTAGGGAGATTCTTCCCCGCCCTGCGGTATGCGGTGCGCTCCGGTTCGTTGTTCAGCGCACGCGTTTGATGCCCAGCACGCTGATGGCGGCGATGGCGGTCATGCCGATGGCCACCGGGAACACCACCGTGTAGGAGCCGAGCACGCTCACCAGCGTGGAGGTGATGGCCACGCCGATGGCCTGCCCCGCACAGGTGGCGATGTTCATGAAGCCGAGATCCTTGCCGGCGGTTTTCTTGTTCGGCAGTACATCGACGTTCAGCGCTTGGTCGACGGACAGGTACATGCCGTAGCCGAAGCTGGCGATGCCGCCGAAGAGGAACATGCCCTGTTGCGTCGGGAGAATCCACGGCATGGCCAAACTGATGGCGAAGAACGTGCATGCCACGATGATCGGCGCCTTGCGGCGGTTCAGGGCGTCCGCGATCGGTCCGGCCACCAGGGACGCGATGATGGACACGATCATGGTGATCACGGAAATGACCTGGATGGAAGCCGCCGCCGACAGCTTGTCCTGGCCGATGTAATCCTGCAGAATGTACAGCTGATAGCTGAACACCATCTGGTAGGCGACGATCAGGCAGGTGCGGCAAATGAACGCACGGTAGAAGTCGGCGCAATTCTTCAGCGGCGGGGTGAGCGACGCCGCCACGACCTTCCACAGCGGCTCGTCGGTGTTCTTCGGCATGTTTTCACTGGAAGGCTCGCGTGGGGCGATCACCACGGACAGTACGCCCGCGGCCAGCGCACACATGCCTGCGCAGATGAAGCCGAGTTCCATATGTTCGATCAGCGAGGAGCCGACCAACGTACCGATGCCTTGGCCGATCACACCGCCCGCGCCGATTGCGGCGGACACGGTGGCACGCGATGTCGGAGCCACTTGATCGGAGATACGGGCGTAAATCGGGGCTTGCACCATGTTCAGACCGATCAACGCCAGCACGTAGACGAGGCCGATGATCGCGGCACTGATCGGACGGCTCAACGCCCAGAAGCAGACGCCGTAGATGAACGCGCCGCAGAAGATCCATGGCGTACGCCTGCCCCAACGGGTTGCGGTGCGGTCGGATAGCGCGCCGATGAACAGTGCGATGAAGATGGAAGCGATTGAGCCGACCGCGTTGATGGTGCCGAGCACCGCAGTGGAGTTGGCGATGCCGATGTCACGCAGGCGCTGTGGCACCAGCACCGACATCGTCATGTAGAAGGCCGCGCCGGACAGCACCGAGAAGGCAAGAAAGCCTCCGGTGAAACGCCACTTAGCATTATCCGCCGATCCTTCCTCCGTTACGACCGGCACAGTGGATGCGACCGTAGTGATTTTCGACATGATTATCCCCTTTACGCGATGTTTGCGATTAGTCGGCCAATTTCAGCCAGGCGCTGGTATCTTGCGGCAGCCTGCCGTCATCGGTGAGCGGTCCGGAGGTCAGCAGCACATCGCCCTGCGGCAGTGCGACCGGTTCTTCGCCGAAGTTGGTAATGGAGGCCCATCCATTGGCACGCTTGTAGGCGATGGTGCCGCCGGGGAATCCATTGGCGCCGTCATGCGCTTTGCCCGGTCGGTCTTCCGGCAGCCATTCGACGCTCAGGTCGGTGGTCTGCATGTCATGGCGCAATGCCAGCACGCGGCGGTACAGGTTCAGCATGGAATCAGGATCGGCGGATTCCACGTCGACCGCAAAATCCTTGTACCATGCCGGCTGCGGGAGATGCGGTTCGGCAGTGGCGTCAGCCGGGGAGAATCCGAAGGAACCGTCGTGACCGAATTCATCGTCTGGATCATCCAGTTTCGGCGCGTCCGCGGCGACCCACGGCAACGGCACACGGCAGCCGTCACGGCCCTTGGTGCTGGCGGAACGGGACGTACGCCATGCGGACGGATCTTCCAGTTCATCCCACGGAATGTCGGCCACCTCGAACAGGCCGAGCTCTTCGCCCTGATACACGTAGGCGGAACCGGGCAACGCCATCTCCATCATGATCGCGGCGCGGGCGCGTTTGGTGCCGAGCTCGCGATTCTCTTCGAACGTGGTGCCGTCGCGCAGCAGCCAATCAAGCGCCAGACGATGATATTCGCCGGTCGGCACCTGCGGCAGGGCGTAACGGGTGGCATGACGGATCACATCATGGTTGCTCATCACCCACGTAGCGGTGGAGCCGGAACGTTCCGCGCTCTCCAACCCCTCCTCGATGGCCAGGTGCATGTCGTCGCGGATCCAGTCCTTCTTGGCGAATTCGAAGTTGAAGATCTGGCCAAGATCGTCCGGCGAAGCATACAGATGCTGTCGGCTCGGACGCACCCAGGCCTCGGCCACGGCGAACGCCGGAGGATTGTACTCGTTGAACACCTTGCGCCACTCGTGATAGATGTCATGCACTTCGTCACGATCGATTACCGGATGGGAACCGTCCTCCGGCTGGTCGTTGGTGCACCAGACCACATAGTCATCGAGGTCATCGCGGTCAAGATCCTTGGCCAAGCCGTGCGCCACGTCCACGCGGAAGCCATCGGCGCCGTGATCGAGCCAGAAGCGCAAGGTCCTGAGAAAATCGTCGCGCACCTCACGATTGTTCCAGTTCCAGTCAGGCTGTTCCTTGGTGAACATATGCAGATACCACTGGCCGTCGGGCACGCGGGTCCATGCCGGGCCGCCGAAATGGTTCTCCCAGTTGGTCGGTGGCTGATCGCCATTCGGACCCTTGCCGTCGCGGAAGATATAGCGGTCACGCTCCGGCGATCCCGGTTCGGCCGCGAGGGCGGCCTTGAACCATTCGTGCAGATTGGAGCTGTGATTCGGCACGATGTCGACCACGACCTTGATGTCTCGTGCGTGTGCGGCCTTGGCGAGTTCGTCGAAATCATCCATGGTTCCGAGCTTCGGGTCGACGTTGCGGTAATCGTCCACGTCGTAGCCACCGTCGGCCAGCTGGGACGGATAGAACGGACTGAGCCAGATGGCATCGACGCCAAGATCCTTCAGATAGTCGATCTTTTGAGTCACACCGGCGATCTGACCGAGTCCCTCGCCACGGGAATCCTTGAAGGAACGCGGGTAGACCTGATAGACCACGGCCTGCTTCCACCACAGTGCGGGATCGGTGACTTCAGTCATTTTTTCCTCCTATCATGCAAGCGTTTGTACACCTTTTTAACGGCAATCAATGTCACCCATCATTGCTAGGCAGCATTGATTTTCCTTGCAATTATTTGACTATTCTTCGCAACCACATTGTTGTTTGTGCATTGGTTGACTAATCTCATAATAACGCTTGCGCAAATTTTTGCAAGTCATAATCCCAGCCATCTTCAAAGTATGTCAGAAAAGGCAATAATTACAGTGTTTGCAGTCATGCAAGCGTTTTTACAAAATGGGCGTGTCGTGATATGGTAGGGTGACGAACGAAGCAAATATGAATCGCAAAACCCGACTTAAGGAGAACCGAACGTGACCCGCACCACCATCGCAGACGTGGCCAAGGCGGCCGGAGTATCCGTCTCCACCGTATCCCGAGCACTGCGTGGACTGGACAGAGTCAACCCCGAAACCAGAGAACGCGTCGAAAAAGAGGCCAACCGTCTACACTTCTCCTTCTCGAAAAGCGCATCATCCCTGGCATCCGGCAAAACCATGCGTATCGCGGTGCTGCTGCCGAGCGAAATCAGCAGCTGGTTCAACTCCCACGCCTTCGAAGGCATCTACGAGGTGATGTCAAAGGCCGACTACGACGTCGTTCCCTACATCGTGTGGACGCAGGAAGATCTGGATCGTTTCTTCCAGAATCTGCCAGGCAATCGCAATGTCGACGCAATCATCGAAGCATCCTTCGACTTCGACGAGGCAAAGAAGCGGGTACTCGGCGAACTGACCATCCCTGTGGTCGGCATGAACGCCCCCAGCACGCACGGACTCGACGCCGGAGTCGCAATCGATGACGCGGCGGCCATGAGCGCAATCGTACGCTTCCTCAAGTCACTGGGACACAAGACGCTCGCCTACATCGGGCAACCCGTCAACGCCTCACCGTTCATCTGCTCGGACATCGTGCGCGAAAAAGGGTTTCTGGACGCCGCCAAGGAATGCGGCTACGGCGATGATGACATTATCATCGTGCCATCGTTGACCCATATGGACGTGCAAAACGAACAGGACATCTATTCCGGCATCGTCGCACAACTGCTCAGCGCACCAAAACAGCCGACCGGCATCTGCGTATCCGTCGACGCGGCGGCCGTTCCCCTTCTCAAGGAACTGCGCCGCATGGGATGGCGTGTGCCTCAGGATGTATCCGTAGTCGGATTCGATGACGATCCAAGCGCCTCGATTGTGGACATGACCACCATGCACCAGAATCCTACGGAAATCGGACGCATTGCGGCACGTAAGACACTCGCGTTGCTGGCAGGCGAAACCTTGGAGGAACCGTTCTCCGTCATACCCACTTCCCTTGTGCTACGAAGCACCACGGAACGCGTGCATTGATTGCCCCAACTTCCCCAAATCCTGCCGTCGCGGGCCGTGTCCTGCAAGAACCGTCCCGCTGACCAACGGGCGCCCTATCTCCGGGGGTGCAACCTGCGAGAACTGTCCCATTGCCCGACGGCCACAGCCCCGAACATGGCCATCAGAGGCAGCGCCCCGCGAGAACCGGCCCATTATCCGACGGCTACGTCCCCAGCCCCTGCTGTCATAGGCCATGTCCCGCGAGAGCCGACCCGTTGCTCGACGGTTACGCCCCCAAACCCTGCCGTTGCGGGCCATGTCCTGCGAGAACCGGCTCGCTGCCCGACGGCTACGTCCCCGAACCCGCCGTTGCAGGCCGCCACCTGCGAGAACCGGCCCATTGCCCAACAGTCACGTCCCATAATTGCCCACGTTGGCCCATGGACCAATACCATGACGCGACAATGGGAGAAGTTATCCACATCAGAAAAGGTTGGATTTTCAAGGTTCTTCAGCTTCCAACACGCCAATAGGCCATTCTCCGACCACAGGACGAAAAAACATCATCCGCACAAACCAAATGATTTATCTTCGCTCTCATGAGAACGAACAAGCGATGTGTCCAACTTCTTCAAGAGGCTAAGCGTGAGAGCCGATGCGCCATCCCCGCAACGCAGGCCGACGGGAAGGCGCTGCGTAAGCGCGTGGAGCACGGGGAACTTTACTCGCCGTACCGTGGCCTCTTCATGGAGAACGAATACTGGAACACATTGGACCCTGCACAAAGAACCATTCACCAGGTTCGCGCCCTGCAACTCCAAAATCCACGAATCATCTTTGCCGGTCCGAGCGCAGTGGCCGTATATGGATATGAACATCCATGGAGCATACATACAAGCGGAATATACCGCGCGGACTGCTCGCGCGGCAATCAAATACCTACGAATCATGCTCTTGGGCGCATCTACATGCCAAGGATTTCCGAACGAATCATCAACGGAATACGCGTCACCACACCGGAACGGACGCTTCTTGACTGCTCGTTGATGTTCCCTTTCCGCAAGGTGTTGCCCATCTTCGATTCCGCAATGGCACAGGATTCAGAGCTTAGCGAGAAAATCATGGACCTCATTCCAAGGATTCGGCGAAACACAGATGCTTTGAAGAAACTGCTTGCGTACTGCAACCCACTATCCGACAACGGAGGCGAATCGTTCACCCGCGCAACGATGATCGAGGAAGGATTCCAAAATCCGCTCATCCAGCACGTGATCCATGATCCATCCGGTGGCGGTAAATGGTATCGGGTCGATTTCATCTGGTTCCTGCCTGACGGACGGATTATCGTCGCCGAATATGATGGCATGGCGAAGTACACCGATCCCATGATGACCGACAGGAAAAACATCCAGACAATCGTCAATGAACAACGAGATCGCGAGCAGTCGCTCTGCAGTTGGGGCGTGACCAAAATAGTACGTTTGTATTACGAAGACGCAGTGAATCGAACTGGCTTGGTAAGCAAGCTCTGCCAAGCCGGAGTACCTCGCCCGTTCGTACGAATGCAACCTAGTTTGTCTTAGACAGTCTTCGGACCGGAGCTTGATTCATCTGCACTCGAAACGCATCGGATTCGCGCGGGAGTCATTCTCAGTGGCTGGTTTTGGGGCAATAAGCCGGTTCTCTACGGCCACAGCTCCAGATGGCCATGTTCGGGGCTGTAACCGTCGGGCAGCGGGCCGGTTCTCGCAGGATACGGCTTCCGGAGTTGGGGTCTGGGGCGTGGCTGTCGGGTAATGGGACGGTTCTCGCAGGACACGGCCCGCAACGGCAGGGTTTGGGGGCACAACCGTCGAGCAACGGGTCGGCTCTCGCAGGACATGGCCTATGACAGCAGGGGTTGGGGATGTAGCCGTCGGGCAGCGGAACGATTCTCGCAGGATACGACTTCCGGAGTTGGGGACTGGGGCATGGCTGTCGAGCAATGGGACGGTCCTCGCAGGTGGCGGCCTGCAACGGCAGGGTTGGGGGGCGCAATCGTTGGGTAACGGACCGGTTCTCACAGGCAAAAGCCCATTCAATCACATGGCGGACCATTATGGCGGCCCGTTCCAAGTCATTCAGTACCTACAAACAAAAGGTGGTATCGAACCATAAAGGTTCGATACCACCTCATAGCTGCCGCCCGGCCCACCGGCCGGTCAGGCTCACTGACGACCGGAGTAGTTCGGCGCCTCGGCAGTCATGACGATGTCGTGCGGATGGGATTCGCGCAGACCAGCGTCGGTGATGCGGATGAAACGTCCGCGTTCCGGCATTTCGGCGATGTTGTGGGCGCCGATGTAGAACATGGACTGGTGCAGGCCGCCGATCATCTGGTACAACACGGCGTTAAGCGGTCCGCGGTACGGCACTTCGCCTTCGACGCCTTCCGGAACGACCTTGTCGTTGGACGTGACATCGGCCTGGAAGTAGCGGTCCTTGGAGTAGGACTTCTTGCCGCGCGGAGCCATGGCACCAAGGGAGCCCATGCCACGGTACAGCTTGTACTGCTTGCCGTGCAGGAGCACCTTCTCGCCCGGAGCCTCTTCACAGCCTGCGAGGGTGCCGCCGAGCATCACGGAGGAAGCGCCGGCCACAAGAGCCTTGGCAATGTCGCCGGAGTAGTGGATGCCACCGTCGGCGATGCATGGAACACCGGCGGCACGGCAGGCCTGAGCGGCCTCATACACGGCGGTGAGCTGCGGAACGCCGACACCGGCGACCACGCGGGTGGTGCAGATGGAGCCCGGACCCACGCCAATCTTGACGGCGTCGACTCCGGCGTCGATCATGGCCTGTGCGCCCTGACGCGTCGCCACATTGCCGCCGATGATATCGACGCCCTTGAAAGCGGAATCGGACTTGAGACGGCTAATCATGTCGAGGGCGAGCTTGGCCTCACCGTTAGCGGTATCGACCACGAGCACGTCCACGCCGGCCTCCATCAAGGCGGAGGCACGGTTGTAGGCATCGCCCAGGAAACCGATGCCGGCGGCAACGCGCAAACGGCCCTGCTCGTCCTTGGTGGCATCCGGGTACTGCTCGGTCTTGACGAAGTCCTTCACGGTGATCAGACCGGTCAGGTGACCTTCGGCGTCGACCAGCGGCAGCTTTTCGACCTTGTACTTGGCCAGCAGGTCGTGGGCGTCTTCCTTGGAGATGTTGGACGGACCGGTGATCAGATGCTCGCGGGTCATCACGTCGGAGACCTTGAGGTGATCGTAATCCTCGGAAGCGATGAAGCGCATGTCGCGGTTGGTGATGATGCCGACGAGCTTGTTGTCCTTATCGACGACCGGCAGGCCGGAGATATGGAAACGGCCGCACAGCTTGTCGAGATCGGCCAGCGTCACATCCGGGCTCACGGTGAGCGGATTGTTGATCATACCGGATTCGGAACGCTTGACGACATCGACCTGAGCGGCCTGATCGTCGATGGAGAGGTTGCGGTGCAGCACGCCGATGCCGCCGTTACGAGCCATGGCAATGGCCATGTCGGACTCGGTGACGGTATCCATGGCGGCGGAAATGGCCGGAACCTTCATCGTGATGTTACGGGTCAGATGAGTGGTGGTGTCCACCTCGGACGGAATGACATCCGTCTCGTTCGGCAGCAACAGCACATCGTCATAAGCGAGGCCAAGCTGAGCGAAAATCGGTGGAAGTGGAGCGTACGTGGAATCTGCATTCATATCAGGAATTGTAGCCATAGACACACTATATGAACGCGTGCTGACTTAGCGCGACACGACGGAATCAACACGGAAACCAATCGTAAGGCCGGTACGTCACATAACCCCGTGACCGTTCATAGGGGTGCATCGTTTCCGCAGGATTCGCGGATGCGGCTCAGTCGTGCCTGGCATGCTGCGCGTCGGCCCGGGCGTTCTCTTCGCGCAATTCCGGAATCCTATGTTTCAGATAGGGATACATCGTGGCGATCGTCAGCAATACGGTCGCAATCAAGAAACCGATCAGCACATGCTGCGCCTTGAAGAACAACGTCATAATCGAACCGAATGCGATCAGCGCAGCCCAGCCCCACAGAATCAGCACGGCTCCCTGCACGGAATGACCGATGCGCAGCATGCGGTGATGCAGATGCATTCGGTCAGGATGCATCGGCGATTGCCCTTTGCTCACACGCCGTACGATTGCCAGGCACATGTCGAGAATCGGCAGGAACAATACCAGAATCGGCAGCAGAATCGGCATGAATACCGGCAGATAGATGCTGGCATGGATGGTGGCCGGATCAAGTCGGCCGGTCATGACGATGGATGCGCATGTAATCAGATAGCCGAGCAGCATGGAACCGGAATCGCCCATGAACAGTTTCGCAGGATGCCAGTTATGCAGGATGAATCCGACGCACATGCCGACCATGGCGATGTCGATCAACGTCGCCATCGACGCGTACGACGGCGAATTCCGGGCGATGATATACGAGTAGATGGCGAATGCGATGCCACCGATGGCGACGATGCCGGAGGCGAGGCCGTCAAGACCATCTACGAAATTCACGGCATTGATGGAGGCGACGATGAGGAACGCGGTGATGGCCATGGAGAGGCTCGGCGATGCCGTCACCAACGAGCCCAATGGCAGCGAGATGATCTGCAGGCCGCCCCATGCCACGAATACGGAGATCAGCAGCTGCCCTGCAAGTTTGAGCATCCAATCAAGATCCCACAGGTCGTCGGCCATGCCGAGCAGGCTGATCATGACCGCGCCGGCAAGAATCACCCACGCCTGCTTCGATTGCGCGAACAGCACTTCGATGAACGGGATCTTCGACGCGAAGAGCATGGAAACCGTAAAGCCCATGAGCATGCCGAGGCCGCCCAGCCGCGGCGTCGGAATGGTGTGCACGTCGCGTGCGCGCACCTCTCCGACGGCGCCGATTTCGATGGCGACGTGGCGAATCAACGGTGTGATCAGATAGGTGACTCCGCCGGCGATGGCCGCGATGAACAGGTAGATTCTCATATGCCCAATGCACCGCCATTCAGGGTCAGCGCCTTACGGATCACGGCTTCGCGTATCACTCCCTCTCGAAGGATCGAGATACCGTCGCGTCCGTGAGGATCGGCCGCGACCACCGTGGACGACACATGCCCTGGCGTCGCCCCTCCATCGAGATACAGGCCGACGGCATCGCCCAAGGCCTCGACCGCCTCGTCGACGGTCTGCGCGCTTTCCTCGCCGGAACGGTTTGCGCTGGTTGCCGCCAGCGGGCCGACGGCGCGCAGGATGCGCAATGTGGCGGCGGAATTCGGAATGCGTACGCCCTGCGTGGTTTTGCCGGTGGCCGGATCCCTGCGAACCGTGGCCAGCGAACAGTTGTCTCGTGCTTCGGCAATCGGCGAGAACGCGCCCGGCATGAACATGGCGGCCAGCCGGTTCAACGGCACCGGAAGATCGAGCCGAAGCGCGTCCAGACCGTCGATTGAAGCCAACAGCACCTGCAACGGCTTGTATTTCGGCCGCTGCTTGACCATGTAGATTTTCCTGATGGCCTCGACGTTGCGTGGGTCGCAGGCGACGCCATACACCGTATCCGTAGGAATCACGATCAATCCGCCGTCACGTATGATTTCGACGGCCTGGGCCAGGGATTCGTCCGTAATCGTGCGAACCTCGCTCATGACACCTCCCTCATAGCCTTGTCGACCTCACTATTGTAAGGCAGAACATTACGCACCAAGATAGGCCTTGCGTACCTGTTCGTCATGCAGCAGATCCTGTGCATCGCCTTCCATGGTGATGCGCCCGGTTTCGAGCACATATGCACGATCGGCGATCGACAGCGCCATTTTCGCGTTCTGCTCGACCAACAGTACGGTGATTCCTTCGTCATGAAGCTTGCGGATGATGGCGAAGATCTCCTTGACCAGCTTCGGCGACAGACCCATCGACGGCTCGTCCATCAGAATCGTATTCGGGTGGCTCATTAACGCACGCCCCATGGCCAGCATCTGCTGCTCACCGCCGGACAGCGTACCGGCCAGCTGGTTACGGCGTTCCTTCAGTCGCGGGAAGTAGTCGAACACCATGTTCAGGTCGGCGGTCATGTGGGAGCGGTCCTTCAGGCTGAAGGCACCCATCTCGAGATTCTCCTGCACACTCATGCGCGTGAACACGTGGCGGCCTTCAGGAATGTGCGCCATGCCAAGGGTCACGATCTTGTTGCTGTGCGTTTTGAGCAGGTCAACGCCATGAACATCACGGAGCCGGATTGCGCCGGGGTCAGGCCCGTGATGGTGTGCAACGTGGTCGTTTTGCCGGCGCCGTTCGCGCCGATCAGCGATACGATCTCACCGTCGTTCACGGTAAGGCTGATGTCTTTGACCGCTTCGATCGCCCCGTAGGAGACGCTCAGATTCTTGATTTCCAGCATCAGGCTTCCCTCCCCTCGGCGGTTTCGTCGGTGTCATCGGCACCCAGATACGCGGAAATCACCTGCGGATCGTTGGCGATTTCCTCGGGCAGTCCCGATGCGATGGTGCGTCCGTAGTCGAGCACCTGGATGCGCTGGCACACGTTCATGACGAGACTCATGTCATGTTCGATGAGCAGGATGGCGATGCCGAAACGATCCCGGATCACGTTGATGCAGTGCAGCAGATCTTCGGTTTCCGTAGGATTCATGCCGGCCGCAGGCTCGTCGAGCAGCAGCAGTTTCATGCCGGTCGCCAGCGCACGCGCGATTTCCAGCTTGCGTTGCGCACCGTACGGCAGATTCGCCGCTTCGGTGTTGGCCAGACCTTCCAGACCGAAGATGCGCAGCAGGTCGATGGCCTTGGCATGCATGTCACGCTCCTGCTTCCAGAACTTCGGCGTTCGGAAGATCGCACCGCCCAACCGATACGTGAAGGATTGGTCGAACGCGACAAGCACGTTCTCCTCCACGGTCATCTTGTCGAACAGACGAATGTTCTGGAAGGTCCTTGCGATGCCGGCACGCACCACCTGATACGTTTTCTTGCCGTTCATACGTCTGCCGTCGAGGAAGAATTCGCCTTCGGTCGGCTGATACACACCGGTCAGCAGGTTGAACACGGTGGTTTTGCCGGCGCCGTTCGGACCGATCAGTCCGACGAGTTCGCCCGCGTTGATGGTCATGTTGAAGTCGGAGACGGCTTTGAGGCCTCCGAAGGTGATGCCGAGGTGTTCGGCGCGCAGAATCGGTTCGCTCATGCCTTCGCCTCCTTGTCATCGGCGTCATCGGAGGATTTCCCGGCGGTCTTTGCCACGGTGGCGGACCTGCCGTGCGCCTTGATGCGCGACGGATAGAACAGCTTGTTCACGAGTTTCGGCAATGAGAACTCCCAGTTGCCGAAGATGCCCTGCGGACGGAACACCATGATGAGCACGAGCACCACCGAATAGACCAGCATGCGGTATTCGGAGAAGGCACGCAGCAGTTCAGGCAGAATCGTCAGGCCCACGGCGGCCACGATGGAGCCGGTGAGTGATCCCATGCCGCCGAATACCACCATGATCACGTAGTTGATCGACTGCAGCCAGCCGGCCATGCTTGGCGTCAACGCGCCGATGTACTGCGCGAAGATGCCTCCCGCGATGCCCGCGAAGAACGCGGAAATCGCAAACACCATAACCTTCAGGTAGGTGATATTGATGCCGGACGCGCCGGCCGCGATCTCATCGTCGCGGATCGCCTTGACCGCACGGCCGTACCGTGAACGGGCGAACATGAACAGCAGCACCACGGTCACGACGGTGATCCAGAAGACCACATACAGATTGGCAAGACGGTCGATGCCGATCAGTGCCTGTCCCTGCTGGCCTTCCGACAGGCCCTTGCCTCCGGCCACTTTCAGATTCTGGATGATCACACGGATGATCTCACCGAAACCGAGCGTGATAATCGCAAGGTAATCGCCGTGCAGTCGCAATGCCGGAATGCCGACCAGGATGCCGAAGACGCAGGCAACCACACCACCCGCGAAGGTGACGAGCAGGAATCGTAGCGTCGCATCCATCTGCACGCCGTTGGCGACGAGTAACTTGCTGAGCAAAGCCGCCGAATAGGCCCCGATCGCCTCGAATCCGCAGCAGCCGAGCGTAAGCTGGCCGAGCACGCCGATGGTGAGGTTCAGCGACGTGGTCATGATCACCGCAATGCAGCAGGTCATGATGATGCCCTTGACATACAGCGAGGCCACGCCGGTTTCGCACACGGCCATGAGCAGGCCGAACAGCACCGCCACGCCGATGGCGCATACCAGATACGACTGCTTGATGGAAAGCATCGATTTCTTCATGATCACACCTTCTCGCTTTCCGGCTCACCCATCAGACCGGACGGCTTGACCAGCAGCACGATGATCAGGATGCCGAACACGATGGCATCAGAGAACGCCGATGTGATCACGCCAGCGGTGATGGTGCCGATATACGCCTTGGTAAGGCTTTCGACCACGCCGATCACCAGGCCGCCCACCATGGCGCCCGGAATGGAACCGATGCCGCCGAGCACTGCGGCGACGAAGGCCTTCAGGCCCAGCATGGCGCCCATCATCGGGGAAACCTGCGGATACGAGACGCAATACATCAGCGAGGCCACCGCGGCCAGACCGGAGCCGATGGCGAAGGTGAGGGTGATGGTGGAGTTCACGTTGATGCCCATCAGAATCGAGGCTTCCTTGTCTTCGGAGACCGCGCGCATAGCTTTGCCTTGCTTGGTGTATGTCACGAACAGCTGCAGCGCGACCATGATGGCCAGGCCCAACAGCACCGTCAGGATGGTGGCACCGTCGATCTTGAGCCCACCGAGCGTCAAGGTCGGAATCTGGATGACGGTGGGCACGGTCTGATAGTCGGCGCCGAAAATCGCCTGGGAGCCGTTTTCCAGCAACAGGCTCATGGCGATGGCGGTAATCAGGGCGGTCATGTTGTTGCCCTTTTCGCGCACCGGCTTGTAGGCGGCCTTTTCGACGATCACGCCGACGGCCACGCATACGAGAATCGCAGGAACGACGGCAAGCCATGCGGGAAGACCGCAGGCGAGGATGAACGGAATGGTAAGCATGAGCACGTAGGAGCCGACCATGATGAAGTCGCCGTGCGCGAAGTTGATCAGTCGGATGATGCCGTAGACCATGGTGTAGCCCAATGCCACCAGCGAATACACGCTGCCGATTTTCAGACCGTTGAAGATCTGACTGATGAACATGATGATCTGATCGCCCATCATTCCTCCTTTCTTGTTGCGTTATGCGGCTTATTCGGCCGGCTGAATGGTGTCTTTGTAGGTCGGTGAGCCGTTCTTCATTTCCAGCACGATGACCGATTTCTTCGGGGAGCCGTACTTGTCAAGCGTGAATGCGCCGGTGACGCCGGAGAAGTTCATGCCGGCGATGGCGTTGCGGATGTCGGTGCGGGTGGCGTGTTCGCCTGCCTGCTCGATGGCCTGCTTGAACATGTAGACGGAATCGTATCCGAGCGCGGTGAAGGTGTTCGGCGACTCGCCGTTGTTGGCGGCTTTGTACGATGTGATGAACCGCTGCACCTTCTTGTTGGACTTGTCGTCCGGTGAATAGTGTGTGGTGTAGAGCACCTTATCGTAACGAGCCTTGTTGCCGGTGGTCTTCAAGCCGTCATAGCCATCGGGTCCCATGATGTAGCCGTCGTAGCCGACGGAGCGCGCCTGCGGTACGATATACGGACCAACGGCGGAGTAATAGTACGGCGCGTACAGGAATTCGGCTCCGGACGCCTCGATCTTCTGTAGCTGTGACGAGTATTCGGTATCGTCGGTGCTGGAGGAGTTCTCTTCGGCCACGACCTGAAGCCCGGCTTGCTTTGCGGCTGCCACGAACGCTTTGCCCACACCGGAGGAATAGGGATCACCGGTGCCGTAGAGTACGGCCACCTTCTTGACTTTCAGGGTCTCGGCGGCGTACTTGGCCGCAATCTCGCCCTGATAGGAGTCTTTGAAGCACGTACGGAACAGGTATCCGCCGGTTTCCACGGAGTCGGCGGTAGCGGCAGGTGCGATGGACGGCATCTGATTCTGGTCGGCCAGCGGCGCCACGGCTCCGGATGTCGACGAGATGGTCGGTCCCAGCACCGCAATGACGTTCTTCTCGCCTGCCAGACGGTTGAACGCATTGGACGCTTCGATGACGTCGCCCTTGTCGTCCATGGATTCAAGCTTGACCTGCTTGCCGAAAATGCCGCCGTTCTCGTTGATTTCCTTGATCGCAAGCTTGAAGCCGCTGACTTCGGATTCGCCATAGGCGGCGGCTGCACCGGAATTGGTGGTGACCGATCCGATGGTGATCACATCGTTGTCCGCGATGCTGCTGCTGTCGTTGCTTGACGCATACATGTTGCCGCCGGAACAGGCGGATACGGACAGCGTCGTCGCCGCTGCGAGACATAGCACGGCCAGCCTTTCGGCATATTTGAATCTCATGTGCCGTTCGTTCCCTTCTCGTCTACCAAGCGCAGTCCGTTATAGTACGGTTCTGCGGAATTGTCACGATTTTCCCGAAATAAGATATCGGGGTCTGCCGGTGTAGTCGTTGCGTACCCGGGTGTTGGCGAAGCCGTGCGCGTTCGCATAGGCGGCCAGACGCTCGCCCTGTGAAATGTCGTGTTCCATGACCAGCAGACCGCCTGGTCGCAGCAGTTTGCCTGCGCGTAAGATGATGCGTTCGGGAATCAGCGTGCCATCGGCGGAACCGCCGTACAACGCCATGTCGGGATCATAGTCGCGCACTTCCGGCTGTTCGGGTATTTCGCTGAGCGGCACATATGGAGGATTCGTGAGCACGATGTCGATGGTGCCGTCCAGTTGGTGCAGTGTCGGCATCTGCGTGGCATCGCCGATTTCCAGATGATAATTGCCGATGATGCTGGGATGCGCTTGGGCCGTCTCATTGAGGTTACGCCGGGTCCATTCGGCGGTTCGCTCGCTTTTCTCCACGGCCCACACCTCGCTACCCGGCACTTCCGTGACGACGGCCAGACCGATGGCGCCGCTTCCGGCACACAGGTCGACCACACGGGCATGGTATCCGCCGTTGCGGGTGATCCAATCGATGCCTTCCTGCACGATCAGCTCGGTTTCCGGCCGTGGGATGAACACACCGGGACCGACCTTCAAGTCGAGATAGCGGAACGGCGCATGGCCGGTGATGTGCTGCAGCGGTTCGCGCCGGGCACGACGGTCGATCATCGCGTGGAATGCTTCGAGCGGTTTCACGGGATCCTCGGCCAGTCCGAGAAGCCCATCGCCCAGCAGCATGGCTTTGTTCACGCTCTGCAGATCAACGCCGAACGCCTCCGCGCACAGCAGTTTCGCATCATGTTCGGGTGTATCCACACCTGCGGTGCGCAGCATGGCCGCGGCACCGCGGACGATGGTCGCCACGGTCTCGTCTCCGGTCGACCGCGCCGATGCGGGGAGGGGCTTCGCCACGTCAGTCACTCGAACCCTTACTTCTGATTGGCAAGACGGTCGGCCTCATCCGCCTGAATGTCACTGTCGATCACGGCCTGCAAATCGCCGTCAAGCACGGCATCAAGATTGTAGGCCTTGTAATTGGTGCGGTGATCGACGATGCGATTCTCCGGGAAATTGTACGTACGAATACGCTCGGAACGGTCCAGCGAACGCACCTGCGAATGACGCATGTCGGCGGCCTGGGCCGCTTCCTCCTCATGCTTCATGGCAAGCAGACGGCTCTTGAGCACGCGCAATGCGGACGCACGATTCTGGATCTGGCTTTTCTCATCCTGCATGCTCACCACGATGCCGGTCGGAATGTGCGTCATACGCACCGCGGAATAGGTGGTGTTCACGGACTGTCCGCCCGGACCGGAGCTCATGAAGATATCGATCTTGAGATCCTTCGGATCGATATCGATCTCATCGTCATCCTCATCAGCTTCCGGGAACACGATTACGCCGGCCGCGGAAGTCTGGATGCGACCCTGCGATTCGGTCACGGGGATACGCTGCACACGGTGCACGCCGCCCTCATACTTGAGCGACGCCCACACGCCGTCTTCCGGCGCAGGCGTTCCCTTGGCGCGGATGGCCAGCTGAACGTCCTTGACGCCGCCCAATTCGGTGGTGTTCTCGCTTTGCAGGGTCACTGCCCAGCCACGCTTCTCCGCATACCTCATATACATGCGCAGCAGGTCGCCGGCGAACAATGCGGCCTCCTCGCCGCCGGTGCCGGCCTTGATCTCCATGATCGTATCGCGGGCATCGTCCGGATCGCGCGGAATCAACGCGGTGCGCAGCTTCTCCTCGATCTCCGGCAATTCGTTTTCCAGCCGCTTGGCTTCTTCGGCGAAGTCCGGGTCTTCGGAAGCCATTTCCTTGGCGGCTTCCAGATCATCCTTCGTCTGCTTATAGGCGGTGTAGGCGGAGACGATTGCGCCAAGCTCGGCATGGCGACGACCCAGCTTGCGCATCTTGTCGGGATCCGATGCGACTTCCGGCTCGGCCATCTGCTGTTCGATATTGCGGTATTCCTCAAGCGCGGTGACCGCTGCGGGGAACTGTTCGTCTGCCAATGTACGCCTTTTCTTTACTTCATGATTTTCAGCGACTTGTTCACGGTTTTTCAGCGTCGCCGAAACCTACTCAACCTGTTCATCATATAAGGTGCCCCGGAAACGAAAAAACGCCAGTCCATAACGGGCTGGCGTTTTCATTGCCTAGGCAATAAGAATCACTTGGCCTTCTTGCCGTAGCGCTTCTCGAAGCGGGCCACGCGACCACCGGTGTCGAGGATCTTCTGCTTGCCGGTATAGAACGGGTGGCAGCTCGAGCACACGTCGACGGTCATATGATCGCTCTTGGCGGTGGAACGGGTCACGAAGGTGTTGCCGCAAGAGCAGGTAACCTGCACTGCGTGATAATCAGGATGAATACCCTGCTGCATAATTGTCTCCTAGAGATTCGGGGGACCCGGGTCGCAATGCCCCTATGGCAGAGCGTGAACCGGATAACCTTTGGGATTATAGCAGAAGGCCGGACTTTGTCTCATCTGTTCGCTGAGCGCTTCTTGGCCGGCGGTAAAACCGTGCCTGCCGATGCCCGGAGGGAATGGTGGGGCGTCACGGGCTTGAACCGTGGACCGGCGGATTATGAGTCCGATGCTCTAACCGACTGAGCTAACGCCCCACGTTGCAACATGCGAACATGCCAACTTGCCTAGTTTAGCAAACGGGTGGACTACTCCCGTTCGAGAAACTCCAGGGGATTGTCCACAAAGTTGCGCAGACCCACTTCGGCGGCCCCGATCAGGGCCGGCCGCGCCACGACATCGGCCATCATCACCCGGGCCTGCACCTCAGGGTACGACAGCGCCTGCGGTCGCACCATGCGTCCGATCCGACGGATCAGGTCGGGTTCGAAACGCGCCCATAGGCCACCGAGCATCACGGTATCGATATCGCATACGTTGATGATCGACGCAATCACCGAGGCCATGGCCTCCAGGGCCTTCTCGACCACGGCCACGGCTTTGGAGTCGCGCTGACGCCAATGGTCGATCAGCTCGTTGATCGATTCGCGCGTGGCCGCGGCATCGCTGCTGGCGATGCCGGCCGCGCTGACCATCGATCGACGGCCTGCGTACACCTCCAGGCATCCGCGGCGACCGCAACGGCAGATCGGTCCGCGCATATCCACCGACACATGGCCGAGTTCGCCTCCAAACCCATGATCGCCCCGCACCACATGGCCGTCACGCACCACGGCGCCGCCGATGCCGACATCGGTGGACAGGTAGATGAAGGAGTCGGTCGGTTCGACCAGTCCGATTCCCCTGCGTTGCGTGGCATAACCGGGAATCTGCGCCAATGCGGCCGCATTCGCCTCGTTGTCGACTTTCGGATTGAGTCGACGCACCACGTCGAAGGTCTTCAGGTCAAGCTGCTCCCAACCAAGGTTGCGCGCTCCCAGCAGACGAAGGTCATCGGTGACCAGGCCCGGCAATGCGAGCCCCGAGCCGACCAGCGTATACCCCATACGGTCAAGTGACGCCTCCTGTGATTTTGCGAGTTCATCAAGGTTGCGGAACACTTCGTCGGCATTGGCGTTCGTCATATCGGCATCCACCCACTGCTCGTCCACGGTGGTGCCGTTGATGTCGAGCACGGCGATGCCGTAGCCGTCGGTATTGACCTGCAGGCCGATGCCGCACAGCTGACCGCCTCGGATCAGCAACGGGATGCTAGGGCGGCCATATAGCGATTGTCCGGTGGGCACGCCCTCTTCCAGTACGCCGTTGTCCATCAGCAACGACACCAGCACCGACATGGTGGCTTTGGTCAGCCCCGTCTCCTTGGCGAGGTCGGCACGACTGAGCTGATCCGTGGCCCGCAATAGCGAGTCGAGCACCACGGAAAGATTGTGATTGCGCAGATCATCTTGGTTGATTCTTCTCAGCGATGTCATCGACACTCCTTCCCGACGCGACTTTGCAAGGAAAGTACACCAAATCAGTTAGTCAAACCAATTTATGATGGTACACTGGACATTATAGTTCATTCATCTAACTAATAGAGCGTGGCCGACGTCCGTGTCCAATGACGCACGGCTCACGGCAAGGAGGCATAATGACCAGAAAACTCGTGGCCGGCGTCGATACCTCGACCCAATCCTGCAAGGTGCGCGTGACCGACGCCGAAACCGGAGAGCTGGTGCGTTTCGGTCAGGCGAAGCACCCAAACGGCACATCCATCGACCCTTCGTATTGGTGGGATGCGTTCCTTCAGGCCGCGGAACAGGCCGGCGGACTGGATGACGTCGAAGCCCTGGCCGTCGGTGGGCAACAGCATGGCATGGTGATTCTGGACAGGCAGGGCAACGTGATCCGTGACGCCATGCTGTGGAATGACGTAAGCTCCGCTCCGCAGGCCGCCACCCTGATCGAAAAGATGGGCGCCGCCCCGGCCGTCGACGGCGAACCGGAAGATCCAATCGCCCGAGGCAAGCAACGCTGGGTCAAGGCCGTCGGCTCCTCCCCCGTCGCCTCCTACACGCTGACCAAGGTTGCCTGGGTTGCGGAAAACGAACCTGAGAACGCCAAGAAGATCGCGGCCGTCTGCCTGCCTCACGACTGGCTGAGCTGGCGCATCGCCGGCTACGGCCCGGTCGCCGAGGGTGAGGACGCCCATCTCGACGCCCTGTTCACCGACCGTTCCGACGCTTCCGGCACCATCTATTACGATGCCGCCTCCGGCGAATACCGCCGCGACCTAATCGCCATGGTGCTCGAGCCGGCCGAAGGCGATCAGTCCGCCAAGGCGCATGCCGACGCCATCGTCCTGCCGACCGTATTGGGACCGTGCGACGCGGCGGCAGTTAAGGCCTCCCCCGCAATCGCAGGCGGAAACGTCGACGGCGGATGCCTGATCGCACCGGGCGGCGGCGACAACGCCATGGCTTCGCTGGGACTGGGCATGGCGGTCGGTGACGTATCCGTATCCCTCGGCACCTCCGGCGTGGCCGTAACCATCTCCGAAAACCCGACCTACGATCTGACGGGTGCCGTCTCGGGCTTTGCCGACTGCACCGGCCATTACCTGCCGCTCGCCTGCACCATCAACGGCTCCCGCATTCTCGATGCCGGCCGCGCAGCCCTCGGCGTGGACTACGACGAGCTGGCCAAGCTGGCCTTCGCCTCCGAACCGGGGGCCGGCGGCATCACCCTGGTACCGTATTTCGACGGCGAACGCACCCCGAACCGTCCGGACGCGACCGCCACCCTTTCCGGTCTGACATTGGCCAACACCACCAAGGAGAACATGGCGCGCGCCTTCGTCGAAGGCCTGCTGTGCTCCCAGCGTGACTGCCTGGAGCTCATCCGTTCCCTCGGCGCCGAGATCAAGCGCATCCTGCTTATCGGCGGCGGCGCGAAATCCGAGGCCATTCGTACGCTTGCCCCAAGTATCTTCGGCATGGACGTGACCCGCCCGGCCACCGACGAGTACGTGGCCATCGGCGCCGCACGCCAGGCCGCCTGGGTGCTGTCCGGCGAAACCGAGCCACCGGCATGGAAGCTCACCATCGACGGCGTCGAAACCGGCGAGCCGACCCCAGCCGTCTATGAGGCCTACGCCAAGGCCCGCGGCTGATCCTCCGAACGCACACGACGCACATTCGAAACGGGGCGGTACCTGACGTACCGTCCCGTTTCGACTATCATCGGCACATATACTCGAAAGACGGGTGGAATATGAACGACGGCTTCCGTATGAGGCTTTACGCACTGACCTGCATTGCATGCATCGCCTGGCTGGCGCAGTCCGTCACCTCCGCGCTGAAGGACGGCACGCTGACGACCGTCCCCAGCATCATCCTGATCATCTGCATCGCCGTGGCGGTGCTGTATACCGGCTTCAGCGCGGCGCAACTGTGGATTGCGCAAGGCCATCAGCATGATGAGGGCAAGTCCGAGGAATCCGACGAATCCTCCGACGATGCCGAGTGATGTCAGGTAACGAAAGGAATGTTGATGACTTCTCCGCTATCCATCGCCATGGCCGTGGTGCTTGGCATAATCTGCCTGGCCTCGGGCCTGCTGTTGGGTGCAATGCCGATGCAAAACAGCAAGATGACCGAACGGCAACGCCGCGTCTCTTCACTGCTGTGCTTCATCATCGCCATCGTGTACATCGTGCTGCTGTTCTCCGGACAGGATCTGGCCACATGGACGATGCTTGGCGGCATTTTCGCAGGCTTCGGCATCGGCAAGATCCCACCGGTACATAATTTTCTTGTTTCCAAATGGGATTTTCTCAAGCCTTATGAGCCGAAGAAATCCAAACAACGCAGGCGCAAGTAAAAAAAAACGGCAAACCGCAATCCATACGGGTTGCGGTTGTTCATTTGCCTATGGACGCAACGAAAGAGGCGCCGCCCCTCCAAGAGGAGAGACGACGCCTTGCGGAGGAGGAGGAATCAGCCCTTCTTGCGCTTGCTGACCAGATCGTAGGCCACAGCCGCGATCACGACCAGGCCCTTGATGGTCTTGACCCAGGCTGCGTCAACGCCCATGATGGACAGGCCCTGGTTCAGCACGCCCATGATCAGAGCGCCGACCATGGCGCCCGGGATGGTGCCGATGCCGCCGGTGACCGCGGTGCCGCCGATGAAGCAGGCCGCGATGGCGTCCATCTCGAACTCCATACCGGTCTGCGCGGTTGCGGATGCCAGTCGGGACAGGGTGATGACGGCTGCGATGGAGGTCAGGAAGCCCATGTTCAGGAAGATCTTGAAATCGGTCGCCTTGGTGTCGATGCCGGAAAGGATGGCCGCCTTGCGGTTGCCGCCGACGGCGTAGACGTTACGGCCGTAGACGGTGCGGTTCAGTGCGAACCAGTACACGCCGATGAGCACGCCGATGATGAGCATCACGATCGGGATGCCGCCTTGGGTGGCGTTGCCGGAGCAGGCCAGCAGGTAGGTCACGTAAGCGATTGCCGCGACGGCGATGACCAGCTTGAGAACCACGAAGCTCATCGGCTGGACCGGAAGGCCGTTCTTGATGGCATTGTTGCGCTTGTGCAACTGCATCCAGATGACGAGCACGATGGCGACGACTCCCACGATGATTGCGTTGCTGGAGAAGTCTCCCCAGAATCCGAGGACGTTCGGCAGGTAATCCTTGGAGATGGCGCGGAAGGTCGGATCGGAGACCGGGATGGATTCGCCGGCGACGACGGTGGCGAGGCCACGGAAGATCAGCATGCCGCCCAAGGTGGTGACGAAGCCCGGAACGCCGACGTAGGCGACCCAGAAGCCATGCCATGCGCCGATGGCCAGACCGATGACGATCATCAGCACGATGGCGAGGAACCAGTTCAGACCCCAATTCTTCATGGCCAGTGCGCCGACGCCGCCGATGAAGGCGACCACCGAGCCGACGGACAGATCGATGTGGGTGGCGATGATGACCATCAGCATACCTATCGCGGCGATGAGCACGTAGGCGTTTTGCTGGAACAGCGCGACCACGTTGTTCGGATTGAGCAGGCGGCCGCCGGTGAGGATCTGGAATACGATGATCACCACAACCAGCGCGAAGAAGATGCCGTAGGAGCGGGCGTTACCGAGCAGCAGCTCCTTGAGGGACTGGGTTTCTACCTTGTCGTCGCCCTTCTTGACGGCGGCGGAATTTGCAGCTGACATTTGAATGCGTTTCCTTTCACGGTTCAAGTCACGGTTCAAGCCCGTCATTGGACTTGAGGATTTCAGGCTTTCAGGCGTATACCTTGCTCGGATCGATCGGAACCTCGGCGGTCATGTAGCGCATCAGCTCCTCCTGATTGGCGCTCTTGGCATCCACATTGGCGGTGATCGTACCGTTGCACATCGTGTAGATGCGGTCGCAGATGCCGAGCAGTTCCGGCAGTTCCGAACTGACCACGATCACGGCCGAACCCGCGTCGGCAAGCTGGTCGATGATCTCGTAGATGTCGTATTTCGCGCCGACGTCGATGCCTCGCGTCGGTTCGTCGAGAATCAGCACCTTGGGATTGGTGGCCACCCACTTCGCAAGCACGACCTTCTGCTGGTTGCCTCCGGAGAGGTTGCCCGAGGGCATTTCTATGGTCGGCGCCTTGGTGCGGAATTCGGTGCGGTACTTTTCGGCGACCTTCTTTTCCTGGGTCTCATCGATCACCCCGAACCTGCTCAAGGCCTTGAGGCTGGCCAGCGAAGTGTTGCCGCGGATGGTATCCATAAGGTTCAGGCCGTAGACCTTGCGGTCCTCGGTGGCGTACGCCACACCGTTGTCGATGGCGCTGCGCACGGACGGGAAGTGCACTTCCTTGCCTTCCAGATACAGTGCGCCGGTGGCGTGGGTTCCGTACTGGTGGCCGAACATGCTCATCATGGTTTCGGTGCGCCCGGCACCGACAAGGCCCGCGACGCCCACGATCTCGCCCTTGCGTACGTTCATGCACACGTCCTTGGACACGAGACGGTTCTCGTCGAGCGGATGGTGGCACCTCCAGTTCTCGATGCGGAACATCTCGGCGCCGATATGCGACTGGTGGTCCGGATAGCGGTTGGTCAGCGGACGGCCGACCATGTCGCGGATCAACGCATCCTGGTCGAGCGGATGTTCGGCGTCGATGTCGATATGGCTGATGGTCTGGCCGTCTCGAATGACCTGCACCGCATCGGCGGAGGCCGCGATCTCATTGAGCTTGTGCGAGATGATGATGGCGGTGATGCCGTGTTCCTTGCGCAACTGGTCGATCAGGTCGAGCAGTTTGAAGGAATCCTCATCATTCAGGGCCGCGGTCGGCTCGTCGAGAATGAGCAGCCGCACATCCTTGGTCAAGGCCTTGGCGATTTCGACGAGCTGCTGCTTGCCGACGCCGATGTTGGCGATCAGGGTGTCCGGGTTTTCGTTGAGTCCCACCAGATTCATCACGCGCAGGGCTTCCTTGCGCTGGGCGTCGGTGTCGATGGCGATGCCCTTCTTGATCTGATTGCCCAGGAAGATGTTCTCTTGGATCGACATATACGGCACCAGGGCAAGTTCCTGATGGATAATCACGATACCCTTGCTTTCGGAATCGCGAATGGTCTTGAATTTGCAGATCTCGCCGTCGTAGACGATATCGCCTTCATAGGTGCCGTACGGGTACACGCCCGACAGCACGTTCATCAACGTCGATTTGCCGGCGCCGTTTTCACCGCAGATGGAGAATATCTGGCCACGTTTCACGGTGATATTCACATCCTTGAGCGCAGTGACCGGGCCGAAACGCTTGACGATATGATTCATCTGCAGAATCACGTCATTATTGGTAGCCACAGCAACCTCCTCCGTTGCGTCATTGCTTCACGATTGCTTACTGACTTTCGGGGAACACGAGAGCGCCGCTCCGGCGCGGTGCAGGCGCGGCGCTCGCCTTGTTCCGTAAGGATCCGCTACTCGAGTCCCGCATCCTTGGCGGAGATGTAACCGCCGTCCACGAGGACCTCCTTCAGGTTGGTCTTGTCGACGGAGACCGGGGTCAGCAGCTGGGTAGGCACATCCTTGGTGCCGTTGTTGAAGGTGTCCTTGGCTTCCGGCTCCTTGCCGTCGACCAGGTCCTTGATCATCTGCGCGGTGGCCTTGGCCAGCTCGCGGGTGTCCTTGTACACGGTTTCGGACTGCTTGCCCTTGACGATGGCCTGAACGTTGGCCTTCTCGGCGTCCTGACCGGTGATGATCGGGTAGTAGTCCCAGCCTGCGCCCTCGACGGCGTTCACGGTACCGAGGGCCTCGGCGTCGTTCTGGGCGAGGACCGCGTCAAGCTTGGTGCCGTCGTTGTAGAAGGAGTTGATGCGGTTCTCCATTTCGTTCTGGGCCTTCTGGCGATCCCAGTTGTCGATGCCGATGGACTGCCATTCGGTCTCGTCGGCCGGAACCTTGCCGGACTTGGCCTGCAGCACGCCGGACTTGTAGTACTTGCCGAGCACGGACCATGCGCCCTTGAAGTAGTAACCCGCGTTGTTGTCGGTCGGGGAACCGGCCATGAGCTCGACGTTGAACGGGCCCTTCTTGCCGTCCTTGAGGCCGAGGGCCTTTTCGATGTACTCGCCCTGCATCTTGCCGACTTCCTCAAGCGAGAAGGTGGCGTAGTAGTCGACGGCGTCGGTATTCATGATCAGGCGATCGTAGGCGATGATCTTCGCGCCGTTGGACTGGGCCTGCTCGCAGGCCGCGCCGGTGGAGGTGCCATCGATGGATGCGACGACCACGTAATCCATGCCGTTGTTGGCCATGTTCTGAATCTGGGAGGTCTGCAGATCGGTCTTGCCATCCGCATACTGCAGGGTGACCTTGTAGCCGTAGCCTTCAAGCTGCTTCTTCAGGTTGGAACCGTCGATCTTCCAACGCTCGAGCATCTGCTCCGGCATGGAAATGCCGATGTTCACATCGGAAGCGTCCTTGGATGAGCTGGAGCCGGAGTTGCTGCTGCGGGAGCTTCCACAGGCAGCCAGAGGGATGAGCATTGCGGTTGCGGCAACGGCAGCGATGGCCTTGGTCCACTTGTTCATGAGATTCCTTTCACCGATGAAACTGAATCTTGCGATTTCTCTTCCTTGAGAACCACATGTTCTTTCATGTGGTCTAGTAACAATTCTAGCACTTAGTTCATTGATTAAACATATTGTTTCGTCATTTCCATTGGAAACGGCGAAATTCCAGCGCAATTTAGTGCATTCATCTAACTTACTAAGCGGCGATTCAGTAACCGTTATCTCATTGCAAAAGTGACGATATCAATCCTCTGTTTCATCCCTTTCAAATATTTATCAGTGCGCAAACTTTACGAATATCGCAACACGCCGACACGGGGCGGATATGACAACATACCGCCCTTACACCCCTCTTGACCATGAAGCCTCCGCCCCACTCCTACGTCAGATGATGCCTTCGACCTCACGGAACGCGGGATCATGATCGGGAATCTCACGGATCACGCGGGCCGGATTACCCACGGCTATGGAATTTTCGGGAATGTCATGCGTCACCACGGAACCGGCGCCGATGATGGAGTTCGAGCCGATGGTCACGCCCGGCGTCACGGTCACGTTCGCACCGAACCACACGTTGCTGCCGATGGTGACCGGCGAGGCGCACTCCCAACCGGCCAGGCGGGTGGCGGCATCCTTGGCGTGGTTTGGGGTGGCGATGGTGCAGCGCGGACCAATCAGGCAGTTCTCGCCAATGGTCACGTAGCCACCGCCGCAAATCATGAAATCCTTGTTGATGAACGTGTCGCGGCCAATCTTGAGCCCGATGCCGTAATCGACCGTGAACGGCGGCGTGAATTCCACGCCTTCGCCCGCCTCCGGAATGAGTTCGTGGAACAGGCGGTATGCCTCATCCGGATCATCGAAAAAGATCCGATTGATCCTTGCACAGACACGCGCCGCCTCACCGGTGTATTTCGGCAAGGACTTCGACTTGCGGTACTGCGTCGGCTTGCCGCCGAACAGTCTGGACAGTTCCTCGTCAGAGTTGATCAGCGCTTCCGCATCCCGTGCCATATCCTCTCCCGCCTTCCGTTTCCCGCGTATGTTGTGAGCGTTCACGCAACATATTATTTCGACCATCTAACAAATTAGCGAATCGGCGGCAGACGTATCGATTCCCCGCCTGCCGCCTCGAAGAGCCACAACTATTCGCCGTCAGGCAGTTCCTTGTAGTCGAAGTAGTCGAATTCGGCCGTCAAGCCGTAACCGGACAGGTCCACGCAGGCAAGGCCGACGAATGCTCCGGTGAAGAAGCCGCCATATCGCTGCACGACGTAATCATCAGAGAGGATCTTAGCGTCCAGTCGCACCGGAATCTCAGTGAAATGCTCGCCGTCGAAGGAGTATTCGTAGGAATAGTATTCCGTCCGTACCTTGGTGCGCAGCCATACGGCTTCGGCATCCCGAGGCACTTCGATGGCGTTGTCTTTGAGGAACGAGGTGTACTGGTTGAAGTCGTTCTGCGCCACTTCGATGACGCGCGTTCCGCGTCCCTCATCCCAGGTCACGAACGCCCATGACCAGCACAGGTCGTCGTAATAGTTCGTCAGTCCGGCCATCTGCATGTAGTTGTTCGGGTCGAAACGCACCTTCGTCTCGGCATCGAAGTCGAACGCCTGCCAGCGGCGGGCCACCATCGACTGTTCGAATGCATTGCACAGGGATCCCTGGCCTCGCAACGTCAGTTTGCCGCCGCCGACCCTGCCCATGGCTTCGGTGAACGGCACACGTACGGTGTTCCAGTTCACGCCAAGCACGTCGGACTCGAATTCGTCATGTTCGTCGCGACTTGGTGGAGCCGCGGTTTCAATGGCATCCTTTGGAGCGTCCACATACCGTTGACCTGCACGGCCTCCGACCACGCGAGGCCAGCCATCTTCATCCCACTCCACCTTCTGAATGGAGGTTTCGCGCCCAAGCGTGCACCAGCCGCGCACGCCATGCGACGGTTCGGTGGCATGACGCCACGGGCGACCACATAGGGACGCGTAATACCACTCCCCTGATGGCGTGTCCACGAGCGCACCATGTCCCTGCTTTTGCAGGTAGAAGTCAGGAGTGTCGTAGTTACCGATGAACGGACCGTCAGGCATGACCTCGAAGGAATGGTCGTCGAGCGTACGCGAGCGGGCCACGGATTCCTGATGCTCATATTGAGTGCCGCCTTCGGCCGCAAACAGGTAATACCAACCGTCCTTCCTGTACAGGTGCGGGCCTTCCACCACCTTCACCGCGGTACCGTCCCAGATCGTTCGTGCCGTTTCCGGCTTGAGCCGCATGGCATCCACATCGAATTCGGTAAGCGTGATGCCGTTGAACGAATGATGATATTCGCGGAAATCCCAAGTCTGCTGCACAAGGTACTTGCGCCCGTCATCGTCGTGGAACAGGCTGGAATCGAAGCCGACGCCGTTGATGCGGATCGGATCGCTCCACGGCCCACGGATGTCGTCGGCGGTGACCAGGTAGTTGACGCAGTCCTTGAATGCGCCGTTGACCACCTTCATGTCGGTGTAGATGAGCCAGAATCTGCCATCCGCATAGCTCAGGTCGGGAGCCCAGATCCCACCGGATGATGGATTGCCCTTCATATCAAGCTGACTGACGCGACTCAACGGGCTGGGCAATGTGTTCCAATGCACCAAATCCCTGGATTCGTGCAGGCGCACGCCAGGAAACCATTCGAAGGTGGAATTGGCGATGTAGTAGGTGTCGCCGACTCGGATCATCGACGGATCGGCGTGGAAGCCGGTAAGTACGGGGTTGGAAATCTGCATAATGGTAAGGTTCCTTTCGCTCTCAGCCCTTGACCGCGCCGGCAAGGCCGCCGACGATTTTCTTCTGGAAGATCGTGAAGCAGATCAAGGCGGGAATCATGGAAAGCGACGTGAACGCCAGCACCTGAGCAGTGTCCACGGAATGTTGCGAACTGAACATCTGAACGCCCAACGGCAACGTATACTTGCTCGAATCATTGAGCAGGAACAACGGCAACATATACGCATTCCAACTACTGACGAACGTCAGAATGGCCACGGTAGCCACGCCGGGGCCACTTAGCGGCAGCACCATCCTAAAGAAGAATCCCAGTCGCGAGCAACCATCAAGTTCGGCGGCCTCCTCAAGTTCCAAGGGAATCGATTTCAAAAAGGGAACCATGATGATAATCGCCTGGGGAAGCCCGAAGGCAATCTGAGGCAGAACAATGCCGAGGTGGCTATTGATCAGGTGCAGATTACGCAGCAAGAGGTACAACGGCGTGATGGCCACCGTGATCGGAAACATCATTCCCGCAGCAAACAGCGAATACAAGGCCTTATTGAGCCTGAAACGGTACCGTGCAATGACAAAGCTTACCATGAGCGCCAGGGCCACGACTCCCACCATGGTTCCCAAGGAGACGATGAGCGAGTTGACCAGTTCGTTCCAGAACGTGTTCGAGGCGAACACCGTTTTATAGTTTTCAAAATTCCACGGGTTCGGCATCCCTGCGGGATCGCGCGTGATCTGCGAATTCGTTCGGAAACCGCCGACGATGATATACACTACCGGCGTCACGCAAATCAGCACCAATACAAGGGATAGAACGTACACAATGGGATGGCCCCAGGGAGTCTTTGACGATTTCCTCAACGCATACGGGTCGTGCGTATTGCCCCGAGCGTTCAGGCCACTCGTTTGAGATACGGTAGTCATGCTCATGCCACCTCGCTTGTTATGATTGTTCCACGTGAACGTTTCCCGCGCTTGCCATCCGTCAAAGCGCCATCCAGATCACGGTTCATGACAATATGCTGATATGTCAGCGCGATGACCAAGGAAATGACGAAAATCACCACAGCCACCGCGGAACCATATCCGTAGTTATTCGCCAAGCGTCCCTCTCGAACCATGTATGTCGCCATCGTGGAGGTGCCTGCGGTCGATGACACGTACTGTCCCCAGATGATGTACACCAGATCGAACAACTGCAAGGAGCCGATGATGGACATAAAGGCCCACATACGAATCGTCGGCCCCAGCAGAGGCAGCGTAATGCTCCATTGCTGCCGCCAGAATCCGGCACCATCGACTTTTGCCGCCTCATACAGGTCTTCAGGGATCGACTGCATGCCAGCAATCATGAGAATGACGGCGAAGCCGATATATTTCCACGAAATGATGAACATAAGGGTCCATATCGCTATCTTCGGATCGGCAATCCAATCAGCGCCGCTGATGCCGAATTTCGCCAATACCGCATTCACTGCGCCGGTCGGTTGCAGCATCAGGCTCCAACCCGTGCCAACGATGACTTCCGATACGACGTATGGCACGAAAATCAGGGTCCGAATCAGAGCACGGCCTTTAAACTTCTGGTTCAGCAGGAGAGCGAAAAGAATAGCCAGAGGGCCTTGGATCACCAAGGAAGCGACGACTACGAAAAGCGTATGGCCGAGTGCCTCCTGAAAGTTCGGATCCGTGAGAATGATCTTGTAATTCTCGAATCCGACGAATTGGCCGTTGACCTGCGGCTTCCCATATCCCTTCCATCGAAAGAAGCCGTAATATGCCGCCATAATCACAGGAAGAATCACAAAACCGAGGAACATCACTAGGGCAGGAATCGAAAGCACTCCAATCTCGAAATGCTTACGAGCCGTATCCGACAGACCACTCGGTCGAATCCCGCTTTGATCGCAACGCTTTGACATGGGTGAAATCTCCTCTTTGCGCCGTGGGGACCTGCCCGCTTCCGGCAAGCCCCCACATCCGGTCGATATCGTCAGCCTTTGGCAGCCGCTTTTTCAACACCCTTGACGATGTCTTCGGCGCTGCCTTTGCCGGCCATCATGTTGACCACACCCTCATTAAGGGCGTTGCCGATGTTCTGCCCGAACACCGTGTCCAACCACATGGAGACCGAAGACGCATTGTCGTACACCGACAAAACCTGCTTCAATGCGTCACTGGTCACCGCATCCTGCGCCTCCTTAGAAGCTGGAATCGTAGCAAATGCCTTGGCGAACTTCTTCTGCCATTCCTTCTCCGAAATGAAATTCAGGAAATCGACAGCCTCTTCAGGTGCCCAAGCGCCTACGGTCATGCCATCGGAACCGCCCATAATCGCGCTGGGATCACCCTGTCCGCCTTCAACGGTGGGAAAAGCGAAATACCCAAGATCCGCCATATCCTTCTTGTCGGGAGTGAGGTCACGGACCACACCCGGTTCCCAACCTCCCATAAGCTCCATGGCAGCCATATGGTTGGCAAGAAGACCTGCGGATGAGCTTGCGCCCTGTTGCGCCGACGTGGTCAGAAAGCCATCATTGAATGCATCAAGATCAAGCAACTTCTGAACATCATCTCCCGTTCTGGTCCAGCAGGAATCACTGAAATCCTTGGTGGACTGCGCCTTTTCAAACGTATCGGCCGAGCACTCACGAAGGGCGAACCAGTACCACCAATGCGCGGCGGGCCAGGCGTCCTTGCCACCTACGGCAATCGGCGTAATGCCTGCATCCTTGAGTTTCTGCACTGCCGTCGCAAATTCGCTCCAAGTCGTCGGAACCTCGGTGATTCCGGCCTTGGCAAACAAATCCTTGGAATACCAGATTCCGCCGGGGAGCACGGATTGCGGAACACCATAGACCTTTCCATCGATGGTATCCGCGGCAAGTGCCGTCTTCATCTGGGTCTTAACGGTATCGGAAATCTTATCGGTCAGGTCCATCGCCTGGCCCGCCTCAACTACATCACGCAACTTTTGACCGCCGCGTGCAAGAAAGACGTCCGGCGCCGAATCAGGATCCTGCAAGGCCGTCTGGAGCTTGCCATCCATATCTTCATTCTGAATGGCTTCGATCTTGATATGAACGTTGGGATTCTTCTTCTCATAAGCGGCAGCGGCGTCTTCCCAGAACTTCTTGCCGTCACCGGTGGTGGAATTCTCCCACACCACAATTTCGGTCTTTCCTCCGGAGCTGGAATCAGTGGAGCCGCAGGCTCCCATGCCCAGTATGGTGGCCACGGCCAGTGCGGCCGCGGCAGCGGTTTTGAACTTCATTGTCTTCTCCTTGTTATGAATCGCCATCGATACTGACGGCATCGAAAGAACGAAAGCTTCGAAAGCGCATATCAACGATGGATTGGCGAACAGCTGATGAAACGTTCGCAACGCATATCAGCTTGGGAAGATGGAATCGGCCTTTGATTCATCTTGCCTCGAAATTTTCGTTTTAATTTCGTTGTATCACTAGGATAATTGAATAATATATTGCGAGTCAAATTAATATACTCACCAAACTAACTTCAAAAATCGTTGATATTTCAACGAATCCAATACATCCACATAATCCGAAAGTTTCGAAATCCGTAATTCGAAACTTTCGCTCTCCAAGCGTATAGAATGATGTCAGAAGGAGACCCACTCATGGTTCGTAAAGCAACAGAACATGGCAAACAGTCAATCAGACTGGCCGACATCGCCAAGGAAACCGGCTACTCCCTCGCCACGGTATCCAAGGCGCTCAACGGACGTGCGGACGTATCCGAAGCAACCAGACAGACCATCAACGCCGTCCTCAAAAAATACGGCTATTCACGCAAGGCGACAACCGGCAAAAAACAAAAACTCATCGAAATCGTCTTCCAGGACTTCGATAACGTCTGGGCCCTGGAGGTCATGCGCGGCGCCATTCGGGAAGCCAAACTGCATGACCTCAGCGTCATCACCACGGAGGGCGGCGACCGTCGGCATCCCGACTCGACTTGGATCGACAACATGTTGCGCAGGCAAATCGCCGGCGCCATCCTCGTTTTCTCCAACCTGACCCGCATCGAACGGAACAAACTGCATTCCCGCGGCATTCCCTTCGTTCTGTTCGACCCATTCGGAGACCCGGATCCGGCCACATTGTCCGTCCAGGCGGACAATTGGACCGGTGGCGTGATCGCCACCCGACATCTGCTCGCCCTCGGACACCAACGTATCGGCATCATCACCGGCCCGGAGGAAATGATGTGCTCCAAAGCGCGTCTCGACGGATACACGTCCGCCCTTGCGGAACACGGCATCTCCGCCGACCCTGAACTCATCACCGAAGGCGACTTCACCACCCCGGGAGGTTACGCGCAGGCCATCTCGCTACTGGAAAACCCACACAGGCCGACCGCCATCTTCGCCGGCAGCGACCTGCAAGCGATGGGCGTGTACGAAGCGGCCAGACAGCTCGGACTACGCATTCCGGAGGATTTGTCGGTCGTCGGCTTCGACGACGTGCAGACGGCATCCTTCCTCGGTCCGGCATTGACCACCGTCAAACAGCCTCTGCAGGACATGGCTCGCGCCTCGGTACGCATGCTCGTCGAAGCGCTGACCACCGATGACGTACTGCAACCGCACGTCATCATGCCCACGTCGCTGGTGGTGCGTAACAGCACGCAGCAGTTGAACCAATAGTCAGGCCGGAACGGTCGAGCCGCGCCATCCCGCGCATATGCCTCGACCTAATCGGACGATCCCGCCATACAGCCAACAAAACCACCCGCCCATTCCGCACTCAGGAACCGCGCATCGAATTCGGCCAAGACCCGACCATCATCCGCACAATCGTCATCATGGGACAAGCCGGCACCAACCGGCCGCATGTCTTCCGCCACAATGACCATAAGACGATTGTCCGCAAAACGGATCATAACGCGAGATAGCGGGACGCCCGACAGTTCGACTCGAGAACGAACGATCCGCCCGTCACCGACATGAAGCAAGGACATCACAGCGTCATCCACCAACGTGAATGTCGCATAATTGGCGGAATCCTGACGGATCACCAGAGAGCCGAACTCCGGCAACGGCATCAGACATGGCAATTGCGCGATTCTTCGGTAACGCACGGCCGTCTCGCCGCGAATGAAAACTTCATCCGAAACGTGTTGCCGGACATCCAGCAGCATTGCCTTCGATTCGGCGGCGGCCTGCCCGACATGCGCAACCATATGCGCATGCCCTTCCTCGCTCAATTCCATCGTAATCGAGTCGGGAAGGCGCCCGATGCCCGCACCGGTCACCGGCCAACCCGGGTCATTCTCCGCCAAAATTGAAGTCTCATCCCCTCGCGACTTCCAATCAGCGGAATCATGCTCCCATCGCACGGGAGTGACGAAGCTCTCCCCGCCCAAGTAGCTCAGCAGCTCACCCGGAGTCTCACCCGCAATCTCACGCACACCCAGGCACACCATCCACCAACCGAATTGCGGGTGCTGCAGCAAATCCGCATGACCGACGCATTGCACCGGTTCGGACATGCCCCGCCGCAATCGCCTTATCCATGTCGATGCGGGCCACCGTGGAGGCAATCACATATTTGCCCGCGATGCTGCGCAAGGTCGGAGCATAGACGCCACCCGAATCCTCAACGAACGGAATCAGCAGACGTCGGGCCATATCGGCATCGATGGCATCGGCCACATGGCTCCAATGCGAAAGGTCTTCGGACACATGGATCGGCAGACCGGGAACACATTCGAATGAGGAATTGACGAGTACGACCCGCCCACGAAGGTCGTCCCAGATCCAACTTGGATCGGGATACATGCCGCTGAGAATCGGATTGGTGATGGTTGTTGCTGCAATCGTCATGGTTCGCGCCTTTGCGGACGGATCTCGCGGTAAAGAATCGAACATCTCGAAGTGATGCGTACAACGGAAAATCGCCTGCGGGCTATGCTGCCCCGCAGGCGACCTTCTTGGAAGGAGTATCAGGAGAGAAAGATCGGAGGGAACCGGGGCACAATGCCCCGGTTCGCCTTACACGGCCCCGTTGCAGTCGGGCCGGACTGTGCAATTCAGTGATGAATCATGGGTTCGGACGAACCCGGACCTCAACTCAGGCCTCGGCCAGAGCCTCGACCATGTAGTTGTTGATCGTGGCCTTGACAGACTCAAGATGATCGGACTTGGTGGCCTCGATGAGCTTGGCCTGCGGGATGTCCAGAGCGTACTCTTCGAGGGAAGCCAGAGTCGCGGTGCCGTCTTCGATGGTCGCGCCGATGCCGGAGTCGTAGGAGCTGTAACGCTCGGCCTGCAGGTTCTCGATGAACTTGTCCTCGTGCATCTTGGCGGCAACCAGGAGGCCTGCGGCGAAGGAATCCATACCAGCGATGTGGGAGCGGAACAGATCCTCGGCGTAGAAGGAGGTACGGCGCGGCTTGGCGTCGAAGTTCAGGCCACCGTGAGGGCCGATCTGGCCGGCGGCGAGGACTTCCCACATGACGGTGGAGGTCTCGTACAGGTCGGTCGGGAACTCATCCATGTCCCAGCCGATGAGCTTGTCGCCCTGGTTGGCGTCGAGGGAGCCGAGCACGCCGGCTTCACGGGCGGTACGGATTTCGTGCTGGTAGGTATGGCCGGCCAGGTTGGCGTGGTTGCCTTCCAGATTCAGCTTCATGAAGTCGATGTCGTAGGTCTTCAGGAAGGCGATGGCGGTGGATGCATCGAAGTCGTACTGGTGCATCGTCGGCTCCTTGGCCTTCGGTTCGATCAGGAACTGGGCATCCAGGCCGATCTCCTGAGCATACTCATGGCACATGTGGAAGAACTTGGCCATGTGCTCCTGCTCACGCTTCATCTGGGTGTTCCACAGGTTCTCATAGCCTTCGCGGCCGCCCCAGAACACATAGTTCTCGGCGCCCAGACGCTTGGCGATCTCGAGGGAGTGCTTCAGCTGGCCACCGGAATATGCATAGATGTCGGCGAACGGAGAGGTGGAGGCGCCCGAGACGAAACGCGGGTTGGTGAACAGGGAGGAGGTGTTCCACAGCAGCTTGACGCCGGTGGACTTCATGTTCTCCTCGATCTTGTCGACGATCTTGTCGAGGTTGGCGTCGGTCTCGCGCAGGGTGTCGCCCTCCGGAGCGATGTCGCGATCATGGAAGCAGAAGTATTCGACGCCGAGCTTCTGGAAGAACTCGAAGGCGTAATCGACCTTGGCCAGGGACTGATCCATGGCATTGGAGTACTTGCCGTACCACGGGCGCTGGGAGGTGCCGGTGCCGAACGGATCGACGAGCTCCTGATCGAAGGTGTGCCACCAAGCGACGCCGAAGCGCAGCCAATCCTTCATCTTCTTGCCGGCGACGACCTTATCGGCGTCGTAGTAGTGGAAAGCCAGACCTTCCTGCGGTCCCTTTTCGCGACCGACATACGGAATCTTATCGATATCCCACAGACCCATGGGGTGCTCCTTTGCTGTTGGTTTTTACTTTGGTAAAGCATTCTTCCCGGCGGACTTCCGCCCGTCTTGATGTACATAATAAATTCATCTACCTAAGTTTGTCAATTCGCTGAACTATTCGGCGTTTCCGTTGGAAAACAGCCGAATGCCCGCGCAATGCTAAAGTAGCCATGTTTGTTGCAGCATCACACATGCCGCGAAGATGCGCGAAGGAGTTGATACCATGTACGAAAACGTCGACACCACCTGCGTGCAGGGAGGCTACCAGCCAGGCAACGGCGAATCCCGCACGCCACCGATCATTCAGGCGACGACCTTCAAATACCAATCCAGCGAACAGATGAGCCGGCTGTTCGACCTATCCGAAGCCGGATACTTCTATACTCGCCTGCAGAATCCGACCAACGACACCATCGCCGCGAAAATCTGCGAGATGGAAGGCGGCGCCGCCGCGATGCTGACCTCATCCGGCCAAGCAGCGAACTTCTTCGCCTTGTTCAACATCTGCAACAACGGCGACCACATCGTAGCCTCCTCCGCAATCTACGGAGGAACCTTCAATCTCATCAACGTGACCATGCGCAAGATGGGCATCGAATGCACGTTCGTGAGTCCCGAATGCACCGAGGAGGAACTCGAGGAGGCGTTCCAGCCGAACACCAAGGCCGTGTTCGGCGAATCCATTTCCAATCCGGCGCTTATCGTATTGGATTTCGAGAAGTTCGCGAGCGCCGCGCACCGCCATGGCGTACCGCTGATCGTCGACAACACCTTCCCGACGCCGATCAACTGCCGACCGTTCGAATACGGCGTGGACATCGTGACCCACGCCACCACCAAATACATGGACGGCCATGGCTCCTGCGTGGGTGGCGCGATCGTGGATTCCGGCAACTTCGATTGGATGGCGCATGCGGAGAAGTTCCCCGGCCTGACCACGCCGGACGAGTCCTACCATGGCGTGACCTACGCGAAGGAGTTCGGCAAGGCGGCCTACATCACCAAGGCCACCGCACAGCTCATGCGTGATTTCGGCTCTACGCCGGCCCCGATCAGCTCGTGGATCATGGGCATGCACATGGAATCGTTGGGCGTACGCATGGAACGCCATTGCGCGAACGCGCTGGCCGTGGCCCAGTGGCTGGATGCCGATTCGCGCATCAGCTGGGTGAGCTACCCGGGGCTCGAAGGTGACAAGTACCATGCGCTGGCCGAGAAGTACATGCCGAACGGCACTTGCGGCGTGATTTCCTTCGGCGTACCGGGCGGACGCGAGAAGGTCTCCGCATTCCTCGACCACCTGAAGATGGTGTCGATCGCCACACATGTGGCCGATGCGCGCAGCTGCACGCTGTATCCGGCGGGCACCACGCATCGTCAGCTTACCGACGAACAGCTTGAGGAAGCCGGCGTGGGCATCGATCTGGTGCGTCTGAGCTGTGGCATCGAAAACGCGGCTGACATCATCGCCGATCTCGATCAGGCCCTAGCCTCCATACAGTAGACGGATTCAAGATAGCGCATTATTTCGCTTATAGATGGCGGATACGAACCGGCATAGCCGACTTAGGGGGTATCTTTCCTCTGTTTCATGCTTGCCGGTCGATTCGTATCCGCCATCTATAAGCAAGATAACCATTCATCCGTGCTTCCTACGCCCGTCAACGATCTCCCTCACGATCATTCGATCGCGCAATTTCACCGGCTTGGCCGAATGCCGCGACATCCTCTGGGCCACACGTTCGGCCAACATCTCCTGGGATGACTCATCCGCGAGATTCTCGACGGTCACCTGAACATACAGCCACCCTTCATCCTCCAATGCCTCGCGCCTTTTGATATCCGCCAACCATTGGGAGGCATGATGACGACCATCGTATTCAACGATGACCTTCAAATCGGGATAAGCCATGTCAGCAAGGAACATCTGCGAAGACCTTCCGATTCTGATGGGGTGGTTCACTTCCGGGCAGGGAAGTCCGTAGCGCATCAGAGCGATTCTCGTTCTCGTCTCCTGAGAGGAATCCGTATCCTCCCTCATCAGGCGGATGGCCCTTCTCATCTTTGTGATCCCCCGTATGGCCCGGGTTCTTTTCAGGTCAGCATACCGCTCAAGATCATCAAGCCGGTCGACATACAGCTGGAAATCCTCAAGCCCGGCCCTTTTCAAACGCCCATTGCGCCGCATCATTGAATCCCCCAGCACGACCAGTTCCTCGTCTTCCAGCCGATTGGCATGCATCGCCCAAGTCGTCACGGGGTCGGTACAGCGCAAGCGGCCAGGATAGGCCGAGACATGATTCTGCGGCCCGGGCCAGAGCACCAGACGCACATCCCGCAACACCGTACGGGAACCATTACTTCCAATCACCGCATACAGCCCATCGGCAAGACCGCTGCCATGTGGATATCTGGGCCGCTCGATACCCTGCAAATCCAATGCGGTGCCCAAGGCGAAGACCAACTGCCTGCCGGTCCTTCGCTGCGCCGCCAGGCATCGTTCGACGGTTCGGGCCCTTGCCATCGCAAGTTCCTCCGAATACTGTGCCCCATTGCTCATACACAAAAGGTAGAGGAGCCGACAATGCACTGTCTACGGACCCCTAAAACTTGTGGATAAGTGGATAACGAACGGCGCACGGAATCGTTGAACGGTATCGTGGGCACAACGGGCCCACTCAACGGAAAAGAGGACGCATGAGCAAGAAGACAAGTCTGAAAGGCCTACGATTCGTAGGCACGGACACGTCAGTCGATCTCGAAATCGAAGATGGTCGGATCACCAAGGTCAACCCATCCGATGATTTCTCGAACACATGGGTCATTCCCGGACTATGGGACCGCCACACGCACTTCACCCAGTGGTCGTACACCCTGGGACGATTGGATCTGATTGAGGCCCGCAGCGCCGAAGAGGCCCTTGACATGCTCCGCGAACATTTGGACGCACGGCGCGCGAAGGGCACGCTCAATCCGGACCAATACGTGGTCGGCATGCGGTTCAGACACTCCCTGTGGGCCGATGACGCGCAGCCGACGCTGGCCTCCATCGACGCCGTCACGGGAAATCAGCCGGTCGCCCTGTCCAGCGCTGACATGCACTGCGGCTGGGTGAACTCCGCCGCCGCCAAAAAACTTGGCGTGCACGTCGACGAATCTGGATTGGTCGGGGAGCTGGAATGGTTCGACGCCTACTGCAAGCTTGACAAGGGGCCGAACGCCGCCAGTGAACTGATGGGATTCCTACGCAACGCCGAGCTCGACGCCTCACGCAAAGGTGTGGTCGGCATCCGCGACTACGAAATGGCCGAAAACATCGACACTTGGATCGACCGATTCGCGCAGGGCCTTGATGGCCTTCGAGTTCAGGCCGGCGTGTATCCGGAGCGCCTCCGGCAGGCCATCGATGACGGATGGCACACCGGGGACGAACTTCCCGGAAGCCATGGCCTTGGGCACGTCGGCGCGATGAAGATGATCTCGGATGGATCCTTGAACACTCGTTCCGCCTACTGTTCCACACCATACTCAGGCGTCACTCCGGAAACATTCGGAACCTTAAGTTATACGCCGGAACAGATCGAATCCTACATGCGATTGGCCACCGAGCATGGCTTCGACATCGCCTGCCATGCCATCGGGGATAAGGCGAACACCATCGTACTCGACTGCGCAGAGCGTACTCATGCCCATGGTTCCATCGAGCATGCCCAGATGCTTAAGCAAAGCGATATCCCGAGGTTGGCGCAACTTGGTCTCGCCGCGAGCATCCAGCCGCAGCATGCCATGGATGACCGCGACGTCATCACTCGATTCTGGGGCAATCCGGCCGGGGTTCCTTACGCATTCAACGCATTGCACGAAGCCGGAACGAAACTTCTTATGGGTTCCGACGCGCCGGTCGCGCCTCTCGACCCATGGTTGGCTATTTCCGCCGCCGTGTTCGGTACGGAAAGCTCCGACCGGGAACCGTTCCAGCCGGAACAGTGCCTTGACTTCGAACACGCCCTCGCATCGTCCACCGCACAGGGGCGCACGGATCTGCGGGTCGGAGACAACGCCGATCTGGTGCTGCTCGACCGCGACCCAAGCATCATCGATGAACCGGAATCCATGCAGGCCATGCCCGAACACATAGTCGGTACCATGCTAAGCGGGCGCTGGACCTACCAGCGTTGACAGCATCTCGCTTATAGATGGCGGATAATCCACGAGACCCTATGGTTAGGGGGTACGTTTTCTGTGTTTTTAACCCTAAACGCAACGTGGACCCGCCATCTATAAGCGATATAGGGAACTACACCGTACGTACAATGAGGAAATCCGTCACACGGAAGGAAGGAATAGGGCATGCAGCGAGAGATCATGACATCCATCCCGTTTTTGGAACAACCGTCCCGGGACTCGCAGAACACGGACGAGGACTTTGCCGTGGCTCAGGACCTCAAGGACACCCTTGACGCGCACCGCAATAGTTGCGTCGGTATGGCCGCGAACATGATCGGCGTCTCCAAGCGCATCATCGCCTTCGTGGATGAGGATTTCGGCGGCCGCATCTCCATCATGTTCAATCCCGAAATCACCGCGAGGGACGGCGCGTTCGACACCTCCGAAGGATGCCTTTCCCTTCAAGGAGAACGCCACACCGTGCGCCACCAACGCATCGAGGTGACGTATTTCGACCGCAAATTCCGCGAACGCCATGCCGCGTTCACCGGTTTCACCGCGCAGATCATTCAGCATGAGGTCGATCACTGCGCCGGAATTATCATCTGAAGCGCATGCCCGCACCGGGCAAGATCGCACCGACGACCGTCAAGCGTCCGGCCTGCGCGTTTGACGACGACGCCCACGTATGATCTCGACCATCGGCGACCCGCCCAGACAACACGATATCCTCGCTGAAAATCGTTTGACGTCACTATAATCATTCCTGTGCTTCCCCTGTGGCATCAAAGGAGATTCTTATGGACGCCGTCACCATCTTCAATGATTTCGTGAATCTCGTCGACAGCGATGATCTGCCGATTGAGGCGGTGGCGCTGGCTGACGGTGAGCGGATCGTCGCCGAGAGGCATTTCACGCCCGATCAGAGCCATAACATCTATTCGCATACGAAGAGTTATGTGTCGACGGCCATCGGCATCGCGGTCGAAGAAGGAATACTGAGTCTCGATGGCAAGCTGGTCGACGCGTTCCCCGAATACGTACCGGCCGACGCGCAGCCGGAGTTGGGGCGCATCACGCTGCGTCACCTGCTGACCATGTCGAGTGGCTTCAACCATGCGTATCTCATGAGTCCCGACCGTCGTGGCGGCGTGGGAGCACCGGATTATCTGAAATACATGTTCTCCCGTCGAATCGAGGTGGAGCCGGGCAGTGCGTTCTGCTATTCATCCGCCGATTCGTACTTGGCGGGCCGCATGCTTGAGCGGGCCTGTGGCGAACACCTTGGCGAGTACCTGCATCGCACGATCTTCTCGCGGCTCGAACAGGGGTGGCCGATCTGGGAGTGCGATCCGCAAGGGCATCCCATCGCCGGCGCGGGTATGTTCATGACGCTGGCCGACATGCTCAAACTCGGACAGGTCTACTTGAACGGCGGCACATGGCACGGCACGCGCATCGTAGGTGAATCGTGGGTGAGCGCCGCATCAAGCCAGCAGATCGAAACGCCGCACGACAATATCTGGACATGCGGCTATGGCTATCAGTTCTGGATGTCACCGTACGATGGCGCGTATCGTGCGGACGGTGCGTACGGCCAGATCACCACCGTGCTGCCGAAGCAGGGACTGGTCGTTGCCGTGCAATGCCCGGAATCCGGTGACTTCGACAATGTGATGCGTCCTGCGCTGCATGAGCACCTGTTCGGCCCGCTGACCGCCTGACCGAAGCTCCGGCCACCAATCCAACACATTGGCTCCTGCGTGTAGACGGGGTATGGGATAATCGGGGACGGTACTTTGCGTGATGCACGGTCCGGCCTCCAAACGTGGGATTTCCGTTGACCTGCTCATGCAACACGCTGGAATTCCAACGTTTCTTAAGGATGGAACACAACATTGACTGAATATGTTCGTCCGATGCATACCCTCTCAGAAACGTTGAGATTGCAACGTTTCTGAGGTGTGCGCGCTGACGCAATCGTTGTGTTAAATCAGTGGTCCGCGTCATTCTCGTGTCAAGCTACGAAACCTGCTTCGGCGCGGTTGATCGCAAATACAGCAAATCCATGTTCAGATCTCGAATCGTTCCTGCGTTCTGAGCAAAACACACTCATCGACGAGTACTCATGCTTTCCAAACAAAGAGCAGCTATACATTAAAAGACCGCTTCGAATCCGCGACCCGATGGACTACCCCTCCATGCTCTACTCTGCCATCATCGGAAGCCGCAGACCTATTCATCACCGGAAACAAGGACTTCGATGGCATCCACATCGACGGCATCCATATTCTCACCCCATCCGAATGCGTCTTGATAGCAACAGCCTGACAGCAAAGCTATCGTACGTATTAGACCGGTATCGCCTGACATAGCAGGTCGATTCACTTCTTCCGTGACGCCGAGCCACTGGTTTCGGTATTGATGATGAGTTGGTCGATAAGGGCATGCGCCTGCTCGCGGCTGATGGGAGTTGCGCTCAGGAACGTCCAGCGCACGATGAGCAGCATGGTATTCGCACAGAAATCAGCCAATAGATCTTGAGGCATGCCATCGCTCACTTCGAGACGATAGCAATGGTTGGTTCGGCATGATTCGCGCACTCGTGCCGTAAAATACGAGGTCAGGCTGCGCATCAACGCCCCGTCGAGTCCGTTGTGCGCGAATATCGCCTTCATCAGTTCGGAATGGCGATCAAATAGATTCGCAAATCTGTCGAACAACGTATGGAATCCGTCACTGGCGCCTTCGAAATCCTGCGGTTCCATCGAAGCGGCGAATCGTGCCCAGCAATGGTTGAGCAGATCGTATTTGTCAGCAAAGTAGTTGTAGAAAGTGGCGCGAGGGTAATCAGCATGCTCGCAGATAGCATTCACCCTGACCTGTTCGAACGACTGCTCACTGACCAATTCGAGCAACGCGTCCGACATGCCGTTGAGGATTCGCCGTCCTGCACGGGTGGCGGCGCGTTGTTCATCTGCCTTCATGATTCCAGCCTATCCGCAGCCTTAGCCGTTCTCCACACCATCTCACGATCATCTGATTATTATCAGCCCCACGAGAATGGTGTCAGCAGTCGCATCGGCACAAGTTTGGCGAGCACCCGATACGCCTTGTACACCGGATGCATGGTGTAGGAAGCACAGCCAGCACGCGCCTTGCGCAGTGCGGTACGCGCGAATTTCGCCATGTCGATGAACGGCAACTTGGCAGCGGTACTGCCGTGAGCCCTGTCTGGATGATCGGCCACGCTGGATTGCATCGCGGTGCGCATATTGCCCGGATTCAACCGCAGCACGTTGATGCCACGCGGCTTCAATTCCTCACGCAAGCCAGCGGCGAAGAACGAGGCATAGGCCTTGGTCGCTGAATAGACCGTGAGGTTCGGGTTCGGGGCGAACGCCGACACCGACGATACCTGAATGATGAATGATCCACGACGCACATATGGCAAACACAAGCGGATAAGCAACGTCGAACCGATGGCATTGAGACGGATCATGCGTTCCAATGACTCCGGCTGCGATTCAGCCACCAGCCCGGCGCTGGCAACACCGGCATTGGCGACCACCACGCCAATATCAGGCTTGCGTATTTCCAGTTCATTCTTCAACACCTCATAGCTGGCGCCTTGAGCCAGGTCAAGAGGCAAGCACACAAACCGCATGTGCGGGTATTCGGCAGCTATGGATTCCAGCCAATCACGCCGCCTGGCAATCATCCAGATCTCATCAATCTCAGGACATTCACCCATTACCGCATCCACGAATTCACGCCCCAATCCGGACGTCGTACCGCTGATTACCGCCACCGGCATCGCATACTCCTTTCACTTCAAAGTCATCAAATTCACCGCCCGTAACCCAATGCTCCCTATTCGGCAAACGCTGGCGCTGCGTGGACAGTCGTCCATTGATGACCACGATAACGGCCACGTGAAGCCCGAAACCACACACAAACCAGCAACAGACAATCACTGGACACTTTCAACAAGATGTCTCAATCATGGTCTGCCGTCCACGCATAGCCTTAAAGCAACGACACGCGTACGCGCCGATATCTCATATGCGAATCAGCCGAAAGGATCCGACAATGACCGACCAAGACACCACCTCGACCGCACAGCTTGCTCAACCGATCGACTTGCCCTGCGGCTCACGAATCAAAAACCGTTTCTTCAAATCCGCCATGCACGAGGCCATGGCAACACGCGACCATGCCCCTACCGAACGATTCGCCACATTGTATCGTCGTTGGGCCGAGGGCGGCGCGGGCGTGCTGATGACCGGTAATGTAATGGTGGATGACACGCAACTCGGCGAACCCGGCAACGTAGCCTTAGAAGACGACCACAATCTCGCTGTTTTCCGTTCTTGGGCCGAAGCAGCCACCGTCAATGACACGCATTGCTGGGTGCAGCTCAATCATCCCGGCCGTCAGTCCCCTGCTACCATCAATCCGCGTCCCTGGGCTCCCAGCGCAGGCAGGCTCGAGGGCGAATACGGCAAATTCTTCGCCGAGCCGCGCGAACTGGGCCGCGAACAGATACACGACATCGAGCATCGCTTCGCGCACGCCGCCCGTCTGGCCAAACAGGCTGGATTCACCGGCGTGCAACTGCATGGCGCACACGGCTATCTGATCAATCAGTTCCTCTCCCCGCTCGACAACCACCGCACCGACGAATACGGCGGCAGCCTCGACAACCGCATGCGATTCCTCGTCGAAACATACCAAGCCGTACGCGAAGCCGTCGGCCCTAGTTTCCCCGTGGCAGTCAAGCTCAACTCGTCGGACGGCCAGCCCGGCGGATTTTCCGAAGACGAATCCCTGCAGGTCATCCAACATCTTGCCGATCTCGGTCTTGATCTGATCGAGATCTCCGGCGGAACGCTCGAAAAGCCGACCTTCGCCACCACCACCGGCGACAAGGAGGACAGAGCCCGAGGCGTGTACTTCTCCGACTTCGCCACCCGCGTCAAGCAACTCGACCTGCACGGCACCGTTGTCTGCCTGACGGGCGGTTTCCGCACGCCCGCAGACATGGAGGACGCGATCGAACAGGGCGTGACCGACATGATCGGCATCGCCCGCCCCCTGGTGTTGCAGCCCGATATGCCGCAACGCATCCTAGACGGCGACATTGCCCCGAACGACCGCTTCAAGTTGCCATGGATCACCACGAACGTCAAGATGCTCGACAAAGCGTTCAACGCCGTACTGGTAATCAGCTGGTTCGAACTGCAGATGAACCGCATCGGCACCGGCAAGGACCCGAACCCGAAGATCGGCGGCATGCGCGCCCTGCTGTTCGCATTCACCCAGCACGGGCCAGCCGCACTCACACCACGCCGTCGCAAGAACCATAACTAGCCCTCTTCACTGTTGCGACATGACGACGCCGTATGGGATAATAGCCAGCGGTGCTTTTGCGCGGCCCGGACGCCGAATGACACAACACGCCCGGACGAAAACACGTCCGCTACGCCCCCGCAAGCGTTATGTCGCCCACATTTGCGTCATTCGGTTCACGAGGCCCGTAAAACGTTGAAATTTCAACGATTTGAAGGATGGAACACACATTGGCAGAATTCATTTATCAGATGATCAAGGCCCGCAAGGCTTACGGCGACCGCGTGATTCTCGATGACGTGACCCTGAGCTTCCTGCCAGGCGCCAAGATCGGCGTCGTCGGCCCGAACGGCATGGGCAAGTCCACGCTGCTCAAGATCATGGCCGGCATCGACACCGTCTCCAACGGCGAAGCCTATCTGACCCCGGGATTCACCGTCGGCATCCTGCAGCAGGAGCCGCCGCTGGACGAGACCAAGACCGTCGGCGAGAACATCAAGATGGCGTTCGGCGAAATCGCCGAAAAGGTGGCCCGTTTCAACCAGATCGGTGAGGAAATGGCCAATCCGGATGCCGACTTCGACGCCCTGATGGAAGAGATGGGCAAGCTGCAGAACGACATCGTCGCCGCCAACGGCTGGGATCTCGACTCCCAGCTCGAGCAGGCCATGGACGCCCTGCAGTGCCCGGACCCGGACACTCCGGTGACCGTATGCTCCGGTGGCGAACGCCGCCGTGTGGCACTGTGCAAGCTGTTGCTCGAAGCTCCGGACCTGCTGCTGCTCGACGAGCCCACCAACCACCTCGATGCCGAGTCGATCCTGTGGCTGGAGCAGTTCCTGCACCAGTACAAGGGTGCCGTCATCGCCGTCACCCACGACCGTTACTTCATGGACAACGTGGCCGAATGGATCTGCGAGGTCGATCGCGGTCACCTGTACCCGTATAAGGGCAACTACACCACTTACTTGGAGACCAAGGCCAAGCGTATGGAGATTCAGGGCGCCAAGGACGCCAAGCTCGCCAAGCGCCTGAAGAACGAACTCGACTGGGTGCGCTCCTCGCCGAAGGCCCGTCAGGCCAAGAACAAGGCCCGTCTGGAACGCTATGACCAGATGGAGCAGGAGGCACGTAGCAACAAGAAGCTCGACTTCTCCGAAATCCAGATTCCGGCCGGCCCGCGTCTGGGCTCCACCGTGTTGGAAGCCGAGCATATCCATAAGGCGTTCGGCGACCGCGTACTCATCGACGATCTGAGCTTCACCCTGCCGCGTAACGGCATCGTCGGCGTGATCGGCCCGAACGGTGTGGGCAAGTCCACCCTGTTCAAGACCATCGTGGGCCTCGAGCCGTTGACTTCCGGCTCGCTCAAGGTCGGCGACACCGTGCAGATCAGCTATGTCGACCAGAACCGTGCCGGCCTTGACCCGAACAAGAACCTGTGGGAAGCCGTGTCCGACGGCCTTGACTTCATCGAGGTGGCCGGCGTGGAAGTGCCGACCCGCGCCTACGTGGCCTCATTCGGCTTCAAGGGCTCCGATCAGCAGAAGCTCACCGGCGTGCTGTCCGGTGGCGAACGCAATCGTCTGAACCTGGCCCTGACCCTGAAGCAGGGCGGCAACCTGCTGCTGCTCGACGAACCGACCAATGACCTCGACGTCGAAACCTTGGAGTCGCTCGAAAACGCGTTGCTCGCATTCCCGGGCTGCGCCGTGGTGATCTCCCACGACCGTTGGTTCCTTGACCGAGTCGCCACGCATATCCTCGCATGGGAGGGCGATGACGAGAACCCGGCCAAGTGGTACTGGTTCGAAGGCAACTTCCAGGCCTATCAGGAGAACCGTGTGGCCCGCCTCGGCGAGGACGCGGCCCGCCCGCACCGCCTGCACCGCAAGCTGACCCGCTAATCGCACCGCCGGCATAGCTTCGGCGTTACGCGCGGATTTCGACAAGGCACCATCCCTCGTTACGGGGGTGGTGCCTTTGTCGTTGTTCAATCGTTTGCCGATTACCTGCCGTTCACTCTTCTCACGCAGTCGTTACAAAACAATCCGATGAAATTTACTGCTTCTCGATAGACTCGAAGGCATTACGGCACTTGTAGCACCATAACAGAACAAGAATCGAGGCCCTTCATGCCACAGCCAGAAGTCACACCGTTGCAGCGACTGACGAAAGTGCTCAAGCTGGGTACGCCTTCCACTTACCGCGATCATACGTATGTGAACGGCGAAAGCCTGTACTTCCCCACCGGCCGCGTCTATGGCGGTCAGGTGATCGCGCAGTCGCTGATCGCCGCATCGAAAACGGTGGATCCGTCACGATTGCCCAATTCGATTCATGGCTATTTCATATCGGCCGGCGATATTCATCAGGATCTGTTGTTCGATGTGGAAAACCTTCGCGACGGTCGTTCCTTCTCGGCCCGTCGAGTGAATGTCACGCAGGCGCAGGGTTCGATTCTGACCGCCATCGCCAGCTTCCAGGAGCATGGTCAGGAGGGTGTCGAGTTCGCCGATCCGATGCCTGAGGATGTGCCGGATCCGGAGACGCTGACGAGCGCGAAGGAAATCATGGAACCGTACGCGGAGCAGTCGTCGTACGCCAAGTATTATGCGCAGAAGTCGCCGTTCGACATCCGGCACGTTACGCAGACCATCATGCTGGGGGCTGATACGAAGAGTGCCCGCAGGGATTCCGGCAAGCAGATGGTTTGGATGAGGGTGGATGGCGAGGTGGATGTGCCACAGGTCATGCATCGTGCGATGCTGGCCATGGGTTGCGATCAGGTCATGTTGGAGCCGGTGCTGCGTCGTGCCGGTCTGAGCATCGCCACTCCGGGCATCTCGTTCGCGTCGATTGATCATTCGATGTGGTGGTACCGCGACATCGACATCAACCAGTGGCATCTGTACGTGCAGGATACGCCGACCGCAGCGCACGGCCGAGGCTTGGGCCAAGCGAAGGTGTATACGCAGGACGGCACGCTGGTGGCGTGCATGGCGCAAGAGGCCATGATTCGCGTGCCGCAAGAGGATCTGCGGTAGACCGCTTCGGGAAATTACGGAAAGTGGTTCCGCCTTTCAGCAGGATGATTGGACGTGGGAGGATTTGGTGGCCGCCGCCGCATAGCGTTGACGTTGGGCGGCTTCCTTGATCTTGGGATTTTCGGGGCCGTCGATAGGCGGCAGCTGGCACAGCCATTCACCTACGATGCCGATGATCATGTCGATCAGGCAGGCCACCGCCGCCACCGCGCATTCGATGACGGCCTGGCTGTAGAACTCCGCTTCCATATGAGGCAGGCTCGCCAGAATCTGCCCGCCATACCAACCGGTCAATGCGGCTCCCGCCAATCCCATGGCCTTGCATGACACCAGCGTGCCGAATGCTTTCTGCGGATCGAGCGGCTTCAGCTGCGCACGTTTGAGCGGATCCTTCGTGGTGTATTTGTGCACCTGCAACGCAAGAACCAACACCATAATGCCCAATGCGATCAGCACCACCGGCACCACCCATGGCGCACCGACCAGCGGTAGTCCGGTGATCTCACCGTATTTCGCGAAACCAAGTCCGGCAAGCAGGCCGAGCATCGCGGCCAGAACGTAATGCCACCAAGGGGTGCGACGTGCCTTCATAGCGTATCTCCAATAATCCAGTTGTCGGTAAGCAGACCGACCTGCGACGTATCCGGAGCCATGGCCAGCAGGAACGACACCGGATCTCCGCCAAGCCTGGCGTCCGGATCCATGTCGAGCCACGGCGCGAGTACGGCCGCATGGTTGCGGGCGGTGGGCCACGGCACCTGGCAATTCGGTTCGTCGCTGACGACGCCTTCCATATCGACCAGATCGAGATCGAGGCTACCGCCGACCGATGTTTCGATGGATCCGAGCACTGTGATCAGTTCGGCCGCACCCATGCGTGTGGAAATCTGCATGACGGCGGCCATGTTGTCGGGCTTGCCGTCAAGTTGGCTGACATGGTACAGCGGCGAAATGCCTTCCACCTGATTGCCAGGGATGCCGTCGAGCGACACGATCGCCTTGCGGAACCGCCGTTCCGCATCGGTGGAAGGGCTGTCCATGGAGATTATGGCTCGACGGGATCGTACCGGGGATTCGATCCGATGTTGACCGCTTCCGGTTTGTAAAGAGGCCGGCTCCTCGTGGTAGGAACCGGTAACGGGAGACGCAGCGGCGTCATCGGCGACCATCCAGTCTTCGTCGAGCTCGTTGATGTGCTCCCGATCGGAGGATTCGAACAATAGTTGTGCCACGGATCCGGCATGCGCGCCGACCAGTTCGGCGTCGGGATCCAATGCCAGCCAGGGGCCGAGCACGAAGGCACGCTGCCACGCACGTGGATGCGGCAATGTCAAATCCGGATCGTCGCTGACGATGCCGTCGAAGTCGATGATGTCAAGGTCGAGCGTACGCGAAGTCCAATGGTCGGTGCGCACGCGGCCATGAGAGGCTTCGATGCGTTGCAATCCGGCCAACAGTTCGGGTGCGGTCAGCTTGGTGTTGACGGAAACGACCGCATTGCGGAAGTCGGGTGTTCCCGCTGGCATGCCCCATGCGTCGGTGCGATATAGCGGCGAAATGCCGGTAACCTGAGTGGAGTCGAGTCCGTCGATGCAACGCACCGCATCGCGTAGCGTGGAGACCACATCACCTTGATTGCCTCCCATGGCGATGATGGCATGATGCGTGTCGGCGGATTCGGCCCGGCCCGTTTCACGGGAGCGTTCCACGGTGACGCTGACATCGTCGAACGGCACGACGATCGGTGCGTTCGGCTTGTGCACGGTCACTTCCGCACGTTGCACCGCGGGATATTGCAGAATCATGTCGGCGATGCGAGCGGCGAGTCTTTCGATCAGATCGGCATGCTCGCCTTCGATGATGGCCACAATGCCTTTGGCTATGGCACCGTAATCCACGGTGTCGTCAAGGGCGTCGGAACGGCCTGCGGGCGCCAAGTCGAGCGACAGCGTGGCGTCCACTACGAAGGTCTGCGCACGTTCATGCTCAAAATCAAGTACGCCATGCTTACCCACCGCGCGAATTCCCGTCAGTCGAATCTGATCCATGCCAACCTTTCCGTCCGTCATTGCCTCATCAGAGGGAGAAAGAACTACTTACTGTATGCGCGCCAAGCGCTGCCGATGGCTATGGCGTCGCGGGTACGGGCCACGTCATGTACACGCACCGCCCAGGCACCATGCTCGGCGCTCAAAGCGCTGATGGCGGCGGTGGCATTGTCCCTGTCGGCCATGGTCGGTTCGCTGACGCCCGCCGCGGCCAGTACCGCACCGATGAAACGCTTGCGTGAAGCACCGACCAGCACCGGATGGCCCGTGGCATTGAACCGTTCCAGTCCGACCAGCAACGGCAGATTATGTTCGATGCCCGGTTTGGAAAAGCCCAGGCCCGGATCAATGATGACCTGTTCCGGTTTGACGCCGACGCTCAGCACTGCGTCGACCTGCGCCATCAGTTCGTCATACACGTCGTTCAGCACCCCGTTCGCATACACGGAGGTGTCGGCGTCAGGCACATTGCCGGCCGCTCCGGCCAGCCAACCGCGCCAATGCTGTACGATATACAGGCTTTCGGGGTGGTCGGCCACCACGTGGGGCAATTTGGCATCCAGCCGTCCGCCCGACACGTCGTTGATGATCTGCGCGCCATGCTCCAGTGCCGCCGACGCCACCGAGGCGCGTGTGGTGTCGATGGACAGTATGGCACCTTCGGGAACCAATGCATCCACGGCTCCCAGTACGCGGGACTTCTCGTCTTCCTCGCTGACGCGCTTGGCGCCGGGCCGGGTGGATTCGGCTCCGATGTCGATGATGTCGGCCCCATCCTTCATCATCGCCTCGCCGTGTGCCTTGGCCTTTGCCGGATCGAGCCACAATCCACCGTCTGAGAACGAGTCTTCGGTGATGTTGAGCACGCCCATCACCAAGGTGCGTTCGCTATCGTGAATCGCCTTCATATCCTGTGCCACCATGTTTTCCCTTCCGTTATATGGCCTGTGCGGCATCTCACGAATGCTGTGACAGAATCAGGCTCATCGCCTCGGATCTTGTGGCGGCATCTCGCATGCAGCCTCGCACGGCGGAGGTCACGGTACGCGACTGTGGCTTCTTGACGCCTCGCATGGCCATGCACATGTGATCGCATTCGGTGACCACGATTACACCGCGAGCCTCGATGCCGGTCATCAGCGCATCGGCGACCTGCTGGGTGAGACGTTCCTGCACCTGCGGACGCCGGGCGTACAACTCCACCAGTCGGGCCAGCTTGCTGAGGCCCGCCACCTGCCCATTCGACGGAATGTAGCCGACATGGGCTACGCCGTGGAACGGCAGCAGATGATGCTCGCATACGGAGAACAGCTCGATGTCACGCACCAACACCATTTCATCGGTGTCGACCTTGAACTTGGTTTTCAGTACCTCTTCGGGACCGTGCCCCAGACCGGCGAACAATTCCCTGCATGCACGGCCGATGCGATCGGGGGTGTCGAGCAGGCCTTCGCGATCCGGGTCTTCGCCGATGGATCGCAAGAACAGGCGTACCGCCTGGCGTACGCCTTCCTCGTCATAGCCGACAGGCCCGGCCGCATGAGCGGCGCGGGCCTTGTCGTCAAGCATGGTATCGAATGCTTCGGTATCGCTCATCAGTTGGTCAATCCTGCGCTTTTCTTCAGGGATTCGGGAATCTCGACCGGAGGTTTGTCCGAATCGGGCCGCTGGTTGTCGCTCAGCCATACGTCACGCTTCGGCGCCTTCTTGATGTTGGCGAAGATCGCGGCCAGTTCCTTTTCGTTGAGCGTCTCCTTGACGAGCAGCTGACGTACCAGCTCGTCGAGAATGTCACGGTTCTCGTTGATGACGTTCCACGCTTCGGTATGCGCCGTTTCGACGAGCTTCAGCACCTCCTCGTCGATGATTTCGGCGGTGCGGCCGGAATACTTGTGATTAAGGGATCCCAGATCGCCCTGTTCGTCGTCGGACCACTTGATGGCACCCAGCTTGGATGAGAAGCCGTAGTCGAGCACCATCTGGCGGGCGATGTTCGTCGCCTTCTCGATGTCGTTGGAGGCGCCGGTGGTCGGATCGTGGAACACGACCTCTTCGGCGGTGCGGCCACCCATGGCGTAAGCCATCTGGTCGAGCAGCTGGTTACGCGACATGGAGTAGCGGTCCTCGGTCGGCATCACGGCGGTGTAGCCGAGCGCACGGCCACGCGGCAGAATGGTGACCTTGGTGACCGGATCGGTGTCGTTCATGGCGGCGGCAACCAAGGCGTGACCACCCTCATGGTAGGCGGTGTTGCGCAATTCCTCGAGAGCCATGCCCTTGGAACGGCGCTTCGGGCCGGCCTGAACACGGTCGATGGCCTCGTCGATGGCACGGTTGTCGATCAGCTGGGCACCGGCACGGGCGCACAGCAATGCAGCCTCGTTGAGCACGTTGGCCAGATCGGCGCCGGTGAAGCCCGGCGTACGCACGGCGATCATGTGCAGATCGACGTCCGGCACGAACGGCTTGCCCTTGGCGTGTACCTTCAGAATGGCCTCACGGCCTTCCAGATCAGGCGCTTCCACGGCCACCTGGCGGTCGAAACGACCCGGGCGCAACAATGCCGGATCAAGCACGTCGGGACGGTTGGTCGCGGCGATGATGATCAGGTTGGTGTCGTTGTTGAAGCCGTCCATTTCGACAAGCAGCTGATTCAGGGTCTGCTCGCGTTCGTCGTGACCGCCGCTCATACCGGAACCGCCACGCTTACGGCCGACCGCATCGATCTCATCGATGAAGATGATGGCCGGAGCGTTCTTCTTGGCTTCGTCGAACAGGTCACGCACGCGGGATGCGCCGAGACCGACGAACATCTCCACGAAGTCGGAGCCCGCCATGGAGTAGAATGGTACGCCGGCCTCGCCTGCGATGGCTCGCGCCAGCAACGTCTTACCGGTGCCCGGAGGGCCGTACAGCAGCACGCCACGTGGAATGCGGGCACCCAAGGCCTTGTAACGGGACGGATCCTTGAGGAAGTCCTTGATCTCCTCGACTTCCTGCACGGCGGCATCCTCGCCTGCCACGTCGGAGAACTTGGTGGTCGGGGTCTGACCTTCGAGCAGCTTGCCGCTGTTCTTCTTGCCGCCCATGCCGAACATGCCGCCGGCACCGCCCATGCGGCTCATCAGGAACCAGAACAGCGCGAAGACGATGATGAACGGCAGAATCGAAGTGATCAGATACGTCCAGACGCTGGTCTGCTGCATGGTCGCCGTCCACCCCTGGGTCGGGTCGGCCTTCTGCACGGCCTTGACCACGGCGGCGCTCTGGGCGTACGTGTAGTAGAACTGCACGTTCTTGCCGTAGTTCTTGACCTTGCCGGTCGTCGGATCGGTGGCCGAATAGTCGGACTTCAGTTTGAGCTTGACCTGCTGCGTATTGTCGACGATCTGCGCATATTCGACGTTGCCGCCGTTGAGGATCTGCATACCGTCCTTGGTGTCGATGGTTTGCGATCCGGTGCCGGCGAACAGCTGGAACATCGTCACGGCGAGCAGCGCCACGACCACCACCCACAGCCACGGGGACTGCCAGAACGGACGGGGACCATTGCCGCCATCGTTGTTGCCGTGGCCGAACGGATTGGTAAACGGATTACCGTTGTTCGGACGATTCGAATTGCCGCCGTTGTTCTGCGGTGGCTGGCCTGAAGGAAAACTCATGCCTGACCTCCTTGGTAGACTGCCGGCTTCAGCACCGCAATCGAATCGAGATTGCGGTAGCGCTCGTCATAATCCAGACCGAAGCCGACCACGAATTCATCGGGAATCTCATATCCCTTATATTTCACATCCACATCCACCTTTCGGCGGGCGGGCTTTTCCAGCAGCGCAAAGATTTCCACGGAAGCGGCGCCGCGGCGCTTCAGCTCGTCGACGAGCCACGACAGCGTGATGCCGGAATCGATGATGTCCTCGACGATCAGCACATGCCGGCCACGCACGTCGGTCGACAGATCCTGACGAACGGTGATCGTACCGCTTGATTCGGTGCCTGAACCGTAGCTTGACAGGCTCATGAAATCCATCTGCACCGGAATGCTCATGGCCTGCGCGAAGGCGGCGATCGTATTCACCGCGCCTTTGAGCACGCATATCAGCAACGGATTTCTGCCACGATAGTCTTCACTGGCTTGGGCCGCAGCACGGTTGATGATATCTTCAATCTGTTCCTTGGTGATCAGTTCATGATCAATGTCTTCTTGCACGTCAGCGATTCGCATGCCCACCATCTTGGCACACGCGAATGACGTGTTTCTGGCGATTGGCTGAATATCCGCTGGGAAGTGCCACACCGTGCTGGCCATGCCAGTCGGTGACAAGCCGGTCGATCTGCCTGACATGCCGTGCGGAGCATGCGATGCCGGCCTGGCCGAGTGCGTGGGCGATGACGCGCAGTCGAATCGCCTCATGCTGCGATTGCAGTACGCCGACGCTGAACCGTACCTGGTCTTCGCTGAACGTCACCGCCCGTTCGGCGATCTCCTGCGCTCGCCTGTTGAGATAATCCCTGTCGGTCTGCGCAAGCCCCGCGCCGATTGAAAGCCGCGAAACGACATCGCCCCCTGCGAAACGTTGCAGATACGGCATCAGATCGTGCCGTACGCGTGAGCGTAACGGATAGTTCGCCGGCAATGAACCGTTCGGCGGCAAACCGTCTTCCCGGATGGCGTCGGGACCGTTGGTCGGATCGTCCCACCATTCGAGCCCCAGATCCTCGCAGATGCCGGTGGTCTCCTCCCTTGTCACATCCAGCCAAGGGCGCAGGAACGTTACACCGTCACGACTGAACGAGCCTTCCATGCCGGCGATGGCGTCAAGCCCGGCCGAACGCAGCAGTCCGATGAGCACGGTTTCGGCCTGATCGTTCTTCGTATGCGCCAACAGCACGGCCGCAGCATCGGAGCATTCCTCAACGATGGCGGCATATCGGGCTTCCCTGGCTGCGGCTTCAAGGCCTTGCCCATTGCCGTGCACTTCGATGGCACGCACACGTACCGGATCGAGGCCCAGCGCCTCACAACGACGGACGGTCTTTGCGGCCACCTCGGCGGAACCGTTTTGCAGTTGATGGTCGATGATGATGGCACCGCAGCGCAATCCCAGACTGGCGCATACGGTTGCGCAGACCGCCGCCAGCGCCATGGAATCCCGTCCGCCGGAACATGCGACCATGATTAATGGCGTGTCCGCATTCGGTTCATGCTCGCCGTGCCGCGCGAACCGCGCGTCCTGCAGTCCGAATCCGGCGTCGGCCAGCGCGGCGTTAAGCTGTCCTATGGCCTTACGCAGTCGTGGGGAGTACACCATGGGGCATCACAGTTTCGGCAAACCGGCGATGAACGTGTCGATGGCGTCGCGCGCGGCCTGCATATCGTCGGGATCGTTGACGATGACGGCGAAGGTCAGCGCTCCCCCGCGGGTGCGTGACACGTTGCCGGTCATGGCGGTGACACCGTCGAGACTGCCGGTCTTCACACGCAGCAGACCCGCTTCGGAGGCGTCGTTCAGCCGGTCGGCCGCGGTGCCGACGAATCCTACGATGGACAATCCTTCCGCAGCCGCGGCACCGGTCCCGGCGGTGAGATTACGCTGCTGCACTTCAAGCAACGTGCGCACGGTGACCTTGGATTCCTCCGCAAGGCCGGAGCAGTTCATCATACGCAATCCGTTCGTGGAGATTCCCGCCTGTTCCAGAACGCTCTTGACCGCTCGGGTCGCGCCTGCCGGCGAATTGCCCGTTTTTCTATCGATGGCCAGCAGACGGCCGAATTCCTCGGCCAGGGTGTTGTCGGAATGCCGCAGCATGAATGCCATGATCTCGCTCAGAGAGGCTGATTGCACCTGTGCGATCGGGCTGGTTTCCGCCGGTGCGACGCCCTGTTCGGCATCACCCTGCACGGTGATGCCCTGCTCCTCCAAACGTTGCCGGAACGTCTGCACGGCATCCAACGCCGGCTGCATGCTCAAGGCGGGATAGGTGGAGAACACATCGGGATTCTGCGGACTCGCGCCGTCCCATTGCCGCGCGCCGTCCACGGCCATGGATGAGACCGGCGCATAATACAGGTGTTCGGTGTCGAGTTCGGCGATGCCGGACGGCCAACGATCATCGCCGAACAACGAATCGTCATAGCGCAGGGTCACCTCGCTGATGCCACGCTGCTTCAGCGCCCGCGCGGTGTCGCTGGCCAGCGTGCCGAGCCCCGCCCGCCCATTGACGTGCGCGGAATCGCTGTTCCCCGCGCCAAGCAGCATGTCACCGCCGCCGACGAGTACCAGATTCGCGGTACCGTCCTGTTTCTGTTCCACATAAGTCTGCGTGGCGAGGGTGCTGCCCATGTCGAGTGTGGTCGCAGCGGCGTATGCGGTCAACGTTTTCATGGTGGAAGCCGGCACCCGTGTTTCGTCGATGCCGCTTTCGGCCACCACCTCGCCCTTGGCGTCGGCGATGGCGATGGAATAGTCGCCGCCGATGCCCTCGGTCGCGGCGAATTCGTCGATAAGCCGCCGTGCGGCGGTGGCATCCACGACGATCGACGAATCCAGATTCCCGACGACCTTCGAAGCGGACATTACGGTACGGGGCTCCGCGGTTGTGGCACGTTCCACCTCGTTGAGCGTCAGGACGCCCGGCAACACGTCATACAGGTCGCCTGCCACATATCCCAGGCACAATGCCGCGGTGACGGCCACGGAAAGCAATACGGTGACGCGGCGGCGAATCGTCCTCTGCTGGAATGCTCCTGCTCTGCACGTCACCGACCGCTCCCCCTCAATCCGACAAAGATCCGTCCTTACTGTTGCAGGGATGCGAAGGAATCCAAAGTGGCGAGGATTCTCGGCATCCGAGCTTCCAACAGCTTACCGCCAAGCCATGTACCAATCGCAAGTGCGGCGATGCCGTTGACCAGCGAAACAGGGGCCAATAGCCAATACAGCTCCCAATTGCCCGTCAATCCCAGCGCCAACGCAACGATGCCGGTGGGCAGCAACAGCAGAATCATGCCGAACATGTGCAGGAAGGGGAACAGCATCTGGGCGCCCACCCTGCCCTGCGGCGACGAGAACGGGCGCGATATGGACGGTACCGGGTACATGAACACGCAGGAGACCACTTCCGCCAAGCTCAGTCCGCAGAATCCCAGGCACAGGCTTATGCAGCCGAAGACCAATCCCATGATCAGCCCTTCGGTACTGCGCCAGTCGCCGGTGATCGCATAGACGATGACCATCAGTATCGCGATGTAGGCGATCAGCATGACCATATAGACCCGCACGCGGCCGTGGCGGTCATCCACACCGCGAACGCCGCTGATCACCTCCATGGTGAAGCCCCGGCCGTCGTAGGATAGGCCGTTACCTTCAAGCAGCACCAGGAAGAGACCCGCCCAGATGATCGACTGCCATACCATCGCGGTTATGCCATGCGATTGTATGGTGAACACCACGATGAACAGCAACGGCATGAACATCATCGGCGCCTGTCGCGGATCCCTGCGCAGGTAGGTGAGCAAACGGGCCGAAATCGCGCCGGACGGGGAATCCGGCATCATGGAGAACAGGCCGATGCCCTTCGAGGAAACGGCGTGCGCGGTGGAGCCGGCGATGGTGCGGTCCTTCTTCAGGCACCACAGGCAGCCGAGGTAGCACACCACCCATGTGGCGACGAGTATCAGCAGGCGAAGCGCCGCAAAGCCCCAGGAACCGGCGACCACGTCGAACGGCAGCTGGAACGCCGCACCCAACGGCGTCCACGAGAACACGTCCGCAACCATCATGAACGGCTTGAGGCTGAAATGATCCAGATCCTGGCTGTTCATCGCCATGCCCGGAACCTGGCACAGCAGCACGAACAGCAGGATGGTGATGATGGAAATCGTGCTTTTGCCGCTGCTGGAATTCGTCAACGTGGTCAGCAGCGAGATCACGAGTTTCGACAGCACCATCATGGTGATGATCGCCAATGGGACGGCGACGATGCCCGCCACGATGCCGATGGCACCCGCGGACTGGTAGATCGGCACCAGGCCGAGCATGACCAGTACGCCCCAGATCGTGGCCAGACCGGTCAGACCGGAGAGGAACAGGCCGCTGACCAAGGTGTGGTCATCGATGCCGTACAGTTCGAATTTCTGCGGATTCATGGCCGTGCCCTGACCGAAATACATGATTTGCACGATGATCACGATGGCTGTCGTGAAGGCGCCGCACAGCACCATCACCATGCGTAGGATCTGCCAGATCATGCCGTCGGTGCCGCCGATGAGCGGACCGAGCATAAGACCCAGCGCCACGGAACCGACGATTGCGCCGGCGCCGAATATCGCGCTGATGATGTAGCTGACGAGCATCATGGTCGATTTGCGCATGGTCGCCCGCATCAGCGCCCAGCGCAATCTCATGATGGTACCGACGGCGTTCACTGCGCACCACCGTCCAGCCACGACAGTCGCGCCGCCGCATGACGGCCGCCGACCAGCTGCAGGAAACGGTCCTCGAGATCTTCGCCGGCCGCGACCTGCTCCACGGTGCCGGCCGCGCAGACCTGACCCTTGTTGATGACGGCCACATGCGTGCACATCTTCTCGACAAGCGCCATGACGTGCGATGAGATGATGACGGTTCCGCCGGTGGAGGCGTATTCGATGAGAATGTCCCTGAGATTCGCGCTGGAGACCGGATCGACCGATTCGAACGGCTCGTCGAGCACCAGGACGCGCGGACTATGGATCATGGCGCTGGCCAGGCAGATTTTCTTGGTCATACCGGCCGAATAGTCGGCGACCATCACGTTCGCGGCACCCGTCAGGTCGAACGCCCCCAGCAGATCGTTGGCACGTTTGACCGATTCGTCACGTTTCATGCCACGCAGCATGCCCGCATAGACGAGCAGCTGCAGGCCCGTCAGCCTGTCGAAGATCTGGTCCGGTTGCGGCATCACGCCGATGGAACGCTTCACTGCGTTCAGATCGCGCCATACGTCACGCCCGAGAATCATGGCCGCACCGCCATCCGGCACGAGCAAGCCGGTCACCATGTTGAGCGTGGTCGTCTTGCCGGCGCCGTTCGGTCCGACCAATCCGTAAAAGGAACCCACCGGAATGTCGAGGGACAATCCGTTGACGGCCACCTTCTGCCCAAAACGCTTGAACAGACCGCGAATCGAAACCGCTGCAGAGCCATCCAGGGGAACGGCCGGGGCAAATCCCACAGAAGGGGAAACATTGTCTAAACTCATGCCACCACCCTATCAGCCCCATAACGGCGTGCGCATTATGCCCACGGTGAACGCACGGCGTACATCATGCCATCAGCGAAACGTTGTCGTCCAGCGCATAACGGAAAGCGCAATGTACGGCGAAGGCGCCCCTTCGGCAGATGGACTTCAGCCCTTGTGCTCGATCGGCTTCCACTCGGCCTTGGAGAACACCGCCTGGAACGAGATTGGCACATAGCTGAACATGTAGATCGGGAAGCTCAGCACATAGGCGAACAGTTCCTTGTTGGTGGCTCCCACATGATCGCGTTCCACGATGATGGTCAACGCCGCCAATCCCATCATGCCGACCACCGACATCACAATGCCGGAAGTCCATCCGGTAAGCGAGTTGAGCTGACTCTGCCAGGTCACGAATCCGCATAGCGCGAACAGCAGGCCGAGCAGAATACGGGCTATGCCGAGCACGGTGAACGGGCACAGCAGCAGCGTGAAATCAACGGCGGAAAAATCACGTTCGCGAATCGCCCGCTTGATCAGGGCCGGGCCATAGTAGCGGAACACCTGCAGGAACCCCTTGCTCCACCGCAGGCGCTGACGCCAGCTTTGCGAGAAGGTGACGGGCTGCTCGTCGTACAGGATCGCGGTGCCGCAATAGCCGATGCGATCGCCGTGCAACACGGAGTCCATGGTGAATTCAAGGTCTTCGGTCAGCAGATGGAACTTCCACCCGTTATTGCGGCGCATGATCTCCTGCGAGAACATGAAGCCGGTGCCGCCGACGTGGCAGCTGTTGCCGAGCCACATGCGCGAGGCGCTCAGGAATCGCGATTCACGGATGAACCACAATGCGGAACCCGAAGACACCCAATTGTCGGACAGGTTCACGGAATTACGGTAGCTGGTCAGGATCTTGAAGCCGGACTGGAACGCCTTATTCATCTCTTCGAAGTAGTTCCGGTCAAGCTTGTTGTCGGCATCGAATACGAAGAAGGCGTCATACGGGTCGGAAGCACCGGATTCGTTCATCCGGTCGAGCAGGTAGGTCAGCGCGTACCCTTTGCCGATGAGCCGCTGGTCGAACCGCTCGATCACATGGCAGCCCATGCCGCGCGCCACTTCGGCGGTGGCATCGGTGCAGTTGTCGGCCACCAGCCAAATATCGATGAGCTCCTTCGGATAGGTCTGCGTCTGGATGCAGGTGATGAGATTGCCGATGACGTTCTCCTCATTGCGTGCGGAGATCAGCACGGCATACCGCTTGTCCATCGGGGCTTCGGGGAACCTGACCGGCTTGGTGAACAGGGAGATGAGAATGCACACCGCCTGATAGACCATGCCCGCGCCGCCGACGACGATCAGGATTATGTCCAGTACGCTCAGCAGTACCATTTAGCGCCACCTACTTCTCGGATTGTCGTCGGATGCGTCGTCCGCGTCGTCCGTTCCCTTCAACGGCCTGCCGCCTTGGGCGGAAAGCGCGTTCTTCGGGATGGCGACCGTCTGTGAATCGTCAGCCTCATCCGAACCACCTGACGGGCTGATATTGTACGCCTGTTCCTGCAGCTGACGCACCTCGTCCGAAATCGGCACATGTGCGGTGGAACCCTGCACGGCACGCGGTATGTGATGCAGCACACGCTCGCTGATCGCCTCGGCGCCTTCCACCACCTTCGACTTCTTTTCCGGAACCGGATCGTTCATCAGCGGGGAATCGACCAGATCGTACCGTTTGGTGTAGGTACGGAAGATGGTCTGGATGGAAGCGGTGACCGGCAGCGCCAGGAATGCACCAAGCGCGCCGAACAGCGAACCGAAGGCGAGCACGGCGAGGAAGGCGACGGCATCGTTGATGTTCATGGTGCGTTGCGAGATCTTCGGCGCGAAGATCAGGTTTTCGATCTGCTGGTAGACGCAGATGAATGCAAGTACGGCGATGCCGTACCAGATGCCACGGTTACCCCATGCGAACAGCACCGGCAGCGCACCGCCGATATAGGTGCCGAGCATCGGGATGAACTGCGAGGTGACGCCGCAGAACAGCGCCAACGGCAGCCAATACGGCACATGCAGGACCTCAAGGCAGATGGCGGTGAAGGTGGCGTTGAGCAATGCGAGAATCGCGCGGGAAAACAGGAAGGATGAGATCTGCCCCTGGCTGACGGTCCAGACGAACAGGAAGCGGCGCTGTGCGGCCGGCGCCATCCACTGGCAGGCGGCGCGACGCAGTTTCGGGCCTGCTGCGGAGATGTAGTACGTGGTCATCACGATGGTCATGAGGTTCAGCAGGAAGGAGAACAGGCCGGATACCGTGCTCAGGGCCGTGCCGGCGAAATCGGTGACCCAGGAGGTCTGTATGTTCTTGAGGATTTCGCTGCCGAGGCTGTTGATCTCCGGCAGTTCGAAATTCGTGTACTGACTTACGAAGTCGCAGATTTGCTTGTACAGGTCGGGCAGGCCGTTGATCATGGCGATCACCTGCTGCACGAACATGTTGCCGAACAGACCGAACAGCGTACATAGGATCACCGCCAGCAGCACCAGCGCGAACAGCGACGCGAAGGCGCGTTTCCAGCCATGCTTGACCAGCGGCACCACCACCGGTTCCACTGCGAGCGCAAGGAACAGGGATACCACGATGTCCATGACCAGATACGCGATCTGCCCCCAGGAGCGCCAGCAGAAGCTGAACACTACGATGGCGATGGCGATGTACAGCAGGGCGCGGCCTAGCCATTCCGGTGGTCTTCTGGAATCGCCCTTCGCCGGGAACAGGGTGCCCAGATCCCAGCGTTGCCCGTCATCCGCCATGGTTTTCGCCGTATTCGTGGTGTCTTCGGCAGCCATCGTATCGTCCGTCGTTTCGCCTGTCGTTTCATTCATGTGCCGTACGCGTTCGCTCATGGCTCCTTATTGTAGCGACAGGCACCGTGTACGGACTGGCACATATTCTTGTAGGCATGCTGAACGTTTCAATTATCATCCCTGCATGGAATGAAGCGGAGCGTATCAACGATTGCCTGCTCAACGCCACTAGGCAGACCGTGATGCCGCATGAGGTGATTGTCGTCGATAACCGCTCCACCGATTCGACCGTCGCCGTGGTCGAGCAGTTCATGAAGGATCATCCCGAGGCTCCGGTGCGTCTGTTGCATCAGGATGAGGAGCAGGGGCTGATTCCCACGCGTGATTATGGCCTGAACCATGCTACGGGTGATGTGCTGGGCCGTTTCGATGCCGATTGCATGATCCGCCCGGATTGGGTCGAGGTGGTCGCCGGCATCTTCACCGAGGATCCGGAGGCCATGGGTGCCACCGGTCCGGTGATGTACTACGATATGCCGAGCCGTCATTTCGGGCTTCGCAGTGACAATTCCACCCGTAAGCGCATTTACAAGGCCGATGATGGTCAGCCGTTGCTGTTTGGTTCGAATATGGCGTTGCGTGCGTCCGCATGGCATGCGATTGCCGGTGAAGTGTGCCGTGACAAGTCCGATGTGATGCATGAGGATATCGATATTTCGTTGCATCTGCTTGGCAAGGATATGAAGACGGTGTATTGCCCGCGCATGATCGCCGGCATCAGCGCGCGCCGCATGGACACCTCCCCTACGTCGTTCCTGAACTATATGCGCCGGTTCAAGAACACGTTCAATGCGCATCCGCAGCATTCGCGCAAGCATAAGCCGGAGATTCTCATCACTGCGCTCTATCCGGTGATGCATATGCTGTATCCGGTGTGGCAGAAGGTGCTTGACACGGCGGATATCAATCCGGCCGAGGCCGCATGGATCAACGAGCAGATGGAGTTGGCCGAGCAGGAGGGCCGCGAGCTATATGATGACACTCCCACCGATGAGGAGTGGAGCGAAAAGCACGAGTAAGCCGCCATCCCCCTACGGCCCCACAATCCCGGCGTGAATGCACGCATCCCGACCGCCCAAAAGAATCGTGGCGCGTATCCCGTGAAGGCACACCCGAATTTTTTCCGAGGTGGATTCATGGGATACGCGCCACGATTGATTATCGACGTCGAATCCTCACGATTCGTGCCATGATCGGCTCATATCGTGAGGATCGGGCTCACATCAGGCTCTTGTAGATGGCGAGGATGTCTTCCTGCGTGGCCTGGCGCGGATTGCCCGGCGTGCACACGTCGTGGAAGGCGTCGTTGGCGAGCGCGTCCAAATCGGCCTCGGTGGCGCCGACCTCGGAGATGGTGGTCGGGTTCTTCAGGTCGACGGTGAGCTGGTGTACGGCCTGCACGGCCTCTTCGCGCACCTTGTCGAGATCGCCGGTGTAGGCGTCTTCGACTCCGAACGCATCGGCGATGTCACGGTACTTCTCTCCGGTGAAGTCCTTGTTGTATTCCATGACCGGAGCCAACAGAATGCCGTTGGCCACGCCGTGTGCCACGCCGAGGCGGCCACCCAGCGGGTGGGCCATGCCGTGCACCAGGCCAAGGCCGACGTTGGAATAGGCCATGCCGGTGATATAGGAGGCGTAGGCCATCTGCTCGCCAGCCGGAATGTCGCCGTCGGCGCTCTTGGCGAGGTTCTTGGCGATCATGCGGATGGTCTGCATCGACAGGCAGTCGGACAGGCTCCACGCACCCGGGGTGATGTATCCCTCGATGGCGTGGGTCAGGGCGTCGAGGCCGGTAGCGACCTTGAGTCCGCGCGGCATGGAATCGGTCAGATCCGGGTCCACGAAGGCGACGATCGGAATGTCATGCGGGTCGACGGCCACGAACTTGCGCTTGTTGGCCGTGTCGGTGACCACATAGTTGATGGTGGTTTCGGACGCGGTGCCAGCGGTGGTCGGCACGCCGAAGATCGGTACGGACGGATTCTTGGTGTCTGCTACGCCCTCAAGCGAGAGCACGTCGGAGAACTCCGGATTGGCGGTGATGATGCCGATGCCCTTGCAGGTGTCCTGCGGGGAGCCACCGCCCAGGCCGATCAGAAAGTCGGCGCCGGATGCGGCGAACTTGGCCACGCCGTCCTGAATGCATTCGACCGGCGGGTTCGGCTTGACGTTGCTGAACACCTCATACGGCATGCCTGCCTCGTCGAGCACGTCCGTGACCTTCTTGGCGGTGCCGGTTTCAAGCAGTACCGGATCGGTGACGATGAATGCCTTGGTGAAGCCATGGGACTTGGCGACGCCCGGAATCTCCTTGATGGCGCCACGGCCGAAGTATGCGGTCTGGTTGAAAATCATGCGATAGACCATAGGTGCTCTCCTTTAAGCAAAGGTACTGTGTTCGGGGGCTACAGCCATCGTCGCCGCAGCCCGACGAGAATCATCATAAACCCCGTTAAGGGGATTTCCGAAACAACGACACCAAATTTTCCGTGAACGTTCCCAAAAAAGTTTCGGTACGTTACCTGCATGACCGTTGCATGCGGTCTCACCTTCCGCTTGTCTATCAGAACGAATCGGAATCGTCGGTAGGCAGGGCTCCCGCATCCTGCGCATTCACCTCGTAGATGAGGTCGGCGAGACGCTTCTGCAATTCCGACAGTTGCTGCGTCAGTTCCTTGATCTGACTGCATTGCACCAGAATGATCCTGTCACGCACGTCGGGTGCCGCATCGGGATTCATCTGCTGTGCTTCCACCATCAACTGCTCATCCTGCTTCCACCGTGCGATGCAACGTTCGATGCGTTTCCGCCCGACGACATCCGGATCGAGACCTACGCTGCGGAAAATCGCGGTCGGCCCGTCGCCCCGCAGATATCTGGCCATGCAGTACAACTGGAATGCACGCGCATAGGTGATCCGGTTCTTCGCGACCTTTTTGACTGCGGGAACGGACCGTAGATATTCGACTTCTTTTCTGGTGAAATCCTTGCTCATCGTGCCTCCTTAACGATGTTTCGCACTCGCCTGCCGGCCGGAACGTTGGATGTGGACATAGATACGGGTTGCATGACGCATGCGCCGCCATACGCCGTGACGCAATCGACCGACCAGCCAGACCAGCAGCCAGCCGACCGTGAGTATGCCTGCGCATGACCAGATGCCGATGGTCCGCCAATCATGCAGGTCGGTCGGGTCGGGTGCCGGTTCGGGAATGTCCACCCTGTGCCCGGACACGAGCAGCCTGTGCGTGTTCACGCCATACGGGGTGCACGTCATCAGCGTGATCCGATCCTGCCCGTCGACCACGCGCAGCTTCGACGTGTCATCCGGTTTGATGACGCTGATGTCGTCCACCTGGTAGGCCAAGGTCTCGCCCATGACCTTCAGGTAGATGAAATCGCCCTTCACCATCTCGTCGAGCCGCGTGAACATGGGCGACCTGACCAGTCCGCGATGGCCGGTGATGACGGTGTGCGTGCTCGTCCCGCCCACGGGAAGGCTGGTGCCGTACAAATGCCCGACGCCCATGGCGAGCTGGTCTTCCCCCGTACCGTGGTAGATAGGCAGATCGACGTCTATCTTCGGGATCTCGACCGCTCCCATGACCCCGTTGCCGGTATCCAGAAGACTTTGGTATTCGGCGTCCTTGGATGCCTTGGAGTCGGATTGGCTGGAAGCCTGGCTGCTGCCGTTGGCGATGTCGAACGGATCGACCGCCTCGCCCAGGACCGGCTGACCGCTGGCCGCCAGCTTGGCGTTGTATTCCGTGGCGGCACGCAGTTGGTCGCGCGCTTGGGGGAAGGGCCATCCGTCGACCTTTTCGCTCACCTGCTCGCTTTGCGAAGCCAGTTCACGGCTCGACTTCCACTGCAGGGCCAACGGGTACGCGCCGAGCAACAGACCGCCGCCGATCAGCAATACCGTGAGCACGGCAAGTACCTGCGATATGCGTCGTAATGTGCGTCGTTCGCGCATCACGTCCGACACGTCCAACGCCTCGTCGAACGACAACGTGTCGTACCGTCGCACCGGCTCCTGCTGTGCCATGGGTTTCCTTTCCGACGCATGCCGCCATACGCGGCCCTTGGGAATCGGGAACGCCGTCCCACCGGCCCGGATGGGCCGTATGGGGCGGCGTTACGGTCATGATCGACGTGGGGGTTTCAGGCCCCGATCATGCTAGACGGCTGGCGATGCCACGGCGCTTCATGCCGACCGCGAGACCGGCACCGATGACCAGGGCGGCCATCACACCGAAGATCGCGATGCCTGCGGCACCGGTGAGCGGCAGCTGGGTGATGGACTTCAGGTTCTTCACCTTTGCGCCACCTTCCTTGGCGGTGCCGTCCTCATTGAGGTTGGTCAGCAGGTTGAAGCCGGTATTGCCGTTCACGAACTCGATCTTGTGTTCAGTGCCCAGAACGTTACCGTCCTTGTCCTTGTTGGTGGAGGTGATGACCACCTGGAACTTGGCCTTGGTGGTGGACAGGTAGCCGGCCGGAGCGTCGGTTTCCACAACGTCGTAGGTACCTTCGGCGAGACCTTTGAACTCGAAGACGCCGTTGGTTCCGGTGAACTTGTCGGCATCCACCGGATCAGCGCCCTTGGTGCCGTCCTCCCACAGACCGGTGGTCGTGTTGAACCTGAAGTACTGGTCGCCCTGCTTGATGACGAACTTGGCGCCATCGAGGCTGGTCTGGCCGTCGGCCTTCACCTTGAGGAAGCCGAAGTCATAGGTGTACACCTTGACTTCCGGGCCGGGCACGTGGTGCTCGGTGTTGTCGTCCGGGTTGTGGGTGTAGTCGAGGGTGACCTTGTTCGGGTTCGCACCATTCACAGCATGGACCGCGTCCTTGTTCAGAATGGCGGTGTACACAACGGTGATGGCGTCTTCGGCCTTGGCATCGGCTTTGCTGTCAGCCGCGTTCTGACCAGCCGCATACACGGCGTTGGACAGGTCGAACTTCAGAACGGTCGCCTTGCTGTCCTTATCGGACTCGTCGTACTTCTGGTTGGCGGTGGTGGTCAGCTGGTACTGGTCGGCGGTGGCGGTGGCACCGTCATCGGCCTTGGTCAGCGTCTTGTTACCGATGGTTACGGAGGTGACTTCCTTGAAGGTCAGGCCCTTGCTCATGGTATCGCCGATGGAGAAGTGGTACGGCTTCTCAGCGGTGTTCAGGTAGCCGACGGTCAGCGGAACCTGGCTGGTGAGCTTGAAGGTCACGGTGTCGCCGACGCGTTCGGTCGTGCCGACCCACTCTCTGTTGTTCTTGACGATGACCTTGTTGATGTAAGTGGTCTGGTTCTTGACGTTGACCACGCCCAGCGTCTGGCCTTCGAAGTCCTTGCCGCTCACCTTGGTGCCCACAAGCATCGGGATGGAATCAGTCTGCTTATGGTCAACGTTCTCAGCGTTGCTGATGGTGGTGTCGACCACCACGTACAGGCCTTCTTCAAGTCCACTGATGGTGAGGGTGTCGCTGTCGGTGCCGGCGGTGTATGCCGTGGCAGTCGCCAGAGCGGCCTGGAAATCGGCCTGCCTGACCAGCGAGCTCACGAAGTTACGCAGATTACCGCTCCACGGCTTGTTGGGGCTGCTGGTGAAGTAGCCGCTTTCCGACGCGACATAGCCGACCGGATTGTCTTGGTAATCGCCGGTATTCCAAGTGGTTCCCTCGGCCACTGCCGCATCCAGAGCGGTCGTCGCACCGGTTGCGACTGCGGCTTCGGTGTTCACCGTAAGGCTTTCGACATAGGTGACGCCATCCTTCTGAACGAAGGATGCATGGTCATACGAGCCAATCCTCACGGCCTTGTAGGTGTGGCCCTTCACCGCGCCGCTCTCACCGTTGAGGGTGATGGTCGCAGGTTCGACTTCGTCGGCCATTGCACTGCCGGCGCCGAACGCCATACCCGACAGGAGCGTGGCCGCTGCGGCCACTCCTGCCAAAAGTTTCCTGAATGTCATGGTTTCGCTTCCTTCTTTCTTCAATTTATGTTGTTTTTGGGTAAGTTCAGCCCCGCCCCGCCGCTGGCTGCGGCGGAAGCGAAGGGAAAACGATTTGGATGAATGGGGTCAGCCCTGCCGTGCCATACGTCGACGGGCCACGTGTAGGCCAAGACCGACCGCCAGACCGGCGCCGACCGTTCCCAGCACGTATGGCAGGAACATGCGCGGCGTCTGGCTACCGGTGCCGGTGAACGGCAGACTGTTGACGGTGATCGGCGTATTCGTGATGATGTTGCCCGTCACTGGATCGGTGCCGTTCTTGATCTGAATCTCGGCAGTGCCGGTATGGTCCTTGTCGATGACGAACGTGTAGGTCGTCTCAGACTTGCGGAATCCGGCCGGAGCCTTGGTTTCGACAAGCTCGTACGTGCCCCAGTCAAGATTCTTCAGCTGGAACTTGCCCGCCTCCTTGGCCTGATCCTTCGATGCTGCGGAGCATCCCGTATCGCTGATGCAGTCGGTCACAGCAATGGCCGTACGCTTGTCAGTAGCGATATCGCTGCCCTTCCAGTCCTTGGTTTGGGTAAGGGACCATTCGGAACCCTTCAGTCGGGCGTCATCCCCATACCCATCCTTGGTGGAGTCGGTCTTGTACCAGATGACACTGCCCTTCGTACGGTCGTTCGGCACCTTGTTCTCAGTGACCTCAGTACCGTCCGCCTTGTAAAGCTTGGCATTCATGCGGTCATAGCTCTTGTCGGCATCGTTCTCTTTGATGGTGAAGGTGTAGTACACCGTTGCGCCATCGGGCAGGTCGTAGCCGTCCGGAGCCGTGGTCTCGACAAGCCTGTACGTGCCGAGTGGCAGATACGTGAGCTTGAACGAATCCTTGGTCGGATCGATGTCCTGATAGGGGTTATCCTGCGAGGCGGAGCACTTGTCGGCCTTGGTGCAGTCGGTGATTGTAATGGCCTTGCCATCGGCACCTGTGATGTCTTGAATGTCAGTACCGTTGACCTTCTGCAGTTTCCATTCACTGCCCGACAGTACCGTCATCCCGTCCGTGGAATCGACCTTGCTCCAGCTGACCCCACCGTACGGCGTATTGGTGATCGAGTTATTCCTCAACGGCGTTCTATCGGTCTCCGAAATGGTCGGGTAATGATCCCCCTCGATGGTGAACGTATAGGTCTTTTCGGACTTCACGTACCCGTCAGGAGCCTGATACTCCTTCAGATAATATGTTCCGTCGCGCAGACCTTTGACTAGGAACTGACCATTTTCGGAATCCTTGTCGATTCCGGAATTGTCAGCGACCACAGTCACATACTTTCCCTTGAATTCGGAATAGTAGCTGTCGGTAACGGAATCCGGAACCTTGCACCACACTCCTTCCTCCGGAGCGGCTGAAACCGAACCAGTAGCCGAAACCGTAGTGGTGCAGTCTGTCGCATTGCCGAAATCAAGATGAATCGGACCGGACTTGACATCCCCATCATTCTGCGCGACCAGCAGCCACTTGGAGCCAGACAGCTTGTTACTGCTTTCGCTGCTGATCTTATTCCAGCTGACGTTATACACCTTGACGAAGTCCACTTGTCCGTTGGAGCCAAAGGCGCCACCAGACAGTCGGGCCGTATTTTGGGTGAAAGTTATAAAAGCATAGTTTTTGGCATTCTGTTTCGCCTGATCACTACCGAATTTCGTAACCTTCAAACCATATCCATGGTAGATGTTGCTTGCAGGACCTGGGTCGAGAGTAGCGTCACTCGTGTATTCGTTTCCTTCAGTTAGTCGCTTCATTGAATTGACACTCAAATCATTGACGCTGTACTGATAGCCGTTAGCACTCTGAGATGGTTCCCCGTCATCATGCCAAGTGACACGGTCCCCGGTGAACCATTCAACCGACAGCTGGTAGTAATTCGTTTGCCCGCTCTTACTCGGATACATGATGGAGAAATCATCACCGGCACCGGATACTCCCCTGTTCTGGGAACCCGGATAGCCGTAGTTCTTGCCATCTATTGTGTCTTGGGTGATCTCGGCACCGGTTTCGGTCCGGTCGTACTGGGTGTTCGCCTCATTGTCGAAGAGCGCCATGCCACCATGTTCACTGGTAACGCCCTTACCGGATGGGCACAGCCACAAACCACCACCGAAATGACCGGCATAATTCTCATATGCAACTGCATTGGTCACATAACTGACTGAATCCTCTTCGGTGTACACGGCACCGCCCAACCGATTGGACCAATTGTTCCTGAACTCACCCTGCTGGAACACGGCCTCGCAGTTCCACGCCATGAAGATGGCGCCACCGTCCTGCATGGAACGGTTGGAATCAAACGTACCGCCGTTGATGACCATGCTGCCGTTGTAGTCCTCGTTCTGCGTGCCATCACCGAAGTAGATGGCACCACCACCAGTCGCATACAACGTAGTGTTGTCCATCTGCCAGTTGTCTTGGAACGTGCCGCCGTTGACCACCAAACGCCCGGCGGCCCAGATCGCACCGCCACCAGTGGGCAGCATGCCAGATGCGTAGAAATGCACCGCGTAACTTTTGTTAGCACTGAACAAACCACCATTGACGATAAGAGTGCCATCACTCCAAATCGCACCGCCGCCATGGAACGTAACATTCGTACTATTGTTTGTTCCGGTGGAGTTGCCATCGAACGTTCCACCGTTGATGGTCACGGTTCCGGACGAACGCACGACCGAGCCACCCGACCTAGTGACACGGATAGTTACGTCGTTGCCTGAAGCGGCACTCGCATAGTTGTTTTTGAAGTCGCCGCCATTGATGGTCAGATTGCCATTTGCGAATACGTAGGCGATATTGCCGTCACCGGTCGTATTGGAGTCGCTTCCGTTCTTGTTGTACGTACCACCGTTGATGGTCACAGTTCCCTTGTCACTAGCGGAACCGACCTGAACCAGACGTCCATTGCTGTGGTTGCTGAAACTGAGCTTGTTGGTATCCTCCGTACCACCGCCGAAGGTGAGACTCGAATCACCAATGACATTGAACAAGGAGAAGTTGTTGACCAATGCGTAAGTCAGCTCGCAGGCTGTGCCGCATGCGCTGGCATCGGAGACCAGTGTGATCTTCTTACCTTGTTTCAAGGTGATCTGCCTAGTGAAGGCGATATTGCCAGTAATGGCGATCACTGCACTCTGGCTCCCGTTGATGGCGTTGACCAGTTGGCCATAGTTAGCCGCATACGCCGTAGGAGTCACCGATGCGGCAGATGCATCGTCGTCGGCCTTGGCGACGTGCACCGATGGCGGGATAAGGCTCGCCACTATCAGAGCGACTACGGCCAACAGGGAGGCGACAAACCTATACCCCCCCCCGTTATTTTGTATTGATGACCCATGCTTCACTCCCTATATCAGGTTTTTCTGTGCCTCCCATCCAATAAAGGGGCAATGACATTGCCACAATGAGGGGGCATGCCCAAAACCACGGATTATCACACAAAGAACGATTGCCACTCCGGCGTGTTCACATTATCGGGGGCTTTCGCCCGCTAGGCTGCATATCGATAGGGGAAAACAAAAAAGCCCGCACACTTGCGGGCTTACTGTGGTGGCTCCGAGCGGCATCGATCCGCTGACCTAACGATTTTCAGTCGTTCGCTCTACCAACTGAGCTACAGAGCCATGAACAGACGAAATCGTTCTTCTGTTCCAGCGACCCCGGCCGGACTTGAACCGGTGACCTCCGCCGTGACAGGGCGGCGCTCTAACCAACTGAGCTACGGGGCCATTGCCACCTTGTTACCAAGGTAAGTACCCCCTGAGAGAGTCGAACTCTCGTTGTCAGATTGAAAGTCCGGTGTCCTAACCGTTAGACGAAGGGGGCGCTTTCAGCGTTTCCGCGTGACAACTCGCCCTACTATACGCGAATCTCAACGACATGCAACCTCCGGCGTGTCGCCCCGAAAATCGTTGCAACGGCAAGGCTGAACGTCATCGCGGCATTCACCCCGTAATCATCAGACCTTGCGATAGGTGGAATCATGAATCACCCGACCTGCGGCGAGACCCTTCTTTTCGAAGTTGGTGAGCACACGCCCGTCAAAACGTGCGGACTCAATGAAATCGGCATGCTCCAGGCCGGCCGCCTCATCCGCATTTCCCTTGCCGACGTGCTCCACCGGCAGACTCACGGTCACGTCGCCGTCGTTACGGAACGATTCCAGTCCGTCCATCACCTCGTGCACATGCAGCGCATAGTCCTCGATATCGGTGGCGATGCGCCACACTCCCCCGCCCTGCAGCGTACGATGAATCTCGCCCGCCAGTTCGGGCTGCACGATACGCCGCTTGTGATGGCGCATCTTCGGCCACGGGTCGGGAAAGAAAGTCCATACTTCGGCGATCGCGCCATCCGCAGCCACCTTGAACAGTTCCGGCGCGTTGACCTGTGCGATGCGCAGATTCCCGAGCCCCTGCTTACCCGCCAACAGCATCGTATGCGCCACACCCGGGTCATAGACCTCCAACGCCAGGAAGTTGGTCTGCGGATCGGCGGGCGCCGCCGCCACCACTGTGTCCTCCCGCCCCGGAATCCGACGC